>Ga0070741_10000016_pt1 | contig 625103 bp, 605 predicted proteins | sample Coa_R1_4_FD_66440 | JGI IMG/M metagenome (GOLD analysis project Ga0070741, IMG submission 66440) | Surface soil microbial communities from Centralia Pennsylvania, which are recovering from an underground coalmine fire - Coalmine... | ecosystem: Environmental > Terrestrial > Soil >...
CAGGGGATGAGAGAGACGGTTGCGGGAACCAAAGAGACCAACCGCGCGGCGGCGCAGCTCATGACCCTCGGCCGATCGCTGGAGCAGATGGTGCAGCGGTTCAGGATCGTGGAGGAGAACAACGGCGGCGACAAGGCGGAGATGTAAGGGCAGTATGGTCGCTAGTTAACGGGAAAGAGGATGGACGTCCTTCATTCGCGTTTTGTATCGACTCTCATCTTACTTTTGTGCGCTATAGCTATCTACGTCCTGATCAACCGGCTGCGCATAAAAAAGTGTCGTCGCTGCGGCACACCGCTGCAAGGCGCGAAAAAATGCGCGCGCTGCGGTCATGAAGAGGACGCCGGTTGGTCCAAGCCGTTTTATGAGCGCTGAACAGGCCAGTAAATAAACTCTAAGCTCGATTCATCATCCCCAAAACGACTCCGGCCGGTCCAAGCTCTTTGCGAGCCTGACCGGCCGGATTTTTTTTGCTGCAGTTGATTCTACCGACCGACCGGCGGTCCGCCGCGCGGCGGCATCTGCTGCTGACCGCCCGGCGCTCCTTGCGGCTGGCCGGGCATGATCACGTCGCCGGGCTTCTGACCCGCGAGACACGCGCCGAGCCATCTTCCCTCGACGACCGAGGAGCTGTCGCGCATGCCGTTTACCGGGGGATTGTACGTGCTTTTGACTTCCGCTCTGTAGTTGGTGTCGAAGTTGCCGGTGATGACCGTGTGCGTCGTCACCGTCGTTCCCTCGACCGTGCAGACGGAGTCGCCGACGATCCGGTCGCCTTCGCGGCGCATGTCCTTTTTGCTGCAGGACATATGGCTTTCCTGCTCCTTGCGCATAAGATCGTCGGTCTTCTGATCGATGCACTGCCGCATGACTTGGCCGCGCGGCACCTGCGCGTTCGACACCTTGGTCTCCCAGAGCCCCGATTTGCGCTTGGGAGGCTCGAAGGACGCGGCGGAGGCGCCGGCGGCCGTCAGCAGCACGAGCGATAGTATCAGTGCGCGCATCAACCCTCTACCGCGCCTACTTTCTCAGCGCGACGAAGAGCGAATTGCCTTCGCGGCGCACGAGGAACAGTATCCGCTGTCCTTTTTTCGCGCCGGTCAGCGCCTTGCGGAAATCCGGGATGTCGCGCACCGGCTTGCGGTCGACTTCGACGATGACGTCGCCCTGCTGGAGCCCGGCCTCCTCGGCGGCGCTGCCCGGCTCGATCGCCGTGATGACGACTCCGGTGGCGCGGCCGAGCTGGAGATTATCGGCCATCTCCGGCGTCACTTTCTGAACCGTGAGCCCGAGATCGCCTTTTTCTTTCGCCGAGGCGACGACTTCCTCTTCCTTCAGCTCGGTGATCGTCACCGGAAGGGTCATTTCTTTTTTATCGCGCAGGACTTTGATGTTGACCTGCTTGCCCGGGCGCGTGCGCGCGACGATCGCCGGGAGATCGCTCGAATCCTTGATCTCCGTGCCGTCGAAATCGACGATGACGTCGCCGACTTTCAGCCCTGCGCGCTCCGCCGGGCCTTCCTTCAGGACGTCGGCGACGAGCGCGCCGCGCGACTTCTCGAGGCCGAGTGAGCTCGCGATGTCCGGCGTGACGTTCTGGATCGATACGCCGAGCCAGCCGCGCGTGACTTTACCCTTGCTCTTCAGCTCGGGAATGATGTCCTTCGCGGAGTTGATCGGCGTAGCGAAGCCGATGCCGATGTTGCCGCCGCTCTGGCTGAAGATCGCGGTGTTGATGCCGACGACTTCGCCGCGGAGATTGATCAGCGGCCCGCCGGAGTTGCCGGGGTTGATCGACGCGTCGGTCTGGATGAAGTTGTCATACGGACCCGCGCCGATGTGGCGGCCCTTGGCGCTGACGATACCCGACGTGACGGTGCTCTCGAGGCCGAAGGGGTTGCCGATCGCGACGACCCATTCGCCGACCTCGAGCTTGTCCGAATCGCCGAGCTGCGCCACGGGAAGGTCGGCCTTGGCGTCGATCTTGATGATCGCGATATCGGTCTTGGCGTCCTTGCCGACGACCTTGGCTTCGTACTCCCGCCCGTCTTGCAGCTTCACCATGATCTTCGAGCCGTTGTCGACCACATGATTGTTGGTGAGGATCGTGCCGTCGTGATCGATGATGAAGCCCGAGCCCAGGCTCTGCTGGCGGAATCCACGGCCGCCGCCACCGCCGCCGCCCGGGGGATTACCGAAGAAGCGGCGCCAAAAATCGCCGAACGGATCCTCGTCTTGGCCCTGCCCTTGTCCTTGCCCGCCGCGCGGTCCGCGGCGGGAAAATGGACTCGGCTGGCCGGCGCTCGGGCCCTGGTTGCCGGCCGACTGCGTCGTGGAAACGTTGACCACGACGGGCGTGAGTTTTTTCGCCAGCGACACGAAATCCGGCAGGCCGCGCACGTCCGGTGCTGCGGCGTAGGCATTTTTCGCCAGCGTCGGCTGCGCGAAGTAGCGGTTAAAACCGCCGCCCGCGACGAAGCCGATCGTCAATACGACGGCCGCCACCGCGAGGACGGTTTTGAAGTTGAAAGTCCTTGGCATTTACATTCTCCTTGAGTCTGTTGAATGGAATGATTGGTTAGAACCCCGCGACAGCCCTCAAATAGCGCTGCGACTTCGTCCGGCCGTTGGTTTTCCGGTTCGGATGCGCCGTGCGCTGCGCGGCCTTGCCGCGCGCGCTCAGCGACTCGATCTTCCACAGAACCAGCCGCTTGCGGATATATTTTGCCTCCAAACCCAAAAGATCGCAAATCTCGTTAAACGAGAAGAGCCACTTCGAGTCTTCCTCCATCAGCCACTCTTCGGCCTCACGGGAGAGATCCTGCTTCTTTTTGTCCTTGGCGCGCAGCCCGTTTTGAAAGCACCAGACCGCGTCTTCGAGCACCGCGAGCATGAGCCGCTGCTCGGGATCGCGGTGCGTCTTGCTCTTGGTCGTCGCCAGGAACTGGCCGGGGATAAGTATATCCGGTTGAAAGAGCGAAAACACCTTATCTTCGACGGCCGGATTGCGGACAGCCGGGGTAAATTCCTGCTGGGCGGAAAATATATTGCGTTTTTGAACGGACGACATTTAAACCTCCTATGACCTCACACACGCTGCGGGGCGCCCGCGCTTCCGGCGAAACGCAAAACGGTCGCCGGAGATGCAACCGGGCAGCAAAAGAACTCGCGAGCGATGAGATCAAAGGATCAATACGGTATGCGAAGCGAAACCGGAGACCCAGGTACCTTTGACAAATCCCTGACTCGCATAAATTTCCGGGCCCTTAGGTCCGAAATCGACCGGATTTCTCGCAATCCCGGTATGCTCTACAAGGCTCCGTACGGAGTCTTCCACCGGAATGACGTCTCTCTCGAGGCCCTCGAGAATACTGCCTTGTTGCGGCTTCGAAGCGACGGGATGAGCTAGGGCGGCGCCGGTCGGATGATGCGAGTGTTTGGCGTGGTGCAGGAGCATTCTCCACATTACGGGACCGCATATGGACATGCTCACCGGCAGCAAGGCGACGCTGAAGAAGCAGACGAAGCCTACCGCTGCGACCGTCTTCCTCAAGATACTCATGGGCATCACTGACTCAAAAAAGCCTAGCATCCCGCTTTGTGATGTCAAGCGGCTTTTTACCGGGGGAACCTTGAGGTTGATACCTGTTGGCCGTTAACTGCACCTATTCCCCCTTGGTTTATTTAGACGCTGGTCATCAAAAAACCGTTTACCCTCGACGCGACATTATTCTGTTCGACGAAGTAACGCGTCGGTGTTTCGGTAGGGCCTTATGCAGGCGGGAAAAATCTCATGAGTCGGACGGATTCGCTAAATCTTTTTCCGGGTTCCAGTCCCAGGTCTCGCGGGTCTCTATCGTAACGTCCGTGATGGCGTGTATGACGAGTCGAAATGGCTTCTCATCGTGCATCCACGGCGTGCCTCGCGATTTATCGTCGGCGTTCACGACGATCTGGCTTTTCGGCCGCCCTAGCTCGTCCACGACGGGGCCGGCGCGATCTCGGAGCTGCGCCTTGCCGGAGAGAAACCTGACCCCCGCCGTGCCGAACAGGAATTCCCTTTGTTCGCCGGCCGGTATCGTAATCTTTATGCCGGGCTTAACGGTGCCGTCCGGAAGCAGTGGCGGTGGAGGCGCCGCCCCCAGAACGCCTGCGCACAGCAGGAGAAAGATCGTAAATTTGCGGCCCATACAGCGACAATTCATTCTATCGCCGCCGGGATCTCCCGCAAGGTCACGGCACGGGTGGCGTCGGCGTGGGTGGTCCGTACTTGCTGTACGTCGCGTCGATGGTTTGCCGCATCTCCTTTAGCGTCTTACCTTCGTCGATCATCTTCATCACGTCACGCGTGATGCCGATGCAGATGTCTCAAGCGAGACTCATGCGGTCGAAGCTGAGATTCCCGGGCTTGGAATCCGGTTTCAAGTAGCAGGAAGCATTGCTCGTGTGGCCTTGTTCACCGCATCCGCAGTAGCAAGGAATGTAGCGGAGCGTGTCTTGGTTCACGATGGCGAAGCGGTAAGCCTCGCGCACGTTCGCCGGCGCGCGCAGAATATCGGGCGCGAGAACTGACTCAGGCGCGAGCTTATACTTGCGAGGTTTTTCGGCGCCGCGAGCGGCGGGTAAAGCTCCGGCAGCGCCGAGCGCCACGAGCGCAAAGGCGCGGACGAGAAATATGCGTCGTGTATGAGGTGCCGCCGGAAGCGAGAAATCGCTACTGAACATCTTTTTTCATGCGCTCGAAATCCTCTTGGCTGATCTCGCCTTTGGCGTAGCGCTTCTTGAGGATATCGAGCGCCGTATCGTTCTGTTCGGTCTTGTGCGCGCGCATCATGGCATTACATTGGTGCATCATGTTCATCATGCCCATCATACCGCCCATGCCGTCGCCGTGATGCTGTCCCATCATGCCCTGCATGGGAGAACTCTCCTGTTGCGCCACGGCGGCTGCGGACAGACCGAATATTAACAGTCCAATTAATAGAACTACCTTCATCGGGATACCTCCTGGCCTTTTCCCACTACTAGATTTTACCACGATGCCCAAGGGCATACAGCCGCGCGAACGGATCGCGCGCAGTCTTCATCATAAAACCTCAATCCAGCGTCCGGTGGAAGCGCTTCACGCCGATCGCTAGCGCGACGGCCGTAAATAGCGCCATCGGCCAGATTTCCGGCGCGATGTCGGCGAGGCCGTTGCCCTTGAGCAGGATACCGCGCACGATGCGAAGAAAATGGGTGAGCGGCAGCGCCTCGCCCAAGATCTGGGCCCAGTCGGGCATGCCGCGGAATGGGAACATGAACCCCGACAGCAACAGCGAAGGAAGAAAGAAAAAGAACGACATCTGCACCGCCTGCAGCTGGTTTTCGGCAATGGTGGAAAAAGTCAGGCCGACGGCGAGATTGGCCGCGACAAAAACGAGCGTGACCGCCAGCAGCAGCGCCAGGCTGCCGGCCATCGGCACCTCGAATAGCAGCTTTGCGGCGAGGAGAATGAGGCCGACCTGGACATAGCCGACGAGAATATAGGGCACGATTTTTCCGATCATGACTTCCAGCGGGCGCGTCGGCATCGAGAGGAGATTTTCCATCGTACCGCGCTCGCTCTCGCGCGTGATCGCGAGGCCGGTGATGACGATCATCGTCATCGTGAGCACGACGCCCATGAGGCCGGGGACGATGTTGTATTGCGTGATCGCCTCGGGGTTGTAGAGCGCGTGGACGCGCAGCTCGACCGGCGGCGCGTCCGCGGCGAGGTAGTCAACCGGCCCCTTGATGTCTTTTTCGAGCGCCGAATTGATCACGGTGCGCAGCGCGCCGATGGCGTTGCTCGTCGCCGCGGGATCGGTCGCGTCGGCCTCGACGAGGATCGCCGGCGTTTGCCCGCGCAGCAGATCGCGCGAGAAATTTTCCGGGATGTTGACGATGAACTGGACCTGGCCGCGCGCCAGCGCGCGCCGCGCCTCGGCTTCGGTCCGGATCTCGCGCACGAACTCGAAGTAGCCGCTGTTCTCGATCGCGTAGAGCAGCGTGCGGCCCTGCGGCCCGTTGTCGGCCAGGACGATCGCGGCCGGCAAGTGCTTGGGATCGGAGTTGATCGCGTAGCCGAAGAACACGAGCTGGAGCAGCGGAATGCCGACCATGATGCCGAAGGTCAGCCGGTCGCGGCGCATCTGGATGAATTCCTTGACGGCGATCGCCCAGAAGCGCTTCAGAGAAAAATTCCAGCGCCCGTTCATGAGAAATTATCCTCCGAGCGATTCATCAAATGAATGAACACGTCCTCGAGGCCCGGCTCGACTCGGCGCCAGCGATAGGGCTCTTTGCGATAGGGCGCGATCGCCGCCTCGAGCGCGGGCTCGTCGGACCCGCTGACATGCAGCTCGTTGCCGAAGGCGACCGCCTGCTCGACGCCGGCGCGGTTTCTGAGTTGCTCCGCGAGCTTTGGCAGCTCCGGCCCGTCGACCACCCATGTCGTGAGGCGCGCCTCGGCGATGACGTCCTCGACGGTGCCTTCCGTGAGCAGCTTGCCGTAAGAGATGAAAGCGAGCCGGTGGCAGCGCTCGGCCTCGTCCATGTAATGGGTCGCGATCAAAAATGTCATTCCTTCGGCCGCCAGCCGGTGGATCTCTTCCCAGAACTCGCGGCGCGCCTTGGGGTCGACGCCGGCGGTCGGTTCGTCGAGCAGCATCAGCTGCGGGCGATGAATCAAGCACGCGGCGAGCGCGAGGCGCTGCTTCCATCCGCCGGACAGCTCGCCCGCGACCTGGTCCTTCCTGCTGGTGAGGCCGAGTCTGTCGAGGCTTTGCCGAACGATCTCGCGGCGGTTCGGGAGCGCGTACATGCGCGCGACGAAATCGAGGTTCTCCTCGATGCTCAGGTCCTCCCAGAAACTAAAGCGCTGCGTCATGTAGCCGACGCGAAGCTTAATCTCCTCGGATTCTTCGATGACGTCGTAGCCGAGGCATTTGCCGCTGCCCTCGTCGGCTCGCAGCAAACCGCAGAGCATGCGGATGAAGGTCGTCTTGCCGCTGCCGTTCGGGCCGAGAAAACCGCAGATCTCGCCGGCGCGCACTTTGAGGCTCACATGATCTACGGCGGTGCGCTCGCCGAAGCGCTTGGTCATGTCGCGCACGTCGATCGCGAAAGCGTCGCCGCCGTCCGCCGACTCCGCATGCATCGAAATAGTCGGCGTTTCCTGATTCGTCATGCACGCGCCTCCAATTCGACGTCCACGGGCTGCCCGGGATGCAGCTTCGCGCCGACGGCAGGATCGAAGAGTATCTCGATCATGAATACGAGCTTGTCGCGTGTCTCGCGGCTGTAGATGACCGGCGGCGTGTACTCGGCTTTGGGCGAGACGTAGCTGATTTTCCCCGCGAGCGGCTGGTCCAAGCCGTCGACGACGACGCGCACGCCGTCGCCTGAACGATACTTGGCGATCTCGGTCTCGGGGACGAACGCGCGCACTTTGACGTGATCGGGCGGAAGCAAGGCGACGACCGGCCGTCCGGGCGCGACCCATTCGCCAACGCGGTAGAGCGTGTCGTAAACGAGGCCGGCCTGCGGCGCGTTCTGGCGCTTTTGCGACAGATCCCATTCGGCTTTCGTAAGCCGCTGGCGGTCCTGATCGCGCTGCGACCGCGCATGATCCAGATCCTGCATGGCGATGAGATTCCGCTTCGCGAGCTGCTCCAGGCGGACGAAATCCTTTTCCGACATGACGAGCGCGGCATTCGCCTGATCGCGCGCCGTGCGCTCGGCCGTGCTGTCGAGAACGAACAGAGCATCGCCGGCGTTGACTTGCTGACCGCGCTTCACGAAGAGAGACTCAAGGGCGCCGCCGAGCGGCGAAGCGACGTAGACGAATTCGCCTTCGACGTAGCCCTGGAGCCGGGGCGGCGCCGAGCGGTTGCAGGCGCCGAGCAGCGCCGCGATGAAAAGCAGGCAGGCGATTTTTCGCACGGCTTTTCCACGCTTCATAGCGCGGCTCTCCCGGCGTCGGTGACGATGCCTTTCAAAACGACGTTGATGACGTTCATGTAAGCCTCGTTCGGAGAGAGGCGAAGCTCGGCGAGCTTCTGCGGATTGACGACGGCCTCGGTCGCGCCGAGGAGAATCTCGATGATGACGTCGATGCGGATATCCCTGCGCACGAGGCCGCGCTCGCGGCCCTCGGCGAAAAAGCGGCCGAAGTAGCGGCGGATGAGCTCGCGCCGGCGCCGCTCGACGACGCCGAAAAGCTGCGGCGCCGAGCGGCGGATATCGCGGACGAACGGGGGTTGAATCTCCGCGGTATGATGCTGCATGCAGGCCAGCAGGCGCTTGAGATTTTCCAGCGCATCGCCTTCGGCTTTCTCAGCCAGAGGTTCGAGGTCGGCTTCGACGCTCTGGAACTTGTCCTTGAGCACGGCTTCGAGCAGCGCTTCCTTGCTCCGGAAAGAGGCGTAGAGGGTTTTTTTGCTCATGCCGAGCTCGGCCGCGAGATCGTCCATCGTCACGTTGCGGAAGCCGTGAGCGAAGAAGTGCCGCCGCGCCGCGGCGACGATGCGGGCGACGGCCTCGCTGTTGCCGGCAATATGGCGACTACCGGCGGCTTTCCGGTGGGGAGCGCGAGAGGATGCTTTGGCGATCATCGAAAATACCTCGGAAACTGATTTAGTATTATCAGTTTCCAAGAGGCGGGGCAAGGCCGTTTCTTCGCTGTCGTTATCGTGCGATCTACTGCCAGAGTTTCTGGATGAAGCCTTCGCGGTCGAGCTCTTGGAAGAAATGCGCGTCGATGAACTGCTCCGGCCGCGCCGCGGCGGCGCGCGGATCCTTGTCGGCCATCTGATCGAGCACGGTCTGGATCGATTCGGGCGAAGGGTAGGGCACCTTCGGGACGTAGCGCAGGACGTAGAGGTCGTAGAGTGCGTTGACGTATTCCGTGTCGTTGTTGTGAATATATTTTTTCAAAGTCTCGACGCTGGCGGCGCGGTTCGTCTTCGCGAAGCGGCTGCCTTCGACGAAGCCGCGGATGAACTTGCGCACGGTATTCTCGCTGCGCTTGATGTAGGACCGGCTCGTCACGATCGCGGAAGTCGGGAAGCTGAGTCCCATCGTTGACATGTCCGCGAGTTCTTTCAGACCGTCCTTGCGCGCGAGGATCGTGAACTCCGCGTTCACGGTGCCGGCGTCAATGGCGCCTGACTTTAGCGCCTGCACGATCTCGGGCATGCCGCCCATCTGAATCACGGTGAAGTCGCGCCCGCGCTTAACCGGCCAGCGCGTTTCGCTGTAGCCGAGGGCAAAATCGGTGGCCGAGCCGAAGCGCGTGATGCCGACTTTCTTGCCTTTCAATCCCTCGAGCGACCGCACTTCCGGCCGCGCCATGAGGAAAAACGTGATCGCGTTCAAGCTGCTCGCGACGACGGCAAGGTCGGCGCCGGCGAAATTCGCCGTTACGACGGCGGCGCCGGTGAAGATGCCCATCGGCGCCTCGCCGGAAAGCACGACCTGCGCCGCGCGGCCGCCGCCGCCGACGTACAAGAGCTCGAGGTCGAGGCCGTATTTCCTGAAAATGCCCGCCTCATGCGGAATCCACACCGAGCTCTGCGACCCGCCGATCGCGCTGTAGATGAAGCGCATCTTCTCCATGGGCTGGGCGCGCGCGGCATTTACAAAGCACGCGAGAAGGAGCAGCGAGAGGATGAGCGATCGCATGGAGCAGCCAGCATACGGCCGCGCCTAAAGCCGGTCAATATCGGTTGTTGACGTCGGAGTCGCCGAGCGATTATCCTCGGGTCGAACGAATAATGAAATCCTTCTTCATCATAAAGCGCCTCTCTTTGGCGATCATCCTCGTGCTACTGATTGCAAGCTCGCCGCGGGCGCAACCGGCCGAAGGCGATCCGGTGCTCGGCGTCAGAATCGCCAAGGGCATAGCTGCGCAAGGCCGACTGTGGCTTCGCGGCACAAAAATGAAATCGCGCGACAGCCAGGCCGGCGGCCTTGTTTCGCTCGACCTCTCAAACGAAACAAGGCAGGCGCATTTCGAGGACGGTGTTTTCGATATCGAAAAGTCCGGGCGGGATTTGTGGGCCTTGCACTCGCTGCCGGGGGATCCGCGCACGCTCGCCGTCTCTGTTTGGCGCGCGCGCGCCTTCGAAGAATTAACACGGCTTACGCTGCCGGAAAATGACGCGGCAATTGCGCTGCTCAACAAGGACGGTGCTCCAGTCATCCTCACTCGCAAGGCGATTCACGTGCTGGCGTCCGACAAACGTAGATGGCGAACGACGGCGTTGAAAGGAGAACTCAGTCGTGGGGTTCAGATCAGCGCCGCCACACCTATAAAGGGCGACGCAATCTATGTCGGTTTCAATATGGGCGAATTCGGCGGAGGACTTCAGCGGTTGAATATTTCGACCGGTGCCGTCGCTACTGTGGAGCACAGCGAAGGTCTCTGTGGCGGTTTGCTCAATACCGGTTGCAGCCCGGTAACCGGTGTTATTGCGGACCCTCAAAGTCCCGACTGCGTACTAGTAGCGGTAGGATTGGTCCATCTATCAATGTCAAAAGGACGAATCCTTCGGGTTTGCGGGCAAAACATTGCGTTTTTCTTTGAGAAGCCGATGAAAATAAGTCGTGGGAGTGGACCGGAGTTAACGATGTCAGAGGCCGTCTACGCTTTAGTACAATCTGAAAGTTCCGGCTTTTGGGCTGTCACTTGGCGCGCCGTATATCGTTTTATTGCCGGTCGACCGACAGAGCACTCTTTGCCGAAAAACTTTAAGCCTGTATCCGGCATCTACATGAGCCGCGGGTTGCCTGGCGCTGTCGTCGTACAAACGGATATCAACTGGTCCGTCTCAACCAGCGGGTATACGCCTCTGGTTATTCCGCTGGAAGGTTCGTGAACGGCCGACGCACGAATTAGGTCATTCGCTGTTAATTTGACACCCTCTGAAAGGAGGGATACAACGCTTGTAGGAGGGGACCTATATGTTCGGACTCGGTGTCCCTGAATTGATCGTGATCGCGGTCATCGCGCTGGTGGTATTCGGCCCGGGCAAGCTTCCCGAGATGGGAAAGTCGCTCGGCGAGGCGATCCGCGGCTTCAAGAAAGCGGTGGATGAGCCGGACGAGACGAAGAAGCAGGATCCGCCCGCCAAGACGCAATAGCCAATTCGCCCGCCCCGTCCCGCAGATTATTTCTTCAGCTCTTCGCTGAGCCGCCGCAACACCTCGTTGAACTGCCGCTGCATCGCGATCATCTGATCGCGCATGTGGAGCGCGACCTCGGCGCCTTCGAGATTGACGCCCATTTCGTCGATCAGTAAATGCGCGACGCGCACGCGCTCGACCTGCTCCGGCGGATAAAGCTTCTCCTCGTTCTCGACGATCGGCGCGACGAGGTGCTCGCGCTCGAGCGTGAGAATGAAATTTTCGTCGACGCCGCAGATGCTGACGACTTCGGTGATCTTAAAATATTTCGCCGCCATAGCTTACAACCGGATGTCTTTCCGCACGTCTTCTTTGTATGCCTTGTCGATCCGCTCGACGGCGTCGTCCGGCACGCCGTCGTCCGGCACGCGCACCATGAGGCGCAGGTAGAGATCGCCCGCTGCGGCTTTGCCGTGCGCCGGAACGCCTTTGCCTCTGACGCGGAGACGCCGTCCGCTCTGCGCGCCCGGCGGAATTTTGACATTGACCGAGCCGCTCGGCGTCGGCACCGCGACGGTCGCGCCGTGTACGGCTTCGCCGACAGTGATCGGCAGGTCCATTTCGAGGTCGCGTCCGTCCCGTGTGAGAAACGGATGCGGGCGGATGCGCGGCGTAATGTAGAGGTCGCCGGCAGGCCCGCCGCGCGCGCCCGCCTCGCCCTTGCCGGGCACGCGAATGCGCTTGCCGGGCTCGGCGCCCGGCGGAATGTTGACACGCACGGTCTCCTGCCGCATCACGCGGCCGGAGCCGCCGCAAGTCGGACAAGGATCGCCGGGAATCTGCCCGGCGCCGCCGCAGGTCGGGCAGGTCTGCCGAAACTGCATCGGCCCTTCGGCGATCGCTATCGTCCCGCTGCCTTTGCATTGGGGACACGTTTTCGGCGACGAGCCGGGCTTGGCGCCCGAGCCGTGGCATGTCTCGCATTCGACTGGACGATCGATCGTGAACGCCGTCTGAAAACCGCGCACGGCGTCGAGGAAGTCGATGTCCATAGCCGCTTCGATGTCGTTCCCGCGCTGCGGTCCGGTGCGCGCGGCGCGTCCGCGCCCGCGACCGGCGCCGAACGCGCCGCCGAGGCCGCCGAAAATATCGCCGAGGTCGTCGAAATCGAATTCCTGCGCGTTGAAGCCGCCGCCGAATCCGCCGGCGGCGCCGCCGGGCCGCGCGCGCGACGCCTGCTCCTGCCATTGTTTGTAGCTGCGCGCCTTGTCGGCGTCGAAGCCGGAGGCGAGGCCCGCCTCGCCGAATTCGTCGTAGAGCTTGCGCTTTTGCGGGTCGCTCAGCACGTCGTTGGCAACCGAGATATCTTTGAATTTGCTCTCGGCCTCTTTGTTGCCGGGATTGATGTCGGGGTGATACTTGCGCGCGAGCTTGCGGTACGCTTTGCGGATATCGTCGTCGGATGCGCCGCGCTCGACGCCCAGAATTTTGTAGAAGTCGCGGTCGGCCATGCTAACCTTGAAAGATAATTACGAAATCGGCGGTTGCAAGGCTCAGGCGCTTCTTTTCGGCAGGAGAACGGCCATGAGCAGTACGCTCACGAGCGAGGTCACGCCGAGCATCCAGAAGATCGTCGGCAATGTCGTGGCGACCAGGAGCAGGCCGACAACCGTCGTCGAGACGGTCTTGGACACCTGCTGGATCAGACGATCGAAGGAAATGATGCCGCCGCGAAGCTCGGCGGGCGCGTTCTGCGTCATCAGGCTTTTTTGCATCGGCGAGATCACCCCATTGGCGATGCCGTAGAAAAACAGCGCGCCTCCGACCATCCAAACGCCAGGCAAGAACGGCACCGCCACGAGCGCGACGCCGCTCACGACGAAGGAGGCGAAGAGAAGGCGGGCCTTGTCGCGGCCGGCGGCGAGGCGGCCGGCCTGGCTCGACGTCACCATCGCGCCGACGGCGAAGAAGACATAGAGCATGCCGGCGGTCGCGGTTGAGATGTTATGCGTGCGCACCAGAAACAGCGGGAAATAGGTGAGAAAGCCGTAGTCGAGAAAGAAGCGCAGGAAGCCGGCGGCGAAAGCCACCATCAGCCGCGGGTGGCGCGTGAGCCGCGCGATGTCCTTCAGATATTTCCAGCTGTCGTCGTGGTCGGTGCCTTTGGTCTCCGGCATCCAGAAAAGCGCGGCGAGGCCGACCGGCACGACGATGAGATAGACGAGGAAGGGCCAGAACCACGCGATCGCGGCGAGCGCGCCGCCGAGCGGCGGCAGCACGAAGTAGCCGACGCGGTCGAGAAAAACTTTGAGCCCCTGGCCGCCGATCTCCTTGTCGCCATCGAGGAGATCGCCGATCAGGACGATGGTGAGCGGGATAACGGCGCTGAAGCCGATGCCCTGAATACCGCGCAATATCAAAAGCCAGGTGAACGTCGGCGCGAACGCGATCGCGGCGCCGCTCAAGCCGAATAACACGAGCCCCCACGCGAGCAGCAGGCGCCGGCCGTAGAGGTCGGCGACGACGCCGAAAATCGGCGAGAGAAAGATCGCCGGTCCGGTGTAGACCGTCATGATGAGCGCGAGCTCGGAGTCGCTCACGCCGAACGGCGCGGTCAGCGCGGGCAGCGCGGGCTGGATGAAGTTGACGCCCATCATCAGCGCCATGCTGGACGCGTAGACGATGGCGAGCGCGCGGCGCTTCTCCGCGGCGAGCTCGCCCAGTCCGAAGACGTTCGCGACCGAGAGCGTCGTCATACGCTGCCGAAATTAGACCACGCGGCGACCGCCGTCAACCGCCTTGACAAGCCGCGGCGTTTGTGTAAAGCATACGCTTAGTAAGCGTAATGAATACGCAAAGTCGACGGAGGCGCGCGCGAGCGGGAAAACCTCGCGTAGCCAAAAGTCGGCTGAGACAGCGGCGCGGAAGCGAGGAGTCAGCCTTGGGAGTTCGCTATTTTGAGCCAACCCCATGGCCGAAGCCGATGGAATTAAAGGGAAAAATCGATGTTGATTGACTCGAAGCCGACTCCGGAGGCCGACGCGCGCAGCCTTTACCGGCGCTTGGCGCGCCTCGGCGACGCGCACACGTACACGGCCGAGGCGTGCGCGGGCTTTGCCGGCGACATCGCCACGATCCGGCGTCTCAAGCGCGAGCGCAACGCCCTCGTGCTCGCGCACAACTACCAGCGCCCGGAGATCTTCGAGGTCGCCGACTTCATCGGCGACTCGCTCGAGCTCGCGCGCAAGGCGACGAAGGTCGACGCCGACGTCATCGTCTTCTGCGGCGTTCACTTCATGGCCGAGAGCGCCAAGATCCTCAATCCGGAAAAAACCGTGCTGCTGCCGGACCTGCGCGCCGGCTGCTCGCTCGCCGAGAGCGTTACCGCCGAGCGGTTGGCCGAGCGCAAGGCGGAGCTGAAGCAGATCTACCCCGACCTCGCCGTCGTCGCCTATGTGAACACGACCGCCGACGTCAAGGCGGAGTCGGACGTCTGCTGCACTTCGGCGAACGCGGTCAAGATCGTAAACGCGCTGCCGAACCGCCACATCTTGTTCGTGCCCGACGAGAACCTCGCGAGCTACGTCCAGCAAAATACGGATAAAAAAGTCATCGCGTGGGACGGCAACTGCTACGTGCATCACCAGATCACGCCCGAGGAAATCCTCGCCGTCAAGGCGAAGCTCCCGCACGTCAAAGTGCTCGCGCACCCCGAGTGCCGCGCCGACGTGCTCGCACTCGCCGATGCGGTCATGAGCACCAGCGGCATGGTCGACTACGCCGCGAAGAGCGCCGACAGGGAATTTCTCGTCGTCACCGAATGCGGCCTCTCCGACCGGCTGCTGCTCGAGCTGCCGGAGAAAAAATTCTACAAGGCGTGCAAGCTCTGCCGCTACATGAAGATGATCACGCTCGCCGACACGCGCGCGGCGCTCGAATCAATGCGCCACGAGATCGTCCTTGACGAGCAGGTCCGGCGCGGCGCCGAGCGCGCGCTCGCGCGCATGCTCGAGCTCGGCTGAACTTAAAACTTTTTGACGGACTTTATCCGCCGCGCTATCTGTCAGGCTTCATCGAAAGAGCGGCGGATGGCGGTCGTCGGCACGACCTCGACCGCGCTGAACATCGCCCGCGCCGGCCGCAGCCACACCGTAGTCGAGAGTCGAGCTGGCCAGAGAAAAGCCACGGCGCCGGCAGCAATGAGCTCGCCGGCGGCTTATTCCTTCGGATCGCATTCGCCGAAATGGCGTTTGGTGATGCATTCGAGGCAGAGGCTCCCTTTGAGCAGGTATTCGGGGTACTGCAGCTCCACGTAATTTTCCGCGGGCCATGACGAGCAGTTCGTGCAGAAATGCCAGCGATCGCTGCTCGTCATCCGCCGGTAAGTCGTAGCCATACGCGAAAGCCGTAGGAAGTGTATTGCCGGAGCGTGTACGAAGAAAACTAAATTCGCGCGGGGTATCGATCAATAGAGGATTATTCCTCAGCCGCGTTAAACATGAACGCAATCCGTGCCTCCGGCCCTTGACTCTTATGCCGCTTACTATAAGACAAACTCCAGCCGCTTTAGCCCGGAATAGGAGGAAAGATGGCAAAGTATCTGCTCATCGAATCACGCGATCCCTTCGACAGCGCCGACTCGCAGTACTTCGCGGAGCTGATCCAGGGGCTCGCCAAGCGCGGCAACGAGGCGACCGTCTTCCTCGTGCAGAACGGCGTGCTGCCGGTGCGGAAAGGCTCGAAATACAGCACCGTCATCGCCGATCTCGTCAAGAGCAAGATCAAGGTCGTCGCCGATCGATTCTCGCTCAAGGAGCGCGGCATCCGCCAGCTCGTCGACGGCGTCGACACGGCGGACACGGACCGCTTGGTGGACTTGCTCGTCGAGCCGGGCACTAAAGCTATCTGGCATTAGGAGTGGTTCGACAGGATCACCACGAAGGAGTTTTTTGCTCGAATGAGTTTTTTCCGTTCGCTCTGAGCTTTGTCGAAGGGCTCCGGCACGGAAGAATTTGAGGAGAATCACATGGCAGGCAAAACCATTACCGTCGCGATCATGGACGCGCCGTACGAGTCCGCGAACTCGACGACCGCGCTGCGCATCGTGCAGTCGGCGCTCGCCAAAGGCCACAACGTGAACGTCTTTGCCTATGAAGGCGCGGTCAATTTGACGATGAAGGCGCAGGCGCCGCATCCGAATCCGGTCAAGGGCACCTCGGCCGAGCAGGAGGCGCACCCGACGACCAAGGACTGGGTCGCCTCGCTCTTCAAGATGGCGAAGGACAAGGGCGTCAAGCTCGACTGGGTGAACTGCGGCCTGTGCGTGGATGAGCGCGGCGCGGGCGACTGGGTCGAAGGGCCGCGGCGCGGCGGGCCGAAGGATTTTCTCGACGCCTCCAACGCGAGCCAAGCGACGCTCGTGATTCCGACCAAATAGGGGAGAACGCCATGGCGAAAATTTTAAACATCGTCGAGACCGCCTACCGCGGCACGATCGAAGAGCAGGACGACACCGTGCTCTGGCTCACGCACATGTTGAAAAACGCCGGCGCCGACATCTCCGTGCTGCTCCGTGCCAACGCGGTCAACTACGCCTGCAAAGGGCAGGACGCCTCCGGCCTATCCTTCGGCGACGCCAAGATGACCCACCCGCCCGAGATCGACAAGGACGTCGAGAAGATGATCGAGAAGGGCGTCTCGATCTACGTGGTCGAAGAAGACGCGCGCGAGCGCGGCCTCGGCGACGACGATCTGCTCGCCGGGCTCCGCCGCATCAAGCGCCAAGGCATTCCCCAGCTCATCGACGAGCACGACCAGGTCTGGCACTGGTAGGGCTTCTGGTTCAGATGTAATCACTCCTCGAACGCGCCGATGTCGCATTGCGCGCCCTGCGGGCGCGAGACGCCGCGCTGGTCTGCGGACGGACAGTCGGCGTCATGCGGCGACGCGTCGATCGCCGGGCTGCCGGGAACGAGCGCGTGCGTATAGGTCGGGCCGCCGTTGTCGGCGAGCTGAGCGAGAATTGTCGTGATGGCGCCCGCTGGGACGATGTCGGATGCGCCCGGAGAAAAACCGCTGACGCCGGCATTCCCGCTCACGCCGAATAAATTGGAGTTGTTCGCGACAATCGTTGCGTAATTGTTTGGGAGATTGAAAATCTCCGCCGAAACAGTTGCCTTGTTGCCGGAAACGATCGTGCGATTGAGCGTGAAAGGATGGTTCTGATTGTATATGCCGCCGCCGACTTTGGCCATGTTGCCCGTCACGGTTGTGCTGTTTAGCGTCACCGTTCCGCCGCCATTGAATATTCCGCCGCCCTGCGCACGACTCACGTTTCCCGATATCGTACTATTCTGAGCAACGAAATATGAACCGCCAAGAGTATCGATGCCTCCGCCGAAACTGCCCGCCCGATTGCCGGCTACTATGCTATTCGAAAGTACAAAGCTCCCCGAACCATTCTCGATTCCGCCGCCATCGTAACGCGTACGATTCCCTGAAATTGTGCTGTTCGTTACGGTAGCGGTACCGAAGTTCGTGGTTTGTATCCCTCCGCCGCCATCGGCCGCATTGTTCGCTATAAGGCAGTCGTCGACGGTCATGTCGCCGTTCCAGCGCATGAGGCCACCGCCCACGTGAGCCTTGTTGCCGGAGACGACGCTGTTCGTGATCGTGAAAGTTCCGCCGTAATTGAGAACGCCGCCGCCATCCTCTGCAGCGTTTCCCGTGATTATGCTGTCGAATATATTAAGAGTCGAATTCGTCCAAGAGAGAACACCCCCTCCTCGAAAACCAGCTTTATTTCGCGATATCGTGCTGTTCTCGATCGTTAACGATCCATAGTTGAGAATCGCGCCACCGTCAAAGGCGGCGCTTCCGGTAAGCGTGATATTCTGTAATGTCAGATTTCCCGAGTTCTTGACTGTGAGGAGACGCGCGAGGCCGCCTTTTTTCGATCCCCGAAGTTTCCCGCCATTGCCGTCGATCGTGATCGCGCTGGTGATCAAAGGCAGGCGTGAGCCGTAGACCGCGTCGTAAATTCCGGGCACGACATGCGCGCTGGCGGCGGGCAGCATGATCGTATCGGTCCCGCTGCCTGCGACGCAGTCCGCATGCGTCGCCGCGTCGTTGTTCGAGTTGATGATCGCCTCGACGAGGGAGCACTTCCCGTCGGCGGCAATCCTCGCGATATTCGTGTTGACGGTGATCGTCGCCGCTCGGCTTGCCTGCCCCAGCGCCAGCAGCAGCGCCGTGCCGGCCAGTGAGCCGGCGAGCTTCAGCTTCCACCCGGCCGGAACGGCGATTTCGCGAGAAGCGGTTACTTTGCGCTGGAGGTCGCGGCGCGCGCCGCGCGGCAGCCCGCGGAGGTCGGAATAATATTGGATGAAAAGCGGCAGGAGGTCGCGCCGAGATAATGTCTTCAACCACGGCTCTTCCGCGGCCTGCGCAAGTTGTGAATCCCAGGCGGCGAATGCATCCTCCGAACAAAGCGAAGGCCTGAAATAGTGCATAACAGGTCCCTCCAACGGAAAATAATCGCCGTTATATATAAAAGCCTGTTAGAAAAAACAAGAGTTGAAGTGTGAATTTAGCGTGGCGGCGGCCTCCTCGGCGCCTGGTACGCGATCGGAAAGGCGAGCAAGCCGAACCTAGAAGTGAGCGTCGAGCGTGTGGAAAAAAAGGAAGCGTGAGGTTTAAGTTTCGCGCTGCGCCGCATCATTCCCCGGCTCATCGACGAGCACGACCAGGTCTGGCATTGGCAGGGGCGGGCAGAAGCCGTACGTTCGTAGCGGCTACACAGTGAAATGTCAACATTCAAGACCTGACCCTCAGAGACCCCGACCAAAGATGCGCCAATTAATAATAATTGTGGTTTTTAGCGCAATAACTTTTCCAAAATCAGGACTCGGGTCAGATTGCCAAGCGACCGCGAATCAAAGGCAAATCGACAACTGCCTACAAACTGAGCTTAATGTCACATCTCGACGTCTTGAGACGAAGTACAATACCTACTTAAAAACACTTTTGACCCAAGCGGGAGATCACTGAAGGACTTCAAATTATCCGTGTTCGAGTTGAAGCCGATAACGCAATCAGATTTCGTTTCTTTAGAGCCGAGTAATTCCATTGCTCTGGAATTTGAAGCTGTCCTCAGGGAGGATGAAATAGTAGACATCGAAAGCCGCAATTAAAAATATGTACAGGGGCCTTTTTTAGAATTCAGCGATGAGGATTCAGCAATTCTAATTCCGAAGCCTGGATTTTATACGATTCGGTTCAACTATGAATTTGAGCGGATGTTCGCAGATGACTGGTCGCGACAGTTCGGTTTCAGAAATTTATGGTCCGGAAGAGCGATTTCGCCTCCGGCGACGATTACGATTACGCGATAATTGCCACACCCGCCGCGTCGTGGATTTGGGGTGTCGTTTCGCGGCTGGTAATCCGGATGAGCCCGTTGCGAGGCTCAACCGGGAGTGCTATTTGACCGTGAGAGCCTTTCTGGCAAATATAGCTGATAAGATACTGAAACGACGGCAACAGCTGGGCCTCCGGGATGTTGATGTAGCAAAGCAATCTGGCATTGGGATAGATGCGTATTGGGATATCGAACATCATGCCGGTGAAATTTTTAGTACGGACATTTCCGATATAAAGAAAATCAGTGAAGTTCTTGGTTTAGATGTGATTCGATTGCTTGAGGTTCAATGCGAGTTCTGCAGCAGTAAGATATCTTACGCGCCGGATTATCGCCTACCGCGCAACGAGTTGATCCGCAAACGTCGTATCGAGAGGGGATTAACGACAGAGAAGTTGGGTGAGGAGGTCGGTTTTTTTGAAATCGAGATCGTAAGATTGGAAAATGAACCTGAGCGCATAGAAAGCTGGAGATTAGAATTCGTTCAGAGCCTGTCAGAAAGCCTTGGCATCCCTCTTCCGATTTTATTAGGTGTGAAATGTAGCCAGTGCGGTCATTAGGTCTGCCCGCCGCGCGATCGAAGATCTAGATAGGCCCGATTTAAAAACTTGATGAGCGCTCCATCAACAATTTCCATCGACGTCATTTAAATTTTTGATCGAGTAAGTTTGGGGGCGGCTCGTTGGGGAGAGGGCGGGGTGAGGGGGTGCTTTCAGCATGGACAGCGGCTTTTGGACGCTGCGCTGTCAATGCTGCGGTAACAGCTTTTCTGTGGAGCTTTCAGCGGGACAAAAGATCGTTAACGTTGCAGAGACATATCCGTGTCCGCACTGCAACAGCACGCCAGGCGATATAAAAAAGGAGAGCGCTTTTAATGCTTGGCACCGCGTAATCGAGTTCCGGCTGAGACAAAGAAGTTGAGCGACAGTTGGGGGCGCGGGCGAGCATGCCGCGGTCTTGACAGGCGGTTTTCGATGATTACTTTTTTCTCAGATAATAAATATCCCGAAAGGAGGAGGTAAATTATGCGTAGTTTAATGGCTTGGAATCCCTATCGCGAGCTCACCAACTGGCATCGCGACATCGACGACCTCTTCCGCCGCTTGCTTTCCGATGACGAGGCGGGAGCCGGATCGCCGGGCGGTTATGCGCCGGCGATGGAGGCGTTCGAAAAGGACGGCCGCTTTATCGTACGGGCCGACCTGCCCGGGGTCGATCCCAACGAGGTCGAAGTATCGCTGCTGGACAACACGCTGACGGTCAAAGGCGAGCGGAAGCGCTCGAAGGACGTCAACGAGAAAGATTACCGCTACAGCGAGACGGTTTACGGCAGCTTCGAGCGTCGCTTCTCGCTCCCGGCGGGAGTCGATGCCGATAAGATCACGGCTAAGTTCGAACACGGCGTGATCGAAGTTTCGGTGCCGTTGCCGGAATCGTCGACGGTAAAACGGATTCCCATCGAATCCGGCTCGACTCAGCGGAAACAGATCAAAGCCGCCTGAGTCTATTCCTCCTAAAAAAGGGAAGGCGGCTTCGCCTTCCCTTTTTTTCTATTAGACCCTTCCTTGGCTTCTGCCTGTCCTGGTGAGGCGATGGGCAGGAGTTCCGGATATTTCATTTAGACAATTCCCCCGAACGAAATCATCGTCCCGGCGAGCGAGCGCGACCCGCCCGGGCTGAATCTGCTCTCACCGGGTGCTACACTTTATCCGTCATCACCGAGGAGAGGAGGGACTTTATGAAGTCAGCTCTCGCGCTCGTCGCGCTTCTTTGTGCCGTCAATGTTTACGCGGCGCAGGAGGCCGGCGTGATCCGGAAGATGTCGGACAACAAATTCGTCGCGCAGCCCGGGCTGCCCGAGTGCGTCACGGTTGCGCCGCAGAGCGGCGACCCGGCGAAAGGGGCGTTCACGGTTCTCTTTAAGGCCAAGACGGGCTGCGCGGTGCCGTGGCACTGGCACTCGGGCAACGAGAGCGTGATGATCGTCGCCGGCTCGGCCAAGATCGAGACGAAGAGCAACGAGAAGGCGTCGGGGCTCGGGCTCGGCCCGGGCGGCTACGCGGTGCTGCCCGCCAAGCACGTGCATCAATTCACCTGCTCGTCGGCGTGCACGGCGTTCGTTACCTCCGACTGGGCGTTCGACATCCACTACGTCGACGCGGCCGGCAAGGAGATCCCGCCCGAGGAGGCGCTGGCGAAGAAAAAGAAATAGCGAAGGCGGCGAAACCGGGCGGTGTCGATTATTAATATCCGCTTGCCGAAGCGGCGCGGACAGCGCTCACACGCCGAGGTCTTCCTCCCGTTTCCCCGCCACGGGCACGAACAGCGCCTGGCCGTACTTGTCGATGCCGTAGTTCTCGATGACCGCCTGTGTTTCCGGGGCGACCATGAAGTCAGCGAAGGCCTTGCCGGCGGCGGTGTTGATGCGCGCGCCGTTGGCCGGGTTCACTTCCATCACCGAATAGATATTGAGCAGCGGCTTGTCGCGCTCGAGCAGGATCGGCAGCGCGACGCGCTTCCGAAAGGCGAGGTAGGTCGCGCGGTCGGTGATGGTGTAGGCGTTTCTTTCGTTGGCGATGCCGAGCGTCGCGCCCATGCCCTGGCCGGACTCGATGTACCATGCGCCCTTGGGTTCGACGTTCGCCTGCTTCCACAGCGCCTTTTCCAGATTATGCGTTCCGGAATTGTCGCCGCGCGAAACGAAGCGCGAGCGGCTCTCGGCGATCAGTTTCATCGCCTGCGCGCTGCTCTTGGTCGACTTGACCTTGGCGGGATCGTTCTGCGGGCCGATGATGACGAAGTCGTTGTACATGACGAGACGGCGATGGACGAGCTTGCCGTCGGCGACGTACTTCTTTTCCAGGCTCGGCGCGTGCACCAGCGCGACGTCCGCCTCGCCGCGCGCCGCGAGCTCCAGGGCCTGGCCGGTGCCGACCGAGACGGTCTTGACGCTGTAGCCGGTTTGCTTCTCGAACAGCGGCACGAGTACGTCGAGCAGCCCCGAGTCCTGCGTGCTCGTGGTGGTCGAGAGAATCATCGACTTGCTGCTCGGGGCTTGGCCGGCGAAAACCTGAAGCGCCGCCAGCACAATCAAAACCGGCGCGGGAAAAATCGCCGTTGAAAGAATTCTTTTCATGATCGCTGCTTCATTCGACCCGACGACAAGCGGGCGGCCGAAAAGAATAACTGTAAAATGACCTAAGACCGAAGCTTACTAAAAAGCGGGGCACAGAGCGAGGTCGCAAACACCGTCCAGCGTCAAGTATGCGAGGGGGCGTCGAGCGGCGGGCGCTTCTCCGGCGCGTGGAGCGCCGATGGATAGTTGAAAGCCAAAGGCAGCAGGACTGCGATGGTCGTTCCCCGCCCGAGCTCGCTGGTTATGCTGATTTCGCCGCCCAGCAGATCGGTGAATTTCTTGACGATGTACAATCCGAGACCGACGCCGCCGTACGACCTCGTCTCCGAGCTGTCCACTTGGTGAAATTTTTCGAATATGCGCGACAATTCATTCTGCGGTATGCCGATGCCATTGTCGGAGACTTGAAATTTCATGTTCCCGCCGTCATTCACCAATTCAGCCGATACGGTTATTTCTCCACCCGGGGCGAATTTCAACGCATTGTCAATGAGATTCTGTAGGATTTGCCGCAGCTTGTTTTGATCGGTGACGATCACCGGCAGATCGGCGGCATGACTCCATTGTAAGCTTACATTTTTTGACGTCGAGGAATAATCCGCCTTCAAAGTCTGGAACAGGGTGGCGACATTGACGGGCTTCTTATCGATCAGCATGGAGAGGCTTTCCAGCTGGGTTGTCTGCATGATGTCGTTGATGATGTTGAGCTGCTCCCTGCCGCGGCTTAGCATTTTATCCAGAATCTTTTCCTGCGCCTCCGTGATCGCGCCGGCCAGCCGGTCGCGCAGCATTCCGGCGTAACCCATAATGACGCTGAGGGGCGTTCTAAGCTCGTGCGACATGACGCTCAGAAACTCGTCCTTGACCTTGTTCGCGGCATCCAAACTCAACGCTTGGTTTTTGGTCTCGTCATAAAGCCGCGCATTTTGGATGGCCGCCGCCGCGCCGTTGGCGAATTGTTGCAATAGATCGATTTCTTCGGGCGAAAACTCCCTTGGTTTGTAGGTAAGGACCCTGAGTACTCCGATCACTTCGTCTCCTTTGGAGCAGAGCGGAACGCCGAGATAGCCCCTCAATCCCAGCTCGCGTGTCGTATCGCCTGAAGGAAAACGGTCATCTTGAAAGCCGTCGGGAATCATCAGAGGCTTGCGGTTTTTAAAGATCCATCGCGCCCGGCCATGCACGGATCCGCTCTGCGCAGAGCGGATCACATGCGGATCGACGCCCGAGGCGCCCCGCACCTGCCAATGCTGACTGTCGCTTAATATCCGCACATCGCAGACGTCGACGCCGAAAACGCCGCGGACGCCCGCGGTGAGCTTATTGAGCAGCGTATCGGTTTCAAGCGATAAAATGTCCTGGCTCAGGTCTTTTAAGACTTTTTGAACCTCCTCGCGCCGAATTAAATCCGCATTGGCTTTCTTCAGCGCCGCCGCGTGGACTTGCGTCTGATCGTAAAGCTGGGCGTTATGAATCGCCACCGCCGCCTGGCCGGCCAGGGTCTTTAAAAAGTCGACCTCCCCGGTATTGAATTCGTACTCGCGGCTTGTGTAAAGGTTGAGCACACCAAGAACCTCTTCGTGCGCTATCAGCGGGACGGCGAGATAAGACACCAAGCCGTGCCTGCGATAAAACTCGACGTTGGTCGTTCGGGGATCTGTCAACACATTTCGCACGGTCATCGCCGTCTTGGTTTTGACGACGCTGGCCGCTCGGCCGCCTGACGCTGCCCGCACTTGGGATCGCCACTCTTGGTCGTCTACACCGCGGCATGCCAGCGATTGGAGTTCTCGGGTTTTAGGGTCGAACAGTCTTACTGTGGTCGCCGCCGCCATCGGCAGGAATATTTCGATTTTCTCTAGAAGGACATTCAGCACGGCATGCAGGTCCAGGCTGGAAGTGATGGCGCGATCGATCTCGTGCAACGCTTGGATGCGGTCAAGATTGCGCCGGATCTCTTCCTGCGCTCGCCTGCGCTGGGCGATCTCGTCTTTGAGCGATTGGTTGGATCTTGCCAGATCGGACGTCCGCTCCTGAACTCGTATTTCCAATTCACCGTGCAGGGTTCGCAGCGCCGCCTCGGCTTTCGCGCGACCGGCGATTTCCGCATTAAGGTGCCTCCATCGGCGATAAGAAAAGACACTCAGCACCATCACGAGAAAGACGAATGCGACCGCGACTTCATCGAGTCGCGGATGGTCGTTCAATATCCATGCGGTCGCTTTTGGAAACAAATCGAAATATCCGGCGGCCGCGTAGACCAGCGCGCTTACCAGGACGATGATTCCCAATTCGATCGAAGTTACAAGGTCGCTCCGGCGGACATCCCTTAAAGGTATCGCTCTGAGCGCTTCTTCAGCCCGCTTTTGCTCGGTGATGTCGCGTGCGATCGAAGATCCTCCGATGAGATTGCCCTGAGCGTCTTTGACGGGAGAAACCGTGACCGAAACCGAAATATGCCTGCCATCCTTATGCCTTCTTACAGCTTCGAAATGATCGATGCGTTCGCCGTGCTTGAGTCTTTCGAGGATGTTGGGAAGCTCATCCGGAAGATCGGTCGGAATGAGTATCGAAAACGACCGACCGCGAGCCTCTTCGGCCGAATAACCGTAGAGCTGCTCGGCGCCGCCGTTCCAGCTCGTGATGATGCCTTCCAAGGTATATCCGACGATCGCCTCGGTCGCCGACTCGACGATCGCCGCAAGTTTGAGGATTTCCTCTTCTTTGCGCTTTCGGTCCGAGATGTCGCGGATATAGCCCGTGAACAGGGGCGGGCCGTCCATGTTGATGCGGCTGATCGCGAGTTCGACGGGAAACTCGCTGCCATCGCTTCGGAGCGCCGTGACTTCCAGTCGCTTGCCGAGAGCCGGACCCTCTCCCGAAGCCAGATAATGCGCCAGGCCCGCGCGATGTTTTCCGCGCAAGCCGTGAGGGATGATCAGCTCAGCCATGTCTTTCCCGACGGCCTCGCGGCTGCTATAACCGAACGCTTTTTCCGCGGCGGGATTGAATTCGACGATTTTGCCTTCGGCGTCCATCGTGACGATGCAGTCGAGGGCCGATTCAAGAATCGCGAACTTTCGCGCCTCCGTGCGAAGCTTTTCCGCGCGCAGCCTTTTGTCTTCCAACGCCCGCTCGACCGCCTGACCGAGGCGCGTCATGCGGTCCTTGAGAATATAATCGGCGGCGCCGTCCTTGATGCGTTGGGCGGCGACCTCTTCGCTGATGGTGCCAGTGACGACAATGCAGGGAATGTCCAAGCCGCTTTGCTTCAACAGCTCCAAGACTCTCGGCGCGTCCAATTCCGGAAGGTTGTGATCCGTCAAAATGACGTCGGGGTTCTTTTTGCATTCCGCGAGGTAGTCCGCCTCGGTTTCCACGCGCTGCCATTCAGGCTCGAAGCCTGAACGGTTGAGTTCATAGACCATCAGTTCGGCGTCGGTGAGCCGATCTTCGACGATCAGAACCTTTAGAGGCTTTGACATACGAGCGTCCAGAGCGATTTATCAGTTAGACGGCGCCTCATTAAGCAAGAGCCAATACAGACCGAGATTGCGCACCGCTTCGGTAAATCGTTCGAAATCAACGGGCTTGACGATGTAGCTGTTGACGCCGAGCTGATAGCTCTCGACGAGGTCGCGCTCCTCACGCGACGAGGTCATGACAACCACCGGTATCATTCGCGTGATCGGATTGGACTTAACCCGCTTCAGCACCTCCAACCCGTCCACCTTGGGCAGCTTGAGATCGAGCAGGATCAATTTGGGCCGCCGCTCTCGGGACCGATGCGAGTAGGGGCCCGTCGCGAAAATGAAATCGAGCGCCTCTTCGCCGTCGCGCACGACTTCGATGATATTGGTGAGGTTGTTCTCCTTCAGAGCGTGCAGTGTCAGCTCCACGTCGTTCGGATTGTCCTCGACGAGCAAGATTTCAATGGTTTGCGTCATGGTTCGATCCTTTCAGGGTGAAAAAGAATGTCGCGCCTTGATCGACGTCGGCTTCCGCCCAAATGCGTCCTCCGTGCCGATGAATAACACGCTGAACGATGGCCAGCCCGACGCCGGTGCCCTCGTATTCTTCGGCGCGGTGCAAGCGCTGGAAAACGCCGAAAAGTTTATCGGCATATTTCATGTCAAAGCCGACCCCGTTATCCCGCACGTAATAGACGGGCGTGCCGTTGTCGTTGTGGCAGCCGACCTCGATGAGCGGTGACTCACAACGACGGGTATACTTCAGTGCATTCGAAATCAGATTGACGTAAACCTGCTTGAGTAAGGCCGGGTCGGCGTTGCATACAGCGAGATCCTTGACAGTAACAGAAGCCTGCTCGAACGATTGTACTTGAAGCTCGTGCAGCACTTGCCGGACGATTTCAGAAGGCTCCACCTCCTGCCGCTTCACAGGCTGACGGCTGAGGCGTGAAAACGAGAGCAGGTCATCGATGAGTTGGCCCATTTGTCTGGCATTGTCGCGTATGAGGTTTTGATAGCGCTTCGCGTCGGAAGACATCTCGGCGCCATATTTTTCCAGCAGGATGCGCGAAAATCCGTCCACCGCCCGCAGCGGCGCGCGCAGATCGTGCGAGACGGAATAGGTGAACGCCTCGAGTTCTTTATTCACCGCGATAAGCTGCTCGTTGAGGCCAAGCAGAGCGTCTTCCTGTTGCTTGCGTTCCGTTAAGTCCCGCGTCACCTTGGCAAACCCTTGCAGGACGGCGTTTTCGTCCCGAATAGCCGTGATGACAACGTCCGCCCAAAATCGCCTTCCGTCCTTTCGTACGCGCCAGCCTTCTTCCTCGACGCGGCCCTGCTCGGCCGCAAGCTTCAACAAGTCGCCGACGTGACCGCGCTCGTAGTCCTCTCTGGTGTAAAACAACGAAATATGGCGTCCGATGATTTCTTCTGCTCGATATCCCTTGATCCGCTCCGCACCCTCGTTCCAACTCATGATATTTCCATCTGCATCGAGCATTAGAATGGCGTAGTCTTTGACCCTGCTTATGAATACCCGAAAACTCTCCTCTTTCTGATGCAGTCGCTCCGCCGCGCTCCTGCGCTCGGCGGTGATGCGCAAAATCATCAGCGCCAAGACGACGGCCAAAAGAGAAATCAATCCATACGCGATTAAAATTCGCCGCAGACTCGCATCGCGGACCGCGAACGCTTCTGCGGCGGGTTGTTGCGCGACGATTCCCCAGCCATAGCCGGCAACCGGCTCGTAAGCTGCAATGCGCGCCTCTTTCTCGACCGGATTCCATCCGCTTTCGACGCCGCGTTGCCCGCTGAGCACCTTGCGGACGACCGGGACGGAGCTGAAATCGATGCTGTCGCGATCTCCGGCGAATTTGGGGTGCGCAACCAGGTGCCCTCGCCGGTCGACGATGTAGATGAATCCCGAGCCGCCGATATCAAGCGTATTCAACCGTGACTCGATCAGCGAGCCGACCTGCACTTGAAGAACGAGAATACCAACGATTTTCGCTTCATCTCTCACGGGAACGGCGACGGCCACGACTTTGTGACGAGGCTCGGCCGTTCTTTGGTAGGCGTCTGATACGTACGGCTGCCAAGCGTGCGACACGCCGCGGTACCAGTCGCGGAATGCAAAGTTTTTCCCCCGCACATCCGACAGCTCGGGCGTGTCGACCATCAAGGTGCCGCTGGGGTCGGTTAGAAAGAGCCGCTCTATGAACGGAAAGTTCTTCGGTATGGTGCGAAGAATTTCGATCGCCGCGCTCCATTTCCCATCCGCGACCAACTGGCGAAACCGGACACGGGTGGCAAGCGCGACGCCGATGTCTTTCATGTAGTCGAGTCTTTGCCTGAGAGTGGCGGCGGCTAGATACGCCAGCGCCTGCCTTCGGTCCGAAGCATTATCGGTGAGATCATTATACGTTTGGCGGTAATTGAAGGCGCCAATTAGCAGGACCGGGAGCAGGAGGAATACAAAAACGGCGCTGTTGAAGAGCCTTCGCCGCCGTACTATCGCCGAAGATAGCAGATCGACAGGTGAGCCGGAGAGTCCGGCGAATATCGACTGGAACGGCATAGAAATTCTTTTTAGCTCCGTAAAGGCGCTGACGCCTTGGAGCGACACCGAAGCCTCCCTTTGCCGCTCTTCTAAGCACATGCCATGCCACGGGTCCCTTTGTGCTTAAGTATCTGATCACGCATGCATTTATTGACGGTACGAACAACGTCGAAGTGCGCAGAGGGTGACAAATTTGGTTCTTATTGGCGCGAAAGCGCGCCGCAAGTACGGTTTGGTGACATAGAGCCAAACGTGTCGCCGGTAAGACTGGCAAAACGAAATCGATATTTGCCTGTGATTGTGAGACAAAGCTAAGGCAGCGATATGGATATTTTATCCCACGGCCTCTGGGGGTCGCTCGCGTTCGGTAGGAAAAATCGCAAAAGCTTCTGGCTCGCTTTTTTCCTCGGCATGGGGCCGGACATCTGCGCGTTCGGCCCGTTTTTTCTTTTGACTTTTCTCGGCGTCGAGCAGCGGCCGCGGTTCACGACGGAGCCGCCCGACCCGGCCATGTTTCCGACGTTCGTCCACCAGGCTTACAATGTCAGTCACAGCCTGGTGATCTTCGTGGCAATCTTTGTTTTGCTGTGGTTGATCTTCCGGCGGCCGATCTGGGAATTCTCCGCGTGGGCGTTGCACATTGTCGTCGACATCCCGACGCACTCGACGGCGTTCTTTCCTACGCCGTTTCTCTGGCCGATTTCAGATCTCCGCGTGAACGGTCGCCCGTGGTCCACGCCGGAGATATTTATTCCGAATGTAATACTGCTGGCCACGCTCTATGCGTGGTATTTCGGAAGGCGGTATTTGAAGGCGGCGCGGTAGCGTCGCGCTACATGGGCGGCATCGTGCCGCCGATGCCGACGGTCACGCGCGTCGCAGTGATCGTTCCGTCGGCGCCCCGCACCGCCGGAATAAAGACGCCGGCGCCCGGCTTGAGCTGCGAGCGGTCGGCGGCAACGTTTTTCACAACCGGCGTTCCCGGCGGGACGAATACCTTCTGCTCGCCGTCCTTGTATTTCAGCGTGAGCATCGGTCCTTGAACCTTCGCGACCGCGACCTGCTCGACCTTCTCGACGTTGGCGTTGGTCATCGTCGAGCCGGGCTCGAGGTCCCACGGCCTGTGGCCTTCGCCTGTGCCGCGCGCGCTTTCGGGGAAGATATGCACCTCGAGCGCTTTCAAGTTGCCGTCGGCTTGCTTGACGGCGGTGGTGCCGACGAATTCGCCCGACTTGATGTCCGATAGCTGGGCGGCCTCCACTCCGCCGATCCTGACATTGTCGGGAAGTTTAACCGTGACCTCGCCGCTCTTGGCCGTGACCTTGAGCGACTGGCCCTCGACCGAGGCGATTTTTCCGCGAATCGTCACCGGCTTGCCTTGCGGCGCCTGCGCGAAGGCGGATGTTTGCAAGCTAAAAAAGATGATTGCTGCTGCGTAAGTGGAAAGATAAATAAATCGCTTCATGATCGACTCCGTTCGAATTGGAATGACCTGCCCTATAAAACGGCTAGCGCCCCAAGGCCTGAGTGTCAATATACCCGACATGCCGGACGATCACTCGAAAATCTTCGCGCAACCATGTTACTCTTGGCAGTTCGGACAAAGTGAAGTATGACTCGCCTGAGTCCAATGCTGATCCGCATCCTTGCCTTACTTAGCCTTCTTTACTGCGCCGTTTTTTGTACTCCCGCCTCCGCCGACTGGAAGGACGAGTGGGAAAAAACGCTCCGCGCGGCGAAGCAGGACGGGTCGGTCGTTGTCTACACGTTTCCCGGCCACGAGCCGTTATTTCAGGCGTTTCAGAAAAAATTCCCCGACATCAAGGTCGTCGAGGTGACGGTGCGCGGCTCGGATCGCGTCACGCGCATTCTCTCGGAGCGGCGCGGCGGCAAGTACATTGCCGATGTGCTCATCGGCGGCGCCGGATCAGCGGCCATCGGCTTCATCAAAGGCGGCGTGCTCGATCCCGTCACGCCGGCGCTCATGCTTCCCGAAGTGCTCGATACATCCAAATGGTGGCAGGGAAGGCATCTTTACGCGGACGAAGAAGGCACGCGCATCTTTTCGTTCGGCGGATCGCCGCTCCAATACTTTCATTACAATACCAATCTGGTGAAGCCGCAGGATTTCAAATCGTACTGGGACTTCATCAACACGAAGTGGAAAGGCAAGATCGTCATCGCCGAGCCGCTCTCCGGCGGCACGCAGGAGCCGCTGCAATTTTGTTATTTCAATCGCGAGCTCGGCCCCGACTTCGTCAGGCGCTTCTTGACCGAGATGGAGCCGGTCGTGAGCCGCGACATCCGCCAGATGGTGGATTGGCTTGCGCAGGGCAAGGTCGCACTCGCGGCGCTGCAAAACGCCGACCGCCTCGACATCTGGCAGGCGAAGCAGCAAGGGCTTCCGGTGGACTCGTTCATCACCGGCGGCTTCAGAGAGGGCGGCTTTGTCGGCTCGGGGGGCGGCAACGTCATGCTCGTCAACCGGGGGCCGCACCCGAACGCGGCAAAAGTTTTTATCAACTGGCTTTTGTCGCGCGAGGGACAGATAGCCTTTCAGAGGCTCGAAGGCGGCAAGAACTCTCTCCGTATCGACATCCCGAAGGACGACGTGCCCGAGCGCGCGCGCATCCTGCCCGGCGGCAAGTACGCGCTGCTCGAGGATCCGGCGTATGCGGACTTAGAAACTGTGCGGCGCTTCGTCGCCGAGCTGTGGAAGAAGAGGAGCTAGGATGAAAGCGACCGTCGCGCGCTTCATCGTCGAATTGCTAAAGGAAGCGGATGTCGATACCGTCTTCGGCGTAACCGGCCATTCCGTCTTCGACATCACCGACGCGCTCTACGGCGATCCGGCGATCCGATTCGTGCCGGCGCTGCACGAGGGCTCCGCCGCCTATATGGCGGCGGCGTACGCCAAGGCGCGCCGGGCGCCGGGCGTCTGCCTCGTCTCGGCCGGAGCCGGCGCGACCAATCTGCTTACCGGCATCGCGTATGCTCATAAAGAATCGATCCCTCTGATCGGGCTCTCCTCGGACGTATGGGGCGAAGCGGCGGGGAAGGGCGCCTCGTCCTGGCACGAGATCCCCCAGCGCCAGATATTCGCGCCGGTAACGAAAATGAGCGCGACGTTGACGGCGGAGAATGCTGTCGAGATACTGCGCGATGCGTTCCGGCTCGCGATGATGCCGAGAAAAGGACCAGTCTACATCGGCGTGCCGCGCGACGTACAGCAGCGCGAGATCGAGCTGCCGGCCCGGCCGTGGACGCCGCAGTTTCCGCCGCCGGTGGCGCCCGACGCCGCCGCGCTGCGGCGCGCCGCCGAGGCGCTCAATGCGGCCGCGGCGCCGGTCGTCATCGCAGGCGGAGGCGTCCATTGGGCGGACGCGGCAGGCGAGGTACAGGAATTGGCGGAGATTTTGGGCGCGCCGTGCGCCACGACGCCCTCGCACAAGGGGCTTGTGCCGGAGAGTCATGCACTTTGCCTCGGCGCTCTCGGCTTCGGCGCGTTTCCCTTCGCGGGCGCTTTCGCGCAGGAAGCGGATTGCGTGCTCGTTGTCGGCGCGACCTTCAGCGAGGCGATGACGCTCGGCTACGGCCACAAAGTGCTGCCCGAAGGCGCCGCGATCATTCAGATCGATAACGATGCGGGCGAGGTCGGCAAAATTTATCCGGTCGCTTGTGGAATCGTCGGCGACGCGAAGCTCGCGCTGCGCGGACTCATCGATTTGCTGAAGCGCGCGGAGCGCAAAAAGAACTCCGCGCGCCTCGAACGCCTCGCCAACGAAAAGCGCGTCTGGCGCGACAAGCTCGCGTCGCGGGAATTCGCCGCGGACGCGCCGATCGATCAGTGGCACGTCTATCGCGCGCTGCAGGAAACCGCCGACGAAAAGACGATCGTCGTCGGCGCGGGCGGAACGACGGAACTCATCCGGCGCTTCATCGCGCCGGCGTACGCCTACCATTCGGGCGATTTCCGCGCGATCGGATCGGGAGTTGCGACCTCGATTGGCCTTGCCTTCGCCTGTCCCGGGAGGCATGTCGCGTGCGTCACCGGCGACGGCTCACTCATGCTGGAGACGCAGGAGCTCGCGACCGCAGCGCGAGAAAAACTCCCGATCACGATCATCGTCGTGCGCAACGAGGCGTACGGCAATATGAAGCGCGACCAGATCCGCCACTGGCGCGGGCGCGTGATCGGCACGGACCTCAATCTGCCCGATCTCTGCGCGCTCGCCGCCGCCTACGGCGTCGACGCGCGGAAAATCGAGCGGCCGCCGGAGCTGCGCCCGGCGTTCGAGCGCGCGTTCGCGCTGGGCAAGCCCTCGCTGCTCGAGGTCGTCTGTCCGATCGAGGGAATTTGAAGAGGATGGTTCGCTTCGCTGCTTTCGTTCTATCGTTTGTCGTCTGGGTGGCCGCCGCCTTCGCCGCGCCCGGTGAGGTGGTCATGACGCACGGCAGCATGAGCACGACGTCGATTCCACTATGGGTAACCGAGGACCAGAACTTATTCGCCAAGCACGGGGCGAAAGTCAAAGTCGTGTGGGTGCGCGGCAACTCGATGCAGATCGCGACGCTCGCCTCGGGCGAGACGCAGATCGCCTACGGCGGCGCCACCACCGCGCTGGCCGCCGCGGCCGGCGGCAGCGATCTGAAAATTATCGCAAGCTTCACGAGCCGCGAATCGCTCGACCTCGTCGCGCGTCCGGGAATCGCGAGCCCGGCCCAGCTACGCGGCAAGCGCTTCGGTATCCAGAGCATCGGCGGCGGTGTATGGAAGACCGCCGCGGTCTGGCTCGAACACTTCGGCTTGGACGAGCGCCGCGACAACATCCAGATGATCGTCATCGGCGACGTCACCGTCCTGGCGCAGGCGCTGGAGAGCGGGAGAATCGACGCGACGGTGGTGCCCGGATTTCTGAGCCGCAGGCTCGCGGAGAAAGGATTCGTCGTCCTCGGCAGCAGCGAAAAGACGAAGCTGCCGTCGGTGGGCATGACCCTGCTCGCCGAAAACGCCTACGTACAGCAGAATTCCGATACGCTGCAGAACGTCCTGAAGGGATTAATCGAGAGCATGGTTTTCGTCGGTCGGCCGGACAACAAGCCGGCGGTGCTGCGGACGATCGTCAAGCATTTCAAGATGACCGACTCCGCGGCCGCGGAAGGCGCGTACCAGGACGTGCTTTCGCTCGTCCGCCTCGAGGACAATCGCAAGCCGTACGTCTCCGTCGACGGGCTGCGGACTTTGCAGCGCTTCATGGCGGCGCAGAATCCGCGCATCGCCGACGTCAAGACCGAGAATCTGGTCGATGCATCGGCCGTCCGGCGATTGGACGAAAGCGGCTTTTTCGACCGACTCTATACGGAATACAGAGTAAAGCAGCCCTAGGCGGACGGCTTTTGGCCGCTCGTCTTTTTCTCCGCCATCAACTTCCGCATATCGCGCCGGCGCTTCTGCTGTTTCCGCCTGCGCCGGTTCTTTCGCGAGTTTTCGTTCATCTCGATGTCTCCTTACATGATCGACTTCCTCTTGCCGAGAAAGGCGATGTCCGGCGATTATCCACTCATATGCTCAAAAATGCCAGGCGGCTTACTGGAGCAACTCGACACCGTAATTCAATCGACGGCCGGTGGCGAGCTTGCACCGTCCACAAAAGTCAGTATTTTACATATGGCGCCCGTCCGTTCAGGCGAGCGCATCCCATCCCGAGGAGTCTTTTTTGCTAAACTTACTGCAAGGCCGCCGCGCCTTCGGCGCTCCCGGCATCGCGCCCGCCTGGACGCATAGCCGCAAGGAGGGCGTCGGAACGGCCTATCATACGGCGAGCCGCGTCTGGTTCACGGCGTCGCACGGCATCCTGAACGAGATTTACTACCCGCGCGTAGACATGCCGCAGACGCGCGACCTGCAATATCTCGTCACCGATGGCGAATCCTTTTTTCATGAACAGAAGCGCGATCTCGTCTACGAGGGCGACTACATCGACCATCACGCGCCGGGCTTTCGTCTGACCTCGCGCGATCCGCTCGGACGCTACGCGATTGCTCAAGAGATTATCTCAGACCCGCATCTCTCCTGTGTGCTCGTGCATACGCGCCTCGAAGGGCCCGAGGAGTTTCTCAAGAAGCTCCATCTCTATGTCCTGCTCGCGCCGCATCTCGAAGGCCGCGGCTGGGGCAACAACGCGGCGCGCGCCGAAGTGGGCGGCCGGACGGTTCTCGTCGCCTATCGCAACTGGGTCTATCTCGCGCTCGGCGCGACCGCGCCGTTCAAGCGCACGTCGTGCGGCTACGTGGGCGCGAGCGACGGCTGGACCGATCTCCACGACAACTTCCAAATGGATTGGCAGTTCGACTATGCCGCCAACGGCAACGTGGCGATGATGGCGGAGATCGATATCTCCGCGTCGCGCGAATTCACGTTGGGCGTCGGCTTTGGCCCCGGTTTTCAGGCCGCGACGACGACGCTGATGCAGGGGCTCGGCATCCATTTCGATGAGCAGCGCCGCCGCTTCGAGGACCAGTGGAAGCGCGTGCGCTGCCATACGCATCCGTTGGAGAAGATCGCGGGAGACGGCGGGCGGCTTTATTGCATCAGCCACACGCTGCTGCACGCGCACGAGGACAAGAGTTTTCCCGGCGCGCTAATCGCCTCGCTCAGCATTCCTTGGGGCGAGGAGCGGAGCGACGAGGATGGCCTCGGCGGCTACCACCTCGTGTGGACGCGCGATCTCTGCCAGAGCGCGTCGGCGCTGCTGTCGACCGGCGACACCGAAACGCCGCTCCGGGCGCTCATCTATCTCGCTGCGGCTCAGCGTCCCGACGGCGGTTTCAACCAGAACTTTTGGCTCGACGGAACGCCGCATTGGACTGGCATCCAGCTCGACGAGGTCGCGTTTCCGATCATTCTCGCTTGGCGCCTGAAGGAATTAGACGCGCTGCAAGAGTTCGATCCGACGCCGATGGTGCTGAAGGCGGCGCGCTTTCTGATCGCTCATCCGCCGGCGACGCAGCAGGAGCGCTGGGAGGAAAACAGCGGCTACTCGCCGTCGACGCTCGCGGCGCACATCGCCGGTCTCGTGTGCGCGGCCGATTTCGCGCGGCGAAGCGGCGACGAAGCGAGCGCGCGCTTCATCGAAGATTATGCGGATTTCCTCGAGGCGCGCATCGAGCGCTGGACGGTTACGACCGAAGGCGCGCTCGTCCCGGGAATCCGCCGGCACTACATCCGCATCAACCCGGTCGATCCGAAAAATCCGCGACCCATCGAAGATCCGAACCTGGGGATCGTCACGATCCGCAATCGCTCGCCGGGTGCGCAGGCCGATTTCCCCGCGCGCGACATCATCGATGCGGGATTCCTGGAGCTCGTGCGCTACGGCATCCGCCGCCCGCGCGATCCGTTGATCGAGGATTCGCTCGCTGTCGTCGATACGGTGCTGAAAGTCGATACGCCGTTCGGCCCGTGCTGGCGGCGGTATAATCACGACGGCTACGGCCAGCGCGACGACGGCCGTGGCTTCGACGGCTGGGGCGTCGGGCGCGCGTGGCCGCTGCTCACCGGCGAGCGCGCGCATTACGAGCTGGCCGCGGGCAGGCCGGCGGCGCACCTAATCCGTGCGATCGAGGGCTTCGCCACGAGAGGCGGCATGCTGCCGGAGCAGATTTGGGATCGCCCCGATGTGCCGGAGCGCGAAATGTATTTCGGCAAGGCGACCGGGGCGGCGATGCCGCTCATGTGGGCGCATTCGGAGTACATGAAGCTCCTGCGCTCGGCCTGGGACGAGGAGGTTTTCGACCGCATTGCTCTCGTAGAGCAGCGCTACGCGAACGGCACGCGCCGCGATCTGGAGATATGGAAGCCGAACCGGCAGCCCGTGCGAATATCGGCGGGAGCCGCGCTCCGCGTCCAGGCGTCCGCGCCGTTTCGTCTGCGCTGGACGCGCGACGAGTGGCGCACGATTGCCGAGGACGACGCGCACGCGGTAGGCATTGGTCTGCATTACATCGACATCATGGTCCCGCCGACGCAACGCGCGCCGCTGCGCTTTACGTTCTATTGGACGGCCGAAAACAGGTGGGCAGGCGAGGACTACACCGTAGAGGTTGGACAACCCTCACGCTGACCCTCTCCCTAATAGGGCGAGGGAAAAATTGTGCTTGGTAAGGCTCGACCTCCATCCAAGGCCCTCTCCCTCTGGGAGGGGGATTGGGAGAGGGGAATTCACTCCGCCCACAACATTCTCACACGCTTCAGCGCGTTTTCTTTCTCCGTCCGCTCTATCTTCGCGCGCTCGACTATTTTTCGTAAGGTTTCGATGGAGTCGTCGTAGACTTTCCGGTTGACGGGGTAGGGATGACCGTCCTTGCCGCCGTGCGCGAAGCTGAATTTCGCCGGGTCTTTCCAGGAAGCCGCAGTGCCATAAGTAATCTCGGAGATCAGCGCCAGCGCGCGCAATGTCTTCGCGCCGACGCCGGGCATGCCGAGCAGGGCTTCGAAATTCTCCGCCTGGCCTTCGTAGGTTTTAAGGAGAATCTTTTCGATGGATTCCGGACGCAGGTCGGCGACGGCGACCTGGTGATGCGCGGGCAGGTTCAGAGTTTTCATCTGTTTGATCTCGCGCACGATCTTCTCAGGACCCTCGTGCGAGAGCTCGGTCATGACGTTCTGGGCCGGCACGCTCTCGCCCGCGACGAGATTGAGGACGCTGTCTTTCTTAACGCTCGTGCAGATCGCCGCGTGCGGGTCGACGGTGAGCGATTCGGCGGCTCCGGAATGCCAATGGTAGCGGCGCGCGAAGCGCTCGCTCATGCCCTGCTGCACGACCGCCCAAGCGCCATCGAATGTAAAGAAAAAATTGTGATGATAGAGCTGGAAGCCGTCCTGGAGGGCGTTGTTGTCGATTTTCGCCGTGAGGCGGCTTAGATGGACGAGTTCGTTCGAATCGCGCGCGAGGCTGTAGCGCTCGCCCGCCGCGACGATCTCGCCCGGCGTTTTCCGCGACGTCGCTCCCTTGCCGCCCGCTATGACCAGGCCGAGCTCGCGCTCCATGCCGCGCAGACCTTCCTTGAGCGCGCCGCAGACGGTGGTCGTAACGCCGGACGAATGCCAGTCGAAGCCTAAGACGCAGCCGAGGGATTGGAACCAGTAGGGATCGGATATACGGACAAGAAGCTCGCCCGGGCCTTGGTCCTCGACGATCAGCCGGACGATCTCGCGTCCCAGCCGGACCATGCGCTGGAACAGCCAGGCCGGCGCTTTGCCGCCGTGCAGCGGCAGGTTGGCGATTCCGGTCTGGCGCATTTAGGGATTATATCAGTCTTCGGAGTCCCCGAAGTAGTCCCTTAAGATTCTCTCCTTTACATATTCGAGCGAGCCGAGATCCTGGATGATATCGCCGCCGCTGTCGTAGAAGATGATATCGCCGTCGCGGGTGCGCCCGACGGCTACTAGCCAATCGAGTTCGTGCCGGTCCTCCAAAAGGTAGTTGATCGCTTGGTCGGCGCCCTTGCTGCCGATGATGGTGACTTTGGGAGCAGGGTTTTTCTTCGCCTGTGACATCGAGTCCTCCTCTGCGCTGTGAACTATACCAGAGGCGCCTCGGATATTACAATGTAGTAATTTTTATGCACATTTACCCAAGGATAATCAGCAACTTACAAGGATTTCTTCATTCCAGCACGAGTTCCGCCAGGGCCTCGACGTGAAACGTATGGGGGAAGAGATCGACGGGGCGGACGCGCTTTAAAGCATACCCCTTTTTCGCCAGCGCCGCGAGGTCGCGGGCGAGGGTAGCGGGATTGCACGAAACGTACAAAATCGTGCCGGCCCCGAGGGCCGCCAGGTCGTCTTCCAGACCTTTCGCGCCCGAGCGCGGCGGGTCGAGAATCATTTTCGTGAACCTCTCGCCCGCCTCACGCAGACGGCGCGCGGCCTGAGGCGCGTGGGCCTGAATCCAGCGGATATTTTTGAAATCATATTTGGCACTGTTCTTTTTTCCGTTGACGACCGCGCGCGAATCGGCTTCGACAGCCACGACTCCGCCGGCGCGCCGGGCTATAGGCAGCGTGAAGTTTCCCGCGCCTGAATAGAACTCCAGCACACGGTCGGAAGGCCCGAATGCGCCCCAGTCTATCAGCTCGCGGGCGAGCAGCCGGTTGCCCTCTCGGTTTACTTGCGTGAAGACCTCGGCGTCGACTTCCATCGCGAGGCCGTCTTCCGCCTCGACGACGATTGTATCGGCGCCCCACGATCGCCGCGAGTTCTTGCCAAACAGAACTAGGCCGGCGACGTCGGGATGCTCGGCGAGGAAAACCTTCGCCGCGGCGGCGTCGTCGCTCGCGATCGCGCCGTCCACCTTGCCCGCGAAAACGGCGAGATCGCGAGCGTCGCTCTCGACAATCTCCAACTCGACGATATGAGACACCAGCCGCTCGATCCACGCGCGCGCGGCGTCAAGCCGGCGGTCGGCGTCGTCGCTCGCGATCAGGCACGAGGCGATCTCAATGAGCTGATGGCTGAAGAGCCGGTGATAGCCGAGGCGCCGGCCCGGGGCGACGTGCAGCCGGATGCGCCGGCGATATCGGTATTGTTCAGGCGAGGGGACGATCGGCAGTAGCTCGTAATTTTCTAATTTGCCTATGCGCCGGAGCGCGTCGGCGACGCTTTTCTGCTTCGCTTGGAGCTGTGTCTCATAATTGACCATCTGCCACGGGCAGCCGCCGCAATCGCCCACGTAGGGGCAGGGCGGCTGCTGGCGCGCCGGCGCGGGAACGATGATCTCGGCGAGCGCGCCGATGGCGTAATTGCCCTTGTCTTCGACGATCGTCGCTTCGATCTCGTCGCCCGGTACCGTGAGCGGGACCATGACGACGCGGCCGTTGTGCCGCCCGATACCGTAAGGCCCGTAGGCGAGCGCGTCGATTTTGAGCCGGAGCTTCTCGATAGCGTCGTTCATGGACTGCATGTTATAAAACAAGATGGAATCCTATCGGAAATCATCCAAAACATGAACTCCGACGCGCGCCTCGATAAAGGCATCGAAGAGTTCAACCGCGGGCTTTTTTTCGAGTGCCACGAGACGCTGGAAGCGGTGTGGCTCGAAGAGCACGGCGAGGACCGCCTGTTTTATCAAGGCATTATCCAGATCGCGGCCGGATATTATAAGTTGCAGCAGGGCGTGCTCATCGGCGCGATAAAGCTCTGGCGCACGGGACTGGAGAAGCTGGAGCCCTACGGCGCGGCGCATCTCGGCGTCGACCTCGCTTCGCTGGTGGCGCCGACGAAAGACAATCTCGTTCGCGCGGAAGCGGCGGAGCGGCAGGGCGCCGCGGTCGATCTATGCGCGCCGCAGATTCTCCGGATCGGCGGCGCATGATCCGTCTGATCGACGTTCGGAAGAGCTACACGCAGGGCGGCAGCGAAGTGATCGCTCTCGCCGGCGTCTCGCTGCAAATCGCGCGCGGCGAGTTCGCCGCCGTCATGGGGCCTTCCGGCTCCGGGAAAAGCACGCTGCTCCATCTGATCGGCGGCCTCGACCGCCCGAGCGCCGGCGACGTCGTCGTCGACGGCAAAGTCATCTCGCAGATGGACGACGACGCTGTCACCCTGTTTCGCCGCACCAAAATCGGCTTCATCTTTCAATTCTTCAACCTGCTGCCGACGCTCACGGGCATCGAGAACGTCGCGCTGCCGCTCGTTCTCGACGGCAAGAGCGAGCGCGACGCCGAGGCGCGCGCCGAGGGTCTGCTCGCGGGCGTCGGACTCGCGGCCCGCCGCGATCATCTGCCGGAGCAGCTCTCGGGCGGCGAGATCCAGCGCCTGGCGATCGCGCGCGCGCTCGTTTTCGATCCGCCGATCCTGCTCGCCGACGAGCCGACCGGCAATCTCGATTCGAAAAACGGCGCCGCGATCTTGGACACGATCCGCGCGATCAATCGCGAGGCCGGCTGCACCGTCGTCATGGTGACGCACGACCGCGACGCGGCGGCGCAGACCGACCGCGTGATCCATTTGCGCGACGGCAGGCTCGAGGAGGAGAGCCGCTGATGCTGCGGCTTTTGCGTCTGGTGAGCTGGCGGCACGCCAAGCGCCACCGCCTTCGGACGCTCCTCACGTTTCTCGGCATCGTGCTCGGCGTCGCGGTGATCGTCGCGATCGCGCTCGTGAATCGCACGCTCACCGGCTCGTTCCAGCGCACGATCGATCTTATCGCCGGCAAGGCCGTGCTGCAGGTCGAAAACGGCGAGAGCGGCTTTCCCGAGACCCTCTACCCGACGATCCGCGATACGCCGGGGGTCGCCGACGCCGCGCCGGCGGTCGACGGGTTTCTGCCACTCGTCGATCGCAAAGCCGAGAAGCTGTACGTCTACGGCGTCGATTTCCTCGCCGATTCGTCGGTCCGTGAGCACGAGTTCGTCGGGGGCGCATCGGCGATGGAAGATGCGCTCGATTTCATCGCCAACCCGGACTCCGTCGCGCTCACGGAGACGTTCGCGCGCCGCTTAGATCTGCCCGTCGGCTCGAAACTTCGCCTGGCGACGAGCCGCGGCGTGCGCGAATACACGGTCCGCGTGCTGATGAGAGAGGAGGGCGCGGCGACCGTCTTCGGCGGCAGCTTCGCGCTCATGGATCTGCCCGTCGCGCAGATCGCTCTCGGGAAAGAGGGAAAGCTCGACATCGTCGATCTCACTACCGAGACGGGAGAATCGATCGATACCGTCCGACAGCGCCTCCAGACGCGCGTCGGCGGCGCGGCGCAGACGGTGCGCCCGCGCGAGCGGGGCGAGCAGGTCGAATCGCTCATGACCTCATTCCGCGTTGGGCTATTCTTTGTCAGTCTTATTGCGCTTTTCGTCGGCTTCTTTTTGATCTTCAACACCGTTTCCGTTTCCGTCATCCAGCGTAAGCGCGAGATCGGCACGCTGCGCTGCCTCGGCATTCTGAGGAGGCAGATTTTATGCCTGTTCGTTCTGGAAGCGCTATTGCTTGCCCTCGCCGGCTCGGTCGTCGGCATCGGCGCCGGATTTCTGCTGGCGCAGGGCGCGCTCTATTCCGTCGGACAGACGGTTAACAGCTTATTCTTTCATTTCGACTTCGCTTCGAGCGCCGCCGATCTGCGCGAAGTTTGGATCGGCCTTGCCGGCGGCATCGGTATCGCGCTGCTCGCGGCGGTTTATCCGGCGTGGCAGGCCGCGCGCGTGACGCCGCTCGAAAGCGCGCGCCAGGCCGTATGGCGCCCGCGGCGTGCAGGCGTGTCAGGCGCGACGATCGTCGGCATCGTCCTGCTATTGCTCTCGCCGGCTGTCGCGGTGATTAGTCCGGCGGGACTCGGCGGCGTGGGGAAGTTCACGCTCGGGGTGATCGCCATGATGCTGTTCCTGCTCGGTCTCTCTTTTCTTGCGCCGCTTTTCGTGTCGTGGTGGGCGGGATTCTACTGGCGCGCGACCGGCCGCCTGCCTCCGCGCGCGGGTTTTTTGCGCAACGAGGCGCGGCTCGCTTGCGACAGCTTGCGGCGCGCGCCCGGGCGCTCGGGGATGACGATCGCGACGCTGATGATCAGCCTGGCGGCGATCTTCACCGTCGCTGCGTTCGTCGCGAGCGTGCGCGAGTCGCTGCTCGACTGGGTCGACCGTATGGTCACCGCCGATCTCGTCGTCCATTCCGGCGCGCGCACCGCCGGGCCGCTGAACGTGCCGCTGCGCGAAGAGTTCGGCGCGAAGCTCGAAGCCGTTCCCGGCGTCGCTGTGGTCGATTATTATCGGTTGATTCGTTCCAATTACGAAGGCCGGCCGATCATGGTCGAGTCCTTTTCCGCGCAGCGCTCGGCGCGCGTGCGCACGCTACCGATACTGTCAGGCGACGGCGCCGCAGCCCTGCGGGACCTCGCTCGAGAAAAAGGCGTGCTCGTGAGCGAGAGCTTTCAGAGGAAATTCGGCAAGAACGCCGGCGAGACGGTCCGGCTCGCGACGCCGAGCGGGCCGGTCGAATTCAAAATTGTCGGCGTGTACGTCGATTACACCTCCGACTCGGGGAGCGTGCTCATCGACCGGAGCCTCTACAAGCGCTTTTGGAAAGACGATCTGGTCGACGCCTTCGACTTATGGCTCGCGCCCGGCGCTGCGCCGGAGAGCGTCACCGCCGCGATTAATCAAAGATACGGCGAAGACTACCAGCTCTTCGTCAGTACGCACCGCGAGCTCAAGGCGAACGTTGTCCGCTTGATGGAGCAATCCTTCAGCGTCAACTACGCCGTCGAGATCGTTGCCGTCGTCGTGGCGATCTTCAGCGTCGTCAACACACTGCTGGCGTCGGTGCTCGACCGCACGCGCGAGATCGGCGTCCTGCGCGCGATCGGCGCGACGCGCCGTCAGCTCCGCGGTACGATCATGGCGGAAGCCGGATGGCTCGGTATTCTAGGCGGCCTGCTCGGGCTTTTTGCCGGGGCGATCATGTCGTACCACCACGTGGTCTATAACACGCGCTTTCTCACCGGCTGGAGCTTTCAATATTACTATCCCACCGAAGTCGCGGTCCTATCGCTCGCGGCATCGCTGGCCCTGTGCCTCTTGGCGGGCTACCTGCCGGCCAAGCGCGCCGCGGAGATTCCGATCGTCGAGGCGATCGGGTACGAATAGGGATAAATGTCGCAAAATTGTGCAAACTTACGCTTATGTGCGCCAATTTTGTCCCTGCCGCGCCATCGATCCGCACGAATCGTCGCGAATCCCGGTCTAAAAGGAATCTTGGACCGTGGTACGGATGTTGCTCGGCGGAGTTACTTGCCGGCCGTTAAATAGAATCGCAAACGCGCGGCCGAGAGGAGTGACAGATGGAAGCCGAGCTGAATTATCTGGTCTCGCTAGTCGCGTTGGTGACACTGATCCTGGGGCTGGTCGCTCACAGCGACGGGCTCAGACGGCTTCGTCACAAACGCGGCTAGACCGCAGAAAAATCTGAGTCTGCCAAGCGATCCACTACTGCGCTCGAAGAGGACGCACAGTTGTTCCCGGATTCACTCGATAGCCTTGCCAATTCGCTCCAGCCGGATTAGCCGAGCCTCAGCGTCCCACGACCAGTAGATAACCGCCGCCTTGCCTTTGACGTCTGCTACGTCAACAAAGCCCCAAAAGCGGCTATCGTAGCTTTTGTCGCGGTTATCTCCCAGTACGAAGACGTGGTTAGCCGGAACCTTTTTCGGCCCGTAGTTGTCTTTCACGGGTATTCTTTCCGCAGTGGTTTCATCGTCGAAATAAGCGTGTGGATCATCGACGGTTTTACCGTCGATATAGATGTTTTTGTCCCGTATCTCGATCATCTCACCGCCGACGGCGACAACTCGCTTGACGAAATCTTTCGTTCGGTCTTCGGGAAAAATAAAGACGATCAGGTCGCCGCGCTCGGGCGTTCTGCACAGAATTAAACAAGAACCGGATATCGGAGCACGGATTCCATAACTCGATCTACTGACCAAAATTCCGTCGCCAATCTCAAGCGCGGGGCGCATACTGGCATTCGGTATGTTGTATGGTTTCATCGCCGATAGAGATATTACGGTTCTTACGAGCCGGCCGATCAACATGACTAAAATCAAGTATAGAATGAACTTCTTCGTCGTGAGCCGTGCGCCGCGTCTTCTTTTTGCAGTAATCGCGGCATCAACAGCGATGTAGAGAAAAACCGATAGCCAGAGGACCGTCCCGCCGACGACATTGAAGGGTGCCAGTGAAATTCCGGCTATGACAATTAAGAAAAATACAGGACCGATTAACAAGTAAATGGCGAAAAAGAAAAGCCCTCTACTTACTTCTCCGCTATAAATCTGCCCTAACCCTGGATTTAGAAGGGTGAGAAGGCTGGCGATCCATGCCTTTGGTGGAGAGTTCCGGCTCGCTGCTTCCTCCGGCTGCACGCCGCTTAGTTAATCGATCTGAAATTCCCCGTCAACTCGTCAGCCGCCGGTCCATGTCGCGGCGGGCCCACAAGAGTAAGACCGCCGAGACTGCCAGGATATACGTGAGATCCCACAGCATGACCGGCGAAAACTCGCCCTGAAATGCCCTGCGCGCGAGACGCACGGGGTGCAGCAGGGGGAGGACCTCGGCGACCCAGAGCCAGTGCGCCGGCAGCCGCTCTCGCAAGGGAAAGAAAACGTCGGAGAAAAGAAACAGCGGCGTAAGAAACAGCGTGTAATAAAAACTAAAGAGATCGATATTCGGGATCCTGAGGGAGAAGACGAGGCCGATCGTGGCGAAAAGCAGGCCCGTCAGCGGCAGCAGCGGCAAAATCCATAATCCACCGGGCAGCGGCGCTAGACCCGCGGCGGCGACGACGATGAAAAAGCAGCCGCCGTAGATCAGCGCGCGCGTTACCGCCCATAGGACTTCGCCGGCGAGGACGTCGTCGGGCTCGATCGGCGTCGTCAGCATCGCGTCGTACGCTTTCTCGAAGGTAAGCCGCACGTAGATATTGTAGGTCACCTCGTAGCTCGCGCCGTTCATCGCCGCAACGCAGACAAGGGCCGGCGCGAGAAAGACGAGATAGGGCGTGCCGCCCATCTCGTTGATGTAAGCGCCGACGCCGAGCCCGATGGAGAGCAGGTAGAAGACCGGCTCGAAGAAGTTCGGCAGGATGTTGAGCTTCCAGGTGCGGCGGTACATCGCCGCGTCGCGGCGCCAGACCGCGAGCGCGTGCGGCAGGGAAAGACTCAAGCGGCCGCCTCCAGACTGGTGCCGGTGAGCGCCAGAAATACGTCTTCGAGGTTCGTCGGTCTGACGACGAGCGGCCGGCGATGATCCGCGGCGCGCACACGCTCGACGAGCGGGGCGGCGTCGCTCAGATAAAACGTCACGCGCCGCCCGACGCGAAGGCGCCGTGCGGCGCGGATCGTTCCATCGAGCAACGCCGACTCTTCTTCGGGGGTACAGTCTACCTCGACCGCTTCCGGGGCGAGGTGCGCCGCGATCAAGTCGCCGGGCGCGCCCTCGTCGACGACCCTGCCGTCGGAAACGATCGCGACGCGGTCGCAGAGGCGTTGCGCCTCGTCCATGTAATGGGTCGTCAGCAGCACCGTCGCCCCGTGCGCGCGCAGCTCGCGAATGCGCGACCAGAGCGCGAGTCTTACGGCGGGGTCGAGGCCCGTCGTCGGCTCGTCCATGATCAAGAGCTCCGGGCGGTTCATGAGCGACAGCGCGATCGCGAGGCGGCGCTGAAAGCCGCCCGAGAGCTGGCGCACCGGCATGTTGGCGTGCGAGCCGAGCTCGAGGAATTCGATCACTTCGTCGATGCGCCGCGAAAGCTCCGGCTCGCGCAGCAGATGATAGCGCCCGAATACGCGCAGGTTTTCGATCGGCGTCAGCGCCTCGATGAAAACGTTCTGCTGCAGCGTGACGCCGAGTCGCGAACGGACCGCGCGGAGATGTTTCTTGAGATCCAGGCCGAAGACCTCGATCGAGCCGGCGGTCGGGCGCGTAACGCCGTAAACCATTCGGAGCGTGGTCGTCTTTCCCGCGCCGTTCGGCCCGAGGATGCCGAAACAGAGGCCGGGCGGTACGTCGAGGTCGAGCGCGTTCACGGCGATGCGGCTGCCGAATATCTTCGAAACGGAGCGAAGCCGGACGATCATGATTCGGTGCGAAGCCTTTCGGTTCTCATGGCGGGATCGACGACGAGCGCGTAAAGAAGCGCCGTAACAAGTAAAACGCCGATAAGCCCCCATAGCAAATGGACATAGCTGTGCGTGCTGTCGTAAGTCGCGCCCGCGATGACCGGTCCGGCGACCGCGCCCCATGTCTGCACGAAGCTCATCGTGCCGCGAATCTTGGCGAAATGCTTGCGGCCGAAGAAGTCGCCGACGGCGGACCAGTTGACTGGAAAAGTCGACTCGACGACGGTGAACAGCGGCAGAAATATCCAGATCTGCCACTTCGTTTTACCGTAGATCAGAAATAACAGGGCGATCGCCGAGATGAGCATGCATATGGCCATCAAACGCGACTTGTCGAAGCGGTCGGCGATCCAGCCGATAAGCATATGCGATAACAGACCGAGAAACGCCTGCGCGCCGAGCATGACGGCGGCGGCCTGTTCGGTCATGCCTTTCCAGACCATGATCGGCACGTAATGCACATTGACAGCGCTCAGCGCCACGATGCGCAGCAGAGTGCCGATCGTCAGGAACCAGAACGCGCTCGTGCGCATTGCCGCGCGGAGCGTCGTGCTCGCCTCCTCGACGTCGAGTCTCGCGTGTGCGCCGCGCCCGACGGCCGCAAGCGGCGGATCGCCGTCGGGACGGAGCCCCATGCTCTCCGGCGAGCGCCGCACGAGAGACGCCAGCGGCAGGCCGAGCAGAAGAAAGGCGACGCCATTGGCGATCGCCGCGCGCCGCCAGCCCCAGGCGTGTATCGCCTGCGACAATAACGGCGTCAGCAGAAAGCCGCCGAGGCCGACCGATCCGCTGATGATCGCCATCGCCATCGTACGCCGGCGAATGAACCACGTGTTGGCGATCAACATTGGCGCGTCCATGAAGCCGGCATGAAACGAAAGCGAAACGAGACCCATGTAGACGACGATCAGCATCGCGTAGGAATGCACGCCGGAGAGAATCATGTGGCCGATGCCGGTCAGGCAAATCGCCATGATCATCAGCGGGCGCGGCCCGTAGCGATCCATGAAGTAGCCGGCCACCGGACCTTCGAGCGCGCCCTGCGCGCGCGCGAGCGAGAAGACGAGTGAAGTCGCGGCGCGGTTGAGCCCGAGGTCCTGGCTCAAAGGCAGGAAGAAGACGGAGAAACCGTAGTAATAAAGTCCGCCGCCGAGCACGCGTAGCGCCGAGCCGACGGCGATCATGCGCCAGCCGTAGAATAAACGGGGAATTCTCGTGAGCATGAGAGGCGAAACTCACAAGGTAACTGACGCGCTACGATTCTGCAAATCCACGAGCGATGTGCTACGCTGGCTGCGGAGGAATAGCAGCGAAATGAACCATATTGCGACGCTGATACCCGGGGACGGGATCGGCCCCGAAGTCACCCGCCCGGCGCAGCAGATCATCAAAGCCGCCGGCGTCGAGATTGAATGGGAAAGCTACATCGCCGGAGCGGAGGCGCTCGAGCGCCAGGGAAAAACCGTCTCCGACGATCTGCTCGACTCGATCCGCAGAAATAAAGTCGCTCTCAAGGGGCCGCTCACGACGCCGGTCGGGGAGGGCTTCAGCAGCGCCAATGTCGAGCTCAGAAAATCGCTCGATCTCTATGCAAATCTACGACCGGTGAAGAGCCTGCCGGGCGTTAGGAGCCGCTATGAAAACATTGATTTGATCGTCATCCGCGAGAATACGGAAGATTTGTATTCAGGCATCGAGCACGTCGTCGTTCCCGGCGTCGTCGAGAGTCTCAAGATCATCACCGAGCGCGCCTCCACCAAGATCGCCAAGTTCGCCTTCGAGCTGGCCCGTACCGAGAAGCGGAAAAAGGTCGCGATCGTGCACAAGGCGAACATCATGAAGCTCTCCGACGGCCTTTTCCTCAGCGCCGCCCGCGCCGTCGGCAAACGCTATCCCGACGTCGAGACCGGCGACGTCATCGTGGACAACGCCTGCATGCAGCTCGTGATCAATCCCCATCAATACGACGTGCTTCTGCTGGAAAACCTCTACGGCGATATCATCTCCGATCTCGCGGCCGGTCTGGTCGGCGGCCTCGGGCTCGTTCCCGGCGCGAATATCGGCGACGAGTGCGCCATTTTTGAGGCTGTGCATGGCAGCGCGCCGGACATCAAGGGACAGAACAAGGCGAATCCGACGGCGATGATCCTCGCAACGATCATGATGATGAAATACCTCGGGGAGGCCGCGGCGGCCGAGCGCATTTATGCGGCGCTCGTCCGCGTCTTTACGGAGCGGAAAGTCTTCACGCGCGACCTCGGCGGCTCCGCGACGACGAAGGAATTCACTGAAGCGATCCTAAAGGAGATCGAAGCCGGTTAGCGAAAAGGAGACCGACATGCCGCTTGTACGCATCTCGCTTATGCAGGGAAAACCCGCCGGCTTCGGCAAAAAAGTCGGCGAAATCGTCTATCGGACCATGATGGATACGATCAACGTGCCGCCGAAGGATAATTTCCAGATCATCACCGAGCACGATAAAAACGGCCTGGTTTACGATCCGGAATATTTAGATATCCGGCGCAGCGACGGAATCATTTTCATTCAAATGACGATCAGCGAGGGCCGCACCGTCGAGGCCAAGAAGAATCTCTACAAGACTATCGCCGAGCGACTGCATAGCGAGCTTGACGTGCGCATGGAAGATGTGTTTATCAACCTGGTCGAGGTCAAGAAAGAGAACTGGTCGTTCGGGAACGGGATCGCGCAGTACACCTGAGACGCGCGAAGGCCGGGGAGGCGAGTCATGTGGAAGGAATTCAAAGAATTCGCCATGCGTGGGAACGTCGTCGACATGGCGGTCGGCGTGGTCGTCGGCGCTGCGTTCGCAACCATCGCCAAGAGTCTCGTCGATGATGTCCTGATGCCGCCGATCGGTCTCCTGCTGGGCGGCGTCGATTTCACGAATCTTTTTCTCGTCATCAAGCCCGGCGCGAATCCGGGGCCTTATCTCAAGCTCGCCGACGCCAAGGCGGCCGGCGCCGTCACCATTAATTACGGCATTTTCATCAATTCCATCGTGAGCTTCCTCATCGTCGCGTTCGCCGTATTCCTCGTGATCCGCGGCATCAACCGGCTCCATCGTCCGGAGGCAGCGCCCGCCGCGGCGCCCACGACGAAAGAGTGCGTGTACTGCGCCTCGATGATACCTATCAAGGCCATTCGGTGCCCGCACTGTACGTCCGAGCTCGCGCGCTAGCGGCAAACACCTGTATTGACAATCCGGCTTCTCCCGCTAGCTTGTTCGCAGGAGGGGCTCCTCATGATCACGCGCATGATCTGCGTCACCGTTCCTAAGGATAAGGTCGCCGAGGCGGAGCGCATTTGGAAACAGGAGTGCGCGCCGCTCATGATCAAATCGCCGGGGTGCAAGAGCGAGCAATTCCTGCGCAACCGGGAGAATCCCGGCGAGATGATCTCTCTTAGCACGTGGGAGAATCAAGCGGCGATCGACAAATACCGCGAGAGCGAGGCGCACAAGAAAATCCAACAGCACACGCGCTCGCTCATGGGCGTCGCCAAAGTCGACGTGAAAAGCTACGAGGTCGCAGGGTAGGTTAGCCGCGGCACACGATCCACTCGCGCGGAAACTTATTCAGGCTTTCGCAGCGGTCTTTTCTCACGACCAGAGTCTCGCCGAACTGAAGCCCCATCTTTTCGTCTTTCGTGATCACGTTGGGCTGGATCACGATCACCATATTCTCGCGAAAGACCATGTCGCCTTCCTCGTGTCGCGCCGTGCTCTTGGTCTGGAATATCGGCGGATATTGATTCGCGCCGTGGATCAGGTCGTCGTAAATCGTGTAGCCGCGGCGATGCACGACCTCGGCGGCTTCCTCGGCCTCGCGGACGGTCGTCCCGTCCTTGATCGCCGATGCGAGCACCTGGAAAACTTCGACGGCCGCGTCGTGGAGCCTTTTCCATTCCGGCGTCGGTCCCTCGCCGATGGAATAGGTGCGGTGGATCTGCCCGCTGTAGCCCCAGTACGCGCCGCTGATCTCGGTGATGATGCAGTCGCCGCGCTCGAGCTTTCGGTTGGAATGATACTGCGACGGCACCGGAAAATGCGGATCGCGCATGGGCATGCTGGTCATGAAATGAATGCCCGCGTAGCCGCCGGCTTTTAAATACACCGGCTCGATCAGCGCCGGCATCTCGTCCTCGCGCATCCCGATCTTAATGCCCTCGCCAAGAGAGCGCATCGAATCGTCGGTGAGCTTCGATGCGATGCGGATGCGCTCGATCTCCTCGGCGCTTTTAATCGTGCGCAGCATCCTGAATTTCCCGCCTAGCTCGACGAACTTCGCTCCGGAAACCCGGTCGCGCATCTTCTGATATTGCGTATGAGGAATCGAGCCCACGAGGCCGATCTTCTTGTCGGCGAGTCCGCGTTCTTGCAGCAATGCGACGATGCCGTTGCCGGTGTTGGCGCCCGCCCAGCGAACGTCCTTCACCACCGATAGGACGCGCGCCATCGGCACGTGATTGTAAAGCTGCATCAGCAGAACGGGATCTTTGCCTGATTGAAACAGAACGTAGGCCTCGCGCCCGCCCGGCCAGTCGGTGAGCCAGTAAACCTCGGACGCGTAGCGCCCGGCGCCGTAGACGAGCAAAGCATCGAGCCCGTTCTCGGACATAAGATTGGCGACGCTTTTATGGCGTGCAGCCAGCTCGGCCTCGGAAAAAGTTACGAATTGTGAACGATCGCGCATGATGAATCGACGGACGGAGCCGCGCGCGGTTTCTCGAAAAGGCGCAGCGGCGCCGCTCCTCGCTTTCTCGAAAGATTTTTTCGAGACTATCCGAGATTTCGGGGTTATGTCAACGCGCTAATAGCGCCGCCCGCCGCCGTTGCGCTGCCCGAGCAACATTTTGGCGGGCCGAAGCGCGAACCGCAGTCCGTGGTAGGTCGCGAGCTTCATCGAATCGCGCAGCGGCGAGCTGTGCACGGGCGCCGGGCAGAAGCCGCGGGCGCGGAGCTTAGAGTTGAAGCGATAGAGCGCCGCTTCGCGCTCAGACGCGGCTGTCCGGAACGTGATGCTGAAAGAAATCGAAACGCTTTCGCCGTTCCTGACCCAATGTGGCGCCGCGATGGGAATATGCAAGCCGACTCCGGGAGAGAGGAGGAACGCCTCGGCGCTTCTCTGGTTTGATTCATTAAACTTGAGATTGCGATGGCTGAACGTGAAGCGGTCCTCGATCTCCTGTTCCGTCAGCAGCGCCCGCGGAAAGACGTACACGGTTTTGGCGCCGCTGATTTGTAATAGGAAATTATATTCCGGATCGAAATGATACGGCGTCACCGAATGCGGTGACGATACGAAGACAAACGCCTCGCGCCGAAGCATCTTGATGCCTCCGGCGATAGCCGCCTCGAGCTGGTCCAGACAGCCGTCGAGAACGCGCCCGTACTCGGGAACGCGCTCGACGAATTTCATGACCATCCATGAGCCGCATTCTTCGATGCGGCGGATCGTCTCCTCGACCGACAGCCCTGTTTTCGGCGTCGCCGCCGGATCCATGTCAACCGGTAAATCGCCGGCGTTGTACTCGACGTCGGCCTCGGGAAGCTTGCGTGAAAGCTCGATCAGCGCCGGCAATGAGAAAAGCGGATCGTCGATCAGGCGGTGGCGGATCGTGAACGCCCGGCGATTGATGTCGCGGCGCATCTCGGTACCATCGAAATCGAGCCCCACCGCCGTCCCGATGAATGAACCGCTCACGCGCTCATCTCCCTAAAAATCTTTCCTTGACGTTACGTCGAATCCACTGTCGGATCGGTAGTACCGAAAGGACGAGATCCCCGGACCAAGGGCCGGTCGCGACCGTCAGCGTCTGAATGTTTCTTCGGTCGCGCCAGAGATGGTTCATCATGAAGTGATCTTCGACCGCCGTGCAGGAGTCCATCCATTGGATGGGCGACTTCCGATGAAAATGCCGAATGTTCTCGATCTCGAGCTGCACGCCTGGCGAGAAGCGGCCGAGAGTCTCGTCGTATGCGATCTTGAACGCGAACGATCCCGGAGCCGCGAGAAGATTACATTTCATTGCGATAGGCCGGCCGTCGAGGAAAAGACCCAGCATCATCAGGCGTCCGTGCCCGAACGCTTCGAGTAGTGTTGTCGTGAAGAACTCACGCGAGGCCGCATCGAGCTTCATCGCGCTGCCGGCGCGTCCCTTCCAGCTGGCGGCTTCGAGCTTGAGAAAGTTGTCGATCCAAATCGGGAGATCGTGGCTTCGCTCCAGCTCGAGGCATTCGAGGCGGCCGCAGTCGGCGAGGCGCCGCCGAAGACGGTTCAACTCTTTCCGTCGCTTCTTCGTAAGCGACTCGCTCAGGTAGGTTTCGCCGTCGGCGCGGCGCGTCAGCACCGGCCGCGTATAGGAGTCCATCGCGCAGGCTCTTTGCCTTCTTCGGCGCAGCTCTCCAATCAATAGATTGTGGAAAGCGCCGTCGCCCTCGATGTCATGGAATTCCATTAGAGCCGCATCAAAGGGGTTGACGGCCAGCCAATCGAGAAATGCTTTGACGGTTCTCTCCGCGCCGTGATGCCGGACGAGCGGCGTCGACAGAAAACAATAATCGTGCTGCCAGAGCTTCAGCGTGCGGACGGGCACTTCGCGGTAATGCGTTTGAAACTGGAGGGGAAAAATTCCGGCGAGCCGTTCGCGCGACGATCCATTGATTCCCTCGGTGGTTAAGAAGAGCACGAGAACGATGTCGTCGCGGTCGCCCCAAAGTCGCAGGGCCGGCAGGAGCATCCAAGGCTCATAGAAGACGTTCTTTTCGAGGGCGTCGGCCGCGAGATCTTCCCACGCCGGAAGATAAGGCTCTAATTCCTCTGGCCGCTGAACGAGGACAACGCGGGAACCTTCCACTCTACAAATCTTATATGCGTGGGCGCCGATCCCGCAATAAGGGATTTAGCGGATGTTCGTGCGGGTCTTTACCTGAGAGGAATCACAGCTTCAACAGGCGGCGTGCGTTGCCTTCCAGCATCATCATTTTTTCGGACTCGGGACAATCGAGGGCCTCGATCTTCTCGACCGTCAGCCAGTCGCCGAGCGTGTACGGATAATCGGTGCCGACCATCAGGCGATCGGCGCCCGCGACGCGGCGGAGATAGTCGAGCGTGTCGGTGCGGTAGATCATCGTATCGAAGTAAAGATTTTTCTTCATGATCTCGCTCGGCGCCGCAGAAGCCGCAGGCGCGCGGGGTCCGCGCCGCACGCGAAATCCCTGGTCGAGTCGGCCGATCTGGTAGGGGAAGAAGCCGCCTCCGTGCAGAACGCAGAGCTTTAGATCTGGAAAGCGATCGAAGACGCCGCTGTAGCTCATATACGCGAGCGATAGCGTGCTGTCGGCGGGATTGCCGCAGATGAGGCGCAGGCCATACGGTCCCATTTTCTCGGATCCGGCGACGTCCTCCGGGTGCATCACGATGAGCGCATCCAGCTCCTGAGCTTTTTTCCAGAAGGGATCGAAAAATTCGCTGTTGTAATACTGGCCGTTGACATTGGAGGCGATGTAGCCGCCGCGCAGATTGAGATTTTTGATCGCGTGCTCCAGCACCGCCGCGGCGCGCGGCGGGTCCTGCAGCGGCGCGGCGGCGAGGCCGACGAAGCGGTCGGGATATTTCGCAGTGAGGTCGCGGATGCCTTCGTTGTAGCCGCGGCACCACGACTCGCCGTCGTTACCTTCCAGCGGATAGCCGAGGCTCGAAGTATGCGGGATGAGCGCCCCGACGGCGATCTTCCCGCGCTCCATCGCCTCGAAGCGTTCTTTTAGTCCGGCGAGTTCTTGCGGGACGTTGAAAGAAGATGCCCCGGCGAACGAAATAGCCGTTTCCCCGGGCTTGCTGTCCTTCGCGACAACCCCCGACGACTTTCCGCTGCGCGCGGCTTCGAGCAGAGACTCGGGCAGATAGTGGTGATGAATGTCGATCGCGCAAACGCGCATGATGTGAACTCCTTAAACCGCATCCTCAGGGCGATCGTATTTCGCGCGGCCACGCCGCTCTTTAATCGTCGGATACGCGACGATCGAGATCGTGATCGCGATCAATATCAACACACTTGGGAAGGCGAGCCATTTCGCGCCGTACGCCGCCGTCGAGATCCACAGGTAGTTCTCGCCGATTTTGCCCAAGATGAGGCCGAGCACGAGCGGGGGCCGCGGCCAGCCGTTGAGCAGCATGAGATAGCCGAGCGTGCCGAAGATGAGTGTCACGACGAGATCGTAGATGCTGTTGTTCGCCGTGAACGAGCCGATGAATACGAGGACCAGCAGGAAGGGGATCAGCAGCGAGCCGCGGATGAACGTGAGCGCCGCGAGATGGTTGAGGATCAAGAAGCTGATGCCGGCCACGATGATGTTCGAAATGATCAATATCCACACCATGGCGAACGTCACATCGAGGCGCGACTTGAGCATCTCCGGTCCGGGTTGGAGGCCGACGATTAGCAGCGCGCCGAGGAGCAGCGCCATGCTCGCGCTGCCGGGAATGCCGAAGGCGATCGTCGGGATCAAATCACCGCCGCGCGTGGAGTTGTTGGCGGCGCCGGGCCCGAGCACGCCTTCGACGGCGCCTTTGCCCGCGCGGCTCTTGTCCTTCAGGCTTCGCGCCGCGTGGCCGTACGCGATCCACTGCGCGACGTTGGCGCCGAGAACCGGCAGCACGCCGAAGTAAACGCCGATCAAACTGCATCGCACGACGAGCCAGAAGTGGCGGAAGGTGTCTTTGACGCCTTCCATGACGCCTTTCAATTTTTCTTTAGGCGCCTGCGAAATGGCCGTCCCGCGCACCGCGAGATCGATGATCTCGGGGATGGCGAACATTCCGACGACCACCGGCGTCACGTCGAGCCCGTCCCAAAGATACAGCGAGCCGAAGGTGTAGCGGAGCGAGCCGGTTTGCGGATCGACGCCGATCGCGGCGAGCATCAGTCCGATGCCGCCGGCGAGCAGTCCCTTGATCAGCGATGCTCCGGCGAGTGTTCCGATGAACGTGATGCCCATGATCGTTATGATGAATAGCTCCGGCGAGCCGAAGAGCAGCACGAGCGGCCGCATGATGGGAATCGAGATCGCGAGCGTGAGCGCGCCGATCGTCGCGCCGATGAGCGAGCTCATGATCGCCGCGCCGAGCGCGCGTCCCGCCTCGCCCTTTTTGGACATCGGATAGCCGTCGAGAATCAGCGCGGCGGACGAGCTCTCGCCGGGAATGCCGAAGAGAATCGACGTGAGGTCGCCGGTGGTGCCCGTCACCGCGAGCATGCCGAGGAGAAAGCAAAATGCCTCGATCGGCGTCTTGATCGTGTAGGAGAACGGCAGCATCAGGGCGAGCGTCGCGAGCCCGCCGATGCCCGGCAGAAGGCCGACCCAAAAGCCGATGCCGATGCCGAGCAGCAGGTAGCCGAACGCGGGCCAGGCGAGAACCTGCCAAAAGCCGCTAGTGAATGCCTCGATCATGGCCGGCGGCTATTCGCCCGTCCCGAGTAATTTCTGCATCTTCTGCACGACGTCGGGCGATGCCGCGATGACCTCCTTTGAGAGCTTCTGCAGCTTCATGCCGTCGATCGGCTCGACATCGAGCTTTCGCTTCTCGGCGTCAGCAATATACGCCGGGTCTTTCACGATTTTGTCGAACGCGTTGCGCAGCAGCTTGACGCGGTCCGCCGGAACTTTCGGCCCGAAGACGAGCGGGCGGCCAAAATCGCTCGCGGCGAGAACGACGGTGGTGAGACGACGTCCGGTGGCGTTGGTCTTATATTTGTCCATCAGCTCGTAGATGGTCGGCGCGTCCTTCAGCCGGGGATCGCGTTTCTCGCCGCTTTGAAAGAGAACGTTCGCGAAACCCGTCTTGCGCCATGTGATGAAGGGCTCGCGCGCGAACCACGCCGTGATCGTAAACGCCCGGCATTGGACCTCGCCGCGCTCGACGGCCAAGTCGACGTCGCCGCCTGATTGATAGCCGACGACAATGTCGAATTTCGTTCCGATCACCTCGTCGAGGAGCTTCGGCAGCCAGTAGCCGGTCGATGAGGTTCCGTTCGAGCCGCACTTCGGCGGCGTCGAAGCTTTTTTGATATCTTCGATCGACTTATACGGCGCGTCGCTGCGCATATAGAGGAGATGGTACGACACGACGGGACTGCCGAGGAACTGGAACTTGCTCCAATCGAACCGTACCTCGGGCTTCTTCGACAGCTGGTCGAAATAGAGGGCAGGGTAAATCGCGCCGATCGTAAGGCCGTCGGGCTTCGCCACGTTATAGACGTTGTTCGCCGCGATCATCGATGCCGCGCCGGGCATGTTCTGGATGATCACATTGGGGCTGCCCGGGATATATTTCGGCATATACTCGGCCATCAGCCGTGGATACAGATCGTAGGCGTCGCCGGCTTTCGTGCCGACGATGATCGTGATCGTTTTGCCTTTGTAGAAGTCCTGCGCGAAAAGAGGCGCGGCGGCGCCGAGAACCGCCATCTGCAGGACTAAATATGTCGTTACAGCGCGCGCACGCGCGGAAAATCTCATAATTCCTCCGTTATGTTGCTGCGTACGGTTTTGCTTATCCTTTTCGGCCGCGAACTGTCAACACCGCGGTCACGATGCGAAAATTTTCCTCATTGTCGCTATGACGGGCGGCGGCTGCGCGACGACGTCGGCCGCGAGCTTTTGCAGCTCATCTCCCGATGCGGGCGCGAGCTCGAGGTCTTTCTCCTGCGCCTCGGCGGTGGTCGCCGGATCGCGCGCCGCCTTCATAAAAGCATTGCGTAAAATCACGACGCGCTCCGCCGGCACGTCGGGCGGCGCGATCCACGGCCTTCCGAAAGAAGCCGCGCTCAGGATCGCGTGCGCCAGCCGGCGCCCGGCGTCGGGGATCCGGTATTCGTCCATCACTTCGCCGAGCGTCGGCGCGTCCGGCAGTTTGGCGTCGCGCGCGGCGCCGGTTTGCAACAGGATGCGCACGAAGCCGGTTCTCCGCCACGTGTGATACGGCTCGTGCGAGAAAAAGCCCGAGATCGTCAGCACGCGGCAGTCGATCTCGCCGCGCTCGATGCCCTCGTCGACGGCCGGTCCTTCTTTGTAGTCCGCCTTCATTTCGAAGCGCGCGCCGAAGAGCTCTTCGAGCAGCTTCGGCAGATAATAGGCCGTCGAATTCTTTCCCGACGCGCCGCAGCGTGCCGGCGTCTTTGCATCGATAATCGTCCGCAGGCTGTCGTAGGGTGTCGCGGCGCGCGCGTGGAGCAAATGGCTCGAGCGCTCGGGTGTGCCGATCCAGGAAAATTTCGACCAGTCGAAGGCGGTCTCTTTACCGAGCAACTGTCCAAAGTAAAGCTCTGGCGATACGGCGCCGAGCGTCAGACCGTCCGCCGCCGCCGAATAGATCTCGCCGGCGACGCCCTTGGCGCCTTGAGCCGGCGCGTTCTCGACGACCACCTCGGGCTCGCCGGGAATCCAGCGGCCGATGCGGTCGGCGATGAGGCGCGCGTAGAGGTCGTAGGCGACTCCGGCGCGCGTGCCGACGAGGACGCGGATGCGCTTCCCGCGGTAAAAATCCCCTGGAGCCTCCATCGTCGCCGCGTCGGACATCATCTACTATTGTTGGACGAAAAGCTTCTTAATCTGTTCAATGACCTCCGGCGGCTGATTCATGGCGTCTTTCGCCATCGCCTGCAGCTCCGCGCCCTTGCCCGCCTGAACATCCATCCGGAGTTTTTTCGCCTCGGCGAGAAGCTCCGGGTCCTTCGACGTTTTGTCGTACGCGTCGCGCAGGATTTGTACCCGTTCTTGCGGAGTTCCGGGTCCGACGAGCATCGGGCGCGCCCATTCGCCGCCCGAGAGCATCGCCTCCGCCAGACGGCGTTTGGTCGTCGGCGTTTTATACTCGTCCATCAACTCGAAGATCGTCGGCCCGTTGACGCGCGGGTCGCGCTTGCGGCCGGTCTGGGCGAGAAAGCGCACGAAGTTCGTCTTGACCCAGCTGAGGAAAGGCTCGCGGCCGAAGAAGGTCTGAATTGTCAGTCCCTGGCATTGCACCTCGCCGCGCTCGACGGCGATGGCGATCTCGCTGCTGCCGGGATAACCGACGACGGTATTAATCTTTGCGCCGGTAGTTTCCTCGAGGATGCGCGAGACGACGTAATCTGAGCCGCCGACGCCGGTAGTACCGCATTTCGGTGGCTCTTTCGCCTGGACTACGTCTTTCATAGTTTTATGAGGTGCGTCGGAGCGAATGAAGAGCATCATGTCGTCCTTGTCGAGCGAGCCGATCCAGTACATCTTCAAGAGATCGAATTTGACCTCTTTATCGCCGGATAACTGGCTCAAATAGACGTTGTTGTGCGGCATGAGGAGCGTCAAGCCATCCGGCTTCGCCACGCTAAAGACATAGTTTGCGGCGACGACGGAGCCGGCGCCGGGCATGTTTTGGACGATGATGTCGGGATTGCCGGGAATGTATTTCCCCATGTACCGCGCGAGCAGCCGGGCAGCGCGGTCGTAGCCGCCGCCCGTGCTGAGACCGACGACGATCCGAATCGTCCTGCCTTTATAGAAACTGTCCTGCGCCGCCGTAGCATTCGGCCAAGAAAGCAGCGCGAAAGACAGAGCGCTGCAAACAAGCGGCAATAAGCGCTTGCAAAGCGGAATAGCGTTCATAAACACTCCTGAGCGAAAATTAAGTCCAGCCGAGCCAGGTAAAGACCTCGCCGTCCGGAAAAGGAATATGGAGGAGACGGTCGAAAAGACCATAGAAAAAGAGCCATGCGACGGCCGCAAGCACGAGCGACAGCGGCCAGCTCTCGCGTGATTGAACTTTGAGATAGAGGAAGACGATCAGCGGCACGCAGTAACCGAAGCCAAAGAGCCAGACCGCGAGCAGGTAGCCGACGATCCAGGAAAAGATATTGATCGTTCGGCGCCGCGCGAGCGCCGGATCGGTGCGCTCGGAAAGCTGCATATCGACCGGCGCGGCGTTGGCCGTCTCCTTAGCCACAACGCCTTTGAGATCGAGGACGACCTGGATGACCGCGAGAATCAGCATCGGAATCCCGATCGCCCAGGGATATAGCCGCGCCTGAAGCCGCCAGTCCTTTGCCTGGTAGGCGAAGACGATGAAGAAAATCGCCACAACGACGCTCAACAGCACCTGGGGGCGAAGCTTCATGGCTGGTTCGCTTATCACAGGCGCTGGGGGTGGTCAATCCGAGGGGCAGCAAGGCCGCCGGAGGCTTTTCACGTCCGCGCCCGGCGTGATAAGAGACCCGCTATGGACGTCGCTATCGAATCGGGTACGGTGATAAGGCGCGCCGGCTTGATCCTCTTTTGCTTTCTGTCCCTTATGTCGCCGGCAACGTCGCGCGCTGCCGAGGCGCCGTCGCTCCGGCGCGTGGGGCTCGTCTCGTCGTCCGGCGATCCGCGCTCGCCGGGGCCGCTGATCGACGCGTTCCGCCAGCGTCTGCGCCAGCTCGGCTACATCGAAGGACAAAACATCGCGATCGAGCTGCGCTTCGCTGAAGGGAAGCTGGAGCGTATTCCCGGCTTCGTCGAGGATTTCGCGAAGCGGAAGGTGGATGCGCTGGTGGTCTCTTCGGTCCCGGCGATCCGCGCTGCCAAGCGTACGACATCGGATGTTCCCGTGGTCATGCTGATCACCGTCGATCCGGTCGCGACCGGAATCGTCGCGAGCCTGTCCCGCCCGGGCAGCAACATCACCGGCATTGCGGCCCTTGCGCGCGATCTCCGGCGCGAGGGAGTCGATTTACTCAAAACCGCCGCGCCGGGGATTTCACGCGTCGGCGTTCTCTGGAATGTCGAAGGCCGCGCATCGGCCGCGCCGATGAAGGATTATGAAGCTCTCGGGTTCGGACGCAAGCTGCACTTTCAGTCGCTCGAAGTACGCAGCGACGCGCCCGATCTCCCGGGCGCGTTTCAGGCTGCCGCGAAGGGTCGCGCAGACGCGCTCATCGCGGTCGGCAACACGGCGCTCGCGCGTCATCTGAAACAGATCTCCGAACTTGCGCTGCAAAACCGCTTGCCGTCGCTGTCGGAGCGCGGCGGCTATGCCGAGCTCGGCGGACTCATGGACTACTCCGCCGATTATACGGAAAACTTCCGCCGCCTGGCGGAATATGTCGATAAAATTCTGAAAGGCGACAAAGCCGGCGATCTTCCGATCGAGAAGAGCAAGTTCAATCTCGCGGTGAACCTCAAGACCGCCCAGCAGCTCGGTCTCAATATTTCGCAGACCGTCGTCAAGCGCGCGGACAAAGTCATCCGGTAATCGCGATGCGTCTCGCACTAATCCTCGTCTTTCTCGTTGCCACGTTCGAAACATGTGTCGCCGCGGATGACAAGGTAAAGGTGCCGCTCAGCGCATCGTCGAAGACGCTGGGCTACAGTCCGTTGTGGGTCGCGGCCAGGCAAGGCTTTTTCGAGCGGCAGGGCCTCGACATCCAGCCGGTCTTGATCCAGGGCGCCGACAAGTCACTGATGGCGCTCGTCGGCGGCTCGGTCGCGGTCTCCGCCGCGGCCGCCGACGCGCCGATCGGCGCGATCGAGCGCGGCGTCGATCTGGTCAGCTTCGGCGGCGTCATCAACGGTCTCACGCACATGATCATGGGCGGCAAGAACTATAAGACCTACGAGGACCTGCGCGGCGCGACCATCGGCTCCTCGGGGCTCACTTCCGGTACCGCGCTGGTCTTGCGGCGTGTGCTGAAGGCCAAGGGGCTGGAATATCCGAGAGACTACAAGCTCATCAATGTCGGCGGCTCGGCGCCCGCGTTCGCGGCGCTCGCGTCGGGGCAGATCGCGGCGTCGATCATCGCCGTCCCGCTCAGCTTCGAGGCCGTCGAGCTCGGCTTTAACGTGATCGGCAGAGTGGTCGATGTGATTCCCAATTTTCAGCTCACGGTCTTGACCGCGCGGCGCTCGTGGGCGGAGGCGAACCGGCCGACCGTGGTGCGCTTTATGAAGGCGATGGCGCTGTCGATACGCTGGCTCTACGACAACAAGCGCGCGGCGATCGAGTTTCTCACGCGCGAGATGAAGCTCAAGCCGGCGCACGCGGAAAAAGGCTGGGAGTATTACGTCGAGAACCGCATCTGGAATCCCGACGCCGACATTAATCTCGAAGGCATGAGGGTCGTCATCCAGGTTCAGGCGGAGCAGGGACTGATTCACGGCGCTTTGCCGGGTCCGGCGAAGTATGTCGACCAGAGTTATTTGCGCGAGGCGTTGAAGGAGATCGGCACCAAGAGTTCTCTGTAAACCAGGAGGCGACGATGAAACTCATCGCGGCGTTGGCGCTTAGCTTGTACCTCTGTTCCGCTGGTGTCGTTTTTGCGCAGCCGAGCCCGGCGGTGCTCGAAGGCGCGAAGAAGGAGGGGAGGCTTACGTGGTACACGTCGATGGCGATCGATACCTCGAAGCCGCTGCTCGACGCCTTTCTCGTCGAGTATCCTTTCGTCAAGGCCGAGCTCGCGCGCCTCGGCGAGGAACAGCTGCTGAACCGCATTCTCGCGGAAGCGCGCGCCGGGAAGGTGCTCTTCGATGTAGTCTCGTCGAGCGGCATCCAGCTGCTCGCGGATAAAAAATTCCTCGCGCCGTACGCGTCGCCCGAAGCCGAGGCGTACGCGCCCGAGCTCAAGGACGCCGGGCACCGCTGGACGGCGGTCTACAACAACAATCTCGTCGTCATGTACAACACGCGCATGCTCGCAGAGCGCGACGCGCCGCGCGATTATCCCGATCTGCTCAATCCGAAGTGGAAGGGCAAGATGCTGATGGACTCGACCGACTACGACTGGTACGGCGCGCTCATGCAGGTGTGGGGAAAAGAAGCGGGGCAACGCTATTTCCAACGGCTCGCGCAGCAGCAGCCCTCATGGCGGCGCGGCCATGGATTGGTCGCGCAGCTCGTCGCCGCCGGCGAGGTTCCGATCGGCTGGGCGTACAGCTTTCGTGTCGAGCGCATGAAGCGCGAGTCCGCGCCCGTTGATTGGGTGACGACGTTCAATCCCATCGTGACGACGATCAGCGGCATGGGCCTGAGCGCGAAGTCGACGTCGCCGAACACGTCGAAGCTCTTCATCGATTTCGTCCTCTCGAAGAAGGCGCAGGAGATGGTCCGCGAGATGCGCCGCATCCCATCGCGCGGCGACGTCAAGCCCTTCGCGCCGAAGATGGACCAGTCCAAGCTCAAGCTGAAGCTCGTCCCGGCAGAAGTCGCGGAGCACTCCGACCGGTATGCGGAGGAGTTCAGGAAAATATTTGGGCTGTGAAGCTTAAATCACGCGGGTCGCAATCATCCGACCACTGTTCCCTGATGGAACACGATGCGCCAAGTCCCGCCCTCGTTTCGCCATATTGAACTTCGAAGGGCGTAGCCGGACCTACCTGACGCGGAGGACTTGTATGACACCAGGCAGACGGATGTGCTTAGCTCGCGGACGCGGAAATCCTCAATGATGCGCTCCATCGGCTGCCACTCTGAGATCGCCGCGATGATCTCTGCCCTGGACCAGACTTTTCCCGAAGAGCCGAATTCAACGAAATCCTCCGCCATAAGCGCCGACGCCTCATCGGCGGACAGCTTCCTGCCGACCTGGGCCAGACGCTGCTCCAGCTCGAATAGCATTTCGTCCCGCGCTTTGCTCATCTGTCGATGAATTGGTCCTCAATTCCATTTCGGATGGAGGACGATCAGGAGCAGAAAAAAGAGTCCTGTGAGGGTGCTCGGAACGGCAAGCGCGAGCGCCAGAGAGTTCGCGAAGCGCGACCGTCCCGCCCGCTGAAGCCAGAGGCTGCCGATAAGCACGGCGGCGAGGATACCCAGGATCAGCAGCCATAACATGATGTTGAACGACGACACCGTGCCGTCGGCGATACCGATGATGAAGAAGACGACGAAGATGAGCGCCGTCAGCGCATCGATGCCCCAAAGGATTTTAAACATCATTGGCCCTCTCTACATCACCAGCCGCCGCCTGGAACCTGCCCCTCGTAACGACCGCTGAAGAAAAACGTATCAAACGTGTTCTTTTCCAGATCGTAAACAGCGCCGAAAAAATATATGCCGCCGTCGCACATGTCGCCGTACTTGGTTCGCGATCGCTCGGATAGCGCCGCGTCATGGCTCGGAGTTTCGTCCCAGAGAGCGTTCACATAGAGCACACGTTTACCGTTTCGCAAGAAGCCTGAGTACTGGCGGTGATAGCGCTGCGGGCGACGACGACGATCTTCCGCACGTAATAGACGGGCAAAAGCGGCATCAATTGCGGCCGGAAGCATTCTCTCTGCTTGTTCGACCTCGGCGTTGGATGGCTGCCACCATTCGCCGAGACCCTCAGGGAACGGGCGAGTACAGGGATGTCGCATCTTTTCCGCTTCGGATCTCGGCAAGATTGTCCAGCCATCATGTTCCGCCGCTTCTGCAAAGGTGTACATCAGCGCGACGATAAAGAGGGTATTTATGGCGAGCTTTATCATCGCTCGACGAACTCACTGCGCGCTCAGCGCCACCGCCCCGTTTTTCTTCGCCGCCGAGATAATGCGCGCGGCGTCCTCCGGCAATAAGAATCTCTCCTCGATCAGAGTGCGCGCCGCGGACGCGAGCTTCTCGACGTAATCCGCGTTGTCCTTGTAGCGCTCTTCGAGCGACAGGCGCGGGTCATTGGTTTTTAGGCGCTCTTCCTTGGTCTTCGCGAACGGAATGTAGGAGCCGACGAGATAGCACAGCTCGTCTTCCATGTAGCCCTTCGCGCGCAGGTTCCAGCCGGAATAGGTTGCGATGGGCACCTGCACATCGACCGACCGCACGCCGGCGATCTCGTTGCCGTCGGCGTCCACTTTGGGAACGTAGACGCGATGCTCGGTGCCGGCGATGTGCTCCGGCGGCTCCGCGCGCCGGTTTTGCAGGAAGAGATCGTTAATCTTGCCGAGATATTTCACGCCGGGAATCGCCGGGAAGCCCTGCTTCTCGCGCGCCGTGTCGACCAGCGTGCCGTCGCTAAGGCGCGGGAAGCGGCTATCCGGCGGCTCGATGCCTTTGGTCACCCAATCCTGCAGCGCGACGAGCAGCGCGCGCTGCGTCTCCTGATACGACAAGGGATTGCTGAGCTGCTGGCAGGTGTCGCGCGCCGGCTTTTCGGCGGGGCCGTGCTGCGTGCCGGAAAAATAATAGAGCCGCACGTTGGAGGGAATCGGCGCTTCCGACCTTCCCCGCGGGTCGGTGACGACGAGCGAGTTGCGCGCCTGGTAGGCTTCCGTGCCTGAATCCCAATGCATGATCTTCGGGCACGCCTGCTGTACGCGGCAGCGCGCCAGCACGCCGTCGGTCTTTCTCGTGGATGGATTGGGCGCGTTCTCGTACGTGTACGGAAACTCGTCGCCGGGAAAATAATGCCCTTCGAGCGCGGTCGGGAAGCGGCCGGGCATCGCGAACTCCGCGTTGACGAAGATGCGGCGCGAGCCGGAGATATGCGGGATCAGCCCGTCGAAGACGATTCTTTTTCTCTCGTCGAGATTGAATCCTTGATAAACGAGGTCTTTCAGAAAACGTCCCGCCTGCGACGAGCCGAAACCGATCGCCCAGCGCGGCGCGGCTCGGCCGCCCCGGCCATCGTCGAAAGACAATGGATTCGCGGCGGAAGTCTCGCGTCTAAGGAACGACACGATGTCGCGCGTCGCGGCGAAGCCGAGTCCCATGATGATCGGATCGCGCGCCTCGTACACCAGCTCGTAGATCGCGTCGGTCGAGAAGCCCGCGGGATAGCAGATATCCGTGTTGCTCGGCGTCGGGTGGACCTTGTCGACGCAACGGGCGAAGGACCATTCGCTGCGCGCGATCGGCTCCAGCGGCGCATGCGGGCGCGCGCGGCGGTAGAGCTTCGCCTTCGGCATCGACTCCTCGACGGCCGGATAAGCGCGGATGTCGCGACTCTCGCGATCGAAGCTGAGCGGAACGGACGTGGCCGGCTTCTGGAAGACGAATTCCGTCGTGATCGTCTTTTTCATCGGGCTGCCGTCGGGGTTCTTCGCGACGGGAAATCCGGTCGTCATGCGCTCGTTGCCGGGCAGGATGTCGCCCTGCCAGCCGCTCCAGACCATCGCGTAGCCCTGGCGCATGAGGAAGCCGTCGCCCGCGTGCTCAATCGTCGTGGGATCGTTGCTGCGCGCCGCGCCGGCGTTGAAGCGCATCGCCTTGTTGCCGCGGTTCAGCGTGTCGTAAAAGATCGTGCCGTTGCCCCGCCGCATGTCGACGGGCTTGAGGATCGATATCTCGACCCAGTACTCGACGTTGCCGTGAGCGTTGCGCTGCGCCTTGTCGATGTTGACGATGACCCGGTTCAGCGCGTTTTTAGGATCGACCTCGCCGTACGCTTTGCCGGTGATCTTCTCGTACGCCCCGGTGACGGGAAACTCGTATCCGCCGGCGAACGGCTCGCGCCTGTCGATCACGATCTTGGTGATCTTCGCGTGAGCGGGAGAGGGGAGAACGAAAGCCGTGAGCAGCAGCACCGCCAGGACGTAAACCATAAGGCCTCCCTTCGTCTCAGTCGTCATATTCGGAGAACAACGTTGGTGTCAACCGGCTTGACGCCCATTCAGCCCTCCCATATGCTCCATCACGCCATAGGAGGAAAATCACATGGAGACCAAATCCTACGCGACCGTCAAGGTTGAAAAAGAGGACGGCATCTCGTGGGCGATCTTAAACCGCCCGGAGAAGCGCAACGCGATGAGCCCGCAGCTGCACTACGACATGCTCGAGGCGCTGACGGAGCTCGAGAGCGATAAGGAGACGCGCGTCGTCGTGATCACCGGCGCGGGCGAGAGCTGGTGCGCCGGCCAGGACCTGAAGGAATACTTTCGCGCGCTGGAGAAAAATCCCGCCGAGAAGCGCAAGGCCGGTTGGGCGTCGCAGGAGTGGCGCTGGCGCAAGCTCTACACCTTTCCCAAGCCGACGATCGCGATGGTCAACGGCTTCTGCTTCGGCGGCGCCTTTACGCCGCTGATCGCTTGCGACTTCGCCATCGCCGCCGATGAGGCGATCTTCGGTCTCAGCGAGATCAACTGGGGCATCTTTCCCGGCGGGCTCGTAAGCCGCGTGCTCGCCGAGTCGATGACCTATCGCGACGCGATGTACTACATTATGACCGGCGACAGCTTCGACGGAAAGAAGGCGGCGGAGATGCGGCTCGTGACTTACTCCGTGCCGAAGGCGAAGCTTCGCGAGGAGACGATCAAACTCGCCAACAAGCTCAAACAGAAAAATCCCGCCGCGCTCAAGGCGGCGAAGGAAGTCTACAAGGCGTGCAAGACGATGGACTACTGGCAGGCCGAGGAATTGATGTCCGCAAAAAGCGCGGCGCTCGCCGCGAACGATCCCGAGCGCGGGCGCGAGAAGGGGATGAAGCAGTTCCTCGACGACAAGACTTATCGCCCCGGCCTGGGTCACTACGACCGTAATAAATAATCGCTGTGTCGACGCAGTCGCTGATCGCCGGGTATGCGACGATCGGACAGGGCGCCGGCCCGATGATCGTCACCGAGCGCGCCGGCATTTTCGCCAAGCACGGCCTCGACGTCACGACGCGCATCATGGGCGGCGCCAAGGGCGTCGTCCGGGGCTTGATGGCAGGCGAGATTCTCTTCGGCAATCTCGCCGCGCCGGCGCTGCTCCGCGCCGGCGTCGAAGGCAAAGCCGATCTCGTCTTTCTCACCGGCGGCATCAACCAGCAATTCCTCGTCGCGCGGACGCGTTTTCGCCGTCGCGGCGAGCTCGACGGCGCGCGCATCGGCTTTCTCGGCGACGGCGGGCTCAACGATCTGCTTGTCCGCTTCATCATCGAGCGCTTCGTCGCGCAGGGCATCCGCGCCAGCGCGGTACAGCTCTCGCGCGGCGGCGAGCGTGGTGCGGCGCCGCTGTTCGACGGCTCGTGCGACGCGCTCGTGATGACGCCGCCGGAAGCGGTCGAGGCGAAGCTCCGCGGCTGCCCGTTTCTCGTCGACTTCGCCGAATTCGGCTTCAACTACGCTTTGGGCGGCATCGCCGCTCGGCGGCGAACCGTCGAGGAGTCGCCAAACCTCGCGCGCAAATTCGTCGCGGCGTACGTCGAGGGCATGCACCGCTATCGCAGCGACCGCGAGTTCACTATCAAGGTTCAGCAGGAATACAGCGGCATCGCCGACCGCAAGGTAGCCGAAGAAACTTACGATCTCACGCGGCCGGGAATGCCCGAGCTTCCGTATCCCGTCGTCGCGGCGTTGGGCGAGGCGCTTAAGATGATGTCGCGCGACCTGCCCGCAGCGGCGGACACCGATCCGCAAAGCTTCGTCGACGACCGCTTCGTCCGCGAATTGGACGAATCCGGCTTCGTCCGTAAGCTCGGCTGATCAATTCATTAATATTCCGCGAACGCGTCGTCGGGATAGCAATAGAGCCATCGCTCTCCGGTTTCCGCCGAGGCGATCACGGGATGCTTGGTGCTGCGCGCGTGCGCGGTCGCGTGGCGATTGGGCGAATCGTCGCAGCAGAGCGTCGCCGCGCACTGCTGGCAAATCCTCAGATGGACCCAGTCCGCGCCGATCTTTTCGCACTCTTCGCACAACATACGCTTCGGATGTTTGACGGTCTTAACGCTCTGAATGTGACGGCAGGCCGGGGCCATGAGAGGCTCTCTTACTCGCGCAGAGTCCGATGGACGAACGAGATCGAAATCGATCCTTCGCCGACGGCCGAGGCTACGCGCTTGATGCTGCCGGAGCGCACGTCGCCGATGGCGAATACGCCTGGGAGACTAGTTTCGAGAAGAAACGGGCTACGCGCGAGCGGCCACTTTGCCGCCGCCAGATCCTCGCGCGTCAGATCCGGCCCGGTCTTGATAAAGCCCTTGGTGTCGAGCGCGACGCAGTCGCGCAGCCACTCCGTGCTGGGAACCGCGCCCGCCATGATAAAGACGTGCCGGATATCGCGCGTCTCGGCCGCGCCGGTTTTGTTGTCGCGCCACTTGATACGCTCGAGGTGATTGCCGCCTTCGAGCGCGACGACCTCCGTCGTCGGGTGAAAGGTGATGGCGGTATTTTGCTCGATACGGAGAATCAGATAGCGCGACATGCTTTCCGTCAGGCCCGTGGTGCGCACGAGGAGGTGGACGCGTTTGGCGGTCTGGGCTAGGAAGACGGCCGCCTGACCGGCCGAGTTGCCGCCGCCGATGACGATGACTTCCTCGCCGCGGCACAGGTTGGCTTCCATGAAGGTCGCCGCGTAATAAATGCCCGTGCCTTCGAATTGAGAGAGATTCTCCAGCGCCGGTTTGCGATACGCGGCGCCGGTTGCGATGATGACCGTGCGCGCCTGGACGCGCAGGCTGTCGTCGGTCGCTACGGCATACGGCTTCTGCTCGCATTCGAGCCGCGCCGCGCTCTTTGCGATGACGACTTGCGCGCCGAACTTCTCGGCCTGGGTAAAGGCGCGGCCCGCCAGCGCCTGGCCGGAGATGCCGGTCGGAAAGCCCAAATAGTTTTCGATCTTCGAGCTGGAGCCGGCCTGCCCTCCCGGCGCGTTGGTCTCCAGCACCAGCACCTTGAGTCCTTCGGAGGCCGCATAGACGGCGGCAGCGAGGCCGGCAGGCCCCGCGCCGACGATCGCGACATCGCGCGTCTCCGCGTGATCGATCGAGTCGTTGAAGCCCAGGCAGCTAGCGATTTGCTGATTGGTCGGATTGCGCAGGACGACGTCGCCGCCGCAGATAACGACGGGGATGTCCGTCGGGACGATACGGAACCGGTCGAGGAATGTCTGGACGTCGGCGTGGCGGTCGAGATCGATGAACTGATGGGGGTGACCGTTGCGCGACAGGAATTCCTTGACGCGGAGCGTCCCGGCGCAGTGCTCCGATCCGAGAAGGACGACGTTGCCGAAGCCGTGCGCGATCAGCTCGACCCGGCGGAGGATGAACGCGCGCATGAACAACTCGCTGAGCTCGCTGTCGGTCTGTACGAGCGCCAGAAGCTGCTCGCGGGTGAGCTCGATCGCCTCGCCCGGTTCCGCGGCGCGCGCGCTGACAAGCGCGCTGCGGCCGGAGAGCAGGTTGACTTCGCCGGTGAATTGGCCGGGCCGGTGCGTGGTGATGAGCACTTCGCCGTCAGGGGAGTGCTGCACGGCCTCCAACGATCCGGCGGTTACGACGAAGAACGGCACGACTGGCGCGCCGGCTTCGAGCAGCACTTCGGCGCGCTCGAAACGGCGCTTGCGGCCGTGCGCGGCAATGCGCGCGACCTGCGCCGGCGTGAGCGTGGGAAAAATCTGCTGCGCCCGCGCCGGCGGCGGCATAGTGATCGTCCGGATGCCGTCGGCCATAACTAATGCCTTAGCCGTTGAGAAGTGTTGTTCCATCGATCATGCCTTGATGAACGCGAGCAGATCTTCGTTCAACTGGTTCTTGTGCGTCGTCGCCAAGCCGTGCGGCGCGCCCTTGTAGATTTTCAGCTCGGCGTTCTTGACTATCTTCGACGACTGCATCGCCGCGGCGCCGATCGGGACGATCTGATCATCGTCGCCGTGGACGATGAGCGTCGGAACGTCGAACTTCTTCAGGTCTTCGTGTTGATCGGTCTCGGAGAACGCCTTGATGCAGAAGTACGAGCCGGGAAAGCCGCACATCATGCTCTGAAGCCAGAACGACTCGCGCACGCCTTCGGAAACTTTGGCGCCCGGCCGGTTATAACTGTAGAAGGGGAGGCTCAGATCCTTCCAGAACTGCGAGCGGTCCTTCAGCACCGACGCGCGCAGCTGGTCGAATACCTCGATCGCGGTTCCGTTCGGATTCGCGGGCGTCTTCAGCATGAGCGGCGGGATCGCGCCGACTAGCACGGCCTTGGCGACGCGCTTGGTGCCGTGGCGGCCGACATAGCGCGCGACCTCGCCGCCGCCGGTTGAGTGGCCGACGTGGATCGCGTTCTTCAGGTCGAGCGCCTCGCAGAGCTTCGCGAGATCGTCGGCGTATGTATCCAGATCGTTGCCGCCCCAGGTCTGGGTCGAGCGACCGTGGCCGCGGCGGTCGTGGGCGATGCAGCGGTAGCCGCGCGAGGCGAGATAAAACATCTGGTCCTCCCACGCGTCGGCGCTGAGCGGCCAGCCGTGACTGAAGACCACCGGCTGACCGCTGCCCCAATCCTTGTAGTACATCTGAATGTCTGAAGAGTTTTCTTTCCCGACAGAAATATAAGGCATGGCGGGTCTCCTTTCGCAACCATCGTTTCTTCGTCTCTTGTGGGAAAACGCGCCCGAAGCTGCTGCGCGAAGGAGGAACGAAGAAATAAATTAGGAAAGCTGGACCGGCGACACTGGCGATCTCTTAGAGCGCGCTTTCGGCTGAAGTCTATGGCGCGGGTCGGATCGTGTCAACGTAGCCGATGAAATAATTGTGTTATTTGTCGTCCGGCCTTACCGGCCGTTGGCATTGCACGCGCGGACGAGTGCCGCGAAGATTTTTCGCTGCGCCGCATCGCGATGGACGAGAAACTCGGGATGCCACTGGACGCCCATTACGAAACGTTGCGCCGTGCTCTCGATGCCTTCGACGATGCCGTCTTCGGCGGTCGCGTTGACGACGAGCTTCTTTCCCGGCGTCTTCACCGCCTGGTGATGCGTGGTGTTGACCTCCAGCACCGGCTTGCCGACGATTTTCCGGAGTTTCGTTTTCTCGTGAATCGCGACTTCATGGCCGCCGCGGTCCTTCAATTCCGAGCGCTGGTGCTCGATATGTTGGGGGCGCTGCGCGTCGATGTCCTGATAGAGCGAACCGCCGAGCGCGACGTTAATCGCCTGCGCGCCGCCGCAGATGCCGAGCAGGGGCATGTCGCGGGCGAGGGCGAGTTCGATCAGACCGAGCTCGAATTCGGTCCGATCTTCCTTGATCTGACCCAGAGCCGCGATCGGCTTCTCGCCGTAAAATTTGGGATGGATGTCGAAGTTGCCGCCGCTCACGACGAGTCCGTCAAGCGAGTCGAGCATCGCCCGCAGGGTCCGCGCGGACGGCAGCGGCGGCAGAATTAGCGGTACTCCGCCGGCCAACTCGACGGCGCGGGCGTAGCGCTCCTGAAGGATCGTGACAGGCTCTTTGGCCGTCACGCTGACAGAAACGTCCGGCGTGATGCCGATGCGCGGGCGCGCGCGCCGTTTCATCTCTGCTCGCTGTAAAGCTTTTTGTAAACGCGGAGGTTCCGGAGGACGAGCTTGACGTAAAGCTGCGTCTCCGTGTAGGGGATGCGCTCGACGAACTCGTCGTCTTCGGCGCCGGCGTAGCGCGTTTCCCAGCGCGACACCGCCTCGGCGCCCGCGTTGTAGGCCGCGATCGCCTTGACGTTGTTGTTCGAGAAGCGCTGCAGCAACTCTTTCAGGTGATGGATGCCGAGCTTTAAATTCAATTCCGGCTCAAAGAGCTTCTCGCGGGTCGGCGGTGTCAGTTTGAGGCGTGCCGCCGTACGTGCGGCCGTCGAATGCAGCATCTGCATCAGACCGTGCGCCGCGGCCGGCGACAAGGCGCGCGGATCGAAGAGGCTCTCCTGGCGCATCAGCGAGACGACGAGATAAGGGTCGATGCCGCTCTCTTTGGCGACTTTCTGCACGGTCTCCCAATAAGCGAGAGGATAGCGGTAGCGCACGAGCTCGTCGCCGTAGCGCGTGAGCGGCGACTGGTTCGAGAGCGTGACGATGCGATGATACGCGCCGCTGCGGCCGTACTCTTTGAGCAGCAGGAGCCGCATTGCCGTATCTTCGGACGAAAGGCTTCTCACCTCGTCGAGCTCGGCTACCGCGAGCGTCTGAAGGGAAATTTCCGTAAGCTCCTGCCCGCGCAGCAGGTGGAACGACTGTGCGGAGGTCATCGCCGAGACTTTCGCTTCCGGCGGCGCCACATCGATCTTTTTCTCTTCGGGCACGGCGCCGAGCGCCGCGAGCCGCGCCGTCGCCGCGGCCTTGTAATAACTCTCCTCGCCGTCGTTCAAGATATACAAGTAAAGGCGCTTCGCGTCCTCTGTCTGCTGCATGCGCGCGGCCGTGCGCGCCTGCCAGTAAATCGCCGCGAGCCGGTATTTGTTCGCGTCCTTGCTCGCGGCCAGCCGTTTAAATGCCGCGTTGGCGTTGTAATCGTCTTTCCGGAAATAATAAATCCAGGCGGCGCGCCACGCGCCTTCTTCGCGCCATTGCGCGTCGGCGCCTTGCTTCGCCAGCGCCTGGTACGCGGCGAGCGCGTCGTCGGTTTTGCCGCCCGATTCGTAAATGCGCGCGGTGGCATTAGCGGCGAAGTCGGCATAAGGGCTTTTCGCATACCGGTCGCGCATGAGCTTGAAATATTCGAGCGCCTTCGCGTCGTCGTCGCGGTTCCAATAGATCTGCGCGAGCTGGTTCAGCGCCGCGGGCGCCTCGGCGCTTTCGGGAAAGCTCTGAACGATTTCGGCGTAGACCGGTATCGCTTCGTCGCGCTTGCGCTGCACGCGGTAGAGGTTGCCCAATCCGGAAAGAGTACGCGCGCGGAAACTTCCCGTTGACGTCTGATCCAAAAGTTTGCGGTAAATTTTTTCTCCGTCGCCGTATGCCTGCTCTCGCGTCAGCAGGTCGGCCTCGGCGAGCTGCGCTTCCTGCGACGTCGGCTGGAATTGCTCGGGGAATTTATCGCGCAGTGCGGCGACCGCCTTGCGCGCCGGCGCATCCCAGGCGGACAGCGGGGCGGTCCTGCGCAGCTCCTGGTATCCGGCGTAAGCCTGCTTCCCATCGCCGTTTCCCTCGTAGGCCTGCGCGACCAAATACGCAGCCTCCTCCGCAATCTCCCTTTTCGCGCGCAGTGAACGCAGCGCGCGGCCGAGCTCAATCGCTTTCGCGTAGTTTTTGTCCGCCAAAGCGAACTTCGCGAGCTGGAGATCGGCGTGCGGCAGCCAGATGCTGTCCGGGAATTTTTGCTGGAGCTGGCTGTAGTATTGCCGCGTAGCCGGCTGATTGCCGGCGTTGGCTGCGATCTGCGCCAGGAAGTGCAGGCTGTAATCTTCGAGGATGAAGCCGCGGTCGAGCGTCCGCAGGAAAAATTCCTCGGCCTGGCGCGGGTCGCCGCCCGAATACAACGCATATCCCTTTGCGAACAGCTCGCGCGGCGTCGGGTCCTGAGAATGACTCGTGGATGAAAAAAGCAGGACGAAAACAGCAAGCCAGAAGATTCGTTGTTTTCGCATGAATCACGCCAATTGTAATCGACATGGGGCGAACATTCAACGACGATTGCTTGAAGCCTGGGTCGCCGCGTGATAGCTCAACGATGTTCGATGAAGATCGAAGGCACTTACACATTTAAAGCGCCGCGCGACCGGGTCTGGCAGGTATTGCAGGATCCGAAGGTCATGGCACAATGCATGCCCGGCTGCGAGGAAATGAAAGAGATCGGTCCCGACCAGTTCGAGGCGACGATGAAGGTCGGCGTCGCTTCGGTCAAAGGCTCGTACAAAGGCAAGCTGGCGATCAAGGACAAGCGCGCGCCCGAGCACTACGTGCTCAGCGGCGAAGGCGCCGGCGGTCCCGGGTTCATGAAAGGGGACGTGGCGATCGATCTGGAAGATCGCGGCGGCGAGACGGTCCTCAAGTACAGCACGGACGCGAAAGTCGGCGGCATCATCGCCGGCTTAGGCCAGCGCATGATCGGCGGCGTCGCCAAGATGATCGTCGATCAGTTCTTCAAAAAAGTTGAAGAATTTATCTAATCGCTACGTCGCTGGCGAGGAGCGACTGGCGCGGGTCGATCGGCACACCGTTCACGCGCACTTCGTAATGCAGATGCGGGCTGGTGCTCAGCCCAGTGCTGCCCACTTCGGCGATCGCCTGGCCTTTGCGCACGTGCTGTCCGACGTTCACGTGGATCTTGGATAGGTGCAGATACTGCGTCGTGATTCCCTGGCCGTGATTCAAGACTACCGTGCGGCCGTTGCCGTTCATCTCGCGCGCCGCCTCCACCGTGCCGTCGCCGGGCGCGTATACTGGCGTGCCGGTGGGATTCGGAATGTCGAGGCCGGCGTGAAACTCGATTTTGCCGGTCATCGGCGAAACGCGATCGCCGACGCCTGAAGTTATCTTGCCCTTCGCGGGCCATTCCGTCGGAATCGCCGAGATCAGCCGGTCGAGCTCCAGTTGCAGCCGATCGAGGCTCTGCTGCATCTCCGCGACCGCGAAACGGCTTTTCGCGCCGATGCGTTTATCGGCCGGTACGGACGTATCGACTTTTTCGCGCAAGCCCTGCCAGTCTTCCAGCAGCGTCTGGATTCCATCGGCCTTGTCCTTCAGCCGGGCGAGCTCTTCACGCTGCGCCTGCGCTTTTTTCGCACTGGCGAGCTTCCATTGATTCCAAAGAAAATTACCGCCGAGCCACGCGCCGGCGACGAGAAGGGCGAGCGCTGCGGAAACCGCTACAGCGGCGGAGACCCGCGTGACTTCCACGCGCCGGACGCGCGCGTCCCATGGCGCGAGAATGAGAATGGAATAGCGCCTCTGCATCGTTCAAGAGCTTTTTTGCTCCGCCGCGACCTCGCCGCTCATCATCTTACAGTTGCCGTCGAATACGACGCCCTCTTCGAGCACGAGCGCCGGCGTCGTGATGTCGCCGTCGACGTGCGCGCCGACCCGGAGCTCGACGCGCTGTCCGGCCACGATGTTTCCGTTGATGTGGCCGTTGACGATCGCCGTGCCGACCCGAACGTTCCCGTCGACTTCAGCGGTCTCGCCCGCCAGCAGGGTGCCGGAAGAGGATATCTCACCGCGAAACTTTCCGTTGAGGATGAGCGTGCCGGAGAAGCGCAGGCGTCCTTCCATGTCGACGCTCTGGTCGAGAACGGTGGTCGAGTTGTGATCGGAAGCCGGGCTGGTACCGTTTAGACGCCACACGGGAGCGGGTTCCTTTCCGACCGCGTGCGCAAAGCAGGCGATCAAGCGAGTCGATTCCGATTCTGTGTCGTGCGAAGAAGGTCGTCGGTCAAAACTCAACGATAGTAGTAAAAGTCCGTAAAAGTTGTCAATAGAATTGTTCCTAAATTTTATTCTCACTTGCATTGTCCGGCGTGTAAAGTTACCTAAGTAGGTCATGCCGCGCGTGACCGTGATAATTCCTGCGTACAATCGCAAGGCGATGCTCTGCGAAGCCGTCGATTCCGTGCTCGCGCAAAATTATCGCGATTTCGAACTTCTCGTCGTAGACGATGGATCGACGGACGGCACGACGCAGGAGCTCGCGTCGCGCTATGGGGAGCGCGTTCGCGTGCTGCGCCAGGCCAATCATGGCGTTGCCGCCGCGCGCAATTTGGGGATCCGTTCTTCCAACGGCGAATACATCGCATTCCTCGATTCCGACGATCTGTGGCGGCCGAAAAAACTTGCCGTGCAGATGAACTTTATGGAAGCCGATCGGCGGTGCCGTATCTGCCAGACGGAAGAAATCTGGATTCGCAACGGCGTCCGCGTCAATGCTAAATCAAAGCACCGAAAGCCTTCGGGAGACATCTTCCGCGCGAGCCTCGAGCTCTGCCTCGTAAGTCCCTCCGCGGTCTTGATGACGCGCGAGCTCTTCGACGAAGTCGGTGGATTCGACGAGACGTTTCCCGTATGCGAGGATTACGACTTATGGCTGCGCATCGCGCGGGATTATCGCGTGGATCTCGTAGCCCATTCTTTGGTGATCAAGCGCGGCGGGCATGCAGACCAGTTATCGCGCTCGACGTGGGGCTTCGATCGCTTTCGCGTGCAGGCATTGAAAAAGCTGCTGCGATCAGGTCTCTCCGGCGAGAAGCGAGCATGGGTCATCGACACACTAGCGCGCAAGGCGCGTATTTTGGCCGCCGGTGCGCGCAAGCGGGCGCGTGAAGCCGAAGCTTTAGAATACGATACTCTAGTAGCTGAATTTATTGGAGAAAAAGATGGACCAGGAGATCCGGTCGTACTGCCGGAGCAAGGGCTTCCACCTGCATACCGAGGCGCGCTGGCTGGGCTATAACGAAGCCGACCGCAGCGCGCTGCTGGAGATGATTCGCGAAGTCAGACCGGGTGAAAACCACTTCAAGGATCTGCTCGACTGGCTCGACGAGATCGCATTGCGGGACGGCACGCCGATCGCAACGCTCTTACAGAAAGAATTGTCCGGCGTCGTTACCGACCCGCGGCTCGGCAGGAACGACAAGCTTAAACGGCTGAAGGAGGAACTCCGGAGGCTGCGCTTCCCGCGTCTGGCCGGCATCGAAGACGAAATTCATCGCCGCATTCGCAATCTCAAGCTGCCGCGCGGAATTTCCATCAACGTTCCGCCGGGACTCGAAGGCGGCGGCGTCGGCGTGAAAATCGAGGCGACGAGCCAGGAGCATTTGCGGCGGCTCGCGGCCGATGCGTCGCGCGCAATCGACAGCGATGAGATGAAGCAGATATTTACCATGCTCGATAGCGGGACGGCCGGAACATGAGATGAAATCATACCGGCCGCAAGAGATCGTCGTCGAGCCCGGCGTCGAAGAAAGCCCGATCTACCGCAATGTAAAGCGCGCGTTTCCCGACCTGCCGTTTCTATCTTCGGCGGAGACCGGCGTCCTCACTCCGCCCGATTTCGGCGCGGCGAAGCGGCGGCTTTTCCTGCAGCGGCACCGCGGCGAGTTCTTGAAAAAATGTCCGGGCAGCGACGGGCAGGTGTGCTGCAATTACTTCGTGATCAACTTCGCGAGCAACTGCCCGATGGATTGCAGCTACTGCTACCTCCAGGAATATCTCGGCTCCAATCCCGCGCTCAAGGTTTTTACGAACGTCGGCGACCTCATCGCCGAAGCAGGCGAGATGCTGGAGAAGCACCGAAAGTTCTTTTTCCGCATCGGCACCGGCGAGATCACCGATAGCTTGGCGCTGGATCCCTATATCGGCTTTTCCGCGGAAGTCATTCCGTTTTTCGCCGAGCAGCCGAATGCGCTGCTGGAGCTCAAGACGAAGAGCGATTGCGTCGACGGGCTTCTCGGTATCGATCCCAAGGAGCGCGTCGTCGTCTCGTGGTCGATGAACCCGCAGCGCGTCGTCGACGCCGACGAGCACGACACTGCGAGTCTCGACGAAAGAATCGCCGCAGCGAAGCGCTGCCAGGCGGCGGGCTATAAACTCGGCTTTCATTTCGATCCGATGGTCGAGTACGACGGCTGGGAGCAGGATTACCGCAATATGGTCGAGAGGCTTTTCGCCGCGGTCGACTTCCGCCGCGTCGCGTGGATCAGCATGGGCGTGCTGCGCACGACGCCGGCTCTCAAGCGCGCGATGCGCTCGCGCTTTCCATCGAGCCGCCTGCCGACCGGCGAGCAGATTCTCTGCCCCGACGGCAAGCTGCGCTACTTCCAGCCGCTCCGCGTCTCGATGTATCGCAAAATGCTCGCCTGGATCCGCGCCGCGGCGCCGACAACTTTCGTGTATCTCTGTATGGAATCGCGCGAGGTATGGGAGCAGGTGTTCGGGTTTATCCCTGCATGTGAGAAGGAACTCGGCAGCCGCATGACCGAGAGTGTTGCGCTGTAATGCCTTCTTCGGATCCTATCGGTCTCTTCGACTCCGGTATCGGCGGGCTCACCGTGCTGCACGAGATCATCGCCAAGCTGCCACGCGAGAACACCGTCTATCTGGGCGATACGGCGCGTTCTCCCTATGGAACGAAATCGGTCGAGACCGTGCTTCGCTATTCATTCGAGAACGCGGAGTTCTTATTGCAGAAGCGCGTGAAGCTCGTCGTAGTCGCGTGCAACACTTCGACTGCGGTCGCGCTCCGTCCGTTGCAAACGGAGCTTTCCGTGCCGGTCATCGGCGTCATCGAGCCGGGCGCGCGCGGCGCGCTGAAGAAGACCCGCAACAAACGCATCGGCGTAATCGGCACGGAGGCGACGATCCAGAGCGGCGCATACACGGAAGCGCTCAAGCGGCTCGACCGCTCTGTCGAGGTCTACAGCCGCGCCTGCCCGCTGTTCGTGCCGCTCGTCGAAGAAGGTTGGCTCGACAACGAGGTCGTCGACCGGACGGTCGAATCGTATCTCGCCGGATTCAAACGCAGCGGCATCGATACGCTGATTCTCGGCTGCACGCATTATCCGCTCCTGAAGAAAGCGATACGCAGGTTCATGGGGCGCGCTGTGCGGCTCGTGGATTCGGCCGAGGAGACCGCCGAAGAAGTCTCGCGGCTGCTCACGGAGAAATCGCTTGAAAGAGAGCGCGGCAAGGGCGCGGCGAGCTTCTTCGTTACCGACGTGCCCGACCGCTTTATCAAGGTCGGCCGGCGCTTTATGGGCGAGCGGGTAGATAGCGCCGTTAGAATCGAGCGCTGACCGTTAGCGGGGAAATCCCCACGGATCGTACACCGGCCCGTAGTCGCGACGCGGCACGAGATATCCGTCAGGCCCGTAAACGTAGCCGTAGGGTGGGGTGACGACTGGCGGTGGGGTAGACTGGCCGTAAGGCACGTTCTGGCGGAACGGTGTGGCCTTGCTCTGTCGGACTTGCTCGGCCGAGCGCGCCAGTCTTCGCGCGGCTTCGAAATTCTTCAGCGCGTTGATCGCATGATCGCGCGCGGCCCGCGCTTTCGCCGTTCTTCCTCTTACATCCTTAGGGTCCGACGAGCCGGCGGCTTGAGCGTCCTTGACCGCCTGCCCGAGCTGGTTAATGGCATCTTTCTCGCGGTCGGCAGAGGACTGGTCCAACTCTTCGTCGGGCTCGGTTTCCAGTCCTGGGCCGTAATGGCGCGGCACGACGACGAGCTCGCGGAGTCCGTCCAGCGCGGTGTTTACGGCGTCGGGGTCATAGATCGGATCGGGTGTGATTCCCATTTTCTTGAGCGTTCCGGCAAAGCGGGCCGCCGCTTTGGCCTCACGCGCCGCGCCTTCGAATTTATTGAGAGCGGCGGTGATTCTATCCTGCGCCCGGCGCGCGATCGCGGTCCGCCCTTCGGCATCTTTGGGATCTAGAGCGCCGGCTGATTTCGCAGCATTGACAGCCGACTGAAGGTCTTCAATAGCGGCTTCCTGCAGCTTTTGCGCGGAGGACGCATATTGATTGTAAGCGTCAAGCTCGGGAGAATTTGGGTCGTTCTGCTCGTCCGCGCCCTGCGTCTGCGCGGCGAACGCCGACGTTTGAATCGCTGCAGCCATCACGACTGCTCCCGCCGTACCGATGAGCGCCCTCAAAAGGTATAATAGCCGTGTCGACATCGTTTGTGTGCAGGTAGCACGGTGTTTGCCGCGGTGTCAAGGAAAAAGGCGGATTTACCGGGCCTTAAGCTTGTATGACGTATGGCGAATCGTGTATTTTGGATGATTATAAATGATCGATTTAATTAAAAAGATCGTCGGGACCAAAAACGAGCGCGAGATCAAGCGTATTCGCCCGATCATCGAGGAAATCGCCAGCCTCGAGGCCGAGCTGGCGAAGCTTTCCGATGCCGAGTTAAAGGCTAAAACCGACGACTTTAAGGACCGTATCCGGTCCGCCACTGCGGCCGTCCGGGCCGAAGTGGAAGAGGCTCAGGCAAAAATCGCCACCGCCGACGCCGAGGAGCGCGAGGAGCTCAAGACGGAGGCCGAGAACCTCGAAAAGCGCCTGCGCGAAGCCGAAGGCGAAGCGCTGGATGAAATCCTGCCCGGGGCGTTCGCGGCCGTGCGCGAGGCTTCGAAGCGGACAATCGGGCTCAGGCATTTCGACGAACAGATGATCGGCGGCATCGTGCTGCACGAAGGTAAGATCGCCGAAATGAAAACCGGCGAGGGCAAGACGCTTGTCGCGACACTGCCGTTTTACCTGAACGCTCTAACCGGCAAGGGCGTCCATCTGATCACCGTCAACGATTATCTTGCGCGCCGCGACGTGCAGTGGATGGGACCGATTTACCACGCACTCGGCCTCACCGTCGCGTCTATCGTGCATGAGGCGAGCTATCTTTTCGATCCGACGTACATCACGAAAGACTACCGCTATCTGAATCTCAGGCCGATCTCGCGCCGCGATGCCTACATGGCAGACATCACCTACGGCACGAACCACGAATTCGGATTCGACTACCTGCGCGACAACATGAAGTTCTCGCTGGAGGAATACGTCCAGCGCGAGCTCAACTTCGCCATCGTCGACGAGGTCGACAACATCCTGATCGACGAGGCGCGGACGCCCCTCATCATCTCCGGTCCGGCGGAAGAGTCGACGGACAAATACTACATTATCGACCGGATCATCCCGAAGCTCACGCGCGGCGCGGTGATTCAGGGCGACCCGACGCAGGAAAAACGCGAGGCGATCGAGAAGCAGGGCGATTATACGGTTGACGAGAAGAGCAAGACGGCGACGCTGACGGAGACCGGCGTCGCGAAAGTCGAACGCCTTCTCAACATCCATAATCTTTACGACCCTCGCAATATCGACACGCTGCATCACATCTACCAGGGATTGAAAGCGCACGCGCTGTTCAAGCGCGATGTCGATTACGTCATCAAGGACGGCGAGGTCATCATCGTCGACGAGTTCACCGGCCGCCTGATGCCCGGCCGGCGCTGGTCTGACGGCCTGCACCAGGCGATCGAGGCGAAGGAAGGCGTGCACATTCGCGAGGAGAACCAGACGCTCGCGACGATCACGATTCAAAATTATTTTCGCATGTACAAGAAGCTCGGCGGCATGACGGGCACCGCCGACACCGAGGCGACGGAGTTCAAAAATATTTACAAGCTCGACGTCGTCGTCATACCCACGCACCGAAAGATGATCCGGGTTGACAACGCCGACCTCGTTTATAGGACCGAGCGGGAGAAGTTCATCGCCGTCGTCGAGGAAATCCGCGAGCGGAATCAAAAGGGGCAGCCGGTGCTCGTCGGCACCACCTCTGTGGCCAAGTCCGAGCGCCTGTCGCGCATGCTGAAGCAGCAGGGCGTCAAGCACAACGTGCTGAACGCCGTCAATCACGAGGCCGAAGCCACGGTCATCGCTCAGGCCGGACGCCACGCTGCGGTCACGATTGCCACCAACATGGCCGGCCGCGGCACCGACATTCTGCTCGGCGGCAATGCGGAGTTTCTAGCCCGCTCCGACATGGAGCACGAATGGCTCAGCCGGTCGGCCAAGCTGCCGCTCCAGGGGGCGACGCGCTACGAGGACACGCTTCGCGAGTTGCGCGAAAAATACGAAGAGGAGGTCCAGAAGGCCGAGAAGAAATACCGCAAGGAAGGCGAAGTCTACGAGCAGCAGCGCAGTGACGCGCTGAAGCGACTAACGGAACTTCAGCGGCGCCTGCGCGAGCTGTCGCCTTTCCGCGACCTGCGCGAGCAATACGAGCAGATCTCGGCCGGTGAGTTGATCGACGCCCTCCATGGACTCGGAGGCATTCCGGACCGGTACCTTCGCGTCAAAGAGACGCTCGAAAGCTTACTGACAGAATCGGGCGACGGCGTGTCGCCGGAAGCGAAGGAATCGTTCGAAGAGGCTCGGGCGGAGTTCGACCGATCCCTCGCGCGGTGGCAGGAAGGCAACGGCCGGCGCAAGGAAATTATGGAGGCGCTCGACGAGACGCGGCGCAACTACGAGCAGCGGGTGAACGACTACGAGTTCGCCGTCGGCAATGCCGTGCTCGCGCGCGGCGAGCATTCGGCCGAGGTTTCCGAGTACGAGCAGGCGCGCGGCGCTTTCGAAGAAGCGGAGGCGCACTGCGAGGCCGTGCGCGCCCCTTACGAGGAAGCGATCCGCGAGGCCCAGCGAAACTACGAGGCGAAACGTCAGGAGTACGTGAAGATCGTCGAAGAAGTTCGTGAAGAGCTCGAAAAGGCGCCGGAAGCCTACAGGCAGAGTTTCGAAGGCATTCTCAAGAAATACGAGGCGCTCTGCGCCGAGGAAAAAACAAAAGTCGTCGCCGCCGGCGGGCTGCATATCATCGGCACGGAGCGTCACGAGAGCCGCCGCATCGACAATCAGCTGCGGGGTCGCTCCGGCCGACAGGGTGATCCAGGCTCTTCGCGCTTTTATCTATCGCTCGAAGACGATCTCATGCGGATATTCGGTGCCGAGCGCATCCAGGGCATCATGGACCGCCTCGGCATGGAAGAAGGCGTGCCGATCGAGCACGGTCTCGTCACGCGCGCGATCGAGAACGCGCAGAAAAAGGTCGAGGCGCACAACTTCGACATCCGCAAACACCTGCTGGAATACGACGACGTCATGAACAAGCAACGCGAGGTCATCTACCACCAGCGCAAAGAGGTGCTCAAGTCGGACGACTTGAAGGAAGAAGTCCTCGACATCGCTGCCGGGCTCGCCGAGGACGTCGCCGAGCGCTACGCCGACGACGAGACGGATTCCGCCGAATGGGATTACAACGCGCTTAGCGACGCGCTCTATCATCAATTCGCGTTTCGCCTCGACCTACCGGAAAAAGAGCGCGAAGAGATGACCGCGGAGCATTTAAAGGAAACCATCGTCGAGAACGTCGTCGCGGCTTACGACCGCAAGGAGCAGCAGTTCGGCGCGCCGATGCTACGGCAGCTGGAAAAAATCATCATGCTGCAAACGATCGACGCGCTGTGGAAAGACCACCTTCTCAACATGGACCATTTGAAGGAGGGCGTCGGGCTGCGCGGCTACGGGCAGAAAAACCCGCTTCAGGAGTATCAAAAAGAAGGCTTCGAGATGTTCGAAGAGATGGTCCACCGTATCCAGGAGGATGTCGCGCAGAAGCTCTTCACCATCGAGATGGCGCGCGAGAGCGCCGTGCAGGAAATGCAGGTGCAGCAGGTGCAGCAGCGCCCGCAGCGCATGGTGTTAAGCCATGGAGGCGGCGATCAACCTGCTGTGGAGCCGGCGCAAGCCAAGCGGGACGGCATGAAGGCGGGCAGAAACGACCCGTGCCCCTGCGGCAGCGGAAAGAAGTACAAGCGCTGCCACGGCAAGAATTAATCGGCAATTCAATAAAAAGGCGCCGGCGATCATCTCGCGCGGCGCCTTTTCATTAACCGTTTCTCCTCATTCGGATCAATCGCCTCGGCTTCTCGGGGTAGATGGAGGGAAAACTCCCGGCGGAGTCGGCGGTGTTCCACCTCCATCGGGCGGCGGCGGAAGATTCGGCGGAGGATCCGTCGGCGGAAGGAAATTCGAGATGTCATCGAACTGGTTCGCCGATACAGGGTTGTGTGTGAATTGATCGCAGACGATCAGTAGATCCAGCGGCCCCATGTCGGTATTGCCGACCTGCGGCGCGACGACGCCGGAAGTCGACCCTGGACCCGTTACAAAAGCCACGCAATTATTATTTGGCACCCGCGGCAGACCCGCGCGCTGCAGCTGATCGTTCAGCGCAGTCCCGATTACTCCGATGAGATCGCTCCCGCGAATGCCCGCGATCGCGCGGCTGGTGCGGATCTCGTAATCTGAATCCTTGAGAGCGTCCTTCTCCACGACTGTGCGCGCGGCGCCGGAGACGAGGTTGACGACGTTTTTCCTCTTCGGCTGCGTCGGCGTCGCATTCTCCTCGCGCAGCTGCATCTGGCTTAGCTCCTTCAACGTGATGACGCTCTTGTCGAGGACCAGCAGCCGGAGGCCCGACCTGGCGCCGGTGTTGTATGTATCGAGCCAGAACGCTTCGTCCTTGAAGCGAACGGCTTTCGTCTGCGGTGCGGTCTCGTGCCGCACCGTCGCGTCGCCTTGAACGCCGGTGACGACGCCGACGCCGGCGTAGGCGTTAAAAGCGATAGACGCGAGAGCGAGAACGAGTAAACCGTATTTCATAATTCCACCTCGCACTAATAATAGCGCCAGATTAGACCGAGAGAATAGACCTGTCGTTTATAATCATACGTCGAGATTGTCGATTCGTTATGATTCCACAAGTGCTGGAACGACACGGTCAGATTCGGCGTGATGTCTTTAGCGAGATCAAAGAGTGCCAAATATTCGTGATCGCTGCGATGTCTCGCGAATTTACTGTTTATTCCATCGTAATGACGGGCATGAAATTCAAAATTACTAGTCGCCCTGATTTCCCAAGGCAGTGTAACCAAGAAGCCGGCGACCGCGCGGTGTCCTGCGTAGGTCCAGTTTGCGCCATCGGCGTCGTCGAAGTCGTAATGATAACCAAAATTCACGCCGTAACGTTGGCTGTCGAAAAAAAGGTACTGAACCAAGCCGACACGATTGTTGATGGCATCTCGATTTTCATCGCCTTTGCCGACTCTTTGCCAATTCTCACCCTGGAGTTGATAAAAAAGCTGCGTACGAACAGATCCGGCTGAGTTCCAATACAGATAAGAATCAAGTTGGCCGGTCGGTCGCTGAAGCCGCTTACGACCCCCCTCCAGCAAATTATCGAAGAAAGCTCTGCCGGTAATAAAATAACGATTGCCCGCGGTTAGGGCATTATTATAGGTCAACCGCCCACCGATAATATTTTCGTTAAAGTCGAACTTGTGATTGTAGTAATTGATCGTCTGAAGAAAATCGTACCGCGCAGCCGCTTGCCATTGCGGAGTACGGAGAAACGCATATTCCGTATTCACGGCTAGCAAATTGCCCGGGCTTCTTTTAGAACCAAGGCCGCGAGTCAATCGACTATTGTTGGCTTCGAGCGTGACGTTCGTGTCATACTGCGCCCGGGCGTTTACCTCCAACCAGAACGGTGTGTCGCCGCGCCGCGGAGTTCTGAGCGCGGTTAGCAGGTCGCGGCTCGGGCCCACGAGAGGCGAGGCAGGCTCGAGCTGCAGCGACTCCGCGATCTGTCTCGCCGCGTCCGTCTTCCCCTGCGCGCGGAGAGTAGAGGCGAGCATCAACCGCAGGTTCGCGTTGTTCGGCTGTACCTCCAACCCCTTGCGCACATAAGCCTCGGCCTCGGCGTAACGGCCCTGCGCACTGAGACTCAGGGCAAGATAGTAGACGACATTCGTATTTCGCGGGTCCAGTTGATTTGCGCGTATCAGCTCGCGCGTGGCCTCGTCGTAGTTTTTCGCGTCGTAAAGCAGAATCGCTCGCGAGAGCGCGATTTCTGCCGATTCGCGGCTTTCCTGCGCCAATGCCGGCGTGGCGCCGAAGAGCATCAGCGCGATGACGGCTAAAAGGAGCTTCCGGAATATAGACCGGCGTGACGATTGACCAAGGACTGAACTTCGATTGTGTAGCATTGAGTTTTCCCGAGGTTAGCGGTTCGCCGCAGGATACAGATGTTTGTAGAGTCTGTCAAATTTGGACTCTTCTGACAGACTGCAATGAACCAAAAAAAGAGGGGCCATGCGGCCCCTCTTTTCCGGTAAGAGCACAAGCTTTCTTAACGGAATCGTGGCGGCGCGATCTTGACGGAGCCGGCGGGTTCGCTCGCCACACGCGACGCCTGATTTTGCTTGGGTTCCGACGAGGTCGTGGGCGTGCCGCACGCATAAGCGACGCCGCCGTCGCTATCGACGCAGATCGCTTGGCCCTGGCCTAAACTCACGGTGGTCGACTGCAGCTCGTCGATGCGCATGCTGAAGGCGGTCAGCTTCAGCGTGACCGCGCAGTTGCCTGCAGCGGCGATTGCCGCGGGACCAATCTCCAGTACTTTGATCTCTCCCTGCGTATCGGCTGGGTTTTCCGAATCCGGGTTGTCGCTGACCGGAACCGTCTCTCTGATTATATTCGGGTTCCGTTTGGCTAGATTGAATTCATCCGACTCTATGACCCCCGCGCCGCAATTCTTCGGTACATTAGTCGCTACTAGAGTAGAAATCGCGAAATCCGCGCTGCTGTCGCCATCGGGGTTCAACAGCTTCGCCACTGCGGCGATTCCAGGGGTGGAGTAAGTGTATCCGGCGCTGATGCCGGTCCTGCGCACGAAATCGATCCTCTGGATCTCAAGCGGATCGGCGACGGGCGTGACGTTGATGGTGACGGTGGCCTTTTGACTGTCCACGGTCCCGTCGTTGACTTTGAACGTGAAGCTGTCGGAGCCATTGTAGTTCGGGTTCGGCGTATAGGTGACGTTGTTGGTAACCATCGCTTGAACGATGGCCGCGAGCTGCGTTTTAGAAGGTACCGGTGCTGAGCCAGGTACGGGTTTCCCTTTACCGGCCTTTTGCGTCTGTTTTTGCAACTGCTTTTGTTTCAGCTTCTTTGCATTTGCGGTTTGTTTCGCGGTCGCTGGAGTGATTGCCGACAGCGTTCCATGCTGAGGCTGATCGACAATGCTGAATGTGAGCGGATGGTCGGCATCGTCGTTTCCAGTCAGATGGATGACTATTGGCGTGTCCTCGGCCGTGGTAACAGTTTGAGAATCGGCCGTCGGAGCGTGATTACCGTCGGAGCTCCAGGTCTTTGTAACGATATTAGAGAATTTCGTTTCTTCAACCGAAACGAGGAATGATGCCTGTATCTGATCCGTTCCCGCGCCGTTGTCGTCAGTATAGGTAAACGTCGCCTGGCCGTTCGCGTCGGTGGTATCGGTCCCGGTCTTTCCTACGTTCGGCCCGGAAAGGACGTCAAATGACACCAAGACGCCGGAGAGTGGATGGCCTTGACTGTCGGTTACAGTGGCGGTGACGGTATGCTGCGTACCGACCGGATTTGTTGCGTCAGTCGGACCGAGGACGATGCCTTGACCGACAATCGCGGCCCCGGAGAGATGGAAGTAGGCGAAGAAGATATTGTCGTCGTTGGACGGATTCTGTGTATGCACGGAGATGGTTGTGTCATTCGCCGTAATGAACGGAAGCAGTGAATATAGCTCATCGTCGCAGCGCGGGGGCGCGATGGCGCAGTTCGTGTCTGTTGCGTTAGGGTCGGCTGGATTTGCATTCGAATCATCGAGGCCGCCAACGGTGAATAATCCGCCATTTTGGGCTGCCGAGGCATCCTGTTCGTCGTCCTGACCGCCAGCCGAGGATGTTAGCCTATGACCGTTGACGTCGACAGTGCTGCGCTGGCCTGAAGGTTGGAAGCTGAATGAAATGCCCAGGCCCATGTCGGCGAGCGCGCCGGAGACACTGGGGTTGATTGGCTCACCGAGGGTGATGGCGAAATCGTCGCCCGCGATTGCTTGGCTGCCGAATAGGAGCACGACCGTCGTATCTCTCGTTTGCGCGGGATCGTCGAAGACAACAGCCAAGACCTCGCCCTCGATACCGAACGTGTTAACCTCAGTAAACGTAAACGATATGCGACCGGGCGACGCTGCGTCGATAGCTGATTTAACGATCGAGGTTACATCGGCCAGATGATTGAAATTGCTGATGGGACCGGCCGCCTGCGAACTCCAAGTGATGGGACTACCATTGATGGAGACATCGCCGTTGGCGAGCGCGCGGCCACTAAAGCCGGTCGAAGTCGCCAAGACGAACGCTTTTCGCACCGTCGCGGACGCGTTCGGCTTTTCCACCTGTATGGTATGACCGTTCGCGTTGTTAGAGCCGGCGCCATCGACGGACAGGGTCAATTTGCCCGTCGCGGAGAAAAATTCACTGAGGCTCGCGGAAGCGATTGCCGGCGCAAATAGCAGCGCGGCGATCAGTAAAACCGTTTTTCCGAACTTCATGTTCACTTCCTGGACCGCGACTTGATCGCGTGACTCGGCTCGCCGCCGCCGCAATCTGTCCTGCACGGCGGCGGCAGTTTCGTCTCAGTATTATTCTTCGGCGGCGGAGGCGGCGGCGGTGGCGGAGGCGGCGGGCAGCACGTGCCCGGCGTGGTGCCCAACGCGGCTTGTGAGATATTAGCGATTTCATTGAAACCGCTATTGATGATGGAAGTCCGGTTGCCCTCGCCCTGAACGGTGCGGGGCAGCTGGAAAGTGCGCAATAAGAGTGCGGCGAACTCCTCGGTCACGGCGCGTATCGCGCCGATGTCGCAGTTTCCGCCCACGCCGCTGATGTCCGTCGCCGTGAATCGCGTCAGGTTCAGTGGCGGGCGAGTCGAGTCTGGGCACTGCACGGCAGCCTCGCCCGAGAGCTGCGCGAGCGTGCTCTGGTCGGGCTTTGTCGCTTCTGCGTAAATCATCGAGCCTCGGATCGCCGCGATCGCGTTGCCAGTGCGGACGACGACTTCGTCGCCCGGCTTCATCAGGTCGCGCGCAACGTTGACGAGAACGGCGCCGGAGTTGACCTGGACGGTCGAGCGCGTGCCTCCGCCGGCGATCGTCTCCTCGCGCACTTCGAAGCGGCTCAGCTCGCGTACCGTAACCGTCGCCTTGCCGCCGAAAAGCATGCGCGCAGAAGACTTCTCGCGCGTGTCGATGACATCTCGAATAAGGATGTTGTCTTTTTGACGCAGAGTCGTCGGCTTCGGCGCGTTGGGCCGCGTCAGTTGGGCTTGACCTTCGACGGCGGTGACGACGCCGGAATTCTGCTGTTGTTGCTGCGCATTGAGCTTGGCGGAAACCGGTAAGATCAGAAACGTAAGTAAAAAAAATAGCGCGGTGGGAACCCTCAAACCGGCGCGTATCATTGTGCGACCTCCGACAATCGTGGCACTGACTTGTATAATGACGGAATTCTCTTGTCAATGGGGTCAATTCCTGTTTGTCCTTACTTTCCGCAAACTTAAGAACTTGGGTGGTTGACAATTGACCGGCGAGACAGCAGAATGCTGCCAATTATGTTCAGAAAACGGCATGAAATGACAATTTTGCCTTCGCTCCGGTCAAAAGGTTATATCGCGGGGTTTTTCTTTGCTGTTTTTTTTCTTTGCACGTCGCTCGCCACGGCGGCGGAGCCGTCGCCGTCAATGGGAGAGAACGCGCTGCACGCGGGCGTGTTTGTCGACCGCGCGGTGATCGCGTACAGCGACGGCCGCTATGAAGAATCGCTGAAAGAATTGCAGCAAGCGCTCAAGCTCGATCCGGAAAATATCGACGCGCTGTATTATCAAGGGTTGGCGTACGCCGCGCTCAATCGAAATGCGGAAGCGTATGTCTCGCTCGAGCGCGCGAAAAAGCTTCGACCGAGCGACATCGACGTCACGTTCCAGCTCGGCGTTCTTCACTTCGGCGATAAGCAGTACGACCGCGCCGAGCCATACCTGCGCGAAGTTTACCGCGCGAACCCGAAGCATCCGAACATCGGCTACTACCTCGGCGTTATCGAGTTCAACAAGCAGAACTACCGCGAGGCGCTGAGCTACTTCAAGGGCGATGTTCCGAGCGATCCCGACTTCGAGCAGCTGAACCGATTCTATACGGCGCTGACGCTGACGCGACTCGGCGCGACCGCCGAAGCGAAAGCGGAAGTCGACCTAGCGGTCCGCGCTCAGCCTTCCTCGCCGCTGACGGCGCCGGCGCAGCGGCTCGGCGAAATTTTGTCCGGCGCGCAGCGCGAAGAGAAGCGGTTCGGCGGCCAGCTGCGTCTAGGGTATATTTACGACAGTAATGCTCCGGTGGTTCCCGTGAGCGGCGGGTCTGCCGAAGCGCAAGCCTTTCGCCGGGCGAACAGCCCGGCTAACAGTTGGGGCTCTCTCATTGCGCTCGATCTTGATTACAAGTGGCTTAAGACCGCCGCGTGGGAAGCGTCGGTCTCTCATCATTTTTTCCAAACGCTCTACTACAATAGTAAGGTTCGCGACTTTAATACGCAGGAAAACATGCCGACGTTGAGCATCGTCAACAATGGAGTGCTTCCGGCTTTCCTCGGCTCGATGGCCTATTCCGCGGGCATGCAGACGGCATACGACTATATCTCGCTCGGCAACGCGCCGTTCGTGCAACGCGGCATCTTCAGCCCTTATATGACGTTGATCGAAAACTCCTGGAACGCGACGACGCTGCTTTTCCGCTTCCAGGGAAAAGACTTTTTTCACAATGAGCGTGCAGCCGCAGTCGATAACCAAGACGCGCTCAACAATACGGTTGGCTGGCTGCATTTCTTTTTCTTCGAGAAGTCCCGGCATTACATCAAGATCGGGTATCAGTACGACGACGAAAATGCGCGCGGGAAGAATTGGGACTATCAGGGCCACCGGCTCCTGGCAGGCTTTCAATATACTTTTCCTTGGGATGTGCGATTTCGCTACGACCTCGACTATCACTGGCGACTCTATGATCACCACAATACGCTTCATCCCGACAACACGAAACCTTTCGTGCGGCGGCGGGATAACGAGCCGATCCATCTCGTTGGATTCGCGAAGGATTTTAACTTGTATGTTCCACTAACGGCCGGCGTGGAATATTTCTACGATCGCGGGCATTCCAATATCGACCTCTACAATTTTTCTCGTCACGTGGTGACGATGAGCCTCGCCTGGCACTTCTAAGCAACCTAATCGGGAGTAATGAAAAGGGAAAAGCCGGCCGCTGTCATAGCGGCGGCTCGGTGAGAAGCTCGAAACCGTGCTCGTGCGCTTCGATCGCCGCGGTCTCGGTGTGCCGCCTCGCGTCGCAATCGGCCGCCGCCGTCGAGTCGACCGAGACGCAGCCGACGTGATGCTCCCATTCGGGCTCGAAATAGTGCTTCAGCTCGTGCAGCAGGACGCGCGTGTCGTCCAGCGAATAGATCCGTTTATTTTCTTTGTCGAAATAGCCTAGAACCTGAACCTGCTGTCCGCCGATGCTGAGGGCCTGGACGGCGGCGAGGACGGGCGGCAACTCCTTGGAAAGCCCGGCCTGATCCTTATAAAGACGGATTTCCAGCTCGCCCATGCGGAAGACCTGGGGAGAAGTAGGATCGGTCAGCGCGCATCCGCTGATTAAAAGGACGATGGCGATGAGGAATGCCGCTTTCACGCCATATATGCCTGAGCATGATATGTGCCATGCGGCCGGTGACCCAAATATACCTGATTGTCATAATTTGACGCCGGGCTGACTTATTTTACGCGAAGGAATGCGGTTCGCTCTAACGGCAAATGTTGCTTCTTGACGCGGTTTGTCACTGAAAAGCGGTCAAACGCTAAGCTTCTTTTTCAGCAGCTCGTTCACCACTTGAGGGCTGGCCTTGCCCCGCGTGGCTTTCATCACCTGGCCGACGAAGAAGCCGAAGCTCTTTTCGTTCCCACCGCGGTAATCGGCGACGGCCTTCGCGTTGGCCGCCAGCACATGATCGATGGCGGCCTCGATGCTCGCCGTGTCGCTCACCTGTTCGAGACCTTTTTCGCGCACGATCGCCTCTGGCGCCGCGCCACTCGCGAGCATCTCGGAAAACAGTGTTTTGGCGATCTTGCCGCTGATCTTTCCCTCGTCGATCATTTTAATCATCGCCGCAAGGTGCTCGGCCGAGACCGGCCACTCCGCGATGTGGAGGGAGTCATCCAATTTCCTTTCCTTGATGACGCGGAAGATGTCGCCCATGACCCAGTTGCTGATCGCCTTGGGGTTGCGGTGAATCGTGACGGCCGTTTCGAAGTATTCCGCGATGTCGCGCCGCACGGTCAAGACTTGCGCGTCGTAACGAGGCAGGCCGTATTCGCTGACGAATCGGTCTTCCCGCGCCGCGGGTAGCTCCGGCAGCGCGGCACGGATCTCGTCGATCCATTTCTCGTCGACCGCGAGCGGCAGCAGGTCGGGATCGGGAAAATAGCGATAGTCGTGCGCGAACTCCTTCGAGCGCATCGAGCGCGTGACTTCGCGATCGGCGTCCCATAACCGCGTTTCCTGGACCAGCTTGCCGCCGTCAGAAAGCGTCTCGATCTGCCGCTCGATCTCAGAATCGATCGCTTTCTCGACGGCCTTGAAGGAGTTTAGGTTCTTGATCTCGACCTTGGTGCCGAATTCCTGCGCGCCGAGCGGACGCACGGAAACGTTGGCGTCGCAGCGGAAGCTTCCTTCCTCCATATTGCCGTCGCTCACTTCGAGATATTGCAGAATTGCGCGCAGGCTGCGGAGATAGCTGCCGGCCTCAGCGGAGCTGCGGATGTCAGGCTCGCTCACGATCTCTAGCAGCGGCACGCCCGTTCGGTTCAAATCGACGAGGCTGTAGTCGCCGCGGACGTCGTGGATATTCTTGCCGGCGTCTTCCTCCATATGAATGCGGGTGAGGCGTATCCTTTTCTTGCCTTCGCCCACGTCGATATCGAGAAAGCCGTGCTCGCAGAGCGGCAGCTCGTACTGGCTGATCTGATAACCCTTCGGAAGGTCGGGGTAGAAATAATTTTTGCGCGCGAAGCGGCTGTAGCGCGCGATCTCGCAATGCGTCGCGAGGCCGAGGCGGATCGCGAACTCCACGACGCGCTTGTTCAGGACCGGCAGCACGCCGGGAAAGCCCATGCATACAGGGCACGTGTTGTAATTCGGCGGCTCTCCGAAGCGCGTCGAGCAGCCGCAGAAGATTTTCGACGCGGTCAAAAGCTGCGCGTGGACTTCCAATCCAATAACCGGCTCGTAATTCGTGCTCATAGCTTCGGCTTCTTCTTATGCCATTCCGTCGCCTGCTCATACGCATTCGCGACTTTCAACATCGCCGCTTCGTCGAAGTGCTTGCCGATGATCTGTAGCCCGATCGGCATTCCCGCGTTGTCGAAACCGCACGGCAGCGACAGGCCGGGAAGGCCGGCTAAATTCACCGAGATGGTGAAAATGTCGGAGAGATACATCTGCAAAGGATCGTCGGTCTTCTCGCCGATCTTGAATGCCGTCGTCGGCGTCGTGGGTGTGACGATCACATCGCAGCTCTCGAAAGCCCGGTCGAAGTCGCGCTTGATCAACGCGCGAACTTTCTGAGCTTTCAGATAATAGGCGTCGTAGTAGCCGGCGGAGAGCGCGTAGGTACCGAGCATGATGCGCCGCTTGACCTCGGGCCCGAAGCCTTCATGGCGGGTTTTTAAATAGGTCTCGATCAAGTCTTTCGCCGGCGCGCGGTAGCCATACTTCATCCCGTCGTAGCGCGCGAGGTTCGAGCTCGCTTCGGCGGTCGCGATGATGTAATAGACCGCGACCGCGTACTCGGTGCGCGGCAGCGAAACCTCGACGAGCTCGGCGCCCAACTCCGCGAGCTTCCGCACCGCAGCCGTGACGGAGGTCTCCACTTCAGGCTGCATGCCGGCGATGAAATATTCTTTCGGCAGCCCGACTTTAACTCCTTTTATGTCGCCATTGAGAAAGCTGGAGTAAGGCTGCGTAGCCGTCGGCACTGATGTGGAATCCGCCGGGTCGTGGCCGGCGATCGCTTCGAGCAGCAGAGCGCAATCGATTGTATCCTTCGTCATCGGACCGACCTGATCGAGCGACGACGCGAAAGCGATCACGCCGAAGCGGCTGACTCTGCCGTAAGTCGGCTTCAAGCCGACGACGCCGCAGCAAGCGGCGGGCTGCCGAATCGATCCACCGGTGTCCGTGCCGAGCGCCGCGATGCATTGGTCGGCCGCGACCGCCGCTGCCGATCCGCCCGACGATCCGCCGGGAACGCGCAGGACGTTCCAGGGATTGCGCGTGAGGCCGAACGCGGAGTTTTCCGTCGACGAGCCCATCGCGAACTCGTCCATGTTGGTCTTGCCGACGATTACCGCGCCCGCGGCTTTCAACTTCGCGACTGCCGTGCCGTCGTACGGCGGGACGAAGTTGTCGAGGATCTTCGAGCAGCAGGTCGTCCGGATTCCCTTGGTTATGAAAATGTCCTTGAGCGCGATGGGAATGCCGAGAAGCGGAGCGGAGTCGCCCTCGGCTTTGAGCCGCGCGTCGGCGCGGCGCGCCTCTTCCAGAGCGCCGTCGTGTGAAAGCGTAACGTACGAACCGACACGCTCCTCGGTCGCCGCAATACGTGCGAAAACCGCTTCGGTCAACTCGACGGAAGAAATTTCGCGCTTTTTAAGCCGCGCGCCGAGCTCGTGGATCGTGAGGTCATGGAGACTCATTCGATGATTTTCGGCACCTTGAGGAAAGTCTTGTCGCGATCGGGAGCGTTCGCCAGGAGCGCCTGGGCCTGCGGATCGTTGGTCACCCGGTCTTCGCGAAACGCGTTGACGACGTCGACGGCGTGCGCCATCGAATCGACGCCCGATGTATCGAGGCGCTCGAGCTTTTCCATGTACTGGAGAATCTTATCGAGCTGCTCGGTGAGCCTGCCTTCTTCTTCGTCGGACAAGGCGAGCCGGGCGAGAAGCGCGACGCGCCGGACTTCTTCACGGGTGATTTTCATGGGAAGAGCTATCAGCAATTAGCGATCCGAATATAAAGTTTTTATCATAGCCGACGCTGGAATGACAATTGTCCCGGCGAGACCATCACGGGTCTAATGCATCGTTTTAAGCTCAAAGCTGATCGCTGCCAGCTTTTTTTATTGCGCTCCGTCTTTCTTTTAGCTAACAATGACGGCCGATGAAACGGCCGCAGGCGTGGCTCGCGGACGACTTCGCGCCGCCGTCGCGTCCCGACACGATGTTTGAGGAGCGCGGCTATCGCCGCGGCTTCAAAAACGTCGCGGGCCTGGACGAGGTAGGGCGCGGTCCATGGGCGGGCCCCGTAGTCGCCGCCGCGGTGATCCTGCCGTTGGGCCTTACGCACCCGGAGATTCGCGATTCGAAGCAGCTGCCGGCGGCCAAGCGCGAAGAGCTGGCGCATTGGATCAAGCAGGAAGCGATCGCCTGGGCGCTGGGTGTGATAGCCGTCGAAGAGATCGACCGTCTAAACATTCTGCGCGCCAGCTTGATGGCGATGAGCGTCGCTTTCGGGCGCCTGGAGCCGCGGCCGGACCTGCTTTTGATTGACGGCTCGCACACCATACCCCTTCCTTTTCTCATCGAGCAGCAAAACGACGAGGAGGGCGGCTCGATACGGCGGCAAAGCCGCCGGCCGCGTATTTTCGCGCCATCGCCGACGGGTCTGCCGCGCCAGACGGCGATCGTCAAAGGCGATGCCGTCTGCCACTCAATCGCCGCGGCTTCCATCATCGCGAAGGTCGCGCGCGACCAGATCATGTTCGAACTGGACGAGCGTTATCCGCAGTACGGCTTCGCAAAGCACAAAGGCTACGGTTCCGAAGCGCACGCCGAGGCGCTCGATCGCTTCGGCCCCTCGCCGGTTCATCGGCGCAGCTTCAGCCCCGTGTGGCGCGCCTTTCAACGGTCGGCCGAGGCGGCTCCGGCGCCGCTGTTCGACGAATGACCGGCCCCAATCCACGACAAATCCTGGGACGCGACGGGGAGCGCATCGCGGAGAAATATCTCGCGAAGAAAGGCTACCGATTGGTGGAGCGAAATTATCGCTGTCCGCTCGGCGAGCTGGATTTGATCGCGCTTGACCGTAAAGTGATCGTCTTCATCGAGGTCAAGACGCGTGTCGACGAAAGCTTCGGGCCGCCGCTCGAGTCGGTTCACCCGCGCAAGCAGAAAAAGATGATCGGCGCGGCGCAATACTTCATAAGTCAGCACAAGCTGCAAAATCGCGACGCCCGCTTCGACGTCGTCGGCATTTCTTTCAACGCCGACGAGCCCGTCATCGAACACATTGAGAATGCGTTCGAAGTGGAGTAAAAAGTAGCCGTCAGTGAAGAGCTTTTAGCTCAGCTGAACAAAGAACGTTTCATCAGGAAAGCCTTACCCATCAGCTAAAATTATTATCTTTTTGTTAGCTGATACAGACTGCGGACAGCTTTTCGGCCTTTTATGCTCGACATTAAATTTCTGCGCGAAAATCTTGATCGCGTGAAAGAGCGGCTTGCCGCGCGCGGCGGCAGCATCGATTGGGATCGCTTCGCCGCCATCGACCGCGAGCGCCGCGAAGCGCTGGTCGAATCGGAGCGGTTGAAGGAGCGGAAGAACCGCCTGTCGGGCGAGATCGGCAAGCTGAAGAAATCGGGCGGCGACGCGGCGGCACTGATGAAAGAGGTGGAAACGCTCACCGAAGCGATCCGCAAAGCGGAAGCGCCGCTACCGGAGATCGAGGCGCGCTTCGATGAATTCATGCTGAGCGTGCCCAATGTTCCGCACGACACGGTCCCATTCGGCAGGGGCGCCGACGATAACCCCGTCGTGCGGCAATGGGGAAAGCCGCCGGAGTTCGACTTCACGCCGAAGCCGCACTGGGACATCGGCGAGGAGCTCGGCATCCTCGATTTCGACCGCGCCGCGAAGATTGCCGGCGCGCGTTTCGTCATCTACCACAGGCAGGGCGCGCTGCTCGAGCGTGCGCTCGCGGCCTTCATGCTCGCGACGCACACGCTCGAGAACGGCTACGCCGAGGTTTTTCCGCCATTCATCGTCAACACCGCCTCGCTCACCGGCACCGGGCAATTGCCGAAATTCGCCGACGATCTCTTTAAGCTCGAAGGAACGGATTTCTGGCTGAGCCCGACGGCGGAAGTTCAGGTGACGAACCTCTATCGCGACGAGACGCTCGATGCGGAGCGTCTGCCGCTGAAACATTGCGCCTGGTCCGCGAATTTCCGCTCCGAGGCGGGCAGCTACGGCAAAGACACCCGCGGCATCATCCGGCTGCACCAGTTCCAGAAAGTCGAGCTGGTGAAATTCGTTCGGCCCGAGACGAGCTACGACGAGCTAGAATCGCTCACGCGCGACGCGGAATCGATCCTGCAAAAGCTCGGTCTGCCTTATCGGGTCGTAACGCTCTGCACCGGCGATCTCGGCTTCGGCGCAGCCAAGACATACGACATTGAAGTATGGCTGCCGGGACAGAACGGCTACAAGGAAATTTCCTCGTGCTCGAATTTCGAGTCGTTTCAAGCGCGCCGCGCGGGCATACGCTACCGCACGGCGGGAAAATCTCGGAGCGATTACGTGCATACCCTGAACGGCTCGGGTCTCGCCGTCGGTCGCACGCTCGTCGCCGTGCTGGAGAATTATCAGCAGAAGGACGGAACTGTCGTGGTGCCGGAAGCGCTACGGCCGTACATGGGCGGCCTGGAAAAAATCGCCTGACGGCGACGCGCCGCCGAAGCCGGGCTGGGTCAGCCCACTTCGAAGGTTGGCTTTTCCACGTCGTGATCGCCGAGCAGACGGATAACGTTCACGGCGCTTTTATTGACGGCGAGATAAGTTCCCTCCCACAGCGTGTCGATTGCGTCCAGCGACAGAATTTTCACGTCCGTCACCGACAGGAACCTGGTGGCGTCGTTGAGACAGTCGGAGAGCCGTTTATCATGGGGGACAAACACCTTCCCATGGATGCGTTGGGTGTCGGTCCAGATTTCGACGTCGATTCTCGCGCCCTCTGGTATAGTCGCCATGAGAAACTCCTTACTGATAAATTCGCGCGATGGTAGTCCGGCCCAGGCGGCTCGTCAAACGGAGCATTCGGTCGACCCGGAAATGCGAATAGATACGGCCGTTTTCCTCGAGCCGTCGGGCGGGTAGATTCTACAAACTCGGCCCGATGCTTGGATTGAAAAAGCAGCCCATGAATGGCAACATGAAGGACTTGACGGAGCGGCAACGGACGACAATCGACTTCATCCGCCTTACGGAGGGGTGGCCGAGTGGTTTAAGGCACCGGTCTTGAAAACCGGCGACCACTTCGTGGTCCGCGAGTTCGAATCTCGCCCCCTCCGCCAAACAGCCGCGAAGCGATCAGCTATCAGCAAGACGAATTCGAGAAGGTTTTAGCTAGAAGCTGGACCGCTGATAGCTTCTTGCGATATCGGAGAGATGGCCGAGTGGTCGAAGGCGCACGCCTGCTAAGCGTGTGTACCTCAAAAGGGTACCGAGGGTTCGAATCCCTCTCTCTCCGCCACCTTTTTTCCCGCCGCTTCTGATGTACTGCGCACGTTCTAAAATCGCGGCGCCGGATCCTGCCGAAACGGAAAAAGGCCAGCCTTCAGGCGAAGGGCGAACTGCGCAAAGCCTTTTGCCACGCGTAATTACGCCCTGCGCGCTCGAGTGCGCGCCGCTTTGCGTGCTGCTGCAGAGCGTCCACGGCGTCCTTTGGTCCGCGCCGCGCGGCGGGCGGCGGCCGCGCGCTCACGCCGGGTACGCTGCCGCGCCGCTTGGCGCGTCTGCCGCGAGAGCGACGCCCGCGATGTCGTTCTCTTGCGCTCGCGCCTGAGCGCGGAGCCAGCAGCCCGCGAGCGCCGGCGAGAGCTTTTTCGTCTTCTCCGTCGGCCCGCAGAGTAGGCGCGCGCTGCGCTGCGTCGGGTTTTCTCGGAGACGCGGCCTTTGCGGGGCGGCCGAAGACGCACGCCCGCGCGACGTGCCTTCGATAGCCCTATAGCGATTGCCTGCTTGGCGGACCGGGCGCCGTGTTTGCCTTCTCTGACGTGGTGGATTTCTTCGCGCACGAATTCTCCGGCCTGCGTGCTCGGAGACTTGCCTCTACGTTTGTCTCTTTCAGCCCGCTCAACGGTTTCTTTCTCCGCCATTAGAAGCCTCCGTTCAATTAATACTTAATACTGCGGTGATCGCCATCTCTCTTTCTCGCCGAATGGCAGCGCGCGGTCTCCGAGCACGCAAATATACGAAACTATATATATTCTGACGTTGTTGGCGAAAGCCGCAAATGGGGCAAATCCTTTAGCTGTATTACTTTTGCCGTTGCCTGTTCAGGCAGAAATAGGCGGAGTGTTGCTCCGCCGGGTGGGCGAAAAAGCGTGCGATCTTTTGTTTGGGTCGACGTCGGCGAAGTTCGGCCATAGGCAGTTTTACGTCGACGCGGGGAAAAGAACCCTCAATTCATTTGCGTGTCGATGGCGAGACGATTCAACACCAGTCAGATGCGCCGCTCTTCCGGAAGCTCCGCCGTTCAAGAAGCTCGATTTCTGGCAAACAGCCGTTCTCTGTGCTAGCTTGGATTTTTCGAGACTTCGCGCCCGTAGCTCAATTGGACAGAGCACCAGACTACGGATCTGGGGGTTGGGGGTTCAAATCCCTCCGGGCGCGCCAAAATCATACCTTACCCGCCATGAGAACACCCAAATCAGGAATCTGCGGGTAACTTTTCCTCATTTCAAAGTACGTACATTATCTTTGACCCAAGCGAGCAATAGCTCTTCGGCCGCTTCTTTGTCGCCGTCTGTGTTGTTGACCGCAAGTTCGAATCGCGGGTGCAGGGCAGGGACGGCGGAAATCTAGAATTTTACGAGCTGTCTGCTGCGCGATCACTACGGACTTCTGATACTCAACCCCTGAAAAGGTAGGCCTTCGGGTCTTTTCCCCCCCCACTTTCCGGGTCTTTACCTGATTGAAGGTGCTTTATTAATATGAGTATCTCTTAAGCTTCACTATTTTTTAGCTATCACAAACACTACGATGGACAACCCTCGATCGATTGAAGAGATTAACGTCCTGTGGGTTACCGCCGGTCTCGGTTGCGATGGCGATTCTGTGGCGATGACCGCGGCCGGACAGCCGAGCATCGAAGATATCGTGCTCGGCGGAATTCCCGGAATTCCAAAGGTGAATTTCTATCATCCGCTGTTCCACCCTGAGGCCGGGGACGATTATGTGCGGTACTTTCATTCCGCCGCGGAAGGAAAGATGTCGCCTTTCATTCTCGTGATCGAAGGGTCCATACCAAACGAAAAAAATAAGGCGGAAGGCTATTGGGCGGCAATGGGCCGCGATAAGACAACGAACCAGCCGATTCCAACGTGCGACTGGATCGATCGTCTGGCGCCGAAGGCATGGGCAGTGTTGGCTGCAGGCACCTGTGCGACCTACGGCGGCATTCACGCGATGGAAGGTAACCCGACCGGCTGCATGGGACTGCCGGATTATCTCGGCTGGGAGTGGAAATCGCAGGCAGGCATTCCGATCGTCTGCGTGCCGGGTTGTCCCGTTCAGCCGGATAATTTCATGGAGGCCTTTCTGTATTTGCTGCGACAGGCTGCCGGCGGCGCGCCAATGATTCCGCTCGACGATGCGCTGCGACCGACATGGCTTTTCAGCGCGACGATCCACGAGAACTGCGACCGCGGCGGTTACTATGAGCAGGGCGATTTCACCGATAAATACGGGAGTCCGCACTGCATCGTTAAATTGGGCTGTTGAGGCCCCGTCGTTCAGTGCAACGTCGGTAAACGTGGCTGGATGAATGGCCTAGGCGGTTGCCCCAACGTCGGCGGTATTTGCATCGGCTGCACGATGCCCGGCTTCCCGGACAAATTCATGCCATTCATGGATCAGCCTCCGGGTTCTTTTCTGTCGTCTCATGCGATCACGACATACGGCAAGGCGATCCGCGCGCTGCGTCGGTTCACGCAGGCGTCGCTTAACAAGGAGCCTGACCGCGGGCGCCGCGGATCGTGATGAATCGATAGTCTGCCTCTTGTGATGAGGTTTTCGGCTGCGTGGCAAGGCGGCGGAGCGGGGCAGGGGAAGAGTCATGGCTGAGACAACGTCCGACAAAAACAAGCTGGTCGAAATGACCTGGGACCCGATCACGCGTGTGGTCGGCAGCCTCGGTATTCACACGAAAATCGACTTCGGCCGCCGCGAGGTGATCGAGTGTTATACCACATCGTCGATTTTCCGCGGCTACAGCGTCTTCATGCAGGGTAAGGACCCGCGCGACGCTCACTTCATCAGTAGCCGCATCTGCGGCATCTGCGGCGACAACCATGCGACATGCTCGGTGTACACACAGAACATGGCTTACGGCGTGAACCCGCCGCGACTCGCCGACTGGATCATCAATCTCGGCGAAGCAGCGGAGTTCATGTTCGACCACAACATCTTCCAGGAAAATCTCGTCGGCGTCGATTTTTGCGAGAAGATGGTACGCGCGACCAATCCCGGCGTCTGGGAACGGGCCGAGAAGACCGAGGCGGCGCATGCGGCCGACCACGGCTACAGAACCATCGGCGAGATCATGTGCGCGCTGAACCCCTTCGAGGGCGAGTTTTATCGCGAAGCGCTCCAGATGAGCCGCGTCGCGCGCGAGATGTTCTGCCTGATGGAAGGACGGCACGCTCATCCGTCGACGCTCTACGCCGGCGGAGTCGGGACGGTCGCAACCGTTCAGCTTTTTACCGAATACTTGACGCGGTTGATGCGCTATATCGAATTTCTTAAACGAGTCGTGCCGTTGCACGACGATCTGTTCAATTTTTTCTACGACGCGCTGCCCGGCTATGACAGAGTCGGCGAGCGCCGCATCATGCTCGGCTGCTGGGGCTGTTTCCAGGAGCCGCAGGCGTCGAACTTCCGCTACAGCGACATGACCGAGTGGGGTCAGAAGATGTTCGTCACGCCGGGCATCATCGTCGACGGCCGCCTTGTGACGCGCGATCTCGTCAAGATCAATCTCGGCATCCGAATTCTCCTGGGAAGCTCATTTTACGAAGACTGGGAGGGCAAAGATTTGTTCGTCACGACAGATCCAGTCGGAAATCCAGTCGACAAACGCCACCCGTGGAACCAGCACACGATCCCCAAGCCGCAGAAGCGCGAGTTCGGCGGTAAATACAGCTGGGTGGTCGCGCCGCGGTGGTTCGACGGGCACGACCATCTAGCGCTCGACAGCGGCGGCGGGCCGCTGGCGCGTCTCTGGTCTACGGCGCTGAGCGGTCTGGTCGATATCGGATATATCAAAGCGACTGGCGAAGGAATCGTCATCAACCTGCCCAAGACCAATACCAAGCCGGAAACGACTTTCGAATGGAAGATCCCCGGGCGCAATAACACGATCGAGCGCAACCGCGCGCGCAGCTACTTTCAGGCGTACGCCGCCGCCTGCGCCCTTTATTTCGTCGAGCAGGGCTTGAAGGAAGTTAACTCTGGAAAGACAAGCACGTGGGAGCCTTTCACGGTGCCGAAAGACGGCATCGGTTGCGGCTTCACGGAAGCGGTCCGCGGCATGCTATCGCATCATATGGTGATTCGCGACGGCAAGATCGCTAATTACCACCCCTATGCGCCCACGCCGTGGAACGCGAGCCCGCGCGACAGCTACGGCACACCGGGCCCTTACGAAGACGCAATTCAGGGTCAACCGATTTTCGAGGAAAATCCTCCGGATAAATTCAAAGGCATCGACATCATGCGCACCGTCCGGAGCTTCGACCCGTGCCTGCCCTGCGGCGTGCATATGTATTTGGGCGGCGGCAAGGTGCTGGAGAAGCGGCACTCGCCGACGCTGTTCCATCCCGAGTGATCGCCGATTCTCGACTTAGTCATGCTGGAAGAGACGCAAGATCAGAAAACGTCCGGTCGCGATACCGAAGAACACTGCGATATTTGCGCACAGCGCGTCGGCGGCGAGCATCCGCATGTGGTCGACCTCAAAACGCGGCGGCTTTTGTGCGCCTGCCGCGCGTGCCATTTTCTCTTCGGCGCGGGCGGTGAAAAGTACCGCTCGGTTCCCGGCGAATGCTTCCACGCGCCCGATTTAATGATCTCCAATTTGCAGTGGGACAGACTCGAAATCCCCGTCGGTATCGCCTTTTTCTTCTTCAACAGCTCGGCGCGCCGGACGGTTGCCTTCTATCCGAGCCCCGCCGGCGCGATGGAATCTCTGCTGCCGCTCGATGCGTGGAACGACATCGCTATGGCGAGCCCGCGGCTCCGCGGTCTCCTGCCCGACGTCCAGGCGCTGCTCGTCCGCAAGACCGGCGACGGCTTCGACTGTTATATCGTTCCGATCGACGCCTGCTATGAGCTCGTCGGTCTGATCCGTCTCGGCTGGCGAGGCTTTGACGGCGGCGAAAAAGTTCGCGCCGACATCGAATCGTTTTTCGCCCGTCTGCGCGCGCGCAGCGGGAATCCGGCTCAAAGCGCAGCCTAGCGATGGCGGAAGTCAAACAGACTTTGGACTTGTCGGCGGCGCGGCGTATCGCCGACGCCGTCCTCTACGAGGGCTATGTCCTCTATCCTTACCGCGCCTCGGCGCAGAAAAATCGCTTGCGCTGGCAATTCGGCATCATCGCGCCGCGGGCGGATAGCGGCGCGGCGGGAGAGCCGTGGGAGATGCAAACCGAGTGTCTGCTGGAAGGTTCCGCCGATACGGTCATTCATGTGAGAGCGCGTTTCTTGCAAGTTCAATCACGCACGGTCGAGCAAGCGGCGGAGCGCGGCTTCACTCGGGTCGATGCGCTGATCGCCGGCGACGCGACGATCGTGCCGTGGGAGGAAGGCATCGAGCGCGAGGTCGATGCGGTGCTGACGAGTGGCGAACTTCTTCACGCGGCGAAAATCATTCCCTTCGAGATCGCCGCCGTCGAAAAGATGGAAAATGTATTCAGCGAAGGCGGAAGGCTTATCGGCAGGATCGTGCGCCAGACGTGGAATCTTACGGGAAAATTAGTGATCACCGCCGAGATGATCGATGCGCCTGCGCCCGCCTTGAAGCTCGGCGTGCGCGTCGAGAACGACTCGTTGGGGGGCAATGGCTGCGACGGTCGCGACGAAGCGCTCCGCCGCTCGTTCATCGGCGCGCACTTCATGCTCGGCGCCGAGGCGGGAAGCTTCATCTCGCTCATCGACCCGCCCGCATGGGCGGCGCAAGCCGCTGCGGCCTGCGCCAATCTGCGCGCCTGGCCGGTTCTCGTCGGTGATCGCACCCGGCGCGATATGATGCTGGCGGCGCCGATCATCCTTTACGATTACCCCGAGATCGCGCCGGAGAGCCGCGGCGATTTCTTCGACGCGACCGAGGTCGATGAGCTGCTGACACTGCGTACCATGACACTGACTGACGAAGAGAAGCGGGAGGCGCGCGACACCGACGCGCGCGCCGCGGCGATATTGCGTCGCGTCGACAAGATGACGCCCGAGATCATGGGCGAACTTCACGGTGCTATCAGAAGCCGACGCCAAACCGCGGTGGCGGAGCGCCCCGTCATGATCGACGGCGTCGCGGTTGGGCCCGGAAGCCGCGTACGTCTCCATCCCGGAGCCCGGCGCGCCGACGCCCAGGACATGTTTCTGGAGGGGCGGGTTGCGACGGTCGAGCAAATACTGGTCGACGCGGAAAAGCGGACCTATCTGGGAGTGACACTCGTTGACGACCCGGCGGCCGATCTGCATCAGTGGTACGGTCGGTTTCTTTATTTCTCGCCCGACGAAGTGGAACCCTGGGAGACATCATCGAAGGCAGTGGGCTACGGCAAATAAGGTTCGGCATGCAGAAAAAAGTGCTCATCGCCGGCATCGGCAATATCTTTCTCGGGGACGACGGTTTCGGCGTCGCGGTAGCCAAGCGGCTGATGGGAATGACACTGCCGCCGTGGGTCACCGTCGTCGACTTCGGTATCCGCGGGATTCATCTCGCATACGAGATGCTCGAAGGCCGGTATGCTTCGGCGATTCTCATTGACGCCGTCCGGCGCGGTGGCCGGCCGGGAACGGTTTATGTCATCGAGCCGGACATCGGCGAAATCGAAGCAAACGGCGGCTCCGACGCGCACGGCATGGATCCAGCGACAGTTCTCGCCATGCTGAAGACGCTCGGCGGAACGCCGGGAAAGATTTACATCGTTGGCTGCGAGCCGGCGTGCGTCGACGAGGTTGTCGGGCTCAGTCGGGAGGCGACGCACGCCATCGACGATGCGACCGAGCTGATCCTTAAGATTCTCTGGTGCTCGGACGCGGCGGCTGGCGCTCGCGACGGTTAATCAGCATGCACGAGTTCGGTTTATGCGAGGCGATCGTGGACGCCGTGTGCCGCCGGGCCGCCGGCCGGCGAGTGGCGCGCGTGCGCGTCCGCATCGGCGCCATGCATCGCGTGGACAAGGAATCTTTCCGACAGGGTTTTTCCTGGGCCGGAAGCGAGACCGAGGCGGCAAATGCCGCGGTCGATCTTATTGTGACGGCGGTGCGAGCCGTTTGCGCTTCCTGCCAGACCGAGGCGACATTCGAGGAGTCCGCAACGTTGTGCCCGCGTTGCGGCGCGGCGGATATGAACATCGTGCAGGGGAACGAGCTGATACTCGAATCGATCGAATACGCCGAAGAATCGACTCCGCTATGAAAGAGCGGCGGCAAATTCTCGTCGAGGGCGTGATTCAGGGGGTGGGTTTTCGTCCATTCGTCTACCGACTCGCGACGAAAAACCGTCTCGCCGGGTCGGTCGTCAACGACGGGAGCGGCGTTGTCATCGAGCTGGAAGGCGAGCGCGCACACCTCGACGATTTTCTCTCCGATCTGCGCGAGCATCCGCCGCCGCTGGCGTCGATCGACCGCATCGTCCACGGCATCATCCCGACGATAGGAGAAACGGGCTTCCGCATCGCGGAGAGCCGCTGCGAGGACGAGCGTCGGGCGCTGGTGACGCCCGACGTGGCTGTTTGCGACGAGTGTGTGGCCGAGCTTTTCGATCCAAACGACCGACGCTATCGTTATCCGTTCATTAATTGCACAAATTGCGGCCCGCGCTTCACCATCGTGCAGAACGTTCCGTACGATCGGAAAGCCACAACGATGTCGGACTTCTCGATGTGCGCTGAGTGCCGGCGCGAGTTCGATGATCCCGCCGACCGGCGCTTCCACGCGCAGCCGAACGCATGCGCACGCTGTGGACCGAGCGTCAGTCTACTCGATTGCCACGGACATATCGTTCACGATTCAGATCCGATTCGGGCCGTCGCCGCTCTCCTCAGCAACGGCGCGGTCGTGGCGGTCAAAGGTCTCGGCGGTTATCACCTCGCGTGCGATGCGTTCGATGAAACGGCGGTTCGGAAATTGCGAAAGGGAAAGAGGCGCGAAGAAAAGCCGTTCGCTCTCATGGCGCGCGATCTCGGCGACGTGCGCTCGCTTTGTTTCCTTGAGCCTGCGGAAGAGGCGCTGCTGCGTTCGGGCCAGCGGCCGATTGTCTTGCTCAAAAGACGCGCGTCTGCTGGCGTCGCGCCGGGGGTCGCACCGGGGCAGCTGCATCTCGGAGTGATGCTGCCGTATACGCCGCTGCATCATCTGATGCTCCAAGCTGCCGATCGGATTTTGGTGATGACGAGCGGCAATTCGAGCGAGGAGCCGATCGCTTGCGAAGACGCCGATGCGGTTCGCCGCTTGAGCGGCATCGCGGATTACTTCCTCGTGCATGATCGTAAAATTCAGGCTCACTGCGACGATTCGGTCGTCCGCTTCGCCGGCCGAAACGAGCTCATCATCCGCCGCGCACGCGGCTATGCCCCGCGGCCAATCGCGGTTGCCGAGGCGTTCGCCGCGCATGTCCTCGCCTGCGGCGCCCATCTGAAAAACACTTTCTGCCTGGGAAAAGACGACCGGGCTTTTGTGAGCCAACATATCGGCGATTTATCAAATTTCGAAGCATTCACCGCCTTCGCGGTGGAGATCGATCGCTATCAGCGACTCTTCGACATCGAGCCCAGGCTTGTGGCGCACGATCTACATCCAAGGTATCTCTCGACCCAATACGCGCTGGACCTTCCAGGCGTTACTCGGGTACCTGTTCAGCACCATCACGCGCATATCGCGAGCTGCATGGCCGAGCATGGGCTGGAAGGGCCGGTTATCGGCGTCGCCTTCGACGGGTTGGGCTACGGCGCCGATGGCGCTATGTGGGGTGGCGAATTTTTAATCGCCACGCTGCGTCGCTACGAGCGCTGCGCCCATTTGCGCTACGTCCCGCTCGCCGGCGGCGACGCTGCGGTGCGCCAGCCGTGGCGCGCGGCGCTCGCGTATATGACGGATGCTCTGCCGGACGATCCGCTCTCGATCGGTCTGCCTGGGTGGAATGGCATATCAAAAGACAAATTTAGTCTGGTGCAGTCCATGATGGCGCGGGGAATTAATACAGTCCCGACTTCATCGTGCGGGCGCCTGTTCGACGCCGTGGCCTCGATCTTGGGCTTGCGTCATGAAGCCAGTTACGAAGGCCAGGCCGCGGTGGAGCTGGAGACCGCCGCCGGTGACGGCGTGGAAGGCGAATATCCCTTCGAGATTTACGAAAGTGGCTGCGCGGAAATCGATCTGCGGCCTGCGATCCGCTCGATTGTGGGCGATGTGATCGACGGGCTCGACACCTCTGTCATCGCGGCGCGATTTCACAACACCGTCGTGTCGATTGTCGTTACGGTCTGCGAGCGGCTGCGCAGGCGCGAAGGTTTGCGACAGGTGTGCTTGAGCGGCGGGACCTTCCAAAACGTCTATCTTCTCGAACACACCATCCCGCGCCTGGAGAGTCGCGGCTACGAAGTTTTCCGGAATATTCGGGTGCCGCCGAACGACGGCGGAATCTCCTTCGGCCAAGCCGCGGTGGCGAACGCGACGATTCGGGAACGAGACTGATATGTGTCTCGCGATACCTGGAAAGATCCTTGAGATATTCGACTCCGCCGGCCTTAGAATGGCACGGGTCGAGTTCGGCGGCATAGCGCGCGACGCCTGTCTGGAGCTGGTGCCGGAGGCGGCTGTGGGCGACTATATAGTCGTGCACGTCGGCTTCGCCATCAGCAAAGTCAATCGTGAGGAAGCCGAGCGTAGTTATGCCCTGCTTGACGAGATGGGTCAACTGGACGAGCTTCAAGCCCCTCTCATCGAGGAGGAGAAAACGCGGAAGCGATGAAGTACGTAGACGAGTATCGCAACGCAGAACTGGCGGATAAGATTATCGCCGAGCTGAGACGCGTGCAGACGCGCCCGTGGGTGATCATGGAGGTTTGCGGCGGGCAGACGCATTCGATCGTCAAGCACGGTATCGATACGATGCTTCCCGAAACTGTCGAACTGGTGCACGGGCCAGGATGTCCGGTTTGCGTGACGCCGCTCGAGATCATTGACAAGGCGCACGCCATCGCGCGCCGGCCCGAGGTGATATTTTGCTCCTTCGGCGACATGCTCCGCGTGCCCGGCTCGGAGAATGACCTCTTCACGATCAAATCGGCCGGCGCCGACATTCGGATCGTTTATTCGCCGCTCGATTGCTTGAAGATCGCGCGCGCCCACCCGGAAAAGAAAGTCGTCTTTTTCGCCGTCGGCTTTGAGACCACGGCGCCGGCCAACGCGATGGCGGTCTGGCAGGCACATAAGAAAGGCGTCAAAAACTTTTCCATCCTCGTGTCGCATGTGCTCGTGCCGCCGTCGATCGCGGCGATCCTCCAGTCGCCGCAAAACCGCGTTCAGGCTTTTCTCGGGCCGGGCCACGTCTGCGCCGTCGTTGGCTACCGCGAATACGAAGCGCTCAGCGCACGCTATCGCGTGCCGATCGTCGTCACCGGCTTCGAGCCGCTCGACATCCTCGAAGGCACGCTGATGGCCGTACGTCAGCTCGAATCCGCACGCGCCGAGGTCGAGAACCAATACGCGCGCGCCGTGCAGCGGGAAGGCAACCTGCAGGCGCAAAACATTCTGTTGGAGGTCTTCGATATCTGCGACCGGCAATGGCGCGGCATCGGCAGCATTCCCAAAAGCGGCTACAAGCTCCGCTACGAGTTCCGCGACCACGACGCCGCGTCCATCTTCGAGGTCCAGGAGATCGACACCAAGGAGCCTGCGGCGTGCATTAGCGGGCAGATTCTCAAGGGCATCAAAAAGCCGCACGATTGCAATGCGTTCGGGACGCTTTGCACGCCGCGGCACCCGCTCGGCGCGACGATGGTCTCGGCCGAGGGCGCCTGCGCCGCTTATTACGCCTATGGCCGGCACTTGGAGCCGAGGCCGGCGGTGGAAAGGAATCCGGAGTAACCGTGACGCAGCCGATGCGGGAAAAGATTCTACGCAAATGCCGCGAGTCGGTCGCGGTGCAGGAAAAGTTTTTCGACCAACACGCCGACCTGATCGGCGCGCTCTGCGAAGAGATGGCGGCGCGATTCCAGCGCGGCGCCAGGCTCTGGGTCATGGGCAACGGCGGAAGCGCGTGCGACGCGCAGCACGTCGCGGTCGAATTCGTCCATCCGATTATCGACAAACGCCGGCCGCTGCCCGTCCTCGATCTCACCAGCCAAGTACCGATCTTGACCGCGATCGCCAACGACAAGGATTTCAGCCGCGTTTTTGTCGATCAGATCGAGCTCAGCGGCCGCGCGGACGACATGGTGCTCGCGCTTTCGACGAGCGGCCAGTCGGCGAATCTAATCTACGCGCTCGGCGCCGCGCGAAAAAAAGAAATGCTCACGATCGCCCTCGCGGGCAAGGACGGCGGGCGTATCGCCGAGAGCGCCGAGTACTGCTTCGTCGTGCCGAGCTTCAGTATCCATCGCATTCAGGAATGCCACGTCGCGCTGCTGCACATCATCTGGGACCTCGTCCATGTCGCGATGGGAGAGGAGGACGTTGTCTGATGGCGACCAACGGAACCGCGCCCGATCCTCTCAACGGCAGCTGTCCCGTACCGATCGCCGAGCACGGCCGGATCGTGCTCGGTCACGGCAGCGGCGGCAAGCTCAGCGGCGAACTTTTGCAGGACATTTTCCTTCCGGCCTTCGATAACGAGCATCTGGCGCGTCTCGGTGATCAGGCGATGCTGGACGTCAATAGAACGCGGCTCGCTTTCACGACCGACTCATTCGTTGTGACGCCAATCTTCTTCCCCGGCGGCGACATCGGCCAGCTGGCGATCAACGGCACGATCAACGATCTTGCGATGGGCGGCGCCCGCCCTCTCTACATCGCGGCGGCTTTCATACTGGAAGAGGGACTGGAAATCGATGAGCTTCGACGTGTGGTCGAGTCGATGCGCGCCGCGGCCGCCGCAGCCGGCGTGCAAGTCGTGACCGGCGACACCAAAGTCGTGGAGCGCGGCAAAGGCGACAAGCTCTTCATTACCACGACCGGCCTGGGCATCGTCGATAAGCCGGTGGCGATCTCCGCCGATCGGGCGCGGCCCGGCGATAAAGTGATCCTCAGTGGCACGATCGGCGACCACGGCATGGCGATCATGTCGCGGCGCGAAAACCTCGAGTTTGAGGGAACTATCGAGAGCGACAGCGCCGCGCTCAACGGCCTCGTTTCCACCATGATAGCTGCAAGCCCGGATATCCACTGCCTGCGCGACCCAACGCGAGGCGGCGTCGCTACGACGCTGAACGAGCTGGCGGTTGCTTCGGCGGTGGGAATCGAGATCGACGAGAAGGAAATTCCTGTCCGGGAAGCCGTCAGAGGCGCGTGCGAGATCATGGGTCTCGATCCGCTTTACGTGGCAAACGAAGGAAAGCTTGTGGCGATCGTCGCGCCGGACGCGGCGGATTCGATTTTGTCCGCCATGCGCTCGCATCCGTTGGGAAAAGATGCCGCAATCGTCGGTGAAGTCCTGGCGGAGCATCCACGAATGGTGGTGTTGAAAACCACGATCGGCGGGAGACGCATCGTGGATGTTCTGTTCGGAGAGCAATTGCCGCGCATCTGTTGAGACCGTTTATTGAAGTTTGACGGAAACCTTTAGATTTTAATTGCTGCTTATGACCGCCGAAAAAAACAAGACGTTTCTGCCGGGATTCGAAAGGTTCCTTGCCGGCGACGGCCGGCCGCCGGAGGTATCCGAGGCGATCGATGTCCTTGAAGATCTCGCCGGCTTCTTTCTCGACGCGCGCGTCGAAGCGAATCGAATAAGCCGAGCGCGCTCGAACGATTACGAGACGATCTACCGCATTCTCGCAGAGCAGATCCCCGCCGTCGTGTTTCTTGCCTTCCTCGACGAAGGATTCGGTCAGGCATATGTCAGTCCGCACATCGAGACCGTGCTCGGCTTTACCCAGCAAGAATGGCTCAACGACCCAGTGCGCTGGTACAAGCAGCTGCACCCCGATGACAAAGAAAGGTGGAGCCGTGAAGCGGCCGAGATGTTTCTATCCGGCGCGCCGCTCAAGTCCACTTATCGTGTCATCGCCCGGGACGGGCACACGGTATGGTTTCAATGCGACGCGCGCATGATCCGTCACGACGACGGAAGTCCCTGGCTGGTGCACGGGGTCGCGTTCGATATCACAGAGCTGAAGGAATCGCAGCACGCGCTCGCGCGCGATGTCGCAGAACGCCAGCGCCTTGAGCGGCAGCTCTTGCAAGCGCAGAAGATGGAAAGTATCGGCACCCTTGCGGGCGGAATCGCGCACGACTTCAACAATATATTGAATATTATTCAGGGATATTCCGCGCTGATTATGGAAACCTCGGGGGATCGGCGGAAGCTCCGCGAGAACGTCCAAGTCATTCGGGAAACCGTCGAGCGGGGCGCCGTGCTGGTCCAGCAGCTGCTGACGGTCGCGCGCAAGACCGAAGTCAAATTCGAGCCCGTCGACATCGATGAGTTGCTGCGCAAAGTCGCCAAACTGACGGGCGAGACCTTTCCCAAGACGATCACGATCTCGCTCGAATTGCATTCGAATCTCCCACGAACGCAGGCGGATCCGAACCGGCTGGTACAGGCGCTGCTCAATCTATGCGTCAATGCGCGCGACGCGATGAATGAGAGCGGAACGCTGACGCTGCGCAACGGCATCGTCTCCGGAAGTGACCTTCGGCATCGATTCCCGGATGCGGACGAGCAGCGGTATGTCTCGGTTGCTGTCGCAGATACAGGCCCGGGAATGGAAAAAAACATTCGCGACCACATCTTCGATCCATTTTTCACGACCAAAGAACCAGGTAAAGGCACCGGGCTAGGTCTGCCGATGGCGTATAGTATAGTGCGGGATCATAATGGCTTCATCGACGTGCAAAGCGAGCCGGGACGAGGCACGACCTTCTGCATTTACATTCCTTTGATTATTCCCGACGCGGGGAAAAGCGTCGTTCAAGAACTTGCGATAAATGAGATGCAAAGAAGCCAAGAAAGCGGTCAAACGGTTCTTTTTGTCGAAGACGAACCCCACCAGGTCAACCTGATCCGCGACTTCTTGGAGCGGAGCGGTTATCGGGTGCTGATAGCACGGGACGGCGTGGAGGCGGTGAAAATTCACCATCATCACAGCGACCAGATCGCGGCCGTCATTCTGGATTTATCATTGCCCAAGCTCAACGGATGGGACGCTTTTTTATCCATTAAGCAAAAGCAACCCACGGTGCGGACCATCTTGGCTACGGGCTATATAACTCCGGATCAACGCTCAATGATGTTGAGTGAAGGCGTGATCGATATACTTCCCAAGCCTTACGTGCCAAACGATCTACTAAAACGGCTCCGCGAGGTCATAACTTGATTTGGTCCCCGCGAGCAGGCTTGAAGGCGAGCCTCGGCGTTCCTATGAACGTGAATCGTTGTGTTGAATTACCTCGTGAGCGTCTGGCGGTCCGGGATTATTTTGCACAACGGACTGGCCATTCTTTTATTAGCGTCTTTCTCTTAGCCGGCGGTTTAGTATCCCAAATGTATCCAGACCCAGCCAGAAGCAGCCGAAACTAAAGAAAAAGGCCGGCGCCGCTACGAGGGAACGGCCTTGCTTTCTTGCCCATGTAGCTCAGGGAAAAATCTACGGATCTGGTTGGGGGTTAAAATCCTCCTGTTGCGCCATATCCGGCAAGTTGCGCCCGCCAAGTTTTAGGTCGCTCCGAGTTTCCCAGGTCGTTTCCAAGACATTCAGGCCGTGGATCTCACGTGCGCGCAGTCGCCGCGACTCGCCGAACATCTCACGTGATCGAGACTTGAACAGCGCTGGGGTAATTGCTTTTCGTCGACCATTCACCGGGCGGAACGCGTCTTGCCTTTTTCCGTTGGACTGACAATCAGTATCCCGGCGTGGATTTTTCTAACCGATTCCCACGAAATTCGCTCGCGCACCACTCTTTTAAGGCCAAGGCGCTCCGCCAGTCCGCCGTAGCCATAGACGAACTCACGGATGTCCGCCTCGTTCGTTTGCGGCTTGGGTTCGCAGCGGAGATCGATTAGATGTCCGAGCCTCCGGCCTCCCTCGTCGGCGATTTCCAAAAATAAGAGATCGGATAGCTTCATGATCGTAAAACTTTTCTCATGAAACGCGCTGCTTTGCGATCCGCCTTCCCGAGCCCCAACTCGGCGGCGGTAGACCTTAACTTGATTGTCGGAGTGATTTCCTCGACCTGTTCCCATGCAACGGCCACAGTGGAACGGCGGAAGAACTTCCCTGCTATGAGCGCCAGCAGGGCAGGCAGGCGTGGCATCCAGGCGCCCGGCCCGACGTGCAGGGCTTTCACGCGCAACGGTCCGCCGAGATCGCCCTCGATCTCAATGTCGTCGACTTTGCCGCAGGGCATGTCCTCGCTGTCCACGATCATGTGGTCGAGCACCTGACCGGCGAGATCGAAATAATCCGGATTATCCTTTGCCGCCATGGGTTACGATGAGTAGGGGGACTGCGGCCAGCGCCGCCAGAGTGCTGACGATCAAGTAAAACCAGCCGAGAACGTTCGCCAACCGGCCATTGGCGAATTTTCCCATTATCGCTTTGTTTCTCGCCACGGCGACGACCGGCAGGTACGTCAGCGGCAGAATGACGATCGAGAAGACGATCGAGTATTCGACCAGTTCGACGGGATCTATTCCGGTGAGCGTCAGCAGGGCGGCGAGAGAGAAAACGACAATCCAGGCGAAATAAAAACGCGCGGCATTTTTCGGGCCGCGGAACTTGCCCCAAGGCCACCCCCAGAATTGCGCGAAGCTGTAAGCCGCCGAGAGCGCCGTCTCGATCGCCGCGCCGGAGAAGGCGAAAAACATCCCAGCCAGGGCCGCCGCTAGGCCGACCTTGCCGTACAGCTCCATGGGGCCCAGCGCGGCAGCGCCTGGGAGCAGCGCGTCGGCGATGCCGTGCGGGCGGAGATATTCCGCGCCGACTCCAATCAGGCTCGCCGCCAGCAGCGAGCCAAGGGCGAAGCCTAGTCCCGAGGTGAAGCGGTTGACGGTGATGTCTGTCGGCTTCCAGCGGTCTTCGACGCCGCCGGCGTTATAGAAATAAATCTCGTACGGCAGCATGATCGCGCTAAAAAGCGCCACGGCGAAATAGGCGTAGAGAAAATAATCGCTTTGTTCTCGAACCTCCGGAACGTTCGGCGCTAAACCGGCAGCGACCCGGGACCAATCGGGCTGAAGCGCGACTGCCGAAAAGATGAAAATCACCATAAAAAGGCCAAGCAGCCCGAAGGTACGCTCGATCCATTTGAAGGGCAAAAACCACACCGCGGCGAGCAGGAAGAAGAGAACGAGAAAAATCAGGAAACGGTAAGGCCAGCCGAGGAACAATTTTAATATAATGGCAATGCCGCCTATCTCTGAAGCGCAGGTCATGACATTAACGAGATTCGCCGCTACCAGCGTCGCCAGACCCGCGGCGAACCCGATCCGGTCACGGACGATATCGAAGATTCCGAGATGGGTCACCGCGGCGATCCGGCCGGCCATCTCGCCGTAGACAATGACGCCGACCGTGCCGAAGAGCATGATCCACAACAGACTGTAGCCGAATTTGGCACCTGCGTTCAGGGTGAAGACGAGCTCGCCGATATCGACGAAGCCGCCCATCGCGCTGAGGATGCCGAGAAAGAGTTCGAGGAGGTTGTGCATGCGCCGTCGTTATGCGGCGACCGCCTGCTCCAAAGACCACAGCTGCCGCGCGAGGTCTTCGAGCTCTCGTTTCGCCATTGCCGTTTCTTCGCGTGCGCCGAAAGCCGAGCCGAGCTTCGAGAGTTCGGCGCGGCTAGCGCGCGCGAGCTGGACGGCGACAGCGAGTTTGCTTTCGATTTCGCTTTTCGGCTCCGCCATAGAGAGTTTTTGTAAAGTTTTGTCGACTCTATCTTGCAGCATATTCAATTGCTTGCGAAAGAACGTCGCCGTCATTTTCCCTTGCGCCGCTACCCCCGCGATGAGGGCAGCTTGTGCGACCACCGAGCGAAGGTCGCCTGCCTCGATTTTCAAACCCGCGGCGTCAAGCGACTTGTTAAGTGTTCGAGTGAATAGGAAAAGCAAGCCGATGGCGAAGAATAAAAGAAGCGCGCTCTCGAGCCGGACGTGCGATCCTCTTTTTCTGAGTCGCGGCATATCTAGTCGAGGGCGACAACCGCCACGCCCCATGGGAGCGTGCCCGCTGGAATTCGTGCGGCCACGGCATCGGTCATGGTGTCGATCACGACGACTTCGTTCGCTCGGCCGACGGTTAGATAGATGAATCGCTTATCGGGCGTCCGCGCCATCCACCAGGATCGCGGTCCGGTCGGGATGATCGTCATCGGCTTCAGCGTCGTGCTGTCGAGAATACGGACTTCACCCGAGCCGCCATGTGAGACATAAAGCCGCGCTCCGTCGGCGCTGATAATGATATCGACGGGCCGCTGCCCGCCTGTCGCGCCACTTTCTAAGACCTGTTGTTTTGCAATATCGATGTTCGACACGACGTGCGCCTGCTCGCTCGCGACGTACAGCCGGCGTGAATCGGCCGTAAAGCGCATGCCGCGCGGGTTCTTCGGCACTTCGACCTTTCTGGCGAGAATTCCCGCGGCGGTGTCGTAAAGATAAATATCGTTCGACGTCTCGTTCGATATCGCGACCCACTTACCGTCTGGCGACACGACGGCGGTTTCCGGCTCGGTGCCGACGTCGAGGCGCTGAAGGATTTGCCGCGTCGCCACGTCGATGATGGTGAGCGCCGAGTCATTCTCGTTGACGGCATAGAGCCGTCCGCGCGCGTCGATAGCCATTCCCTCGGGGTCGACGCCTGCCGGCAGCGTATCGACGACTTGTAGTGAACGTGTGTCGATCACGCTGACGTTGTTACTGTCGCTATTCGCGACGTAAACGCGAAGTCCATCGGCAGCGGCCGCAATACCGCGCGGCCGTTTCCCCACGGGAATCGTCTGCATAACCTTGTTGTCGCTGCCGCGAATGACGGTTACATCGTTCGACTTCTCATTCGTGACAAAGACGTGCACCTCGGCGGCGGCTGTGAGCGGTAGACAAACGACAGCGGCGAACGCCATAAATATGCGGAGCCACTTTCGGCGCGAAAGCGTCCGGCGTTTAAGCGCAAACCCATCGAGCCCCCACGCGCGTCCGGCATGCGCCGCCACGAACATGATCATTGCACTCGCCAGCATGACGTGAAATCCTTGCTGGCCGAAGCTCATCCATTGCGTCGCGAGTCCATAATTGATCGTCAGAAAAAGTCCGAGCAGCGACGCGATTCCAACACAGCATCCGAGGATCAGCGCAAAGCCCACGATCACCTCCGCGTACGCTTGCAGTTCTGCAAACAGCCGCGCATGCGGCAGCACGACATTTTCGAGGAAGTCCTTGTACCAGCCAATGGGGTTGCCGACTGCAAATTCGCTCACGCGCTTCGGTTGAAAACCAACGAAGCGCGGCGACACAGCAATATAAGGCAGAACGCCCCAGGCAAGCTGAATCGTGAGTTTCGTCCAGACGGCTTTTAAAAACCACAACCCGACAACGATCCGCAAGAAAACGATGCACGTTTCCGGCGCGAACATCCGTTGCGCCGGCTCGGCATGTACATTATTTGAGCGTATATAAGTACGCTGCGATATCGCGCGCATCGGTATCCGTTACCCCCATGTCAGGCATCGGCGTCGGCGATCGAATGCTCTGCGGTTTTTGAATCCACTCGACAAGATTTTTCGGACTGTTCTGCCGGCCGGCCACGTAGGAGCGGCCGGCGATGCCGTTCAGCGGCGGGCCGACCGTGGCGTTCGCGCCGGGAATCCCCGGGATCGTATGGCAGGTCCAGCAGCCGTATTGCTGGATTTTTTCTCTGCCCCGGTCGGCGTCGCCGCCGGTCAATGCGGCCGCTGTGGCCCGCGTATCATTGCATGCATTAAGAAACAGGGCGGAGCCGAGTACCATGATGACGGCGCCGGATACGCGCGGCACGCGCGAGGCGAGCATGCGCTCGCGCGTCGCGACGCGCCGTTCGGTCTCCGCCAACCAGCGCCCAACGAGGAAGAGGGCTGTGACGGCGAGCACGACGCCGCCCGGCACCCACATGACGAGCCCGGCGAGCTGTTGATCGGCGAGCGCTGCCGGGCTGGTGCCATAAATGGGATACCAGATTAGCGGCGACAAAAAGAGCAAAGCACCGAGAACATTCTTGTGGAGTGAAGTCGCGAACACATAAAGCGCCGCCGCGCCGGCCCCGAGGCGCCGGTCCAAGGCGGCGCGCCAAAAAAGCAAAGCCGTGCCAAGAAAGCACATGTGCTCGATCGCATGAAGAAACGGAGTCGCTAGCGCCGCCTGGTAAACAGTGGGCACATGCCACGCCCAGATGGCGGTTCCGTGAAGCGCCCACGCGACGGGCATGTTGATCCGGAGCATCCGCAGCCACCACACCAGCGCACGCCGGCGACGCCGTGGGGTGAGCGCGACGATTGCGAGTTCCAGGTGTCCGGCGGCGAGGAGTGGAGCGGCGACGACCATCAATAGCTCGTGCTGCGCCATATGCGCCGTGAGGCTCCCATCGGCCCATTCCTCGAGCGGCGACGCGAGCGCAAACACTACGACCACCCAGCCGGCGCAGAAGGCGGCGACCTCGCTGCGTCCGCCGGCCTTCGCGGTCCTAATCGCGAATGCGTAAATCAGCGCGAAAGCCACAAGCCCGGATAGAAGCGCGAAGTCCATCGTCTACTCGCACGGCTGCAGAATAAAAATCGGGATCGTGTTTGCGATCAGCACCAAAATGAAGAACGCCGACATGCCGAGGCCCGTGAGCGCGAGAAAACGGCTCCTGCCGATGATTCCCGGTCCGTCTGTGACCGCCGATGACCCGAACATCCGCCATGAGCGCCACGCCGTGGCGGCCACAGCGATCGTCAAGACAATGGCTGCCGCCGCAACGATGCCTAGAATGCTCTTGTCGATGCGAGTGCAGAGAGACGTTGCCAGGACGTAGTTGAGCTGAAGAAACACGAACCATACGATCGGTCCGCCGAGCAGTCCAAGCCAAAGAGCGCGAAAACTCATAAGAGCCTCGGTGCGAAATAAAGGATCGCATAGATCGGCAGCCAGCCCAGCACGACAAAGTACCAGTACACGGCGTTAGCGTTGGTGTCGGTGAAATGTTTTCGCTCGACGGGACCGGCGAACATGAGCAGCGTGATGAGCAGGTTTTCGAGCGTCGAGGAGATGACGTGGGCCGTATGCATGCCCAGCATCGTCCAGACAACCGAGCCATAAGCATTGAAGTCCCAGCGAATATGCATGGCGCGGAATTCGAAGAACCTAAGCGCAAGGGAGACGAATCCGATAACGCTGCAGATCGCGAGCGCAACAAAAACCGCCCGGCGCCGCTCTTCGAGACCGGCGCGATGCGCGATGCGCATCGGCCAAATGCTCGCAATGAGCAGCGCCATATTGGCGCTGCCGGCGAAAAGATCGGGGTTCGGAGTGCCCGACGGCGGCCAGACGGTAAAATTTTGTTTAAGGTAAAAATATGTCGCGGCGAGGATCGCGAACATCGTGCCTTCGATCAGCAGCAAGCCGATGACCCCCCACCAAATCGTCGCGTGCGGCCCGAACTTGATCGGCGGCAGCTCGGAGACATCGAAGGCCGCCGATGTATTGATTGTAGGAGCTCTCATGCTCTTTCACCCAACGGCGGCGCTGCCTCGCGCGCGGTATCCTCTATCGGTTGGCCGGCAGGCCAGAACCACCCCGCGAGCGTGATGAAGCAAAGAACCGCCCCGATCGTGACTCCCCAGGCTGTGAAGATCGCTGTGATGACGCCGATACCGAATGCGACGGCCGTGAGAAAGGGCCAGATGCTGGGGCCGTCGAGCAGGTGGCGGTGATCGGGCGTCGCGTCGTGAAGCTCGGTCACGAGCACTTCGAGAATATCGGCGCGCATGCCGGTGACCACGGGCTGCGCAGGTTCCATGGTCCATAATGGCGTGCGGCTGTTGACGGTAGGGATATAGAGGAAATTATAAGACGGCGCCGGCGACGGAACGCTCCAGTCGAGCGAGTCGGCGCCCCATGGATTCTCACCTGCGAGCGCGCCGGTTCTGTAGCTCACGAATGCGTTCAAGAGAAAAACGATTACGGCGACGCTGAGCACGAATGCGCCGATCGTCGATACGAAATTGAGCGGTCCCCAGCCGGTCTGCGGCAAATAGGTGTAGACACGGCGCGGCATTCCGGCGAGGCCGAGCTGATGCATGGGAAAGAAGGTGAGATTGAAGCCGATGAAGAAAATCCAAAAGTTCACTCGCCCGAGCGATTCGCTCATCATCCGGCCGGTCATCTTGGGGAACCAATAATACAGTCCGCCGATGAGCGGGAAGACGGCGCCGCCTATCAGCACGTAGTGGAAGTGCGCGACGACAAAAAAGGTGTCGTGGACCTGCAGGTCGATCGGCACGGACGCTTGCATGACGCCGGTGAGCCCGCCGAGGACGAAAATGAAGATGAAGCCGGCGACGAAGAGAAGGGGCGTGCGCACGAGAAGGCGGCCGGTCCAAAGCGTCGCGATCCAGCAGAAAATCTGGATGCCGCTCGGAATCGCGATCAGCATGCTCGCCGCCGTGAAAAAGCTCTCGCCCAGCTGCGGCAGGCCGGTCGCGAACATATGATGCACCCACAGGCCGAATCCCAGGATTGCCGTCGCAATGAGCGAAAGCACGATCGCGGTGTAGCCGACGATCGGCCTGCGCGAGAAAGTTTGCACCAGCATCGAGACGATTCCGGTTGCGGGAATGAAGATGATGTAGACCTCGGGGTGGCCGAAGAACCAGAAGAGATGCTGCCAGAGAAGCGCATCGCCGCCTTCTGCGGGATTGAAGAAATGCGTATCCACGAGTCGGTCCATGGCGAGGAACGCGCTCGCCAGCATGACGGCGGGCATGGCGAAGATGACCATGAACGAAGTGACGAGCTGCGCCCAAACGAAGATCGGTATGCGGTTGAGCGACATGCCGGGCGCGCGCAGCTTGAAGACCGTGACGATGATCTCGACCGCCGCTACAAGCGACGAGAGCTCGGTGAACGTGATCATCTGCGCCCAGACGTCCACGCGCTTGCCGGGTGAATACTCGGGTCCGGAAAGCGGCACGTAGCTGAACCAACCGGTGTCCGGCCCGATGTTGAGGAAAAGCGCGACCCAGAGGAGCACTCCGCCGATGATGTAGACGAAAAACCCGAAGGTGTTGAGGCGCGGAAACGCTAGGTTACGCGTGCCAACCATCAGAGGCACGAAGTATAACCCGACCGCCTGCATGACCGGCACGGCGAAAAGAAACATCATCGTGCTGCCATGCACGGTGAACAGCTGGTTGTAGAGGTCAGGGCTCAGCAGCGTGTTTTCCGGCATCGCGAGCTGGAGGCGCATGAGCAGCGCGAGCACGCCGCCGAGCGCGAAAAAACCAAGTGCCGCGAAAATAAACCGCGTCGAGATCGGCTTGTGAAAGACGTTCTTGAACCAGCCGATAAATCCGCTCGGCGGCTCCCATACACGCTCGAGCGCCGCATGCAACTCGGCGGCGGTAAGATCGGTATCTCTGACACCGGTTTTCGCGAGCGTTGTCATCGAAGCCCCTTCAGATACGCGAGCAGCGCCTGCAGGTCTTCCGCAGAGAGGCTGTTCGGCGGCATCGCCGCTCCGGGTTTCACATGCTGCGGATCGACGATCCATCCGGCGAGGTGCCCGGGCGTATTCGGCAGCGTTCCGGCGGCGAGCGTTGCGCGGCTCGCAATGTGCGTCAGGTCCGGCGCCACCTGCCCGTTTGCGTCGGTTCCCTGGATAGCGTGGCATAGCGCGCACGATCCAGTAAGAAAAACCTCCATGCCGCGTTTAGCGGTGTCGTCGCCGGGCGCCTGCGCCGTTACGCGCTGTGCGTCGAGCCACGCGTCGAACCGATCCGGCGGATCGGCTATGACGATGAGCCGCATGTGCGCGTGCTGCTGGCCGCAGAATTCCGCGCATTGGCCGTCGTAGCGGCCCGGACGGTCGGCCTGAATCCAGAGCGCATTCGGATGGCCTGGGATCAAGTCCCGCTTGCCGTGCAGCTCGGGGACCCAGAGGCTGTGAATCACGTCGCGCGAGTACAGATTAATGAGCACGGGCTTTCCGACGGGGATATGAATCTCATTCGCCGTTACGACGATGCGCTCCGGCGCGGGATCGAGATAGCGCGCGCGCCACCACCAGCGATACCCGGTGAGCTCGATCGTCACGCCGCCCGAAGAGGTGAGCGATGCGAGCGAGCGGCCCGTCATTTCCGTCGCGAGAAGGAATGCGAAAAGAATTATGGCTGTAAGGACGATGAGGCCGAATATTTTTCGGTGGATGCCGGCCTCGCGTCCGGAGTCGAGAGTAACGGCTGGCCCGGAGCTTTCCTCTACCGAGCGGGCGCGGCCGCGATAGAGAGCGAAAACCAGCGCTGCGACGACCAGAACGAAAATGATCGTGCACACCCAGAAAAATAGCCACCAAAGCGCCGCGATGCGCTCGGCCTGCGGCCCGGCGGTCTCGAGCGCCGATTGCGCGAAGCGCTCGGTGAGTGATTGCAGCCGCTCGAGCAGGTTCACCCGGGTCGCTCCGCGCTCGGCGGCGTTCCGGCTTCGTTTTTAGGCTTCGCGGGCCTCATCGCCTGCTCGGAAGGCCGCACGGACATATGGTCGCTGCGTGTTTGGCGCACGTCCTTCGGCAGCAGGCCGCTCATTGAGCGGACATAGGCGACGAGCTGCCAGATCTGCGAGTCGGGAATTTTCCCGCCGAATGCCGGCATTCCGTTGGGCCGCCCATCGACAATACTCTGATGCACTTTGATGGGATCGCTGCCGTAGATCCATTTGTCGTCCATCAGCGGCGGTCCCATGCCGCCCCCGCCGTTCGCATGACAGCCGACGCAGTTGTACCATTGATAGAGCCGCTTGCCTTCTGAAACCGCCCATGCGCTCTGCTCGTATGGAGCATGCGGCATTCCCTCGGCGGGTAGGGCGACGGCGCTCGGCTCTGCGGAAGGCGGCGTTCCGGTCGGTCCCGGTTGCAGCGCACTCTCGGGACTGCCTTCCGGCCGCGCACTCGACGGAGCGACGTCCGTCGGCTTTCTCCGCTCGCGTGTGCAGCCCGCTAGCGCCAACACAAGCATCAGGCACGTAAGCACCTTCATTCGGCGTCCACCTGCGGTACGCCATAATCTTTCAGGATCGATTGAATCTGCGCGTGCCGTTTATCGAGGAACGCATTTAGCTCGTCGCGAAGAACGCTGTCGCCTTTGCGGACGCCCATCGCGATCGCGAAAAAATAATGAAGCGCCGGCGGATCGACTGGCGGCGATACGGCGGCTAAATCCAGCGGAACCCGCTCGCGGCTCGCGAAATAGCCCGCGAGCGGGCCCCAGACAATCGCCGCGTCGATGTCACCAGCAGCGACGGCTTCGATCAGCCGCGCCGGCGGATTGGGGTCACGGTAGTCGCCGTAAATCGTGTAGCCCACGACGTTCGTCACCATGCCGCGGCGCGCGAGCCCATGGGCCGGCGGCACGTTGAAGCCGTCGTTACCGATCAAATGCACGCCGATTCGGAGACTGCGAAGGCGCGGATCGTCGAGCGACTTGAGGGCAAGTCCGCGGTCGCGCCGGGTGACGAAAACGTACGTCGATCGGTAATAGGGTTGCGTCGTCAGCAGCGGATCGAAACCAACTGGCACGCCTACGACGACGTCGCAAAGGCCTTCGCGCAAGGTGTTGCGGACGAATCCCCGCCGCTGCGCCCACCAGGTATAATTGATTTTCGCGCCCAGCTCGCCCGCGGCGAGCTCGGCGAGCTTGTTCTCGAAGCCTTCGCCGCGTTCGTTCGAGAACGGCAGGTTATTAGGATCGGCGCAGACGCGGAGAACGCGCTCGGCGCCATTGACGCTGTCGACGATAAACATGAGCATGCCGAAGATGAGGCCGATCCAAAGGATCGTGCCGTATTCACGGGAGCGCGAAGACATAGAGCGTGCCGCCTTTCGCCGTCTGATCCGGCAGATCCTTCATTGCGTTCACAAAGCCGAGCGCGGCGCTGGAGTCGCGCGCGTCAAGGTCGGCGGCGACGATCGCGCCCGCCCAGCCGCCGACGCCGGAGAGAATCGCCACGTATTGCTTGCCGTCAGGGCCGCGATACGTGATCGGCTGTCCGATGATTCCGCTGCTCACGCGGAACTGCCACAGGATCTCGCCCGTGCGTGCATTCAGCGCTTTGAACCAGCGATCCATCGTTCCGTAGAAAACCACGTCCCCCGCGGTAACGAGCGCGCCGCTCCAGACGGGAAAATGCTCCTTGACGCTCCACAGCTCGCGCGCGTTTACCGGGTCCCACGCAGTAAACAGGCCGCGGTCGCCTCCCGGCCCAGCTTTCATCCGGACATTGGCGCCGACATACGGTGTGCCGGCGATATAATTCGCTTCGACGTGCTCGATGTCCATGCAGAGATTCTGGTGCGGGATGTAAAGCAGCCCCGTGCGCGGCGAGAAGGCGGCGGGCTGCCAATCCTTAGCGCCGGGGGGAGCGGGACAGATGTCGCGAACGACTTTCCCGAGCTGCGGCTTTTTGTCTTCGTTATAAATCAACCGGCCAGTCTTTAAGTCGACGCGCTCGGTGCTTGTAATGTGAACGTACGGCGTCGCTGACAGCACTTCGCCTGTCGCGCGGTCGATCACATAAATGTAGCCGTTGCGCTCGGGCCGGACGAGAACTTTGCGCTTCTGGCCTTTGAGGGTCAGGTCGAGGAGAATATTTTCGTTGACGCCGTCGTAATCGTAGAGATCGTGCGGCGAAAACTGATAAGCCCAGATCGCTTCGCCGGTGTCCGGCTTGCGGGCGAACAACGTCGCTGCCCATTTATTGTCGCCCGGGCGCTGATCGGAGTTCCACGGACCGGGATTGCTCGTGCCGTAGTAGATGAGATCGAGCTCCGGATCGTACGAGATCCATCCCCACACGGTACCGCCTCCGATCTTCCAGGCCTCCGGCGGCCAAGTCGATACGCCCAAGTCCTTGCCTTGGTCGAATTCATAAAACGGCTTGAAGTTCGAGCCGATGAGGACGTCCTTGTCGGGGCCGGTGCTGTAGGCGCGCCACGAAATCTTCCCAGTCGCGAGGTCGAGCGCGGTCAGCCAGCCGCGGACGCCCATCTCGCCGCCGCTGTTGCCGACGAGAACTTTATTCTTGACCACGAGCGGCGCCATCGTGATCGTCTCGCCGCGGTTGATCTCGCCGAGCTTGGTCTTCCAGACTTCCTTGCCGGTTGCGGCATCGACTGCGACGGTCTGCCCGTCGAGGGTGTTATAAACGATCTTTCCGTCGGCGTAGACCGCGCCGCGATTGACGACGTCGCAGCACGCGACCCCCTGCGCCGCAGCCGCGGGTTTCGGCTCGTATTTCCACTTGAGGGGAGCGCCGGGCTTCGCGAGGTCGAGGGCGTAGAGGATATTTGGAAAGGGCGTGACGACGTACATCGTCGCGTCCACGACTAGCGGCGCAGCCTCCTGGCCGCGGTTGACGCCGGTCGAGAAAGACCAGGCAAGCTTCAGTTGCTTGACGTTCCCGACATTGATCTCGGCGAGATCGCTGTAGCGTGTCGAGGCAAAGTCTTTAGCCGGCCGCAGCCATTGACCGTCTTTGCTAGGCGCGGGATTTTCCGCGGCGACGCTTGCTAACGCCAGCGCCATGATCAAAACGACGCGACACACAATGACCCGTCGATTCGATTGCGACAGTCCGCTCAATGCCACCCAACCTCGATGAGAAGGATAGCGCCGGAATCGACGATCGGGAATTGAGGTAAAACTTCGCTCTTGCGGTCGGTATTTACCGGACACCGGTAAATAGCAGCTACGTATTTACATTCCGTTTAGTTGGTGGGCTAGCGCCTTCTCTCGGTTTACGCTTCTTTTAACGAGCGCAGCACGTTCTCGGGGCTCAGCGGCAATTTTCTTATCCGCACGCCGGTCGCGTTGTAGATCGCATTGGCGATGCAGGCGAGCGGCGGCACGCACGCGATCTCACCGGCGCCTTTCGCGCCGTAAGGGCCTGCGCCCGGATAGCCGGGAACGAGCGTCGTTTCGATGCGCGGCATCATGTTGATCGTCGGCATGAGATAGTCGACGAACGACGGGTTCATCGTCCTGCCGTTTTTATCGAAGACCACTTGCTCGCACAGCGCCTGGCCGATGCTCATCGCCGCAGCGCCTTCGATCTGTCCTTCGACCGCGGCGCGATGAATCGGGAAGCCGATGTCGTGCACGGCGACGTACTTCAATATCTTTACATTGCCGGTATCGGTGTCGACCTCGACGATGCAGGCGTGGGTCGTGAACGGCTGCGAGCTGCCGTGGGCCTTCTCTTCGGCCATCAAGGCGAGATTGTCGCAATAGCCGCGCCCGATAACTTCGCCGATAATGTTATGCGCGTTGGTGGCGACCGTCGCGAGCGCAACCGACTTCGCCGGCGTGCCTTTGACCCGGATCTGCTTATCTTTGATTTCCAGATCGTCGGGGCTCGCTTCGAGCAGGCTCGCGGCCATCTTGAAGATTTGCCCGCGCGCGTCGATCGCCGCGAGGCGTGCGGCCGTTCCGGAGACGAGGATGCCGCGGCTGCCGACCGTGCCCGCGTCCCACGGGCTCGCGTCGGTATCGACATTCACAACGGTGACGTCGCTGACCGGGATGCCGAGCTCTTCGGCGACGATGAGCGGAATGCCGAATCCCGGGATCGTGCCCATGTCGATCTTGCCGATGTGCACTGTCGCCGAGCCGTCTTCGTTGATTTTGACGACCGCGCCGCCGCCGGGGCCGGCGCTCTCGATCCAAGATCCTGTCGCGATGCCGATGCCCTGATTTTTCTCCAGCTTGACTTTGCCCCAGCCGATTTTCTCTTTTGCGATGCGGATCGTCTCGCCGAGCGAGACGTCGCGCAGCTTCGGCACTCCGACGATCTTGTCGCCCGGCTTCGGCATATTTTTCATGCGGAATTCCGCCGGATCCATGCCGAGCTTCGTCGCGATGGAATCCATGTGCGACTCGACGGCGAACGCCGCCTGCGGCCCGCCGGGGCCGCGCACGGGTCCGCAGACCTGCTTATTGGTATAAACGACATAGCCGTCGATATGGCAGTTGGGCATCAAGTACCAACCGCCGAGCATGTTGGTGCAGCGGCCTCCGGCCTGTGTGCCGAATCCGGAGTAGGCGCCGGCGTCGTAAATGACCTTGCCAGTGCGCGCGACGATCGTGCCGTCTTTCTTCACGCCGGTCTTGATGTACATCTTCGCGCCGGCGCGGATCGTTGTCGAAATCGTTTCTTCGGCTTTATCGAGGACGATCATGACCGCGCGCTTCGCCTTCATCGCCAGCAGCGCGCAAATCGGCTCGACGGCGGCGCCCGAAGTGATTCCGCTGCCTTTGCCCCCGAAGCCGCCGCCCAACTCCGCCGAGATCACGCGCACCTTGTTGAGCGGCATGCCCAGCGTTTTAGCGACCTCCTGGCGCACCGGAAAGGGCGCCTGCGCATTCGCCCAAACCGTCAGCCTGCCGTTCGGCTCGACTTGCGCTGCGGTCATGCGTGGCTCCAAATATTGGGGGTGAATCATCTTCGTTTCGTAGGCTTCCTCGACGATCACATCCGCTTCGGCCATCGCCTTTTCGGGATCGCCGACATGGACCGCGGTGAAGCCGCAGACGTTCTTGACCTTAACCCCGTCGGGCAGGTTTTTCGGCAGCGGCATGTCTTCGTGCAGTGTCGGCGCTTCCGGTCGCATCGCATCCTCGGGATCGATGACGACCGGCAGCGGCTCGTAGACGACTTTGATCTTTTTCAGCGCCTGTTTGACGAGCGCCGGAGTCTCTGCGGCGACGGCCGCCACCGGGTCGCCCATGAAACGAACCTTGTGCCGCGCAAGAATATAGCGGTCAATGTAGCTGCGGCCGTAGCGCACATCCGGTGCGTCGGCGGCAGTCACGACGGCGTGGACGCCGAGCAGGGCTTTCGCTTCGCTGATGTCAATGCTGACGATTTTCGCATGCGCGTACTGGCTGCGCAGAATGCCGCCGTGCAATTGGTCCTTGAGCATCACATCGATGCCGTAGACGCCCTTGCCGACGACGCGCTCGACGCCGCCGATTCTCGCGGGGCTGCTGCCGACTACGGTGAATTCAGCTTTGGCCATGTTATGCCCTCCCCGAGAGCCGGTCGGCTGCTAAATGGATTGCGTCCACGATCTTCGCGTAGCCGGTGCAACGGCAGATGTTGCCCGAAACCGCCTCTTCGATGTCTTCGGCCGTCGGTTTTGCCGTACGATCCAGCAGCGCTGCGACCGACATGATGTATCCGGGCGTGCAGTAGCCACACTGGACTGCGCCCGTATCGATGAAAGCCTGCTGCACGGCGTGCAGATTGGCGCCGTCCGCAAGGCCTTCGATCGTCGTGATCGTCGCGCCGTCGGCGTCGGCGGCCAGCGTGACGCAGGAATTGATGGGCTTGCCGTTAAAGATGATCGTGCACGCGCCACATTCGCCCGTGTTGCAGCAGAGCTTCGTGCCTTTCATCTCCAAGGTGTCGCGCAGAAATTCGAGCAGCGAGGTCGACGCCTCCGTGCTAGCGCTGACTTTTTTATCGTTGATCGTCGCGTTGATGGTGAAGCTCATTACACTGCCTCCTTGCCCGTCGCGGCTTTCCAGCTTTGCGCCAAGCCTCGTCGCGTCAGAGCCTCGACGATCCAGCGGCGGTATTCGGCGCTGCTGCGCTGATCGTCGATCGGGCTCGCTTCCGATGCGGCGAGCTCCGCCGCCTGTTTGAGAAGCGCCGGCGTGAGCGGCTTGCCGCGCAGCGAGGCCTCGGCCTTCGCGGCGCGGATAGGCGTCGGGGCGACGGCGCCGAGGCCGATCCGCACATCCCGAACGGCTTTCTTTGCCGCATCCGGCGTTATGAGTACGGCCACGCCTACCATTGCGATATCCATCGCACCGCGCACCGCGTGCTTTAGATAGACGCCCCGGCTTTCCGCCGCCGGATAGGGGACATCGATAGCCGTCAGCAATCCCTTCGCGCCGAGAGTCGTTTTCCCGGGACCCGAAAAGAAATTGATAAACGGCTCGGCGGTTTCTTTATCCGAGAACGCGATATTGCCGCTCGCCTCGAGAACGAGCAGGGGAGTCAGCGTCTCGCCCGAAGGCGACGCGCGGCAGATGTTGCCGCCGATCGTGGCGGTGTTGCGGATTTGCAAGGACGCGAATTGATGCGCGGCTTCCCAAAGGACCGGCAGCTTGTCGCGTATTAACGCGCTGGTCTCGAGATCACGGATCGTCGTCAGCGGACCGATGCGTACCCCGCCGTTGTTTTCTTTGATGCCGGCAAGGCCCCCGATCGCTTTGATGTTGATTAGGCAGCCCGGCTCTTCCTTGTACTTTATATCCACCATGACGTCGGTGCCGCCGGCGATGACTTTTGCTTCGCCGCCGTAGCGCTCGAGAAGGGACAGCGCTTCAGCAATCGACTTGGGCGCGAAATATTCCATGACAGTCGCCTCCAATCTCGCGCTCTATCACGCCTAATAACGTCACCGCAACACCGATCTCTCAAATTTCACGAGCAAGGATGCGCGAAATCGCAGTCAGACTGCGGTCCGATGGAATGACAAAGCGTAATCGAAAAGAAAGCTAGACGGTCGGCTGAAGGGTCGAGGCGGCGTCAACAGCCGGAGCGCCGCCGACAGCAGGAGACCAACGCCCCAGCGCGCGGCGCTGGCGCAAGCAATCAGCGATGCAGAAGGGAAGATAGACGAGCAAGATCAGTGCGACGATCGCGTAAAGCCCGGCGGTGAACATGAGGAAAAGTTTTCCGATTTCCCAGAGGAAGGTGATCATAGCTCAACTCCGGACTTAATACGCGTACGTAATTTACCCGAGTGGACGCCTGATCAGTATCAGGTTCGCCAAAAAATGCAAGGATTATTTTAGAAAATATTTCTTGGGGCAGGCGCGCACGTTGTATGACGTAGAGGGAGAAAATTACCTTGCCCGAGAAAAAGCTTCGCCCTCCGGTTGCTGTTAATGATCCTAAGTAGTTGAATATAATCAAGTTCTGTATGGCCCGAATCGTGCTTCGATGGGCCGCAGAAGGGGATTGCCAAGATGAGCTACAAGCTGCGAACATTCATTATCCGGCTTAGAGTCCGATACCTCGTGTGGTCCTACAACCACCACCTCCGCAGGCGCCGCGCTACGGTCTGACCAGCGGACCGACTTTCGCTGCATCGCTTCGATTGTCGCGTTACTTGACTCTTTCCGCCCTGCACACCAGAATACTCGCCGGTTATCGTCGGAGGGTTTGTCATGGCGGAAAACGATCGGACGCCGTCTTTTGATTCGAATGAGGCGGCGGCACGCTTGCGCGCCGCGGTTCATGCGAAGGCGGCGAATTATTACGCGATGTATTCGAGCGTCCTCGGTGGAATCGTGACTGATCCGGCATTCATGGTCTTGCCGCTCGACGATCACATGGTCCATCGGGGACACTCCGTTTTCGATACGGCGATTCTCGCTGGCGGGCGGCTGTATCAGTTGGACCAGCACTTAGAGCGCTTTCTCCGCTCGGCCGAAATGGCGCGGATTCCGCTGCCGTTCCCGGTCGAGAAACTTCGACAGATCATCATCGATACCGCGGCCGCGAGCGGGCGCCGCGACGCCTCGGTGCGATACTGGCTCTCCGCCGGCCCCGGCGGATTCGGCTTAGGGCCCGCCGAATGCGTCGGCAGCAGTTTTTACGTCATTATCTTCGTCGCGGAGTTTTACCCCGAGAGCTTTTATTCGCAGGGGCTCAAGGTCGTCACGAGCAGTGTCGCTATCAAGCCGCCATTTTTCGCGCGTGTGAAATCGACCAATTATCTTCCGAATGTTCTTGTCTTGCTTGAAGCCAAGGATAAAGGCGCCGATAACGGCGTGTTCATCGACCATCATGGCATGATCGCCGAGAGCTCGAACATGAACGTCGCGTTCGTGACGCGCGGGCGTGTCTTTCGTCATCCGCCTTTCGACGCGATTCTCTCGGGAGTTACCGTTCAGCGGCTGTTTCAGCTGGCGCGGCATCTGGTCGAGAGCGGCGATCTGAAAGACATTCGCATCGGCGATGTCCCGATGGAGGAAGGCAAGGCGGCGGCGGAAATGATGCTCGTGGGCAGCTCGGTGAAAGTCGCGCCTGTGGTCGAATGGGACGGGCGGGCAATCGGCGACGGCAAGCCTGGCCCGATCGCGCGCAAGCTGCTTGAACTCTGGCGCGAAGATATTAGAAAGGCGACCGACCAGCTCGTGGCGGTGCCCTATGCGGGCCAATGACGATCAGTGACGATCGGGTGCCGGAAGGCGTGTGCCGGCACGCAAGGCATGGAACTCCGCTTCTTCGAGAGCCGCCGCCCGTTTTTCGCTGAGCGTCTGGGCTGTCGCCTTTTTCTTTGTCGGCAACGGCACGATGATGTTGAGCCCTCCCTCGCTGAGAAGCGTCAACGTATTCGACTGTATGCCCTGCGCATCGACGCCTACCGCGGTGAATTGGGAAATTTGCAAAGCAATCGACTCGCACTTGGCCTTTTTGGCCGTATTCATCGCCGGCTTTGTCACCTCGTAGAGCTTGAACGCAAGCTGTACCGTGTCGAGATTGCCCTGCGACACGGGCACCGAGAACTGTTTTAAAGTCTCGATCGACGCCGTAAGCGGTTTGCCACAGTTGTTGGCGACATTGCGCGCCCGCGCGGTCACATCGACCCGGACGCCGTCGCGCAGGATATCGGTAAACGAAACATTGACCTCCACGCCCGGACTCTTAAAATTCTTGGGTAGCGGCGTGGTGATTTTCGGCACGAACCCGGCGCCTACGAATGCCAGCGTGATGGAATGCGGCAGCACGGTTACCTGCTCGCTGCAACCGCTCGTCGACGAGGCATTGGAAATGTCGCCGCTGTAATCCACCTTCCAGAAAAAAGTTCCGGCCTGCGTGAAGGTAATCGAATTTGAATCCGGCACGATCCCATTCGTGACCGTCTTCGTTCCGCCGCTCGCGAAGACCGTGGTGCACGTGCCGTCGCTGAAAATCGTGTAGGTAACTGTTCCGCCGGCATTGGCTGTCGCGCCGTTCAAAGTGGCGCTGTCCGTTACGGAAGTGCCGGCCTGAATGGTTATGCTCGTGCCGGTTTGACCGCCGCCGGACAGCGAGGTCGTGATACCGGTCGTTCTAGATGTTATCGACAGCGACTCGCACGGGCCGGTCTTGGCGTTGTAAGCGCCGTCCCCGTTATAGGTCGCCTGGAACGCGTAGGTAGAAGAGACGTGGAAGTCGGGGATTTGCGCGAAGGTCGCCGCATCCACAGCGCCGGCGGACAGCGCGAGCGGCGAAGACGTAGCGAGCGCCGTACCGCTGCATGTGCCGTTGCTGAACCATTTGAACGTAACCGTTCCGGTCGGCGTCGCCAAGCTGCCGCTGACGGCTGCGCTGTCATGCACGCTCGTGCCGCTCAGCGCGGCGATAATCACGGCGTGTGAGGTGTCATGAATGTCCGTCGCGACGATCGGATCGATTTTGCCCACCGACAACGGTTCGCAAGGACCGAGCTTAACGTTATACGTTCCATCCCCACTGTAACTTGCCTGGAAAGCGAACGAGCCGGAGGTGCTCGGCGTCTGTGTGAACGTGGTGCCGTCGACCGCGCCGCTCGCAAGTGTCAGCGCGCCGGAAGTCTGCGCAGGCGAACCGGCGCATGTCCCGTTGGTAAACCAACTGAAAGTTACCGTGCCCGTCGGCGTTCCGACGGCGCCGCTGACCGTTGCCTTGTCGTGGATGGTCGTACCCGCGGCGACCGAGGTCACGACGTTGTGCGACGCGTCGTGGATATCCGTTGCGACGGCGGCCTCGATCTTAGCGACGCTCAGCACTTCGCAAGGACCGAGCTTCGTGTTGTAGGTATTGTCCCCGCCGTAGCTGGCTTGAAACGCGAACGATCCCGACGCACCGGGCATCTGCGCGAAGTTCGTCGCATCGACGATGCCGCTGACTAATGCCAGGGCGCTCGATGTTTGCGACGGTGAGCCTGTACAGGTTGCATTGGTGAACCAGCTGAAAGTCACCGTGCCGGTCGGTGTGCCGACGGTGCCGCTGACCGTCGCCTTGTCGTGCACGGTCGTGCCCGCAGCGACGGAGGTTACGACGTTGTGCGCGGTGTCGTGAATTTCCGTCGCCACTGCCGGATCGATTTTGCTCAAGCTCAAAACTTCGCAAGCTGCGTCTTTGGCGTTGTAAGTGTTATCGCCGCTGTAACTTGCGAGGAACGAATAGGTCTTGCTGGCATCGACGGGCGTCTGCGTGAAGGTTGCGGCGTCGACGGCGCCGCTTGTCAGCGTAAAAGAGCCGGATGTTTGTGCCGGGGTTGCTGAACAGGTGCCGTTTTCAAACCACTTGAAAGTTACCGTGCCCGTCGGCGTAGCCAGACTACCGCTGACGGCCGCGCTGTCATGCACAGTTGTGCCGGCCGCAACGGACGTGACCGTCGCGTGCGCCGCATTGTGGACAGCGGTAGCGACGGCGGTTGGATCAATCTTGCCCACCGTTAGCAGTTCGCACGCGGCCGTTGCCGAATTATAAGTGCCATCGCCGCTGTAGCTCGCCTGGAAGGAGAACGAGCCGGAGGTGTTCGGCGTCTGCGTGAAGGTCGTGCCGTCGACGGCGCCGCTTACCAAAGTAAACGTACCCGAGGTCTGTGCCGGCGTGCCCGTGCAGGTTCCGTTAAGGAACCAGCTGAACGTCACCGTGCCCGTCGGGACCGGCAGAGAACCGTTCGCGGTAAGTGTCGCCTGGTCGTGTACGGTGGTTCCTGCTGCAACGGCCGTGACCGTCGCGTGCGCCGCGTTATGGATGTTTGTCGCGAACGATCCGACAGTGACTTTGCCGACGGTCAAAACCTCGCAAGGTCCGACCTTGGAATTATAAGTTCCGTCGCCGTTGTACGTCGCCTGGAAGGCGAAGGAGCCGGAAGCGCTGGGCGTCTGCGTGAAGGTCGTGCCGTCGACGGCGCCGCTTGCCAAGGTAAACGTCCCCGAGGTCTGTGCCGGCGTGCCCGTGCAGGTTCCGTTAAGGAACCAACTGAACGTTACGGTGCCGCTCGGCATGCCCACGCTGCCGCTGACCGAGGCGCTGTCGTGCACTGTCGTACCGGCGGGGACCGAGGTCACGACGGCATGCGCCGTGTCGTGAATTGAGGTCGAGACCGCCGTCGGATCGATTTTGTTGACTGTCAGCAGCTCGCAAGCCGCCGTGGCCGAATTGTAGGTGCCGTCTCCACTGTAGCTCGCCTGGAACGAGAACGAGCCGGAGGCATTCGGTGTCTGCGTGAACGTCGTCCCGTCGACGGCCCCGCTCACGAGCGCAAATTCGCTGGAGGTCTGCGTAGGCGTGCCCGTACAGGTTCCGTTGAGGAACCAGCTGAACGTCACGGTGCCGGTAGGGACGGGCAGGGCGCCATTGGCGGTAAGCGTTGCTTTGTCGTGTACCGTGGTGCCGGAGTCGACGGAAGACACCACGTTATGAGAGGTGTTGTGAATATCGGTCGTGAAACTGCCGGGATTCACTTTGTTGACGGTCAGCGGCTCGCAGGCTCCGACCTTGGAGTTATATGTACCGTCGCCGTTGTACGTAGCCTGGAAGGCGAACGAGCCGGAGGCGTTCGGCGTCTGCGTGAAAGTAGTGCCGTCGACAGAACCGCTAGCGAGCGTGAATGTGTTGGAAGTCTGCGCGGGCGAGCCCGCGCACGTTCCGTTCGTAAACCAGCTGAAGGTCACCGTGCCGGTCGGCGTGCCGAAGCTGCCGGTTACAGCGACACTGTCATGCACCGTCGTGCCCGCCGCGACCGAGGTGACTGTCGCGTGCGTCCCATCGTGAATTACCGTGGTAACCGCCGTGGGATCGGCCTTGCTTACGGTCAACGCTTCGCACGGCCCGTCGGCGGGATTGTAGTTGCTGTCGCCGTTGTAATGCGCTTTGAACGAGTAGCTTCCAGGCGCCAGCGGCCCTTGCGGGAAAGCCGTCGCGTCCAACGCCCCGCTGGAGAGCGAAAGGGCGGACGACGTCGCCGTCGCTGTGCCGGTACAGGTGCCATTGCTGTAGAAAGCGAACGTGACTGTACCGGTAGCCGTAGTGGTTCCACCGGTAACACTCACGCTATCGTGGACCGTGGAGCCGGCCGCTGCGGTCGTAATGACGTTGTGCGCCGGATTATGGATCGCCGTCGTAACGGTCGGAGTCGTGACGACGACGATTGTCGCTACGGAAACGCTGTCGGCGGCTGAATCATTCCCCGGCGCTTGGCTATGATAAAGCCGTGCTGTAATGGTTACCGATCCGCCGGCGGCAAAGGAATGATCCGGGCTGCTCGACCAAGTGCCCGAAAAGTCGCCGCATCCCGCATTTGTGCAATTGAAGTTAACACTGGAATCGTTATCGACCGTTCCATCTCCCCAGACGATCTGAACCTGGTATTGTGAGATCTGTCCCTGAAAATTTTGTGTGGAGGCGATACCTTCGAGGTGCACGGGATTTGAAAAAGGCCCGCACGGCCCTGGATCGATGCTACATCCGTTTACTTTCGTGATCGTGATCGACGGGACTGCCGGCGCATCGGTGAATGCCGTCTGAGCGAACTTGCCAGAGCTTGTTCCTGCCGCCGTGACTGTGAAGGTTCTGCCCGCGTCGCTCGAGGCGGGCGCGAAGTCCGTGTTGACGAAGTTGCCGGCGTTGTCGGCGTTCGAAGTAACGATGACGTCGGGGTGCGTCTCGGGCTCCTCGTGCAAGACCATGACGACGCTTTCGCCCGGCTGCCAGCCGGCTCCGGTGATCGTCACGGTGTTCCCGGGGGGATAATCGAATTTATCCGTGGTAACCGTCGCCTGCGAGTTTGAGACCAGCGCCGACGACGCCAGCACCTCGCCTTTGTCGTTTACCCCGCCCGCAACGAGAGCGCGGTCCGCCAGTGGGATATCGGTGACCGTGTGATCGGAGCGGTCGAGCAATTCCGCAACCTCCGGGTCCTGCAAGGCGGACTGCAGCGCCGGCGCTCCGACGATCGCGGTGCTGATCAACGCGGCGCGGCTCTCGGTGCTGAGAGTCGCCTCGAGCAAGTCCGGCGTCGGTGGAAAATGCGCCAACGCGTTGAACGCGCCCGTTGCGGCGTTGAACATTTCCATCGAGAAATCCGTGCTGCCGCCGATAATCTGCACCTTGCCGTCCGGCAAAACTTTAACGGTCGGCAGCGCGCGGGCGACAGCCATTGTGGTCGTCGTGGATGAGAACTGCCCCGTATTCGGGTTGAAGATTTCCGCGGAATCGAGCGCCTCCGCGCTATCGGCAGGATCGATGCCGCCAACGATGAGCACGCGGCCATCTTTCATGAGAGCGGCAGCATGCAGTGCGCGCGGCTCGCCGAGCGATCCGACGAGCGAAGCCAGCTGTTGGTCGACGTGTAGTACTTCGGCGCTGCCGTCGGCGTCCCCGCCGGCGAATAATATTTTTCCGTCGGCGAGCATTGTCGCCGTGTGTCCCGCGCGCGCGCGGCTGAGCGGCGGACCGGCAGAAAACGAATTGTCCGCGGGATTGAAGAACTCCGTTGTGGCGAGCCCGGCTTGACCGTCGCGCCCGCCCGCGATGAGAACCCGGCCGTCCGCCAAAAGAGTTGCCGTATGATCGGTGCGTCCGGTCGAGCTGCCTACGATGAGAAACGTGTTCGAGTTGGGATCGAAAATCTCGGCCTGATTTACAATGCCGTTCGCGTTTTCGCCGCCTACGATGAGGACGCGCCCGTCTTTGATTAAAGTGGCGCTATGGCCGCGGCGTTCTATGTTCAGCGAAACGCCGTCGATAATCTGCGCATGTGCAGAGGCGGCGAGTACGACCGCGCAAAGGATAAAAGCGTAAAAGCAAAGTCGCCGCGACAATTTCATGGCCACCATCGTGCCCGGCGGAGTTACGCACACGGGCACCGCGCCAAATATAGGCGTCGCCGGGAGCCTATTCTTTTATTTTGTTACGATTACGAATGAAACCGCTGGGAAGGTCACATTTAAGGGGGGAATTTGTGACCCCCTACGGGCTGGATATTTGGAGAAAAAAAAGGCCTCGCCGCTTTCTGGCGGCGAGGCCTTTACTGCGTAGGGATGGCGGTCATCCTGGAGGACCGAGGCCGCCTTTATTTTTGTGCTTGCAGAGCAGACAGCCACCGCTGTTATTGTTGTAGTTGTTGTTTGAACCGCCGCCTGGCGGCGGACCGCCACCCGGAGGCGGCGGCGTGACTTTACCCTCGGCCTTTACGCCGTGATCGGAATTTTGCGAGCCGCGGGGTCCGATTTCGGTGAGCGCTCGGTAATCGTTCAAAGAGATGCTTCGAACATCGATACGATCGGGAAGAATCGAAGCGCATTGAAGGTTGTTCAATTCTTTTTGACCGACGGCCGGGTTTTCATGAATCGCCATGGCTGAGGACCCGGGTCCGGTGCAGAACTCCGTCTTATCTTTGTCCGCGCTGCCGTACAGATCGCTGCCGCGAATCGCCGCGACCGCGTGGCTCGTCTTCACCTCGTAGCCGCTGTTCTTGAGCATGTCCTTGTCGACGACGACGCGCACGGCACCCGATTGCAGATCGACGACGGATTTTTTGTTAGTGCCGCCGGCGATGACGTCTTCGCGCAGTTGCATTTGCGTCAGCTCTTTCATCGTAATGACGCTTTTTTGCTGGATCAGCAGCCGTAGTTGTGCGTCCGTGCCGGTGCTGAGAAAGTCCTGCCAAAAAACGTCGTCCTTGAATTTCAGATGCTGCGTCTGCGCACCGCGCTCGTGACGAACGGTCGCGTCGCCCCGAATGCCGGATACGATGCCGACGCCCTGAGCATTCGCCTGCGCTGCTATAGCCAGGATACCGGCGCAGAGGAAAGGTAAAGCCCTCAGGTTTTTAAGCATGTTCGGCCCTCCCTTCGAATGGGAAAAGCAGTGACTTTCGTATCACGGAATGATCTGCGCCGCTAGTACCGCCAGGTGATGCCCGCGGCGATGACTTCTCTGATGAGATTAAACTCTCTGATTGTGGAAAGATTTTTATCAAAAAAATATTGCACAGTCGCGGTAATGTTAGGCGTGATGTCTTTGCTTAACGAGGTGAGCGCCGTCGGTTCATGTTCCAAACGGTTTTTGCTATTCACCGTATTGAAGTTCGTATAGAAACGAGCATGATATTCAACGTTTGTATTCCATCGAATCTGCCAAGGCAACTTAATTAAAAAGCCCCCAATGGCCCTGTAGCCGTTATAGCGCCAATCGCTACCCCGAGCATCCTCGCGGTCATATTGGAAGCCAAAGTTGAATTGATGACCGTCACCGAACCGTATGTAGTGGATGAAACCAAGCATGTAATTAAAGGCGTTTCTGCGCTCGTCCGGTTCTGCCGCGCCTTGTAGAAAATCCTTATATTGCGGACGATAGATCAGCGTCGTGAAGTTCGATGGATTCTCTTGAGCGGTAAACGTAAAAGTGGCGGTGGGGCGCTGAATATATAAGTCGCCGCCAAAAAGAAGGAGATCGTTGTTGAGTTGCAGTCCGGCAATGCTGGGCATTCCCGCCACAACCGATCTATAATAGATATTCAGGCCTATGAGATTGTCGTTGATGTCGCCGCGATGATTTTCATAATTGATCGTTTGTAAGAAAGAATAACTTGCCGTACTTTCCCACGGTCCTGCTTTGTAAATAGTGTAATCCGCCCTCGCATTTATAAGATTGCCATAGCTGCTTTCGCGGTTTCGTCGGAATTCGGGATTACTATCGAATTGAGTATTTAATGTCGCTTCCAGCCGCAGGCGCTTCCCGCCCGTTTCTTCGCGTATGGCGGTGAGAAGCTGCTGCGTCGCTCCGACAATCGGCGACGCCGGCGCGATTTTTACCACCTCGTTCAGCTCTTCGATGGCTTCGGCGTTGCGCCCGAGCTCGCGCAGCGCAAGACCGAGATAGTACTGGTTCTGCTGTCGCGTCTTAACATCCGTCGAAACGTTTCTGCGAAAATACGCGACGGCATTTTCGTAATCTTTTTTCTGATAATAGCAGAGACCTGCGTAATAGCCGGCGTTGTCTTTGTGCGGATCCGCCGCGAGAATCGCGAGGAATTCTTTCAGCGCATCGTCGTAGCGCTTCTGGCCGTAGAGCGCGATGCCGAGCTCGTAATGAAGATCGAGATTTTTCGGCTGCAGGCGCAGCCCGTCGCTCAAATGACGCGCCGCTTCGCCGAAGTTCCCTTGCGCATTGTAGGTGAGGCCGAGATAGTAGATGACGTTGACGTTGCCGGGATCCAGCGCATGGGCTTTCACCAGGTCCCGCGCCGCTTCGTCGTATTTGCCGTCGTCGTAAGCCAAGACAGCATGCGTGAACAAAATCTCCGCCGCCTCGAACTCCGACTCGGCACGCGCCGCCGCAGGTGCGAGCAGTAAGGCGATAAGGATCAAAAATGCGGCTATTCCAGGACTTATCAAGACAAGTGACTCCAGATTATATGGGGCGATGTAGCGCGGCAGCATACAATCGAGCCGCACCGTCTGTCAACGAAGATTCTGTGAATTGATGTTACTTATGCTGCTGGACGTAAGGGGTTTCCGCGTCAGCGACGGTCTCGATCTCGCCTTTGATCAGCGACTCGGGACAGTAGACCATGATAGGCGCTTCGCGTCCCTGCACCTTCACTTTGCGGAGCGGGCGCAGCGGAATGGCGCCGTTCACTTCCGCCGCGGTGAATTCGCTGACGAGCATCGGAACACCGAGCTCCTTCGTTAGCGCCTCCAGACGCGCGCCGAGGTTGACGGTGTCGCCGATCGCAGTAAGATCGGATTTACTCTCAGAGCCGATGTTGCCCAAAACGGCATCGCCGGTGTTGATGCCGATGCCGACCTTTAGGGGCCGGCCGATAACCTCGGTCCACTTGGCTCCGAGTGAATCGACCAGCTCGATCATGGCGATGCCTGTCTTGATTGCTCTCACCGCATCATCTGCTTTCGACAGCGACGGGGGCCAGCCGAAAATCGCAAATACGGCGTCGCCGATAAATTTATCCAAGAAACCATCGTTGTTGAAAACGATATGCGCGGCCTTGCCGAGATAATCGCTAAGCAGTGAAACCACTTCCTCGGGTTTCAGATGCTCTGAGAGACTCGTGAAGCCGCGCACGTCGGAGAAAAGCACGGTGATGTGTGTCCGGCTGCCTTGAAGCTCCATGCCTTCAGGCGCGTTCATAACCGCCTCGGCGGCCTTAGGCGATAGGTAGCGGTTGAGCATGGCGCGCGTCCGCAGGCGCTCGCGCTGCTCGGCGATGTAATGATCCAAAATGATTCCGCCGTAGCTCAGCGTGCAAGCCAAAAAAACGGACGCGACGCCCTGCCAAAGATCGTTGTAAGAGAAAAGATACAATGCCAGGAAGCCGTAAACGGCGATCAGCGCGATGACGGCGGCTGTCGCTTCGAGCGGCTTTAAATGAATGGAAGCCCATATCGCTATGGCGACGAAGACGATGAAAAGCGTAACCAAGATCCATCCAGGCACAGGCACAATCGGATCGTGGCCGGCCAGCGTATCGACGAAATTCGCCTGAATCTCGACCCCCGCCATTTGTTCGCTAGCGCTGAACGGGGTTGGGAAGACATCGTGCAAGCTTGCCGCATAGGCACCGACCAGAACGATTTTGTCGCGGAACACCTCCGGATTAATCTCGCCGCGGAGCACGCGGTAGTACGGCGTAAGCGGGTAGCTGCGGTTTGGACCGCGAAAGTTGATCATGTAACGAGCGGTCGAGAGATCGTCGCCGCTGGACGGCTTCTGCTCCGTCGCCGCTTCATAGATCCGGTATGCAAGGGCGGGAAATTTTTGCTCCTGAAAGGGGATGGCGAATCGGCCGCTCCTCACGACGCCGTCGGAATCAGTGACCAGATTCGCCGGCCCGTAGCCGCGCGCGTATTGGCGAATGAGCGGGATCGGCAGACTGAGGCGCGTTCGCGGACCAAAGTCGCTGTCGACCTCGGTATGCTCGGCCGCGAGGATGACATTGCCTGCCTCCCGAATCGCCTCTGCGAGCGCCTGGTCCTCGCGCGGATCGGGTTTGGGCTCGGTAAAAAGCACGTCAAAGGCGATCACCTTCGCACCGGCAGCTTTGAGCTTGCGAATGAGTTCCGCGTGCATCGTCCGCGGCCACGGCCACGGGAGATCGAGCTCATCGAAAGAGTCCTGATCGATGTTGACGATGACGATCGGGAGTTTGTGGGCGATCGAGCCGCGGATTTGAAAGCGCAGGTCGAGGAATTTGTATTCGAGTCCGTCCAGCAGTCCGCGGTGATGCGCGACGAACACGGCGGCCGCCAGTCCGGCGCCGATCATGAGCTGACGGAGGCGTTTGTTCGCCAGCAGATTGCGAATGGCTGAACTGAAGCCGCGAAAGATCCTTTGCGCCAGCATAGAACGCTTGGAGCGACAGTAAAGAGCATCGCTCCGGGTGTCAAGCTCGATACAAGAGTCCAGGGTTCTGTGTTAATTTGACGCGCATGGAGAGTAGGGAGGCAGGCTCCGCGACGGATTTGGCTTACATGCGGATGGCGCTGGACGAGGCGCGCGCCGCCGCCGCGGCGGGCGAGATCCCGGTCGGGGCGGTCGTCGTCGCAAACGGCGCTGTCGTGGCGCGGTCGCACAACGTGCGCGAAGCTCGCCAGAGCGCGCTCGCGCATGCGGAAATCCTGGCGATCGAAGGCGCATCCGCGCGGCTCAAAAGCTGGCGGTTGGAGGAGTGCACGATGTACGTCACGCTCGAGCCGTGCATCATGTGCGTCGGCGCCATCCTGCAGGCGCGCATCGCGCGGCTCGTATTTGGCTGTCTCGATCCTAAGGCCGGCGCGGTGAGGTCGCTTTACCGTTTATGCGAAGATGCGCGCCTCAATCACCGTGTGACGGTTGCCGACGGCGTGTTGGCGGAAGATTGCGGCAGGATACTAAGCGATTTTTTCGCAGATTTGCGAAAGGCCAAGCAAGGCGGCCGATCTTCTATCAAGCAGTAATCTTGCGTCGTGGCTACGGCATTCGGTGCAGCAACTCGAGGGCGACCGACACGGCGATGAGTACGACGATGATCCACTCCAGCAGCTCCATGCGCTGGTCCGTGACCTGATCCGAGATCATCTCGTAAATACTTTTCAGCGTATTCAGCTTGCGGAGAATGCTTACGTCCCACTCTTCGAGGTGGAAGCGCTTGCTCGCGAGACGGTAGACGCGCGCGAGATATTGATCGCCGAGGAGCTTCAGCGTGTTGTTGACGCCTTCGAAGAGGATCGCGCTTTCCGCCTGGAGCTCGGCGACCCGGCGAAGATCGGCGCCATAGGAGCGCAATACCGGCACGCGCCGCCACGAGCGCTTCGAGAGCGCTTCATACGCCTGATCCAGCGAGAGGTCGAGCTTTCGGTCGAGGTAGCGCATCTCGAGCAGCTCGACGTTCGCGAACTCGAGAACCGAGCGAATATCGTCTCCCTCGCGGTCGACGAGCAATGCGGCGTTCCAGTCGATGACCGCCACGTCATCGGTGCGGAAGGCCGTCTTGGTCGCGAGCGCGTCTTCAGTTTCCTGCTCGGAGAGGGAAGCGCCTTCGGCGCGGAGAATCTGTGCGATCGCCTGCGCCTGCTTAGCGATGAGATCGTCGGGCGCAAGCGCGGGCGTTAGGCTCTCGATTTGAAAGATGACGTAGTCTTCGACGAAGTCGGCAATTCTCGGCTCCGTCGCCGCCCCGCCGATAAGACGGAGCGTCTCTTCGACTCTCCGCCGTGAGTCGCCGAGCAGGGCCTGGTTATCGTAGAGGTCGTCGCTCAGCGGCAGGAGCTTTGTCATCGGACCGCTGATCGGAATGCTATACACAACAGAGATCGCACCGAAGTCGTACATCACGAGATCGACGGTGGCGCTGGTCTGAAACAATCCTCCGATGCCGAGCGGCTGGATGGGCTGAGTCACACGGATCGGTGCCGGCTGGTATTCAAAATAACTGGGGGCGCGCCGCTTATGCGGCAGGCTCTCGCGCTGCGTCGTCTGGTGGATGCGCTCCTCCGCGCGGTCGAGGTCGATCGAAAACGCCGTCTCGTACGCGAAAAAGGCGTAGCACACGCCTTTTTCGATATAGGCATCGGCCACGGCCGGCCACTTCTCGCGCGAGAGGATCTCGGGAATCATAATTCTAAATATATCACGCGCAGCGTCTTACCTGCACCGGTACGCTCGCGTGGTATGTAGGCATAATCGGACCGAGGCGAGAAACGCGTGGCGGAGAGGTGGCCGAGTGAAATCGACGATTATTTTAGAACATATGTCGGATTCGAATGGCGCCAAATAGGGGGAACCCCGATTCTCTTGCTTTTATGCCACTAGATGTATGTCAGCAGGGCCATCATACAATCGAGTTGCAACAATCGGCGGATTAATTGACGACAACCAACTCAAAGAAACATCCGAACACATCGCTGACGATCGAGGATGAGGAGATTTGTTATTGGAAATCGAAGGCGTGTTGAGGTCGATCAACAAGGCCTTGAAGCAGAAGAAATTGGCGGAGAGGGAGGGATTCGAACCCCCGGTACCCTTCCGGGTACACTTGATTTCGAGTCAAGCGCCTTCAACCGGGCTCGGCCACCTCTCCGTAAGGAATATCAATAAGTTACCTTAGCTGAAGAGTCAACCGAAGGCTGGAAACACACTTGGAACCGGCGCCCAAAGAATTTGAATGTCTAAAGTGCCGTCCTTGCGCATACACAGAAACGAGCGATGAGGCCGGAGAGGTCCCGGCTGATTCTGAGATTGGTCTAACGCAGTGAAAAGATCGTGTTGTACTGATTAACAAGCTCGACTTGTTTGTCGTCCCACTCTGGACCGGGGATCTGCATTTTTTTGCCCTTGAGGTCGACGAAGTATTTTCCGTCTTTGCGGCTTACCCAGCGACCCTGCGCGGCCATAACGTCCTGGCCGGGCTTGGAAAGCAGAAAGTCGACGAACAGCGCCGCGGCGTGCGGATGCGGCGCGCCGGACGAGATCGAAACCGTCGTCGGCGTTTTCACCGGCACGAACGGCTCCGAGAGAACGAAATCTGCCGGAGCCCCCGCGCGCTTGAGCTGTAAAACCTCTTCGGGGAAAACGTCGATCACGATAGGAAATTCGCCGGCGACGGCGAGTTGTGCGAGGAGAGTAGGGCTGCGGCGGAAGTTGAGCTGCTGCTTGGCCAATTTATTCCCGAAGTCGATGGCTCTGTCGCGTCCATAGTAGTCGATCAAAGACGCGAGCCAATCGTAATCGGTCGTATCCAATCCGAGCTTCTCTTTCCACTTCGCGTCCAGCAGGTCCTCGAACGAGCGGGGCGGGGCATCTCTCCCGAGCATCTTCGTATTGTAAAGAAAGACGCGAGGCTGAGCGTAGATGCCGTTTACGAATCCGTCTTTGTCGGTGAAGCCCTCGCGCAGCGCCGCCCGCAGCGGGGTGCGGTAGCGCGCTACCGCGCCGGCTTTCGCCATCACGCCTACATACGACCGGCGCGTATTGATGATGTCGGCCTGATGCTTCTTTGTGCGATGCTCGACAAGAAGCTGCTCGAGCTGCCGTCCGGCGCCGCCCGGTTGGAAGCGGATTTTGACGAATGGATATCTGCTCTCGAACGCGCGGATGACCTCGCCGGCACGGTCGCTCGCCATCGCCGCATACCAGACGATCTCGCCTTCTCTGCGCGCCTCTTTTTCCAAGGCTTCCTCGCGCGTCTTTTCGGCCATGCGGTTGAGCCGCTCCAATCGCTCCTCGACGGACGCAGCGAAAAGGCGCGTCGCCGTGAACAAAAAACAGGCTGCAAGAATCGCAACTCGCGCAAATTTGTAAAGATAGATCACAGACGCCGGTCGCATTATCTTTGAGAGTCCGTGGCATCGGCCAAATGCTCGATGCCTCCGAGAAATTCGTGCCCTGGTTGCCGCGGCCAGACGGATACGAGACGGGCTGCGTCGCCGCCATCGTTCACGTGCCGGTGAACGATCATCGGTGGGATGCAGATGAGGTCGCCTTTCTCCCATGCATGGGTCGTACCTTCGTGAATGTCGTGGCCACGGCCCGCGACGACCAGCAGCAGCTCCTCGAAGATGTGCCGGTGCTCGCCGCTCTGTTCTCCAGGCGCGATCTCCTGAGCCATGAGGTCCATTCCGCATGCGGCGATTTCCGTCCAGCGATCGATATAATATTTGAGCCTGCCTTGCCGCGTCGCTTGCCATGGATGATCGTCGGCGCGGATGACACGCCGCGCTTCACGCTCGATGCGGTTCTCGTCATCGAGTTTAGATAAAAACCAATCGTAGCGCGTTTTGCCCGCTGTGTGCGGTTGCGCCGCGCGCCTCGATTCGAAAACGCGTGTGATTTTTTCTTCGAGTTCCGTCTTGTCGTCGGCGGATTCCGGTTCACGCGACAATAGACCTTGTCCGTGCCAAAGCCTTAGCTGCGGCAGCCATGCGCGAAAACCGGCATCTCCCGCGATGAACCGGTACTTGGTATACGGCGGGACGAGCACCACGTCGCCGGCGCTGAAGTCGAAATGCTTCTCTTCCTGAATGGATTTTCCGCCGCCGCTGACGATGTACGCTACGATCGAGGGGATCATGCGCCGAGGCGAAGTTCCACTGCCGGCGGCAACGTCGAGAAAACCGCAGGTGAGCGCGCTCAAAGGCGCGATCGTATAACGGCCGAAGACGCGCATATCGCCGAGCGCGAACTCGCCTTTGGCGAACATGCCCGGCTTAATGACCCTCGGCAGCATCGCGATGCGCTCGTGCTCGCGCTTCTGCTTGATGAAACGGGCCTCGTAATCGTAGTCGTATGACTGGGCTTTTTGTTTAGCCATTCTCGTTGGCAAATTCCGGCGCATCTTCGAGCTGCTCGATGCCGCCCAGTCCGAGATCCGCGCCGACGCTCGGCATCGACGACAGCAACAGCGCCGGGTTCTTCGCGTCCATGTTGAAATGCTGATGCGCCGTCATCGCAGGGATGCTCACCAGATCGCCGCGCTCCCACTCGAACCGCTCGCCGTCGTGCAGGTCGTAGCCGCGTCCCTCGATAATGAGAATCTGCTCCTCGACCATGTGTCGGTGCATACCGGAGCGGCTGGCCGCCGGAATCTCCTGCATGTAGAGCCAGAGGCGGCGCGCGGCGCTATTCATCTCCGGATGCGTGAACCACTTGAATTTTCCCTGGCGGCACCATTCCCACGGCTCGGCGTCGTACGCAACCACGTGCGTCACCGTATTGCAGAAGACGCTCTCATCGTGAAACAGTTTGAGGTAGCGATCGTACGTATTCTCGACCGAGCCTTGCCACGGCTGCGCTTCCTTCCGCGCGCGAAAGACGGCTTCCGTCTTGGGATCGCCGCCGAGCATGACGTCGATAGCGTCCTTGATCCCGAGCACGCCTTTTTTGATGCGGTAGCCGATCAGCTTGCCGTTCTCGTCTTGGAGAGGCTCGGTGCCGTCCGGGAACTCGGGCTTTTCGCCGAATTTGATTTGCTCGCGTTTGGTTAATCCGAGGATGCTGAGCATACGGCTTTGCGGAACGAAGATCTGCGCCCCGGCGTCTTCGTCGCCGCCGTGCTGGTGAATCGTGAACGGCGGCACCACGAGCATGTCGTAGGTGCCGAAAGAATAGGTCTTGCCATCGTTGATCTCCCAGCCGCGCCCGCGCAGGCAGAAAAGCGTCGGCGCGCTGATGTGGCGGTGTGCGCCGCGCGCCGGAGCGTGCGGTTTGATGTCGGAGAAATGCGAGGTGAGGTCGTAAACGGGCGCGCGCTTGAGGATGTCGTAGCAGACGATGTCGCCGGTCTGATGTGGGCTGCTCTGCCCCATGACCGTGTCCTGCACGTCGAGAAGCTTGATCACGCGCGGCAGCTTTTCCTTGACGGATTCTTCGTGACGCTGGTGGGCCAGCGGATCGGGAGCTTCGAGGCTCGATTCTTCTTCCCAGGGCCAGCGTTCTTCCATGCCGACTGATCTCGATAACGATTATAGATTGTTTGTCGTAAGGCGCAGGCTTTCCGTCAGCGCGCGGCGCAGAACCGCGCTCAGCGCCTTCCTTTTATATGCCGCCGAACCGCGGAGATCTTCGATCGGCTCGGCGTCGTCTTGAATCAGCCGTCCGGCTTCCTCGGTCAGCTCGCGATCGATCTTCTTACCGCGCAGGAGATTTTCAACGGCAGCGGGCTTTTGCGGCATGGGTCCGCCGCCGCTCACGCCGATGGCGATAGAGGTACACACGCCGTCTCGGCCGACGGCCAGCTGCACCGCCGCGGCCGCGATGGCGAAATCGCCGGCGACTTTTTCGAGCTTGTGATACACGCCGGCGCTGCCGCGCGGCGGTAGGGGAAAGATAATCTCCATGAGGATTTCATCTGGTTCCAGCGCGGTCGTATAGGCGAAGGTAAAGAAGTCGCTCGCCGGAATCTCTCGCACGCCGCTCGGCCGGACGCACTTCATCCGCGCGTCCAGAGCCAGCGCGACGGGTCCGTAATCGCCGACCGGATCGGCTTCGGCAAGGCCGCCGCCGATCGTGCCGCGGTTGCGCACCTGCGCGTCGCCGATCTCGCCCGCCGCCTGCGCGAGCATAGACATCTTGTCGCGTATCAAAGGAGACTGCTCGATCTGGACGTGCCGGGTCGTCGCGCCGATGCAAATCGCCCCGTGTTCCTCCCGGACATAGTTCAGCCCGGCGATGCGATGAATGTCGATGAGATACTTCGGCCGCGCGACGCGCAGCTTCATCATCGGCACGAGGCTCTGGCCGCCCGCCAAGAGCTTAGCGTCCTCGCCGTGGCGCAACAAAAGCTCGACCGCTTCGCGAATGCTCCGCGGGCGCAAATATTCGAAAGCCGCCGGATACATTATTTTTTCACATATTCGTATCGCATCGGATCGAATTTGCTCGCGCGAATCTCCTCGTAAGCTTTCTTGGCGAAGGAGAAGTCGTATACCTGATCGAGCGTCACGGGTCCTTTCATGCGGCTGGCAGCGCCGACGGCGCGCATCTGCTCTCGCACGCGATCGATGTTGACCTGCATGACTTCTTCACTCGCGCGGCCGGTCCTGGCGACCTCAGAGACTTCCTGGTCGCGCTGGCGCCAGATCTCTTTGGCTTCGTTGAAATCGGTGAGGCGTAGCGCTTCCATGATAAATCTCGTGCTCTCGTTGGCGTTGCGGTGATAAAAGATGTGGCCCTTGAGCGTCGCCCTGACAGCCCGGTAGACCTCGTCGGCCTGGCTTTGTATTTTATCGTCGCTTGCCTCAAGGTTCGCGCTCAGCGCCGAGACGTAGTCGCCGCTGTAGGCGAGGATGCGAAAGCCTTTCGCCTGCGCCTGGCGCGCCATGCCTATGCTGATCATCGTCGCGTCGACGGTGCCGGCGAGTAGAGCGCCGAGGCGCACCGAGGGCTCGCCCAGCGCGCGCATTTGCACTGTCTCCACGTTGACGCCGGCTTTCTTGAGCATCTCGCGGAAGAGCAGAGTCGAGTTCCCCGAGGTATCGGAGATCGCCACCGTTTTGCCGTTGAGCTGTTTAATGTCGGTGATTTTCGGCGAGACGACGAGATGCTGCGACGGTTTGTCCGAGCTGACGAGAAGAATTTTCATGCGCGCGCCGCCGAGGATCGCGGGGATGGAGCCGCCGTTGCCGTAATCGACCGCGCCGCTGAGCACCACCTGCGTTGTCACCGTGCCGCGCGTCACGATCACATCGGCATCGAGGCCTTCGTCGCGATAGAAGCCGAGACGCTGCGCGATCATATAGGGGACCAGCGATTCGCCGGGCGCCTTCGACGCGATGCGGATCTTTTTGAGCGTCTCCGCCGCATAAATTTGGACTGAGGCGGAAAGAAGCAGCGCTGCGACGACAAGAAGCCTGAGAATCAAAAAGCGCATCGAAAGTCACTCCCTCGGGCCGGCGAAGATGCGGCCGAGATTATTGTTCGCTCCCTCGTAAACATCGTCGCCGTGTCCGACGAGAATCCGGTCCAGATTAAGATTCATCGCGATCAGCCGCTTGACGGATTCCGAGGCGGCGTCGGGATCCGAGCAGAGGTAAGTAGGGGAGACGACCAGATGCTCGCCGGCGCTCACGATGGCGTCGCCGGCGATGAGCGTTTTGATGCGCGGCAAGTGAAGGCTGATATGGCCGGCGGTATGGCCCGGCGTGTGCAGGACGTCGATGCCGCCGCAGTCGGGCAACCGCTCGCCGCCTTTGACGACGTGTTCCACCTCGTAGCCGCACGATTTATGAATCGCCGGCATGTCCAGCTCGTGCGCCATGACCTGGAACTTGAGCGTCTTCTTTAGCTTCTTGAGACCGCCCGTGTGGTCGCCGTGGCGATGCGTGATTACGCAAAGCTTCAAATCGGCGTGCTCCCGGCCCATGTCCTTGACCGCGTCCATGATGATATCGGCGTCCGCGTCCGAGGCGCCGGTGTCGACGAGGATCAACCGGTCGGCGGCGTCAAGGAGAAACGATTTGACCACGCCTTTATTATTGATCGCCACGCGGCAGGGAACGATCTTGATGCCGTCGATCGGGATATCTTTCAATATGCTGACCACAGGTCCGCTCCTATTTGAAATTGCCGGCGGCCTCGCGGATCGCGGCGACGATGTTGCCGTAACCGGTGCAGCGGCAGAGATTCCCCGAGATCGCTTTTTTGATCTCCGCTTCCGTCGGCGTCTTGCCGTTGCTGAGCAGCCCGTACGCCGACATGAGCATTCCCGGCGTGCAGTAGCCGCACTCGACGGCGTCTTTTTTCCAGAAGGCTTCCTGTAAAGGATGGAGCCGCTTGTCGCGCGCGAGACCCTCGACGGTAACGACCTCGTCGCCGTCGGTCTGGACGGCGAAGACCATGCACGACTTCACCGGCGCGCCGTTCCACATCACCGTGCAGGCGCCGCAGCGCCCGACCACACATCCGACGTGCGTGCCGGTGAGACGAAGCGTGTCGCGAAGAAAATGCACCAGCAGGGTTCTTGACTCGGCTTCGCCGGAGCGTGTCTCGCCATTCACAGTCAGTGAAATGTTAGCCATGCGATGATTTCGCCTTTTCGATCAGATCTAGAATTCTGTCCGGTGTGAGCGGCGTCTCGCGGATCTTCACTCCGAGCGGCGCCAGCGCGTCTTCCACCGCGTTGCAAAGCGCGGGTGGCGGCCCCAGCATCCCGGTCTCGCCGGCGCCCTTGGCGCCGAGCGGCGTAAACGGATTCGGCGTCACGATGTGCTCGAGCGCTAGCTCCGGAACCTCTTCGACGCACGGCAGGCGGTAGTCCATGAACGTGGAGGAGAGTAGCCGACCTTCCTCGTCGTAGCGGAGCTCTTCGTAAAGCGCCGCGCCGATTCCCTGCATGATCGAGCCCTGCTGCTGCGTGTCCACGATCTGCGGGTTGATCATGTTGCCGCAGTCGTGCACGGTGCAGTAGCGCACGATATTGATGAAGCCCGTCTCGACATCGACGTCTACCACGGCGATCACTCCGGCGTAGGGATAGCTGGAGAACGTATTCATGCGGCCTTTATCGTCGGGCGCGTAATCGATGTTCGGGTTGACGAACGTGCCCATCGTTTCCAGTCCGGGCTCCATGTTTTCCGGCAATAGATGGATCGCTCCGTAGGCGGTGCGGATGATCTCGGCGATCGCGATCGCCTGATCGCGCTTTTCTTTGGCGAAAACTTTCCCGTCGCCGATCTCGAGCCGCTCGGGCGGCACGCCGATGAGCCGCGCGCCGATGCCGACGAGCTTCTCGCGCATCTTCTTGGCCGCGACCCATGCCGATGGCATCAGCACGACCGACGAGCGGCTGCTGCCGGTACCGAAGCCGTACGGCGTCGGCAGGGTGTCGCCGTGAATGACGGTTATTTTCTCGAACGGAATGCCGGTCTGGCTCGCGACGATCTGCGCGATGGTCGTCTCGTGGCCCTGGCCCTGCTCGCCCATGCTGGAGAAAACCGTCGCCGCGCCGGACGGATCGATGCGCATGCGGCACGACGCGTAGCCGCCGGTCGCGTGGATGCGGCTCGAACTCGTCGGCTCCATCACGAGGGCGACGCCGATGCCGCGGCAGATGCCTTTTTTCCTGAGCTCTGCTTGTTCTTGTTTCAGTTTTTCATAACCCGCAATTTCGGCCGTGCGTTTCAGGCAGAGATGATACTGGCCGCTGTCGTAGAGCGCGCCGGTGACATTGCGGTAGGGAAACGACTCCGCCGGAATGAAGTTCTTCATCCGAATGTCGATCGGATCGATATTCAGTTTTCGCGCGGCGATGTCGACTAAGCGCTCGATGACATACGCGGCGTCGGCCTTGCCGATGCCGCGGAGCGAGCCGTGCGTTGTCTTGTTGGTCGAGACGCCGGTCGCGTCGACCGCGTAATTTTGAATCTGATAGACGCCTGTCATGTAGAGCGCGCTCGCCATGATCGAGTGGTCGACGGTATACGTCGAACCCATATCGGCGATGATGCGGTCGCGCAGGCCGAGGATGGTGCCGTCCTTCTTAAGCGCCATCTCGATATAGTGAATCTGATCGCGGCCGTGGCGGCCGTTGCGCATGTGCTCGACGCGCGTCTCGCACCATTTTATCGGGCGGCCGAGCTCGCGCGAGATGAACGGCAGCAGCAGCTCTTCCTGATAGGTCTGAATCTTGACACCGAACGAGCCGCCGACGTCCGGCGCGATGACGCGAATTTTTCCTTCCGGAAAATTGATCACGTCGGCGATGCGGCCGCGCAGCGAGTGCGGATTCGCCGTCGCCGACCACATCGTGAGGCTGTCTTCGTCCGGGCTGTAATGCGCGAGATAGGCGCGCGGCTCGATCGGGCAGGCGGTGATGCGATGGCTGCGGATGCGTTCTTTGACGACGACGTCGGCTTTGGCGAAGATCTCGTCGATACCGTCGGTCGCGAAGTGAAATTTGTAAACCTTGTTGCCGCCGAGCACGTCATGCACCGGCGTCGCGCCGGGCTCCAGCGCCGCCTCGGGGTCGATGACCGCGGGCAGCGGCTCGTAATCAATCGCGATCGCCTCGACCGCGTCCTCGGCGAGGTAGCGGTTGTCGGCGACGACGACCGCGACCGGCTCGCCGAAGTAGCGGATCTTGTCGACGGCGAGAGGGTAGAGCTTGAGCGGACGCAAAAGCGGGCTGCCGCCGACGCGCATCGGCTTGATGCGGTCGGCGATGTCTTTGCCGGTGAAGACGGCGCGCACGCCGGGCATGGTCAGCGCAGCGGAAGCATCGACCGAGTTGATGCGCGCGTGCGCGCAGGGACTGCGCGTAAACGAGGCGTGCAATGTTCCCGGCGGCAGGAGATCGTCTACGAACCGTCCGGTGCCGGTGACGAATCGCTGCGTTTCCTTGCGCCGGACGCGCTCGCCGATCGGCGGGTTGATCGGAAAATCCATTCCCGCCGCTTACACCTTGAACTTGCCGTCCTCGCAGACGACTTTGTTGTCGTCGACGACGATGGTCACGCGCGCGGCGATGCCTTCGAGGCGAAGATTGCTTTTCACCTGCCCGCGGTCGGCGCCATGGCCGATGCCGAAGTGCATCGCGCCGAGCGCCTTCTTGTCGTTGCGCATCATACCCATCGCGGGCCAGCATTTATGGTTCGTGCCGACGGCGATCTCGCCGCCGACGAGCCAGCAGTTGTCGTCGCCGTAGGTCTCGAGGTACCAGCGTACCTGGTCCGCTTCCGAGCCGCCTTGAATGTCGACGACCCGGCCATTCTTGATGATGAGTGCGACCGGATCGCGCCAGCGCCCCGGCGGATAGTGGGACGTCGTGTCCCACACGATCGTGCCGTTCGCGGTTCCCGGCGCCGGCTCGATGTGGATCTCGCCGAACGGCCAGGTGCCGGAGCCGAGCTTGCCGGTCTTTTCGTTGCGCTCGAACGGCATTCTGCCCCAGCGGTCGGCGGAATGACCGGCGGGCATGCCCGAGATGTCGGCCGTCAAGTCGCTGCCGAATTTCGTGGTGACGTGAATCTTCTTTCCCTTGTCGTAAATTTCGCCGACGCGCCGCTGCAGATCGCAGATCTTCTCCAGGTCTTCGACCGTCGCGCGGCCGCCGCCCTCGGTGAGAATCTCGACCGTCACTTCTTCCATCAGCCAGATCGGCGTGCGGCCGGAGCCGCCGCCCTCGCCGCGGATCGAGCGCAGGCCGGGCGTGCCGCTGTTGAGCGCGGTGGTTGTGAGCGCGACGACGACGTCGGCTTCCTTCGCCGCCGCAACCGCCATCGGCGACGGGTCGGCGCAGTGGTACGCGCGCTTCGGATACATCGCGAGCGTCACCTCGGCGCCGCGCTCTGCGATCGCCGCCATCGCCGACTGCCAGACCATCGGGTCCATCGCGTCGTCGGTCATGACGAGCAGGCGGTCGCCTTTCTGTACGTTGCGGAACGGCACCTGCCAGCTCTTCATCAAGCCGATGATCTTCGTCGACGGCACGCCGTATCTTTCCACCATGACCATGAGAAAATTCCTCCTAAGTTTTTTTGCGACTCTGAATTCCCCCCACCTTCTCCCCACGAAGCGTGGCGGAGAGGGAATTTTTTCGAGGCATTCACCCTCACCCGCTTGCGGGAGAGGCCAGGGGTGAGGCGGCGAGCGTCACCTGGTGTTTAATCTTCTCCTAAAATCTTCGCCCACTTGGCGCTCGTCTCTTTCAACAATTCTTCGCTGATCTGCGTCGTCGCGGGAAATTCGTTCATCCAGTGATACGGACGGCAAGCGTCGATGATCGCGACCGCCCCGGTATAATCGCCGGCTTCTTTCTTATGCTTCGGCAGCCGCGGGTCGATCTTGTAGCTCCAGATCCTGCGGCAAATATCGAGCGAAGTCTCCGGATCGCAGCGCGTGGCGATGGCCCACAGAACCTGCTCGAGATTATACGGATCGATGTCCTCGTCCACGATGATGACGAATCTTCCATGATAACCGGCGGTGCCGCCCATCGCGCCGTGCGCCGCGCGCATCGCGTGGCCGGGATAGGCTTGCTTGAGCGAGATGATGCACATACCCCACGAATAGTTGACGGCTTTGACGTCGGGGATACCGAGCTTCTCGAGCTCGTTCCACACGAGAATCCCGCGCGAGGAGAGCACGCCGCGGCTCGCGCCGATAAACGGCGGCGAGCCCAGAATGATCGGGTCCTTGCGGTAGAGCACGCTCTTGATCATCGTAACCGGCGCCGGCCTTGCACCGCCGCCGTAGTAGCCGGAGAATTCGCCGAACGGTCCCTCGATCTCCGTGCCGCCCTCCGGCGGCGGCATCTCGCCTTCGAAGACGACCTCGGCGGTCGCGGGAATCGGCAGATCGGTCGCGACGCCGCGCGTCACTTCGACCGCACCGCCGCGCATCCAGCCGGCGAAGCCGTATTCCGAAACGCCCCAGCTAAGATTGGTTCCCGCCGCGACCAGCAGTGAAGGCTCGTTTCCCAGCGCGATCGCGATCGGGCACGATTTGCCGTTTGCCCAGTATTTTTTGCGGATGACGTCGCCGTGGTGGCCCGAGCCGATATGCGCGACGATCTTATTTTTTCCCAGCAGCATGAAGCGGTACGAGCCGAGATTTAGGTAGCCGGAGTCCGGATCGCGTGTGACGCAGGAAGTCGCGCATATATACGGACCGCCGTCGCGCTGGTGCCACTTGGGCCACGGAAAGCGCGTAATATCGATTTCGCCGCCGGTCTGCACGTTTTCTTTCACGGGCGCGTCGTCGGTCATGACCGGCTCGACCGGCGCGAACTCTTTCAATTTATTTTTCCAGTAGAGCACCGCTTCGGGATCGGTGAGATCGTTGCCGACGCCGAAGACGAGCCGCTCGCGCGTGCGGTTGGTGAGAAAGTTGGTGAGGACGCGCTCGCCTTTCTTATGGCCTTTAATAGAGTCGAAGAGCACCGCGGGACATTTCTTGCGGAACGACGCGACTTCGGTGATCGCGCCGATCTCGAGGTTGGGATCGGCTCCGGACAAGGTCACAAGCTCTCCGAGCTTGTCGATGCTCTTGAGAAATTCTCTTAGATCGTAGAACAGCACTGACGCCTCCGGACCTGACTACTTCCCCCGGCGGTCGTATGTCTTTGCGCCGAGATTCTTCTCGTTGTGCACGATCGTAACCTCGATGGGGATGCTGCGGGCGGCGGAAACGAACGCGGGGCAGCGTTTGGTTGCGACTTCCACAATCGATTGGATCGCGTCGCCGGACGCGGGACTGTCGATACTTACTTTGTAAGCGATGCGCGAGAAGCCGCGCTCGACCTCGCGCCCGGCGTCGCCGCCGCCGGCTTCGACATAGCCGGAGATCTCGCCTTCGAGGCGGGAGAGCGCGACGTCGACGACAGCCGCGCTCTTTACGCACCAGACTTGATGGCACATCATGATGCCCGCGAGGAAATAGCGCAGCGGCGCGGGGCCGGCATCGTGCCCGCCGTGCACTTCGTCGGAAATGAAGCTGTGACCTTCTACGGTCGCGCGGAATTGCAGGCCGTGCAGAGCCTTGCATTGCACGGTTGTCACCGGGCGCTGCGGCTCGCTCTCTTTACGCGCGCTGCGCTGCGCGAGCTGGCGCGTCGCGATATCTTTCAAATTCGGCTCGACCTTGAACATTTTTCCTCCGCTTGCTCTTCCGCGAACCTATCCAACAGATGGAATACATGCAAGCGGGTTCCGGCGGCCCGCGAATTTCTCAACATTTGACGAAGCACCACACTCGCTGAAGGAGGCTGCATCGACGGCAAGCTGCTGGCGGATCATCTCTCTTCGCCGCGGAAATGTTAGGAATCGCAGAGATTTACCCGTACGTCTTCAATACGTGGCGGGCGATCACCATGCGCATCACTTCGGAAGCGCCTTCCGTGATGAGCCGGCTCCGCTGGTCGACGAACCACTTGGCGAGCGGCAGGTCGAGCGTGAGGCCGATGCCGCCGTGGATCTGGAGCACGCGATCGACGACGCGCACCGACATCTCGTCGGCATAAAGTTTCGCCATGTACGCCTCGTTGCGCGTGTCTTCGCCTTGATCGCTCTTCCACGCGGCTTGATAGACCATGAGCCGCGCGGCATGCAGCTCGATATAGGAATCGGCGAGCTTCCACTGGATGGCCTGGCGCTCGGCGAGCGGCTTGCCGAATGTGACGCGCTGTTTGGCGTAGCTCGAGCCCATCTCGATGCAGCGCTCGGCGATGCCGATGGCGCGCGCGCCGTGCCGCAGGCGGCCCACCGACAGCCATTTCTGCGCGAGCTTGAAGCCTTCGCCTTCCTTGCCGACGAGATTCGCGGCCGGAACCTTCGCATCTTCGAAGACGATTTCGCACGGCTCGTCGCCCATGATCGTCTTGTAGCGCGCGGTGATCTTCACGCCCGGCGTGTTCATGTCGACCAGCAGGCAGGAGATGCCTCCGTGCGAGCCTTTGGCCGGGTCGGTTACGACCATGACCTGCGCGAAGTCCGCCTTCTCCGCATCCGTGATGAAGCGCTTCACGCCGTTGACGATGTAATGATCGCCATGGCGCACGGCGCGCGTCTTCATCGAGCCCGGGTCGGATCCTGCGTCGGGCTCGGTCTGCGCGAAGCACATCGTCTTTTCGCCTTTGACGACGGGATAAAAATAGCGCTGCTTCTGCTCGTCGTTGAGGCTGTATAAAATCGGCCGCACCTCGGGGCCGAAGATCGTCTCGCCGCGCGACGGCAGAGCGGCCGTGCGCGCGAGCTGCTCCCAGACGACGACCTGCGCGAGAAGATCGAGTCCGGCGCCGCCGTACTCCTCCGGCACGTCGAGCATCCATAGGCCCATGTCGCGCGTCTTCTTCTCGAGTCTCGTCTTGACATCCGGCTTCAACTCCACGCCGTCCTTCGACTGCATTTCGATCGGGATCAATTCCTTATCGACGAATTGCCGGACGGTTTGCTGGAGCATCTGAAGCTCTTCGGGCAGATTGAAATCCATAGGGGGCTCCTTGTGCGCGTTCCCGCCGCTAAGGCGCCGGACGCCATTGCTGCGCTTTTAGGTCAGCCATCGTTTTGCGCGTCAGCGAAAAATCGAAAATCTTTCCCAGCGGTGGCGGCTCCTTATTTTTTTCGAGAAAAGCCGTCAGCGATTTTTTCTGCTGCGGCTCGCCGACGGTGCCGTCCTGCGTCATCCCGGGACGGACCTCGTCGTAGGTGCGCGCGGCGACGTCGGGCGTGATCTTCAGCGTGCGGGCGAGGAGCGCGATGGTCGGCGACCGATTGGCCTGCGCATACAGGAGGCCTTTCAGGCTGCCGCGGATGAATTTCTCGATCAGCGCCGGATCCGTCTTGAGCAGACTCGAGCGCGTGATGACCCCGCCCTGGAGATAGACATAATTCGGCTGGCGCACGAAGGATACCAGCTCGCGAAAGCCTGCGTCCTCCGCCATGATATAAGCCGACGGCGACAGCATGGCGGCGTCCACCGCGCCGGTTTTCAGCGAGACGAACCGCTCCATGCCCGTTCCGACCGCCAGGATGGTCGCGTCTCGTCCCGCTTCGATACCGTGATCATGCAAGAAATCCCTCAGCAGGGAGTCCGGACCGCTGCCGAAGCTAGAGACGCCGATGCGCCTGCCTTTCAGCTCCGCCACCGAGCGAATCGACGGATTCGAGTATAAGGAGAAATTCGCCTTGTCATAGCTCGTGAAAAGGAAGGTCATCGGCAGGCCGCGCGTGATCGGCAGTAGCGCCGAGCCGCCGGCGGTGCCGAATTCGACGTTGCCGGCGATAACCGCCTGAATCGAGATTGCGGCGCGCACGAGGATGAGCTCGACGTCGAGACCCTCCTCGCGCCAGTAGCCTTTTTCCTTGGCGATATAAAACGCGACGGAAGACTCCGACACCGCGGGTATGGTCGCGTTGATTTTTCGAAGCGCCTGGGCTTCGGCGAAGCGCGGGGCCGCGCCCGAGAGAACCGCGAGGCAAAACAAAAACCAGCGGAGCGGATTCATGCGGAGCGGTCCTTTCGATATTTCAGCGCGGAGTAAATCTTTTCCGCCGTGATCGGCGCGTCGAGGATCTGCACGCCGATTGCGTCGTAGACCGCATTGGCGATCGCTGCGGGCGTCGGCGTCGTCGTGCACTCGCCGATGGGTTTGCTTTGAAACGGCCCCGGTCCGGCGGGGTTGTAGACATGGATGGTCTCGAGCTCCGGGATATCGCGCACGCAGGGAATTTTATAGTCGCCCAGGTTCGTCGTTGTGATCCGGCCCTCGGAATCGGGGAGGTTCTCGATCGTCGCGAAACCGAGCCCCTGCATCATACCGCCCTCGATCTGTCCCTGGTGCGCGATCGGGTTGATGATCGTGCCGACTTCGTTGAACGAAGTGATTTTCAGATGAACGATTTTTCCCGTCTCGGGATCGATCTGAATGTCGGCGGCCTGGCCGAAGAAAGAGAGCGTGCCGTCTCTGTCCGAATGGATGCGCCGTCCGAATTCCTTCATCTCGCCGGTTTCGGCAGCGAGCGCGCCGAAGCTGAGCTTCTTCCCCGGCGCCGACAGCATCCCGCGACCGACATGGATCGCGGCCTCCGGCAGTTCCCAGCGGTGCGCCGCCTCGGTAATCATTTTTTCACGGAGCTTAGTCGCGGCGATCGTCGCCGCCGTGCCGGCGAGAAAAGTCACGCGGCTTCCGCCGAGGGCGATATCCGTCGCGAACGTGTCGGTGTCGCCCGAGATGATCGTGACCTCGTCGGCGGCGATGCCGAAGATCTCAGCCACGATCTGGCGGAGAATCGTGTGCGCGCCGGTGCCCGTGTCGGTCACGGTCGTCAGGATGAAAATCTTGCCCTGCCGGTCCATCCCCACTTCGAGATTGCATTCTCCGGGGCCGATGTTGCCGATGCACAGAGCAACGCCGCGACCGGCGAATGGCTTCTTGCCGGAAGCCCGCTTCGGCCGCATGCGGTCGACGACCGTGATGCCCATGTCGCTGTCGATTCGGTGGCCGCCGGCCAGCATGTCGCCGATACGCAGTACGTTCTTCCGTCGGAATTCCCACGGGTCCATGCCGATCTGGCGAGCGATGTAGTCGGTGTGCGATTCCACGGCGAAATAAATCTGCGGATCGCCGGGGCCGCGCATGTGGCCGCTCGGAATCAAATTCGTGTAGATCGAGAAGGCATCCACGGCGGAGTTAGGAATACGGTAGGCGCCGGCGGCGTGCCGGGCGCCTGGAAGATTGATCGTCGCGTTCGGCTTAAAGCCGGCGTATGCGCCGCTGTTGAATACGACGCGGACTTCGCGGGCCCACAGCGTGCCGTCTTTTTTAACCCCGCTCTTGATCCGGATGGTCGAAGGATGGCGCGGATTTCCCGCGCTCAGCTCCTCGCCGTAGGTCATCACCATCTTCACCGGCCTGCCGGCGGCGCGCGAGAGATAATAAGCGAGCGGGATGTCCATCACCGAACCCTTGGCGCCGAAATCGCCGCCGACGGGGCCGAGCTGAATCAAAATCTTCGCCGGTTCGACGCCGAGAATCTCCGCCAGATACTGTCGCGTCTGAAACGGAACCTTATTCGACGACCAGACGGATATGCGATCGCCATTGCCGGCATCGACGACGCAGGAATGCGGCTCGAGATAGGCCTGATGGACACGGTGTGTGGTGAATGTCTGCTCGAAGACGAAGTCGGATTCGGCAAAGCCTGCCGCGGCGTCGCCGAGACGCCATTTAACGTGCGAGTGGGTATTGGGCAGCGACGGCATGGGCTGCGGCGCGTTGATATAGCCGCCGAGATTTTCGTGCAGCACAGGCGCGCCTTCTCGCATCGCCGACGCCGCGTCGAAGACCGCCGGAAGCTCAGCATACTCGACATCGATCAGCGCCGCCGCCTCTTCGGCGATTGCAGCGCTCTCCGCCGCTACCGCGGCGACTTTCTCACCGACGAAGCGCACACGGTCGCGCGCCAGCACCGGCATGTCGCGGAGCTGGCGGCCGAAAAGCTTTTCGGATACGTCGGCCGCCGTGATAACCGCCAGCACGCCGGGAACGGCGCGCGCGCGCGACGCATCGATTCTGACGATGCGCGCGTGGGGCAGGGGACTGCGCAGAGTTTTTCCCCAGGCGATGTTTGGCAGCGAGCGGTCGGCGGTATAGACCGCCTTTCCGGTCACCTTATGCCTGCCTTCGAATTTGGGCTCGGATTTGCCGATGGCGGAATATTTTTTCAAGCTCGATTCCCCGTGAGTGATGGAGTCATAGTCTGACAGGCCGCGTTAGCAATGGTGGAATATGTCGCAGTACCAGCGGGCGTAGTCCGCGTATTGCGGACCGAACTTCTCCGGGTTCACGACCAGGTATTTCGGCTTGACCAGCTCTGGATAGAGATGCTTGAAGCCCTGGATGGTGGAGTTCCTGCCGAATTTCCCTACGAGAATTTCCTGTCCCTCAGACAGCAGCCAGTCGATCATGAGAGCCGCGGCGTGCGGATGCGCGCTGTGTTTCGCCAACAGCACATACTTGGGAGTGGACAAGACCGGCTCCAGCAGCACGGCTTCCACGGGAGCTCCCCTGCGCTTCAGCTCCACAACATTATGCCCCAGAAGCCACGGCGCCATGGCGAATTCTCCGGCGGCCAGCAGCTGCGCTTGCAGCGTGTGCCCCTCGCGCATCGCGGGCGCGTTTTTCGCCAACCGGGTGAAATAGGCGAAAGTTTTTTCCTTGCCCCAGAATTCCAGCAGCGTTCCGAAGAGCTCCTGGTCGGCGCTGCTGAGGGAAAGTTTGCCTTTATAAATCGGATTCAAGAGATCGTCGTATGTTTTCGGCATCTCGTTTTTCGAAATGCTCGGCGTGTGGATTCCCAAGGCCATGACCGAATGAAAGTAGCCTGTCCAGTACCCTTCTTTATCGGCATAGCCCTCGAGAACGGATTTACGGAGCGGCGAGAGGTACGGGTCGAGCAATTGGCTTTGCTTCAATTTGAACGCGGAGTCGGGGGAAATCTCGATGACGTCGACGGCATGACTTCCCGCGCGCGCTTCCGCCAGTACCTTGGAAGACACGCCGTTCGTCGTGGCCCGGAAATTGTCGACTTGGAGAAACGCGTATTTCTTCTTGAAGCGCTCAAGCAGCTGCTGCATCACGGCGACATTGGTCGTGCCGTAGAGAACGATCTTACCTTCGCGCTTCGCGCCCTCGATAAGCTGCGACTCGCGGGCGGGGTCTTGAAGGCCCTGGAAGTGCTGGAGGACTTGGCCCGCGGTTTTGCCAAGAGCGGCGCCGCCGGCGGCATGCAAAAAGACAAGCAAGAAAAATAATTTCGAGAAGCGATAGGTGATGCGTCTTGGATTCGGACGAGCGTGGCGGGTCATTGTTGCGCTTTATCCACGGCCCAAAAAGATCGGCTTTCCTTCCGTCTTTTCGATATAACGAACGAAGCGATATTTATTTTCCAGCAGGTCCATGTTGGTGCGCTGGATTTTACGATGGCCGCGGCTCTCTTCGACTTTCGCGACAATGAAGTTGAGGCCGCTTCCGGTCAGAGCCGGGAGCGCGGCTTTCTTGAACGTCTCGAGATCGCGCACCGTCACCGCGTCCTCGATGCCGGCGCCGCGAGCGATGATCTCGAGGTCGGTCTTGCCGGCGGTCGCTGTCGGCTCGCTGATGCGCGTGCCGCTATAAATCTGGTTGTCGAAGACGAACACGGAGAGATTTTGTGGGCCGAGATTTGCCACCGTCGGAAGATTGAAAAGCGACAGCAGGATGCTGCCGTCGGATTCCAGGACGACAACCCGCCGATGGGGCAAGGCCATGGCAAGGCCGCAGCCCACCGCCAACGCGTTGCCCATCGAGCCGAGCAGCAGATTGCCCTCGCGGTTGGAAAGGTGTCCCCACTCCACGCGCTGACCGCTGAGCGACGTCACGACGAGGTGATCGTCGATGAGCGGCGCCATCCACTCGAAGCATTCGTATCGGATCATACCGTGAACTCCCCCGTAAAGAGCAGAACGACCGGCAGCTTGAGCGCGTGCATCATGCGCACGGCGTCTTTGATGCGCGTTTCCAGATTCTCGCCGTCGGTGACGATCTGGTATTCGATTCCGAGCGCCTCAAGAACGGGAATCATCCGGGTGCCGCGGCGAACGTACAAGAAGCTGTTTCTCTTGTCCGCGGCGCTGCCGACGTACGATACCAGGAGAAGCATTGGTATGCCGAAGCGCTCGGCGATCGTCAGCAGGTTGTAGGTAGACACGAACACGCCGGTGCCCTCCATATACGATGCGACCTGCTTGCCGCCCAGGGCCGCGCCTGCGGCGATCGAAACTCCCTCGGCTTCGCTCGCCACCGGCGCGAGCTGAAAAAATTCATCCTGGCGCATGAGCGGTAGGATCTGGCTCAAGCGCGTTTCCGGCAGGTAGGTGACGAAATTGATGCCGGCCGCTTTCAGGCCGTTGACGAGTTTACTGGCGAGCTCCGGTTCCACGATGGTAACTCCTTCAGAGACGAAGCCGTTGGGATTTCGTCAGCCGCGGCCGCGAAACACCGCCTTGCCTTCGGTGCGTTCGATATAGCGGACGAAGCGGTACTTGTTCTCCGTCAAGTCGGCAGTCGATCGCTCGGCCTGCCGGTGCTCGAGCGTTTCTTCCACTTTAGCGACCACAAATCCCAGTCCTTGGCGACTAAGCGCCCCTTGGGACTCGCGCTTGAAGCTATCGAGATCGCGCACCTCCACGGCGTGCGAGATGCCGCAGTCACGGGCAACTGCGGCAAGATCGGTTCCGGCCGCCGTGGCGGACGGTCGGCTGATTCGGCTGCCGCTGTATTTCTCGTTGTCGAAGACGAAGACGACTAGGTTGTCCGGCTTTAGTGCTCCTAGAGTCGGTAAGTTGAACAGCGACAGCAGCACGCTGCCGTCGGATTCTATGACGATAACTTTGCGATGGGGGAGGCCGAGCGCCATGCCGAGGCCGACGCCGAGCGCGTTGCCCATCGACCCCAGCAGAAGATTTCCGTCATGTTCCTTCGTCAGATGGCCCCAGATCCACTGGCCGCTGACGGATGGGACGACGAGCTGGTCTGTGATGTGCGGCACGAGAGATTCGAGACAGGCGCTGCGATTCATAGTGTAAAAGCTCCCGTGAAGAGCAGCGCGACGGGCTGCTTCAGCGCATGCATCATTCGCGTCGCATTCTGTAGCTGCGTCTCAACTTGCGCCGGGTCCTCGGCGATCTGATATTCGATGTTGAGCGCGCGCAGCTGTTGCTCGGTGCGGAGTCCCGTCGGCGCGAAACGAAAACTGTTTTTCTGATCCGCCATGCTGCCGACGTAAGAGATAAGAAGGAGAATCGGTGTGCCGACGCGGATGCTGACGGTAAGCAAATTGTACGAGCAGACGAACAGGCCGGTCCCTTCCATATAGACGGCCGGCTGCTTGCCGACGAGAGCGGCACCCGATGCGATTGTGACCGCCTCGGCTTCGCTCGACGTTGGAACGAGTTTGAAAGCGGAATCCGCTTCGAGCAGCGGAAGAATGCGGCTCAGCCGCGTCTCGGGGAGGTAGGTAACGAAATCGATGCCGGCGCCCTTCAGCGCCGCGGCCGTTTTTTGTGCGACGTCTTTTTCCATGCGAGAACGTGCTTGACAACTACATGCAGTTCTGAATAAAACGCTGCATGTCGCTGGCTATATAACAGCGTCCGAGACGTGTCAACAATGGAAGCCTCTAACGGCAAGAATCTCACCGAAGAAGCCTACCAGAAGATCAAAGGCTTCATCCTGAGCAGCGAGATTTATCCACGCCAGAAGATCGTCATCGAGGAGCTCGCGCGACAAATGGGGGTGAGCCGCACGCCGATCCGCGAGGCGATGAACCGTTTGGTGAACGAAGGGTACGTCACGCACGTCTGGAACCGTGGCTTCTCCGTCAAGGAAATTACCGCCGACGAAGTCGAGGAGCTTTACGGCGCGCGGGAGGCGCTGGAGCCTTATCTCGCCGAGGAAGCCGCGCGCCGAATCAGCAAAAGCGAAGTCCAGGACCTCGAGCGGCTGCTGAAGCAATACGGCGAATTTGTCGAGCGCCGGCCGCGCCGCCAGCGCCGGCTGGTCGACCTCGACTTCCATTCGAAGATCGGCAAGATTGCCGGTAACTCCTATCTGCAGAGCATCCTCGGCGAAGTCTTCGAGCGTATCGTCCTCAAACAGAGGGTGGCGGCCGGCCAGCTCGACCGCGGCAAGGATGCCTGGCTGCAACACCGCGCGATTCTTGTCGCAATCCGCGACGGCAAGCCGAAGGAAGCGCGCCGGGCTGCGCTTTTTCACGTGCGGAAATCGAAACAGCTCGCGATGCTTCGCCTCCAGGAAGAAGCCGAGTATTTGAAACAGCTAAGAGTCGTCGGCTAAGAAAAAGCGCGGTAGGAAGCGATCTCTATGAACCAACCGCACTGCGACCCCATTTCCGTTGCGGTCATCTCCAACCGACTCGCCGCGATCACGAGAGAGATGGGGCAGATCATGCTGCTCACCTCGCGCTCTCCGATCTTCAGCGAATCGAGAGATTTCGTTACGGCGATCTTCGACGGCCAAGGCCGTCTCATTGCGCAGACATCCTATATACCCGTGCTGCTCGGGGCGATCCCCTTTGCTTTGCAAGCGATCCGCGACCGCTATCACGGCAAAGACCTCCACCCCGGCGATGTCATCGTCGCCAACGATCCGTATCTCGGCAACAGCCATCTCCCCGACGTCACCATTGCGCGGCCGGTTTTTTATCGCGGCGAGCTCGTCTTCTGGGCCGTCACGAAAGGGCACCAGGCCGACCTCGGCGGCGCCGGCGTCGCCGGCTATAACCCGGAGGCTACGACGGTTTGGGAGGAGGGTCTGCGGCTGCCGCCGATGAAGCTCTACAGCCAGGGCGAATACCAGCGCGATCTCTGGGACTTCATTCTCCTCAACGTCAAAAGCCGCCACTTGGTAGAGGGGGATTTGCATTGTCAGATAGGCGCTGCGACGCGCGGCGAAGAGGCGGTGCTCGAGCTTTTGGATCGTTACGGGTGGGACGCTGCCGCAGCGGCGATTGAGGCGTATATTGCGGCAACCGAGAAGTCGATGTCGGCGGCAATCAAAAAAATCCCCAACGGTATTTATGCCGGGGAAAGCTTCCTCGACAACGACGGTGTCGAGATGGAAAAGGCGCCGGGCATCCGCGTCGCCGTGAAAGTGGAAGACGAGACGCTCACCTTCGATTTCGCCGGCTCCGATCCTCAAACGCGCGGTTTCGTCAACAGCCCGTTCGCCAACACGGCGTCGGTTTGTTTCCAGGCGCTTTTCGCATGCATCGGCGCAGCGATCCCGATCAATTTCGGCTCGCTGCGGCCGATTCGCATCGTCGCGCCGGAAGGGTCGATCGTCAACTGCCGCGCGCCGGCGCCGACGACGGCGTCTACGCTCGTTACCTGCGCGGCGATCGCCGAAGCGATCTGGATCGCGCTCGCCGAGGCGATTCCGTCGCAAACCCAGTCCGGCTGGGGCCGGCGCTGCGCCCCGATGAGCGCGGGAACCAATCCGCGCACCGGCCGCCGGTTCGTATGCACGCATCACAACTGCAAAGGCGGCTCGGGCGCCACGGAAGGATATGATGGCTGGAACCATACCGGCCCTGTGAGCAACATGGGCGGATCGCGCGCGACCGATCCGGAGATCTTCGAGCTTGCATACCCCTACCGTCTCTTCGAATACGAGCTGGCGCCCGACACCGGAGGCGCCGGCCAATGGCGCGGCGGTACCGGCGCGGTGCTGCGCTGGCGCGTAGAGTCGCCGGACGTGCAATGCGTCACGGTCGGCTCGGGCATGCTCGAGCAAACGCGCGCCTTCGGCCTTTTCGGCGGTAAGCCGGGGTCGTTGCCGATCATGCGCGTCGTCGGCGGCGACGGCGCAAGCAGAAAGCTCCCGCTCAACCAATTCTCGGAAGTCAAAGAAGGCGATGTCTTCGAACTCGTGTCTCAAGGCGGCGGAGGCTTCGGCGATCCCTTCATGCGCTCGCCCGAGCGAGTGCGCGACGACGTCGTCAACGGACTCGTATCGATGGAGAAAGCGGCGCAGGAGTACGGCGTGATGCTCGAGCGGCGCGGGCGCGAGATAGTAATCGATCGAGATGCCACCGCTAAAAAGCGCGCAGCACGAACAAAGGCCTAGAGCAACAATACCGAGAGAGACGAATGACAAAAAAGCTTTTACTCTGCCTAACGATAACCGCGATCTTTCTGCAATCGCCGGCAATGGCTCAAGCGCCCAAAACAACCTTCAATGTAGGGTTCTCGGCGTTTTCCGCCGCGTTCATGCCGGCCTTTGTTGCGGATCAGGCCGGCTACTTCGCGCAGGAAGGCATCGGCACGCGGCTCGTGTTTTTTCAAAGCGGCGTGCAGCTCATGCAATCGGTCATCGCCGGCGACACGCACATCGGCATGGGCTCCGCGCCGGAGCTGGTGACGGCGACGAATGCGGGCGCGAAGGTGCACGGTTTTTGGGGCATCTCCAATCTCATGCCGTATGCGCTCATCTCGCGCCCCAATATCAAAACGATCGCCGAGCTGAAGGGAAAAAAGATCGCGGTGAGCGCGCGAGGCTCCTTAAGTGAATTTCTGGCGAGCTACGTTCTCAAAAACAAGGGTCTCGATCCGTCGAAAGACGTCGTCTACCTTCCGCTCGGCGGGGTGCCGACGCGGTTCGCCGCGCTGCTGTCCGGCTCCGCGGACGCGAGTCTCATCAGCGCAGCGCAGTTCGACAAGGGACGCAAGGCAGGCCTCAACTTTCTCTTTATGCTCGCCGATCTGATCCCGGAGTGGCCGCAGGACGTAATCTATTTGAAGGACGAGTTCGTCGCCAGCCGCGATCCGGAGTTCCGCGCCTTCTTACGCGCTTACCGGCGCGCCGTCGCGACCTCAAAGAAAAACCCCGACATCGCCATCGCCGCAATGCAGAAGGCGATGCGTTTCGATGAGCCGACCGCGCGCGACGGCTACAAAGCCTACGTGGCGTCGCTGCCGGACGACGGCCGGATCGGCGAGAAGGGGTTCGAGCTGCTCGTGGACCAGATGTTCCAGGAGAATACGATCAAACGGCGGCTCACGATGACCGACCTGATCGATTACCGTTATATCCATGAAGCGCAGAAAAATAATAACGCACGATCGGTACGCGACTGATGGCGGCCCGCGATCATTTCGATATCGGGATCGACGTCGGCGGAACTTTTACCGATTGCGTCATGATCGACGCGGCGGGGCGAAGCTTCGTCGAGAAGACCTTCACGACGCCGCGCGACCCGTCCGAGGGCGTGCTCGCGGGCCTGGAAAAGCTCGCGACGAAGGCGAATGCGCCGCTCGCGGATTTTCTCCGCTGCGTTCGGCGCATTGTCCACGGCACGACGATCACGACGAACGCCGTGCTCACCGGCAACGGCGTCAAGACGGGCTTCGTTACGACGCAGGGCTTCCGCGATGTGCTATTGATGCGTCGCGGCGTGCGTGAAAACCAATTCAATTCGAAGATCGATCCGCCGCCGCCGCTCGTGCCGCGGAGCCTCACGGTGACCGTTGCCGAGCGCGTCGATTGCGTCGGCGCCGAGACCGTTCCCCTCGACCGCGAGAGTGCGCGCCGGGCGATCCGCGACCTGAAGGAGCAAGGCGTCGAGTCCGTCGCCGTCAGTTTCCTGTTTTCTTTTCTCAATCCGAAGCATGAAGCAGAGATCGCAGAACTACTGAAAGAGGATTTTCCGGAAGCCTACATCTCGCTCTCGACGCAGGTCCTGCCGCAGCTGCGCGCGTACGAGCGCCACAGCACGACCGCGCTGAACGCTTACGTCGGTCCGTTGCTCGATCGCTATCTGCGGCGTTTAACCGAACGGCTCGAAAAAGCCGGATTCAGCGGACGGCTGCTCATCATGCAATCGAACGGCGGCGTCATGGCGCCCGAGACCGCCGCCCGCTTCGCCTGTCGTACGCTGCTCTCGGGACCCGCCGGAGGACCGGTCGCGGCCATTTTTTACGGTGGGCGCGCCGGACGTGGCGACGTGATCGCGATGGACATGGGAGGCACGAGCTTCGACGTGTCGCTTATCAAGGCGGGCGAAGCGAGCTTTACCACAACCGGCGATGTCGGCGGTCACGCTATGGCGTTCCCCGTGCTCGACATTCGCACCGTCGGCGCAGGCGGCGGCAGCATCGCCTGGCTCGACGACGGCGGCGTTCTCCACGTAGGCCCGGCCAGCGCCGGCGCGGATCCAGGTCCGATCTGCTACGGGCGCGGCGGAAAGGCCCCGACGGTCACCGACGCCGATCTCGTGCTCGGGTATTTGGGCGCCGACGATTTCTTAGGCGGCGAGTTCAGGCTCGACATTGACGGCGCTCGCAAGGGAATCCAGGAGCGCATCGCAGCGCCGTTGGGTTTAGATCTCATTACAGCCGCCGAGGGTATTCACCGGATCGTCAACGCCACGATGGCCGACGCGATCCGGCTCGTCTCGATCGCGCAGGGCTACGACCCGCGTCAATGTACGCTCGTGGTAGCGGGCGGCGCCGGCGCGGTTCACGCCGCAGCGATCGCGCGCGAGCTCGGCATCACGAGCCTTCTCATCCCGCGCGAAGCGTCGGTTTTCTGCGCGGCGGGCATGCTGCTTTCCGATTTGAAGCACGACTATGTGCGCACGCTTTCCGGCGAGCTCGGGACCATCCCGCCCGAGAAAATCGCGGTGATCTATGCTGACATGTCTACCGAGGCGCTGCACACGCTCGCGGAAGAAGGCATCGGCGAGAGAGAAGCGCAGATTTCATACGGAGTCGATCTCAAATACGTCGGGCAGTTCCATGAAGTGACTATCCCGTTCGCGTCGGCTTCGACCGACGTCGAGCGGCTCAAGTCCGATTTCGCCGCGCGCCATCTGAAGCTTTACGGCTACAATCTTCCCGGCCAGCCGGTCGAAGCGCTTCACTGGCGCTTGACGGCAATCGGGCGCACCGAGCGGCCGCGTTTTGCGCGCGCAGCATCGGTTTCGAGCAAGCCGGCGCCGACAAAACGCGACGTGGTTTTCGACGGCCGAAAAACCTCGACGGACGTCTATCGCGGCGGCGAGCTGAATCCCGGAGCGTCGTTCGAAGGCCCCGCGATTATCGAAGAGCCCACGACGACGATCGTGATTCCGCCGGCGTGCAGGCTTGCAGTTAACGAATTCGGCGATTACGAGCTGACGCTAGCGTCCGAACAGGCCGCGCCCACCATCGCGGCGGCGAGTTGAGGAATATGAAAGCTCCAAAGGACGTGCGCGAGCATATCAAGAACTTGGAGGAGCGCGGCCTACTGGTTCGCGTCTCGCGGCCGTCCAACAAGGATACCGAGATCCACCCGCTCGTGCGCTGGCAGTTTCGCGGCGGCGTCCGCGAGGAAGACCGGAAGGCATTTCTCTTCGAGAACGTCGTTGACGATCGTCGTAAATACGATGGCTCCGTGCTCGTCGGCGGGCTGGCCGCGTCGCGCTGGGTTTACGCGCTCGGCATGGGCTGCGAGCCGAGTGAGATCGTCGAGAAGTGGCAGAAGGCGCTTGCGAAGCCGGTCGAGCCGGCGCTCGTCGAGAGCGGCCCGGCGCAGGAAGTCGTCCATATGGGCGACGCGCTCGACCGCGAAGGCGGCGGCCTCGACGCGATCGCCGTGCCGATTTCCACGCCTGGCTTCGACAACGCGCCGTATTTCACCTGCGCGCAGTGGATCACCAAAGATTTGGAGACCGGCATTCGCAACGTCGGCAACTACCGCGCCCAGGTGAAAGGCCGCCGCCGGACGGGCGTCTGCCCGGGGCCGCAGGCGAATCAGCAGTTGAATATTCATTGGCGGCAAGCGGCGGCGCGCGGCAAACATCTCGAAGCCGCCCTGGTCGTCGGCGGGCCGCCGGTCGTGACCCACGCCGCCGTGCAAAAGATTCCGTACGGCGTCGACGAGCTGGCGGTCGCCGGCGCGCTCGCGGGCGAGCCGATCCCGCTGGTCAAGTGCAAGACCGTCGACGTCGAAGTGCCCGCGACGGCCGAGATCGTGCTCGAAGGCATCATCCGCACCGATTTCCTCGAGCCCGAGGGCGCCTTCGGTGAGTCGCACGGCTACATTCACCCGCGCATCATGAATCCGGTGTTCGAGATCAGCTGCATCACGCACCGTAAAAACCCGGTCTTTGTCGGCATATTGAGCCAAGTGACGCCGAGCGAGTCGAGCAAGCTCAAAGAGATCGGCATGGAGGCGATGCTGCTACGCTACCTGCGCGAGCACTCGAGCAATGAGTGGGTGACCGGCGTCGGCTGTTACGAGCCGCTGGTCAACCTAAGGCGCTACGTCGTCGTCCAGTGCAAGCGCGGCGCGCCGCAGTACGAAGTGTGGCGCGCGCTCCACGGCGTGCTCGCGTTTCGCCAGGAGCTCGGCAAATACGTCGTCGCAGTCGACGATGACATCGATCCGAAGGACGGCGATGCGATCAACTGGGCGATCACGATGCGCTGCGAGCCGTCGAAGGACGTGCGCATCGTCGAGGGCCGTGAGAAAGGCCATGCGCCGCCGTTCCGCGTGCACGGCGAATCGATCGACAAAATGGAAGAGGCCGAAGAGCGCTCGGCGGAATACTCCGTCATGATGATGAATGCGACACTCAAGGAGCCGTTCCCGCCCGTTGCGCTGCCGTCGCAGGAATATATGGAGCGGGCGAAGGATATCTGGGAAAACGAACTCAAGCTGCCACCGCTGCGGCCGCAATCGCCGTGGTACGGCTACTCGCTCGGTCAGTGGGACGAAGAGTCCGTCGATGAGGCGGCGGCGGCGATGAAGGGTGAATATTACAAAACCGGCGACAAACTCGCCGGGCGTCGCGTGCCGGTGAAGATCAAGCGAGGGGATAAATAGAACCCGCGATGGATCGCAAGCCCGTCATCGAGAGAATGTTCTATCCCCGTTCGGTCGCGGTGGTCGGCGCGTCCGCCGACGCCGACAAGTTCACCGGCCGCGTCCTCAAGCATCTTCTTAAATCCCGCTTCAAAGGATCGATTTTTCCAGTAAATCCCAACCGCACAGAAGTCCAGGGCGTACGAGCTTATTCTAACCTCCGGGACATTCAGGAACCGATTGATGTCGCAGTGATGATGGTGCCGAACAGCAGATTGTTCGACGCGCTGGAGGACTGCCGCGCGAAGAACGTCGGCGCGGCGCTGGTGCTGAATTCCGGCTTCGCAGAGGCGGGCGACGACGGCAAGCAGCTGCAGGAAAAGCTCCGCGCGTTCGCGCGCGACAGCGGAATCCGCATCTGCGGGCCGAATTGCAACGGCTACGTCAATGTCCTCGACAAGCTCATCGTCGGCACGTCGGGCGCTTTCGATCGCGCCGAATTCGTGCCGGGCGATATCGCGTTTCTCGTCCAGAGCGGCGGCGTCGCCGGCGTGCTGCTCGATCTCGCGCAGGATAAGAAAATCGGGCTGAGCTATTGCGTGTCTGTGGGCAACGAAGCCGACCTGGACATCGCCGACTTCGTCGAATACCTCGCGGAGGACCCGCGGACAAACGTCATCGCGCTATTCGTCGAGGGCGTCGAGGACGGCAGGCGCTTCCTCGCCGCCGTGGAGAAGGCGAAGGCGCGCGGCAAGCGCGTCGTCGCATGCAAGGTCGGCCGCTCGGCGAAAGGGCATCAGGCGGCGTCGGCGCACACAGGCAAGCTGGCGGGCTCGTCGCTCGTCTGGACCCAGGCGATGAAGCGTGCCGGCGTCGCCGAAGTCGGGGATATCGAAGAGCTGGTCGAGACCGCGAACCTCATGAGTAAGTTCGACACGCCGGGAGGGAAGCGGCTCGCGATTCTGACTCTTTCGGGCGGCCAGGGCGTGCTGTTGGCCGATCTCTGCGATGCGCATGGAATTGCGCTGCCGCCCCCGTCGTCTTCCGCGGGCCCGCTGCGCGAGGCTTTGCCGGATTTCGCCGGACTCGCGAATCCGATCGATCTCACCGGTCAGGCATCCGGCGAGCCCGAGGTGCTGGAGCGAGTCATTCGCAGTCTCGCCGACGATCCCGAATACGATGCCGTGTTGCTGGTTCTCGTCGCGAGCCCGGTGGCGGCACGTCTATGGACCGAGCGCATCGCGCGTTTCGCTCCGGAATTGCCCAAGCCGGTCGCGGTTTTGTGGACCGGCGGGCGCGGGCTCGACGAGTGGCGCAATCAATTGCTGGTCGCGCGCGTGCCGATGTTTTCCTCGGCGACGGTCGCCATCCGCAGCTTCGCCGGTTATTTCGTCTCCACGGCGACGGCAGAGCATGTTACAGCCAACATCGACGCGCTGCGCGCAAAGAAGGCGCGCGAATTTCTCCGAGGCGGTGTCGCGCAGGGAATTGCCGAGCCGGAAGCGAAGGAGATCGCGAAGATGTACGGCATTCCGGTGCCGCGGGAATTTCTCGCGACGAGCGATAAAGGAGCGGCCGATGCCGCGCGCACTCTCGGCAGCGCGGTTGCGATGAAGCTGATCTCTCCCGACATTCTCCATCGCTCGGACGGCGGCTTCGTGCGCCTCGGAATTTCCGCGCCGGAAGCCGCCGTGGAATGCTACCGCGATTTCGTCGGCCGCGCGGGCGGCGCGCGCGTGCGCGGCGTTCTGGTGCAGCCGATGGTGCGTGGCGTCGCGGAGACAATTGCGGGCCTATCTTACGACGCGCAGTTCGGGCCAGTCGTCTTGTTCGGCTCCGGCGGCGTGCGCGCGGAGCTCGCGAACGACGTCGCGATGCGTCTCTGTCCGCTGTCGGCCGACGATTGCCGGGCGATGATCGCGGAAACGAAGGCGGGAAAACTACTCGCGGGCTATCGCGGCGGTGCGGTGGGCGACATCGAAGCCGTCGTACAAGTCCTCTTATCGCTGTCCGATCTGGCCGTGGAGCTTGGTCCCGCGGTCCAGGAGATGGATATCAATCCGCTGATCGTCGCCGAGAATGGCGCCGTTGCGGTCGATGTGAGGCTCGTCGCGGCGGAGCGTTTTCTGAAGGAGCAGGATCCATGGCATTGACCTTTGGCGTGAGCTTTGCGCCGAATCATCCGAAGGAAGTCGCCGAGTGGTGCCGCGCAGCAGAGGACTGCGGCTTCGAGCGCGTTGGGCTCGTCGATTCACAGTCGATCTATCGCGAGCTGTACGTGACCTGCACGGCGGGACTCCAGGCCACGCGCCGCATTCAAGTCGGGCCGCGCGTGACCAACGCGCTCACGCGTCATCCGAGCGTGACGGCGAGCGCGCTCGTCACGATGGCCGAGGTTTCGGACGGCCGCGTCTTCGCGGGAATCGGCACGGGCGACAGCGCGCTCATCAATATCGGCATGAAGCCGGTGAAGCTCGCGGCGCTGGGAGAATTTTTGACCACGATCCGCGCGCTCATGCGCGGCGAAAGCGTCCAGCGAAACGGCTCCGAAATGCGCCTCACCTGGGGCAAAGCGAACATACCCATTTACGTCTCGGCGCACGGGCCGAAGACGCTCGAATTCGCCGGCCGTTATGCCGAAGGCGTCATCTACGGCGACGGCGTCGGCCAGGAAGTCGTCGAGGATGCGCTGCGTTCCGTGGCAACCGGCGCGGCGGCGGCCGGCCGGCGCGGGCAGGATGTGGATGTCTGGTGGGGACTTTGCGGCAATATCGGCGAGAGCCGGGAAAACGCGCTCACCGCTATTCGCATGCTTCTCGCGGCGAAAGCAAATCATTTGGCGCGCTTTCCTGAGCAGAACAAGCACGTGCCGCCGGAATTCCGCGATGTGCTCGACCGTATCCATAAAAGCTACAGCTACCTCGAGCATCAGAAGCCCGGCGAGACGACCAATTCGCGCCTCGTGAAGGAGAGCGGCCTCGAAGACTACCTCGCCGCGCGCTACGCGATCGCCGGAACCCCCGAGCAGTGCCGCGCGCGCGTATACGAGTTGGAACGAATGGGCGTGCGAAAAATTTGGCTCAATGTCCACTTCGACGACAAAATCGGCTTCATGGAAAAGTGGAGCCGCGAGGTGATAGCCAAGATTTAAAGGCGGTGTGATGGAAGCAGAACTGGCCAAAAGACTCGTCGGCGGCCTCGGCGACGCGGGCATCGATTTCATGAGCTATCTCCCCGAAAGTCGCCTCAGCCAAATTTTGCCGCTCATGCGGAGCGATCCGCGCTTTCGCCTCGCGCCTGCCGCGAGCGAGACCGACGCGGTGTCGATTGCCGTCGGAGCGACGCTCGGCGGCAAGCAGTCCGCCTGTTACATGGAGAGCACCGGAATTTTCGTCTCGTCGTATCAGCTCGTGGTCGTGGCGCTGCATCTCCGCGTCCCCGTTCTGCTGCTGGTCGGACACCTCGGCGGCTTCGACGACCAGCGCAACAGCTTTCTTTATTCGCTGCCGGGCCGGCTTTTGCTTCCGACGCTCGACGCGCTCCACATCGAGCACACCGTGGTCAAGAACGGAGATGAGATCGAGGGCGACATCAAAACGGCAGTGCGCACGATGAACGCGTTGCGCGAGCCGGTGGCGCTCGTCTTCACGGGAGACTTCACGATATGAAGCGTTACGATTGTCTGGAATATCTCGTGCCGCTCATCACCGATCACTTGATCGTGACGAGCCAGAGCGGCCAGCGCATCGAATGGGGCCATCTCTCGAAGCATGACGGCAATCTGTTGCTCGGCGAGATGGGCGCCGCGCTTGCCGTTGCTGCCGGCATCGCCGCCGCGCTGCCGCACCGGCGCGTCATCGCGCTCGAATCCGACGGCAGCGTACTATTGACCCTCAGCAGCCTTGCGACCGTGGCGAATCTCGGCATCGACAATCTTTCTGTCTTTGTCTTCGACAACGGAGCGTACAGCGGCACGCGCATCAGCGAGCCGACCGCGACAAGCGGCCGTACCGATCTAGCGGAGGTCGCGCTCGGCGCGGGCATCGAGCGTTCCGTCACGGTCCACGATCTCGAGGCCTTCAAACGGCAGGCGAAAGCGGCGCTCGGCGGAAAGGGGCTGAATTTCATCGTCTGCAAAGTCGAAGAGAGCCTGCTCCATCGCGACATCCCACGGCCCGACGTCGATCTTCAAGAGAACAAATATAAGTTTGTGCGCTATATACAGGCGACGGAAGGCAAACTGCCGCCGTTTATCGGCCGCGGTTGAAGCGAGAGGTCAATATGGCGATTTGGGACGACGCGACGACTCCGCGCGACAAACAGGTGCTCGACGCTTGCGGCTACGGCCGCGTGCGCGGACTCGGAAAACGGCCCGCGCTGCTCATCGTCGATATGAATTACAACTGGGTCGGCGATCGCCGCGAGCCGGTGCTCGAATCGATCAAGCGCATCCGTCACAGCTGCGGCGAGGAAGCCTGGGACGCGGTCGATACCGTGCGCACTCTCCTCGGCAAGGCGCGGCGGAAAAAAATCCCGGTCGTCTACACGACCGGCTACGGTCCCGAGAAGCACTACGAGTCGAATCGCCGCGCGTGGAAGAACCATCGCCATGACGAGGACGAGACCATGGACTACTCCTCGCGGATGAAGATTGTGGCCGAGATCGCGCCTGCGCCTTCGGAGATCATTATTCAGAAAGCCAAGCCTTCGGGTTTCTTCGGGACGCCGCTCCACGGCGTGCTCAACGATTACGCCGTCGACACGTTGCTCGTGACCGGCGGCTCGACGAGCGGCTGCATTCGCGCGACGGTCGTCGACGCTTTTTCCTACAATTACTTCGTCGCCGTCGTCGAGGAGGGTACGTTCGACCGCATACAGTTATCGCACAAGGCGAGCCTGCTCGACATGAACATGAAGTATGCCGATGTGATGAAAGCCGAAAGCGTCGCCGCATATCTCGATGGTTTGCCGCAAGACCTCTACCAATGGAATTCCGAGCCGTCGGCGCGAACGCCGCGTAGTGCGTGACATGAATCCTTTCGCCAGCGGAGTGGCAATCGCGTGTTTCGCCTTGTCGGCGCTGATGGTGCCGGCCAGCTCCGTTCACGCGCAGGCGGTGCGCATCGGCTCGCTCGGCTTGAGCGGCCCGCTGCTGCCGCTCTGGCTGGCGCAAGATAAGGGACTATTCGCAAAACAGGGACTCGCGACCGAGCTGATCACGTTTCAAGGCGGCACGCCGACGGTTCAGGCGCTGCTCTCCGGCGGCATTTCGTTCGCCGCGACAAGCACCGACACCGGCGCGAACGCGCGCGTGCGCGGCGGTAACGTGGTCGGGATTGCGGAATGGGTCAACAGTTTTCCGTACATGCTCGTTACCAGCAAAGAGATCGACCGCGGCGAGAGGCTCAAAGGAAAGAAAATCGCGATCAGCCGCTTTGGCGGCGCGGCGCATTACGCGGCGCGCTTGTCGCTTGGAAAGCTCGGACTCGACGCGGAAAAGGATGCGCAGATGCTCCAGATCGGCGACGAGTCCGTGCGTCTCACCGCGCTCCGCCAGGGATTCGTCGACGCCACCGTGCTCACGCCGCCGACCAATCTCACGGCGAGAAATCTGGGCTTTAACGTCCTCGTCTCGCTCGTCGACGCCGGGGTCAAGTACTCCTTCGATACCATCTTTACCACGCGCGACTACGTCGCGCGCAATCGCGATACAACGCTTCGGTTTCTTCGCGGCTTCTTGAGCGGCGTCGCGTATATGAAGAAAAATCCCGCCGAGAGTATCGAGACATTGAAGAAGTGGACGCGCTCGAGCGACCGGGCCGCGCTGGAGGAGACCTATCGCATCTTCGGCAGCATTATACCCGCTAAACCTTACGGCACGGAGGAGGGTTGGAAGAATCTTCTCGAGGTGCTGAGCGCGGCGGACCCCAAGGCGCGGCAATTGGAAACCAAAGACATGTTCGACTACACCTTTTTGAGCGAAATCGATAAGAGTGGATTCATCGACGCGCTCTATAAATGAGGCACTGAACGTGTTCGAGCCGAAGCCGTATACGGGAAAGACCGCCTTCGAGCAGTGGGCGGAGTACGAGGGTGCGCCGCTGATCCGAGATTTTATCGTGCCGGATTTACGCAAGATCACGCTTGCGCCGTGGGACCGCCTCGGCGCGTCCGGCACGTGGCTCGTGCTCGGCGCGCCGGAGGACCAGCTCTCGATGGCGGCCTACGTCTGTGAGATCCCCGCGGGAAAATCGCTCAAACCGCAGCGCCATCTTTATGAAGAACTGATTTTCATCTTACGAGGCAGCGGCGCGACAACGGTGTCGAGCGAAGGCGGAAAAACCTTCACCTTCGAGTGGAAGACCGGCAGCCTCTTCTCGCCGCCGCTCAATTCCCGCCACCAGCATTTCAACGGCTCGGGGGCAGAGCCCGTCCGTTATGTTTCCCTTACGAATGCGCCGGCTGTGTTCAACATGTTTCACAGCTACGAATTCATCATGAACAATCCACATCGTTTCATTGAGCGCTTCAACGAGGAAGAGGATTATTTTTCAGGAAAAGGCCAAGCCCATACGGGCGACGTTTGGGAGAGCAATTTCATTCCGGACATCGTGGACCTGCCGTTCTACGAGTTCTCAACCAAGGGACCGGGGATGAAGCATGTCGAGATCGAGCTCTCCAGCAATACGCTATCCGGTCATATCAGCGAATCGCCCGTCGGCGTCTACAAGAAGGCACACCGGCACGGACCGGGCGCGAATATCATCGTGCTGAAAGGACACGGCTACTCGCTCATGTGGAAAGAAGGGCAGAAGTGGCAGCGCTTCGACTGGGGTCCCATGAGTATGATGTCGCCGCCGAACCGCTGGTTCCATCAGCATTTCAACCTCGGGCGCGAGCCGATCCGGCAGCTCGCGCTCAAGGGCTGGGGACAGAAATATCCGATCGGCGGCTGGAACGAGATGTTCAAGAGCACGGAAGAAGGCGGCGACATGATCGAGTTCGAAGACGAGGATCCGGCGGTCCGTGCGATGTACGTCGAGGAGCTGAAAAAGGAAGGCATCGAGTTGAGGAACCCACCGGTGTCTTATAGAAAGCGCGTATGATTTTATTCTTGAAAAGAGCAACTCTCGTGTTGTTTCTCGCTGTAAGTCTCTCGCTTGGTGACAATGAAAAGGCTGCGGGTGAAGAAAAAATCTCCATCTCTTATCCTTCCATTGCTTCGACCGGCGGTATAGTCCCGTGGATCGCGAAGGAGCGCGGCTTCTTCGCCGCGGCCGGCATCGAGCCCGAATTGATCTACACCTCCGGCGCGCTTTCGATGCAGGCGCTTATCGGCGGCAGCGTAGACCTCGTTCTCGGCAGCATCTTCGACCCGCTCAGCGCAATCGCGGGCGGCGCCGACATCGTCATCCTCGGCTCGTTCAACAATTCGCCGCCGTACGTCATGGCGGCGCGGCCCGAGGTACGCGACGTCAAAGACTTGCGGGGAAAAAAGATCGGCGTGCGCTCGCTCACGGGTCCGGCGACGGCGATGACGCAGTTTCTGCTCGAAGAGCAAGGATGGGATTCCAAGCGCGATGTTCAGGTCCTGCGCGTCGGCGGCACCGCCGAGCGGCTCGCCGCGCTGAAAGAAGGATTAGTCGATGCAGCGCTGATCGACGAGGCGGTCGCGCATCGCGCGAAAGAGGCCGGTCTTAACATCATTCCGCTCAAGGGCGTGCCGCACATTCACACCGGCGCTTACGCGCGGCGCGCCAGCGTGGCGCAGCGGCAGGGAGCACTGACCGGCTCGCTGCGCGCGATGCGCGAAGCGGCTGTCTATTTGAAAAATAACCGAGCCGGATCGGTCCAGGTGATTCAAAAGGTGATGAAAGTATCGAATCCTAAAGTCGCCGAGACCTCTTACGATATATTGAAAGACGAGGTCGTTACCGACCCGCGCGTCCCTAATGACGTCGTGCAGCAGAGTATCAAGCTCGCGGTTCGGAGCGATCCGCGCGTGAAAAACATCGACCTCGCCAAGGCGCTCGATTTACGGCTGGCGGCTCAGGTAATGCAGGCAGCGAAGTAATTCAGAAGAATTTATGCTGACGATCCAAAGAACGTTTTTGGTGCTCGCGCTTATGATCGTCGTTTTTGCGCCTCACGCCTCGGCGGCGACACTCGAAGAGATTCTCGTCGCCCACCCGGCGCTGACCTTCGGCGATATCCCGTATTTCATCGCGCGGGAAAACGGCTTTTATCGGGACGAAGGCATGCAAGTGAAGGACATCATGATTCGCGGCGGTGTCACCGCTTCGCAGGCGCTGCAGGCGAGCTCCGTCCAGTTTACGCTTGCGCTCGGCACCGGCGCCCGCGCTGCGCTTTCGGGCATGACGATCAAGGCGATCATGGTGTTCTGCGACAAGCCGTATCATTTCCTGTACGCCCGACCCGATCTCGGCGTGCGCAGCGCGAAGGACTTAAAGGGAAAGCGGATCGCCGTGACCGGCCTGGGGTCGACGACTTACTATGCGGCACGGAAAGTTGCGCAACATGTAGGGCTCGATCCCGACCGCGACGTCTCGATCCTGTCGGTAGGCGACATCTGGCCGGCGCTCGCCGGCGGCTCGGTAGAGTCGGGCCTGATCCGCCCGCCGTTTACCAACATGGCGGACAAGATGGGCATGGTGCGCATCGCCTTTGTCGGCGATGCCTTGCAGATTCCGATGTCCGGCGTCGTTACGTCGGAGAAGATGATCCGCGAGCGCCCGGAGCTCGTGCGCAACTTCATCCGCGCGACTTATAGAGGTCTCAAGTTTTTTCTCGACAATCGAAGCGAGAGCATCCAGATGCTGAACCGAGTGACCCCGATGGAGCCGGAGATCGCGCAGACGACCTACGATTTCTACAAGACAATTATGACGCGGGAAGGCATTCCTTCCGAGCGCGCGCTGTCTGACGATTTCGAGATCACGCGCCAGATGCTCAAAAAAGAGAGCCAGAATCTAACCCGCGCTCAGGCCGAGCAGAAGATGTACGATTTTACGTTTCTGAAACAAGTGTCGAAAGCGGCGCACTAGGATCGATATGCCGGAACTGAGAGAATTTTTGCGGCGTGTAGACGAGCTTGGCGAGCTCAAGACCGTGCGTAACGCGGACTGGAATCTCGAGATCGGGGCGATTACCGAGATCTCCGCCGCCGATCCGAACGCGCCCGCGTTGATCTTCGACGATATCAAAGGCTATCCGAAAGGCTTCCGCCTGCTCACGAATATGTTCCACACGCAGGCTCGCACCGCCGTCGCGCTCGGCATGACGCCCGAGCTGCGCGGCGTCGAGCTGGTTCGCGCTGTCAAAGAATTGCTCAGCACGACGAAGCGCGTACCCGCGGTTTCGGTCGGCGAAGGACCGCTGCTTGAAAATGTCTTCACCGGCGCCGAGGCGGGCGTTCTCAGATTTCCCGCTCCCAAGCTGCACCGCGAGGACGGCGGGCGATATCTCGGCACGGCGGACGCGGTGATCACGCGCGATCCCGAGGACGATTGGGTCAACCTCGGCACGGCGCGCGTGCAGATTCTCGACGATAAAAAAGTTTGTCTGTATGTCTCACCGGGTAAGCAAACGCGTCTCATCGCGCAGAAATATTGGGACAAGGGCAAAAATTGTCCGGTTGCCGTCGTCTGCGGCATCGATCCGGTGCTCTTCGCCGTCGCCGGGCTCGGGCTTCCGTGGGGATTCTCGGAGTACGACTTCGCCGGGCACATACAGCATGCGCCGGCGCAGGTTGTAAAAGGAAAAATTACCGGCCTGCCACTGCCGGCGTCGGCGGAGATCGTTTTCGAGGGCGAGATTCCTCCGCCCGAAATCGAAGCGCAAATGGAAGGGCCGTTCGGCGAATGGACGGGCTACTACGCTTCCGGCACGCGCCCGTCCCCGGTGATTCGCATTCAGGCTACGTATCACCGCAACGATCCGATCCTCACCGTGCTTCCCGACTTCAAGACCTATCCGCTCTCAAGCTACCTGTTCCTGATCTTTTGCGCCGCGGGTCTGTGGAACGAGATCGAGCAGGCGGGCGTCACCGACATCCGCGGCGTTTGGCAGGCGGAGTGGGGGGCACGCTTCTTTACGGTCATCTCGCTCAAGCAGCGCTACGGGGGACACGCCCGCCAAGCGGCGCACATCGCACTCGGCGCGCGCGAAGGCGGCTATCTCGGACGCTTCGTCGTGCTGGTGGACGACGACATCGACCCATCCAACATGCAGGACGTTCTCTGGGCGATGTCGACACGATGCGATCCGCAGACCTCGATCGAGATCGCATCCGGCTGCTGGAGCAGCCCCATCGACCCGCGCATCCCGCCGGCGCAGCGGGCGGCCGGAGATTTCACCAACTCGCGCGCGATCATCGACGCCTGCCGACCGTTCGCCTGGCGCGATAAATTTCCGAAGGTTCATTCGATCGATCCGGCTTATCAGAACGAGATCAAGAGTAAGTGGAAAGAGATCTTCAAGTAATTCTTCAAAGATAGGAGCGAATGATGCCATTTTCCGACCTGCGACAATACCTAAACAGGCTTGAAAAGCTGGGCGATCTCGCCCGCGTGAAAAAAGAAGTCGATCCGAAATACGAGATCGGCGCGATCTGCAAGACCGCGCACGATCGGGGACGAAAAGCGCTCTTCTTCGAGCGCGTGCGCGGCTGCAGCATGCCTGTGATCGTCGATCTGCTCGCGACCTTCAACCGCATCGCGACGGCGATCGAGACGCAGGAGACCGACCTCTTCAAGGAAGTCGTCGAGCGAACCAAAGAAGGCGTCGAGCCCAGGATCGTGAAGAGCGGACCGTGCAAAGATATCATCATCAGAGGCAAGGACGTCGATCTCACGACGCTCCCCTGGATCACCTGGAACAAGACCGAAAAATCGCCCTATATCACGGCGGGCATGGTGATCGTCAAAGATCCCGAATACGGCCGGAACATGGGCGTTTACCGCATGATGTATGCCGACAAGAACCACACGTTCCTTCGTCTCAGCCCCGGGCACCACGGCTACGAATATTATAAAGCCGCCGAGCTCCGCGGCGAAAAGCGCTTCGAGGTCGCCGTCGCACTCGGCGCCGACCCGACGGTCTTTCTGGCGTCGCAGTTCGTGCCCGGCATCGACGTCGACGAGTTCACGATTGCCGGCGCGCTCCGACGCGAGCCGGTGGAACTCGTAAAATGCGAGACCGTCAACATCGAAGTGCCGGCGACGGCCGAGATCGTCCTGGAAGGTCATCTCGACATCCCTGCGGACGTCGGCGACGAGGGGCCGTACGGCGAGTTCTGCGGCTACTCGGTCGGGACGGTGATCCGCGAGAGGCTTTGGACGATCGACTGCATCACGATGCGACGCGATCCCATCTACCACGGCTTTTACCTCTGTAAAGGCATCAACGAGGAGGGCGTGATCAAGAGCCTCACGACCTCGGTGCAGATCTACAATGAAATGAAGCCCGGCCATCCGGCGATCAAGCGCGTTCACTGCAGCGAAGCCGGCATCGGAATTTTCCATTGCTACATCCAGATCGACGAGCGCATGAAGCGGCCGGGGATGGTGAACAACATCCTGGCGTCGTCGGTCGGCGTCAAGGGAAGCCGCGTCAAGCACGTCTTCGTCTTCGACGACGACATCGATATCACGAATCCCGAGGAGGTCGAGTGGGCCTTCGCCACGCGCGTGCAGGCGGACAAGGACATCTTCGTGATCCCGAATTCGTTCGGCCTGCGCCTCGATCCGTCGGCGACTTCCGAGGGCGTCACCGCGAAGCTCTTCGTCGACGCGACCAAGGGCAAAAACTTCCGCTCCGAAGGATTAGCGCTGCCGCCTGACGACGTGTGGCAGAAGGTAAAGCAGAACTGGGACAGCTACTTCGTCGGGTAGATCAGCCGGAAATGACCTATTCGCTACGCACCGGCCGCACCCGCATCGCGCTCGCGCTGGCCGTCGCGATTCTATTCGTTGTGCCGAGCGGTCTGTTCGCCGAGGAACCGCGCATTCGCGCGGCGTATTCGGCGATGAGCGGCTCGATGGCGTGGGTATGGGCGGCGAAGGAGGGCGGCTACTTCGAGAAGCATAAGCTCAACGTCGATCTCATCTACGTCGGCGGCACTGCACAGCTCTTTCAGTCGATGCTCGCCGGTGAGATAGGTTTCGGCGTCGGCGGCGGCCCGTCGATCCTCTATGCGAACGCGCAGCGGCGCTCGATCGTCGCCGTCGCGGGCACGATGAACCGCATGGTGATGAAAATCATGGGCTCGCCGCAGATCAAGAGCGCCGCCGATCTCCGCGGCAAGCGCATCGCCGTCACGCGCTACGGCACGAGCACCGATTTTTCGGCGCGGCTATTTCTGAAAAGCTGGGGGCTCGCGCCCGACAAAGATACGGCGATCCTTCAGATGGGCAGCGTCCCGAGCGTGCTCGCGGCTTTGCAGAACCGCGCTACCGAAGCCGGAGCGCTTTCTCCGCCGGCTCATCTGCAAGCGGAAAAAGCGGGATTCGTGGAGTTGATGGATTTGTCGAAGGGCGACATTTACTATCCGTATACTTACGTGACCGCGACGCCGGGGTTTCTCGAGCAGAACCGCGCCGTCGTCGCGCCGTTTCTCGCGGCCTGCATCGAAGGCATCCATCGCTTCAAGACGGACAAGCCGTTCGCGAAAAAGCTCACGGCGAAATATCTGCGCATCCAGGACGACAAAGTGCTGGAGGATACGCACCAGCTTTTCGCCGAGCTGTTCGAGCGCGCGCCGTATGTGAAACGCGAAGGTCTCGCGAGCCTGGTGCAGATCCTGGCGGAGAAAGAACCGAAGATCGAAAGCATCAAGACCGATTCGCTCGTCGACGACCGCTTCGTGCGCGAGCTGGAAACGAGCGGCTTCATCAAGAATCTTTATCGATAAAGCGAGGAAAAGGATGGAATATAAGGCGATCGAGCTGCGGCGCCAGGACGGCGTCACCTGGCTCAACTTCAATCGGCCGGAAAAAAAGAACGCGATGAATCCGACGCTGCACCGGGAGATGCATCACGCGCTGTCGGAGCTCGACGCCGACGACGAGACGCGCGTGCTCATCATCACCGGCAAGGGCGACAGCTTCTGCGCTGGCGAGGACCTGAAGGAATATTTTTACGATTTGAAAGACAAGCCCGGTGAGGCGGAGCGCATCCGCAAGATTTCTTACGAGTGGCGCGGCAAAATGCTCAGGCTTTTTACGCGGCCGACGATCGCCGTCGTCAACGGCTACTGCTTCGGCGGCGCTTTCGCCGTGGTCGGCAACTGCGATCTCGCGATCGCGGCGGAAGAGGCGAAGTTCGGTTTATCGGAAATTAACTTCGGCAACTTCCCCGGAGGCTTGGTCCCCCGCGCGATCATGGACCTGTTGCGCTGGCGCGAGCTCATGTACTACTCGCTCACCGGCGAGCCGTTCGACGGCAAGCGCGCCGCGGAGATCGGCCTAGTGAATTATGCCGTGCCGAAGGCGAATCTCGAAGAAGCGGCGGCGAAGCTTGCCGCCAAGCTGATCGAGAAAGATCCGATCGCCTTGAAGGAGACCAAGGAAGTGTTGCGCGTTGGCCGCCACATGAACGACGAGGAGACCTGGTACTGGGCGCAGGCCAAGACGCACGAGACGACGCAGCTCCAAAAGGGCGGCTGGTTAGACAAAGGCATCAAGCAGTTCACCGACAAGCAGTACCGTCCCGGATTCGGGGCGTTCAAAAAAGATTAACGGAGCGGAGCGCGACCATGGGAAACAACAGAACCTATGACAATCTTATCGCGTCGATCGACGCCGACCGGCAGGATCTCGTCGATCTCTGCCTCGACCTAGGCAACACCCCGAGCCCATACGGCAAGGAGATCAAGGTCGGTCAAAAAGTATTGGCTTGGCTCGCCGCCTGCGGCATCCATGGCGAGCTCCAGCACATCACCGAGATGAGCGTCAATGCGGTGGCGACGCTCAAGGGGAGCGGCGGCGGCGCGAGCCTCATCTGGAACGCGCATATGGATGTTGGCCCCGAATTGAGTGCCGAGGCATCGGAAGCCGAGAAAAAGATCGAGAGCGCCTGGACGGAAGGCGAGCTGATCTTCGGCAAAGGCGTCATCAACGACAAGGCGCAGCTCTGTGCGTTCATGGTCGCTGCGCGCGCGCTCAGGCGCGGCGGAATCAAATTGAAGGGTGATCTGACCATCACGGGCGTCGCCTCGGAGACCGGCGGCCCATCGGTCGACGAGTTCCAAGGCATCGATAATCCGGGCGAGGGCTTCGGCAGCAAATGGGTGGTCGACCGCGGCGTCACCGCGGACTATGCGCTTGTCGGGGAGACCTCGGGTTTCGGCATCATACGCGCCGAGTGCGGCGCCGTCTGGCTCAAGGTCCGCGTCAAGGGCCGCGAGGTCTACACGCCGCGCTACGAGCGCGGCGCGTCGATCCACGAGAACCCCAACGCCTTCGCGAAGGGCGCGCATGCGATCCTCGCGCTCGAGGAATGGGCTGCCCAGTACCAGAAGAGAGAAACGCTGCGGTTCGAAGGCGGCGTGATCGAGCCCAAGGCGCAGATCATGAACGTGCGCGGGAAGGGCGGCACCAGCGGCGCGAGCCAGGCGAGCCCCTACTGCGACATTTACATGGACATCCGCATCGTGCCGGGCAAGAAGCCCGAGGCGGTGAAGAAAGAGGTCGAAGCGGTCGTGCGCGGGCTCGGCTTCGACTGCGAGGTCGCGCCGTTCCAGTATTCGCGCGGCTACGTCGCGCAGAACGCCGATGGGCTCATCCAGGGAATCGAAGCCGCCCACAGATATATCTTCGGGAGCGCGCCGCCGCTGCCGCCCTCGGCGGAGGTCAGCATGTGGCGCGACGTCAACGTCTTCAACGAGGTCGGCATTCCGTCGGTGTGCTACGGCCCGCCGCGCCAAAAAGACCCCTACAGCGGCGCGGGCAACCGGGCGATGAAAATCGGCGATCTTCTCACCGCCGTCAAGGTCTACGCGCTGACAGCGCTTGAAGTGTGCGGCGTCGAATAACGAACGCGCCGTAGTTACAAGCCGAGCTCTTTAGCAGCCTGCTTGACGAATGAAAAGTCGACCAGGTCGGCAACGCGACTCGTGTTCTTACTCTTCGTTTGCTCGGCGATCCGCTTGAGCTCGGATTGCACTTCCTGATCCGTCAGCGACAGCGTAGGATTCAGGGTTTCCATCGCGGCATCGTACGCTTCCTCCGCGATTGCTAGCTCCAGCTTATACTGACGGGAAATGAACCGGATCATGTCCGGTCTGCGACTCACCGCGAACTGCACCGCGCGCAGCATCGCTCTGGCGGCGCGCCGCACATTATCGGGATTTCGCTCCAGCTTCTCTCGCGAGGCCACAAGTCCCGTCGTCGGCCACGCGCCGAGGAGATTCGCCGCGCGGGCGAGCTCTCTAAACCCTAGCCGCTTCGCCATGACGCTGTAAGGCGGCGTCAGCGCGACGGCGCTGAGGCCGCCCTGCTGAAGCGTAAGGAAACCGTTGGCGACGTCGCCGGTCGAGACGATCTGCACGTCTTTCTCCAGACCGTAGTGCTTGAGCATGTCGTAGACCATGTAGAATTGTGTGCCCTGATTCCCGCCGACGCCGACGATCTTTCCTTTGAGATCTTCGATGCGCCGCAGATCCTTCTGGCCTATGATCCAGAGGTCGGCCTTGTTGTTCGTGTTGGCCACCATCTTGAGCGGCGCGCCGTTGACCGCGGCGCGGAGCGCGGACCCGCCGGCGGTCGTGTAGTCGACGCTGCCCGTGGTCAGCGCGAGGATGCCGACATTGGTGCGCATGACGATGATCTCGACGTCCAGACCTTCGCGCGCGAAGAAGCCCTCTTTCGCCGCCAGATGAATCGGCCACGCGGAAAGTCCGGGGGAGGAGGGCGCGATGCGCGTTTTCTCGGCCGATACGTCGGAGCACAACGCGGAGAGCAGGAGAAGACCGGCGAGAACAGAGCCGCCGACGCGGCTAGAGTCCATACAGCGCTTTGGAATTGTCGTAGAGAATCTTGTCGATGACGCGGCCGTCCACCTCGCCTTTGTCCTTCAGATTGCGCAGGGCGTCGATTTCGGCCGCCGAGTCGACGTGGCTGTAGTCGGAGCCGATGACGATGTTGTCTTCACCGGAATATTTCAGGATGTAGGGCAGGTCGTCGTCGGTCTGACAGGTTACGTAAAGGCGATTCGCGCGCATCAGATCGGGGCCGACCGGACGGTTGAGCTTTAAGAAGCGCTTGCGCAAATCGATCATGAGATACGGAATCCATTGCGCCCTAATCTCGATGAACGCGAATCTCAGCCGCGGAAATTTATCCGGCACGCCTTCGTAAACCAGGGAGTGGAAGGCGGAGAGGACCGGCAGCTTGAATTTCGAGAAGCCGCCTTCGTCGCTGAAGAGGTCGACCCAGTCGAAATTTCCCGTCGAGGCGTGAACGCAGATCGGCAGGTCCAGCTTCTCGGCTTCTGCATAGAGCGGGAAAAAATAGGGATCGCTGAGTCTCTTGTCTTCAACCAAACCGCGGGTGAATAGACCGCAGCCGCCGTTCTCTTTCGCGAAGCGCGCCTCCGCGATCGCCGCGTCGATGCTCGTCATCGGCATCACGGCGACCCAGGGAAGGCGCCGCTCGCCTTTTCTCCAGATGTCCGCAAGCCAGCGATTGTAACTCTTTGAAATGGCGCGGTCGACTTCGGCGCGGGCCGTGAGCGGCCGTAAAAAAATCGACGGGTAAAGCACCTGAATATCGATGCCGAGCTCGTCCATGTGCCTGAGCCGTAGCTCGATGTCTTTCATCTCGCGCGAGGCTTCGGGAATTTTGCGGTTGACGTTGCCGCCGCGCGAATAAATTTTACCGTCGATCAGCCAGTCTTTCTTACCGTCGACGCTCGGCGACGCCAGCACCGGCCTGAACTCGGCGTCGCCGCTGTCCATGTAGTCCCACGTGCGCTCGGTTTCGATGACGTGCGCATCGGCATCGATGGTCGGCATATCGGATCCTCCTATAGCCCGTAAAGCGCCGCCGCGTTGTGCCCTAAGATCTTGTCGATTGACGCGCCAGGAATTTTCCCGTCCGATTTGAGCTTTCTGAGCGCGTTGATCTCCGATGCCGTATCGTTGTGGCCATAGTCGGTGCCGATGACCAAGTTGTCGTCGCCGACGTGTTCGAGGACGTATGGCAGGTCGTCGCTCGTCTGGCAGGCGACGTAAATGCGGTTGTCCTTCAGGAGTGCCGTGCCCGGCCATTCTTTGCCTTGGCGCCGGTAGCCGATCTCCACGTGATTCATGACATAGGGCAGCCATTCGGCGCTGACCTCCACGAACGCCCAGCGGAGATCGGGAAATCTCTGCGGCAGGCGGCTCGTGATGAGTGTGCCGAAGAGATTGATCGGGCCGAACTTGAACTGGCCTAGGCTCGCGCCGCGCCCAAGAACGTCGAACATGTCGAGGTTGCCTTGCGATGCGTGCACGCAGATCGGCATGTTCAGCCGGCTCGCTTCCTCATAAATCGGAAAGAAGTACGGATCCGTCGGCAGCTTGTCACCCTCGACCCCGCGGATAAAGACGCCGCAAGCGCCATTGTCTTTGCCGAAATTGAGCTCTTCGATTGCTTTGTCGATGTAGTGTAGCGGCGGAATCACGACCCATCGTAGTCGTCCTCCGCCGGCTTTCCAAATCTCCGCAAGCCACCGATTGTAGCTGCGACAGAGCGCTGTATCGACATGGGGCAGCGGAGTCAGCATACGCAGAAACAGGCTCGGGTAAAGCACCTGCTTATCGACGCCGAGCTCGTCCATGTGCGCGAGACGCGCATGGATGTCCTCCGCCTCGCGTCTTTCTCTGGCGATGTCGTGGCCGATGTTGGCGTCCTTAGCGAAAACCCGGCCGCCGATCATCCAGTATTCGTTCGCCCGCTCAGGCGGCTTGCGCGTCTTATCTTTAAACACCATCACGTACGGCGCGAAGGCGCGCTCGGCCTCGTCCATGTAGTCCCAAGTCTTTTCCCACTCTACGACGTGGGCGTCGGCATCGATAACCGCCATCGGTTCAGTCCTTCTTTCCCGACATTATATTTTGCAATGTATATGCATGCTTTTCGTCATTTCACTAACGGTTCCTTCAGTTTTGCCACGCCTGGGGCGGCAACATGTTGACCTTCTCTAATATCGTCCGACGGAGTTTGCCCGTGCGATGGACGTCGATGCCCAAAAAACGCTCAGCGCAATGAGTGTTTTCAACGCACGCGCGCGCATGACAATACTTGCCTAACGATTCGTACAAAACGGATGATAGGCCATTTGACATTTTGCTCCGGCTTTTCTCAGCCGTTCTTCGAATTCCTCATGGATGTTAGGGTCTTCGTCCTCGTACTCGATCTGATCGCCGCCTTCTTTGACGCTCTTGTAAATGTACGCCTTGCCGCCCGCCTTGGGCTTATCGCTTCCCCAGCCGATGGCGAGGAAGAAAACCGGCTCGGCACTGCCGTTGAAATGTTGATGGAACCACATCTCCGGCGGAACAAAGACGCTTCCCGGACCCCATTCGACGCGTTCCATGGCTTTGCCTTCCTGCCACATGAGCGAGTAGCCGTGCCCGCGGATTATCAAAACATGGATGCCGGGTCCGTGGCGATGCGCCTTTTTATAAGCGCCGACGCCCCAGAGCGAGACGTGCGATTTGACGGTGTTGTTGACCATGCGGAAGACAGTGCTCTTCGCGCCGCCGCCGCGGTCGAATCCGCCGGAGTACGTCTGGCATACGCGAACATCGGCGACGAAGTTAGTCGACCATTGCTGCGCCGAAGCCTTTTCTTTGAAATAGCCCTCCTCGGCGTTGTACCGATCGCGGAAGATGAACGGATTTTCGAAGACGAATTCATGATTATTGAACGTGTCGATCACGCGCGGGCGCTCGTCATCGCGATATAGCGCGCCGGATCGAGACCGGAGACGTTGTGATGCTCGTGCCAGGCATTCATCGGGATCGAGAAATAGCTGCCTTCCTGCCACTCGAAAGTCTCCTTGCGTGCGGGATCGATCCAGACAGACGTGGCTCCTTGGCCTTTGAGAATATAAATCGTCTCTTCGAAAAGGTGACGGTGCGGCTTGAGCGACTTGCCCGGCGGAATCTCGGCCACATACGCGTCGTTGAATCCACCGGTGCCTTCGAGATTGACAAACGTCGCCAGTCCTTCGCCGCTCGAGCGCCACGGTGTAAGCTCGACGTCGTAGAGATTCTTGACGAACAATCCGCGCAGCGTCGGCAGACCCTCCGATTCCTTCCACTGTTCGTAAGGCGACTTGTAGGCGATGCGCTCTTTGACTCCGTCTTCGGCGGTTTTTCCTGCTGCTTCAGGCATGACTTACTCCATTCCGTTCCGGAGTTTACTCGACATCGGCGATCGCATTCGCGAGCGCGCCGCGGAAGGCGCGATCAATCACGAGGCAATCGCGCGTCGCCGCCACAACCGCCGCGGCCGCGGCCGTGCCGTCGATATAACGCGCGAAGATCGGCTCGAAGAGATCCGAGTGCTCTTCGTCGGCGACGGCATGAACCTCGGTCTGGAAATCCTTCGCGGCTTCTTTGATACCGAGCTCCGTTTGCTGTTTTCGCTTCCAGCGCTCCGACAGCCCGCCGCCTTTGACGACAGCGTTATTGTTGCGACGCTCGAGAATATGGGAATACACGAGGCCTTCGAGCCACGGTTTTTCGCGAGCGCAGTAAAGCCACGCGTAGAAGGCCGCCTTCGCGCCGGGAACAAGCAGCGACTCGTCGCGCTCCCGCAGGTCCTCCTCCCTAACATGGGCGCGCCCCATGCGTGGGTCGTGAATCAATTCGTCTTTTTCGTGTTCCCAGATAGCGCGTTTCACCTCGAGCGGCGCCTTTCCGGAAACGAATGCCCAGCAATCGCGCCGGTTCGCACCGTAATAGGTCATGTGATGACGGTAGACCCGCACGCGCTCGGGCGTAAGCGGTACGGCGAGGAGTTTTTTGAACTCCGGGCTGTCGAACTGCTGGTTGACCATCTCATCAATCCGCGGACGGATCTCAAGCCATTGTGACATGCGTTCCTCGCTTTCCGTTGGTTCAATTCGACGTGATTCGATAAAGTTTCGCCGCGTTCGTCCGGAGGATCTTGTGGCGGTCGCTCGCGCGACTCCGTCGAAGCTTTCCGCCACCGCCTCCCGCCTCCTCCCGCGTGCGCGATTCTCGCGAACGCTGAAAGCCGGAAACTCTTGCGCGAAATATATATATTCAAGGCGACTAGTTTTGCCAAGCCTAAGAGAGCCAAGGTTGACCCGCTCATGGGGTTGGGATAAACGCATCTATCGAACGAAAGGAGAACGATTGCATGGCGCAGCGCAAACTTAAAATCAGCGGCGTTTACCGCTCGGCCAGCCATCTGCCGATGTGGGAGGTTCTGCAAGAGGCGGATATTTGGGGACAGGCCGGCTTGGAACTGACGAATTTCGAGTACTGCGCGATGCCCCCAGACGCCGAGGCAGCGCTGTTCAAAGGCGAGATTGACTTCATCTCAGGAGACCACCTGACCCCCTACGGTCTCGTCGTCAAAGGAAAGCCGATCGTCAGCCTGGCATCGCCGGTTAACGGGCAGAACGCCTGCGTCGCATCGCACGAGCCGCTCAATTCCATTCAGGATCTCCGCGGCAAGCGGATCGCGGACACCGCGATGGAGGGTAGAGACGGGGGATTTCATCACGGCCGCGGAAACCACATGATGTATTTGATCCGCAACGGCATCGCCATCGATCAGGTGAAATGGATTGAAGACGAAGACTCCGACGCGCAGCTCGCCGCGTTCAAGTCCGGCAAAGCGGATGCCCGCTTTATCTCTGCCAATGCTACCGAGCGCTATAAAGACATGGGCTTTCACGTGCTGCCGCTCGGCCCGCTGCCGATGATCAACGGCCCGACGCTCACGACCTCGTATACGGTGTTGCACAAGAAAAAGGACCTGGGCGAGCGCTTGGTCAAGGCGTTAGTACTGGGAATTCATTACGCCAAGACGAAAAAAGCGAAGACGGAAAAAATCCTGCAGAACCTGAGCAAGAAGAAGGGTGAAACGTATCACTATCGATTCTTCGACCGCGTGCCGAAGAAGCCCTATCCCGACCCGCAAGGCGTCATCAACGCGTACGAGCTGGGCTGCATCAAGTCGCCCGAGGCGAAGCAGCTGAGCCCACTCGCTTTGTGGGATCTGCACTATCTGCGGGAGATCGACAACTCCGGATACATCGATAAACTGTATCGGAATTAAAGGCGCGAATGGACTCGTATGATCATGATAGCTGCAATTCGGTGTTCGGTCGGAGGCTCACCATGAAGCGTCTGCTAGTTCTCATCTTACTTTTAATCCCATTTTTTTGGGAGCGATTAGGCGAAGGCGCCTCCAATCAGCCGAAGCGCGGCGGCACTCTCACGCTCGCGGTTAGCAAAGAGCTGGCGCTGATGAATCCCCTGGTCAACACGAGCTCGACCGAATCGAGAATTCGCGAGCTGATGTTCGAGCCGCTGCTCGGCAAAGACGCGAGGGGAGCAATCAAGCCGCGTCTGGCGGAGTCCTGGGAGATAAGCAAGGACGGCAAGGTTTATACGTTTCGCCTGCGCAAAGGCGTCAAGTTCCACGATGGCAGGGAGATGACCGCCGACGACGTCAAGTTCGCCATCGACTACACGCTCAATCCCAAAAACGGGGCCTACGGATTTGCCGACATGGAGGCGGTCGACAAAGCCGAAGTGGCCGACAAGTACACGCTTAAAGTTTCCCTTAAGAAAATCAATCCGTTGTTCCTGACCTTGTTGACTGACATCCGCGCTTTCTCGGTCGTGCCCAAAGAATCGCTGCCGGAGGGCATGAGAAAACCCGCCAGCTTTCCTCCGGGGACCGGTCCCTTCAAGTTCGTTGAATGGAAGCCGGGCCAGCGCGTCGTCTTCGAGCGCTTCGCCGATTATTGGGGCGAAAAGGCTTTCGTGGACCGCGTCGTCATGCGCGAGATCGCGGACGCGACCGTGCGCTTCACAGCCTTGCAAGCCGGCGACGTCGACATCATCGAACGCACCCCCTACGAGTGGGTGCAGCAGATCGTGCAGGGAAAAATCAAAGATATCGGCTACGCCACAGCCAAGCAGGCGGGCGCACGCAACCTCGAGTTCAACGTCGCCGATCCGCCGTTCAATAACAAAAAGCTTCGCCTGGCGATCGCCCACGCCATCGATAGAAAAGAGATTATACAGGCCGCATATTTCGGCCTTGCGGAGACGAGTGATCAGAGATTCCCCAAGGACAGCATCTGGTACTTCGACGTCCCCGCCCCGAAGTATGACCTGAACAAGGCGAAGGCTTATCTGAAAGAAGCCGGATACAAAGGTGAGACCTTGGAGCTCATGGGCAATCGAGGGGAAGTCGCCGAAGTGGAAGGCGCCATCATTCAGGCCCAGCTCAAAAAAGTCGGAGTCAAAGTCGAGCTAAAGATCCTGGAGCGAGCCTCGGCGCTCGAAGCCCGTCGGCAGGGGAAATATATGTTCAAGTTAGCCGGCGGGAGCGACTATCCGGACCCTCTGCCCGCCTACTCGGAATATTCGTGCGAGCCCGATCCCAAAGATCGCCATCTCAACGAGACGGCTTACTGCGACAAGGAGTACGACGCCTTGATGAAGAGAGCCGAGCTCGAAGTCGACCTGGAGAAGCGCAAGGCGCTCTTCAAGCAGGTCGTGGCCAAAGTCCTGGACGATTCGCCGGTTGTCGCGATCGGCTTCACGCCGCGCTTTTTTACCTTCCGCAGCTACGTTAAGGGATTCGCGACCAATTCGGCGGGAGATTTCCAACCTTTTATCGGGGGCTTGAGCCGGGCTTGGATCGATAAGTAGCGAGCGCCTCATGCTTGCGCGTTATGTCGTTCGCCGCATTTTGCAGCTCATCCCTGTTCTTGTTTTAGTAAGTCTGGCGGTATTTCTTCTCGTTCGCGTCATCCCCGGCGATCCGGTGCTCGTTATGATGGGCATCGATCAGGACGAGCGCGCGCGCATCACCCCCGAGCAATATCGAGTGCTGCAACACCAGATCGGCCTCGACAGACCGATCTACGTTCAATATCTCAACTGGGCCGATAAAATCGTTCATGGCGATTTCGGTCTCTCGCTGGCGACGCGCCGGCCGATCGTCGAAATCATCTTCGAGCGTTATCCAGCGACGCTTTATCTTGCCGCGACCGCATTACTCGTCGGGCTTGCGATCGCTATCCCCGCCGGCGTGATCGCGGCGGTCAAACAGAATACCAAGATAGACTACGCCGCGATGGGCTTTGCGCTGTGGGGCGTCGCCATGCCGGATTTCTGGCTTGCGCTCATGCTGATCGTTCTTTTCAGTTTGAAATTAGGGTGGCTGCCTTCCATCGGGTACGCCAGTCCCTTTGACAACGCGGGTCTTTTTTTACAGCACGCCTGTCTGCCGGCGATCGTAATGGGCACTGAGCTCGCTGCGCCGCTGACGCGCTACGTCCGCGCGGAGATGCTCGACCAGCTCAGGCAGGATTACGTGCGCACGGCATGGGCGAAAGGCTTGCCGTCGCGCATGGTGATCGTGAAACACGCGCTGAGAAACTCGCTGATCGCGGCGGTCACCGTCGTGGGCTTGCAGACGGCGCGGTTGCTGGGCGGCGCGACGATCATCGAGACGATATTCTCCTGGCCCGGCGTCGGACGGCTCCTAATCGACGGCATCTACCAGCGCGACTATCCGATCGTGCAGGGCGCTGTATTACTGATTGCCGTGACGTATGTCTTCATTAATCTGATCGTCGACATTTTCTACAAGTGGCTCGATCCACGCATCAAGCTCGAATAGGAAACAACGCGTGAGCCAAGAGACCTTAACGCCCGCAGTATTGACGGTGACCGAGAAAGGGGTATCGACTTCGCGATTTGTCGACGCCTTGCGAGTCATCGCTCGCAACCGCCTCGCGCTGCTCGGACTATTCATCGTCTCGGTTGGAATTTTCGCGGCGATTCTCGCGCCGTGGATCTCCACGCACGATCCCTATGAGATCAACATCGCCGGTCGCCTCCAGGCGCCGAGCGCGCAGCATTGGCTTGGTACCGACTTCCTCGGCCGCGATACCTACAGCCGCATTGTTTTCGGCGCACGCACGGCGTTCATCATTGCCGCGGGCGCCGTCTTTTTGGGAGCTCTCTTCGGTGTTCCGCTCGGCGCGATCGCGGGATTTCGCGGGCGGTGGATCGATTCGACGATCATGCGCTTCATGGACGCTATCATGGCGTTTCCCGGACGGCTCCTCGCCATCGCGCTGGTTGCGTCAGCGGGGGGCGGCTTTACGTCGCTTTTCATTGCGCTGGGTCTCGGCGCCATCCCGTCGAACGCCCGTATCGTCCGTAGCGCCGTGCTCGCGCAAAAGGAAAGGGAGTACGTCGAGGCTGCGCGGATGTCCGGAGAATCCGATTTCGGCATCCTTTTCTTGCAGGTGTTACCGAACTGCCTCTCGCCGCTGCTCGTGCGCTTGAGCCTGGAATTCGCCCACGCGATTCTCGCGGAATCTTCTCTTAGCTTTCTGGGGCTCGGGCTTCCGCCGCCGACGCCCAGCTGGGGATTGATGCTCAAGGAAGTCACACCGTTCTTACAGCTCCAGCCGCTCGCGGCGTTTTTTCCAGGCTTGACGATCTCGCTGATTATCCTTGGCTTCAATCTTCTGGGCGACGGTCTGAGAGATATTTTCGACCCGCGGCAGTACGAGCGGTGACCATGGACGCGCCTTTGCTCGAGGTGAAGAACCTCACGATTCGCTTTCATCTCCAACGCGGCGTTTTGAGCGCCGTTCAGAATGTCTCCTTTTCATTACGCGCAGGAGAGACGCTCGGCATCGTCGGCGAGACCGGCTGCGGCAAGACGGTCACGTCGCTGTCGATTTTGCGTCTGATTCCTTGCCCTCCCGGCAACATCGCCGGCGGAGAAATCTTGTTCCACGGCGAGGACCTGCTAAAAAAAAGTGAACGTGAGATTGAGAAGATCCGCGGCAGGAAGATCTCGATGATCTTTCAGGAGCCGATGACGTCACTAAACCCGTCGCTTACGGTGGGCGAGCAGATCAGCGAGTGCTACCGCGTCCATATGGGCCACTCCGGCAAAGTAGCGCGGGAATTCACCGAACATGCCTTGTCTCTGGTGCAGTTGCCTTCGCCGCAGACCGTCGCCGGCCGCTATCCGCATGAGCTTTCCGGTGGCATGCGCCAGCGGGTGATGATCGCGATGGCGCTCGCCTGTCAGCCCGAAATCCTGATCGCGGACGAGCCGACGACAGCGCTCGACGTCACGATTCAGGCGCAAATCCTGGAGCTCTTAAAAGAGCTGCAGACGAAAATGAAAATGGCTTTGATATTTATTTCTCACAATCTCGGCGTCGTGGCGCGTCTGTGCGACCGGATCGGTGTCATGTACGCAGGATCGCTGGTGGAGCTGTCGGACAAGAAATCATTGTTCACGCATCCTCTGCACCCATATACGCAGGCGCTACTCAACGCGATTCCGCGACCGGATCTCCGCGACGAAACGCTCAAGGCGATTCCCGGCTCGGTTTGCAACCTTTTCGATCCGCCACCCGGATGCAAGTTTCATCCGCGCTGCGCGAAGGCGAAAGAACTCTGCAAAACGGAGATGCCGCGATTGGAAGCCAAGAGCGGCGAAAATCTCGCCGCGTGTTATTTCCCCGGTGCATGATGCTCGAAGTCAAAAACCTCACCAAGTATTACGATATCAGCGGCGGTCTTATGAGCCGTCTCTCGGCGGGGCTCAAGCTTCTCAAGGCGGTCGATCATATCGGTTTCTCCGTGCCGGAGGGAAAGACTTTCGGTCTGGTCGGCGAGAGCGGTTGCGGGAAATCGACGACGGCGCGGCTCATCACTCGTCTCATCCCCGCGACCGAGGGGGAAGTTTTCTTTCAGGGACGGGATATCCTGCGCCTTCCCAAGCGTGAGATGCGGGAGCTTCGCAGGCACGTCCAGATGATTTTTCAGGATCCTTACGCCTCGCTCAATCCGCGCATGAGAATTATTGAAGTTGTCGGACGTCCTTTGAGCCATTTTCAGGGACTCAAGGGGCGCAAACGGCGCGACCGCGCGGCGGAGCTGCTCGACCTCGTCGGCCTGCGCCCGGAACAGCTGGACCGCTATCCGCATGAGTTCAGCGGCGGCCAGCGGCAGCGCATCGGCATCGCCCGTGCGCTCGCGGCCGGGCCCAAGCTTATCATCGCCGACGAGCCGGTCTCCTCGCTCGACGTTTCCGTTCAGGCGCAGGTACTGAACCTCCTCAAGAAGCTTCAGCGCGAACTCAAGCTGAGCTTAATCTTCATATCCCATGATTTGAATGTCGTTGGATATTTGGCGGATATCGTGGCTGTCATGTACGCGGGGAAGATCATGGAGATCGCTCCGGTCGCGCAGATCTTCAACGCGCCTTTGAATCCTTATACCAAAGCGCTTTTAGCTTCGAATCCGACGGTCGGCTCCTACATGGAAACCGTTCGATCGCCGCTCAAGGGAGAAGTTCCGCTGCCGGTCAATCCGCCTTCCGGGTGCCGTTTGGAGCCGCGCTGTCCGATTCGCGTCGATAGGTGCAAGACGATCGAGCCCATGTTGGAAGAAAAGAGAACACTGCATCGCGTGGCCTGCCACGAGGTGTGAGAAGAGGGAAGCAGGGAATTAATATCATAGTGGTTAATGATTTCCTTAACCTCACTCGGCTCTTGCCGCGCCGCGATATCCTGGGTATGTTCGCGTCATGGAAATAAAATTTGGCCTCATCAGCGCGGACTCGCACGCGGCCTTCCATCGCGACGACTTTACCTCGCGTATGTCAGCGCGAAAGTGGGGCGACCGCATCCCGCATGTCTCGCGGAAAAAAGATGAGAGCAAGGCCGTCGACGGCTGGAGCATCTACGGCCAGCCGCCGCGCGGCGATGTATGCAATTGCCCTGCGGTGATGGGCGATCCGTTTCCGACCTGGCCCAAAGTTTGGGAGGAAGTGCCGGCGCTAGCGTTCGATCCGAAAGAGCGACTCAAGGCGCTTGACGTCGACGGCGTCGATGCCGAGGTGCTTTTCCCCAATCCTCCCGGCGGCTCGTATTATGAATACGGCGATGCCGAATTCGAGCTCGCCTGCGTGCGGACCTATAACGACATACTCGCCGAATGGCGCCGCGCGAGTGACCGGTATTTGCCGCTCGTCGCTCTGCCGCTTTTGAGCGAGCCGCAAGCTGTTGCCGCTGAAATCGAGCGCGCGGTCACGAACGGTCACCGCGGTGTGAACGTGCCGGGTAAGATGCCGAAGGCGCTCCCGCACATCGCCGCTCCGCACTGGTATCCTGTATGGGAGGTTTGCGAAAAGCTCAACGTGCCGATTCACTTTCACGGCTCGGCGAATCTGGATACCGCCGCATCGGCGAAAAAGTGGAGCGGCTACTCCGTCCGCCAGGCGCATTCCGCGGCCACCAGCACCTCGGCGGTTACTCCGGCGCAGATCATCCCGCATTTTGTTTTCTCCGGCATCACCGAGCGCTTTCCGCGGCTTAAAATTGTTTTCGCCGAGGCCGGCATCGGCGGCCTCAACTATGTCATCGCCGCGTGCGATCACGAGTGGGAGACGCGGCGTCTGTGGACGCACGGCCTGGCAACGCGGCCGAGCGAGGCGGTTCGCCGTCAGATGTTCGTCAACTTCTGGTTCGAGGCTGAAGGCATCAAGCTGCGCGATGATATCGGCGTTGATAATATCATGTGGGAATCGGATTTCCCGCACGTGGCCTCCTACTACCCGCGTTCGTGGCACGAGGTCGAGCGCGTTCTCGACGGCGTCTCGGCCGCCGATCGACGTAAGCTTCTCTACGAGAACGCAATGAAAGTCTACGACATTGAAGCAACTGTCAGAATCAGCGAGACTCCTTCGGCAGCCGTTTAGTCGGGTCAATAATGCAGCTGCAAAAAGGTTTCATCAGCGTCGACGATCATGTCCAGGAGCCGCCGGATCTTTGGACGACACGGCTGTCGAAAAGCCGCTGGGGCGAGCGCATCCCACATATCGAGCGTACCAACGGCGCGGAGCGTTGGATTGTTGACGGCGTAGTGCTGCTCGACGGTGCCCCGGCAAGGGTCGCGGGTCTTATGGAGGATCGCAACCACGAGCCGAAGCGCTGGGAAGAAGTTCCGCCGGCCGCTTATCGCCCGAGCGAACGGCTTAACGCCATGGATGCGGTCGGCGTTGATTATTCGGTGCTCTATCCGACGGTCGCCGGATCTGCGGGACAGAACTTCGCCCGCCTCAAAGATCCGGATCTCGAGCTCGCGTGCGTGCAGGCGTACAATGACTGGATCATCGAGGAATGGCGAGCAGCCAGCGACCGCTTCATTCCGCAATGCATCGTGCCGATCTGGCCGCCGAAGGCTGCGGTGGCGGAAATCGAGCGCGCCGTCGCGAAAGGCCATCGCGGGGTTATTTTCCCGGCTGTCCCCATGGACCTCCGCGACGTACCGCATGTCGCCGAATCAGAATACGATCCTATCTGGGCCGCCTGCGAGCGCTTGGGCGTTCCGCTCTGCCTGCACGCGGGTCCATCGCCGAAACTCCAGTACGCTCCGTATTCGGGTCTCGCGCCTGAGCTGACGCAAGCCCTCGAAGCAGTGACGAAGCCGGTCTCAAGCGTGTTTATTCTTGGGCTATATATTTTCTCGCGTGTGCTGCTGCGCCATCCCAAGCTGCGCGTTGTGCTCGCCGAAAGCGCGCTCAGCTGGGGCATGCTCTATCTTGAATGGGCCGATCACCAGTTCGATCACGACGGCCTTATCCGCGAAGGATACGAACTCACGCCGTCGCAGATGTTTCGGCGGCAATGCTACCTGAACGCGTGGTACGACGAGATCGCTCCGTTCGAGCCGTACATCGGCGCCGAGCACATCCTGTGGTCGACGAATTTTCCCGCGGCGACGTCGACTTGGCCGAATACGCGCGAAACCATCGCGCGCTGCTTCCGCGGCGTCGCGCCTGAAAAGCGCGAGCTTGTGCTCTGGAAAAACGCCGCGAGCCTATATGCGTTGTGAAGAGTTATCGAACCTATTCGTTTGCTTTTAAATTCGTTGTACGGAAGGCGCTTGATGGATGGAAGGGCTTTGCCGTATAAGATAGCTGGACAAGGAGAACGGCGATGAGCCACCAAGTCGATGCGACCGATCCACGGGTAGAAGCTCTGCACCGTCGAATGGCGGAGCATTCGCTCGGTGGACATTGGCAGACGCGCGCCCGCGCGCCGAAGCTCGAGGCCCATATGTGGCCATGGTCGGCGATCTATTCCTGTCTTATGGAGTCCGGCGAGGTCATCCAGCTTGGCGGCATCGACGATGCCGCCAAGCGGCGGACGGTGCAGCTCGTGAATCCCGCCTTGACGGAACAAAAATCCACCAGCCGGACGCTTCAGATGTCGATCCAGCTTGTCAAGTCGGGCGAGCGCGCGGAATGCCATCGTCATACCGCCGCCGCGCTCCGCTTCGTCGTCGAAGGCGACGGAACGGCGTACACGAATGTCGAAGGCGAGCAGATGTTGATGGAGCCGGGGGATCTCGTGCTCACGCCCAACTGGACCTGGCACGATCACTACAATCCCGGCAAAAATTCTATCGTCTGGCTGGACGTCCTCGATGTTCATCTGACCACGTATCTGGACGCGACATTCCATGAGAATTACGGCGAGGGGCCGGCCCAGCCTATCGTGAAGCCCGACGGCTACTGCCGTCAGCGCCTCGGCGTGGTCCGTCCGCGTACGACGACCGTCGCCGGCCAGACCTTGCCTTACTCGTATAAATGGACCGACACGCTCGCGGCACTGAAAGAGATCGCGGCGGCGGACCGCAGGGACCCGCACGACGGCGTCCTGCTCGAATACGCGAATCCTATCACGGGCGGCCCGACGATGCCGACGATCGGCTGTTGGATACAATGGCTTGCCCCCGGGGAAACGACCAAAGGTCACCGGCACACGAGCAGCACGATTTATCATGTCGTCGAAGGGCAGGGCGTTACGACCGTCGGCGGCAGCAAGGGCGTCGGCGAAGGATTGACCTGGGGGCCGAGAGACTGCTTCTTCGTCCCGGGATGGAAATGGCATCACTTTAGAAACACATCGAAGAAAGAGCCGGCGATCATCTTTTCGGTGACCGATCGTCCGGTCCTGGAGAGTCTAGGGCTTTATCGCGAGGAAGCAGAGTAGGAGAATTCGAATCACGAAATTTTGGCGGCTTCATAGAGGAGAAACCATCAAGCAAAGGAGGCATGAAAATGGCCGGACTGAATGAGTTGCGCAAGACAGTGAGGGGATTGATAGCGCCGATCCCGGCGGTCTTCGACGGCAAGGGCGAACCGGACCTGCCGATGATGGAAAAATTGACGGACTGGTACCTGGATGCGGGCATCCATGCTTTCTTCATCCTGGGTTCCCAAGGTCAGGGTCCGGCCTGCCGCATCGATCAGCGGAAGGCCATCGCCGAGACGGTGGTGCGCCGCGCGAATAAGCGGGTTCCGTGCATCGTGCAAGTCGGCGCCGTCGAGCCGTACACGAGCATCGAACTGGGACTGCATGCGAAACAAATCGGTGCCGATGCGATCGGCGTCGTCGGCCCGTATTATTACAGCGACCGCAACGAATGGGAGCTGCTCGAGAATTATAAAATGGTCGACAAGGCGGTCGATCTGCCGATGCTCCTCTACAACAACCCGGAGTATTCCGGCTATCCGATTCCGCCGGCGATGATGGCGAAAATTCGCGAAGCCGTGCCGAACGTCTTCGCCGCAAAGCTCGCGATGGGCAGCGTCGATCAGGCGGTCAATTACCTGCGCACCATGTCGCGCGAGTTCAACATCTTCATCCCGATCACGCAGATGATCCCCGGCATGCAGGTCGGCGTCGCCGGCAGCATCGCGGCCGGAGTGCCCGTGACGGTGCCGGAGAGCGGCGTCGCGCTGATCGAAGCGATCTGGGCGAAGGACTTCGAGCGCGCGCAGAAGATCCAGGTGCTGCTGCTCGAGCACGGCGAGCGCATGGCGCCGATGAAGCAGTACGGTCGAGGCGTTACTACTCAAGGCCTGCGCATCCGAGGCCTCAACGTGAAGGAATATCCTCGTTGGCCGACCAAGCCGATGAGTGCCGAGCACATCAAGCTCTACGAGGAAAACATGAAGCGCATCCTCGACGAGCTCGCCGCTTTAACGCCGGCCGCCGACAAAAAGCGCAAAGCCGTTTAACACACCCGCGACTCGCGCCCTCCTCTCATATGGGGGAGGGCGCGGGAAGCTTTGATCGACACCACGGAGTAAGAAGGTCTACATCATGGCGCGTCAGTACAAAGTCATCTCCGGGGACGGACACATCGATCTCAACCCCGACGTTTGGCGCAACCGCGTCGCGGCCAAATGGCGCGACCGCGCGCCGAAACGTGTGAAAATGCCGAACGGCTCGGACGCCGTTGTTCTCGACGGCGGCGAGCCCAACACGATCGGCATCACGCGCAGCGTGCGGGTGGCGCACAGCGATCTCGCTAAACAAGTTCCGACGTTCGAAAACAGCGCCGGAACTGGGTCTCCCGAGAAACGCGTGCGCGAGCAGGATCAGGACGGAATCGACGCCGAGATTCTCTACTCGCAGATTTCTTTCGTTCTGCGGCAGGCGAGGGAAGACGATTTCTATTGCGAATTGGTTCGCGCCTACAACGAATTCCTCGCGGAAGAATACATGGCGGCAGCGCCGGACCGACTGATTCCGATGGGCATCATCCCCATATCGGGAGTCAAAGACGCGGTGCGGGAGATGGAGCACTGTGCAAAAATCGGTCTTAAAGGCGTCAAGCTCGATAGATTCCCCAGCGGCAAGTCGTATCCGACGCCGGAAGACGATGTCTTTTGGAAGGCGGCGATAGAGCTGCGCATGCCGCTGACGAATCACAATACCGGCAGGTTCGGCACGGGCCGCGAGCCGTGCCTCAAGTACGACAAAGAGCCCGGTCCGGACGTGCACCAGCGCGAGCCGTTGAACTACTTTTTCCGTTTCACCAACGACGCGATGGCCGGCGCGATCCAGATGGCCTTCGCCGGAGTCTGGGACCGCTTCCCGACGCTCGAGATGTACTGGGCCGAGACGATGATCGGCTGGCTCGAATACGGACTGTGGCAGATCGACGATCACTACCGGCGGTATATGCCGATGATCCACGAGAACTGGGGCCTTAAGTATCTGGAGCGCCAGCCGAGTGAATATCTCAAGGACCGGAACTACTGGGGCTTCCTGCACGACCCGGTCGGCGTGCGCACACGCGACTGCATCGGCGTCGATAAGCTCATCTGGGGTACCGATTTCGCGCACGCCGCGAGCGAGTGGCCCAACTCGATTCCCATCATGGAAAAGGATTTTTCCGGCGTGCCACAAAACGAAAAGCACGCGATGCTGGTTGGCAACGTCGTGCGATACTTCCGCCTCGATTCCTGAGGAAGCGACGCCGTGCGCGATGTAGGCACAACGCACGAAGACCTCGAACAGTTTCTCGCCGGGCACCACCTCGTCGGCGCGGGGCTCAGGCGCGAGGGGCGCGCGACGCCGCGCGAAGGCAATACCGCCGCGCATTGGTCCTGGGAGGGAATTTATAAAGGGCTGATGCAGTCGGGAAAAATCGTGACCATCGGCCCGAACGGTATGACCGGCATGCGCTCGGTGGTCGGCATCGAGGCGCGGCGGTTCCCGATCTGGATGAACGCGCAGATCCTCATGCCGGGCGAGCGGACGCAAGCGCACCGCAATCTCAGAAGCGAAACACGACTCGTCTGCCAGGCGCCGAAAGAAGCGGTCTTCGTCTGCGAGAACCAAACCTATCCGATGGAGCGCGGCGATGTCGTGACGAACCCTGCTTGGACGTTCCACGACCACTGGAACAAGGGCGATACGCCCGCGATCTGGGTCGACGGCTACGACAACGGCTACAATCCGAACGTCAACGTCGATGAGCGTCTGCCGAAAGACGCGCCGTATCAGGCTATTAAAAGCCACGCCGGCGAGGGACCGATCGCCGTCGGCGATTTCCGCGCTCTGCCGGACGATCCGGTTTTTCCGATTCCGCCTATGCGCTATCCGTGGGCCGCGACACACGGGGCGCTCTCGGCGTTGCGCGCGTCCGGAACGGCCGACCCATACGACGGCTTCATGACGATGCTTGCGAATCCCATCGACGGTGGCCCGACGCTGCCGACGATCGCCTGGCACGCTCAGCTGCTCGAGGGGAAGCAGCGAACGTTGCCGCACCGGCACAACAGCACGACCTTTTACTTCGGCTTCGAAGGAGAAGGCGCGCTCGTCATCGAAGGCGAACGGCTCAATTGGAACCAAGGCGATATCTTCGCCGTAGCCGCGTGGAAGTGGCATCACCACGAGATCACCGGCGGCGGCGACGCGATACTTTTCTCGATCGACGACTGGCCGGCGATGAAGAAGCTCGGCTTCTATTTGAAGGAAGAAGCCAGGGGATTTTAGCCCGGCTTCTAGATTCATTCGCGAGGAGATCATGGCGAATCCCAAGCTCCGCTTTTATTTTCGCGAGCCGACGATCGACACTAATATCGCGATCACCGACGGCACCGTCAAAGCCGACGGATTCGATTTTGAGTTCGTTCCTACAGAAGACGAGGCCGACGCCTGGGACTGCGGCTTCGCCGCACGCGTCCGCGCATACGCCAAGGGCCTGCCGCATATTTCCATACCGGCGTTCCCCAACCGCAAATTTCGCCTCGCTTATATCTTCGTCAACAGCCAGGCGGGCGTCGATTCGCCCAAGGATTTGGAAGGCAAGCGCGTCGGCATCATGCAATGGGACAACACCGCCGGTGTGTGGGCGCGCGGCGCGTTGCAGCATTATTACGGCGTCGATCTTACCCGTATTCGGTGGCTCGCCGTGAAGGCGAAGAAAGAGGGCGTCGCCGAAGGCATTCGCCAGGAGCAGATCGAGGGCCGCGGCGATCCCGATGCCATCCTGGACAAGCTCCTCGTAGAGGGCGGGATCGATGCGGTCATCGGGCCGAACATCCTGCCCTCGATCACAAACCGCGATCCGCGCACGCGCCGTCTCTTCCGCGACTACCGCGCGGAGGAGCAGAAATATTTTAAAGAGACCCGCATCTTTCCTACGAGCCACGTCGTCACGTTTAAGGAAGACTTCGTAAAGCGTCATCCAAACGCGCCGATCGCTTTGCTTAAAGCATTTCGCCGCTCGCGCGACGAGGCGTTCAACCGCCTGGAAGGACCCGACCCGAGTATCATCATCTATTCGTGGGCCGCCGCCGCGGTCGGTGAGCAGCGCGCGCTCATGGGCGACAATTACTGGGCCTACGACATCGAGCATAATCGAACCACGCTCGAAGCGATGACACAGTTCGCGTATGATCAAGGATTGTCCCCGAATCGGATCGATTACCGGACATTCTTCCATCCAGAGGCGTTCGCGTTCCTAGGGTCATAGCCTCCCGATCTCACGTGCAGAATTTAAGCCGGAAGACGGACGATACGCGGCGATCGGACGCCACGGCGGCCCTCGACGCGCAAGCCGCCGTGCGGCTCAGGGGTCTTTATAAAACCTATACGGGCAACGCGCAGCCCGCGGTAAAAGACCTATCCCTCGACGTGTGTGACGGGGAAATAGTAACGCTTCTCGGCCCCAGCGGCTGTGGCAAGACCACGACACTGCGAATGGTCGCTGGCCTGGAGGTCCCCGACGCGGGCGAGATTTATTTCGGCACGCGCACGGTCGCCCTGAGCTCGCGCCGGATATTCATTCCGCCCGAGAAGCGCAATGTCGGCATGGTCTTCCAGTCCTATGCGATCTGGCCACATATGACCGTGGCAGAGAACGTGGCGTTCCCGCTCAAGTCGCACAAATTCCCTCGCAGGGAAATCAAAGATCGCGTGCGTAAGGCGCTCGAATTGGTGGGAATGGCCGGATACGAAGACCGACCGGGGCCGCTTTTGAGCGGCGGGCAGCAGCAGCGCGTCGCGTTCGCGCGCGCGCTGGTGACGGAGCCGCAGGTCTTGCTGCTCGACGAGCCGTTCAGCAACTTGGACGCAAAGCTGCGCGAGCAGATGCGCATCGAGGTGAAGCTCTTACAGAAGCGCCTCAAGATCGCCGTGCTCTTCGTCACGCATGACCAGATCGAGGCGCTGAGCCTCTCGAACCGCATCGCGCTCATGAACGCCGGCGTCGTGCAGCAGCAAGGCCCGCCGCGGCTGCTCTACGAACAGCCGGCCAATGAATTTGTGCGCGACTTCGTCGGCCGGACGATACTGTTCAAGGGCAGGGTGCAGAGCGGCAATCCGGCAGGACAGATGGCGATCGCGCTGGACGGCGCGCCGGACTGCGTCGTCTTCGGGCGTACGTATAATTCGAACGGTGTAAAAAGCGGCGGATCGGTCTATATCGCGATCCGGCCGGAAGACGTCGAAATTCTTCCCGCATTGTCAAATCAAGTTCCCTCGGGAATGATCGCCGGCACCGCGAGGGCGACGCTTTTCGTCGGCGAGCGCATCGAATATCAGGTCGAGGTCGATGGGCAGCGCGACTTCGTCATCTACGGCGAGCGGCACAGTCCGGTGGAAGAAGGCAGCAAAGTTTGGCTCAAGCTCAGACCGGACGGCCATAGCGCTTGGTCGTCCGATTGGCTCAGCGACGGGGCACAGAGATAGATATTGGAGGCGTCATCATGTTCGCGATGCTAGTTGTAGGTTTCCTCGCGGCGATTGGGATTTCATTCATTCCGAATACCATGGTCGCGTTGGCTGCGGAGAAGCCTTCGGCTGCGCGCTTCGAAGAGGAATGGCCCAAGCTTATCGCAGCCGCTAAGAAGGAAGGCAGCGTGATGATCGCCTCCGGCGGCGCGCCGTCGCGGCAATATCGCCCCGTCGTCGACGTCTTCTCGAAAAAATACGGCATCACCGTAGAGGTCTCTACGGGAAGCGCGACGGACACCGTCAACCGGGTTCTCGCGGAGCGCAAAGCCGGAAAATACACCATTGACGTCACATTGATCAGCGTGCGCGAGGCGCAGCAGAGGCTGCTTCCCGCAGGCGCGCTCATACCGTTCACTCCGCTGCTCATCCATCCCGAAGTCCTCGACAAGTCCGCGTGGTTCCAGGGCCGCCACTGGTACGGCGACAAATCTTCGAACACGATCTTCATCTACCACGTGTCGAAAGAGGACAAGTACGAGTTCTGGTACAACACCGAAAAACTCAAAGACGCCGATATCGCGGCGCTTAAAAAGCAGACGGACTTCTTCGACGCGCGTTGGAAGGGCAAGCTCATGGGACAGGGGATGGGCGACCCGTCCGGCATCCGGCAGATGATCGACAGTTACTTCGAGCCCGACCGCGGCCCCGAGTGGGTCAAGACGTATCTCCTCGATGCTGGATTGACGTTTTCGGACGATCGCAGAATTCTGGAGACTTGGCTCGTGGGCGGCCGATTCCCGCTTCAGCCCGTCGTCACCGGCAGCGAAGATCTGATAACGCTTTCTAAAAAAGGACTGCCGATCAAGCAGGGTTTTCTTCCGAAACAGGTCGCGCTTGTGCGAGCGGGAGGCTCTGGATGCTGCATCGCGGCATTCGCCAACGCGCCGCATCCGAACGCGGCGAAGCTGTTCGCGAACTGGTTCCTCACAAAAGAGGCACAGACTCTGACGCATACAATGGTGCCTAACCTCGACCGCTCGTCGCTGCGCAACGACATCCCGTTTGGCGAGGTGCCTCCCGACCAGCGAAGAGTGGCAGGCGTTGATTACGGCTTCCCCGACGCCGATCCGAAATTCGGCGCGCGGCAAGAAGAAGCGCAGAAATGGATTTACAAGCTCTGGGAGTCGCGGCAGAAATAAGTCCCTTTCGAATTCAGCGCTAAGCAGCGCGAGCCGTAAACAATGGATCGGTCCCAGACGATAGACGAGCTGCGCGGCGCGCGAAATATTCCCGCTTTCCATCTCACCGCCGGTCACGTCGTCATGGCGGCGGTGCTGCTCGTCCTGGGCTATTTCCTCGTCTGGCCCGTCCTGCTCCTTTTAATCAACAGTTTCAACGCGGCGAGCGACTGGTTCGTCGAGCCACGTGTGTGGGGAGTGCGTCACTGGCAGAACGCTTTTCAGCGGCCGGGTCTGCTGAAATCGCTCGGCAACACGTTGTTGATATGGTCTTTGACCGTTTCGTTCAGCTTTCCGATCGGCGTCACGATCGCATGGCTGCTCGCGCGTACGCGGGTTCCGTTCAGCCATTCGCTGGAATTCATGTTCTGGATCTCCTACATGGTGCCGACGCTGCCGACGACGATCGCCTGGATCAGCCTGCTGGACCCGGATCTCGGCTTCATCAATGTCGCGCTCACCAAGCTCGGGTTGTTCGCGCAAGGGCCTTTCAACATCTTCAGCGTCCCGGGAATTGTTTGGGCGAACCTGATGGGCCATGGCATCGCGATCAAGGTCATGCTGCTGACGCCAGCCTTTCGCAACATGGACTCGACGCTGGAGGAGGCTGCGCGGGTAGGCGGCGCCGGCAACCTGCGCACTTTGTTTAGAGTTACGATGCCGCTGATGCTGCCGCCGATGGCGCTGGTTTTCGCGCTGCAGCTGCTGCGCATCTTTCAATCTTTCGAGACCGAGTACCTGCTCGGCGTGCCGTTCGGCTTCTATGTCTATTCGACGAAGATCTACGCGCTGATCCGCGACCCGGTGCCGAATTACGGCGAAGCGACCGTCTTGGCCAGCATGACGCTGCTCGTGATCGCGCTGATCATTCCATTGCAGCGCTGGATTCTCGATCGGCGCCGTTACACGACGATCACCGGCAGCTTCAAGCCCGGACTGATCGACCTCGGGCGATGGAATTACGTCGCTTTTGCTCTGATCGCAACGCTTCTTTTCCTGCTGACGATCGGGCCTCTTTGCATTCTCGTTCTGGGAAGCTTTATGACGCGCATCGGCTACTTCATGCTCGGCTTCACGCTCGATCATTGGCGGCTGGTACTGAGTGATCCGGTGTTTACCAAAGCGCTCCGCACGACGCTGCTTCTCGGCACCAGCGCCGCCGTGTTGAGCCCTCTGCTGTTTTCGGTCGTTGCCTACATCATCGTGCGAACGCGCTTGCCGGGTCGGCGCGCGCTCGATCTCATGGTCTGGTGCGCGGGGGCGATCCCCGGCATTCTCGCCGGCCTCGGACTTCTATGGCTGTTCATTGACACGCCGGGACTGAACGTCCTGTTCGGAACGATTTGGGCGTTGATCATCGTAGTGGTGGTCCAGGGAAAGACCACCGGCGTTAATGTGATGAAAGGAGTCTTCGTCCAGGTCGGAGCCGACATGGAGGAAGCCGCGCGGGTCTCCGGCGCGGGATGGCTCAGAACTTACTTCCGCATCTGGCTGCCGCTGCTGAGTCCGACGTTGATTCTCGTTGCCGTCATGAATTTCGTGAGCGCAGCCGGCGCGACGGGCAGCATCATCCTGCTCGCGTCGCGCGACACCATGACCCTCTCGCTCATGGCCCTGGAGCTGTCATCTATCGCCGTGAGCAATCGGGAAGCGGCGAGCATTATCAGCATCTTCATTATCGCGATGACGGTGGCGGGCGCTGTCATCGTGAGAGCGATAGGCTCTCGCGTCGGCGTGCGCGCACTGGCGAGAACCTCTCCCATTGTTGAAAATGTTGCGCCCCTTGCCGGAGTCCAGCGACCGTAATCGCGGCGGATCTTATATTTGCTCCTGAACGCCGAATCGCTTTCCCGCCGCCTGTCCCAGCAGCACGAGGACAATCAGTAGGCCGAAAATGATGACGCCAAAGGCGCTCAGCTGGGGAAAAGACCCATTGTCCCACAGGTCGAAAATCACAACGGCGGCGGTGCGGTTCTGCGACCGCGCGAGCAGGAGCGCGATCGTCAATTCGCGGTACGCGTGCACCATGACCCAGAACCAGCCCGCCATGAGGCCCGGGCGCAGCAGCGGCAGGTAGACGCGGCGGAAGTTCGTCAGCCAGCGGCCGCCGGCGACGATCGCCGCCTCCTCCAATTCGGAATGGATTTGCAGCATCGAAGTCGAAACGAAGCGGAGCGCCACCGCCATATATCGCGTGACGTACGCGAGGCCGATAATGATTAACGTACCGAGGATCGGCACGGGCACTAACAGATAAAACCAAAGGAATGCGGTGCCCAGAACGACACTCGGCACCGCGATAGGCGCAAAGCCGAGAAAGTCGATCAGCTTGCGCCCTGGCACGCGCGTCTTGTTGATGAAGTAGCTCATCGTCGAAACGAGCAGCATCACGACCGTTGCTGTTCCGACTCCCACGAGCGTGCTGTTCCACAGCGAATGCAGAGAGTAGGACGCGTCGTTGAGTATCTCGCGGTAATTGTCGAGAGTCATCGTCTCCAGCGCCTGCACAGAGGGAGACTGGTAGCGCGCGAGAAACGACGCGTAAAATACGACGAGAAACGGCAGCCCGGTAATAACGAAAACGAGCAACAGCGCGATCCCGCAGGTGACATATCGCCAAGCCCCGAGGTCGATGCGCCGCGGGCGGAAATCTTTGCCGGTTACGGTCTGATATCTTTCATTATGGCGCACGAGCCGGAAGTACCCGGCCAAAAGCGCGATCGATAAGAGCAGGATCGCCATCGAATACGCGCCTGACAATCCCCAATCGGTGGGCGTGCGCGCTGTATTATAAAAGATCTCCGTCGTATACAGGCGGACGTGGGCGCGCCCGCCGAGCAGCAGCGGCACCTCGAAATTCTCGATCGCGTATACGAGCAGGAGAAGAACCGCCGCGCCGACCGCCGGCAACACGAGCGGAACAGCGATGCGGATCAGCGTCGTCCAATTGCCCGCGCCCGCTACGGCGGAGGCCTCTTCCAGGCGTGGATCCATGGATTGCAGTGCGGCGGCGAGCAGCAGATAGGCGAGCGGCGTCATCTCGAGCGCGTGGACCCACACCATGCCCCAGAAAGAATAGACGTTGAAGAAACCGCGGATGCCGATCATCGCATTCAGGATCCCGATGCTCGGGCTCGCGAGAAATATCCACGATACCGTGATGAGGATTCCGGGAATGATAATGCGCCCCAGCGTGATAACATTGATCAGCCGCGCGAGCGGCGTGTTGGTGCGGTTGACGACCCAAGCGAGGAATACGCCGAGCGTGAAGGAAACGAGACTCGACGCGAGCGCGAAATAAAGCGTATTCCATGTCGCGCTCCAAAAATCGGCGCTACCGAAAGCGCGAGCGTAATTGGCGAGCGAGAAGGTGAGATCGAAGAACCCCGGTTCGCCTGGACGGACCACTTTGAGGCTCGTCCAGACGATCATCAGGAGCGGAACAACGACCTGATAAATCAGGATGGCGACGATGAGCGCCAGAGCGATGCCGCCGCTGTCGAGCCCGAGTCGCCGTCTCATTGCCGTCGCGTAAAGCGAGCGAGTCTATTTCTTCTTACCGATGTATTGATTCCAGTAGCCGTGGAGCCGCTCGACGATGTCGTCGCTTACATAGCCGAACGGCACGATCTTGGCGTCTTCCGGCAGATAGGGATGCTTCCCAATCAGCGGGCCGCGAAATTCGTCGGCCGTGTATTTCTGGCTTTCGTCCGAGAGCGTCCAGTCGCTGAAGAGCGCCGAAGCGTGCGGATGCTGTGTGTTGGCGTTGATGATCATCGACCCGGCGTAGGCGAGGATCGGCGCCGTATAGACGATCGCGAAAGCGGTCTTCGGATCTTTCTTCTTGGCGAGCGCGCCTTCATAGAGAAAATTGTCGCCCTGGATCGCGTGATCGCCGGCCAGCATGAGGTTCATCCTCTGCGTGTGGCCGCGCTGGATGATCGGCTGGTTCTCGCCCATACATTTCAACCATTGCTTGAACTTTTCCTCGCCCATTAGTGTATACAGGCCGACCATGAAGCGCGTTTCCGGCGGATCGAAGGAGACCTGACCCTTGTAAGCCGGATTGCAAAGGTCCATCCAATCCTTCGGCGCCTTGTCCGGCGGAATGAGGCTCGTGTTGTACGAGATGCCGTGCTCGCTCCAGTACCACGGCATCCAGCGGTTTTCCTTGTCAATGAAACCCTGAAATTTTTTCGGGATGCGGGCCGTCGCCGGCGTCGGATAATTGGCGATCAAGTCCTGCTTGAGGATCACGGGCAAATCGGGTACCGCGAGGCTGATCGCGTCGGTCAGATGGCGCTTGGCGGTCTCTTCGGCGATCAGCCGCTCGGCGGCGTCCTGCGAGCCCATGTCGGTGAGCTCGACTTTCACGAACGGATAGCGTTTCTCGAACAGCCGCACCTGGTCGCGCGCCAGCTTGCCGCGGAAGGTATGGATGAAAGTAAGCTTGCCCTCCTTGCGCGCGCCTTCTTCCAGGCGCTTGCTGCGCTCTGCGGCATTGAGCTTCGCCAATTCGGCGTACAGCTTCTCGGCGGCCGACGGAGCGGCGGCCGCATTCAGGACCGCCGGTGCGATCATCAGCGAAACCGACAGGCAGATACTCGGATAAAGGATGCGCAGGAGATTCTTCATAATCCGCTCCCTTATAATATTGCGAGACTATGGGCAACCGAACGGGGTGTCAACAAGGTTGACGCATCGGCGGATTTGGATGTAATCGATGTTAGTCGAACAGCGGAGGTAACATGCGGCGAACCATCACGTGGCCCGACGGCAAGCTCATCTGCGCGACGTTCACCGTCGCGTTCGAGGCGTTCACCAGAGGCGGCCACTTTAAGAAGAAATCGGATCTCAAAGTGAACCTCGCCTCGGTGTCGCACGCCAACTACGGCGGTAACGTCGGCATCTGGCGCATCATGGAGATCTGCGAGCGCGCCGGAGTGCGCGCGACGATCGATACGAACGGACTCGCGGTGACACGCTGGCCGGAGGCCGTCAAGGCGCTGCACGACGCCGGTCACGAGATCGCCGGCCACGGCACAACCAATGACATTGTCATGACCGATTTGAGTCCAGAGCAGCAGCGGGCTGAAATCCGCGAATGCAATCGCATCATCAAGGAAGTCACCGGCAGCCAGCCGGTCGGCTGGGTCGGCCCCGGAGGGCTGCACACCCCGGAAACGATCGGCATCCTTGCCGACGAAGGCTACACATGGTGCGGCGACCAATGCGACGACGATCTGCCGTACGTCGTCAAAGCCGCAGGCAAGCCTATCACAATCATCCCGAAGCACTGGTACTTCAACGACTGGCGCGCGTGGGGCGGGGGGCAATCCAACGGCGAGATCGCCTTCGAGGGCTTCAAAGCGGCGTTCGACTTCATGCGCGAAGAAGCGCAGCGCGGCCGGCCCGGGCGCATCGACGCCTTGGTCCATGCCGAGCTCGGCGGCCGGCCGTACATGGCCTTCGCGTTCGAGAAGATGATCCGCTATTTGAAAGAGTTCGAGGATATCGTCTGGTTCACTCACCGCCGCGACATCGCCGAATACTGCATCGAGCGGACGAACAATCCGCCGGAATACCGGCCGATGGGAGACTACTGAGCCGCGTAATGCCGACGGCGTTCATCACCGGCGGCGCCGGCGCGATCGGCAGCGCCTCGGCCCGTGCGCTCGCGCGCGACGGCTGGCGCGTCGTCCTTGCGGACATCGACGGCGACGAGCTGAAGCGCGTCGCCGCGGATATCGGCGACGCGGTCGCAGGGACATTCGTCCTCGACGCGACCGACTTCGACGCCGTCGACTCGGCGATTGAAAAAGCCGCGGCGACGAACGGCTGGCTGCAAGGCCTCGTCACGGCGGCCGGCGGGCTGCGCCACATTCCAGGCGCGAAGGGGGCGCCGTTCACAGAGACTTCCCCCGAGAGCTGGGACGCGCTCATCGAGGTTCATCTGAATGCCGTCTACTACGCCTGCCATGCGGCGTTACCGGTTTTTTACCGCCAGGAGACCGCCGCGATCGTCAATATCGCTTCCGGCGCCGGACTGCGCGGCGGACCACCGCACATTCGGCAGCGCAACGCCTCGGTCTATTCCGCGACGAAGGCCGGCGTCATCGCGCTCACGCAATCGCTCGCGCAGGAGGCGGCGTCTCACGGCGTGCGCGTCAACGCGGTCGCGCCCGGGCGCGTCGAATCGCGCACGAAATCGTGGGACGAAATGGAGCGCATGCGGCGCGAAGAGGGCGACGTCCGGCTGCCGCCGTTAGGTCGATTCGGCCGCGCCGCGGAGGTCGGCGACGCGGTCGCATTTCTGATGTCCGATCGCGCCGCCTATATCACCGGCGCATGCATTGATGTCAGCGGCGGCTCGCGGCTTCACTGAACAATGGCAACGGCGTTCATCACCGGCGCGGCGAGTCTGATGGGCGAAGGCATCGCGCGCGCTCGCCATGCGCGGCTGGGATCTCGTGTTGACGGATATCAACGAAGCCGGCGCGCGCAGCGTGGCCGATAAGATGCCTCAAAATACCCGCGTCGAGACCGCGCGCATGGACGTGACCGATCGCGGCAGTGTTCGCGCGATCGTGCAGGACACGGCGAAGCGCCGGGGCGCAATCGATGCGCTGGTGAATTGCGCGGGCGGTTTGCGCGGCCTCGGCCTCACGCCGAAGCCGCTCGCGGAGATGCCGCCTGACGAATGGCGCAAGGTGATCGACGTCAACCTGAAAGGCGTGCTCAACGTCGTCCATGCCGTTCTGCCCGTGATGAAGGCGCAGCGGCGCGGCGCCATCGTCTCGATCGCGGCGAGTCGCGGGCTCCGCGGCGGGAAAAATGCCGCGCATTATTCCGCCGCGAAGGCGGGCATCATCGTCTTCACACAGACGATGGTGCTCGAATGCGCCGAGTACGGCGTGCGCATCAATTCCATCGCGCCGGGCAACGCCGACGCGCGCTGGAAGCATAGCGACGATGGATCGACTGCCGCGCCGCTCGGCCGCGCGACTTCGGCCGAGGACATCGGCAAGGCGGTCGCGTGGCTCGTCTCCGACGAAGCGGCGCATGTGACCGGCGCGTGCATCGATGTATCGGGTGGCACGACGCTGCATTGAAAACAAGCAAGGTTGCGCTGCTTCGCTCGGCGAAGTAAATAAGAGCAAAGCAAAGGAGAAACGCATGGCGAACGAAGCGGTGAACCGTTATCTCGAAGGCATCAACGGCAAAAATTATCTCGTCGGCGTCGATTGGGAGCAGTGGCTGAAGATCGATCCGCCGTATCCCGAGGTCGGATTCAACGTCAAAGAAGTCACCGCGCGATTTCACCGCAACGGCTACGATTGGGACATTCACGGCAGGCTCTACACGCCGGAGAAAGAAGTCGATCCTTCGCTCGCGATCACCGTCACGCACGGCGGCGCCGGCTCCGAGCGCATTATGGACGAGACGCCGGACGGCAGACCAGGGATGTCGCGTCGTTTAGCAGCGCAAGGATTCAAAGTCCTCGCGATGACCTACCCCGGCCACTACCCGCCTGGCGGCACCTGGACCGAATCGGTCGAGGAGCGTATGCCGCATTACCTCCTGGACAAAGAGCTGCCGTTGAAAGAGGTTCTCGACCGAAACCTAAAGTGTACCTTTAATGTCAATTGTCAGGGCTTCGCAGCGCTCATCGACGCGAATCTCGCGGGCCGGAAAATTCTCGGCTGGGGACACTCGACCTCGGGGCCGATGCAGGCGCATATGCACCGTTTCATTAAAAAAGCAGAATACATCGGCCTGCTCGGCTTCGGCACCGGCGGGCCCGACGGCTGGCGTCTCGAGTGGCGCGAGAAGACCGGCGCGGAAAAAACGAAAGTCTACGAGATCGACAAGATCGCGCGCAGGAACCCGAAATTCTTCAAGGCCGCCGGCTACGAAGATCCTGAAGACTTATGTCCTTGGGGCGGCGCGGAAGAATACCTCGCCTGGGCCGGCAAGGTGCGGTCGCAAATGAAGACCTCGCTCTGCGACAACCAGCACCTGGTCAACAAAGAAATTATGGAGGAATATCCCAAGCGCACGGGACTGCCGCGCGAGGAATATTTCGATCACCTGCAGGAGCCGCGCGCCGACTGGCTCAAGAACATCAGCGTGCTATTCGTCGTCGGCGAGAACGACAAGGGCCACTGGAAGGAAGGCGATCCAATCGAGAACAAGCGCGAGCCCTACATGTGCAACCGGTATCGCCAGGCGGGCGTGAAGCGCTCGCACGTCGTGCTGATCCCGCGCTACGGGCATGTCGGCTACGCGGAGCTGCATAACGAGAAGATCGCCTATCTCTGGCTCTGGGCGTTCAAGAACGGCTACTTCGCATAAAGTTCACTCGCTGTAGTATTTTCTCGCCCATGCCGCGACGTCGCCGCGGCGCGCGAACCACACCTCTTCGCGGCTTTTCGCGTAGGCGACGATCTGCTCGAAGGTGTCGATCATCGGGATGCGTGAGCTGATATATCCGTGCGTGATGACGTTCATCATCGTGGGATTCTCGCGACCGATCTTGTAGCGGTAATCGAACTCGTCTTTGAATTTTTCGAAGAAGTCGTGTCGCGACATGCCGTGCATCGTGCGATTGTCGTTGATCGTGTATTGGTGGGGAAACTCGATCAATACTTGCCCGTTCACGTGAAGCGGGTAGGGCATCTCCTCGTCATGGAAGTCGCAGTGGTATTGCAGCCCGGCTTCGAGAATTAATTCCGGTGTGTTGTCCGTCGAGCGCACGCCCGGCGACGACCAGCCGGTCGGCTTCTCGCCCGTCGTCTTCGTAATCGCCTCGACCGTCTTGAGAATGTTCTCGCGCTCCTGCTCGCGCGTGAGCATGTAGAGAAATTCCCCCTGGTCCCAGCCGTGCGCGACCATCTCGTGGCCGCGCCCGTGCGCGTATTTTATGAGTTCCGGATAATAGACGCAGGTGAGGCCGTTCACGGGCATGCTGACCTTCACGCCGTATTTGTCGCAGATATCCAGCATCCTTCGGATGCCGACCTTGGGTCCGAACTCGCGAAATGTCTCGGTCGACCAGTCGCGCTTCCACAGCGCGTTCGCCGGCAGCGGCGACTGCAGCGCGCCGCCGCGCGTCGGCTTTTCGCGGTCCCATGCCTCGAAGGCTATGCCGACGACGAACGCGACCCGCGCATTGCCGGGCCAGGCGAAAGGCTCACGCGCCATGACGAAATTCCTCCTCGGGCCGTTGACAGTCGATCAAGAACCGACCTATAGCGTAACTGTTCCACCGCAGCAAGGAGGCGGCAATGAAACGCAGAAATTCCATGCACCCCGATTTAATTTTGTACAACGGCAAGATTCGCAGCTTCGCGGCGAACGGCTCGACCTTCGAGGCGCTGGCGTCCGCCGGCGGGCGCATCGTCGCGACCGGCGCGTCGGACGAAATTCGGCGTCTCGCAGGGCGGGATACGGAGCAGATTGATCTCGAAGGGCGCACGGCGATTCCCGGTCTCACGGACACGCACGTGCATCTCGCCGAGAAGGGCACCGCCGAGATGGAGTTCGTCGACTGCCGGGATTTTTACACCGAGACTTACTCGATCGGCGACATTCTCCAGACGCTCGCGAAGCGCGCCGCCGAGACGCCGAAAGGCTCGTGGATCGTCGCGCACGGGAGCCCGATGCAGGACTTCCGCCTGAAGGAGAAGCACTTTCCAGACCGGCACGATCTCGACCGCGCGATTCCCGATCATCCCGTCTCGATCTCCTTCGGCGCGCACATCACGATTGCCAATACGCTGGCGCTCAAATTGGCGAAGATCACAAAGGACAGCGCCGACCCTGCGGGCGGCGCGATCCGCAAGGACCCGCAGACCGGCGAGCCGACCGGCGAGCTGCACGAGCGCGCACAGCTCCTTCTCAGAAAAGCCGCGCCGGTATTTAGCTACCTGCAATTAAAAGACGGCATCGTCTATGCGCTCAACCAATGCCTCGAGCGCGGCGTTACGACGGTGCACGACATCGTGCGCTCGGGCGAGCCTGTGCGCGCGTACCAGGAAATTTTCAAGGAAGGGAAGCTCCCCGCGCGCGTGAGCCTGCTCCCGCGGGTGATCGAGTCATTCATCGAATCGAAGAGCCTGATCGAGCTGGGCTTGATCACGGGCTTCGGCAACGAATGGCTGCGCGTCGGCGGCGTCAAGATGAGCATCGACGGCGGCATCACCGGCCGCAACGCCTGCTTCTACGATCCCTACGAGGACGACGAGCATAACTGCGGCATCATCCGCATCGAGCAGGACGAGCTCAACGAGACCGTCCTGCGCTGCCACACGGCGGGGCTGCGCTGCTGCGTGCACGCGATCGGCGACCGCGCGTTCGACATGGCGCTCGGCGCGTACGAGAATGCGATCGAGAAGTCGCCGCGCAAGGATCACCGCCACCGCATCGAGCACATGGGCAATTGGCTCGCGTCGCCCGAGCGCATGCAGCGCATGGTGCGCTCCGGCATCATCGCGATCCCGAACATCGCCATCGGCTACTACGTCGGCGACGCGATTCTCGACTGCGTCGGCGAGAAGCGCCTCACCAAGGCGTTCCCGTTCCGCACGCTGCTCAAGAACGGCGTCATCATCGCCGGCGGCTCGGACTCGCCGGGTTACTGGCCGGTCGATCCGCTGCGCGACATCGCCGCTTGCGTGTCGCGGCGAATGCGCTGGGGCGATGTGTGGATTCCGGAAGAGCGAATCTCGCTGCAAGAGGCGTTCGCGATGCACACGACGACGGCTGCCTACGTCGGCTTCGAGGAGAACGACAAGGGCACGCTGGAAGTCGGCAAACTCGCCGACATCGCCGTCTGCGCCGAGGATCCGTTCGTGATTCAGCCGGAAAAGATCAAAGACCTTAAAGTAGAGATGACCATTGTAGGCGGGGAGGTGGGCTATAGAGCCTAATGTAGGTTTAACTTCTAATCAATTGCCTTACCCGTAGGACTATTGCTTCTTGACCAAATCGTAACCACGGACGTGCATGCAGCGTAAATACATATTCTGCATATCCATGTTTGCCCCTACTGTTGCCGGTCCACCTGGGAATGCGTATCGCGCATCGCGTTCGCATTCGTAGCTCTCTCGCTGAAAATCTACCTGCGTTTTTCCCAGCGGGATAGTCCACTCAAGCTGTCCGCAGCTGGCGAGCAGGATGAGCGATAGCAGCATCCGTCTCATCCTTTGCTCCTTTGGTTCACGAGCCACATCGGAATTCTGCCGTAGAGGCAGGCAGCACGGCCCTTGCTTCTTCAACGAAGCCTCATCACTTCACCGCCATATCCCAGGTCAGCACTTTCTCGTCCGGCCTAATCTTCCAGTTCACGTTCTTCGCCATGGCGTAAATATCCGCCAGGTTGTAGAGCGGGATGTAAGGCACCTCGTCCATGAGGATCTTCCCCGCCTGCTGCAGGAATGCCGTGCGTTTTTTCATGTCCGGTGTCTTCTGCTCCTCCTCGACCAGCTTGTCGAACTCGGGATTGCTGTAGTTTGTTCGCTTGGTCGTGCCGGTGCGGAAATATTGATCGTAGAGCGTATCGGCGTCCGTCAGCGAGCCCCGGCCAATATAATAGAAGGGGAGCTTGCCGCCGTTGACGCCCGTCGTCTCCCAGAAGGTCGCCCATTCCTGCGATACCACATCGACGCGGAATCCCCCTTTCGCCATCTGGGCGGCGACGACCTGACAGACCTCGGTGTCTTTCGGATAGCGGCCAGCCGAGTAATAGAGCTTGATGTCGCAGCCGTTCGGGTAGCCTGCGGCGGCGAGCAACTCCTGGGATTTTTTTGGATCGTAGGGGTAGCGCTTGAGCTTGGGATCGGCGCCGACGACGTTGGAGCCCACCGGCCCATGGTTGGCGTAGCCAATGCCTTCGAAGATGTTCTTGACGATGGAATCGGCGTCGACGGCGTAATTCGCCGCCTGACGCACGAGCTTGTTGTCGAATGGCTTGTACGCGACGTTGAAGGCGAGGAGGAACATGCGCAGCCCTTCGACTTTGTCGACCTTAACGCGCGGATGTTTTTCCAGACGCGCGACCTCGTGCACGGGGACGTTGTTGATGAAGTCGCACTGGCCCGATTCGAGCGCGGCGAGGCGCGCGGCGTCCTCGGTGACCTTCTTGAATACGGCTTCTTTGACGTTCGCCTTTCCGCCCCAATAATCGTCGTTGCGCGTGAAGACGAAATTGCCGCCGCGCTGGTAGCTCACGAAGCGATACGCGCCGGTTCCGATCGGGTGCTGCTCCCACTCGGCGCCGTATTTCTCGACCGCAGCTTTGTTGATGATGAAGCGGTTTTCCAGCCGGTCGAGGAAGATCGCGAGCGGCTGCTTGGTGATGAAGATCGCGGTAAGATCGTCGGGCGTCTGGATCTCGGTGACGTCCTTGAAGTTCGAGCCCTGCAGGCTGCCGCTCTTCTCGTCCTTCATGCGCTCGATCGAGAACGCGACGTCCTTGGCCGTGAGCGGCGCGCCGTTGTGAAACTTAATCCCTTTCTTGAGCTTTATGACCCAGCGTTTACCGTCGAATTGCCACGAGTCGGCGAGGATGCCGTCGTAGTCCTTCTTCTTGTAGTTGTATTCGACGAGCGGCTCGAAGACATGCTGCCACTGTCCGTAGATCGGGCTCGAGCTGTGCTTATACGGATTCATGTTATCGGCGACGCTGGAATGATAAATCGTCACGCGGTCGCGCGTAGCGGCGAAGGCATCGCGCACGAACGCGGGCGCGACGGCGGCGCCGATCGCGGCCGCGGCGCTGTTTTTGAGAAACTGTCTGCGGCTCATGCCGCGGGTCGATTTGTTCATACTGTCTCCTCGCTGCCGCTTCTTTTATTGTCTTTGCAGTTTGGGGTCAAACAGGTCCCTGAGGCCGTCTCCCAGGAGGTTTATACCGAAAACGGTGATGAAAATCGCTAGGCCGGGGAAGATCGTGAGCCATGGCGCGCGCGTCATGTAGCTGCGCCCTTCGCTCAGCATCGAGCCCCAGGTCGGTATGTAAGCCGGCACGCCGAGCCCCAGAAAGCTGAGGCTCGCCTCGGAGATGATGACAATCGCCATCGCGAAGGTCGCGACCACGGTCACGCTCGGCAGCGTATTCGGCGCGATGTGTCGCAGTAGAATGTAGAAGTCCTTGGCGCCGAGAGCGCGCGCGGCGGTGATGAAATCCCGCTCTTTTAGAGACAAGACCTCGCCGCGCACCACGCGGCAATACTGCACCCAGCGGCTCATCATCAAGGCCAGGATGATATTCACCACGCCTTGACCGAGGAAAGCCATCAATGCGATCGCGAGAAGGAGAAAAGGGAAGGCGAGGAATATCTCAGTCACTTTGCTCACGAGTTCATCGACGCCTTTCCCGAAGTAGCCCGCGACGCCGCCGAGAATACAGCCCAGGAGTCCCGCGAGAATAACCGTTGTCGCACCGACGAGGAGGGAGATGCGCGAGCCGTAGATGATCCGGCTCAGGATGTCGCGGCCGAGATTATCCGTTCCGAGCCAGTATCTCGCCGCCGCGCCGCCGGCCCATGCCGGCGGCTGCAGGCGCGCTTCGAGCCGCTGCTCCTGCGGATCGTAGGGCGCGATCATCGGCGCCGCGACGCCGCAGACGATCAGCCCTACGAGAATCATCCCACCGGCGAAAACTTTGAAATAGCGAAAGCGCCGCATTAAAGTTTGATCCTCGGATCGATGAACGTATACACGACGTCGACCAGAAGATTGACGGCGAAGTAAATGACGCCGAAGAATAGGATCAGCACCTGCGTCAGCCGGTAATCGCGGGCGGAGATCGACTGGATCAGGAGATCGCCGATTCCGGGATAGGAGAAAACCGTCTCGGTGATGACCGAGCCGTTCAGCAGCGCGCCGAGCTGAAGGCCGAGGATCGTTACGACCGTGATGAGCGCGTTGCGCAGAATATGGCGCCAGATGACGGCGCGCTCGCTGAGGCCCTTGGCGCGCGCCGTCATGACGTAATCCTGGCGCATCATTTCGAGAACGCTCGACCGCGTGATGCGCGTCACGATCGCCGCGAGCGCCGTACCGAGTGTAATCGCGGGCATCAGCAGATGCTTCACCGCGCTCCAGAACGCGGCCATGTTTCCCATAAGCAGGCTGTCCAATAAATAAAATCCGGTTATCGCTTGAACCTCGAGGCCGTACTCGATCCGGCCCGCGACAGGAAGCAGGTTCCACCGGCCGCCGAGAAAATAGATCAGCATGATGCCGAGCCAGAAGTTCGGCAGCGAGACGCCGATCAGCGCCATGCTCGTCCCGGCATGATCGACGAGCGTGTCGCGCTTGACGGCCGAGTACACGCCGATGGGGATCGAAATCAAAATCGCGACGATGAGGCTGATCGTGGCGAGTTCGATTGTCGCGGGCAGCCGCTCGAGGACGAGCTTCATCACGGGCTCGCCGAACTTAAGCGAGCGCCCGAAATCGCCGACCATCGCGCGCGAGATGAACTGCCAGTACTGCATCGCGAGCGGCTCGTCGAGCCCCCATTCGTGGCGAACGCGCGCGACATCCTCCGGCGTCGCGTTTTCGCCCAGAAGCAAGTAGACCGGATCGCCCGGCGCGAGGTGCATCAGCAGAAAGACGATGAAGGAAATGCCGAGAAGAACCGGTATCGCTCCGATGAGGCGCCGTCCGATCATGGGAGGCGAGTGTTATTGTCCAAGCTGCGCGAAGGATCGGTCGAGGAGCTGCACTGCGTTGTCGACTTGATCTTTATTCACGTTGAGTGGCGGCGCGATGCGCACCACGTTGCCCCAGAGGCCGCCTTTGCCGATCAGCAGTCCATTACGTTTCGTCGCTTCGAAGAGCCGCTTGAGGGACGCCGCATCAGGCTTTTTGTTCTCGCCGACGAGCTCCATCGCCTGCATCAAGCCCATGCCGCGCACGTCGCCGATGACGGGATATTTGCTCTTGAGCGCTTCGAGCCCCTGGCGCAGCCGGTCGCCCATCACGCGCGCGTTCTCGACGAGATTTTCTTCTTCGATGACCTCGATCGTCGCCTGAGCGGCCGTGGCGGTTACCGGGTTGCCGCCGAAGGTAGAGATTGTGAGTCCTTTAATGCTGTCGGCGACTTCCGGGGATGCGATAGTCGCGCCGATCGGCACCCCGTTGGCCATGCCTTTGGCGAAAGTCATGATGTCGGGCTCGACGCCCCAGTGCTCGATGCCGAACATCTTGCCGCCGGTGCGCCCCCAACCGGTCTGCACCTCGTCGCAGATGAAAAGGCCGCCATATTTTTTCAGAATTGATGTGATCTCCGAAAAATATTCTTTCGGCGGCGTGATGTAGCCGCCGACCCCCTGGATCGGCTCGGCGACGAGAGCGGCGACGCGCCCGGAGGTCTCCGTCTGGATCGCCTCTTCGAGGTCCTTGGCGCATTTGAGCTCGCAGCTGGGATAGGTGAGGCCGAACGGGCAGCGATAGCAGTAAGCGTTCGCGATGTGATGGATGCCGGGAACCGTCGTCGGCGCGATGCGCCACGATGCGTTGCCCGTGAGGCTCAGCGCCATGTAAGAGCGCCCGCTGTAGCTGTGGCGCAGCGCGAAGACATCCTGGCATTTGGTCGAGAGCTGCGCGATCAGTACCGCGGTCTCGTTTGCCTCCGTGCCGCTGTTGGTGAAAAAAGATTTTTGCAGGCGTCCGGGCGTGATCTGCGCGAGCTTCTCGGCGAGTCGCACGTGCGGCTCGTTGGGGTAGAGCGTCGAGGCATGCTGGAGCTTGTGCGTCTGCGCGTCGATCGCGGCAGTCACTTTTTCATTGCAGTGGCCGACGCTGATCGTGAGAATGCCGCCGAAGAAGTCCAGGTATTCCTTGCCCTCGCTGTCGTAAATGAAGCAGCCTTTGGCGTGATCGACGACCAGCGGCTCGTCGTAATAATTCGCGACGGAAGAAAAGAGATACTTCTGATGCTTGTCGAGAATTTCTTGCTTTTTCATCTTGCCTCAGTGGCGGCGTAGAAAGTCGAGAATGGGTGGGTGGCCTTTCTCGGGCATCTCTCGCAGATAGCCGTGCTTGCCGCCTTCGACGAGCACCAGCTCGGCGCCCGCGATTTTCTTTACCAGGGCGCGGGACGATTCCACGTGGCTCCCGGTGCCGCCTTCGTGCGTGTCTTTGCTGCCGACGATCACAAGCGTCGGAGCTTTGATATTTTGTACAATGTCGGTCGTCTCGTGGCATTGGCGCGCGACGACGTGACGCAGATAGCATTTGAGCGGCGGCACCTCGTCGACGATGAGATCCTGGAACTGCTTTACGACTTCCGGATGGCCCTTCATGAACTCGTCGCTGAACATGAAACCCGGACCCCAGTGGTCGTGCTGGTATTTTTCATAGCCTTTGCTGATCATCTCGTAGGCGGCGTCGAGCGGCACGCCGCGAGGATAATCCGTGAGCGTGTCGCTGTACTTGCCCGAGCCGGTCCCGGACAAGACGAGACTTCGGACCTTCTCCGGATGATCGAGCGCGATCCATTGCGCGACGCGCCCGCCCATCGAGTGGCCCATGATGTGCGCGCGTTTGATATCGAGAGCGTCCATGAGCGCGGCGCAATCCTGGGCGAATAATCGAGTCGAGTAGGCGACGTCGGGCTTATCGCTGCGGCCGAGGCCGCGGTGGTCGTAGATGAGTACCTGATAATATTTCGAGAACTCCGGCACCTGGAAGACGCGCCAGGGCGCGAGGCTGATGCCCGTGCCGGCGACGAGCACGAGCGGGTCGCCTTTGCCGTAGAGCTCGTAGTACAGGTTGACGCCGTTGACGTTGACTTTGCCGCTTTTGACCGGCTTGGGGCCTTCCATCGTTCCTCCGGAATGATGAGAAAAACGCTATCGAATCCGAAATTCACTGTCAATGAGCGTGCGCGGAATTGTTACTGGGCCGTCGCCCATTCGGCATCGGCGAGTTTCCACCCGCCGCCCAACGCGCGGTAAAGCTGGACAATGACGACCAGCTGCTGGAGCTGGGTCTGCGCGAGGGCGTTTTCCGCGGGGAAGAGTTGTTGCTGGGCTTCGAGTACTTCGAAGTAACTCGACAACCCCGCGATGTAGCGCTGGGTTGAGACGCTGACCGATTCTTGCAGATCGGCCACGGCGCGGGCCTGCTGGGCGCGCACCTCGGTCAGTTTCTGCCGCGAGACGAGTGCGTTGGATACCTCATGGAATGCGTTCAGAGCCGTCTGCTCGTAGCGGATGCGAGATTCTTCCCACTCGGACTTGAATTGCTGGTATTGCCCGACCAGGCGGCCGCCTTGAAAAAGCGGCCCCGCAAGCGATGCAGCGGCCGACCAGACTCTGTTTTTGCCGGAAGTAATCGCGGACAGCTGCGGACTTGCGAAGCCGAATAGGCCGGTGAGGTCCAGGCGCGGAAAGAAGTCCGCAATCGCTACGCCGATGCGCGCGTTGGCGGAAACGATCTGCTGCTCGGCCTGGCGGATATCCGGCCGGCGCTCGAGAAGATCGGAGGGGATGCCCGCGGGCACCTCCGGCGGCAGCCGCTGCGCCGTCAACGCCGCGCCGCGCGTTACCGGCGCCGGCGGACGGCCGATCAGGAGGTTGATCTGATTCTCCTTGAGCACGATGAGCCGCTCGAGGTTCGGCACCTCGGCAGCGGTTTGAGCGAGCGATGCGGAAGCGCGCGCCGTCTCCAGCCGCGACGCAACGCCGCCCTCGAGCCGGCGACGGAAGATATCGAGGCTGTCGCGAAAGCTCTCGGTCGTGCGTAGCGCGATCTCGCGCTGGAGATCGAGCTCGAGCAGCTCGAAATAGGCCTGGGCGACGTCGCTGACGAGAGAGAGCATCACGCCGCGGCGCGCCTCCTCGTTGACGAGGATCTGCGCGCGCGCGGCTTCGTCGGCGCGGCGAATGCGGCCCCAGAGATCTATCTCCCAGGAGGCGTTCAAGAGACCGGCGAATGCATTGACCGTCAGGCCGGCGGTCGATGCGACGCGGCCGTTGACGGCGTTTTTGCCGCGACCGGTGTCGCCTTCGTAGCCGACCTGCGGGAAGAGCTCCGAGCGGACCTGCACGGCAACGGCGCGCGCCTGCTCGATGCGCTGCACCGCGAGGAGCAAATCGTAATTATTAGCAAGCGCGTCTTTGATCAAAGATGCGAGCGCGGGGTCGTTGAAGACTTCCCACCAGGGCAGGTCGGCGATCGACGCCTGTTCGGCGGCACCCTCTTGGCCGCGAAACCCCTGAGGAGCGGCGACTTGCGGACGCTTATAGTTCGGACCGAGGGCGCAGGCGTATAGGACGACCATTGCCGTGATGGCGGCCAAAGCGGGCGTGATCCGATGCGTTCTAACCCTCCTCACCACGTCGACTCCGCAATTCATTCGGCCTGGGGCGTCGCAGCGGCTGGCGCATGCGCTTCTTTACGACGGCTGAGCCGCTCGACGACATAGAACGAGACTGGGATCAGAAAACTCGCGAGGATCGTGTCCGCCAGCATGCCCATGATGACGACCGTTCCGAGCGTGCGCCGCGCCGCGCTGCCGGCGCCAGCGGCCGTCCACAGAGGCGCGCAGCCGAGGATGAAAGCGATCGACGTCATGAACAGGGGACGGCGGCGCAGTCGCATGCCCTCCAAAGCGGCTTCCATCAGGCCGCGCCCCTTCTCGAATTCCAGTTTGGCGAACTCGACGATCAGGATCGCGTTCTTCGCCGCGAGACCGATGAGCACGATAAGGCCGATCTGCGCGTAGACATCGAGCGAGAAATGGCGCATCCAAAGACCGAAGAACGCGCCGATCACCGCGATCGGCACCGTCAGCAGCACCGAAAACGGCAGCGACCAGCTTTCGTAAAGCGCCGCCTGAATGAGAAAAACGAACAGCAGCGAGAAGCCGAACACGACGCTCACGGGCGCGCTTTCCGCCGCCACTTTCTCCTGAAACGACATACCGGCGTAATCGTAGCCCATCTCGCGCGGCATCGTCTGGGCGAAGACTTCTTCCAACGCGGCCATCGCCTGCCCGGAGCTGTAGCCGGGCGCGACGCTCGCGTTGATCTGCGCGGCGCGATAGCCGTTGAAGCGGACAGTGAATTCCGGTCCGTACGTGTTGCGCATATTGATGAAACTCGAAAGCTGAACCGCCTGGCCGTCGGCGTTGCGCACGCGGAAGAGCCCCACGTTGTTCGCATCGGTGCGAAAATCGCCCTCGGCCTCGACGTAGACCTGCCACACGCGGCCGAAGCGATTAAAGAAGTTGACGAAGACTCCGCCCATGAAAGCCTGCAAGGTGCGGTAAACGGTGGCGAGATCGACGCCTTGCTTGAGGACCTTGTCGCGGTCGACGTCGGCCAAGACCTGCGGCGCGCTCGGAACGAGCGTCGAAGAAAGAGTGGTGAACTCGGGACGCTTGCGCGCGGCTTCGAGGAAGCGGTCGGTGTTCTGCGCGAGAAAATTGATGTCCTGGCCGGAGCGGTCTTCGAGCATGAAGGTCGCGCCGCCCGAAGTTCCTATGCCGGGGATCGCCGGTGGCGCGAAGCCGAAGGCCTGCGCTTCGGGAAGCCCCGCAAGGCGCTGATTGAGATTATGGATGATATCGGCGGCTGTTAGTCCGGGGCGCTCGCCCCACGGTTTTAACGTGACAAAGAAAAACGCGTTGTAAGTCGTGTTCACGAAGCTCAACAGGCTGAAGCCGACCACAGTGTTGTAGCTTTGCACGCCGGGCGTATCCTTGAGGATCGCTTCGATACGCTTGGAGACCGCGTCGGTGCGCTGAAGCGACGACGAGACGGGAAGCTGAACGTTGACGAAGAAATAGCCCTGGTCCTCCTCCGGCAAAAACGATCGGGGTAGCACCGAGCCGAACAGACCTGCGCCGGCGGCGATGACGATCAACAGTATGACCGAGAAGATCGCCTTGTGCAGCAGCGCTTCGCTGCCGACGAGATAGCCGTGCATGACTCTCTCGAATCCGCGGTTGAACCACGCAAAAAACCGCCCGAGGATGCCGCGCGATGACTGTCGAGGGCGGAGCAGCATGGCCGAGAGCGCGGGCGATAGCGTGAGGGCGTTGAAGGCCGAGATTAGTGTAGAGATCGCGATCGTCACCGCAAACTGGTTGTTAAGCCGCCCTTGAATGCCGCCGACAAACGCGACCGGCAGAAACACTGACGCGAGAATCAACGCGATGGCGACCACCGGCCGCGAGACCTGCTCCATCGCCCGCAACGTCGCGTCGCGCGGCGAAAGGCCGCGCTCGATGTGCTGCTCGACGGCCTCGACGACGACGATCGCGTCGTCGACGACGAGCCCGATCGCGAGGACAAGCCCGAAGAGCGAGAGCGTATTGATGGAGAATCCCAGCAGCGGAAAGACCGCGAAGGTGCCGATCAGCGACACCGGGACGGCGAGCAACGGAATCAGGGTGGCGCGCCAGTTTTGCAGGAATAGAAAGACGACGAGGATGACGAGGATCAGTGCCTCGACGAGCGTCGTCACGATCTCCTTGATGCCCTCGCTCACCGCCAACGTGGTATTCAGGGAGACGGCGTAGTCGAGGTCGGAGGGAAAGCGCTGCTTGAGCTCGTCCATGAGCGCGCGCGCGCGGTCCATCGTATCGAGCGCGTTCGAGCCGGGCAGCTGATAGACGGCGATGATTGCCGAGGGCGCGCCGTTCACGCGGCCGATCTGATTGTAGATCTGCGCGCCGAGCTCGACGCGCGCGACGTCCCTTACGCGCACGATGCCGCCGTCGATGTCAGCGCGGAGCACGATCTCGCCGAATTCCTCGGCGGTAAGAAGGCGGCCCTGGGCGCGAACGGTATAGGTGAATTCCTGGCCTTTCGGCACCGGCTCGGCGCCGATCTGCCCGGCTGGGTTGACGTTATTCTGATTCGTGATGGCGACGATGATATCGTTGACGGTAATACCCTTGCTGGCCAGCGTATCGGGCCGGACCCACAAGCGCATCGCGTACTGTCCTGCCCCAAAGATAGACACCTGTCCGATGCCGGGCACGCGGCTCATCGGATCGTTGATGTTGATGTAGGCGTAGTTGGCGAGAAACGTTGCATCGTAGGTCCCTTTCGGCGAATAGAGCGAGAAAAGCGCTAGCGGACTCGTCGCCGACTTGCGAATCGTCACTCCCTGGTTGCGCACGTCGAGCGGCAGCTGCGACTCCGCCTGCAGGTAGCGCATCTGCGTGAGAATCTGGTCCGTGTTCGGGTCCGTGCTGACGTCGAAATCGACCCGCAGCCGCATGAGGCCGCTGGCGGAGTTGACCGACTGCATGTAGAGCATGTTATCTACGCCCTGCATCTGCTGCTCGATCGGCGTTGCGACCGATTGCTCGACAGTGATCGCGTCCGCGCCGACATAGGTGGCCTGGAGGAAGATCTCCGGCGGGGCGACGTTAGGAAGCTGCGCGATGGGAAGACGGACTAGCGAGACCAGACCGACGATCACCGTGATGATCGAAATGACGATCGCAATGATCGGATGATAGACGAAGAATCGCGGCATGGTCTACTTCGTCTGCGCCTGCGCGGCGCCGGTCGGCGCGGCGGCGCTTGCCGTCCGCGTGAAAGGCTGAGGATTAACGGCCATGCCTTCTTTAACTTTTTGCGTTCCTTCGGCAACGACGCGCTCGCCGGGCTTAAGGCCTGATTCGATGATCCACTGCGAGCCGACGCGATCGCCGACTTTGACCGGCCGGACGTGCACGTGATTGTCGGAACCGACAACCGCGACTTGATACGATCCTTGCAGCTCGGTTACGGCGCGCTGCGGGACCAGCAGCGCTCCGAGGGCGGTCTTCGGTGCCGCCTTCACGCGGACGAATTGCCCTGGGCGTAGCGCATTGCCGGGATTGGGAAAAACGCCCTGGATTCTCAGCGCGCCGGTCTTGACGTCGACCTGACGGTCGGCGAACGAAAACCTTCCCGTGTGCGGGTAAAGGCTGCCGTCGGCGAGAATCATCTGGAGCCGGATATTCTGCTCGCGCTCTGCGCGCTTCTCGGGATCGGGATTCATGCGCAGCCAGTTGATATGTTCCTGCTCGCTGACCGAAAAGAAGACCTTGATCGGGTCGACCGTCGAGATCGATGTGAGCGGCACGTTCGCCGCTACGAGATCGCCGACCTGCGCCTGCGCGATGCCGGCGATGCCGTCGATCGGCGAAGTCACCTTCGTCCAGTCCAGATTGAGCCGCGCTTGCGCAACCTGCGCTTTCGCGGCGGCGACCGCGGCCTCATTGCCGAGATTCGCCTGGACAGCGTTGTCGAGCTCCTGTTGGCTGACGACTTGGTCCTTCGCAAGCGGCGTTAAACGTTTGACGTCTATCTGGGTTTTCCCGAGCGCCGCTTCGGCTTGTTTTAATTGTCCTAGCGCCTGCTCGAGCGCGGCCTGGTAAGTACGCGGATCGATCTCGAACAGAAGCTGGCCGCTCTTGACGTACGATCCCTCTTTATAGTCCTGCCGCAGCAAGTAGCCGGTCACGCGCGGCTGGATCTGCGCGTTGACATAGCCGTCAAGCGTGCCGACCCATACGGAATAAATCGGCACGTCTTTCTGTTCGACGGCCACGACCTCGACGTCGGTCGGCTTTGCCTCCGCCTTCGGCGGCTGCTTACAGCCGGCGAAGGAGACGACGATTACCAGAGCAGCAACAATTTGCAGGAAGCTGTTCAGAATTCGAAGCACGGATAAGCCTTGCGCAAAAACCGGTGGCCTTCAATAAGGCGTTCCCGGAACTCATCCTCCCGCCCACAGCCGAACATTGTGTCGCGCCGGCCAACCTGCCAAAATGAGAATCTTCAGGCAGCGACTAGAGGTATCCTCCAATGTGGGCACAAAAATATGTATTTGCAACAGCTGCTTTGTTGATGCTGTTTTGTACTGCCACCGTGGCGTTCGCGGCGGGCCGGGAGGATACCGATCGAGCGGTCGATTATCTGATCGGCTATGTAGCTCGCTCGGATTCCACTTTCATTCGTAACGGGCAGAGCTATGACCCGCAAAAGGCGGCCGCGCATCTGCGCTCGAAGTACGATTATTTCAGAACGCAGATTCAGACGCCTGAGGATTTTATTCGTTTGGCCGCCACGAAGAGCGAGCTTTCTGGAAAGCCGTATTTGGTTCAAACGCGCGGCGGGCGCGTTTTCACGTCGGCAGAGTGGCTGACCCAGATTCTTGCCGATTACCGCGCAGGGCAGCAGCAGACCCTCGGGCAATTTCCGCCCTGATGTTCACCCTGTAGACGGGCACGAGTAGCCGCCGCTGCCCATTTATACGGTATGCCGGAATCGCTCAGGAGGCTCGATACAAACTACAAAAAAGCCGGCTGCAGTGGCATTCGTGGCGGGTTCCTTTCTGCCCGCCGGAGCCGGGGTTCGAAACGAACCGCCGGCTCCGTCCCCCCGGGCAGAACCGTGTGAAAAATTTACTTAAATTAGTTGTGCTGAGACGCTATGGCTTTTTCGTTTTTCTCCGACCCTCGCTCTTCGACGCGAAGATCGCGCAGCCGGCGCTGAAACCAAGTATTGTTGGGCCATTTCCATGGGTGGTGCGGCAATGCATCGCCAAGATACGGCGCGCCGTTCACTTTGCTCTGCTGAAAGATGCTTTGCCAATTCATAGGCGACCCTCCTTTTCAATCCGCCTCCACGGCGGTCCTCATCCCAACCTGAGTGTAGGCGCGTTTTTTGTTCTCGCCGTGCGCTTTCGCGAGCTCTCCCGGCTCGCCCAAAGCGCAAAGAGTTCACGCTCGGGGATATCGTTGACCCGCGCGAGATATCCGCTTCGCGTCAGCGCGCTTACCAGCGTTTGTGGAGACCGCCAATCGCTCCACAACACGCCTTCGACCGGCAGCGTCAGCAACGAGTCCGGCCTTTTTCCCGGCAACTGTTCAAGTAAATCGGCGGAGAAATCATACGATTCGATTGCCTTGTAAGCATCGGCTACGGCCTGTCGCTCCCGTTTGCCGCCAAGCGCGCGGCCGAGACTTTCGAACGTAGCGTGCAGCGAAGGCATAAGCCGCGCGATCAAATCGAATACTGTGAATGCCTTGAAAACGATCGCCATCGTGTTCCAAAGTGCGCCGCGCTCTAAAAGTTCGGACAAGGCGGCTTTCGAGGGATTTTCGACGAAAGACGCCACGCGCTCCACCCCGAATCCGCGTAGCTTATCCGGCGCGCCGCCGGGGACGATATAGCCGTAGTCGGCTTCCGCCGCCTCGGGCTTAATGCCTAGTAGAAGGAGACTCGCGGGGCTTCGCTCCAACGTCCGGGACGCCAGGTAGAGATAGCTCACGAACCTGTTCTCCTCGGAGACGAAATGATCCGAGGGGAGAAGCACCACGGTCGCGAGCGGATCGCGGTGATAAATGTGCAGCAGCGGCAGCAATACCTCCGGCAGTGAGCCTTTGTCTTCCGGCTGTACGACGACCGTGCCGCGTGGTCGCCGGGCGATCTGCCGGCGTACTTCCGGCCGCTTCATTTGCTCGCGTCCGACGGAGACGAAGAGTCGCTCGGGCGCGATCAGTTTCTCGGCCCGGGCGATCGTATGCTCCAGCATGGATCGTTTGCCGATAAAGCGGACAAAAGGCTTCGGCAAATCATCGCCGCGGAGCTTGCGAATGAACTGGGCCAAGCCCCGGTCGTCGCGCGCGGCGAGGACAACACCGTAAAGCAAAGATGGAGCGGCTTTTCCGTCGATGGGATGAGTCGGCATGATCGATTTCGTCGCAACAATAAGTTGCTCGCCTAGATTACCCGCTGAAAGCGCTTTGACAAATAGGGCGCTTACCCTAATCGGCGGCCGGGAAATTCCCGGTCACAAGGAGAGGCCCAATTAAGGAGGGGGAAAGTACCGGGATTATAAGCTGGAGACCAAAAAACGCAGGATGAAGCTTACCACGCTGAGAACGATTGCGCCGAGCAGCGCAGGGCCGAAGCCCTGAACGGAAAAGCCGGGTACCAGCACGGCGGCCAACATCAGCATAAGCGCGTTAATGACTATGAGAAAGAGACCAAAACTCAAGATGGTGATCGGCAACGTCAAGATTTTGAGCACGAAGCCCAGTGTCGCGTTGACGAGACCGATCACGACCGCGGCGATCAAGGCGGTGCCGAAGCCGCGGACCGCGAAACCCGGCACGACGTGGGCGACGATGAGGATGCTGAGAGCGCTCAGGAGCCAGTGTACGATCAGTACCATGGTGCGATCCTCCGGCGGCATTCTAGCGCCGTTGGCCGCAGGTCGCAAACTTTTTTCCGCTTCCTATGTATGTTATGAAAATGCAAGGCCGGAGAGGTGACCGAGCGGTTGAAGGTGCACGACTGGAAATCGTGTATGCCGTTAATAGCGGCATCGGGGGTTCGAATCCCCCCCTCTCCGCCACTTCCGACTCCTTGAGTGCCGATTTTTTCTTGATTCTTCGCCAGGATCGTCGTACTCTTTTTTCAAGCTCACCGGAATTCCGCAGCTCGAAGCGAGCCGGAAAATCCGCTCCAGGAGCGCCGGATGTCGATTGCTGATAGCCGGGCCCTGTGCAAGGCGGTCCCGCAAACCCCGTCAGGTCCGGAAGGAAGCAGCGGTAGCGGCTTTACCCCTGTGCCACAGGCAAACCCGGCTGTCAGCAATGGGCACCCGGACTCGCTTCACTCGGCATCTCAGATGGCAAATCTCAGATTGCCATTTGAGATGTGAAATTTGAGATTCCATAGGGACTATGTCTTATCTCGTTCTCGCGCGAAAATGGCGGCCGCAGACGTTCAAAGACATCGTCGGCCAGGGCCATGTCACGCAGGTCCTGCGCAATGCCATCGCTGCGGGCAGAATCGCGCACGCTTATCTTTTCACGGGTGTGAGAGGCGTCGGCAAGACGACGGCCGCGCGCGTGCTCGCCAAAGCGCTCAATTGCGAGCGCGGCCCGGCCGCCGATCCCTGCAATGAATGCTCGCAATGCGTCGAGATTACCGAAGGCCGGTCCCTCGACGTGTACGAGATCGACGGCGCATCCAACCGCGGCATCGACGAAGTCCGGCAGATCATCGAGAATGTCAAGTATCAGCCGGCGCGCAGCCGCTTCAAAATCTACATCATCGACGAGGTTCATCAGGTCACGAAGGACGCCTTCAACGCGCTCTTGAAGACCCTCGAAGAGCCTCCTGAATTCGTCAAGTTTATCCTCGCGACCACCGAGCCGCACCGGCTGCCCGAGACGATTCTCTCGCGCTGTCAGCGCTTCGATTTTCGCCGCATTCAGACTCGTGAAGCGATCGAGCGGCTCAGCGAGATCGCCGGCAAGGAATCGCTGAAAATCTCCGCCGGCGCGCTGCTGCTGCTCGCGCGCGAAGCCGAAGGCAGCATGCGCGATGCTCAGTCTCTGCTGGAACAGATGCTCTCCTATGCGCCGCCGGAAAGCGGCGCGTCAATCGACGAGCGCCTGGTGGAAAGTATTCTCGGGGTCACCGACCGGCGCGTCCTCTACGACCTTTCCGCGGCGGTGCTGCAGGGTGACGCGAAAAAGGCGGTCGAGATCGTCGCGCAAGTCGTGGATCAGGGGAAGGATGTCACGCGGCTCTCGCGCGAGCTCGTCGAGCATTTCCGCAATCTGCTGGTGGCGCGGCTCTCTGCCGGCGTGAACGAGGCGCGGCCGGACGCCGATGCCCGCCGCCAGCTTTTGGACTTGCCCGACCAGGAGATCGATGAACTCGGGCGACAGGCCGCAGGTGTATCGGCCGATGCCTTGCTCGACTATTTTAAATTCATCGCCGCCGGTGATGAGGAAGTCGCGCGCTCGCCGTATCCGCGGTTCGCGCTCGAAGCCGCGCTCGTCCGCCTCGCGACGCTCTCGGCCGCCGTTCCGATCACCGAGCTGGTCGACCGCCTCGAAGGATTGGAAAAAAAGCTCTCCGGCGCAGATTCGAGACCGTCCTCGACGCGGCCGCTCGTTCGGCCGTCCGTCGATCCGGCGCCTGCGTCGTTCCGAGCCCCGAGTCCGGAGACGGCTCCGATGCCGGCGCCTCAAGCACCGCAAGTGACCGCGCCCGCTGGTTTGACGGCGGCGGGAACCCCGTCCGAGCAGTGGCAGAAATTCGTCGCATTCGTCACGCAGCAGAAAAAGTTTCTCGCGACGCATCTGGCGAACGTCGAGCCGCTCGCCTTGCCGCCTGGACCGCTCCAGCTGGGGGTCGAGGGCCGCCATCATCTTACCTATCTCCAGGATCCTGAAAATCTCTCGGCGCTCAAGGAATTCGCGAAACGGTTTTTCTCGGCCGAGGTTTCCGTGTCGCTCTCGCTGCTACAGGAGAAGAGGGCGCAGACCGACGGCGCGGCTGCAAGCGGCGAGCCGAACGACGTCGTCAGGGACGCGCTCAGGATCTTCGGCGGATCTGTAAGGCAGGTTAAGCGGCCGGAGTAAGGCGAAAGGATCTTTATGGCCAAGGGTTTCGGCGGTATGGGAAATCTTTTCAAGCAGGCGCAGGAGATGCAGGCCAAGCTCGCCCGCGTTCAGGAAGAGCTCGCGCATAAGACCGTCGAGGCCTCCTCCGGAGGCGGTATGGTGCGCGTCACGGTCACCGGGCAGCTCGGTTTGGCCTCCATCAAAATCGATCCCGCGGTCGTCAATTCCGACGAGCGCGAAATGCTCGAAGATCTCGTGCTCGCCGCCGTCAACGAAGGGCTGCGCCTGGCGCGTGAGATGGCCTCGGAAGAAATGAGTAAGATTACCGGCGGCATGAAAATTCCCGGGCTCAGTTAGGCAGTTTTGAGTATGGCGAACTATCCCGCGCCGCTGACGCGCCTTATTAAAGAGTTATCGAAGCTCCCGGGCATCGGCGAAAAGACCGCCGGCCGTCTTGCGTTTCACCTGCTGAAGGAAAGCGCCGAGGAAGTCCAGGCCCTGGCCGAGAGCGTCGCGCGATTAAAGCGCGAGCTCGGGCTGTGCGCGACCTGTTTCGGTCTCAGCGAAGTTCAGCCCGGAAACGGCGATCAGCCGCAGTGCGGCATCTGCGGCGACCCGCGGCGCGAGCGTGAAAAGATTTGCGTGGTCGAAGAGCCATCGGACTTGATGGCGGTAGAAAAGTCGCAGGAATATAGAGGCCTCTACCATGTGCTTCACGGCACGATCTCGCCGCTCGACGGCGTGGGCCCGGACGCACTCAGGATCAAAGAGCTGTTGGGTCGCGTAACAGTCGAAGGCGTGCGCGAGATAATCGTGGCGACGAATCCCACCGTCGACGGCGAAGCGACGGCGCTCTACTTGTCCAAGACGCTCAAACCGTTGGGCATCACGGTGACCCGCATCGCGCGCGGCTTGCCCATGGGCGGCGACCTCGAGTATACCGACGCCGTCACCCTGGGCAAGGCGTTCGAAGGCCGAAGAGAAATCTAGCAGGCGGCACTCAAGCGCCCGCGATTCACGTCCCGGTCGCATGAAATCGCACACCGAATATCTCTGGTTCAACACCAAGCGCGAGCGCGAATTCGTCAATATCACGGACCAGGCCGCTGAGATTTTACGGAAAAGCGGCATTCGCGAGGGGATGATGCTTGTCTCTGCAATGCACATCACCGCCGGGGTCTACGTCAACGACGCCGAGGACGGCCTTATCCAGGACATCCAGGATTGGCTGGAGCGGCTGGCGCCGCGCGGCGACTACCGCCATCACCTGACGGGCGAAACCAACGGCGACGCCCATTTGAAAAATCTTCTTATCGGGCATCAAGTCATCCTGCCCATCACTGCCGGTCGCTTCGATCTCGGTCCCTGGCAGCAGCTCTATTACGCGGAGTTCGACGGCCGACGCCGCAAGCGCGTCATCGTCAAAATCATCGGTGAATAGAGTTCAGCTTCAGCCGATGACTTGTCTGATAAAATGAATCGCCGCCCAGGCGAGCATCGCGAGCCCGCCTGACGCGGGAATCGTGAGCACCCACGCCCAAACGATCCGTCCCGCCAGATTCCAGCGCACGGAGCGGACCCGACGCACCGAGCCGACACCCACGATCGCACCGGTGATCGTGTGCGTCGTCGAGACAGGAATGCCGAAGTGCGCCGCGCCGAAAAGGGTGAGCGCTCCCGCGGTCTCGGCCGCGAAACCGCCCATCGGCTGTAATTTCGTGATTCGCGAGCCCATCGTGCGCACGATGCGCCACCCGCCCGAGAGCGTCCCGAGCCCGATCGCCGCGTGCGCGAGCAGGACAATCCAAAAAGGGATAGCCAATTTACCGGTTGGATCCGAGACGAGATGCCGGTAGGCAGGTACCGTGAAAAGCACGCCGGCGATAATACCCATGGTTTTTTGCGCGTCGTTGGTTCCGTGCCCCAGGCTGTAAGCGGCCGCGGAGATGAGCTGGCCGCGTCGGAAAAGGTGATCGACGCGCGCCGGCGAAGCGCGGCGGAACAGATTTAGGATCAACACCATCATCGCCATGGCGACCGCCAGGCCGAGCAGCGGCGCGATCAATATGAAAACGAGCGTCCAGGTCCAGCCCGACGGAATGATAACGCCGAAACCGGCTTCGGCGATGGCCGCGCCTGCATAGCCGCCGATCAGCGCGTGCGAAGAACTGGTCGGCAGACCGGAATACCATGTGATCAGGTCCCAGGTGATCGCGCCGATCAGGCCCGCCAGAATCGCATAGGAATCGATCATATTGACGTCGAGCAAACCGCTGCCGACGGTTTTTGCGACGGCGGTCCCGAAGGTAAACGCGGCGATGAAGTTCCAGAACGCCGCCCATGCGACGCCCTGGAGGGGCGTCAGGACGCGCGTCGAGACCACGGTTGCGATCGAGTTCGCGGCGTCGTGAAAGCCGTTGACATAATCGAAAGCGAGAGCGACGGCGATGATGAATACCGTCAGAAGGAAGGTCGGCTCAGCCATTCTTGATGATCACGCGCTGTAGCACGTCCGCCACGTCTTCCATTCTATCGGTCGCTTCTTCGAGCAGCTCGTAGATTTCCTTCCAGCGGATCAGGTTGAATAGATCATCTTTATGGCTGACGATTTCCGTCAGCGCGTCACGGAGGACGCGGTCGCCGTTGTTTTCCAGCGTATTGATCTCGATGATGTGGGCGTTGACAACAGAAAAATTCTTTTTCTCGCGCAGATTCGGCATGGCCAAATGTAGCTCGTTCGCGCCGCTGCGTATGATGTGCGCGAGCTGCCGCGCACGTTCCGTCGGCTGTTCGATCTTGTAGATGAGCATTCGTACGGCGACGGCTTCGATGTTGTCCAGCGCGTCATCGAGCGAAGAGATGAGCCGCTCGATATCTTCGCTGTCGAGCGGGACTATGAGCGTGTGCATGAGGAGATGCATCACCTCGTGGACCATGAAGTCGCCGCGGTGCTCCAACTCAGTGATCCGGGCAACGCGGTTTTCCAGGTTGTCGTAAGTATCGAAAAGGTCCTTGAGCTGCTGCGCGGCATCGAGCAGGTTGGCGCTGGCTTTTTCGAACCAGTCGTAAAACTGCGTTTCTCCCGGCAGAAACTGAAACCGCACCATAATATGTCCTCGTAATTTGTGGAGTGAGCGCCTGTCCGTGTCCCTGAACAGCGTCTTATCCGACAAGCGGTGGCGATGCTAGCATGCGGAAGCCGCCGCTTCAAACGCGCGCCGGAATTTCGAATGGAAAATCAGCGGCTCGCCGCGGCGGCCGACGGTGAGTGCGCTACGGGCAAGAAGACCCTCGCGGTCGTTCCTTTTTGAACGCGGCTCTCGATCTCCAAGCGGCCGCCGTGGGCCTGAACAATGTGCTTGACGATTGCCAGTCCGAGTCCGGTGCCGCCCATCTCGCGCGAACGCGCCTTATCGACGCGGTAAAAACGCTCCGTCAGGCGGGGAAGATACTTATCCGGGATTCCGCATCCGGTGTCGCTGACGGCGATCTCCACCGAAGCGCCATGATCGCCGGCCGTGGCCGCGACCTCGATTCTACCGCCTTCGGGAGTATATTTCAGCGCGTTGTCCACCAGATTGATGAGCAGCTGCTGCAGGCGGTCGGCGTCCCCGATGATCTCCGGCAAACTCGCCGATGGATGCTCCGACAGTGTGATATTCTTCTTCGCCGCGCGATCGTGAAAAATCTCGAGCACGCGATGAATCAGGTCGGCTGGGCGGAGTCTATCCTGATTCAACTGGATCTTGCCGGATTCGAGGTCCGACAGTGTGAGGAGGTCGTCGATAAGCCGCCCGAGTCTTTCGGAATGGCGCTGGATGATATCGAGGAAGCGCTCAGCCTCTTTCGGATCGTTCGGCGGCGATTGCAGCAGCGTCTCCGCATATCCCCGAATCGCCGTCAACGGTGTGCGCAGCTCGTGCGAGACGTTGGCAACGAGGTCCGCCCGCATGGTCTCCAATCGCTTTAGCTCCGTGACGTCGTGAAAAACGAGAATGTAGCCGACCGGTTGTTCATCGGCGCCGCGCAGGTCGACAGCCGTCGCGCTTAGCCAGCGGGCGTCGTCGAATGAAATGTCTTTGACGAAGCGCTCGGATGAGAGATCACGGGAAAGAATTTCCTTCACTAGGTTCCGCATCTCCAGGTTGCGCGAGAACTCCATCAGCGACGCGCCTTGCGGTGTCGGATGCGGCAAGCCGAACATGCGCTGGGCGTTCTGGTTCGAGAGAATCAACCGGCCGCGGGTGTCAAGCACCAGAACGCCTTCCGTCATGCAACGCAGAATCGAATCGAGCTTTTCCTTCTCGCTCACGATACCGCGGATCTTTTCCTGAATCGCGAGGCTCATCGAATTGAGGTTACGCTCCAGAACGGTGAATTCGTCCTCTTTGCCGAGCGGAATGGGCGCCGGAAAGAAGCCGTGCGAGACATTCTCCGAAAACTCCACCATGCGCTGCACGCGCCGCTCGACCTGGCGTGAGAAGACGAAAGCCAGCAGCAGCCCGAGGCCCGAAAATAAAAGCAGACCGGTTAGAATCGCGCGGCGTATGGAGCCTTCGGCGTCCTCGACCGCGCCGAGAGGCATCGAGAGCCGGACGATGCGCCGCTTGTCGGGCTCGAGGATGGCGCGATAGAGCATCTCGTGCTTGACCGTGGTGCTGTACCGCGCGCTCGTTCCGGTGCCCGAAGACAGCGCCGCAAGCACTTCGGGGCGCGTGCCGTGATTTTCCATCGCGCTCGATGTCTCTTCCGAGTCCCCAAGAACCTTGCCGTCGAGCGCAATGATCGTAATGCGGACGCCGAGCTCGCGCTCGAGATCGCGGCAGATTTGGTCGAGAGCAGATCCCTCCATCCCGACCGGCATGAGGCGGCTGACGACGTGCGCCTCTTGAACCATCCTGTTCGACAGCGCACCGATGTGAAACTCTTTTATCGCGTCTGCGGCGTAGAAATATAAAACGACCGAGAGAAAGAGAAAGATGACGAGGTAGGCGAGAAAGAAATTGAGCGCGGCTCTACTTTTCCAAGGCCTTTTCATCGAATTTATATCCGACGCCGCGAACGGCGAGCACCCATTCGGGCTTGCGATCGTTCTTTTCGATCGCCTTTCGGAGCCTTCGGATGTGTACGTCGACGGTGCGCGGATCGACGAAGACGTCGCCGCCCCAGACGCGGTCCAGCAGCTGGTCTCGCGTTAGCACGCGATTAGGATTTTGCACCAGGAATCGCAGCAGCTCGAACTCCTTCAGCGTTAGCCGCGCGGGTTTACCGCGGATCGTTACTTCGTAGGTGGCGAAGTTCATTTTTAAGCCGCCTTTTTCGTACACCTCGACAATCGGAGACGCGCTTTGCATGTCGCTCCGGCGGAGAATCGCCTTGACTCGCGCGACCAGTTCCCGCGGACTGAACGGCTTGGTGAGATAATCGTCCGCGCCCATTTCGAGCCCGACCACGCGGTCCGCCTCGCTCGCCTTGGCGGTCAACATGAGAATCGGAATGCGCGTGGTCTCGGGCCGCTCGCGCAGCCGCTTGCATATCTCCAGCCCCGAAAGCCCGGGAAGCATGAGATCGAGGATGATCAAGTCCGGCTTTTCGCGCTCGAGAATGCGCAGCGCTTTCTCGCCGTCCTCGGCCTCGATGGTCTGCAGCCGCTCCTGCGCGAGGTTATAGTGTACGAGCTTGCGAATATCAGGTTCGTCTTCGACGACGAGGATTTTTCTGCCCGGCATACAATTGTCAGATGGTCTGCGGGATATCCTTCATGTGCCGGATGCTCTTGCCCTTGACCATGAAGACCACCATCTCGGCGATATTGGTCGCGTGATCGCCGATGCGCTCGAGATACTTCGAGATCGAGCTGATTTTCATTGCGCGGGAGACCGTATGAGGGTCCTCGATCATGAAGCTGATCGTTTCCCGGAATATCTGGCTGTTGAGATCGTCCACTTCCTGGTCCTCTTTGCAAACCTTGAGCGCGAGCGATGTATCTTCACGCACGAAGGCGTCGAGGCTTTCACGGATCATATTTTCCGAGATGCGCGCCATGCGCGGGATATCGATGTAAGGCTTGAGCTGCGGCTCCTCGTTCAGCTCGAGCGCGCGCTCGCAGATATTCACCGCCATGTCGCCGATGCGCTCGAGGTCGGTCGTTATTTTGAGCGCGGTCGTGATGAAACGGAGGTCGCGCGCCGCCGGCTGGTGGAGCGCGAGCAGCTGGATGCAGAGATCGTCGATCTCGACGTCCAGGCGGTTCACCTCGTGGTCTCGCTGGATGATGGTCTCCGCGAGCTTGGAATCGCGCTCGACGAGCGAGCTGACCGCTTTTTGAATCTGATCCTCCACAAGTCCGCCCATGTAGAGAATGTCTTCGCGGAGCTTTTTAAGATCTTCGCCGTATTTCTTATCGGTATGTTGGCTTAGCATACATCCCTCCATCCGACGACCGAGGGTCAAACACTACTAGTGATCTCAACCGAACCTCCCAGTGATGTAATCCTCGGTCTGCCGCTTGTCGGGGTTGGTGAAGATTTTACTCGTGACGCCGAATTCTACAAGCTCCCCCATATAGAAAAAAGCCGTGAAATCCGACACCCGTGCGGCCTGCTGCATGTTGTGGGTCACGATGACGATCGTGACGCTCTCCTTGAGCTCGTGAATCAATTCCTCGATCTTGGCGGTTGCGATCGGGTCGAGCGCGGAGCACGGCTCGTCCATGAGCAGGACTTCCGGCTCGACGGCGAGCGCGCGGGCAATGCAGAGCCGCTGCTGCTGTCCGCCGGAAAGGCTTGTGCCCGGCTGATGCAATTGGTCTTTGACCTCGTCCCATAGCGCCGCCATGTGCAGGCTTTTTTCAACTTTCTCCTCCAGCAAGCGCCGGTCGCGCATACCGTTTAGACGAAAACCGGCTATGACGTTGTCGCGGATCGACATCGTGGGAAAGGGGTTGGGCTTCTGAAACACCATGCCGACCTTCCGGCGCACCTCGACCGGATCGGTCCCGGGTCCGTAGAGGTCTACGCCATCAAGAAGCACCTTACCCTCGACTCTCGCGCCTGGAGTGACTTCGTGCATGCGATTGAGACAGCGGATAAAAGTCGACTTGCCGCAGCCGGAAGGGCCGATGATCGCCGTAACTTTGCGGCTTTTGATCGAGAGGCTCACGTTTTTGACGGCTTTCGTTTTGCCGTAGTGCACGCTCAAGCCTTGCACCTCGATGCGAGTCTCTTCGGGCTGGGGCTGGTCCATAGGCTCCGAATACTCCGATAGCGACGGCTCGGACATGTCGCGCTCCTCGTCGACCGCTAAATTCTCATTCATGCGACTTACCTCGTAAAAAGGCTCGCGTGACCACGCTCGTGAAAAGGACAACAACCAGCAGGACAAATGATGCGGCCCAAGCCTTGCGGTGCCAATCCTCGTAAGGTGCCGTAGCGTAGGTATAGATCAAAAGCGGCACGGTCGCGATCGGCTTGCCCAGGTTCAAATTCCAAAAGGGATTCCCGAAGGCGGTGAAGAGCATCGGCGCGGCTTCGCCGAGCGCGCGGGAGACCGCCAGCACGACGCCCGTCAGCAGCGCGCTCGACGACGCTGGAAGAACTACGCTGAGAATCGTCCGCCATTTGGGGATGCCGAGCGCGAGCGACGCTTCACGAAGCGAATCGGGCACCAGGCGAAAGGCCTCGTGCGCGCTGATGAGGATAATCGGAATCATGATGAATGCATACGCAACGGAGCCGGAGAAGCCCGAGAAACCGCCCATCGGCCGCACGACGAGCGCGTAAGCAAAGAGTCCCACGACGATTGACGGCACACCGGTCAAAACCTCGGCCAAAAACCGTACGAAGCGGCCGAATCTTGCGGTGGGAAATTCGTTCACGAAAACCGCCGCACCGAGGCCAATCGGCACCGCCATGGCGGCGGCGCATGCAACGACAAGAATGCTGCCAATAAGAGCATTGGCGATTCCACCTCCGCTCTCTCCAGCAGGCACCGGCAGCGAAGTGAGAAACTCCCAATTGATTGCCGCCGCTCCGTGATACAAAACATAACCTAGGATCGTCAGGAGAAAGAAAATCGTCACGCCGGCGCAGAGGAACATGCCGCCGACCGCCAGTCGCTCGGTTATCTTGCGCTGGAACCGCCTGCGCGAAACGGCTTTGTTCACGGCGCTCATTCGAAGATCGCCACCTTTCCTTTCGACAAGCGCCAGATGAGAAGCTGCGCCAGCAGGCTGACGCAAATCGTGATGCCGAACAGCACCAATCCGACATAAATCAGCGAAGACACGTACAAGCTGTAGGTCGCTTCAGTGAATTCGCTCGCGATCTGACTCGCCATGCTGTGGACCGGGTCGAAAAGGGATTGGATAATGGTAAAAGCATTTCCTCCGACCATCGTTATAGCCATCGTCTCGCCGATCGCCCGGCCCAGCCCGAGTATCACCGCACCCACCAATCCAACTCGCGCGTAGGGGAGGGCGACTTTTGAGATCGCCTCCCATTTCGTCGCACCGAGCGCGAGCATGCCCTCGATCTGAAGTCGCGGAACGGTGAGCAGGATGTCGCGCGAGATCGCCGTGACGATCGGGATCACCATAATGGCGAGGATCACGCTGCCAGAGAGAACGCCGACGCCGTAGACGGCGGGGCCGTCAAAGAGAAAAAACCAGCCGAAGTGAGCCTTCAGCCAGATCTGCGCTGTGCGGATGACCGGAACCATCACGAACAAGCCCCAGAGGCCGAATACGATGCTGGGAATCCCGGCGAGCAGCTCGATGGGATAAGAGATAATCGGACGCACCCATTTAGGAACATAGAACGTGATGAAAACCGCGGCGCCGATGCTGATCGGCACGGCGAGAAGAAGACCGATCGCCGCCTTTACGAGGGTGCCGATAATAGTCGGGAGCGTTCCGAAAATCCTGGCGACCGGATCCCAAGTCGTGCCGACGATGAAACCGAGGCCGAATTGGCGGATCGACTCCCACGCGCCGCGAAAGAGGTCCGCAACCAAGAGCAGCGCAAGCACGATAACGCAGCTCGCTAAAGTGCGCGCGGTGACATAAAACACGCGATCGCCCAGGTTTCGCACCCGGACGTCGCTTGCCTTGCTTCTGCCGCTCTGAATGAACGGCCGGTCGATCGCTTGCGGTTCGCTCTGCATTGCAGACTTCTTTATTAGTTCAATATCGGCTTTCCGTTTATTTTGATTTTCTTCACCAGAGCCTCGGCTTTTTTAAGCGCGGGCCCTTTGAGCGGAGCGTATTCGAGCGGCAATGCGTATTGCTGGCCTTCGTGAATCATCCACCACGCCAATTGCGCCACGGCTTCGCCTTTGGCCGGATCTTTCTGGTTTTCATAAACGAGCAGCCAGGTAAAACCCGTGAGCGGGTAGGCCTTGGGGTTTGCGCTGTCCGTGACCATCACTTCCATGTTGTCGGGGAGGTTCGGCTGATCCGCTGCGAGCGCGGCGCTTTCTAGACTCGGCTCCAGGAAAGCCCCGCCCTTATTCTTCAGCTGCGCCCAGGCCATGTTGTTCTGCTTCGCGTACGCGAGCTCGACATAGCCGATCGCGCCGGGGATTTGTTGTACGGAATTCGCGACACCTTCGTTACCCTTGCCGCCCACATCGCCCGGCCAGTTGACGGACGTGGCGAAGCCGACCTTGTCCTTCCATTCCGGGCTGACCTTGGCGAGATAATTGGTAAAGATGAACGTCGTCCCGGAGCCGTCCGAGCGGTGAACCACGGCGATATCAGTGCTGGGAAGATTGACGCCCGGATTGATCGCTTTGATCCGCCCGTCGCTCCAGGTTTTAATCTTTTTCAGGTAGATGTCTGCCAATACGTCTGGCGTTAGCTTTAACTGCCCGCGCTGCACGCCCGGCAGGTTGTAAACGATCGCCTCAGCCCCGGCGACCGTCGGAATATGCAGCACAGCGCCGTTTTTAGCCTCCGCTTTCTGCTTCTCGTCCATGATGCCGTCCGAGGCGCCGAAGTCGACCGTCAGCTCTTGCAGCTGGCGGATGCCGCCGCCCGAGCCGATCGACTGGTAGTTAACTTTGACATTACAGGCCTTTACGTACTCGGCGAACATCTTGGAATAAAGCGGGTAGGGGAATGTCGCCCCCGCTCCGGTAAGCTCTTTAACTCCTTTGGTCGGGCAGCCCGCATGAAGGGCGGCAGCCGTCAGCGTGAAAGCGACGGCGGTGACAACTAGAACCAGGCTCCGCTTCATAGTCTTCTCCTTGTTAAAAGGTTAATAATTCAAAGTTGTTACGATCTGGTTACGACACCGTGAACCCTGGATTACAGCTATCTTTTTCCTTTTCCCAAGACTGAGTACTAACTTTGACCCAGGGGAGATAACTGTCGCGGGTGACGGTCGGGTGAAGCGTGCGTTAAGAAATGATGAAGCCTAACTAGTTGTCGTTTCCGTACTTTTCATTGTTTCGTAACACGATTGTAACTCGCGGGCCGTATATGTGATTCGCATGGACCGAGCCATAATCATCGGCGATGTGCACGGCTGCTACTTTGAGCTCCGGGCCCTTTTGGAGGAGATTCAAATAAGACCGAGCGATAGGATCGTCTTCGTCGGCGATCTTATTACCAAAGGGCCGGCCGACCGCGAGGTGTTCGACTTCGTCCGGGCCACGCGGCGCTGCGAGTCCGTGCTCGGCAACCATGAATATGACCTGTTGCGTTTTTGGCGGCGGCAGGACATTACTCTAAGCAGGCCGCAGCGGCAGACGGTCGCAGCCCTCGGCGGACTTTTCGACGGTTATATGGAATGGATCGCGGGGCTCCCCAAGCTGATCGATCTCGGCGATCAACTGGTTGTGCACGCGGGGCTTCGGCCCGGGATTGCTCTGGAGCGGCAAAGCGTCGAGGACCTGACCAGTATCCGGAGGTGCGGCGATTCCAATGCTCCATGGTTCGACCAGTACGAAGGGAAAACGGCCGTATTCGGGCATTGGGTATTCAATGCCCCACACATGACGAAGAACGCGATCGGGATCGACACCGGCTGCGTGTATGGCGGGAGCCTGACGGCGGTGATTCTGCCGCAGCGTCGCCTGGTGAGCATTCCGGCTGTCAAATCGTATTCGCGAAAGGAGGAGCGCAGTGCCGGCCAGCATGAAAATGTACGGCAAGCATCGCTTTCCCGGCCGTCTCTTCATAGTTGAAGGGATCGACGGTTCGGGGAAGAGCACGCAACTGTCGCTCCTGCACAAATGGCTCGAGTCCGAAGGATATGTCGCGTCGTTCAGCGAATGGAACTCGTCGCCGCTCGTGCGCGATGTGACGAAACGCGGCAAGAAAAAAAAGATGCTGACGCCGATGACGTTCAGCCTCATTCACGCTACGGACTTCGCCGACCGCACCGAACACGACATCATCCCCCCGCTTAAAGCCGGCGCGGTCGTGCTCGCCGACCGCTACATCTATACCGCGTTTGCGCGCGACGTCGTGCGCGGCGTCCACCCCGACTGGGTGCGAAGCCTCTACGGCTTCGCGGTCAAGCCGACCGTCGCATTTTATTTCCGCACTCCATTGGATGTCGCCACGAAACGCATCCTCGGCGGCCGCGATGCGATGAAGTACTACGAAGCCGGCATGGATCTCGATCTCAGCGACGACATCGAGGAAAGCTTCCGTATCTTTCAAGGTCGCATCATCGAGGAATATGAGAAGATGGTGGAGGAATTCGGGTTGGTGGTTATTGACGCCACGCTGTCGATCGAAGAGCAGCAGCTTGAAATGCGGCGCATCGTAACTGAGGCGTTGACGGGGACGAAAAAGACGAGGGTACGGCGATGGCTCGATTTAGCTTCTTTGGGGAAGGCCCCCCAGGAATAGAGTTAGAAGAGCTAAAAGGAAAAATGGTCGTCCTGGAGGGTACCGACGGCGTCGGTCGCTCCACGCACGTAAGCCTGCTTAAACAATGGCTGGAAAACAACGGCCACGCGGTGCTGGATACCGGCATGACGCGCTCGGCGCTCGCCGGCAAGCGGCTGCGCCAAGCCAAGGAAGGCCACACGCTCGGCGGCATCACGATGAGTCTATTTTACACGACCGATTTCGCCGACCGTCTCGAAAATGAGATGATCCCGGCGCTGCGCGCCGGCTTCGTCGTCCTCACCGACCGGTACATCTATTCGCTCATGGCGCGCTCGATCGTGCGCGGCGCCGACCCCGAATGGATCGCCAACGTGTGCAGCTTCGCGCTCAAGCCCGACGCCGTCTTGTACCTTCGCCTCAACATCGACGATCTCGTCACGCGCGTGATCCAGACGAAAGGCTTCGACTACTGGGAATCCGGCATGGACCTGCACCTCGGCGCCGACCGCTACGACAGCTTCGTCGAGTACCAGCGCCGTCTGCTCGCGCAGTTCGACAGCATGGTTGAAGCATACGGCTTCGAAGTCGTAGACGCGTCCGGCAGCATCGAAGAGGTCTTCGACGATCTGAAGCAGAGGATTGCGCGAGTCGTCGAGCCGGAGCGCGCCTCAGGGGCGGGAAAAGGCAAGCAGTAGAGGAGGACGTCCGCTCGCCCCCGCCGGTCCGGCCGCCCCGCGGGCGGCCCGAAGGATCTCCTCGGCCGCGGCTTTCTGCCGACGGTCGTCTTTTTCCAATTCTTTTAAGAGCGTTTGCGCTGCGCGGAATTCGCGCAGAAGAATTTTCGGCCGCGCGAGCGATTCGGCGATCATGCGATCGGCGATCTCGTGGTCATGCCACTTGCCGAGCACGCGCTGCAGGCCCTTGAGGGTTTCCAACAGAGGCGCCACGTCCCGCTCGAGCTCCTGTGCAAGCTCCAAGCGGTAGCGCAGTTTCTTCGTCGCTATGCGAAACTCGTGCAGCTCGCTGTCGCAGCGGGTCCGTTCCGCATCGGTAAGCGACGATTGCCATTTCCCCGCCGCTGTGTCGAGGCGCGCTTGCAGGTCCGCGGGCTTGGGCTTCTCACTGTTCAGCAAATCTTGCCATTTATCGGTAATGCCTCTGATATCGAGGCCATCGATTCGGCGGCGCGCGCGCTTGATTTCACGCCGGCGCTCTTTCTCGACATACGCCTCGACCAGCCGCCAAGCGGATTCATGCCCGTCGTTGCGCGCGCGCCGTTTATTTTTACCTACGATCGAAAGGACGACGTCGCAGTTGCGCCACCCGCCCAGGTCGCGTCGAATATTGCGGAGCAGCTTATGGAATTTGCGGAGCTTCTTGGTTGGCGGATCTGGAAAAAGCGCCGCCAGATATTCTTCGACTCGCCGCGCGGCGACGCGCGCGCGATGGACTGCCTTGGGATCGTCGCTGTCCAGGACGCGGGGAAGAGCGCGCGTCAACCGACGCAGACGCTCGCTCCCCGGGCGCACGAACTCGGCGCCGCCTATATCGGTCGCTGAATACGGCGCAGCGGCTTTTTCCGCGCTGCCCGTCGGCTGTCTCTTTAGCTGTAGCGTAGCTTTCTTAGCTGGCGCGGCGTCAGCATCCAGCGGAACACGCCCGGCTTTCTCATATCGAGCTCGTTCAGCTCGATGCAGCAAACGCCGCCCTTTTTGAGATCGATTTCCGCCGACTCGCTGCGGCAGAGCAGGAGCGAGGCCGCCTTGCCCAAAAACGGCTGATGGCCGACGAGCAGCAATTCCTGACAATCGCGGTACTCGAGCAGACGCGCCGCCAAGCTTTCAACCGATGCGTCGGGCTTTAATTCCTCGGCATCCTCCACTTGTTTCTTCATATCGAAAATCTTCGCGACGATGTCCGCCGTCTCACGCGCGCGGGGAAGCGGGCTTGTAACGATGCGATCGAAGGATATCTTCAACGCCCGCAGGCCTTTGGCCGCCTGGCGGGTTCGTTTAGCGCCTTTTTTCGTCAGCTCCCGCTCTTCGTCCGCTTCGACTTCGGGATCGTCCTTCGCCTGTGCGATGCCGTGCCGCATGAAATAAACATTCATGATTTTCTCCTCCGATGGTTTCAATGGGTCACGTTGCGCCAATGGTCCAGAAATAGAGCCGCGACTTCCTTGTCGATTTCGTCGCGCATGAAGCGAAGCACCGCCCGGAGCGGAGCTTCGCTGCCCGTGCGCCGAGCGTCGGGAATCGCCCAGTGCATGAGACGGGTTCTTGGCGGCAGCGACGGCCATACTCCCTGCGTCTCCCCGAGAGCTACGATGAGATCGATGCGATCCATCGGAATGCTGTCGAGCGGCTTCGCGCGCTCGAGCGGCATCTCGACCTCGACTTCCCGCATAACTTCTATCGCCGCCGACGGCACCTCGCGAGGCACCAGGGCCGCGCTGAATATCCGCGTGTCGGGCGGCGCGAGCCGCTTTGCAATCGCTTCGGCCATTTGGCCGCTGCAGGATTGATCCATCCCCAAGAAAAGAATGTTTCTTTCAAGGCTCTTTCTGCGACTCATAATCACCTCTCCATTTTTATCAATCGTTCATTTGTTGAATCGCCAGCTCTACATTGAACACTTCGTTCAACAGCCGCGCCTTGTCGAGCGCGCCATCGATCTCGACCGTTAGGTCCGCCGGTCCGGAGATTTTGATCTCGATGGACTTTTTCTTTTGCACAGCGCAGACGATTTCCTTGACACGCGACTCATGCCTGCGGTCGAGCCCGTCGGCGATGCGCAGAATAGCGCTCAGTTTCCGCACGACGTCCTGCTGCGACGGCGAGAGATGTCCGAAAGGCAGGTGCTTCGGGCTTGGGTGCGCTTTGCGATGATAGCGGGCTACATTCGCCGCGAGTTCCCAGTCGGATTTGCTGAGCGTGACCGGACCGGAGCTGGTGATGATGTAATAGGAGTGTTTGTGATGCTGGCGATACGCGATGAATAGCCCCACGTCGTGCAACAATGCCGCGGCGTGAAGCACGGCGGCGAATTTTTCCGGCAGCTTGTGCAGCCCTTCGAGCTGGTAAAAGAGCGTGAGCGCCAGCTGGCTCACCTGATAGGCGTGCGGCGCGTCGTAGTGGTATTTTTCGCCGATCTGCTCCAATGTCTCCGGCTTGCCGTCGTCCTCGCGCCAGGACGTTTCGGCTTCGGGAAATTCGTTCCGCAGAAGATCGATCATCAGGCCGTCGCGGAGGCCGCGGTTCGACACGAAGATGTAGTCGAGTCCGATCTGCTTCATGAGCGAAAGCAGGACCGCCGCCCCGGCGAGAATGATATCGGCCCGCTTGGGGTCGCCGGCGATCGCCGCCGCCCGATAGGACAACGACCGGTGCTCGAGCATCGCGATCAGCGCTTCGAGCCGGCTCCGCCTAAGTACGCTGAGCGATCCCGCGCGGGTCTCGCCGCTTAGCTTCGCGTCGGTATCCGCGAGCGTCGTGATGCTCCCGCCGGTGCCGAAGGCCATGGTGAATTTTTCCCGCCCGATGCGCTGCGCCATCGGGCCGATCTGGCGCTTGGCGAAGCGGCGCAGCTCTTTCATTTCTTTTTCGCCGGGCGGATCCTTTTTGAGAAATCTCTCCGTCAACCGCACCGCTCCGAGCGGCAAGCTGAAGAGACAAAAGTTGTTCGTGCTGTTGGCGATCGCCGCCTCGACGCTGCCGCCGCCTATATCGAGGAAAAGGCCCAGCGGAAGATTAAAGCGGAGACCGCTCATTACGCCCAGGCTGATGAGGCGCGCTTCCTCTTCGGCAGAGATCACTTCGAGCGGCACGCCGAGCGTCTTGGCCCCGGCGATGATAGAGGACGCATCCGTCGCTTCCCGCAGCGCCGCGGTCGCGACCGCGCGGAAGGATTTCACATGATAACGGTCCGCCGTGCCCTTGAAGTCGCCGAGCGCCTCCAGCGCAGCCTCGACCACCGGCCGGCTCAATTTGCCGGTACGAAAAACTTCGCGCCCGAGTCTGATCGGCCGGCGGTCTTGGTCAATAATACGATAAGAACCCGGCTGTTCGATCGCGGCAAGCTGGAAACGAAGCGCGTTGCTGCCTACGTCGGCGACCGCAAAATATTCTGCCATTGAAGATTTCCTGTGAGGACAGCTGAGATCCAGGCAACTCCATAGTATGCCCAGAGATCGGAGTAAAGTTAAAGTTTGATGAATATTATGTGAAGTCTAGCAAGAAAAGCTTCGCGGCGCAGCGGCTGTGGATAAGTCAAGCAATCGGCTGTCATGTTTTTACGGAATAGCAGAATCAGTCTCGGCCGAGAGCGATGAGCTGGCCTCGGAGATCTCGAATGGCTTCGGCGCTGCGTTGGATTCTGCGCAATAGGGCGACCGCCTCCGGCGGCATTTCCGTACCCTGGGTAAGCTTGTAGCAGCAGGCGAAAATGACGCCCAGTTCGGTGCCAAGCCTATGCTGCGCCTCGGCGAGCCGATCGGATGGCTCGTGTTGCCGGCGCTCCACTATATTCATGGAGTTTTCATTTGGCGTCTGAACGCCCCGACATGCGCACTCCTTCGTTGTCGGTGAGTTGAAGCGGCTGCGGGAGCTGAATGAAGAGGATGGTGTTTTTCGTTCCTTTGCCGACATTATTACCCTGCGCGTCGAACTCGCCGATATCGAAGTCGTTATCGTTGCAGATTGCGACCGTATTCTGGTCGATGACGGCGATGCCTTCTATTTTCTCGGGTATGCCCGGAATACCGCCGAGATCGACGACGCGTGTTTTCTCCAACGGCTTGAAGCCGGCGCCGCTAAGATCGTTCAAGGCTTCGAGGGCCGGCGACGTTTTGCCGTCGTCCCAGCGGCTCCCCAGAATATTCGTTGCCGCCTTTAAATCGACGCGGTAGAGCTTCGCGACCCAATCGGTGCGCTCGTCGACGAGCAATACGTCGGGGCCGATCGCTGCAATGGCGGAGATCTTCATCTCGTCGGGCGCGCTGTGCGCCGGGTCGAATTCTTTCGAAGCGTCGAAGCTGTAGGCATATTCGCCGACGGTCTTTTCCGTCGCGATGTCGAACACCAGGATTCTGGTCTGGCGCGAGACATCGCCGGTCTTTTTATCCGGATTCAGAAGCGGGCTTTGCAGGGCCAGGTAAAGTTTTTTCTCGTCGCGGCTCATGGCGAGACCTTCGAAACCCCGATTGATCTTCCGTTTGGCAAAGATCTCCGGCAGCGCCTCGACGACGTCGTAATCGGCGCCGTCGAGGCGCAAACCTTTGGGGACGTAACGACGCAGCACTTTCCCCGTGCGATCGATCTTGAGCAGGGAAGGGCCGTATTCTTCGGCGACCCAGAAATCTCCCGTCGATGTGCGTACCAATCCTTCGCTGTCGATACCGTTCGGGTTGAAGGCGAAGGTTTTCTCCGCCGCGTAATCATAGGGCGTCTCGTCGCGGCCCTTCGTATTGGGCATGCCGGTGACCGGCTTGCCTGAGCGCGTGAGGATCGGAATCGTTTCGACGATCCGAATTGCGCCGCTTTCGGCCTTGACCTTCAGGATCGCCGGGTTGAACTCGGGCACGGGGAAGGTGCGGCGGTTCTCCCCGTTGACTTTGATCTGCCCGTTTGGGCCGCGATCGGTCACCATCCAGAACTCGCCGGGCGCGTCCCCCGGCCCATGCCAGAGATCGCTTCCGATCGAGCCGAGAAGAATCCCTCGGTCGTTCGTAATCGCTCCCGCGGTTTTCATCTGAAAGTCTGCGAGATGTACGTCCGAAAGAACATACTTCGCCTTTACCTCCGGTCCAGCGGCGGGCGCCGCTTCAGACAAAAACGCCGCCGCCGCGGCGAATACCGCCGATACGATCGAGCGTACGAAGAATTTTCTTCCCCTCATCGCTACTCCTCTTTTAGAGATTATGACACTTCCAGCGTCTGAAGCAGCCCACCGACAACGGGAATCGATTTCCCGTGCCGCCGCTGCGATCGTTCGGTCTGTGAAATCGAAAGGACTGGACACGGAGCGAATCGCGTGACCTTATCGGTAACGCTGCCGCAAAACAATCGGCGCAGCGCGCTGTGGGGACGCGGTGAAAGCACGATCAAGTCGCTCTCTTCGGTGCGCGCGATCTCGACGATGCGTGACGCGGCATCACCCAGAACGACGCGGCGGCGGAAGCTCGGTAAGCGGCGTATCTCTCCGATCGCCGGCTCGAGATATCGGTTCAGATCCAATAGCGACTCCCGTACGACGCGATCGACCTCCCATCGATAGATTCTGTCCCCGGCGAATCCGGTCTCGTCGAGCACATGCCACGCTTGAACCTCGTTCGCCACGTGAATCGCGAGCAGATCGGCTCCATTTTCCGCCGCCAGCGCCATCGCCAGCTTGAGGCCGGAGCGGGAGGGCTCCGTCATATCGACCGGAGCCAAAATTCTTTGCAAACGTTTCATATCGTCCTCCTCGAGTGTTGATGTCTCGACGATATCGAACGTCTGTTAGCGGCCGGTAAAACGCGCGTGATGTTCCGGTGAAATATTCGTTCGCATTATATTTCTTCCGCACCGAGAATTTCGAGAGCGGCCCCAGATACCGGAAAAGCGGAATCAGAAGATCGCATTTCCAGGTCGGCTGCCTCCTTGGGCGTCTTTTTGTAGCGCGCACGTTAAGAAATGATGATGATTCGATGAAGCCGCCGTGAAGTTATCGAAAAGAGAAAAGGGGAGGGAGGGCTCGCCTCCCTCCCCTTGCCGCGCCAGGGGGTGGTCTGGGGCGGGACGAGCGAATCAATCCCTACCGTGATGGTCGTCGTCATGGCCATGGCCATGGTCGTGATCGTCATCGTCGTTATTGCCGCGCCCATGATCGTGATCATCGTCATCGTCCTCGCGCGGCGCCGCGCCGATGCGCGGATCGATGAACATGGCAAGAAGCTGACCGCCTTCGACCAGCTCGGTGTCGTCGGACAGCTTGTGCGACTGAACGTCGAGCAGAAACCAGCCTTTGCCGAGGATATCTTCAGCATCGATGATGCCGGAGGACTCTTCGTCCTGGGTGATGAAATCGGGCGCTCCGATGTTTGGGTCGAAGAACTTCGCATTGTGCTGGGCCACCTGGATCAGCTGCCCGGTGGCGACCTGGTACAGCCAGACCTTCGACACGCGACTGTTGTTTCCGGGATCTTCATCCATGACAATGCGGCCGTGATGGTCCATCGTGACGTTGTCGAGCATGCGGTGGCCTTCGTCGCCCTTCAGCAGGATCTCGATCGCGCCGCCCCTCTCGGGACGCTCGATATCGTCGAATTTGAGATGCCATAGCCGGCTGTTGGTGTTCACGTCGGCGGTGGTCACGAAATAAAAATTATTTTGCCTGCCTTCGCGCGAGTCCCACGCGCCGTCCTCGACGCGGCGCAGGCGCGCGACATCCAGCGACTGCGCCGCGTCTTCGATCTGGCGCTGTGTCATCGAGGAGACGTCGCCCAGCTCGACGAGGGTGAATCTGCCCTTGGCGACGAACGCGGTCGTGCCAAGACCGAATGCGTCGCTTTCTTCTTTCACCACCACACCGTTCACGGCGATCTTGAGGCCGAAGAGACTGCCGTTCGTAAGACCGGCCTGCTCGATGGGGTGGCCGAAGCGCTGCTTTCTGCCGATGTAAACGAATACCTCGCTCGGAAAACCGGTCGTTGTCGGCGCCGTGCTGAGATCGCCGTCGTCCAGCAGCATCACGATCGTTTTAGTCTGCTCGTAGGGACAAGCGACGCAGTTCTCGTACGAATGGCGGCCGAAGCGCGGCAGCTGCCAAGCTTCGCCCGCGTGCGGTCCGGTTACGATACGAGCCCAAGCGCGGGCCGAATTGGGATCGTTCACTTCTTCACCGTCGAAAAAGATCCGATCTTCCGTACCGCGATCCCCATCGTCGGAAAGGGCGCTCTTGGCCGGTAAATCGGCGGAGCAGAGGCGCTGCCATTGCGTGGTTCCCGGGACGTACTTTCCCTGAGCGGGGTCCCAGAGAAATACGTCAAGCGCCGACTGCGTTAAGTCCTCGCCCTTCAACACCTGCAGCGTCCTGCGATCGATGAGCCAGCGCGAGACGAACGCGCCGTTGCTGCCGTGCGCGCGCGCGATGCCCGGCCTGGTGCTGGTGATTTCGTGGTTCATCAGCACGGTGAATGTAGTCCGTGAAGTGTTGAACGCCCCCAGACCGTCCGGAATGCCGACCATGCGATAGGTGCCGACCTTGTCTCCCGTGGTCAGGATCGAAGTAAAATTGACCCCCGGCACCGTTGGAACGAGATAAGGCTCCGTCTGCGTGCTCGGCCCAATATTGGTCGCCGCCTGAGCCTTATCGAGCTTCAGGAGCGACGGGCCCAAAACAAGCATCGGAGTCGCCGCCAGGGCGGTCTTCAAAAGCGAGCGGCGGGCGATCGGCTTCTCCATCAATTCCTTCAGCGGACGCCCGCCTTCCGTCTCATCGGTAATGTCACCAAGCCTTTTCATAATGTCCTCCTTGTGTTGGTTGTTCGGTCGATGATCGCTTGAATGGGAGGAGACGCGGCTTTGTCGCATTGCGTCCTGCGTCGGTGTAGCTGTAGATGGCGCTCGCCGCCAACGCGGCGATCAGCGTGAGCAGCGCAACCGCCAGGCGCATTTTTCGCCTGAGCCGCTTCTTTTCTTCTTGTCGTTGCCGCCAGACCGTTCGCGCCATAATTCTCCTCAGGAAGAAAAAAATTTGCTGCGGTTGTATCGACGCGGAGTGAACGGAAGTTGACGGTTCAGAAAACAAACGCTGACGATTCGGGAAAACGTCGCTTACGATTCGACGAAAATTTTGTGAACGATCTTTTTTCTTTATGTCCGGCCCGCGATCTGCTACTCCGGGCGGTATGAGAATGCTGTTTTGGAAGTTTCTCGGCGCCGAGCGGCTGCCGGAGCCGTCACGAAAGAAACTCGCGATCGTCTCGCTGCTCTACTTCATCCAGGGAAGCCCGCTCGCGATTCTCTGGGAGATTCTTCCCGTGTATCTCAGGCTACAGGGCATCTCGCTCGCCGCGATCGGCGGGCTCCGGCTGCTCGAGCTGCCTTATTCTCTGAAAGTATTCTGGTCGCCGGCGGTGCACCGCTACGGCGACCGGCGCTTCTGGATTTTCGGCTGCATGGCGGGCATCGCCGTCGTCGTCGGCTTGCTCCCGGCGATCGACGCGGCGCGTGTGAGCGGGCTGTTATTGCTGCTTCTCCTTATCCTGACAACGTTGTCGGCTACGCAGGACATCGCGATCGACTCCTACACGGTGGGGCTGGTCGCGCGGGACGAAGAAGGGCCGGCCAACGGTGTTCGCGCGTCGGCTTATCGTCTCGCGCTCGTCATGATCGGCGGCGGCATGGTGTTTCTCGCGGCTCTGCTTCCCTGGGACGTACTGTTCGGAGTCGCGGCGGCGATCTTTGCCGTGCTCGCGTTTTTGGCATTGACTGCGCCGCGCCTTGAATTGCCCCCCGAAGCGCGCACCCAGTGGTTCAGCGGTTTCGCCCAATGGATCGGCAATTGGCGCGCCGTGCCGCTCGTCTTCTTCGTGCTGACCTATAAGCTGGGTGAATTCGCCATCGGCCCGATGGTGAAGCCGTTTTGGGTCGATCAGGGAAGGTCGGTTTTCGAGATCGGTCTCGTGCCGACGACTTTCGGAATTATCTTGAGCGTGGCCGGCGCGCTCGCGGGCGGCGGGTTTATCTCGCGCTACGGGATCTTTCGCGGCGTGCTGGTACTGGGGTTTCTACAGGCGGTTTCGAATTTAGGCTACGCGTTCGTCGCGTGGGGCGACCTCGGCCGCGGCGGGCTCTATGCCGCTTCGGTCTTCGAGTCGTTCAGCGGCGGCCTGGGGACGGCGGCGTTTCTCGCCTTCCTCATGAACGTGTGCGACAAGGAGCACGCTACGGTGCAGTACGCTTTTCTCTCCTCGGTTTTTTCTCTCACCGGCCGCCTCATCGGCGGGATCAGCGGCATCGGCGCGCAGAAGGTCGGCTACGGAAATTTTTTCGCTCTGACGTTTTTAATTTCCCTGCCGGCGTTCGCGCTGCTGCCATGGGTCAGATCGTGGATCCATGAGGACCAGAAAAAAATCGATTCGGCAAAGCTTTCAAGATAATTCCGCGATGAGTGACCGCCACGCCGCGCGCTCGCGTCGGGGATCGACGAGAGGCCTGAGGCGCGCGCAGCCGCTCTTCAGTCTCCGGTAAAAAGCATCGTCCGACGCGGCGCGTTCGAGCAATCGCGCCAGGCCGCGGGTGTCGCCGACGCGGAAGTAGCCGGGATACCGGCTCCCCAGTGTGCCGATCAGGCCGGAGATTTTGGATGCGACCACCGGCACGGAGGAGGCGATCGCTTCCGAAAGCACGTTGGCGCTGCCTTCCATGACCGATGTGAGCGACAACAGATCGCTCGCTGCGAGCAGTTGCCGCGCCTTCCAGTGCGGTACCTCGCCGATCCAGCGATAGCGCGGATTACGCTCCATCTCGGCCCGCGCGCGGCGCGCTTCCCGCGAGCCAAGCGCGCGGCCCGCCTGTACGACACGGATGTTCGCGCCATTGAGCTGGCGCGCGGCATAAGCCGTGCGCAGTGGATCCTTCACGGGACGCAGATGTCCGATGACGGCGACGACGAATCCGTTGCCGCGGGGCGGGCGCGGCTTCACGCGCGGCGCTGATTGATAGATGACCCGCGTCTTTCGCCTGAGACGCGGCGCGAGCTCTTTAACGCCCATGGATTGCAGCACGACAAGCCGCGTTGCCAGGTCGAGCGACCCGCGCGCGGGCGCGCTGCTGCGGATGTCGCGATAGAGATCGGTGCCGGTGAGCGCGACAACGAGCGGTTTTCGCGGATGAAGCTTCTTAAAGCGCCGGATCGAAGGCGCGCTTTTTCGCGCGTGCAGCGCGACCAGCAGCTCGCAGGCTTCGCCGCGGTAATCGCGCGCGACGAAGACGCGGTGGCCGAGACCTTTTAGGATCCGCGCCCACCGCAGCGCGGTGATGCTGTTGCCGTTGCGGTCCTTCGTGCCGGCTGGGGTAACGATGCGGATGGTCATTCGGCGCACGTGCGAAAACCGGCCCAGACGTCCCGCCGGTCGGGAGTATAAAAATTTCGCCAGGTATTGCGGATGAGGCGCGCGCGCGTCATCCAGCAGCCGCCGCGCAGGACTTTATGCGTGCGGAACCAGGGCGCGGAGTATTCCTTGTAGGGATCCGCGGCGAATTCCGGGTAGGGAAGGAAGTCGCTCGCGGTCCACTCCCAGACATTGCCGATCATTTGACGGCAGCCGAAGGCGCTGTCGCCCGCTGCCAGCGCGGAGACTGGGAGCAGGCCCGGCGCGGTTCCGTCAAGATTGGCGCGCTCTTTTGTCGGGGGCTCGTCGCCCCAAGGGAAAGTTCGCTTGTGCGGCGAAATGCCGCGGCCGCTGCTTTCCGGCTCGGTCGCCGCCGCCATTTCCCATTCCGCCTCGGTCGGCAGGCGACGGCCGGCCCACTTCGCGTACGCGTCGGCCTCGTACCAATTGACATGTATCACCGGAAGCTCTCGCTGAAGCGGCAGCCATTTATCGAAGACGCGTTGAAGCCAAGCGCCGCCGTCTTTTTTCCAATAAAGCGGATGCGTGATTTCCTCGTGGCTGACAGCCCGCGCCGTGGTTTGTTCGCGGTCGAAAAATTTTGCGAACGATTGCGCGAGGGCAGGGGAGCCGCCGTCGTGGAGCCACTTCCAACCCTCATCCGTCCAGAACTCTTTCCGGCCGTAGCCGCCGTCGTCTACGAACGCGGCGAACTCCGCGTTCGTCACCGCATAGCGCGCGATGCGAAACGGCTTCACCTCGACGGGGTGCGCCCATTTCTCATTGTCGAAGACGAAAAGGGAATCGCGCGGAGCGCCGAGCACGAAAGTCCCGCCGGGGACGCCGACGTCTGCTGAAAGAGAATCGCCGTTGTTGCTCGATGAAAGATCGCGGCAGAATACCGGCTTCGGGTAGCCGAGCGTCTGGCGCGTGTAGGCGAGGGCTTCGTCGTGCATGTCCTCGTGAAAGAGGACGAGCAGATGAAAATAAATTTCTTCCGGCGTCGGCTTGCCGCTCGCGAGGCTATCGCACACCCGTTCGAGTACGGCGCTCATATAGGCGTGCGTCCGCTCGCGCGAGGCGATCGGGAGATCCCATCGGGTATCGTGGGCGACCTTGGCGGAATCGTAAAAGGAGTCCGCGCCTTCCACGAGCGGACCCTCGCCGCGCACGTGGCGCAGCGTCCAGAACTCCTGGAACCATGCGATGTGGCCGATCTCCCAAATCGGCGGATTGACGATCGCGAGCTTGGGGCCGATCATCTGCCGGTCGTCGAGATCGGATGTGAGATCGAGGGTTCGCTTGCGCGCGTCGGTGAGGAGACGCGCGATGGCGCTGCCGTCGACGCCTTGGGCGAGAACATCCGTCATTTAAATGTTCTACGCCAGGCCTCCGGCGCGTTCAAGGAACGGTTACGAGGTTAGGAATTTTCCTGTGAGCCGCTCGAATTCCGCCTGCGCGTCCCACTGCGCCAGGTGTTTGGCGCCATCGAGCAGGTGAAGATTGAGCGATGGATAGCGCTCCTTGAGCAGCGCGGCGCGCTGCGCGGCGGAGCCGCGGTCCTGTTTGCCGTACATCATAAGGAGCGGCACCGGAAGCTGGTGCAACCGCTCCCAGATCGGCACGGCCTCCTTGCCGCCGCCGCGCGGCACCTTGCCGCGCTCGATGAAGGCCTGGAAATTCTTTCCCAGGCTCATGCGGTGGCGCTTTTCCAGGACTTCCGGCGTGATCAGGGAATGATTGAATAAATTGTGCTCTAACAGCCCGCGGCTTTCGGCAAGGGTCGGCTCGGCCGCGCCGCCTTCCTCGCCTTCGCCGGCGCCGGCTTTGGCGCCGCCGGGAAGCGGCGGCAACAGACTGCCGGTGCCGAGCACGACGACTTTGGCGATGCGCGGAGTCTGATCGAACGCGAGGCCGACCGCCATCGCGCCCGCCGCGGAATGTCCCATGAGACTCGCTTTGTCCAAGCCGAGCGCATCCATAAATGGAATGGTGAAGCGCCGGCGGTAAGCGGGGGAGTAATCCTTCGGATTGTCGGTGCCGCCGAAGCCCGGTTGATCGAAGGCGATCACGCGCAAGCCGTAGCCGGCGAGCGGCCCGAGGTTGCGCTCGAATACGTCGGCAGACGAGCCGAGCGATGCGCCGTGGAGCAGCAAAACCGCCGGCCCGCGGCCTTCTTCGAGATACCGCGTCTTGAGGCCGTCGGCCTGAACGAACTTCTCCGTCATAAAAGCTCCCGATAAAATTTATTTTGCCTGCGCCGAGCGCGCCCGCAGCTCTTCGACAATCGAGAGATCCATGTGCTTCAGCGGCGCCACGGACGCGAAGCGCTGGTCCTCGTAGGCCAAGGTTTTGAGCACGTTGCGGAGGCCTTCTTCGGAAGGATAGAGATCGGGCTGCGCGTGCGACTTGAATGCAATGTAAGCGCCTTCCAGGACCTCGCGGTCCTGCAAACGGAACACGCGCGCCATGATCCGGATCGTCTCTTCCTTGTCGTTTATCAACGAGGTCACGGCCTCGGCGTAGCCGATCAGAAAGGTTTTGACCGCATCCCGGTTCTTCGCCAGGTTCGATTTTCGCGTGGTGATGAGTCCTTTGCTATAGGGCATTGCAATCGGCATCACGTAAAGCCCCAGTTTCTCGGCGCGGCGCGCGAACTCCGGCGCGACGGGCGCCGCGTCGATTTTGCCCGAGGCGAGCATCGTGAGCCGCGCGGACGAGCTGCCGATAAACAGAATTTCCGCATCTTTCCCCGCGTCGAATCCCTCGCGCGCGAGCAGCAGTTTCAAGAACAGGTGGCTTTTGTCCAGCATGCCGCCGGCGGCGAAGCGCTTGCCCTTGAGATCCCTGATGGAGCGGATCTTCTCGCGTGTGACGAGACTGTACGGCGACGAGTCGTCCCACGACCCGATACCGACGATATCGCCGCCCTGCTCACCGACGAAATAAAGCTCCGGCGCCGAGCCGTTGATGTAATCGGTGCCGCCGGAAATCAAGGCATTGACGTTGATCCGGCCGTTGGGAATCACGATCGGCTGCACGACCAGATTCCGCTTGGAAAAGATGCCCCTCTGGATACCGATGTGGATCGGAATGGCGTTCGTCTGAGCCGCCGGCACGCCGATGCGGACCGTCGTCTGCGCGGGAGCATCCGCGCCGCCGAGAACGAGTAAGATAAAGCCCGTAGCGAGGCAACGGAGAATGCTACGCATCCGTCACGTCGATCAGCACGCCGTCCGGGTCGGCGAGATGAAATTTGCCGAACGGGCACTTCTCGAATAGCTTCAAGCGCGCCGCGCCTTCGGGTCCGACGCCGACCGGGCTAGGTGACAGGCGCGGGTTGCGGCCGATCAGGGTCTGCAGCTCCTTTTTGAACTCTTCGAGGTTCTCGACCTTGAAGCCGATGTGCTCGGGGGCGGGGCGCTCGATGCCCGACCCCGAGTAGTCGTTGATGTCCCACGGCGTGACCGCCAGGGTAACCTTCCCGTCGGTGAGATGATACGTATGATCTCCGGCCTCCTGCGGGCGCAGCTCGAAGACGTCGACGTAGAACTTGGCGACTTCGTCGGGGATGACCGTGCGCACGGCGAAATGCGTGATGAAACGCTCCTGCTTCCAGTCGCCGTCTTCGTACACGTCGCGGCGGTTTTCCATGCCTTTTTGCGACAGATCGAAAACATTGCCCGCGGGATCGTGCGTGCTGAGGCCGGCGAAGGGACGGTTGCCGGGCCGCTTGAGCACGCTGATCTTGGGGTACTTCGTCTGGATTCTGTCGAGCGCGGTTTGCACGTCATCGACCTCGAAGCCGAAATGGTCGAAGCCCGCCTGACGGCCGGCGCGGCGGGGATTGATGTTCATGCCGATGTAGCCGTCGCCCACGACGACGGCGCTTTCGGGCTTCGCCCGCTGCGAAGTGCGCATTTTGAAGAGCGCCTCGTAGAATCTGCCCATGAGCGCGTAGTTCTCGCTCGCGATCGCGATGTGCTTGATCTGCGTCTGCATGGCTTGTCCCTCCGTTTGGGTCGATTCTCCCTCACGGATTATCCGCCGTCAAGCGGTTTTGCAACCGCCGCATCCACGGCTCCAGCTCGCAGGCCCACGGCGTCCGGCGGTGTTTTCTCACATAATCCACGGCGGCGCGAAAGCTCGCCGCGTCGCTCGCGGTCACGTGCGCCACGATCTTCTTTTTGCGGGCATGTATCTCCTGCTCGCAAAATTTCCGAATCGCCCGCCAATACGGCAGCGAAGCAGATCCGTAACGCTCAACGATCGTACGCCGCCAGCTGCGCTCCGGATCGTAATCGCCGGGCCGGGCGGCATAATCGAAGCAGGTTCCGAGCGGGACGAAGCTCAATGTCTCCTGCAGCAGCGGATTGTTTAAATATCCATATGCGACGTCGAGCAAATTCGGATCCCGCCCGCCGAGCGGACCCAAATTCATATCATTTCGCATCGACAGATCATTGACGGGATAGTTGTCCCAGAGGATGAGTCTCCGATCTATCCGACTACGGATGCGGCGAACATGGTCGGCGGTGATTGTTTCGCTGACGATTTTCGGGCCGGTCCAGAGAAACGCCGCCGTCGCCGGCAGAGTCTCGGAAAATCTTTCGAGGAACTGATTTTCGAAACGGCCGAACGCTCGCGCGAGCAGCGGATCCTCGCTATAATAGGAAGGGCAAATCCACCAATCGACGTCTTTCCATGAAGCGGGCTGGCGGGCGATAATCTCGGCCAGCCATGTGCCTTCGGCGCGAGCCAAGCTTCCGGCGAAACGCTTGCGATCTTTTTCGCGGGTCAGGCGCGACGGGATGTCGTCGAAAAGCACCGCGAAGGTCCGCACCCCGGTATCGTAAAAGCGCTGCGCCTTCGCAAGCAGGATGCGCGTCGGTTTCGCGCTGCTGAAAACAAGCCCTTTGCCGGGATGAAACCCATAGACGAAATCGATGTTGAATCGCTGCGCGCACCGGATAAGATGCTCCATCTCTTGCCAGCGCGGCGGCGGATAGGGCCGCCGCCACTTCTCGCGATGGTATGGGTCGTCCTTCGGGGCATAGAGGTAGGTATTCATCCCTCTGGCGGCGCCGAACTCAAATATTTTGGTGCGATGTCTCTGGGACCAGGGCGGGCCGAAGAAGCCTTCGACGATGCCGCGACGCTCGAATGCCGGCGAGTGCTTCATGTGGTGAATCTGTCACGGACGGCAGCGTCACGGCAAACGGCTGCAAGGCCGCGATTGCTTGACGGCGGCCGCTCCATTTTATAGCATCCGCGGAACGCCTTTCGCCGCCGGGCCGACGCGCCCTCCATTACCCGATGACCAATCCATGTCTGACGCCGTGCGATCCCTATCCGACTGGCAAATTGCGTGACTTCTGCCAAATAGAGAAGAGCGGCGTATGCTGAGCTTGTTTCTGAAGGGCTTCGTTATCGGCATGATCATCGCCGTGCCCGTCGGCCCCATCGGCCTGCTCTGCGTAAACCGCACGCTGTCCAAGGGCCCGCTGTACGGTCTCGCCTCGGGCTTCGGCATAGCGACAGCCGACGCCATCTCCGGCGGTGTGGTTGTCCTCGGCCTCACCTTCGTCTCGTCGTTTTTGCTTGCCGAGATGTTATGGCTGAGGCTGATCGGCGGGTTTTTTTTATGCTACCTTGGATTCAAGATCTTCCTGACGGAGCCAAAGCCGCGGTCGATGATCGATAAGGAAAACAATAACCTGCTCGCCGCCTACGCGTCGACCTTACTGTTGACCTTTAGCAACCCGCTTACGCTGCTGTCGTTCGTCGCGATCTACGCGGGGTGGGGCGTCGAAGATCTCAGCGCGCACCGCTTTCTCGCGGCGGTCCTCATGCTGGGAATCTTTTGCGGCTCGGCAAGCTGGTGGGTGGCCCTCAGCGGCGGCATGCCGGTCGTGCGTGTGATGTTCACCCACGACGGGCTGCGCTGGATTCACCGGGTCTCCGGTGCGATCATCGCGGCGTTCGGCTTCATCATCCTGTTGAGCTTGACGCAAAATCTTTCCCGGTGAGAGCGATGCAGGCGGCCGAAGCATTAGATCGCAGTCTTCCGGTCATGATTTCGGCGCGCCTGAATCTTTGCCTGGCTGCATTTCACCTGCTGGCGAACGTTTTTCAGTTTTTTATCCTGCCGCTCGTGCTGCTGCCCAAAAGCCTTTGGTGGGCGCTCGCATTGCTGCCGCTGGCGGCGCTCAACAACCCTTTCTGGAGTCTGATTCACGAGGGCATCCACGACATGCTGCATCCGTCCCGCCGGGTCAACCGGATACTCGGCCGGCTGCTATCGTATTTTTTCGGCGCGCCGTTTCTCGTGCTGCGGCTGAGCCATTTGCTCCATCACAAGCTCAACCGCTCGCTCATCGAGGCAACCGAGATCTACGCGCCGGAGCGGCGGTCCTGGGCGCGCGCCGCGCTCGGCTACTTCGCTCACATTTTCGGCGGACTTTATCTGCTGGAGCTCGCGAGCCCGCTGATGTTTTTCCTTCCGCGCGCGGTGCTGCGCCGGATGGAGGCGAAATATTTTACGGGCGCCGACGTGCCGGGAAACCTGATGCGCGGGCTCATGCGCGACCAGCCGGTACGTGAGATGCGCATCGACGGAATCGTGATCATCGCGCTTTTCGCCGCGAGCGCGTGGAGCTACGGCATTCACTGGCCGTTGCTCGCGGCCGCCCTCTGCGCGCGCGCCTTTCTGATTTCCTTTCTCGACAACGTCTATCACTACGCGACGCCCATCGGCGACACTTTCTACGCGCGGAACCTTTCGCTGCCGAAGGCATTCTCCGCCGGTCTTTTGCATTTTAATTTTCACGGCATCCATCACCGGAACCCGGCGATACCGTGGACCGGCCTGCCGGTAGCTTTCCGGCAGCAGCGGCTGTCTTTCGACAGCGGCTACGCGACGGCGGCGCTCGGGCAACTGGGCGGACCGATCCCGCAGGAGAGGCTTTATCGATGACGGCAGATAAAAAACTTCGGGTGGGCGTGATCGGCGGCGGCTACGGCCGCAATCATATTCTCGCGTACCAGGCGAGCGGCTTCGAAGTCGCGGCGTTCTGCCAGCGCTCGGAAGCCAACGCCGCGAAGCTCGCGCGTGAATTCGCCATTCCGCACGTTTACGCCGACTACCGCGATCTTCTCGCGCTTTCGGGTCTCGACGCCGTGAGCATCGCGACGCCGCCGAATCTGCATCGCCCGATCGCCGTCGAAGCCGTCGAGCGCGGCCTGCATGTGCTTTGCGAAAAGCCGCTGGCGCTGGACGTCGCCGAGGCGGAGACGATGCTCGCGCGCGCGGAAGCGGCGCGCCGCGTGCATATGACCGCGTTCAACTTCCGCGGCATCTCCGCCGTGCGCCGCATGAAGGAGCTGCTTAACGAAGGATTCGTAGGACGAATATTTCACGTCGAGGCGACCTGGCTGACGGAAGGCAGGATGGCGCCCGACACGCCGATGGGCTGGCGTCACCGCAAGGCGACGGCCGGATTTGGTGTCTTAGGCGATACTGGAGTGCACATGATCGACCTCGTGCGCTGGCTTGTCGGCGACTTCGAGAAGGCCACCGCGCAGGCGACGACATTCCACGATCGAAGAAAGCTGCCCGACGGCAGCGGCACGGGGAATGTAGAAGTTGAAGACTCCTGCATGTTTCTCGCTCAGTTAAGCGATGGAATTCAGGCATCGCTGCATGTTAGCGGCGTCGCCCGCGGCAGCCTCTTCCAATCCATCCGCATCTTCGGCAGCGAAGGCGCGCTTGCGGTCGCGGTCAATCGTAAGGGAGCCGATTGGGTCGTGGGCCGGCTGTCCGGCGTGCGCGGCGTCAACGCGGAGTTTCAGCCGCTGGAAATTCCGGAGCGGTTGACGCAGGGGCTGAACCTCGCCGATCCGTCCCGCGTCGCGGGCGAGTTTCTCTTCGCGCAGCTTACGCGCCGCTTCTCCGACTCGATCAAGACCGGCGCACCCGCCGTGCCGAGCTTCCGCGAAGGACTCGAAGCGCAGAAGGTCGTCGCGGCTGTGCTGCGCTCGGTCGACGAGCAGCGCTGGGTCGATGTCGGCTAGCGGCGAGCCGCCTTCTTGAACAGCACGAGCGAGAACCAATCTTTTTTGTCCGTGTAGTGCGCGACCGGATCGAGACCGAAGCAGCGGAGTTGGGCCTGCAGCTGCTCGGGGTCGAACTTGCGGCTGATCTCTACCAGGATCCGTTCCCCTTTATGCCACGAGAACTCGATTTTGCTCCCCGGAACGCGAATCTGTTGCGTCTGCGTCGCAACCGCGTACATCTCGATGCGCTGCCACTCCGCGTTATACCGTGGCTCGTAACGCATCTTGGTCTGATCGAAGTTGCTCCCCAGGATTCGATTGACGTTTTCGAAGACGTTCAAGATGAACGCGGCGGTGATTTTCTCGGAGTCGTCGTAGGCTTTTTTGAGCAGGTCTACGTCTTTTACGCGGTCCACTCCTAGAAGAAAATAATCGTCGGACCCCATCGATCGGGACACGTGGCTAAAGAAAGTTTCGAATTGCCATGAGTCGAAGTTGCCGACAGTGCTGCCGAGAAAGACGAACAACGTCGGCAGATCCTTTTCGATAGCCGCAATGCCGTCTTCGTACAGGCCGTGAAGCCCGTGAAACATTAGTTGTGGAAAATTCCGCTCGACGCTGTCGCGCGCGATGCGGAGGCTCGCCAGGCTCACGTCGATGGGAGCGAAGACGCCGCCGCCGTGCTGCTTCACCTGCGCGTCCAATAGCAGCAAGGTCTTCTGCGACGTGCCCGCGCCGAGCTCGACGATGCATTCGACGCCCGCACGACGGACGATCTCCTCCGCGCGTTCCTTTAGAATCGCGCTCTCCGTGCGCGTTAGGTAGTACTCCGGCAGATCACATATCTTCTCGAAGAGTTCCGATCCGATGTCGTCGTATAAGTGCTGTGCCGCCAGCCAGCGCGGCTGGTCCAAAAGACTTTTCAACAGCGCGAGCGCTTGATCGCCGCCGTCGGACGAGCGCGCCGTCCAGATCGACCGCTCCGCCGGCTGCCACAATTCCGCTCCGGCGCCGGAAAAAATTCGCCGCTGGTTTTGCTTTTCCATGCCCCTACCGACTATAAGTGAAAAATCGCCGCAGTGTCCAGACGGCCTTCCGGCGATCATGATGAACGGTTCATCCATCGCCATCGCTTTCGAGGGCGCGGGTCTTCGTCTTCCAGACGGCAGGGCACTGCTGACGGAACTGGATCTCAGCATTGCCCGCGGCGAGACCTTGGTGCTTCTCGGGCGCAGCGGTTCGGGAAAGACGACGACGCTCAAGCTCATCAACCGCCTGCTCGATCCGACCGAAGGCCGGGTGCTTGTCGAAGATAAGGCGACGACCGAATGGGATCCGATTCGGCTCCGCCGCCGCATCGGGTACGTCATCCAGGAGGTCGGCTTGTTCCCCCACTTCACGATAGAGGAGAACGTCGCCGTCGTGCCGCGCCTCGAAGGCTGGGATCCCGACCGGATACAGAAGCGCGTACGCGAGCTGCTCGATCTCGTCGGCCTCGATCCGGCGCGCTTCGCCGGACGCTACCCGCGCGAGCTCTCCGGCGGCCAGCGCCAGCGCGTCGGTGTGGCCCGCGCACTCGCGGCCGATCCGCCGATCATGCTGCTCGACGAGCCGTTCGGCGCGCTCGATCCGATCACGCGGCGCGAGATTCAGGAAGAATTCCGCTCGCTCCAGCGCCGGCTCGGCAAAACAATGGTCTTTGTCACGCACGACGTCGGCGAGGCGTTTTTGTTGGCCTCGCGCATCGCCCTTCTGAAGGACGGCCGCGTCGTTCTGCTCGGACGTCCGGCGGACTTCCTCGCCTCGCGCGACCCCGAGGTCGTAGCGTTCGTTTCCTGCCTGCGCGGCGCCGCCGAGGTCGCCGCCGCGCCATGAATCTCTGGCAGTTCCTCTCCGCGCACCGCGCCGAGGTCGCGCAGCTGACGCTCGAGCATCTGTTTCTGGTCGCCGTTTCGACCGGCATCGCCGTGCTCATCGGCGTGCCGCTCGGCATCGCGCTCACGCGCCGTCCCGCGCTCAGCAGGCCGATCCTGGGCTTTGCGAACATCATGCAGACGGTGCCCAGCCTGGCGCTGTTCGGTTTTTTGATTCCGCTCAATATTTATCTCTTTCACGTCCGCATCATCGGCGGCATCGGCGCGCGCACCGCGATCGCGGCGCTCGCTCTTTATTCGCTGCTGCCGATCATCCGCAATACCTTCACCGGCATCAACGGCGTCGATCCGGCGATCCGCGAGGCGGGCAGGGGACTCGGCATGACCGACCGGCAGTTGCTGCTCCAGGTCGAGGTGCCGCTCGCTCTCGGCGTCATTGTGGCGGGTATTCGCGTGGCGACGGTGATCGCGGTCGGTACGGCGACGATCGCGGCGGCTATCGACGCCGGCGGGCTCGGCCGCTACATCTTCCGCGGCCTTCGAATGAACGACAACACGCTTATCCTCGCCGGGGCCGTGCCGGCGGCGCTATTAGCGCTCGCGGCGGATTTCCTTCTCGGCGCTGTCGAGCACAGTTTCGGCCGCGGTGCGCGTCGCTTGAACCGCCGTCACGCGTATGTCGTGCTCAGCGCCGTTGTCGCTGCCGCCGCCGTCATTGCCGTCTTCACTTTCCATTCCGGCGCCGCGCGGCGCATTGCGGTCGGCTCGAAGGATTTCACCGAGCAAGTCATTCTGGGCGAGATCGTGGCGCAGACGATCGAAGCGCGCACGGGCCTGCCGGTCGAGCGGCGCTTCGACCTCGGGGGCAATCTCGCGCACGACGCGCTCGTCGCGGGCGAGATCGACACGTACGTCGAATACACCGGCACGGCGCTGACGGCTATCCTCAAGCTGCCGCCGCTCTCGGATGCGCACGAGGTCTTCCGCCGCGTCAAGAGCGAGTACGCCGCGCGTTTTCATGTCGCATGGCTCGAGCCCTTCGGCTTCAATAACACGTTCGCGATCCTCGTCCGCGGCGACGACGCGAAGAAACTCGGCCTTAAGACGATCAGCGACGTCGCGAAGTACGCGCCGAAGTGGCGCGCCGGTTTCGGTCAAGACTTCGTCTCTCGGCCCGACGGCTACGAGGGTTTCGTGCGCGCCTACGGGCTCAAGTTCGCCGCAGTGCGCGAGATGGATCTATCGCTCACCTACCGCGCGCTGGCCGACGGGCAAGTCGACGTCATCGCGGGAAATTCGACCGACGGTCTCATCGCGCGTCTCGGTCTGGTTCAGCTGGAGGATGACCGCCGCTACTTCCCGCCTTACGACGCCGTGCCGGTCATACGCGAGGACACGCTTCGCCGCGCGCCCGAGGTCGGCACCGCGCTCAATGCTTTGGCGGGCGCGATCTCGGTCGACGAGATGCGCCGGATGAATTTCGCTGTCGACGGCGACAAGCGCGCCCCGCGCGATGTCGCCGAGGAGTTCCTGCGGCGAAAGAAGACGGCCGCCGGAGGCTGAGGCCGCGCCGTCGATTCTGTTCGTATCCCGGTTACGAGGAAGGATTTAGCTGATGCGAGGAAGCGGGATTTTTCGCGCGCTGCGCTACCCGGATTTTTTCTGGTACTGGTCGAGCTATTTCGTCTCGAACGTCGGCGCTTGGATGCAGAACGTTGCCCAGGGCTGGCTGCTGTACGATCTGACCGATTCGCCGCTGATTCTCGGTCTGTTCAGCCTGCTCCGCACCGGCATGCTGTTCTGCTTTTTTCTTCTCGGCGGCATCGTCGCCGACCGTTGGGACCGGCGGCTCGTGATGATGTGGATTCAAATCGTCTCGCTCGTCACGGCTTTCATTCTAGGGATCCTGGCTTCACTCCACATGATCCAAGCCTGGCATATCTTTATTCTGGGCGCGATAACCACGACCGCGTGGGCGTTCGAGCAGCCGGTGCGGCAGTCGCTGATCCCCAAGCTCGTGAGTCGCGAGGACCTCGTCAATGCGCTCGCGCTCAACTCGATCACGTGGCAGGGCGCCGGGCTTCTCGGCCCCAGTCTCGTGGGTCTGCTGGTCGATCGGGTCGGCATCGACGGCTGTTTCTATATCAACGCTGTGAGCTATTTCGCGATCATCTGGGCGCTGTTGCGCATGAATATCCCGCCGCAGGAGGCGATCGGCCGCGTCGGCATGACGCAGAGCTTCTTCGACGGCCTGCGCTACATCCGGCACCAAAAACTCATCCTTATCCTGTTGATCGGCTCGTCATTCGTGAGCGTCTTCGGCCGCTCCTACATCATCCTACTGCCGGTCTTCGCAAAAGAGGTTTTTCACGTCGGCGCTTCGGGCCTCGGCTTCATCTCCGCCGCGCCGGGTCTCGGAACGATCATCGGCGCTCTCACGCTCGCGGCGCTCGGCCGCGTCAAGGTGCGTCGCCGCGCCTTCGTCTCGATCCTTGTCGGGTCGGCGACGGCCCTGTTCATCTTCGCCGCCGCCGTAAGCTTCGAGCTCTCTTTTTCCACGCTCGTCGTCGTGGGCGCGCTCGGCACGATTTTCGACACGCTGCTGAATACGCTGATTCAGCTCACGGTCGCGGATACCTATCGCGGCCGCGTGATGGGCGTGTACGGCCTCACTGCGGCCGGGCTGCGCGAGTTCGGCGGCATGCAGGCCGGCTTCATAGCCGAATGGGCCAGCGCGCCGTTCGCCATCCAGGCGGGCGCGGTGATCGTCGTGCTCGTTGCTTTGCTCTTTTTCTATCCTCAGCTGAAAAGATTGCCGGATACATAAAAAAAGTTTTAAGTTTCAAGTTTCACGAACGGAGATCGGTACCTGAAACCAGAAACTTGAAACCTGAAACTCTGCTCTCATTTGACATGACTGCGGCCATCGGATAATTTTCAAGGATTCAAACGCAATTCCGGAGGAGAGATGAGCGACTTCTATCAGGCGTGGCTGGATCAGTCGAAGAAAAACAACGAGACGGTGAACGAGGGGCCGCGCGTCGCGCGCGGCAAAGATCTCAAATGGACGCGCACGCGGCAGGATTACAAGGCCGCGCTCATGATCGCGCCCGAGACGGGATTCCCGACCGGCGGCAGCCTGCTGATGAAAGCCGAGATTCCCGCCGGCTGGCATACGGGGAAGCATATCCACGGCGAGGAAGCGATCTACATCGAAAAAGGCGAAGGCTTCATGCTCCTCGACGACCAGCGTTACGATTTTCATAAGGGCACGGTGTTGCACATCCCGCACCGCTCGCCGCACCAGCTCGTCAACACCGGAAAAGATTCCGTCGTTTATATCGCCGGGCTCGCCTGGCCGCTCGAATCCTTCATCAAGATGGGACCGATGGAGCAGGTGGAAGACGCGGGCGAGAACAATCCGTCCGTGATCGCCAAGGCGCCGCGCGAGGAGTCGCAGAACTGGCCCACCGACGGCCGGCGCATCTCGATGCATTTGGAGCAGCACGAAAAGTCGGACGAGTCGAAGCACGGTGCGACCTACTTTTTGATGGGCCGCAGCGGCAAGCAGAACGGCTTCAAGGCCACCGCCGTCGCGATCAGCTCGATTTTCGTCGATCTGGCGCACACCAAGAGCCACAGCCACGCGCATCCCGAAGCGTATCTCTATGCGCTCGAAGGCAGCGGCTACTCCGAGATCGGCGGCAAGCGCTATGACTGGGTGCAGGGCGACGCCGTGCATGTGCCGCCCGGGATGATGCACCACCAGCATTTCAATCCCTACGACACGGATATGAAGGAGTTACGCTTCGAGTTCGGCGTCCGCTACTGGATGGTCGATCAATGGCGCGGGTACGTCACTGTCGATAAGCACATGAAGGCGACGACCCACATGATCGATTAGCTGCGTGCCGGACGGAGAGCGAGCCGATGCCGGATAAGATGACCGTGGAAGCGCAGCGCAATAAGATGATGCTCGGTTTTATTGTGCGGCGCTGCGCGCGCGACATCGGCCACCCGCCCACCCCGGAGGAATTCGCCGAATGGGCGAACAGCCGCGAGGAGAATGGGCGGCAGTACAGCCTTTTCGGCCGTCCCATCTCCGTCACCGCAGCGAAAGTTATTTTAAGCCAGCCGGGCAGGATGGTGAGCGCCCGGCTGGAATCGATAGTTAAAGGACTGCGTTAAGTTCTTACCGCACCGACCCGTTACTGCTTCATGTGTTTCGCCAGTCGCCGCTGGCCGACCTCCGCGCCGTAGACATTGCCCTGCGCATCGACCGCGAGCCCCTCGGGGCCGCTCGTTCCTTTAAGCTCCTGCGGATCGGGAATGCGGTAAAGCACCTGCCCGTCTTTCAGGCTGCCGATTCGGATGCCGCGTTTCCATCCCGGATGGGGCGCGACGCCGTTCGATTCCGAGTCTCCGACGTAGATCGTATCGCCGCGAATGTAGACCGCGCTCGGCCGGCTGAACTGCTTCCATTCACCTAAGAATTTTCCGTCCTGATCGAGAATTTGCACGCGCATGTTGCCGCGGTCGGCGACGAATAGCCGGCCGTCGGCATCCATTGCCATGTCGTGCGCGTTTCTGAATTCTCCGGGTCCTGTGCCGAATTTTCCGAACGATTTGATAAACCGGCCGTTCTTGGCGAAGCGCGAGATGCGTGAGACGGTGTCCGGCGGCGCATCGGGGTTTTGATTGTGGCCTTCGGAAATAAAGATATCGCCGTTCGGCGCTACGAGGACGCTCGTGGGCTGGGTCAGCGCATCCGGCGGATTGCCGGCGACGCCAGGCGTGCCGAATCTCATCAATACTTTCCCATCCGGGCTGAACTTGACGACGGCATGGCCTTTATTCTTGTCCGCGGGATATTTCGCCAGCTCGCGCTCGTTGCCGGAGCGCTGATCGACGACCCAGACGTTGCCGTCCCGGTCGATATAGATCTTGTGAGGGAAGAGGAACATGCCGGCGCCGAAGCTCTTCAAGAGATTGCCGGCTGCATCGAACTTCAGCACCGGGTCGAGTTTCGATCCCGCGCAGCTGTCGTACTGGAACGGCGACGCGCCGGGAGGCGCATCGGGATTGGCGCCGCAGCGGTCGGCGACCCACACGGATTCGCCGTCCTTGTCGATCGCGACGGCGCTGAGCGCGCCCCATTTCCTGCCCTCGGGCAGTTTGCCCCAAGGTGCGACCGATCGATACGGGTTCCGCAGATCGTTGGTAGGCTGGAGATCCTGCGCGCCGCCGCTGCCGCCGCTGAGCAGCAGGACGGCGATCATCGCCATGACCGACGCCGTTATCTTCGCCATGCCGCGAGAGATAGCACCGCCGCGACTTCTTGCCAATGGTCGCTTATCGGCCGCTGAAAGCGGCAGCCGTCTTATCGAGAAATGCCTTGGTCCCCGCGCGAAAATCTTCCGTGGCGGCGACCAGGCCGAAGGACTCCGCACCGAGCAGCGCGGATTCCTCCAAGGTCAGATTGAGGCCGTGATGAATCGCCTCCCAAGTTAATCTTACCGCGATCGGCGACTGCGCGAGAATTTCGCGGACGAGCGTCTCGGTCTGCGAGAGCAGGGCGTCGGCCTCGACAATATGATTGATGAGCCCAATCCGCTGCGCCTCGTCGGCCGCGACCAGGCGGCCGGTGAGCAGCAGCTCGGCCGCGCGGCCCTTGCCGACCAAACGCGGCAGACGCGTCGTGCCGCCGAAGCCGGCGACGGCGCCGATGCGCACTTCGGGATGGCCGAGCATCGCGCCGCGCACCGCGACGCGCAGCATGCACGACTCGGCGAGTTCGAGGCCGCCGCCGAGCGCGTAGCCATTGATCGCCGCGACGACGATCTTCCCGAGAGTTTCGATTTTATGATTCACCGCGACGGCCAGCCGCGCGAAGTCGCGCACCTCGATCGGCGTCGCGCGGTGAAGATAACGGATGTCCGCGCCCGCCGAAAAGGCATCGCCGGTGCCGGTGATGATTACGCCTTTTACGGCGTCGTTCGTTTTCAGCCGGTCGAGCAGCGCCGCCAGCTCATGAAGCGTTTCCGGACTCAGCGCGTTCAGCGCCTTTGGACGGTTGAAGGTCAGCCAGGCGATACCCTCGTGCTCGCGATACAGAACGGATTCGTTCTTCGCCACGGTTCTTCCTCCTGTCGAGCTATATCCGAATGGGGGCACCGCCGAAAATACCGGCGGCGCGCGTCGTGTGCGGGCGAAAGCGATTACAAGCTGACTTTTTCCGCGTAGAGCTTCTCGATAAAGCCGTTCTTCTTGAGCTCGTCGAGAAACTGCGAATCGAAAAGGGCCTCCGGCTTAAGGTCCTTCGCTTTGGGATCGGCGATCGCCGCGGAGTCGATCAGCGCCTGCGCGGCCTCGCGGTCCGGCTGCGGCAGCGGCCTCAATTCGGCGGCGAACGACCCGTACATCGCATCCAGCGCGGCGGGATTCGAGCCGCTGAAGTATTTGCGGATGATCGCCAGGCTGTCGGCGCGGCGTGTGAGATAGAAGTGAATCGCCTCGGTGTAGCCTTTGATGAAGCGCCGCACCGTGTCTTCGTCGCGCTTGATGAAGGAGCGGGTGGTGAGCACGAGCGAGGTGAACGCGGGAATGTCTTTCACCTCGATAATCTTTATGCCGATCTTTTTCGCCTCGGCGGCGAACTGCTCGTTCACCGGCGCGCCCTGGATGAGATCCTTCGAAAGCGCCAGCAGGCGGTTCGGCGCGAGGCCGGCGCCGACGACCTCGACGTCCTTTACCGGATCCATTCCGGCGCGCCGCAGCATCACGCGCAGGATCAGATCCGAGCGGCCGCCCAGCTCCGAGACGCCGACGCGCTTGCCCTTTAAGTCGCCCATCTTGCCGATGCTCGGCGCGACCGCCATGCCGTACGGCTGGACGCTGACGTGCGAGGCGATCGAGACCACGTCGGCGCCCATGAGCAGCGGATGGATCAGCGCCAGCGGGTTGCCGAAGCCGACCATCATATCGGCGCCGAGCAGGGACTGCACGCCGCCGCTCAGGGGATCGCGCACGAAAACCTCTTCGACCTCGAGCCCGTTCTGCTTGAAGACGCCGCCGTCGATGCCGACGTAGGAGACGGCCGCGCCGACCTCCCAGCCGACGTAGGCCAGACGAACCTTCTTCGGTTCCGCTGCGCGCCCCTCGGCGGAGCAGAAGAAAGCGAGCAGGAACGCGCCCAGGATGGCGTTGAGGATTTTCATCGTCGAGGATCCGCCGACACTTCGAAGGTAGTATGTTCGCGACGTGTATTCAAGCTTGCTCCCCCGCCCGCGCCCTGATATTTTTTTACGATGTCCTGGGAACCGAGACAGGGTCGTTTTGAGATCGTATCCGGCTTTAAACCCCAGGGCGACCAGCCGCAGGCGATCGACAGCCTCGCGCGCGGCATCGGTGAAGGCAGGCGCCATCAGACTCTGCTCGGCGTCACCGGCTCGGGCAAAACCTTCACGATGGCGAACGTCATCGCGCGTGTAAATAGACCCGCGCTCGTCATTGCGCCGAACAAGACCCTCGCCGCGCAGCTCTACAACGAGTTCAAAGAGCTGTTCCCCAACAACGCGGTCCGGTATTTCGTGAGCTACTACGACTATTACCAGCCCGAGGCGTACGTTCCGTCGACAGACACCTACATCGAGAAGGACGCCTCGATCAACGACGAGATCGATAAGCTCCGCCACTCCGCCACCAAGGCGCTGCTCGAGCGGCGCGACACCATCATCGTGGCGAGCGTCTCGTGCATATACGGCCTGGGCTCGCCCGAGGCGTACTTCGACATGATGGTCTACCTGGAAGAGGGCATGGAGATCGAGCGCGACCGCGTGCTGCGGAAGCTCGTCGACATCCATTATCTCCGAAGCGACTACGATTTTCACCGCGGCACGTTCCGCGTGCGCGGCGACATTATCGAAGTCTTTCCGGCGTACGAGGACAGCTCGGCGTTACGCGTCGAGTTTTTCGGCGATCGGATCGAAAAGCTCGTGGAGATCGACCCGATCCGCGGCAAGCCGCTCCGGCGCGTGGGCATGGCGTGCATCTACCCGGCGAGCCATTACGTTACGACCGACGAGCGCATGAAGCTCGCGCTCGCGGGCATCCGCGAGGAATTGCAGATCCGCCTGGCCGAGCTGCGCGCGGAAAACAAATTATTGGAGGCGCAGCGGCTCGAGCAGCGGACGATGTACGATCTCGAGCTGCTCGACGAAATGGGTTTCTGCCCGGGCATCGAGAACTATTCACGCCACTTGACCGGGCGCAGCCCGGGCGATCCGCCGCCGACGCTCCTCAGCTATTTTCCCAACGACTTTTTGCTCTTCATCGACGAGAGCCACGTCGCGGTGCCGCAGATCGGCGGCATGTACCGCGGCGACCGCTCGCGCAAGGAAACGCTCGTCGAATTCGGTTTCCGCCTGCCGTCGGCGCTCGACAACCGCCCGCTCAACTTCGCGGAGTTCGAGGCGATGACGAACCAGGTCGTCTACGTCTCCGCCACGCCGGCGGACTATGAGATCAAACAGAGCGGCGGGGTCGTCGTCGAGCAGCTCATCCGACCGACCGGACTAATCGATCCCGAGGTCACCGTGCGTCCGGCGCGTAGTCAGGTGGACGACCTACTGGAGCAGATCCGCCAGCGCGTCGAGCGGAACGAGCGCGTGCTCGTTACGACGCTCACCAAGCGCATGGCCGAGGACCTAACCGATTATTATCAGGACTTGAACGTCAAAGTCCGCTATCTCCACTCCGACATCGAGACGCTGGAGCGCGTCGAGATCATCCGCGAGCTTAGGCGCGGCACCTTCGACGTGCTCGTCGGCATCAACCTGCTGCGGGAAGGTCTCGACATCCCCGAGGTGTCGCTGGTCGCGATCCTCGACGCCGATAAGGAGGGGTTTCTCCGTTCGGAGCGCTCGCTGATCCAGACGATCGGCCGCGCCGCCCGCAACGTGAACGGCTCGGTCATTCTCTACGCCGACGGCGTGACTGACTCAATGCGGCGCGCGATCGACGAGACCAACCGCCGCCGCACGCTCCAGGCTGAATACAACCGCAAGCACGGCATCACGCCCCAGAGCGTGGTGCGCTCGCTCGGGACGCCTTTGGTCGAGATCTACGATGCCGACTATGTGACGGTGCCGCTGGCGTCGGAAAAGACGGAGCGCTACACTGCGAAGGACGATACGCGGCAGATCGAGCGCCTGCGAAAAGAGATGAAAGAGGCGGCGGCGAATCTAGAGTTCGAGCGCGCGGCCGAGCTGCGCGACAAAATCCGCCGCATGGAACAGCGCCAGCTAGGGCTGGAGAACCCGCTGCTCGCGCGCGGAGCGGACGCAGGAGGTTGAGGTTGATGATCACCGGCAAGCCGTGTTTCGCATTCGCGTGGAGGCTCGCGTGCGCCGCGCTTCTCATTGCCGGGCTCGCCGGCTGCTCGCGCGGCGACGAACGCAAGGTGAAAAGCGCGGTGCGGAATTTTTACGATACGTACCTGACGGTCCGACCGTCCGGCGTTCCCACGAAGGCACAGCAGGCGGATTTCAAAAAGGTCGTCTCCGCCAATTTGTCCGCTCTCCTCGATGAGGCGGCGACCGTCGAAGACAATTCCCGAGACCCAAACAGTGCGGCGCCGCCGCGGCTCGAAGGCGACGTCTTCACCTCCGTCGACGAGGGAGCGCTTTCGTACCAGATCGACCGCTGCGATATCGAGAGCGCATCGGCGATGTGCGTGATCGACTTAACAAGCGTGGAGAGTGGCAAACGCGGCAAGCTTACTTGGAAAGACCGCATCTTTCTCGTGCGCGAAGGCGATCGCTGGGTCGTCGATGACATCGAGTACTTCGGCGATAAGCAGTTCATGCATAAGGGGCGCTTGAAAGAAGTGCTCCAACAGGTGATCAAGGACGCCAAGGAGCCTCCGACGGTGTGAGGACCGCCTTCGTGGCTGCGGGGTGGAAAGTCGGACTAATTCTGTCGCTCGCTCTCGCCGTCGCGGCGTGCTCGCGCGGCGGCGATGAAAAGGCCGTACGCGATTCCGCAGCCGGGTTCTACAATTTATATCTGAAAACCCATCCCGCCGGCGTGCCCAATGACAAGCTGCGCGAGCAATTGCAGCCGCTGATTTCCGCGGAGCTAGGCGACCTGCTGAACGACGCGGCCGTCGCCGAGGCGGCGTACGCCAAGGAGACGAAAGGCGAGTCGCCGCCGCTCGTCGAGGGCGATTTGTTCACCTCGCTATTCGAAGGCGCCGAGTCGTACACACTCGGCCCGTGCAAGGTCGAGAACGATACCGCCTCGTGCCCGGTCGATCTGAGCTATACGGATAAGCGCGACAACTCGAAAACGGCGTGGCAGGATCGCATTTACCTCGTCCGCGACGAAGGGAAATGGGTCGTCGACGACATCGAGTTCCTCGGCACGTGGGAATTCATGCACAAGGGAAAATTGAAGGATCTGCTGAGGCAGGTCGCCGACGAGGCGAAGGACACCGCGCCTTGAATTAAGCGTCGATCGTCTGGCCGCCGTCGATCACGAGCGCGTGGCCGGTGACGAAAGACGATTCGTCCGACGCCAGAAACAGAACCCCGTAAGCGATCTCTTCCGGCCGCGCCATACGCAGCAGCGCCTTGTTCGCCGCCGCCATACGCGCGCGCTGCTCTTCGGTGAATTCGCCGGTCGCTTTCGGCGGGACGCCGCGGAAGCGCGCGGTCTCGACGCTGCCGGGGCAGACGCAGTTGACGCGGATGCCCTTCGGCCCGTAGTCGAGCGCCATCTCGCGCGTGAGGTTGACGATCGCCGCCTTGGTCGCGCAATAGGCGGGATACTTTTCGCTTGCCAGCAGGCCGAACGTCGAGGCCGTGTTTACGATATTGCCGCGGCCCATCTTCAGAAAATGCGGCATCACGGCGCGGGCGCTGCGGAAGATGCCGTTCAAGTTCAAGTTAAGGATGAAGTTCCACTCGTCGTCCGTATGCTCGTGAATCAGCTTCCGGATGCCGCCGCCGGCGTTGTTGAAAACGATGTCGAGCGCGCCGAAGTTTTCCAGCGCGGCGGCGACCGCGCGATCCCAATCGTCTTGTTTCGTCACATCGCAGCGCGCGAACAGCGCCTTGCCGCCGTCGCCTTCGATGAGCTTGTCGACGCGAGGCTCGGTCGCTTCCTGAATGTCGCAGCAGACGACCCGCGCGCCCTCGCGGGCGAAGAGCCGCGCCGTCGCCCGGCCGATGCCGCTGTTCGCGCCGGTGACGATCGCCACTTTACCGTTTAATCGGCCGAGGGCCGGCTTTAGTAATGGATGCTCGTCGGCTGCCATAAATTTCCGCTCCTGCTGCTTTTACTTCCCGTAGAGATGCTTGATGAATCCCGAGTTGTCCAGATCGCGCACGAAGCTCGCGTCCACGAACGACTTGGGATCGGCCGCGGCGGCCTTAGGATTCGTGCGCGCGAGGTCGTCGAGGTAAGTCTTTACGCCGTCGGGATCGGGGTAGGGCGCTTCGCGGAAGATCGGCGCGTAGCTCCGGTAGGCGCGTTCAAGGCTGTCGGCGTCGGTGACGCGAAGATTCGCCGTGATCACGGCCTTTGTGCCTTCCTTGTCCGTCTTGATGTAGTGAATCGACTCGATCATCGCGCGCGTGAATTTCTCAGCGAGCGGGCGGCGGGCTTTCAGGAGGGACTCGGTCGTGAGAATCCCGTTGGTGTGGAACGGGATCTTCAGCGTGCCGATGTCGACGAGGACTTTAAATCCCGCCTTCTCCGCTTCGCGCGTGAACGGCTCGCCCATCATGGAGAACTGGATGACGTTGCGCGAGAGCGCCGCGAGGCGCTCCGGGTTGCCGCCGACGGCGATGATCTTCACGTCCTTCTCGGGGTCGACGCCGATGCGTCGGAGCCCGTGGCGCAGCGCCATATCCGACGAAGTGTTCTGGCGGTTGACGCCGCCGGTCTTGCCCTTGAGCTGCTCCGGCCGCGTGATGGCGGGCGCCACGACGATCTGGTCCATGAAGTAGGGGACGACCGTCGCGATCATGGTCGTATCGGCGCCGCCGATGCGCGAGGCGACGAGCGACGGCACGGAAATGACCGCGAGCTCGATCTCCTTCGCGAGCAGCGCCTGGAGCGCCGTGACGCCGCTGTTGACCGCGATCACTTCGGCGTCGATGCCGTTCTTTTTGAAAAATCCGCGGTCGCGCCCGACCCACACCGGCGTCGGCGCGAGCGTCGATCCCGCCCAGGCGATGCGCGCGCGCTCCTGCGCGAGCGCTGCGCCATGTGAGCCGAGAACGATCGCGGCGAAGGCTAGCGCGAGGAGGCGACCGAATCTCAACCGATGCTTTAACACGCGGCTTCCGCCTATTTTTTATAGAGCTGCTTCACGAATCCCGACGCCTCGACCTCGCGAACCAAGCTCTGATCCACGAACGCCTTGGGATCGGCGCCTACGGCTTTGGGATTCGAATGCGCGAGATCGTCGAGCATGGTCTTGACGCCGTCAGTCGTGGGCAGCAGATTTTCGGGAAAGATGCCGTTATAGGCGCGATACGCGCGCTCGAGGCTTTCGGGATCGGTGATGCGCAGATTTTTACTGAAGATCGCCTTCGTCGCCTCCTTCTCCGTCTTGATGAAGTGGACCGCATCGATCATCGCACGGGCGAATTTGACGAACATCGGCCGCTTCGCCTTGAGAATCGGCTCGCGCGTGAGCACCGCGTTCCACCAGAAAGGGATCTTGAGCGAGCCGATGTCGAGCAGGTCTCTGAACCCCAACTTTTCGCCCTCGGCCACGAACGGCTCCGGCATGATCGAGAACTGGATGACGCTCTTCGAGAGCGCGGCGAAACGCTCGGCGTTGCCGCCGGCGGTAATGATCTTGGTGTCTTTTTCGGGATCGACGCCGACTCTTCGGAGCGCGAGCCGCAGACCCAAGTCCGAGGTGCTGCCGAGGCGGTTGACGCCGCCGGTCTTGCCTTTTAGCTGCTCGAGAGCGGTGATCGATTTGAGCGAGATGATGTGATCGACGAACGTCGGCACCATGCCGAGGATCATGACGATATCGGCTCCGGCGAGGCGCGACGAGACAAGCGTCGTCACCGATGTGACGATGACGTCGACTTCGCCGGCGAGCAGCGCCTGGAGCGCCGTCGGGCTCGCGTTGATGCGAATGACCTCGCCGATGAGCCCTTGCTTGGCGAGCATGCCTTTCGCTTCCACCACCCAGATCGGGCTGTTCGCCGGGCTATCGCCCGCCCACGCGATGCGGACGCGCTCCTGCGCTATGGCCGGGCGGCAAATGAAGACAAGAGCGACCGCCGCGGCGACGGCGGCGGCAATTCTGAATATGCGTTGGCGCATGCTGTTCCCTCCCAGGCTGAAATCCTGGACGGATTTAACCTTACGTCCGAAGCACTGTCAATAAACAGGCCGTGCGCGTCATTTGGGGCGGGTCCGGCCTTGTGATATGAATACCGATCGCATTCGGTCGAAGGAGGTGGGTGATGAATCCGATTCGAATCCTGGCGATTGTCCTGATCGTTGCCGGCGTTCTCGGTCTCGTCTACGGTAGTTTCAGCTACACGAAAGAGACGCACGAGGCGAAACTAGGGCCGCTTGAGCTTTCGGTAAAAGAAAAGGAGACGGTGAACGTCCCCCAATGGGCCGGCATCGGAGCCATCGCCATCGGCGCGATTCTCCTTCTGGTGCGGACGAAGCCTTAGCGCCGGGTGGCTATTTTTTGTAGAGCTGCTTGATAAAACCCGAGGTTTCCAGCTCGCGCACGAAACTCGCGTCGACGAACGCCTTCGGGTCGGCGGCCGCCGCCTTCGTATCTTTCACGGCCATATCGTCGAGCATCGTCTTGACACCGTCCGGGGTCGGGTAGGGAACCTCGGGAAAGGCGTTGGAGTAATCGTGATAGGCGCGCTCCAGGCCGTCCGGATCGCTGATGCCGAGATTCTTCTTGAATAGCCCCTTGGCGTATTCCTTTTCGGTCTTGATGATGTGAATCGCCTCCACCATCGCCCGCACGAGCTTCTGCAGCAGCGGGCGTTTGGTTTTGATGATGCCCTCGCGCGTCATGATGCCATTCCACCAGAAGGGGATTTTGAGATCGCCGATGCGGAAGAGCCGGCGAAAACCGAGCTTCTCGGCCTGCGTTGCAAACGGTTCGGGGATGATCGTGAACTGGCTGAGTCCTTTCGATAGCGACGCGAAGCGCTCGGCGGTGCCGCCGACCGGAATAATCTTCGTGTCCTTCTCGGGGTCGACGCCAAGCTTTCGGAGCGCGAGCCGCAAGCCCAAGTCCGAAGTGCTGCCGAGGCGGTTGACGCCGCCGGTCTTGCCTTTTAGCTGCTCGACGGCGGTGATGCTCGAAAGCGAAAAGATGTAATCGACGAACGTCGGCACGACGCCGAGAATCATCACGGTATCGGCGCCCGCGAGCCGCGAGCTCGCCACGGTCGTCACCGAGATGCTCGCGACGTCGATCTCGCCCGCGAGCATCGCCTGGAGCACGATCGGGCTTGCGTTGATGGCGATGATTTCGGGCTGGACGCCTTGTTTCTGCAAAAGCTTTCGGTCCTCGATGATCCATATCGGACTGTTCGTCGGGCTAAAGCCCGCCCACGCCAAGCGGAGCCGCTCCTGGGCTTGGGCCACCGTTCCAGCGAGCAGAAGCGCACCGATTAACGACAGCAGCGCGAGGCATTGTTTCGCCATGGTCACTCCTCGATTGAGGCGAACCTAACAGTTAATCTGCGAGTGGGTCAAGATAGACGGCCGGCTTTTATGATCGTCAATGGGCGACTTTATGCGTTTGACATAAGCTGCAGCGGTAATATATATCGCCCTTAATTTTTCCATTTGCTTATTCTGGCGGCAACAGTCGACCACTAGAGCGTAGATCGTTATGATGCGTCTGAAGCGCGGAGCCGTCATGCGTGCCGCGATCGGCTTTCTGTTCACAACGCTCTCCGGCTGCTCTTCTTCCGCCCACTGGCGCAATCTTCCCGAACAGAGAACCGGCGTCGTCGCCTATCTGTTGATAGATGATAACGAACGCATCAGACCGGCTGTCGGTCTCGTTCATGTCTTGGCCGAGACGGCGCCGTTGCCGGTCGATAAACTGTACGTATTCACCTCCGGGCAGGGTAACCTTGCGCTGCGGGTTCAGGCGTTCGACAGCAAGAACGCGGGCGCGTTCCGCTGCGGGAAAGGCACGCCTCCGCCGTCGGGTTGCGTTTTTGTCGGCGACGAACTCTTGGCGGCCTTATCGCTCGATGCTTTAGCCGGTGTAATGGCCCACGAGCTCGGTCACCTCGAGCGCGGCCATAAACCCCTCGATTCGGACCTACAAACGGCCAGAGGCATAACGCGCACAGGGAATCAGCTTTGCGGGCAGTTGGTACCAGGACCTATTTGCGCCGTCGCCGGGGTTATCGGGTGCGCGCTCGCGCTCGGCGGCTTGGCGTCGACGGCGACGATCTCCAGCTACTCCCGCGATCTCGAACGCGAGGCCGACGAATCGGCGCTTAATCGCCTAAAGGCCGCCGGGGTTCAGTGTCCCTCTCTCGTCATGCAGAAAACATTCTCGGAATTGTCGAACCTCCCCGGCGCCGGCAAAGGAGGCGGACTTTTTTCCACGCACCCGAGCTTGCGAGAGCGCTGGCAAAATTTGAACGGGGCCTGTTGATTGTCGCGGGATTTCCCGGCGCTCAATACGATTTTTCCTCGGAAGCCTTCGGTTTCTCCGGCTCGATAGCCTTGCCGATCAACGGATTGAGGGCGATATCGACGGCTTTATGGTTTCGCTCCTCGTCATTGAATAGTTCTTGCCGTGATATTTGATAAAATTGGTTACCGGAAAGCTTGCTCAACAACTGGATGCCGCCGAAATTTATGTACATGTCGACATCATTAATGTCGGATAAATCCACGTACAGCGATAAACCGGTGGTCGTGCCACTAGTCTGCGGGCCAAAAAACATGGCCCACGCGCCGCCGGAACGCATATATTCGTCCGTCCCGTGCCACCGTGCATGATCGATATTAAAGCTCACCTTCACCGGAACTATCGCTATTTCCATTAAGCCGTCGGCGTTTGTCTTCGCCGCCAGCTCCCGCATCGCGTGCTGACGGAGCGTCTTGAATTTTTGGTCGTCGCGCTTGCCGGTCATCGGATCGAAAAAGCCGCCGAGTGTCTCGGTCATCTGCTTCCAAATCGCGCCGTATTCCGTGGAAGGAACGACCGTGAAGCCGCCTTCTTGGAGTTTGGCGGTCACCAGGGCTTCGAATTTCGCCTTGACCGGGTCGGGGTTGTCGACGCCGACCGAGACCGGCGCGAGCGCCACGACCTTGACCTTGTTCTTGATCTCCGCCTGGGGAGTTTTGAAAGGATTGTATGGCGCCGTCGTGGCCGCGCAGGCGCAAAGCGACACCGCCAACGCAACGCCGAATATCCACATCGCTGTGCGAGCGTTCATCGTCTCCTCCTCGCGTTTACTGTGGCCCCGGTTCGGCGACATATCGTTCGATGATGGGCGCATCTACAGCCTTGGGCCGCAATACGAGATACTTTTCAAATTCGGCGCGCGCATCGGCGGGGCGCGCCATCGCCCGGTACATCAGGCCGAGCTCGCGATGGGCATCCGCGTACTGCGCGTCGAAGGCTACGGCGCGCGCATAAGCCTTGACTGCTTCCTCGTTATTCCCGCTTCTCCGGTAAAATTCGCCCATAAGGAAATGGCCTTGTGGGCTTTGCGGGTCGGTCGCCAAATGTTTAGCGATGGAGGATTCCGCGAGCCGCAGCCGGCCCACTTCAAGATCCAGTACGGCATTATCCAGAAGGAGGCGGTGAATACGAGCCGTGTATTCCTCCGCATTGACGCGACGGCCTGGCTCGTTGACTTGTCGCTGGTATTCGCCGCTCACGAGCTGCGAGTTATTGTCGATACGCTCCTGGAGCAGAGCGATAGAGCCATAAAAATACGGCTCTTTGACCTTCGCTTCGTTCCAATCGGTCTTTAGTACGGTGAACGCGGGGAGCACTTCGCCCGGATCGTAGCCGCTCTCGACCATCGCCCGGATGCCGGCCTTGTCCGCCTCCGCCTCGATCTCCTTCGAATACCCCTCGACCGCCGTTTTTACCCAGGCATCGGAGGCGGTGTCGGCAAACATTCCCAACGCGGTCAGAATGAGCACGCCTTGGAGCACGCGGGCGCTGGCGCGGCGGCTCTCCTTGTGGCGTAGCTCGCGCATCGAATCGCGATGGAGGAAATGCGCGAGTTCATGGCCCATAATTGTCGCGAGTTGCGCCTCATTTTCCATGCGCGCAAGAAGACCGGTGTGAAAATAAATGCTGCCGTCGGCGAACGTAAACGCGCTCAGGAAGGGGTCCTTGACCACTTTGACCTTAGGAGCGAGATTCGTTCCCTGCAGTCGGCCGCCGAGGAGGCGTGCGGCGACCGAATTTAAATATTGCTCAAGCTCGGGGTCTTCGTAGGCTAAGCCGGCCTTTTCCAGGCGCTGTCGGAAGATTTCCGACTGATCCCAAAGCTTCTTCTCGTCCGCTCCTACTTGAAAAGATTTGGACGAATCGATCGGAGGAAGCGCGACGGGCGCGCAGGACCACCCCGCCGAAATCAAAGAAGACAGCAGTAGCAGCGATCTTGCGACCATCACCGAACAGCGACTTTTATTGCGTTTCAAAAGGAAAGTCAAATCAATATCATTGCATCCACCTCGGAGCGGCGGTGGCGGGCTGGCGACGCGATAAAGTCGTTTGATATAATTAACAAACATGGCGGACATCCAGGAAAAACTCGAAGCGCTCCCGGCGCAGCCGGGCGTCTACCTCATGCGCGACAAGGCCGGCAAGGTCATCTACGTCGGCAAGGCCAAGAACGTGCGCGCGCGGGTGCGCGCCTATTTCCGCGGTGGGGAAGGGCGCTCGCAGATCGAGTTCCTGATGAACCGGGTGGGCGACATCGAGACGCTGCTCACGAGCAACGAAAAAGAAGCGCTGATCCTGGAAAACAACCTGATCAAGCAGTACAAGCCGCGCTACAACATCCGGCTTAAAGACGACAAGAGCTACCTGAGCATCAAGATCAACGTGCGCCATCCGTGGCCGCGCATTACGACCACGCGAAAGATTGTCAAGGACGGCAGCCGCTATTTCGGGCCATATTCCTCGGCGATCGCCGCGCGGGAAACCCTCGACGTCATCGAGAAACATTTTTTGCTGCGAAACTGCACCGAATACAATTTCAAGAATCGCGCGCGGCCGTGTCTTCAATACCAGATCAAGCGCTGCCTCGCGCCGTGCGTGCTGCCGGTCGATCCGAACGAGTATCAAGAGAATCTTCGCGAGGCGACGCTGTTTATCGAGGGGAAACGCCAGGAGCTGATCGACGAGCTCCGCCGCCGCATGCAGGAGAAGTCCGACGCGCTGGAATTCGAGGCGGCGGCTAAGATTCGCGACCAGATTCAGGCGGTGGAAAAGACGATCGAGAAGCAGCGCATGGTCTCGCACTGGGGCGCGGACCAGGATATCTTCGGCCTCTACCGCGAGGGCGGCTTCATCGAGGTGCAGGTGCTGTTCGTGCGTCAGGGGAAGCTCACCGGCAATCAGGCCTATTCGCTCGAAGATCTGGAATTCGCCGACGAGGAGATTTTGGAGATGCTGCTGACGCAGTTCTACCAGGGCGAGCGCTTCGTGCCCGAAGAGATCCTCCTGCCGTTAGACGTCGAGGACCGCGAGGCGCGGGAGGAATACCTCGGCGAGCGACGCGGCAAGAAGGTATCGATCCTCTCGCCCCAGCGCGGCGACAAACGCCGGCTCGTCGACATGGCCGAGGAAAACGCGCGCCAGAGCTACGCTGAGCGGCACGACCAGGAAAAAGAGCGCGAGCGCATGCTGCTGGAGCTGAAAGATAAGCTGCGCCTGAAGAATTATCCGGCACGGATCGAGTGCTATGACATCTCCAACATCCACGGCACCCATGCGGTGGGGTCGATGGTCACTTTTATCAACGGCGAGCCGGACAAGCAGTACTACCGCCACTTTCGCATTCGCACGGTCGCCGAGGACGTCGGCGGCGACGACTTCGCGATGATGCACGAAGTCTTGAAGCGCCGCTTCGCGCGCGGCGTCGCCGAGGGCGACCTGCCCGATCTCGTGGTCGTCGACGGCGGCAAGGGGCAGCTCGGCATGGCGATCGCCGCGCTCCACGAGCTCGGCGTCCGTGACGTCGATCTCGCCGCGCTGGCCAAGATGCGGGTCGAGCGCGCACCGCGGAGCGCGGAGATTCAGCGCTCGGAAGAAAGGGTCTTCCTGCCCGGCCAGAGCAATCCGGTGATCCTCAAGCGCAATTCAAACGCGCTGTTTCTGCTTCAGCGCGTGCGCGACGAGGCGCACCGCTTCGCGATCACCTACCACAAAAAAATCCGCGCCAAGCAGACGCTCTACTCGGCCCTGGACAAGATTCCCGGCATCGGAGGCGTGCGCAAGCGCGCGCTGCTGCGCGCCTTCGGCAGCGTACGACGGATAGAAGAGGCGTCGCTCGAAGAACTCATCAAGGTGCCGTCGATCAATCCGAAAGTCGCCCAGGAAATTCTTGACAGCTTCAAAGCAGCGCAATAGCCTGAGGCGATTGAACCCGATCGAGGCTGCGCAGGCAGTTCGCTCTTTAAACTGCCCGTCATTCCCGTAAAAGCGGGAAGCCTGATTTTCGAGAAAGACTCCAGCCTGGAGTTCGGCCCTAGCGATGAGGAAAGGACGATGCTGAAAAAAGGCTACCGCTACATTTCCGGCGATTCTCACCTGGAAATCGATACGAAACACTGGACCGGCCGCGTTCCCGCTCGTTGGCGCGAACAGGCGCCGCGCCTCGTGCACCAGCCGGACGGCAGCGACGCCTGGGCGATTAACAACAAGATCGCGCGTGCGGCCGCCGCAGCGGATCTTTACGGCGGCAAAGGACGCGATCAGTATGTTCCCTTCGGCGCCAGGTACGAAGGCACGCCGGGGACGGGCAGCGCGGAGCAGCGGCTGCGGGAGCAGGATCAAGACGGCATCGACGCCGAAGTTCTGTTTCCCTCGCAGCAAGGCGGACCCAAGCTCTGGCGCCGCATCGAGGACGACGACGCTTATAAGTCGGTCGTCCGCGCGTATAACGGCTGGCTTGCTGAAGAATATTGCGCCGTCGATCCCCGCCGCCTGATCGGCGTTGGAATTCTGCCGTTGACGCACGATGTTCAGGACACAATCGGCGAGATCGAATACTGCGCGAAAGCCGGACTCAAGACGGTTCTTCTGCAGGGATTTCCCAGCGGCCTGCCGTATCCTTCGGCGGATGACGACCGCTTTTGGTCCGCCGCGCTCGACCTGAACATGCCGGTGAGCGTTCACGTCGATCTCGACCGCTCCGGCGACCGCGCCGGTCCCTTGCTCCGCTTTCCACGCGAGCCGGAGGATATTATGGACAAGCTCGTTCCCGGACTCGTCGATCAGGTGGCGCGCTTCGGCCCGGTGCGCGGCAACGGCGCGATCCCAGCCGTACAGTGGGTTCTATCGGGGCTCTTCGACCGGTTTCCGAAACTGAAAATTCTTTTCGCGGAAAATCAGATCGGCTGGATTCCATTTTTTCTCCAGGGCGCCGACGTGCGCTACGACCGCCACTATCATTGGGCGCAGCGGCTGCTCGGTTTCAAACCGCTGCGCCGTGCGCCGAGCGAAATCATCCGCGAGCACTACTTCTGGGGTTTTCAATTCGACCGCGTCGGCGTCGAGCTGCGCCACAAGATCAACGTCGATCGGCTCATCTGGGGCTCCGACTTTCCGCACCAGGAATCCGACTGGCCCGATTCGCTCGGCGTGATCGAGAGAAATTTCGCGGGCGTGCCCGAAGACGAGAAACACAAGATGGTCTGCGGCAACGCCGTCGACTTTTTCCGGCTGAGCGGTTCAAATTAAATCGTTTTCATCGGGATGAACGCCGAGCGCTCCGACGCCGCTCCGGGATTGCTCCAGCGACATCCTTCCGCGTGGCTCATCGGCCCGACGCTCGCCCTGCTTGCGGGCCAGGCGTTCGCCGCTAGCCCGCTGCGCCCGCCGATTCACTTTCTTGCAGTACTCCTTCTGCCGCTGCCCTTCGTTTTCCGGTTTAGGACCCGCGCGTGGGCGCTTGTCTTCCTGATCGCCGGCATCGCCTTTGCCGTCGGCTACCGCCGCCATCTCGACCAGCTGGAGCCGGCGTTTGCTCCCAACCATATTCGGTCGCTCATGCAACCCGGCAAAGAGCTCTACCTGGAAGGGCGGCTGATCGCCGAGCCCGACCGTCTGCCGCAGAGGATGCGCTGGAGCGTGCGGCTGCTGCGCGTCTGGCATCCCACGGGCGCCGAGGCAGCCTCCGGGGATATCCTCATCACGATCCGCTTCGCGGCGCGCGACTGGCGTTACGGCGACCGCGTGCGCTTCCGCACCGAGCCCTTCATCCCGCGCGGCGGCGCCAATCCCGGCGGTTTCGATTACGCTGCTTATCTGGCGCGCCGCGATATCTATGCGACGGCGTTCCTGGTGAGCGACAGCCGCGTGGAGCTGTTGTCCCGCGCGCCGCCCGGCCCGCGCGTCGCGCTCGAAACCCTCCGCCGTAAGATCCGCGTGTTTATCGAGGAAAGGTTTTCCTCGCCCGATAACGCCGCGCTGATGAAGGCGCTCGTCGTCGGCGATATGGGCGGCATCTCGCGTCAGGTCCGCGACGACTTCACGGCCGCCGGCGTCAATCACGTGCTGTCGATCTCGGGTCTCCACGTCGGCATGCTGGGCGCCGTGGTCTTTTTGCTCGTGCGCTTTGTCGGATCCCGCAGCGAAACTGCGTTGCTCAAGTGGAGCCTGCTGAAGATCGCGACATTCTCGTCTTTCGCGACGGTGTTGTTCTACAGCGCGCTCGCCGGTTCGGCGGTGCCTACGGTTCGCTCGGCGATCATGATCGGCATCTACGAGATCGCCGTGCTGCTCGACCGCGAGGAAGAGATCTTCGCGAGCCTCGCGTTCGCGGCGCTCCTCATCGGCCTCGTCTGGCCGGGCGTCGTCATGGATATATCCTTCCAGCTCTCGTTCCTCGCGGTGCTTTTCATTGTTTGGGGCTCCCGAAAAATCGAGGTATGGTGGCCCGTCTCGCGTGCTCGCGATCAACTGCCGGTGGAGCGGAGCCGCTGGGGGATTTGGCTCCGGCGGCTTGGGCTGTCGCTGGCGGTGCCGATCCTGGCGACGATCGGCACCGGTCCGATGATCGCGCACCACTTTGGCCATCTCTCCTGGGCGGGATTTCTCTCCAATCCATTGATCGTGCCGCTCGTCGGCTTCGTCGTCGTGCCGCTCGGGCTGGCGATCGGCGTCTGCGCGCTGACCGCCCCAATTCTCGCCGCGCCGTTCGTCTTCGCCGCCGATCCGCTGCTTACGCTGGTCCAGCGCCTGGTGCACTATTTGGCCGAGCTGCCGATGGCGAACCTCGCCGTGCCCATTCCCGACTATCGCGAAGTCGCCGTGCTCTACGCGGCGATTTTGTCGCTGCTCATTTTCCGCCGCCGGCCGCATCTCGCGCTGGCCCTCGGGGTGAGCGTCTCGCTGATCGCCGCCGACGCGGTTTACTGGTGGCGCGAGCGCTGGCACGGCGCGCGGCTGAGAATCACGCACCTGAGCGTCGGTCACGGCGACGCCGCGGTGGTGGAATTCCCCGGCTCGCGCGTGCTCGTGATCGACGCGGGCGGTACGCCGAATCCCGATTTCGATCCCGGCGAATTCATCGTCGCGCCGTTCCTCCGATCACGAAAAATTCTCCGCGTTGATTATGCGTTCGTAAGCCACCCGCGCATCGATCACTATGGAGGCATGGAGACGGTTGCGGCGCAATTCACGCCGGAAGAATTCTGGACCGGCGCGGCCAAGGGCCGCACCGCGCGCTACGAACGGCTTGACGATGCCGTCGACCGTGCCGGCATCAAGCGGCTGAATCTCGCCGTCTCTTCGCCGTGCCGCGTCATCGAAGGCGTGAAACTCTGCGTGATGTATCCGCCCGACGACTACGAAGGCGATGCGTCCGTCGTCTTGCGCTTAAGCTACGGCCGCTTCGACGTGCTCTTTGCCGGTGACCTCGACGCCAAGGATGAGAAATGGTTCGTCGCGAACGGCGTCCCGGTCACGAGCGCGGTGCTTAAGGCGCCGCGCCACGGCAGCCCGCGCGCGAACAGCGAGGAATTCGTCCGCGCGGTCGCACCGCGTCTCGCAGTCTTCTCGGTCGGTCCGAGAAGCGCCGCGGACGCCGAGGAGATCATCGAGCGTTACGCGTCCGCGGGCGCCGCCACGCTTCGCACCGACAGCGACGGCGCGATCATGCTCGAGACCGACGGCGAGACGCTTCGGTATCGCACGCATCGAAGCAAAAAAACCGGCGCGATCCCCGCCGGAAGTTGACATGCGGATTTTCGGCCGTTAGTCTCCGCATCATGCGCCGGCGCGCGCCGGCGCGCGTTATCGATGATCCCGCCCGAAGTTATCGAGACTGCACGCCTCCGTCTCTGCAGCGCGTGGGAGAGCGACGCTGAAGAAGTGTTCGCCGCGTATGCGCAGGACCGGGATGCGACCCGCTATCTAGCGTGGCGCCCGACCGGCAAGATCGAGGACACGCGCCAGCACCTTCGCCTCACCGTCCGGCAGCGTTCCGACGGCACAGCGCTTCAATGGGTGATTCGCCGAAAAGAAGACGGCCGACTCATGGGTACGATCGGCGGCCGCGTCGACGGCCACAAGGTCGAGCTCGGATACGTGCTGGCCAAGGCATTTTGGAACTCCGGCTACATGACGGAGGCGGTGCGCGCCGTCGTCGAATGGGCGCTCCGCGAGGCCGATATCTTCCGCGTCTGGGCGGTGTGCGACGTCGACAATCCGGCGTCGGCGCGCGTCATGGAAAAGGCGGGGATGAAGCGCGAGGGACTCCTGCGCCGCTGGTCGATCCATCCGACCATCGGCCCCGAGCCGCGTGACTGCTACTGCTACGCAATCACGAAGTAATTACTTCGTCGATGCCATCCGCTGAAGCTCGATGCGAGCACCCTCGTACTCGACGAATTTCGTCACATTGGTCGCGAGCGCGGCCTTGAACATCTTGGCCGCTTCGGCTTTCTTGCCTTCGATTAGCAGCTGCTCGCCGATATAAAAATTCGTCTCGCACTGCTTCTCGCGCCGGCGCTTGGGATCGGAATCGTTTGCCGCCTTGAGCAGCTCCTGTTGATTTATGTTGCCGAGATAGTACGCGAGAATGATGCCCGGCCACTGGTTCAAATCGACCTCTCTAGAGACACTCCGGACAATGTCTTTCGCGTCGTTTTCGCCGACGCGAGAGCGCGCGATATAAATCCAGAGCATCGCATAAACGTCGTCGCGCCTGAGTTCGAGCGAGTCGGCGAAGTTCCGCGCCGCCCGCGAGAAATCGCCGACGAAAAAGCGCGCGAAGCCCAACGTCTGGTGCGCCTGGGGTAACGTCGGGTCGAGATTGCCCGCTTCCGTGAAATCCTCGATCGCGCGCTTGTAGTCCTTCTTATCCATCCAGATCGTGCCGCGGTAATAATACATTTGGGCGAGATTTCGTTTCGTGAGCTCGCCGGACCGCATGGCACGCTCGCACGCGGGCAGAGCTTTTTCGGCATTAAAAGACTCGGGTTTGGTATCTTCGTAGCAATCCTGCGCGTCTTCGTTCCATTGCGCAAAAGCGGGAGCGCTAAGCGCAAGCAGAACAACGACCGGCCCTAACCGTCGTAGCATCGGAAAGCCTCCATTGTTAATTTAAAGACCCCCATCATAAAGTATCGTTTCATCAAAATCCAAACCTCAGACCGATCAGCCGTGAAGGTCGGCTCGGGTGACGGAAAACGGTAAGCCGTCGCCGATTCGCGCACCATAGTGGCGGGCGGAACGTTCCCTGATGAACCAAGTGCGACCACGACGCTGAAACTCACTCCGGTACGCCCACCCAATCCCTATTGGCACCCGGCTTGCGTTAGCGTCTGAAGCCTACAACGGGCATCGATGCCGGTCATTGAGCAACGATGCGATAACTAGGAGGTGTGGATGTTTCGTAAATACATCGGAATCTTTGTCGTAGCGCTTGCGGTGCTGATTACCGGGCAAGCCGATGCCAAGGGCAAGAAGGGGCAAACCACGGTGCAGGGTACCGTTTATGCGGTCGACGTGAGCGGCGGCACCGTAACGCTGCAATCGAACGACGGCACGCTCACGGCGCTGAACATCGTCCGCAGCAGCAAGCTTAAACGCAACAATAAGAAGGTGACCTTGATGGGCCTCGTCTTGGGCGATAACGCGACGGCGCAGTATGATGCCTCGAACAACACCAAGCAGCTGACCGCGACCGGCGCTATCGTATCGACGCTTTCCGGCGCCGTCGTCGGGGTAAAATCCGGAACCGGCGTCGTCCAACTCGACAGGGGAAGCTTTGGCACCAACGCGCATACCCGTATTATTCGCAATGGCGAGGTGACCACGCTCGGCACGCTGACAGGCCGCGACCACGTCGTCGCACACGTCAAGCAGGGCAGCTCGCAGTCGCACGGGACGCAATCCGAGGGCGACGGCACCGCGATCGACGTCCAGGTCGAGGGACCGGAAGAATGCGAGATCGAAGGGACGATCACGCAGATTGATCTTGATGCCAACACCGTTACGATCAGTTCCGAGTACGATGACTGGGGCGTGACCGTCAATGTGACGCCCGACACGATCATCGAAGTCGAAGGCATCGAGACGCCGACGATCGCCGATCTCGCCGTCGGCCAGTACGTCGAGGCCGTTTACGCCTCCGACACACAGGACGCCTTCCGCATTGAAGTGCAGAACGAGGAAGAGGAAGGCTACGCCGAAGGCCCGATTACGGCGATCGACCCCGTCGCCGGCACGATCACGATCGATTGCTACGGCTCGCCGGTCACGCTCTTCGTCACCGCGAGCACGAAGATCGAAAAGAACGACGACGTGGCGGGATTCGGCGATCTCCAGGTCGGCGACGAAGGCATGGCCGAATACAACACGACGACCATGATCGCTAAGGAAATCGAAGTTGAATCTGCCGAGGATGAGGACTGACCCGCGGCGGTCAGACTTCACACGCGCGGCCGCCGCGGCTGAAACACTCGGCTCATGTGGCGGCCGCGCTTTTTTTAGTACGTGTCGAACATGCGCTGAATCTCGTCGGCGTTATTCGTCTTCGATAGCGCCAATGCCAGCAGCACGCGCGCCTTCCATGCCTGTAGATTGTCTCCGGCGACGAAACCGCGCTTGGCGAGCCCGGGGCTGCGCACCACGCGGCCCGAGCCGACGCGGCTGCACAGGCACATGAGCACTCCCTTCTCCTTGTAGACGCGGTCGAACGCCGCGTCCTCGGCCGGCGTCGGCCGGCCGGCTCCGGTTGCCGCGCTGACGATGCCTTTTGCGCCCGCCGCGGCCGCGGCTTCGATCATCTTGCCGTCGGCACCCACATAAGAAACCACCACGTCGACGCGCGGCAGCGAATCGAGCGTGCGCACGTCGAATTCCGTCGCGGTCGTGTGCTTCTTCGCCGGCATATGATAATAGACGACCTTCCCATCCGCGTCGGCGTAGCCGAGCGGTCCCAGATCCCGCGACTGAAAGGCTTCCACCCGATACGTTGCGTTCTTGGTTACGTCGCGCCCGCTGTAAATCGCGTCGTTCATGACGAGCAGGCAGCCGCGCCCGCGCGACTGCGGATCGGCGGCGACGCGCACGGCATTAAATAAATTCAAGTAGCCGTCCGCGCTCAACGCTGAAGCCGGGCGCATCGAGCCGACGATGACGACCGGCTTGTCGGTCTTCAGCGTCAGATTGAGAAAGTAGGCGGTCTCCTCGATCGTGTTCGTGCCGTGCGTGATGACTACGCCATCGGCCTTACTGTTGTCGAGAATATCGTGGATCGTGCGCACCATCTCGAGCCAGTCTTTGTCGACCAGCGCGTGGCTCGGCAGCCGGCGGAACGGAACGCTTTCGACCGCCGCGACGGTTTGCAGCTCCGGAAGCTGCGCCAGAAGCTCCGGCGTGTCGATGCGCTTGTTCGCCTCGATGTACCAGGCGAGATCCAGCCGGTCCTTGCCTAGAGAATCGATCGTGCCCCCCGTGATGATCAATGCGACGCGACGCTTATCGCTCATGTTCGTGTGCTCCTCCGTGTCGAATGAAAAAGCTTTCGTGTGATTCAGTGAAGAGCTTACCTATATAACACGCACGCGACGGCGGCAACCGCGGTCAGAGGATATGCGGCATGACTTCACGCGCGAAGCGCTCGATCTGCTCGACGCGCTCCGGCCAGCGCGGCACCATGAATTGGAGCGCGAGGTGCTCGACCCCGATCTCTTCGTAGCCGTGAAGCGCGTCCGCGATCTGGTTCGCCGAGCCGCGGAGGCGATCTTCTTCCCAATCCAACGGTTTTTGCGAAAGCTCGATCGGCAGGCAGCAGTTCAGGCGCACACTTTGCGGGTCTCTTCCTGCCTTTTCCGCGGCGCGCCGTACATTGTCGAACCGGCGTTTGAGCTCTTTCGGCGTCATTCGCACGAAATAGGGAAACCACGCGTCGCCGTACTCACCGGCGCGGCGCTGCGCGCGCGTACCTTCTCCGCCGACCCAGATCGAGATGCGCGGCTGCTGAAGCGGCTTCGGCGCGAAGGCGATATTCTCGAACTGATAATGCGCACCGGAAAAATCCGCGCGCTCGGCGCTCCACAAGACTTTCAAAAGATCGAGTTGTTCGTCCGAGACTTTGCCGCGCTCGGGAAAGTTCGCGCCTAGCGCGTCGAATTCTTCCTTCATCCAGCCGACTCCGACCCCGAGAATCAGCCGGCCTTTAGAGAGATGGTCGATGGTCGTGGCAATCTTCGCCCAGTAGAGCGGCTGACGGTAGGGGAGGACGAGCACGCTGATGCCCAGCATTATTTTGTCCGTGCGGCCGGCGAGGTAGGCGAGGCAGGTGAGCGGCTCGAAGAACGGCCGGTCCGGCGGCACGATGAAACTGCTGCCTTCGGCGTATGGATAAGGCGTCTTGATCTCCCACGGGATGACGATCCGATCGGCGCACCAGACGGAGTCGAAGCCGAGACTTTCCGCCTGGCGCGCGGCCTGCGTCAAAGTCTCGGGCCCAGCGGCGCGGCCCGAGATGGGAAGAAAGACGCCGAATTTCACGGGAGCAGCTCTCCTGCGTTCTTGACCATGGGGTCCGAGATAGATAGCTTACGTTGCGAAGTTTCTAGCACATAAGGAGTTGCTTTGGCCATTCGATACGTGCTCGCTTTCTTTTTTCTTTTTCTCGCGACGGCGGCTCACGCACAGGAGTCGAGAAAAATCTACGTTGCGATTCCCGCCGTGACGCCGTCGGTTTCGACCTTCGCCATCTCTAGAGACAGAGGCTACTACCGCGAGGAAGGCCTCGACGTCGAGCTGGTCGTGATGCCTTCCGCCGTCGGCACCCAGGCGCTCATCGGCGGCAACGTCAAGTTTTCCACTCTCGGGGGCGCGAGCCTGCCGCCGCTGCTCCGCGGCGCGCCGCTCAAGTTCCTTTTCAGCACGTTTCAGCGGCCGATGTTCTGGCTCTATGCCAAGCCGGAAATCAAGACGGTCGCCGACTTGAAGGGGAAAAAAATCGGCGTCTCGAGCCTCGGCAGCGGCCCCGATTCGATCCTCCGCGATATCTTGAAAAAACACGGCCTCGACGGCGGCCGCGATTCCGTCATCCTGCCGGTCGGCTCCGGCACCGCGCGCTACTACGCATTGCAGGCCGGCTCGGTCGACGCGGCGATGCTCTCGATCCCGGCGATTTTCCTCGCGCAGGACGCGGGCTATCGCGAGCTCGTATCGTTGCCCGACCAGGACGTGGTCGAGCTGCAGGGGAGCATTCTGGCGCCGACCTCCGTTATGGAATCAGAACAAGCGCTAGTCGAGAAGTTCGTGCGCGGCTCCTTGAAGGGCTTTATCGCGTTTCGCGACAGCCGCGCGATTGCGATTCAGGTGCTAATGAGATTTCTGCGGCTGAAAGAGGATATGGTGGGGAGAATTTACGACCGCTTCCGCGTCTCTCTGACGCCGGACGGGACGATCAGCGAGGCGGTGCAGAGAAAGTCGCTCGAGCATGTCATCGATCGTGTCGGTCTTAAAGAGCCGCCGCCGCTCGCGAAGATTTTCGATTTTTCGCTCACGCGCAAGGTGAACGATGAACTGAAAGCGAAAGGCTGGAAGCCCAGCTAGAGATTATTTTACCTGGATCGGGTGGTCCACCATCGCGTTGTATAGATAACCCTGCTGGTTGAAAGGCACCTTGTCCGGCTGCACGTTTCCCTTGTCGTCTGTCGCGCGCACGCGAATAGTCTGCTTCCCTGGCTTGGGTTCCCAGTCGAAATCCCATCGCACCCACGCGGCCGCGATGTTGGGCTCTCTCAGACGAGCGGCTTGCCATCGCTGCCCCTGGTCGAGGCTGTATTCCACGTTCGCGATCTTGCCGAACGGCGACCAGCTGCGCCCCCGAACCAGGCGGCGAGCGGCGCTCACCTCGCCGTTCCACGGAAGCTCGACGGCGCTCTTCAAGTCCTGATTGGAAAGAACCGGTCCCTTGGAAGGCGGCTGCGGCTGATAGTCCGGGCCGACGAGAACGTAAGTCTCCGTGTTCCAGGAGGAGAAGAGCGGCTGCTCCGAGACTTCAATACGTCCGAGCCATTTAACGTTGGCGACGCCGATCCAGCCGGGAACGAGCGCGCGCACGGGAAAGCCATGGTCTGCCGGCAGCGGCTGCCCGTTCATCGCGTACACGAGCAGAGTATCTTCGGCTAACGCTTTCGCCACCGGCATCGGTCTCCGCACCTTGAGATCATCCAACCCCTCGGGCATAACGTCTCTCGCGCTCTTCTTGATTCCTGCGCCATTCAGAACCTCGCTGAAAGGCACTCCCGTCCATTCGGCCACTCCGATCCCGCCGAGCTTCCACTGCGTGCCGTCGGCCTTCTTGCCGTAAGCGGTTTCGAAGAAGCTGCGGCCGTTGCCGGCGCACTCGATATAACGGGTCGCCGATACCGACGGCATCGAGAGAAGCTCGTCGTAAGTCAGCTCCATTGGCTTCTGGACGCCCGATCCTTCGATCTTTAAGCGCCATGTCTTCGCGTCGATCATGGCGGTCTTCGTATGATTGCGCACGAAGAAAAGCTCGTTAGGCACGAGATAGCCGCGCCCGTACATGTTCTCCCAGCGCATCTCTTTGTTGCTGCCGTAGTCGTTGAAAAGCTCCTTTGGCGTCGGCTTGACGACAGGCGTGGGGGCGGCCTGGGCCCAGGCTTTCGACGGGAGCCGGCCGCTGAGCGCGGCCGCGACGCTTCCCGCCGTAAGCATTTGAAAAAAACGTCGGCGCGTTACGCCGAGTTCCCGCGCGCGCCGCCACGCGTATTCGTCGGCGGCGGATTGCAGGTAATCTGCCTCGCGTATGAATTTTTCGTAGGCCATGACAAGCCTCCTTTACGCGCGTCTTATTAATTTACTTTTTGCATAGACCGCGAATGAATTGAACCATGCCGCGAATCTCCGAGTCGCTCAAGCTGTCGCCCCACGCCGGCATAACGGTGGAGCGCCCCGCGCTCGATCCGCCACTCTTGATGATCTTGAAGAGCACGTCGTCGGAATCCTTCGTCATCCTCTTGCAGTCCGTGAAGTCCGCAGGCTTCGGCTCCAGCCCCTGGGAACTCGGGCCGTCTCCCTTGCCGCCGATGCCGTGGCACACCGAGCAAGTGTCTTTGAAGATCGCCGCGGGCTCGGCGGCCGATAAAACAACCGGACATAAATGTATCGCTGTGATTAAAAGAAACGACGAAAGCAGGATTCTGCTTATGAAAGGTAGCATGGCTGACGTAACCGATGCTTTCCTATTCCTGGGAAATAGTACGAATTCTCATGCCCTACAAGCCAGTGGAGAAGTGCGATGTCGCCGGACAGAAACGGAAATTCTTTATAAACCCGGCTGGCCTTCTTCGCGGTACAGGCCGAACGCCTGGAGGATCGGCTGGTCGTGCATCGAGAAAAGCACGGCTTCTTCCTTGGAGGAGCGGTTAACGTGCTCGTGCCAATGCCAGAGCGGCACGACGAACGTGTCGCCTTTTTCCCATTCGTATTTCTTGCCGTCGATGACCGTCGCGCCGCTGCCGCTGAAGGCGTGATAAATCGTTGTGCTCGTGTGGCGATGCGCGCGCGTGTGCGCGCCGGGATTGAGCAGTTGAAGCCGCATCGACATGGTCGGCAGCGTCGCGCCGCCGGTGAGCGGGTTGACGTATTCGAGCGCGGCGCCATCGTAGGGATCGGGCGATTGCTCGGCGAGGCGCTTGAGCGCCGGATACGAATCGCGCCATCGGTAATGCAGCGGCCGAGCGGCCTCGGCATCCTTCGCGCCGACCGCGCGCGTTAGACTATATGACGGATCCTCCGATGTGCTCGTGACGTCGAGGCGCCGCTCTTCGCCGCCGACTTTGTAAGGCTCGAACGAGATCACCTGCAGCGCGTTGATGAACGGCACGTCGAGGCCGTCGATCCATACCATCGGCTCGCTGCCTTCGTGCGCGTGCTCGTGCCACGTCCACTGCGGCGTCAAGATGAGATCGCCCGCTTCCATCATCATGCGGTGGCCGTTCACCGTCGTGTAGCCGCCGTGCCCCTTCAGAATGAAGCGGATCGCCGCCATCGTGTGGCGGTGCGCCGGCGCGACCTCGCCGGGCTGGATCAACTGGAAGGACATGAGCATCGTGTGCGTCGTCATCTCGGATTTTTCCAAGCCCGGATTGACGAGGCGAATGACGCGCCGCTCTACGTTGCCCTGCTGAATGCCGATCTTCTCGCGCGCCTGGAGCAGGCCGTCGTAGATGTCAGCCCACTTCCATAGATAAGGCTGGACCGTCGTCTTGGGATCCTTCGGGCGCTCTCCGCGCGGCAGGCGCCAGATGCCCGAGAGCCATTTTTTCGCCAGCTCGCGGTCGAGCTCTTCGACGACGGCGGAGGGTGCGGTTTTAGATTCGATCATGAGCCACCATTATAAATGATCGTACGGGCGGACGAAAGCAGCAGCCCGTGGAAAAGACTTTGTCCGAATTTCAAGCGGCGGTCAAACCCGCTGTTGCTTGACATGCCGGAAAGCTTTTCCTATCGTCCAACCGTTTATCGCGCAGCATTTGTCTATCGTCGTCAAGAAACTATCGGAGGACAGCAGGTGAGTCGAAAGAATTACAGCGCCGGCCTAGTCGTCTCTGCCGCGGTCGTTCTGCTTTTCACCGTTCAGGCAAGGGCGCAATCGCCGGAAGCCGAGTGGCAGCGTACGCTCACCGCGGCCAGGAAGGAAGGCAAAGTCGTCGTCTCGATACCGCCTGGCGCGGAGCTGAGAAATGCCTTGAAAGAGGTGTTCGAGAGGCGCTTCAGAATCGAGCTCGAGCTCGTCACCGGCCGCGGCGGCTCGAGCGCGAAAAAGATCGCGGACGAATACAGCGCGGGGCTGCGCCTCACCGACGTCCACACCGGCGGCTCGTCGCCGATCATCTATACGCTCGCCGGGATGCTCGATCCCGTCGAGAGCCAGTTCATTCTTCCCGAAGTCTCCGGAGCCCGGCAGTGGTGGGGCGGGCACATGTACGTCGATAAGGCGAAGCGCTACGGCTACTCGTTTCTCGCCTTCGTGCAGGACGCCGTCTGGTACAACGCCAGTCTGGCGAAGCCCGACGAGTTGCGTTCCTACGACGACTTTCTCAATCCCAAGTGGAAAGGCAAGATCGGCTACAGCGATCCGCGGCGCGGCGGCGCCGGGCAGGGGAACTGGAATTTCCTGTGGAAGACGAAAGGCGAGGAATATCTCAAAAAGCTGGTGCAGCAGAATCCCGTCATCATGAGCGAAGAGCGCCCGCTCGCGGAGGCGCTCGCCAAAGGCTCGCTCGCCGTCACGATCGGCCTCGACATCGACAACTTCATGCCGTTCGTAAAAGCCGGCATCCCGGTGAAGCCGCTACCGCAGATGAAGGACGGGATTTATCCGGTAACCGGCTCCGGCGTCCTCGCCGTGATGAAGAATCCGCCGCATCCGAATGCGGCCAAGGTCTTCGTTAACTGGCTGCTCAGCAAGGACGGACAGGAGACCTATCAGAATGCGATCGGCGAGCCGACGCGGCGCCTCGACGTCGCGCCGCCTAAAGAAGAATACGCGCTGAGACCCGCCCGCGAGTTCATGAGCGTCGAGCAGTATCATCAGCTCGAGGGCCACACCGAGGAAAAGCAGGAATCGATGCGCAAGCCGTCCGTTGCCGTGGCGGAGCGATTGATAAAGTGATTGGAAAACGGCATGATCAGCGACACAGGAGCCCGGGAGATCGATAGCGATTTTTCCGTCGTAAAGCTGAATCGTAGCGACGCATACAACGAGGAGGTGACACATGCTGCAGGAGATATTTCTCGGAGAGAAGCTCAAATGGCCGGCGCCGTACCGCTGCGCGGTCAATCTGGTTTTCAACTACCAGGGCGCCGAGGGGCTTGAGCCGGATTCGAAGGGCCGCATCGACGCCGAGGAATACGCCCGCCGCGAATACGGGCCGCGCGTCGGCGTCTGGCGCGTGCTGCGTGTGCTCGAGAAGCACGACATCAAGGCGACGTTCGTCATCTGCGGCGCGCTCGCGGAGCGCTATCCCGACTCCGTGCGCGCGATTCACGCGGCCGGGCATGACGTCGCCGGCCACGGCTACCACCACGAGAAGGCGTGGAAGCTGACTGAGCCGCAGGAGCTCGAGACGATCACCAAGACAGTCGACGTGCTCGCGGGCCTCACCGGCGAGCGCATCAACGGCTGGCGCTGCTGTTTCCAGAGCCACGTGACGCCCGAGCTCGGTATCGGCCAGGGCTTTATGTGGAACAGCAACTCCTTCTCGCACGACCTTCCGTATCTGCTGAGAGACGGCGAGCGCATCATCGTCGAGATTCCGCGCCAGCCGTTCGGCGACATGTTCATCTTTCAGGGCGGAAAGACTGCCGATCCCGATGACGCGCTGTCGATCTGGAAAAAGTCGTTCGACACCTTCTACAAGGAGTCGAACGACTTTCATACGTACTGCCAGTTCTCGCTGCATCCGTTCCTGGTCGGAAGGCCCGGACGCATCGAGGTTTTCGACGAGCTGATGACCTACGTGAAGAAGCACGACGGCGTCTGGTTCGCGACCACCGAGCAGATCGCCAAGCGCGTGCTCGAATGCGCCGGCATCCAGCCGTCGCCGCGCGTGAGCTACGGCTCGCCGACGATGGCGATGAAATAGCGCCGCGCCGATTGTTATCGCAACTAAGGGACGGAGCCGCGCTGCGGCTCCGTCCCGATTCCTTCCTGACACGACCCGCACGCGCGGCTCGCTAAATCGTTTTTTTTCGAACAAAGCCTATGAGTGAAATCGATGACCTCAAAGACAAGTTGAAGACGGCGACGCAGATTCTCCGCTGGGAGTTGGCGGACATGTGGGGGCACGTGAGCTGCCGTACTTCGCGCGGCACGTTTCTCATTCTGCCGCTCCGGCCGCCGATCGAGGAGGGCATTCCTGAGGACGACGTGCTCGAGTTCGATCTCGAAGGCAACCTCCTCGGCGGCAAGAGAGACCTGCCCGAGGAGATTTTCTTTTTCACGACCGGCTACAAGGCGAGGAAAAACGTCGGCGCGATGATCCACTGCCATCCGCCGGTCGCGGTCTCACTCGTATCGACGGGCAAGAAAATCGTGCCGATCCACCAGCATTCGATCAAATTCGGCAGCAAGGGCGTACCGACGAGCCCATGGCTCTACGGCACGTTTCAGGAGGACGGCGAGCGCGCGATGAAGACGATGGGTGAGAGCTGCGCGCTGATGATCAAAGGCCACGGCGCCAACGTCGTCGGGGGCTCGGTGCAGGAGGCGTGCATGAATGCCGTCCACGTCGAGCGCACGGCGAAGATGCTCATGTGGGCTAACGGCGTCGGCAAGCCGGGGCCCATGCCGCCCGCGGTCGTGAAAAAATACGCGCTTGTCGAAGCCGAGCGCGCCAAGCGCCGCGGCGCGCGCCCGCCGCGCTCGCCGGAGTGGAACTATTACGAGCGCATGGTCAAGCGCGGCGAGCGCTGGAATGTATGGTAAAGACCGACGAGGGATAATCATCATGCGGCGATATAACGCGCTCGCGGCGATCGTCTGCGCATTTCTTTCTTTCGTCCTCCTGGAAACCGTCGCAGCGCAGAGCGATTGGGAGAAGGCGCTGCAAGCCGGCAGGGCCGAGGGCAAAATCACGATCGCGATTCCGCCGAGCGCTTCGCTCAGAAAAGAATTGGAGCCGCTGCTCAAGCAGAAGTTCGGCATCGCCGCCGAGCTCATCGTCTCGCGGGGCGCGGATTCTGCTGCGAAGATCGCCTCAGAGCTGCGCGCCGGCGTGCGCTCGACCGACGTCATCATCCAGGGAACGACCACCGCCATGTCGCTCCAGGACGAAGGTATGCTCGACGCGATTCCCATTTACATGATCCTGCCCGAGGTGAGGGATCCGAAGTACTGGTGGGGCGGACACATCTGGAACGACAACCTTAAGACGAACCGCTTTCTTTATTCTTTCGTAGCCAACGCCGGCACCGAGGGGCTTTTCTACAACACGGAAGTGGCGAAAGCCGAAGAGCTGCGCTCCTTCGACGATCTGCTCAATCCAAAATGGAAGGGAAAGATCGGCCTGAACGACCCGCGCGTCGGCGGCTCCGGCATCTCGCTGTGGTCGTTCATGTGGGACGTGAAAGGCGAGGATTATTTACGCAAGCTCGTCCAGCAGGATCTATTCCTCAGCCGTAACCTGCGCCAGGTCGCCGAGGCGCTGGCGAAGAGCAAGCTCGCGGTGACGATCGGCCTCGGCCACAGCGAGTACGAGCCGTTTATCAAGGCCGGACTTCCAGTGCGGGAGCTGCCGCGGCCGAAGGAAGGATTGCCCGCAAGCAGCGGCTACGGAGTGCTCGGTATCATCAAGGAGCCGCCGCACAAAGCCGCGACGATTGTTTTCGTCAACTGGTTCCTGAGTAAAGAGGGTCAGGAATTCTACGCGCGCGTCATGGAGCAGGCGACGCGGCGCCTCGACGTCGACACCAAATGGATGACGCAGGTCGGCGTCGAGGCCGCCAAAGACACCATGACCCTCGCGGAATATCACCGTGTCCGCAACCACCTCGAAGACAAAGTCATCAACGTCCGCCGTCCCGCCGCGAAATTCGCCGAACAGATACTAAAATAGGCCCACGCACTACGCCGGCGGCACCGCCGGTCACAAGACGGGGTCGTTTGTGTGACCCTTTTTATCTTGACGGCGTTCGCCCGGCTATGAAATGGTCGGACAAATAAAGCCTTAATTTCCTGCACCGCTTCACATTCCGTCCTGGAGGTTAGGTTGTCATGATCCCCCGCAGCCAGTACCGAAGACCTCGGTTTCCCGTTATAGCCTTCGCATTGGTAGCCGCCCTCGCTTGGCCGCGGTATGCCAACGCCGTGATCCACAACTTCTATATGGAAGATGTGGCCCAACCCTGCGGTGATGCCGCCTTTGCACTCGTATATCCCATTTTTGGCTTCGCTGGCGTCGTACTATTAACCAAGAATGGGAAGGTCGTCGGTAGAACATTAACTTTGGGTGAATCTTTAGAATTTGTTATTGACGACCTATGCGAAGGGCTAGAGAATCAGGGACTACACTCCGTGGGCCAGACGCGGCTCGCTGCCGTCGCGACGACCCCCGTAGACGCCGTTTTCGACAACTTCAACGGTGACGGCAATCCCGACCTTGCCGTAGCCAATGAGGGCTCGAGCAATGTCTCTATTTTTCTCGGCAATTCCGATGGCACTTTCGGCCCGCCGACACTGTTTTCCACCGGCACCAGTACCAGTCCGCAGCACATCAAAGCCGGCGATTTCAACAAGGACAATAACATCGACCTGGTCACGGCGAACGCAAGCAATGTATCGCTGTTGCTAGGCGACGGACACGGAAACTTTCAAGCTCCGGCTTCAATCTCCCTTGGAGCCGCAGCCTCTCCGGCGGATGTCGCCGTCGGCGATTTCAATAAGGACGGCAAACTGGACCTCGCCGCCGCCGATTCTTCATCGCACGAAGTCGTGGTGCTGCTGGGCAACGGCAACGGCACTTTTGGTTCTACGACCAGATTCAATGTGAACCCGAATTTTCTGCTCTCGCTGGTGGTCGACGATATGGACGGCGACACCAATCCCGATATCATCACGCCCGGCTCTATCCTACTCGGCAACGGCAGCGGCGGTTTTCCGACCATAAAAGATTTCCCGGCTGGAGGTCTCGGCGGCAACCCGCTAACGGTGCGCACCGGCGATGTGAACGGCGACCATATACCGGACGTAGTGGTGCTGAGCGGCTCCAACAACATGGTTAGCGTCTTCCTGGGCAACGGCGACGGCACGCTGCAAGCGCCGCACCGCTACGTCACCGGCAACCAGCCGAACGAGGTTTCCATCGTCGACCTCGACGGCGACGGGAAAGCCGATCTGCTCGTTTCACACGTTGGGGACGACCACTTATCGATGTTCTTCGGCAACGGCAACGGCACGTTTCAGGGTGCGCCCGCATATTTCACCGATTCCAATCCATCGGGATTCGGCGGCTTCGACGCGGCGGTGGCGGACTTCACCGGCGACAACATTCCCGATGTAGTCGTGGCGAACGGCGGCGACCTTGCGCTCCTTACCGGTCTCGGCGGCGGCGCGTTCGGCCCGCCGTCGGCGATCACGGGACTGGACGGCAATCGGGTCATCGCCGGCGATTGGAACCATGACAACAAGCAGGATCTCGCCTTTACCAACGGGGGCAACCCTTCGAAGCTGAAAGTCGCGCTCGGCGACGGCCAGGGCGGCTTCAACGCGCTGGCGCCCATCATTCTACCGGGACCCGACTCGAATACCGATTTTCTCACCTCGGCCTTGGTGAATAACGACACCATACCCGATCTGCTCGTCGCCAACACCGGCGCGAACAATATCTCTGTATTCTTGGGCGACGGTAACGGTGGGTTTGCATCCCCCGTGTCACAGCCCACGCTATCGGTGGGAGCGTTTCCCAACGGCATCGCGACGGGAGATTTCAACAATGACCAAAAGCTCGACCTGGCGATAAGCAATCGGGGCAGCTTTGTTACGCCGTTCACCGGCAGCCTGCAGTTTGCGCTCGGCAATGGCGACGGCACGTTCCAGACGCCGGTGACTTTACACGGTACTGTCAAGGCGGATTCGGTGGTCGTCGCCGACTTCGACGGAAAAAATGGACCCGACATCGCCGCCGTTGTGGAAGGCCCGGAGTTCGACTGGGAGATCGAGGTCTATCTTAACAACGGCAACGGTACTTTCCCGCAGACGCCGCTGAAGCTGGGCGTGACGCAGGACCTCGTGCACGATCTCCGCGTCGCCGATTTCGACCACGACAACATACCGGATCTCGCGGTCTCGCTGGAGGGCACGAAAGGGGCGCTTTACCGCGGCAAGGGCGACGGCACCTTCGAGGCGCCGTTCTTTTTAGATCTGGGCGGCGACGCAAGGATTGTGACCGCCGACCTGGACCAGGACTCTCTTCCCGATATCGTCGCACCCGCCGCCGGTACTATCGGCCTCATGGCGGTGCTGATCAATATCTCCGATCAGGTGCCGACCGACGCCATCAATCTGTCCGTCAGTCCTTCACCCTTAAACTTCGGCAACGTTGCCGTCGGTCAGTTTGCTGATTTGCCGCTGACGATCACCAACCAGGCCGCCTCCACGCAAACGTTGACGGTCAGCGTCGGCACGCTCGCGGCGCCGTTTTCCATTCAATCCGGCGGCGGGGCGATCAATCTCACCCCCGGCCAGTCGCAAATCGTCACGATCCGATTCTCGCCGACGGTGGCGGGACCGGCTTCGATCAACCTTTCGATCACGCACAACGCCACCAACCGGACGAGTCCGACAAGCGTGGTGTTGAGCGGAGCGGGCCTGGCGGCGGCCGGGCCGAATCTCGTCGTCTCGGCTTTGAGCGGACCTTCGACGGCGCAGCTCAAAGGCAAACTCGCGCTTTCCTACACGGTTCAAAATCAAGGGAACGCGAACGCGGGCGCTTTCAACGTCGGCTTCTACCTGTCGAGCGATAATGTCATCACCTCGCAGGATACGCTCCTGGCGAGCAGCAAGGCCTTGAAAAACGGCCTTGCCGCGGGCGGGTCCACCGGCTCGACTCCATTGTCCATCACGCTGCCGAAAACAACGGCGCCGGGCTCCTATTTCATCGGCGCTATCGCCGATCCGGCGAATAAAGTCTCGGAAACGAACGAATCGGACAACACAAGGTCCTTTGCCATCACTGTCTGCGCCGCAATGACGGCTCCGTCGCTGCAGACGCCGAAGAAGGGAGCGACCGGGGTTTCCACCACTCCGGCTCTGGACTGGTCCGATGTCAGCGGCGCATCGTCCTATGAAGTGCAACTGGCAAACGACTCGAAATTTAACAATATAGTGACGTCGCAGACCGGCCTTACGTCTAGCGACTGGACGGTCGCACCGCCGCTCGGCAGCGGCGCAACTTTATTCTGGCGCGTCAGGGCGGTCGGCCCCTGCGGTGCTGGACCGTTCAGCAAGGCGCTGAGTTTTAAGACCAATTAACGTGTCAGTGTAGCCGATCAGCAAAGGCTAGAGAAGGTGCTCGAGGTCGATGTCGCCGATCTGCTTGATCGTCATGCCGCGTAGCGCGGATAGGACTGTTCCGATCTGCCGGCACGCTGCGGCGTCGTCGAGAATCAGACAGCCGACGAATTCGCTGTCGCGATAGTCCATGAATAGATAAATGCGGTTGTCGTGGGTCATGGCCCCGGGCTCCTTGGGACCGACGACAGACGTGCGGACTTTTCTTAGAACCCCGGCCTCGCCGTGCGGCTGTTTGTCTTCGCCTTTCCCGGTCCATGTCCAGGTAGGCGGCCAAGTACGGATGCCGCGATGCGAGATTACTGGCATATCGCGCAGCACGACTTGGTGAATATCGCAAAAAATATTTCTGTCAATAGGGTGAAACCCCGGTCCTAATTTCGGCTTTCGGGGGGCGCGGCTAAGAATTGCCCGAAGAAATTAGCCGGCGGCGGGGTGGATTGGGGATGTGCTTTTTCGTCGGGGTCGCAAGGCGAACGCTTTCCCAGATTTCCGGCATCGCCTCCGGACAATGCGCCGCCGCGCATCGGAGCAGCGAGGTCGCCGTGAGTACGTTGCAGGTTACGAGTCTGATTTTATGCGGCCGTGGATGTGTCGAATAAATTTCGGCGGCGTTTTTTACCGCGACGCGGGCGGATGAGCGCGGCAGGTGATCGAGTAGTTGTTCCCACGATTTCGGATCCAGCCGAATTTTCACCTGCATGCGACCGAACGTTACGTCCGCGTGTATGAAGTGTCAAGAAAATTTTACAAAACGCGTGCTACTTTTGCGTTTACCGAAAATGTGCGCGCCTTGTCGAACTCATTTGCATGGGCAGTGCAAAAAATATCTCCCACGAGTGATTCCAGACAAGGCAAAGCCGTTCGTCCACGCGGGACGAACGGCTTTGCGGAATTAATAGGCGGCTGCCGTCAAGCGCTTCTTACAGCTTGATGCCTTTGTACCTTCTGTAGATGCCGTCGTAGAAGGTCGTCATCATTTGCACGGAGACGCGCGAGCAGTATTCGAGCGGCCAGCCGGCGCGCTCCTGCCCGTAGCCGTCCATCAGCGCGGCCTCGAGGATGCGCTGGTTGGTGCCACCATGCTCTTCGCTGAGGTCCGCTTCCTCGTGGATCTTGAAGTACTCCATCTGCTCTTTGCTGAGCCCGTACTTCGGTAGCCCTGCGCGGTAGTCCGCCGCAATGTGGCCGAAGATCTCCTCTTCGAGGTGAATCGCGTAGCACTCCGCGAGCGGCACGTCGATCCACGAGCGCACGAAGAAATCGACCAGGCCTCGCGCCTCCGGGATCAGCTCGCATTCGATCATCTCTTCCTTGCTTACGCCGAGCGCGGCGCCGAGCTTCAAGAGCACGCGCGCATGTCCGCCGAGGCCGGGCGTCGTGAACTCCTCGCCGATTTTCTGCGCGACCATGTCCTCGAGCTCGGGATGTCTTTTGAAGAACCCCACGAACTGGTGATAGACGGTCGCCATGCCGGTGTTCACCTCGACGGCGAAGGCGTGCCAGTTCTTGACCCAGAACTGGAGATGGCCTTTTTCCAGCGTCCCAGCGCGCAGCTCGCGAAAATACGGATGGTTGCGGATCTCTTTTTCGTACGTGTCGAGCACGATCTGACGAAGAGCGGCAACTTTAGCTTTTGCTTCCTCTTGTGTCATTTTGATATGTTCGCTCATCTGGTGGAACCTATCGAAAGAGATTTCCATTGTCAACAATCCCTTATGGATTCGCGCCGCGATTCCAGGTAAGAGGAGAGAACAGCGATGCGACAACTGTGGATTTTACTCGGCATTGCGCTTTTCGCGCTCACCCCGGCGCCGGCCGGCGCGCAGAAGCTCGAGCGCGCGCTGCTGACGCACTCGAGCGAGAGCATCAGCATCGCGCCGCTGCTCTACGGCATCGAAAAAGGACTCTATAAAAAGGAAGGCGTCGACCTCCAGTTCCGCATCCTGCGCGGCGATCTCGCGATCAGCGCGATGGTGAGCAGCCGCGATGTCGATTACATCTACGGCGCGGGCACGGCGTTTCTCGCGGCGGTGCGCGGCGCGCCGGTGAAGATCCTCTCGCACGATTTCAAGAGCGTGCTGTTTTATTTCATGGGACAGCCGGGCAAGTCCGCCAAGGACTTGAAAGGCAAGAAGGTCGCCATCAGCTCCATCGGCGGGACCGGCTTTGCGTCGACACGCGCCGTGTTGAAGGCGATGGGCCTCGATCCGGATAAGGACGTGACCTACATCGTGATCGGGGCCGCGTCGGTTCGCATGGCGGCGATGGAGGCGGGCTCGGTCGAAGGCGCGATCATGCCGGTGCCTTGGAATTTCCGCATGCGCCAGAAGGGATTCAAGGAGTTGATGTTCGCGGGGAATGTAATGCAGCAGCCGCTCACCGGCATCGCCACGACGAAGGAGAAGGTCGAGAAGAATCCCGAACAAGTAAAAAAGGTGCTGCGGGGCTTCCTGCGCGCACTGCGCGCGATGCGCCAGGAGAAGAAAGACGTGATCGAGTTCATCGGCAGGAAGTTCAGCCTAGACCCGGCGACGGCCGAGGAGACCTATAAGGTCGTGCTCCAGACGCTGAGCGAAGACGGCACGGTGAGCCAAGAGGCGCTGGAAGATCTGATGCAGCAGGTGAAGAAGGAGACCGGCGTGACCCGAGACATTTCGGTAAACGATATCGTCGATTACCGGTTGCTGCGCGAAGTGGCCAAGGAAGGCATCAAAAACTAACTAGACTATCGTGACTTCCCCGATCGGACAAAACATTCCGCGCGCGGACGGGCGCGACAAAGTGACCGGCGCCGGGCTTTACGCGGGCGATTTGAAATTGCCCGGCATGCTGTACGGCAAGGTGCTGCGCAGTCCGTTCGCGCACGCGAAGATCAAGCGCATCGACTCCCGGAAGGCGGAAGGGATGCCCGGCGTCTTCGCCGTGCTGACGCGCGAGAATCTGAACGTCGCAGAGAAGCTCTACGGGCCGTACGTGAAGGATCAGCCCGTGGTGGCGCTCGACAAGGTCCGGTACGCGGGCGACATAGTAGCCGCAGTCGCGGCGGTCGATGAGCGCGCAGCGATCGCCGCATTGGCTGAATTCGAAGTCGAATACGAAGAGCTGCCGGTCATGGCGACTTTCGAGGATGCGCTGCGCGAGGGCGCGCCGCTCGTCCACGAGATTCTGGAGGGGAGGAAGTCGCCCGACTTCGGGACCGGCGCGAGCCATATCGTACACGAGAACAGCAACGTCTGCTTTCATTTCCGCTACGAGCGCGGCGACGCCGAGGCCGGCTTCGCCGCCGCCGACCACGTCTTCGAGGACACGTTCGATTTCCCCAGCGCGCAGCACTATCCGATGGAGCCGCACACGAGCGTCGCGAAATTCGACGGCGACATGCTCACGGTCTGGTCGGCGACGCAGAGCCCATTCCCGCAGCGCCAGGAACTGGCGCGCGTCTTCGGCCTGCCGCTCGGCCGCGTGCGGGTGATCGTGCCGTACGTCGGCGGCGGCTACGGCGCGAAGAGCGGCATAAAGACGGAAGCGATCGCGGCGGCGCTGTCGCGCATGGCGCGTCGGCCGGTACGCATTGCCTACGCCTCGGAAGAGACCTTCCGCACGATGTGCCAGCCGCGAGCGAGCATCACGATCAAGACCGGCGTGAACAACGACGGCACATTCGTTGCGCGGCAATGCAAGCTCTATTTGAACGGCGGCGCGTACTCGAACTCCGGTCCGTCCGTGACGGAGAAAGCCGGCTATCGCGCGCACGGGCCCTATCCGATCCCGAACGTGCGCACCGACGCGTACACTGTATATACGAACACCGTTCCCGCGGGAGCGTTTCGCGGCTTCGGCGCTCCGCAGGCTGCTTACGCCTACGATTCGCATCTCGAGATGATCGCGCGGCGCTTGAATATCGATGCGAACGCGCTGCGCCTCAAAAATCTTCTTCGCCGCGGCGACGAATACGCCGCCGGCGACACGCCGATCGATTGTGACCTCCACGGCGCGCTCAAACGCGTCGCCAGTGAGGTCGACCGCGTCAATGCAAAGTTTTCGGACTCTCATATAATGCACGGGCGCGCCGTCGCCGCCGCTGTCAAAGACGGCGGCGGGACGAACAAGGCCGCGCACGCCCTGGTGAAAATTTTACTGGACGGCAGCGTCGTCTATTCGACCGGCTCGGTCGAGATCGGTCAGGGGTTGCGCACGGCTTTCCTGCAGATGGTCGCGAACGAGCTGACCGTCCCGCTCGACAGCGTCCAGGCAGCCGAGCTCGACACGCAATATACCCCATTCGACAAAGGCACGAACGCGAGCAGCGCCACGACGGTCATGGGTCTCGCGATGCAGCAGGCTGCCCGCGACGCGCGCGCGCAGATCATCGCAGCGGCGGCCGGGCTGTTCGGCGTTTCCGCGGACGAAGTCTCGCTGAATGACGGCAAGCTCGCCGGCGGCGGCAGGACGATGCCGGTCCGCGAGGTCATGCGGCGTCACTTCGGCGCCGCCGAAGGGGAAATTGTCGGCCGCGGCTACTTCAAAGTGCCAAAAAATTCCGCCGTGCCGCTCGGCTATCCATCGCCGTTCTGGGAGATTGGCTTCGGCGCGGCGGAGATCGAAATCGATACGGAGACGGGTACCGCGAAGCTGGCGAATTATATTTCGCTCACCGACGCGGGCAAGATGATCAATCCGCAGCAGTGCCGCGGGCAGGACGAGGGCGCGGCGGTATTCGGCATCGGCCAGACATTTTTCGAGGATCTCGTCTATGAAAACGGCGAGCTGATGAACGGCTCGCTCATCGACTATCGCTTGCCGCGCTTCAGCGATGTGCCGGCGAATTTCAAGACGATCATTCTGGAAGAAGGCGGCGGGCGCGGGCCGTACGGCGCGAAAGGCATGGGCGAGGGCGGGATTCTCGCCGTCGCTCCGGCGGTATGCAACGCGGTCGAAAACGCGATCGGCGTGCGCATGCAACAGGTGCCGCTCACGCCGGAAAGAATCTGGCGCGCAATGAAAGAACGCGGATCGAAAAAATGAAAACAGAGCCCAGGCAGCACTGGCAGAGCGAGCCGTTCCCCGGGTCGCGGCGCGAAGTCCTGAAGCTTCGCGACGACGAGAATTTCATCGCCATCGACAAATGAATAAGTTTTTATGGATTTGCGCCGCGGCGGCGGTACTGATCGCCGCGCCCGCGCATGCCGCCGATCGCATCCGTATTTCCGTGACCAACTTCAACATGAGTTTTTTGCCTTCTGGCATCGCGCAGAAAAAGGGCTTCTTCAAGGAAGAAGGGCTCGAAGCCGAAGTCATCCGGATGAACGCCAACGTTGCGATCGCCGCGCTCGCGAGCGGCGACGTCGACTACACCATGGTCTTCGGCTCGGTCGTGCGCGCTGCGCTTCGCGGCCTGCCGATGAAAGTAGTGGCGAGTTTTATCGATAGCTCCACCCATGCGTTGATCGCGCGCGCGGATATCAAGTCCGCCAGGGATCTCAAAGGAAAAACCATCGGCGTGCAGGCGTACGGCGCGACCGACCATCTGGCAGGCTCGATGATGCTGAGGCATTTTGGTCTCGACGCGGAGAAAGACGTGAAAACCGTCGCGCTAGGGTCCGCTTCCGCGCGGCTCGCCGCGCTCAAAGAAGGGGTGATCGACGCGGCGGTGATATCGCCGCCGGCCGACGCCGAAGCGAAGAAGCTCGGCTTCGCCGTGCTCAATCGCGCTTACGAGGTCTTCAACTTTCCTTTTGTTGGACTGGGCACGCAAGCGAAAAAAATCTCCGACCGGCCGGACGAAGTTAAGCGGACTATCAAAGCGCTGATCAAGGCAAACCGCTATCTGAGGCAGAATAGGGACGGCGCAATCGCGGTGCTTGCCGATTGGGGGCGCACGGAGCCCGCGCTCGCGTCGGCGGCCTACGATTCCGCCTATAAAGTCTACAACATGGACGGCAGCATACCGGAAGACGGCCTGCGCGCCGTCATCGACCAGGCGCGCCGGGAAGCGAAAATTCAGCGCGAGGTGCCGCTGGGCGAAGTCTCCGACATCGCGTTGCTGCGTGAGGCGCAAAAAGAATTGGGAGTAAAGGCACGATGACAATGGCAACGGGCTGTCGCAAAGCGCTTCTCGTCGCCGCGGTGACGATGCTGTTCACCGCGGACGCTTTCGCGGCCGACAAAATACGCATCTCCGTCTCCAGTCTCGACGTCGCCTTTCTCACCAGCGGCGTCGCGTACAAGCGGGGATTTTTCAAGGAAGAGGGTCTCGACGTCGAGCTGATCCGCATGAACGCCAACGTTTCGATCACCGCGCTCGCGACCGGCGATATCGATTACACGATGATCTTCGGCTCGGTCGTGCGCGGCGCGATTCGCGGGCTGCCGATGAAAGTCGTCGCGAGTTTCATGGATAGCTCGACCCACGCCCTGATCGCACGGCCCGAGTACAAATCGATCAAGGACCTGCGCGGCAAGACGCTCGGTGTGAGCTCTTTCGGCGCGACTGCCGACGTCGCCGCGCGCATGATGTTTCAGAAGTCCGGAATCGATCCGGAAAAAGACATCAAGATCATCGCGCTCGGCTCCGACCGCGCGCGGTTCACCGCGCTCAAAGAAGGCATCGTCGACGTCGCGGTGATCTCGCCGCCGGCCGACGTCGAGGGAAAAAAGATGGGCTTCAACGTCGTGGCGCGAGCGTACGAGATGTTCTCGTTCCCGTTCGTCGGCCTGGGGGCCAACAACAAGAAAATCAAGGAGCGTTCCGACGAAGTCAAACGCGCCATCAAGGCCTTGATCAAGGCGAACCGCTTCATCACCGCCAATCGCGACGGCGCGGTTCAGATACTCGCCGAATGGAGCCGATCCGACCGGGCGAGCGCGGCCGCTTCCTACGATGGCACGGTCAAAGTATTCAACAGCGACGGCAGCATTCCGGAGAGCGGTCTCAAGCTCGTGATCGAGCAATCGAGACAGGCGCTGAAAGTGGACAGACCGGTCACGCCGGAAGAAGTCGCCGATCTCGGGCCGTTGAGAGAGTCGCAGAAAGAACTCGGCATCAAGGGACGCTGAGTAAAGAGGAGACGCGATGCCACTCGCAGAAGAAGCTGTAGCGCGGATCGACAAACAAGAGCTCATCCAGCTCGCGCTCACGATCTGCAACATCGACAGCGCCGGCCCGTCGGAAAAGCCCGTTGCCGATTACGTCGCCGATTGGCTAGGTGCCGAAGGCTTCAAGGTCAGGAAAGTCGGGCTGCTCGCCGACCGCTACAACGTCATCGGAAGACTTTCCGGCAGCGGAGGCGGGTACAGCCTGCTGTTCAACGCGCACATGGATACTGCGGTGCGGGCGACGGACATCTGGCGGCGGCGTAATCCCGATGCCGACGTTTTCCATAAAGCATGGATCGAGGGCGACGAGCTGGTCGGCGAGGGCATCGTCAACGACAAAGGACCGATGGCGGCGTTCATGATCGCCGGCAAGGCGGTCAAGGCGACCGGCGTGCCGCTCAAAGGCGATCTTCTGCTTACGGCGGTCGTCGGCGAGACGAGCCGCGAGCCCTCGGACGATGCGCCGGGCGTCATGATGGAAACCAAAGACCTCGGTGCGCGCTTTCTCATCACCCATGGCGGCGTGGCCGACTATGCGTTGATCGCCGAGGGGACCGGCTTCAGTCTCGTCTCTGTCGAAGCCGGCGAAGCCTGGTTCAAAATCACCTGGCTCTCCGACCGGCCCGGATATTACACGCCGTATCTTCCCGATCGAACGACCATGCAGGACAGCCCGAACATGATCGTTCGCAGCGCGGTCGCGATCGAGGCGCTGGAGCGCTGGGCGACGGAATATCAGAAGCGCTATTCGTACGAGTCCTCCGGCGGTCCGGTCGTTCCGAAGGCGCAGGTATGCGCGATCCGCGCCGGCGACTCGACCGGCATCGGCGGCACGCCGCAGGTTTGCAGTCTCTACGTCGGCGCCTTCACGCCGCCGGGACAGAATCCGCTCGACGTGCGCGACGAGATTCACAACGCGCTGAAAGCAGCCGGCGTGCCGGCGACCGATATCGAGCTCTATCATTTCCGGCGCGGTTACGAGGCGCAGAACGCCGAGCGCATCAAGGAATCCGTCCTGGGCGCGCATCGCGCGACTTTCAATGCCGAGCCGCCGCGGCCGAATCCTGCGACCTGCAGCATGTGGCGCGACGTCAATATCTTCAACGAGCTCGGTATCCCGTCGATTACCTACGGGCCGCGTTCCGAGCATCATGCGGAAAAGCGCGCCTTCAAGATCGAGTCGCTGTATCAGGCGGCCTGCGTTTACACGCGGATTATTCTCGATCTCTGTAACCAGGAAAAACCGCGCCGCAAGCGATAGAAAGTCTCGTGAGCAAATCGGCCTTGCATATCGCTCTATTGGGCTTTGTGCTTCTTTACGCGTCGGAGGCCGCCGCACAAAAAATCCGGGTCGCGCTGCCGGATTTCAGCATGTCGCTGATCGCATTCATCGCCGCGCAGGAAAAGGGATTCTACCGCGACGAAGGTCTGGACGCGGAGCTTATCAAGATGAGCGCGCCGGTGGCGAACCTCGCGATCCTGGCCGGCAACGTGGAGTTCGGCGCGGCCGGCGCGGCGGCGATCCCTTCGGTCGTGCGCGGCGCGCCGCTGCAGTTTCTCTTCCATACGTACCAGCGGCCGCTTTACTGGCTGTATGCGCGGCCGGACATTCGCGACATCCAGGGACTCAAAGGAAAACGGGTCGGCGTCTCGGGCATCGGCTCGGGTCCGGATCTGCTGCTGCGCGAGCTGCTCAAGAAATACGGCGTCGAAGCGGCGCGCGACGTGACGATCATGGCACTCGGCGCAGGGACGGCGCGCTTCGCCGCCCTCAAGGCGGGCTCGGTGGAATCCGCCGTGCTCTCGCCGCCCTCTAATTTTCTCGCCGAAGAATCCGGCTTTCGCGAGCTCGTCTCCTTCGTTAAAGAGGATCTCATCGAGCTTCAGTCCGCGGTCGTCGTGCGGGAGGGGATGCCGCAGTCGAATCCCGCGCTGGTCGAGAGATTTGTCCGAGCCACGCTCAAAGGATTCATCTACGCGCGCGACAACCGCGCGGGTACGATTCCCATTTTAACCAAGATCCACGCTGGCAGCCCGGAGATCGCCGCGAAGACCTATGACGCTTCGCGCCCGGCGATGACGCCCGACGGCACGGTCGCCGAAGAGCTGCAGCGAAAGACGATCGAGCAGGCCGCGATTCGCCTCGATTTGAAAGAGCCTCCGCCGCTGAAAAAGATTTTTGATTACTCGTTCACGCGCAAGGCCCGCGCGCAGTTGACCGCGCAGGGGTGGAAGCCGTAACATCACCGTCAGGCAGAAGAGAAAGGAGACTGCATCATGCCCGAACCGAAAATTTCCGACAAGCAGATTGCGGAGAAGAAAAGCTCTTACCGCAAATGGATCGAATCCGAGGGAGTGCCGCTCGTCGAAGGCTTCTTTATCGAGGACATCAACGACGTGCCGCTCAAGCACTGGGCGCGGCTCAACGCCCCCGCCGTGCGCGTCTGCCTCGAAGGCACCGGCGAGACCAACGATGCTTACATCTGCGAGATTCCGCCCGGTAAATCGCTCAACCCGCAGAAGCATATGTACGAAGAGCTCGTGTACATCGTCAGCGGCCGCGGCGCGACGACGATCTGGAACGACGGCGGGCAAAAGCGCACCTTCGAATGGCAGGAAGGCTCACTGTTCTCACCGCCGCTCAACACGAACTATCAGCACTTCAACGGCAGCGGCACTCAGCCGGCGCGCTATCTCGCCGTCACGAGCGCGCCGCTCATGATCAACCTGATTCATAATATCGATTTCATCTTCAATTGTCCTTACGTCTTCAAGGATCGCTTTAACTCCGAGGACGACTACTTTTCCAAGGAAGGCACTTGGTGGGCCGGGCGCGTGTGGGAAACGAACTTCGCTCCCGACGTGAAAAACCTGAACCTGATCGAATGGAAGGAGCGCGGCGCCGGCGGGTCGCAGGTGCGCTTCCAGATCGCCGAGAATACGATGTGCGGGCATGTCTCGCAGTTTCCCGTGGGCACCTATAAAAAGGCGCACTATCACGGTCCGGGCGCGCACGTCATCATCCTCTCCGGCAAAGGCTATTCGCTGATGTGGCCCAAGGGGCAGGAGATCAAGCGCTACGATTGGAAGCCCGGCAGCATGGTCGTGCCGCCGGGAGACTGGTTCCACCAGCACTTCAACTCGGGCGCGACCCCGGCGCGCTATCTAGCGCTCCGCTGGGGCAGCAAAAAATATTACGGCATCATGGGCGAGGGCGGCGGCCAGACCGACGTCGACATCAAGCTCGGCGGTCATCAGATCGAATACGAGGATGAAGACCCGATGGTGCGGCGCATCTTCGAGGAGGAATGCCTCAAGTCGGGCGCCAAGAGCCAGATGGACAAGTACTACAAGAAGTCCGCTTAGACTTCATGTACTACTTTAAAATTGTTCCGGCGCTCATCGCGTCCGCGGTGGTCGTTTGGAGCAGCCCCGCGTTTTCTCAAACGCAGAAGAAATTCATCTTCGGCCTCGCCGGTAGCGGCGGCGGCGTCGATCTGCTGCACGTGACCAAGCGGATCGGCGCCTTCAAGCGCCAGGGACTCGACATCGATCTGGTGCTGTTCCAGGGCGGCTCGCAGGCATTGCAAGCGCTGATCAGCGGCGAAGTCAAAATGATCAGCGGCGGCGGCGGGAGCGCCGCGCAGCAGGCGCGCATCAAGGGCGCCGGCAACGTCCTCGTCTCGACCTACACGCCGACGATGCCGTACAGCCTGTACGTCAATCCGCGCATTAAATCGGCCAAAGATTTGAAGAGCGGCAAGCTGGCGGTGTCGCGCTTCGGCAGCTCGTCCGAATTTGCCGCGCGCTTCATGCTGAAAGGCCTCGGCCTCGATCCCGCTAAAGACGTCACGCTCATGCAGATCGGTAATCAGCAGGGGCGCTTCTCCGCACTGGTCAGCGGCGTGGTCGACGGCGCGGTGATCGATTCGCCCAACACGCTGCTCGCCAAAAGACAGGGCTTCGTCCAGCTCACCGACGCCTCGACGCTTGGACTCATCTACCCGCACAACAATATCGCAACCATCGATGCTTTTAATCGCACCGAGCCCGAAACCGTCCGCGCCTTCCTGCGCGCCTTCGTCGAAGGGATCGCCTTCTACAAAACGCGCAAGAGCGAGACGATTCCGCTAATCAAGGAATTTCTCCGCCTGAGCGACGATGCTATCGCCGAAGAGTCGTACGATTATTTCTCGCGCGTGACGCCCGCCAAACCATATCCCAGCGTCGAAGGCATTCGCACGGTGCTGGGCGAAATGGCGGCGACGAATCCCGACGCGAAGTCGATGAAGCCGGAATATTTCGTCGATGCCACGTTCGTCAAACAGCTCGACGACAGCGGCTTCATCGACAAGCAGTACCAGAAACGCTGACATGCGCGGCAAAACAGCGATCGTTCTGGCCGGGCTCCTCGCGCTCGTCCGGACTGCCGGCGCCCAGCCGGCGGAGAAAGTCCGCGTCGGCATGCCGAGTTTCTCGCTCAGCTTCGTCGCGCCGAAAGTCGCTCAGGTCAAAGGCTTCTTCGCCGCCGAAGGTCTCGACGTCGAGCTGATTCAAATGGCGACGAACATCACCGTCGTCGCCCTGACGACGAAAGACATCGATTACTCCACCGCCTCGGGCGCGGTGCTGCGGAGCGCCGTGCGCGGCCTGCCGGTGAAAGTCGTCATGTACTTCAACGGCAAGCCGCTGCATACGCTGGTCGCGCGCCGCGAGATCAGCGGCGTCGGCGATCTCAAAGGCAAGATCGTCGGCTTCGCCGGCTACGGCGACACGACGGAATTCATGCTGCGCGCGATTTTCCAGAAGCCCAAGCTTGAGTTGGAAAAGGATGTCAAGGCGCTCGCGATCTCCGGCAGCGGTCCGCGCCTGACGGCGCTGCTCACGGGAAAAGTCGACGCGGCGATCCTGCCGCCGCCGTATAATATCGAGGCGGAGGCGAAGAGATATAAGCGCCTCGCCGCCGCAGCGGACGTTTTCGATTCGGCGACGTCGGGTCTCGGCGTCATCGCGGATAAGCTCAAAGACAATCCGGAACAAGTGCGGCGGATGATCCGCGCCCTGCTCCGCACGCAGGCGTTTATGAAGGAGAACAGGGGCGACAGCGTGCGCATCATCGCCGACTGGCTGAAGCTCGAGCCCGCGGCGGCCGCCGCGTCCTATGAGCTGTACGTGCGCGGCTTGACGCCCGACGGCCTTGTTCCGGAGAAGACGCTGCGCGCCGACGTCGACCGCGCGCGCGAATCGCTCAAAATGACGGAGCCGGTGCCGCTCGACCGCGTCGTAGATTTCGCAATCCTGCGTCAAGTATTGAAGGAGAAGCGATGAAGCGCCTCGCCATGGTTCTCGCGTTGCTCGCGTGCGCGAGCTTTGTCCAAGCTGCCGAGAAGATCCGCTACGCTTATCCGGCGAAAAGCCTCAACTACCTGCCGCTGTTTCTCGGCAAAGACAAAGGCATCTACGCCGCCGAAGGCATCGACCTCGAGCTCGTGCTCGTCACGTCGCGCATCCAAGTGACGGCGCTCACGACAGGCGATCTTGAATTCTCCGGCGCGCAGAGCCAGGTCTCCGGCGCCGCCGCCGTGGGATTCCCGGTCAAGGTCATCGGTTTCATCACCGTCAAGCCGACTTTCTGGCTGACGGCGCGTCCGGAGATCCGCTCGATCTCCGATCTGAAAGGAAAGATCATCGGCATCACGGCGATCGGCTCATCGACCGATACGCTCGCGCGCTATCTCGTGCGCAAGTACGGGCTCATTCCAGACAAAGAAGTGGCGCTTTTCGCCACCGGCACGACCGCCAACATTCTCGCGGCCTTGAACGGCGGCTCGGTCCAGGCCGGCATGCTGTCGCCGCCGTTCCACTCGATGGCGAAGATGATGGGCTTTCATATCCTCGCCTATCTCGGCGATCACGTCGAGCAGTCGCTTTCCGGGGTCGGGACTTCCGACAAAATGCTGCGCGAGCGTCCGGAGACGGTCGTGCGAGTTCTGCGGGCGACTCTGAAGAGTCTTCGCTTCGTTCGGCAGAACAGGGACGAGACCATTCAATACATCGCGCGCGAGTGGAGGGTCGAGCGGCCGCTCGCGGGAGAGCTTTACGCGTCGATGCTTTCGGCGTTTTCTCCCGACGGCGGCATGAACGAGAAGGGCATCCGCGACGCGCTCGAAAGAGAGATGGGGCGCGTCGACAAGAAAGATGAGATACCGCTCTCGCGCGTTGTCGATTTGCGGCCGCTGAGGGAAGCGCAGAAGGGATTGTAAGCAAGTTAAAAGACAAAAGTTAAAAGGTGCTTCTATGCCAAGGAAAATCACTTTCGCCGGCGGCGACTACGACCGGACGCACGCGCTGATCGAAGGCACGATTAAGCCCGAAGGGTTGGAGCTCGATTGGAAAGTCCTGCCGTACCACGACATCTGGACGCGCATGCTCAACCGCTACGAGTTTCACGCCTCCGAGCTGTCGCTGTCGTCGTATCTGATCGCGCGCACGATGGGAAAACCGCTGATCGCGATTCCCGTCTTCCCCGCGCGCGCTTTCCGCCACTCGTGCATTTTCGTCAACGCGAAGAGCGGCATCAATGCGCCGCGCGACCTCATGGGCCGCAAAGTCGCCATTGCGGAGTTCCAGCAAACCGCGACCGTCTGGGTGCGCGGCGCTTTGCAGCACCATTACGGCGTCGATTTGCATAAAATACGCTGGTTCACGTGGGCGAAGAGCCGAATGGACATCGAGATGACCGGCGGCTTCGATCTCACGCAGCTGCCGCCCGGCAGCGCGCCGGACGAAATGCTCGCTGCGGGCGAGCTCGACGCGATGATCTGCGCCAACTTGTTCCCCTCGATGCTGAACGGGCGGCCGGAAATCCGGCGCCTATTCCTAAACTACCCGGAAGTCGAAGCGGAGTACTTCAAAAACACCGGCATCTTTCCGATTATGCATACCGTCGCGATGCGCGAGGAGCTCTGGAAAGAATCGCCCGAAATCGCCGTCAACCTTTTCAAAGCCTTCCAGCAGGCGAAGCTTCAGGCCTATGATCGGCTGAACGATCTCTCTCCTTACAAGATCAGCCTGGTCTGGTTTCGCGAGCCGCTACGGCAACAACGCGAGGTTCTGGGTGACGATGCCTGGCCGTACGGGCTCGCGAAGAACCACCACGTCGTCGAGGCGCTGATGGGATATCTTCACGAGCAGGGGCTCGCCTCGCACAAAATTCCCGTCGAGGAACTGTTTGCGCCCAATACGCATACCTTGTCCTGACGTAAATGAAACCCATTGCGCCGTGCTTGGGTGGACAAACTTTTCGGGAAGGGTTAAACAGCGGTTAAGATAAAGGAGGGCGTTTCCATGGAAAAGCCGCGCATTCGTCACATCGCCATCAACGTGCAGGACCGCGAGAAAACCGCCGCGTACTACAAAAAAGTGTTCAATATGGAAGAGAAGCACCGCGGCGAAAACGGCACGATCTATCTTTCCGACGGCTTCGTCGACGTCGCGCTGATCAGCACGCCGCGCCATCCGTGGGGCATCAACCATTTCGGCTTCAAGGTCGACAGCGTGCCGGAGATGGAGCAGCGCGCCGATACGACGGCCGAGGCGAACACCTTCGGCGCGATCGCCGAGAGCTGGATCAAAGACCCCGAAGGCAATCGCGTCGACATCTCCGAGCATGGATGGCCGGTTTAGACGAAGCGGCACAGTGCGCGGCTAAACAGCGCAACCGGCGCCATGATGCGCGAATTCGCTCTCATCTTTGCAATTGCGCTGCTCCTGTTACCAGGGAAGCTCGCGGCGCAGCCGAAGATGAAAGCGGCGTACGCCTCGATCAGCGCTAACTTCGCCGGCCTGTGGATGGCGAAGGAGATCGGCGCGTTCGAGAAATACGGACTCGGCGCGGAGCTCGTTTACATCGCGTCGGGCAGCGTCACGGTGCAAGCGATGATGGGCGGGGACGTCCAGCTGGCGGTCGGCGCCAGCAACGCCGTGGTGAGCGCGATTCTACGCGGCGCGCCGCTGGTCGCGGTCGGCAGCGTGGCGAATCGCCCGGGAATGGTCTTGTGGGTACAGCCCGAGATCACGCGCCCCGAGCAGCTTCAAGGAAAGGTGCTGGGGATTTCTCGATTCGGCTCGACGACGCACTTTTTGATGAACATGGTGCTGGAGAAATACGGTCTCAAGGACAAGGTCAAAATCCAGCCGCTCGGCGGCGTGCCCGAGATGGAGGCCGCTTTCGGCACGGGAATGATCGCCGGCGCGATTTTATCGATCCGGCCCGCATCGAAGGCGCATATGCTCGTCGACCTTCCTGATCTCGGCATTCCCTACTCGATGAACCTCATGGCGGTGAAGCGCGATTATCTCAAATCTTCGCCGAAGGCGGTCGAAGCAATCCTCAAGGCTTATATCGAAGGCATGTACGTTCTGAAAACCAGAAAAGAGATCGGGCAGAGAGTGCTCGCAAAGTACATGCGGCGCTCGCCCGATAGCGTTGCCGAGCCGTACGATTATGCCGTCAAGTATCTCGATACGGTTCCGGCCGTCGAACCCGCCACGATCCATACGGTCCTCAATTGGGAAGGCAAGGGTGACATGGCCGTCGACGGATTCTTCGACAACGCGCCTGTCGAGCGGCTCGTGAAAGACGGCTTCGTCGAGCGGCTGGCGAAGGAAAGGGGAAAGTGATGGACGCCGCCGGCTGGAGGCGGACTATCGGAGAGATGGTCCGCGAGAATATGCGCTCTCCGCAAGTCCAGTACTATTTCTCCGTCAAGACGACCGAGCCGCGCGCGCGGATGCTGCTGCAGCAGCTGGCGCTTTTTGTCCGCCACCGCCGCGATTGCTGGTCGTTCCTTTCCAGCAATTGTCCGGTAATGGCGGTCAAGCAGCAGATCCTTAAGCACGAGTTCGGCGAGGTCATTAAGGACGAATATACCGACCGCGGCCACCTCGACCTGCTCGTCCGGCAGGGAAGATTCATCGGACTCAGCGAGGACGAGGTGCTCAACCCGACGCCGATTGCGACGACGCTTGCGACACTGTACGGCTGGGGCTGGATCTGCCGGGAAAAACATTGGCTCCAAGGCATGGCGGCGCTGACTGTTACCGAATGGACCAACGACGACCGTCTGCTGGCGGACCAGGGCGGCGGTCACTCCAGCCGGATGGCGCGGAAATGGATGGCCGAACTGGGTCTTACGATGGAGCAGCTGCCGCAGTTCAAAGTCCACGGCGCGGCGGACGAGGAGCACAGCGACATGTTTCTGCCTTTTCTCGCGGAGTACGCGACGGGCGCAAATGAACGTATCGCGCTCGACGGCGTTCGCGAATCGCTCGAGCTTTCCGCAATGTATCGCGAGGGCGTCGGTCGGGCTATGGAACAGCTGAAATAAGAATCAACCGGAGGCAAGCAAAATGAACGAACAGGGTTGGAGACAGGCGCTCGGAGAGCTGGCCCGCGAGACGATGTCGTCGCCGGAGCTCGACCGCTACTATTCGATACCGATCACGCGGCCGCGCGCGCAGATCATCTTAAAACAGCTTTCGCTCTACGTGCGTCACCGCCGCGATTGCTGGGCATACGTCTCGGGCAATTGCCCGATTCTCGCCGTCAAGCAAAAGATCCTCGGCCATGAATACGAAGAGGTGATTCGCGATCAGCACTCCGAGCACGGCCATCTCGATTTGCTCATCCGCCAGGGGAAACCGATCGGCCTCACGGCCGACGACATCATACAGACCAAACCGATCGCCTCGACGATGGCGGTGCTTTACGCCTGGGGCTGGATGACGAAAAATAAGCCGTGGCTCGAAGGCTTGGCGTCGATGACGATCACGGAGTGGAACCAGGACGACCGACTGCTCGGCGATCAGGGCGGCGGTCACGCTTACAAGATGGGCCAGCGCTGGGTGGATCACCTCGGCATAACGTGGGACGATCTCCCCAACTGGCGCGCACACCGCGAGGCCGATAAAGAGCACAGCGACATGTTTCTCTCCGTGCTCGCAGAACACGCCGTCGGCGATAAAGAGGAGGCGGTGCTCAACGCGGCACGCGAGTCCGAGGCGCTCTACCGCGCGTATCAGGCCGGCATCGCGTCGGCAATGGAGGCCGTCTGAGAATCCGATGATGCCGACGCGGATCAGGGTCTTCTCGCTGCTGCTCGCGGTAATACTGACCGCGCCGGCGGCGCGCTCTTTCGCTGCCGACGCGCCGAAAGAAAAGATCACCTTCGGCTACTCCGCGGTCAGCCCGACCATGGCGGGCGTGTGGATGGCGAAAGACATCGGCGCCTTCGAGAAGTACGGCCTCGACGCGCAGCTCATCTATATCGCCTCCGGCGCGGTCGTGATCCAGGCGCTGGTCGGGGGCAGCCTGAACGCCGCGCTCGGCGCGAGCAATGCGGTCGTCGCAGCGACGTTAAAAGGCGCGCCCATTCTCGCCGTCGGAAGCAACACGAGCCGGCCCGGCATGGTTCTGTGGGTGCAGCCCGACATTAGCCGCCCCGAGCAACTGGCCGGCAAGCGACTGGCGATTACGCGGTACGGCTCGTCGAGCGACTTCGTCACACGGCTGATCACGAAGAAGCTCAATCTTGACGGCAAGGTCGAGATTAGACAGTTCGGCGGAGTGGTCGAAGCCGACATGGGCTTTCGCGCCCACCAGGCCGAGGGGAGGGTCGCATCACAATCGCCGGCCCCGGGGGCGCGCGCGCTAGTAGACGCGGCCGAGCTCGGCATCCCGTATTCGATGAACCTCCTCGCCGTGAGCAACGAATATCTTAAAAAGTCGCCGGGAACTGTCGAGCGGATCATCAAGGCCTATATCGAAGGTATCGCCGCGCTTCGATCGAGAAAACAGCAAGCGCTACAAATGCTGGCGAAATACATGGGGCCGCGCGGCGGTGCGCCTGAGATGCACTATGAGTTCGTCACCAAGTATCTGGACGCCGTGCCGCGCGTTGATCCGGCAGCCGTAGACACGATTTTAGAAATGGTCGGCCACTCCGGGCCGGTCAACGTCAAGCTTTACGACAACGCGATCATCGACAAACTCAAAGCCGAAGGCTTTTTCGACAAACTACAACAGGCAGGGGGCAAATAATGAAACAAGCCGTATGGCGTGAAACGCTCGGCGAGATGGTGCGCAAGTACATCCGCTCGCCCGCGCTCGAGCGCTATTTCGCTGTCAAGATGAACAAGCCGCGCGCCGCGGTGATGGTGACGCAGCAGAGCCTTTTCGTGCGGCATCGCCGTGATTGCTGGGCGAACGTCTCGGGAAACTGTCCAGTGCTCGCGATCAAACAGCGCATCCTCGAGCACGAATACGAAGAAATCATTCGCGACCAGTTCTCCGAATACGGCCACCTCGCGCTGATCATCAAACAGGGACAGTCGGTCGGTCTTGCGCCCGAGGAGGTCATAGGAGCGAAGCCGCTTCCGTCGACGCTGGCGACGCTGTACGCGTGGGGCTGGATGACGCGCGAGAAAAGCTGGGTCGAGGCCCTCGCCGCGCTGACGATCACGGAGTGGTGCAACGACGATCGCCTGCTCGGCGACTTGGGCGGGGGACAATCGACGCGCATGGCGAAAAAATGGATGGAAGACATGGGCTTCACATGGAAGCAGATCCCGAATTTGGAGGCGCACAGTCAGGCCGACGAGAAGCACAGCGATATGTTCCTGCCGTTTCTCGAGAAGTATGCGACGGGCGAGAAGGAATCGCTCGCGCTTCAGGCGGCCCAGCAATCGCTTGATTTGAACCAGATTTTCCGCGACGGCATCGCCGCCGCCCAAGAGCAAATTAAATTGTAATCTGATACCCTAGGGGACACGACATTTAGGAGGTCGTATGAGCTACTGGCAAAAAGCGCGGGCGGAAATCGACGACACGATCAACCGGCATTTCGACACGCCGGAATACCGGCGGCTCTTCGGAGTCAAAATCACGCCGAAGCGCAATGAGGTCTTGGGTCGCCATTATCCGCATTACATCAAGAGCCGGCGCGACTGCTGGGCTGCGTCGATGGCGAAGGCGCCGCTCGACGTCAAGCGGTCCATCTGGGAGCACGAGAAAGACGAGCTCATCTACGACGAGCGGCTCGGCGCCGCGCACCTGACCGACGACGACATGTCGCGGGCGGTCGGCGAAGAGACACTGCTCCCGAGCGCGCGCGCGGCAATTTACAGCTGGCTGTATCTCTGCACGACGCGGTCGTGGATCGAGAGCCTGATGATCAATCATACGACCGAGCGCAAGAACAATTCAGAGCTCGTCAAGGGCGGCGGCTTCACGCAGCGCATGGCGATGAAGCAAGTCGCCGACCTCGTCGGCTCCGTCGATAACCTCGACAAAAATACCAAGGTGCATATGGTTGCCGACATCGACCATTCCAACATGTTCGAGTCGGTGTTCGAGCGCTACGTCACCGACGAGCGCATTGCACGCATGGTGGTCAGAGCGGCGAACGATTGTCTGGCGATCGACCGGGCCTATCGCAACGCACTCGCCGTCGGTATGATGGAAATCCCGGAGTAGGAGCGCGCGAATCAGGCGCGCCCCTGGTCGACATGGACAGCGCGCTCGCCATTCATCGGCTGCATTTCGCGTTTACCGTAACCTACCACTATATCTTTCCCCAGCTCACGATGGGCCTTGCCCCGCTCATTGTGATCTTCAAGTCGCTCGCGTTGTGGAAGGCGGACGAGCGTTATAACGGGGCGGCGCGGTTCTGGGCGAAAATATTCGCCGTCAATTTCCTTTTCGGCGTGATCACCGGGATTCCCATGGAGTTCCAGTTCGGCACGAACTGGGCGCGCTTCTCGCACTACGCCGGCGGGGTGATTGCTACGGCGCTCGCGATGGAAGGCGTGTTCGCGTTCTTCCTCGAATCGTCCTTTCTGGGTCTCTTTCTCTTCGGCGAGAAGCGCTTCGGCCAGCGAGTTCATTGGATCGCGGCATTCATGATTTTTCTTGGCTCTTGGATTTCCGGTTTCTTCATCATTGTGACGAATGCCTGGATGCAGCATCCCGTCGGCTATACGCTCGACCCGGACGGGACGGCTCACTTGACTAGCTTTTGGAGCCTGCTGTTCAACGAATGGGCGCTGTGGCAATACCTCCACACTATGAGCGGAGCCGTCATCACAGGCGCCTTTGTCATGGCCGCCGCCGGCGCATTTTATTTCCTGTCCGGGAAACAGCCGGAATACGGCCGCATGTTCCTGCGGCTGGGCGTAATCACCGGCGTCCTCGCGTCGGCGTTTCAATTGTGGCCGACGGGCGACATGAAGGGGCAGCTCGTCGCGCGACATCAGCCGGTGACACTCGCGGCGATGGAGGGACTGTTTCACACCGAGTCGGGCGCCGCCATCGTCATCCTCGGCCAGCCCGATCCCGATCGGCAAAAGTTGGACAACCCGCTCTTCGTGCCCAAGGCGCTGAGCTTTCTCACGCACCGGCGCTGGGAGGCGGAGGTAAAAGGATTGAGCGACTTTCCCCGCGAGCAATGGCCGGACAACATCCCGCTGCTCTATTACTGCTATCACATCATGGTCGGCCTCGGGACGATCTTCATCGCGATCATGGTAGTTGCGGCGTGGCTTCTCTGGCGCGGCAACCTGTTCGAGAGCCGATGGATGCTCTGGGTGCTGATGCTGAGCTTCCCGTTCCCGTACATCGCGAACACGGCGGGCTGGATCACGGCGGAGATCGGGCGCCAGCCGTGGGTAGCCTACGGGCTCATGCGGACGGAGCATGGCTTTTCGTCGAACGTCTCGGCGAGCAATGGGCTTTTCACGCTGCTGGGCTTTATGGGCATGTACGCTTTGCTCGGCGTTTTGTTTGTGCTGCTCATCTGGCGCGAGGTTATGCACGGTCCGCAGCCCGTGGACATCGAGACGGTCCGGAACTGAAATGGAAACCGTCTGGTTCATGCTCGTCGCCGGCATGGTGATCGCGTACGTCGTCCTCGACGGATTCGATCTCGGCGCCGGAGCCATCCACCTCTTCGCCGCGAAGAATCGGGCAGAGCGCGCGCAGATCCTCAAGGCGATCGGTCCCGTGTGGGACGGCAACGAAGTGTGGCTGATCGCCGCCGGCGGCGCGCTCTTTTTCGCTTTCCCGCGTCTTTACGCGTCGAGCTTCAGCGGTTTTTATCTTCCGCTGATGATCGTGCTCTGGCTCTTGATGTTGCGCGGCGTGGGCGTCGAGCTGCGTTCGCACGTGGAGGATCCGCTGTGGCACGCGCTTTTCGACTTCGTCTTTTTTGCCTCCAGCGCGCTTCTCGCCGTCTTTTTCGGCGCCGCGATCGGCAACGTCGTTCGCGGCGTGCCGCTCGACGCCGACGGTTATTTCTTCGCGGCGCTCTGGACCGACTTCACCGCAGGACCTGACGCCGGCATCCTCGATTGGTACACGCTGCTCACCGCCGCGCTGGCGCTCGCGGCGCTTATTGTCCACGGCTCACATTACATAGCGCTTAAAACGCTCGGCGATGTCGAAGCCCGCGCTCGGCTGATCGCCGCCCGCGGCTGGCGTGCCCTGGTTTTGCTGACCGTCGCATCGCTGCCGGCAACGCTATACGTTCGTCCCGCGCTGTTGAATAATTTCTTCGCGCACCCGTGGGGCTGGATCATTCCAGCCGCAGCAGTCGCCGCCCTGGCCGTGATGCCGTATTTTCATCGTCGGAGGCGTGACCTCGCCGCGTTTCTATGCTCCGCGCTGTATCTCGCCGGCACAATCACCGGAGCGGCGTTCGCGCTCTATCCCGTCGTGCTGCCGTCGAGCGGCGATCCTGCATACAGTCTGACCGTCTACAACTCGAAAGCCGGCTCTTACAGTATGAACGTTGGACTGGTTTGGTGGCTGCTGGGCATCACGCTTGCCGTTCTGTATTTCGTGATGGTCTATCGTCTCTTCCGCGGCAAGGTAGTGCTCGGCGAAGAAGGCGGATACGGCTCGTAGACAGGGAGAAACCATGAAGCTCAAGGGACAGAGCGCGGTTATCGTCGGCGGCGCGCGCGGCATCGGCGCCGCCATAGCGGAGAGATTCGCCGCCGAAGGCGCGCGCATCATGCTCGTCGATCTGCCGAAGATGAAAGCTGAGGCCGACGAAGTCGCGCGTGCGATCGCATCGGCCGGGCGAGAAGCGCTTTTCTTCGCCGCGGATTGCACCGACGACGTTCAGGTCAATCGTATGGTCGATGAAACCGTCCGGAGCTTCGGCGGCATCGACATCCTGGTCAACAGCGCGGGACTCCGCGGGCCTCTGGTCCCGGTAGAAGATATCGCCGAGGCTGAGTACGACGCGGTACTCGAGGTTAATTTGAAAGCGCCGTTTCTCTGCTGCCAGGCCGTCCTCCGGGTCATGAAAAAGCAAAAGCGCGGCAGCATCGTCAGCATCGCGGGCACCGCCGGCAAGGAAGGCATGGCGCTGCGCGGCTCGCTCGTTGCCGCGAAATGGGGACTCTTAGGCCTGACGCAAACGATCGCCAAAGAGGCGGGGCCCTACGGCGTCCGCGCGAACGTCATTTGTCCCGGCGGCATGGACGAGCCCGATTTGCGCGTCATGTACGCGGAGCGCGCGAAAAATCTCGGCATGGAGTTCAAGGAACTGGAAAGCAAAATTCTCCAGGACACGCCGCTCCGCAAATACGCCAAGCACGAAGAGGTTGCCGCTGCGGCTTTGTTTCTGGCCTCGAGCGACTCCTCGCATACGACCGGAGAGTCTCTCAATGTTTCCGGCGGCCGCCTGATGCATTAATCCGGCAATAAAAGAACCGCGATACACGTCGCGAGCTGCGCGATAAAAAGCGTTGCGTGCGACGCCTGCCTTTCGTATTGAAGAAAGATCTCGTCGGCGAGCATAAAAGCGGCCGGCAGTTCCACTCCGGCGACAAAAGCCGCGCCCGCCGAGGCCCCGGCGACATGACCGTCGAGACAAGCTAAGACGGCGGCGCGAGCGAAAAGAAACGCAGCGATGAGCTGCCAGAGAATCACACCGGTAAATAAAATTGGCGCCAGCCAACGGGGTGCGTCGTACACTGATGTCGCGTCGGCAACAGCGCGATAATTTTCTGAAGCAAATCTCCATCGCCCGGGTAGTAATTTCAGCGCCTTCAGACCTGCGCAAAGATTGCTGGCGAGAGTGATTAAGAACCACACGGCCCAAAAAACGAGTAGGCCAAGCTTCACCGCAAACATGAGGTCCAAGGAATCCGTTCGGCGGCCGCGTGTCAAGTGAGGCGCATGCACGACACGATGAAGTCTATTAGATGTCTCGGCTTTCCTGTAAAGTGATCAAAGGCGCGCCGAGCGATGCGCTTCTGAGCAGATCGTTGCCGGCGGAGATTGTCGGTTCTGGAGCAGGAGGCCTATGTTTCCTTATCGCGACGAAAATGAGACCCAGCGGCCGGCGGTGGTCACGCTCGCGATCATCGCCGTCAACGTCCTCGTTTGGCTGTTGATTCAGGGCGCCGGCTCGGAGGCGAGCGTGGCGGCTTCGATATGCAATCTCGGTCTGATCCCCGGCGAGCTCACCGGCGCTCTGGCGCCCGGCACGAACGTGCCGCTCGGTGAGGGACTTGCCTGCGTGGCAGGGTACGGTCGCGGTCTCGTGCATCTCTTCACTCACATGTTCCTGCACGGGTCGTGGATGCATCTGCTCGGCAACATGTGGTTTCTGTGGCTCTTCGGCAACAACATCGAAGACTCGATGGGCCACTTTCGCTTTCTTCTTTTTTATCTTTTGTGCGGGCTTGCCGCAGCCTTCGCACAGATCTCCACCGGCCCGGATGCGGCCGTCCCGATGGTCGGCGCCTCAGGGGCGATCAGCGGCGTCATGGGCGGATACCTGCTACTCTATCCGAAGGTTCGCGTCTACACGCTCGTGCCGATCGGCTTTTTTATTACCTCGCTGGCGCTCCCAGCGTGGGTCATGCTGGGTTATTGGTTTGTGCTCCAATTTTTCAGCGGCATCGCCGCCTTTGGCGGCCAAATGGGCGGCGTGGCGTTCTGGGCCCATGTCGGCGGCTTCGTGGCCGGCATCGTGCTCATCAAGCTTTTCGCGCGCGGTGACTATATCGACGAGCACCAGGCGCAACGCTGGCGGCCGCGAAGCGTTATCGGCGGGTACTGAGATATGAAGGACTTTGCGGCGGCGGCGATTCTTCGAAACGCTGCCGGGAATTTTATCCCGCTTTTAGTCGTTCCTCGATATGGCCTGAGGGGGATGAGTCGTTGCCTGAGCGGTACTCCCGGATCGTCTTGGTAAAGTTCGCAAGAAGAGCCGATTCGTTCTGAGGTCTCCACGTGAGTGCGAGCTCCAGCTTTGGATACGCCGCGGGCAAGTCGCAGCAGACGACGCCGGGAATACTATGCGTCGAAGTATACGGCAAAATCGTGATTCCTAAACCGGCGGCCACGAGCCCCAAAACCGTGGAAGGATGATCGGCTTCGTGGCGGATATTGAGCCGCAGCCCGTTGCGGTGATAAAAGCTGATGACGTAATCGTAAAAGACCTGCCCGCTCTCGCGCTTAAATAAAACGTAAGGCTCATCGGCAAGCTCAGCGATCTCGACTCGCCCCGAAGCGGCGAAGCGGTGGTTTTGCGGCACGAGGACGACGAGCGGCGGTTTAAGAATAATCTCCGTCTTTAAACGCCCTGTGCGCGCCGGCCGTCCGAAGTCCGAGGTCCAAAGCACGAAGCCCGCGTCGATCGCCCCCGCATGGAGCGCTTCGAGCTGCCCCTCGGCGCTGAGACTGCGCACGTCGAGGTGCACGTCCGGAAAGCGCTCACAGAAGTCCCTGATCATGAACGGAAGCGGAGTTAAAACCGACCAAGGCATCCACCCGATCAACAACCGTCCTGCTTCGCCGCGCTGTACGCGGCGGGTTCTTGCCACGGCGTCCTCGCTCTGCTGCAGCAGCGCGCGCGCCTCGAGCAAAAAAACTTTGCCGATACTCGTCAGCTCTACCCGTCGGCGCGTCCGGTGGAAAAGCATCATGCCCAATTCGCGTTCCAAAATTTGTATCTGCTGGCTAAGCGGGGGCTGCGTGATGTGCAATTTTTTCGCCGCACGGCCGAAGTGAAGCTCCTCCGCAACAGTGACGAAGTACTTCAAACGCTTTAAATCCATGACGCATCTTTTATATGAAAGATATATTAATGGCAAATAAAAAATCTATTGGACAAATCATAGACGCATCAGCTATGTCAGATTCAAGGAGCTCAGGTCTCCCACTTAATCGTGTAGCCGAGATTTTATGGCTTCTCAAAGGATTTGTTTGCTTAGGTGCTTTGCTTGCTCCGCGGAGTTTGAAAAGCAGCTGGACTCCGGCGAGGCAATCACCTCAGCTGCGCGTGAAGCGGAGTGTCCTAAATGCGGCCACCAGCCGAAGCTGACCAGGCCGGGCGATCTCTGGAGCGCCGTAGACGTTCACCACATTATCGGAATGAAATAGCGCTAGGATATCGATACTTTAGGGGACACTGCCAGATACGCCTCGCTCGCTTCAAGTTCGAAGACGTTCGGACTCTCTTCTACAATCGTCTTGTTTTCGGGTCGAGAATATCGCGCAGTCCGTTCCCGAGAAAATTGAACGAGAGGATTGTCAGGAAGATCGCCGTCGCGGGAAAGAAGATGAGATGCGGGTAGCTGCGCATCGCGCGCCAGCCGTCCTGCGCAAGCGTCCCCCAGCTCGTTCCCCAGTTGCTATAAGGATCGTTGATCCCGAGACCGATGAAGCTCAGCGTCGATTCCGCCAGGATCGCCGCCGGTATGCTGAACGTGAGCGTCACGAGCAGCTGCGCGAAGATATTCGGAAGAATATGCCGCAACAGGACGCGGGCGTGCGAAGCGCCGATCGAGCGCGCGCTCTCGACATACACGAGCTCTTTGGCCTGGAGCACCTGCCCGCGGGCGACGCGAGCGAACCGCACCCACGAAATGAAGCCGAGCGCGATCAGGACACCGACGATATTCCGCCCCAAAAAGAGCGACAGCAACACGAATATCAAAAGATCCGGCAGGCCGTAGAATATATCGACAATCCGCATCAGCAGATTGTCGACCGATCCCCCGGCGTAGCCCGACAGAAGTCCATATAATGTCCCGACGATCAGCGCGACGAGCGCGGTGCCGATGCCTACCGTCAGCGACACGCGCGCGCCGTAAAGAATCCGGGTGAAAAGGTCGCGCCCGAGCTCGTCGGTGCCGAACCAGTGATTCGTGCCCGGACTTTCGAGCATGCGATTTTCCTCCAGACCGCCGGGAGTATACGGAGAAATTGCCGGCGCGAGGAAACCAACCGTCATGACAAGGAGAATGAACGCCAGACTTAAAGCAAAAGTCGGTGAGCGCCAGCGCGCCGGAATAGTTTTCGCCATCACGGTTCAGCGGGTGCGCACGCGTGGGTCAACGACCGAATAAAGCATATCGACCGCGAGATTCGCGCATACGAGAATCGCCGTGTAGACCAGCGTCACGCCCATGACCAGGGGGTAGTCGCGGTCTGTCACCGCGGTGATAAAGAACCGGCCCATGCCGGGAATCGCGAAGACGTATTCGATGACGAAAGAGCCCGCGACGAGAATCGCGAACAGCGGGCCGAGGAGCGTCAAGACCGGAATGAGGGAGTTTCTCAGCGCGTGCTTGAAGAGAACCAACGCCTCGCGGACGCCTTTGGCGCGCGCGGTGCGGATGAAATCTTCGCCGAGCGTTTCGAGCATCGACGAGCGCAAGAGATACGTTAGCTGCGCGCACGGCATCGCGCCCAGCGTGATCGCCGGCAGCACCGCGCTGCCCGGAGATCCCCAGCGCGCCGCCTGAAACCACCCGAGCTTGAGCGAAAAAATCCAGATGAGCACCGCGCCGAGGATGAAATTCGGCAGCGAGATGCCGAGCGTCGCCATCGTCGTGCAGGCGCGGTCGATCCAGCGATCGTGCCACGCGGCGGCCGCGACGCCTAGCGGGAGGGAAACCGCCAAGGCTAGGGCGAGGGCGAATATGCCGAGAAACATCGACGGCGGGAGTGTATCCCGGACGACGTCGGCGACCGTGCGGTCGATGTATTTATAAGATGGGCCGAGGTCGCCGGCGGCGATGCCGCGTATGTAGCGCGCGTACTGCGCGAGAAACGGCTCGTTGAGATGATACTTCGCCTCGATATTCGCCATGACTTCCGGCGGCAGGCGCCGGTCCCGGTCGAAGGGGCCGCCGGGAAGCAGGCGGAGCAAAGCGAACGTGAGCGTCGCCACGACCCACAGGACGGCGACACCGTGGAGCAGGCGCTTTATGAGGAAAGGGGCCATGAGCCGGTGCGAAGTGAGGCGCGAGATGTGAGGAGTAAACGGAGAAGAGAGTCGTGAGTCGTGAAATCGCGAGTTCTTATCCGCTCACGGCTCACTTCTCACTCCTCGCTTTTACGTTGCGCAGCACGAGTCGGCCCATCGAATTGTATTCGAGGCCGGTATAGTGCGGATTCAGAAGCGTGCTCTCGGAGGTGCTGAAGAGCGGCACGATCGGAACATCGACCTCGCATAAAATTTTCTGCGCGTCGTTGTAGAGGCGCACGCGTTTTTGCTCGTTCATTTCTCGCGCCGCCTGCTCGAGCAGCTGATCGTAACGGCTGTTTTTCCAGCGACTATAGTTCTGCGGACTGTACGAGGCGAACAGCTTGATGAAGTTGTCGGGATCGGGGTAGTCCGCGCCCCAGCCGGCGCGGAAAATCGCCGGCGGGTCGTTTTGGAGACGCTTCAGGTACACTTTCCATTCGAGATTCTCCAGGCGCACCAGCACGCCGAGGTTCCGTTTCCACATCCCTTGGACCGCCTCGGCGACGGTCTTTTTGTCATCCAGCGTATTATAGATGAGCGTCACCGCGGGAAAGCCTTTACCCTCGGGATAACCCGCTTCGCGGAGCAGGCGGCGCGCCTCGGGCGGGTTGTAGGGCAGGCCGATCTTCGCGTTGTAGGCGAGCATGCCGGGCGGAATCCATGAGGTGGCGGCTTGCTCGCCACCACGCAGCAGCGAGGGTAGAAAGTTGCGGTCGATCGCCATCGCGAACGCCTTGCGCACGCGCACATCGTCGAAAGGTTTCTTGTTGACGGCGAAGCCGTAGTACTCGCCGCGCAGCTGCGGCACGTGCTGGAACCCTTGCGCCTTGGCTAGCCGCGGTTTTTCGAGAATCGGGATACTGTGGTTATCGAGGAAATCGAGCTGCCCCTGCTCGTAGAGCGCCAGCGCCGTGGTCATCTCGTTCACCATCATCATCTCGACGTTGTCGATCGCCGGCTTGCCGAGAAAGAAATTCGGATTGGCCTTGAGCCGTATTTCGTTTTCGTGCTTCCACGACGAGAGCAGGAACGGCCCGTTGGTTACGATGTTGTCCGGCTCGGTCCATTTCGAGCCGTATTTTTCCACAGCATCACGGCGTTGCGGAAACGTCACTTCGAAGGTCATGAGGGAGAGAAAATACGGCGCGGGATTTTTGAGGCGCACTTCCAGTGTCGTATCGTCGAGCGCCGAGACGCCGACCTCTTTGTCGTCGGTAATCTTGCCGTGGTTGTATTCCTCGGCGTTCACGATGTCGAAGAGCGTATACGAGTACTCGGAGGCGGTCTTCGGGTCGAGCAGCCGCTTCCAGGAGAATTCGAAGTCGCCGGCGACGACTTTCTTGCCGTCGCTCCACGTCGCGTCCTCGCGCAGGTGAAAAATAATTCTTTTGCCGCCGTCGACCACGTCCCACGACTTCGCGATGACCGGAGCGGGCTTCAAAGTTTTATCGAACTCCGCGAGGCCGACCATGAGATTCGCGATTACGTTGAACGAGACGTGGTCGGTCGCGAGCGACCAGTCGAGGCTCGGCGGCTCGGTGCCTAAATTGACGCGAAACGTCTTGCCGTCCGCGCTCCCGGAATTGCGGTTACAAGCGGCGACAACGAGCAGGAAAACGAGCGGGAGAATCAGGCGGCAAAGGGATTTTCCGAATGAAAATGTCAAGGATATAGCGCTTGCGAAGCGATTGGTTTGCCGATATTAGTACCGCAAGGATCGTCTATCTTCAAGCGAAAAGGAAAGATATGGACGCGCGTGAACTCCTTAAGAAACATGTCGTCGTCGAAGGACACCGTGACGTATACGAACAGCTCTATCGCAAGTCCGTCGGCGAAGAATCGCCGATCCGCGACGGGATCGCTCCGAGGCTCATTCGCGACGGCATCAATCTATGCGTCTACGCGATCAGCGGCGATTCCTATTCGCACACACAAAACACCGGCCGGTATTTGGAGACTGCGCTCGAAAATATCGACATGTTCCTCGAAGAGGCGCCGCGCTCCGAGGGAATGATCTCGATGGTCCGGACGCGCTCCGACCTGCCGGAGAAAGTCCAGCCCGGGCAGATCTCGTTCATTCTGCATTTCGAAGGCGGCATGCCGCTCCAGGGGAGCATCCACCAGCTGAGGAACTTCTACCGCCTCGGGCTCCGCTCTATGCAGCTTACCTGGAACTTCCGCAACGAGCTCGGCGACGGCGTATGGGAAAACCGCACGAAGGGGGGCCTCACCAACTTCGGCGTCGAGGTGATCAAGGAGATGAATCGTCTCGGCATGATCGTGGACCTGGCGCATATGAACCGGGAAGGATTTTTCCAGGCGCTCGATGTCGCGCAGGCGCCGCTCATCGTGAGCCACGCCAACGCGTGCGGCATGCTCGACAACCCGCGCAACCTCGCCGACGACCAGATCAAGGCGATCGCCGACCAGGGCGGCCTCGTGGGCATCCTCGCGCTGCCCGAGCGCACGGCGAAAAAGGACGCGACCATCGAAGACCTTCTCGACCATATCGATTATATGGTCAATCTCGCCGGCATCGAGCACATGGCGCTCGGCATGGACTTCATCAAGTACGACGGCCCGCGGACGCTCAAAGACCGCCATCATCCGCTGCACGAGCGGACTTACGTCAAGGACTTCGAGGAGATCGAAGATCTGCCGAACCTGATCGATCGCCTGCAGCGCCGCGGCTACAAGGAAAGCGACATAGCGCTCATCCTCGGAGGCAATTATCTACGCGTGCTGAAAACCATTCTGCCGGAACAGTCGGTTATCTAACCGGAAGGAGTCTTCCATGCGGCAAGCGCTTCGCTGGACCCTGTTCGTAGTTTTCCTTTTGGCCTTGCCTGCGCTCGCCGGCGCCAAAATCGTTGTCGGGCTTTCCTCCGTCAACATCGCCTTCCTGCCCGTTTACGTCACCCAGGAAAAAGGCTTCTTCAAGGACGAGGGACTCGACGTCGTTTTCGTCATGTTCAACGCCGGCGCGACTAACATCCAGGCGCTCGCCGGCGGCGACGTGCAGATCATGGGCAGCGCCTTCGTCGAGACGATCGGCGGGCGCGCGAGCGGCATCGTGGACGTAAAGAACTTCTGGGGCATCAGCAACATCATGCCGTTCCAGCTTTACTCGAATCCCAATTTCAAATCGATGAAAGACGCGAAGGGGAAGCGCTTCGCGATCAGTCGCTTCGGCTCGCTGACGGATTATCTCACGCGCGCGACGGTGCAGCACTTCGGGATTAATCCGAAAGAGGTGACAATACTGCAAATCGGCAGCACGCCGGCGCGCTTCGCGGCGCTGGAGGCCGGCGGCGTCGATGCCAGCATCGTGTGGTTTCCCGTTACCGAGATCGCCAAAGCGAAAGGCTACAACAAGCTCTTCGACCTGAAGGAAATTTTCCCGCAGTGGCCTTACGAGACCTTCGCCGCGCGAGAGACGTGGCTCGCGAAGGAAAAGGACCAGGTGACGCGCTTCCTCCGCGCTTATCAGCGCGGCGTCCGCCACACGCACGAAAACAAACAGGATGCGATCGCCGCCATCAGGAAGTACGTCAAGATGGATCCGGCGATGGCGCCGGCCGGATACGACGAGTACAAAGATTCCTTTCCGATAAACGGCGAGATCGCCGAGAAGCCGGTTCCGACCGTGATTCAGGAGGAATTCGACGCCGGCCGCATCAAGCGCAAGTTCTCGCTCGACGAACTGATCGATAAATCTTTCATGAAAGCATTGGGAGGAAAATAAATCGATGCGCGCGGCGCTTGCGATCGTCTTTGCCTGCCTCGTTTGGGTCCACGGCGAGGCTCGCGCCGCGTCGGCACCGGGGAAGATCGTCATCGCCCACGCGGCGATGAACGCCCGCGTCGCGCCGCTTTGGGTGGCCGAGGATCACGGCTTTTTCGCCAAATACGGCACTCCGGCGAGTACGATTTTCATCCGGCAGGCGCCGATACTCGTGGCCGCGCTCACCGCCGGCGACGTGAAGGTGGGCTACACGGGCGGCAGCTCGGTGCTGGCCGCCGTCATGGGCGGCGCCGATCTCAAAATGGTCGCGACGCTGACGAACCGGCTCGGCTACGACCTCGTCGCCGCGCCGTCAATCAAGACTTCCAAGGATCTTCGCGGCAAGCGCTTCGGCGTGCAGAGCATCGGCGGGACGCTGTGGATGGCCGGCATGCTCGGCCTCGAGCACGTCGGCATCGACCCCAACCGCGACGACGTCAAAGTCCTCGTCATCGGCGATCAGACCGTGCTGGCGCAGGCGCTGGAAGCCGGCCACATCGATGCGACGATCCTGGACGGCGTCTTCAGCCGCCGTCTGAAGCAAAAAGGCTATACGATTTTATCGGAGCTTTACGACAGCGGCATCCCGTTCTCCGGGCAGGCGATCGTCGTGCGCGCGCCGTACCTCCAAGAGCAGCGCGGGACTATGGAAAACATTCTTAAAGGGCTGGTTGAAGGGATCGCGTTCACGCTCGCGCCGAAAAACAAGGCGCAGGTCATCGCCACGTTCAGCAAACACCTCAAGATTTCCGATCCGGCGGTCGCCGAGGAAGGATATATCGACATCGTCAGGAACACCGATCGCGTGCCTTATGCCGGCCCCGACGGCTTGCGCAATATCCAGCGGTTCATGAAGCTTCGCACCCCGGCGGCGGAAAAGATCAAGATCAACGAAGTTATCGACGACAGCATCCTCAAAGGCCTCGAGCGGAGCGGCTTTGTCGCCCGCCTTTACGAGAGCTACGGCATGAAATACTGAAAAGGAGAGCACCGTGTATATCGACGGCGACACACATTACTGGCCGGTTCGCTTTATCGACCGTGTCTCGCATCCGGGGCGCGGCCATGTCGAGATCAAAGAAGACAATGGCAAGTACATCCGCTTCGGTGAGCGGGTGGCGGGGAAAGTGGCGACCTACTATCGCGACGGCAACGTCGTGCACTCGTTCAAGGAAGGGCGCTGGAACCTGGATATCCGCCGCGAGTACATGAAGAAGGACGGCTTCGACTGCCAGGTGCTCATCCCGGACAACCGCCAGCTGATTTACGAGCTCGATCCCGAGCTCGGGCGGCAGCTCGCGCGTGCGTACAATGATACCGTGGCCGAGGACATCAAAGGACAGGATGAGTTCATCGGCGTCGCCTGGGTTTATCTGCCCGACGTCAAAGAGGCCGTGCGCGAAATCAGAAGGTCGGTCGAGGAGCTGGGATTAAAAGCCGTCAAGCTCTCCGGCGGCTATCAGAACGGCGATCTGGATTCCGAGGTGCTATGGCCGTTTTACGAAGAGGTCGCGCGCCTGGATATCCCGATCCTCGTTCATCCGGGCGCACGCGTTTACGAGCACCAGCACAGCCATCCGTGGCTCATAGGCAGCGAGCGCTACGAAGGCTTCCCGCTTTTTCCCACAGCGCTGGGCTTTCCGTTGACCTACATGGTTACCGCCTCGCGCCTCATATTCAGCGGCGTGCTCGACCGCTTCCCGTCGCTGCGCTTCGCCTTCTTCGAAGGCGGTATCGGCTGGGTGCCGTGGCTCATGGCGACGCTCGATCATCACATGCCGTCGGAGGCGCCGGTCTCGACGGCGGTGGCGCAGTTCTTCAAAGGCGAAAGCAAGCTCCAGAAAATGCCCAGCGAATACTTCCGTCATTTCTACATCGCCGCCGTCGCCTGGGAGACGTACCTGCCGGAGATCGTCAAAGTGTGGCCCGATCACAACATCATTATCGGCAGCGATTTCGACCACGGCGACGCGATCTCGACCTGGCCGAACACCGTGCGGCCGATCAAGGCGATGACGAATCTGTCCGAGGAAGAGAAGGAAAATATTCTCGGCCGGAACATGATGCGGCTGTTCAAGATGAACGGCGCGGCAGCGCACGTCTGATCTCGCGCGCGATTAGTCATGCCTTCATTAGTAGGGGCGGGTTTGAGACCTGCCCCTACGTCGTTTGATTGACAACGCCGCGAACGCGGATGTAGTTAATAATTTACATCCAAAGCTTGGAGAAAGAGCTGTATGCCTAAAAGTTTACGCACATTCCTGGAGGATTGCCGCCGGGAGATTCCGAACGAGGTCGTCCACGTCGGCAAGGAAGTTGACCCGGCGCACTACGACGTTACCGCGATCATTAAGCATCTCGGCGCGCAGAAGAAATTCCCCATTCTCGTCTTCGACAAGCCGCTCAATCTGCACGGCAAGCCGAGCAACGATTTCAAGCTCGTGATGAACTGCGAGATCTCGCAGCGCAAGACGCAAATCGCCCTCGGCGTCCCGAAAGAGACTACACGGGCGCAGATGGCCGAGGTCTGCCTCGAGCGTGAGGAGCAGCGCGTCCCGCCGACGATCGTCGATAAGAAGCACGCGCCGGTGAAGGAGGTCGTCAAGGCGGGTAAAGACGTCGACCTGTTCGAGCTGCCGATCATGCGCCATCATTACATGGACGGCGGACCCTACATCGTGCTTTCCACGATCACCAAAGACCGCAAGTCGGGCACTTACAACGTCTCGTATCACCGGATGGAGGTGAAAGGGAAAAATACCACGGCGCTCTACGCCTCGCCGCGCCATCTGTGGAAGATCTACAAAGATTACGAGGCGAACAAGATGGAGACGCCGGTTGCGACCGTGCTCGGGCACCATCCCGCGTATCACATGGGCGCCTGCTATACGGGCGGATTCGACGTCAGCGAATACGAAGTGATCGGCGGCTACCTGCAGGAGCCGCTGCGGCTGACAGCTTCAGAAACGTACGGCGACGATCTGCTGATTCCCGCCGACGCCGAGATCGTGATCGAGGGCGCGCTGCTGCCCAGCAAGCGCGTCGTCGAGGGTCCATTCGGCGAGGCGCCGGGCTACCTCGGCCCACAGCGCTATACAACGTGCGTCGAATATCAGGTACGCGCGATCAATTACCGGAAAGGCGGAATGTACCAGTCGGTGATCACCCCGGAAGGAGACAAGCCGTGGATGGACTTGCCCCGCGAAGGAGCGTATCTCCGTCGCTGCCGCGAGGCAGTGCCGGGCGTCACTGCGGTCTGCAAGTTCGGCCGCCACGCGCAGTACAATATTTTCATCGCGATGAAGAAGATGTCGGAAGGCGACCCCGGCCGCGCCGCCGCCGCGGCGCTCACGTTCGACCACGCGAAGAACGTCTTCGTCTTCGACGACGACATCGACGTCTACGATCCGACCGATATCCTGTGGGCGCTCGCGACGCGCGTACAGCCGCATGCGCAAGTCTCGATCCTTCAGCCGCTTTTCCGCGGGAATTTTCTCGATCCGTCCCTGATGGACGAGATCAAAACTTCGGGCATGATCATCGACGCGACGCGGCCGCTCGACCGGCCGTTCTCCCCGGTCTCGAAGTGCCCGGACGACGCGATGGCGCGCGTCAAGCTCGAGGACTACATCCCCGGCGAGGTGTTGCAGCACATCCCGACCGATCGGACGACATACTGGGCCTAAAAATAATTTTGAATTTTGAATGAGGAATTTAATTCAAAATTCAAAATTTAACATTCAACATTGGAGTTGAGATGGGGCAAACGATCGAAATCACCTGTCCGAAATGTCAGAAAACTTTTGTCGCCAACCCGCATATGATCGGCTCGGGAATGAATTTCCACTGTCCGTTTTGCGATACGTACTTTGCGGAGAAGGAAAGTCCGAAAATACGAAAATAGCTGGGAAGGATCAGCTTTCAGCATTCAGCTAAGGCGGTTTAGCTGACAGCTGATCGCTGACAGCTAACGTTCGCCAGAGCCGACCAACGTGGAAAGAAAGAAGACAGTCGCAAAACGCAGCTCTCTGAAGATCGCCGGCAGCTCGGTGCCGCGCGTGGACGGCGCGGAAAAGGTCACCGGCGCGGCGGTATATACCGGCGACGTCGATCTGCCCGGCATGGGCTACGCCAAAATTCTACGCAGTCCGCTGCCGCACGCTAAAATCGTCAACATCGACGCGAAAAAGGCGGAGAAGCTTCCCGGCGTGTATGCTACGCTGACGCGCGACGACTTTTCCGGACTCAACGCGCGCTACGGCGCGATCTACAAAGACCAGTCGATCGTCGCCGCGGACAAAGTGCGTTACGCGGGCGATCCGGTCGCCGCCGTCCTCGCGGCGGACGAAATGATCGCCGAAGAGGCGCTGAGCCTCATCGACGTCGAATACGAAGAGCTGCCGGCGCTGACGGAAATCGAAGAGGCGCTCGCCGAAGGCGCTCCCCTCGTGCACGACCAATGGTTCGGCAAGGCCGAGCTCCGCGGCTCGAGCTACGGCGCGCCGGACCGCTTCAAGGGCACCAACGTCTGCTCGCATTTCGGCTACGCGCGCGGCGACGTCGGAAAAGCGTTTAACAACGCCACGCACGTCTTCGAAGATACGTTCCGCTTTCCCAAGGTGCAGCATTATTCGCTGGAGCCGCACGTCATGCTCGCGCACTACGAGCAGGGGCATCTCACGGTGTGGAGCGCCTGCCAGGATCCGTTCGGACTGCGCGACCACTTGGCATCGATCTTCAATCTGCCGCTCAGCCGCGTGCGCATCATTGTGCCGTACGTCGGCGGCGGGTACGGCGGGAAGCTTTACGTGAAGGCGGAGCCGATCGCTGCGGCGCTGTCGTGGAAGGCGCGCCGGCCGGCGAAGCTCGTGATGGGCGTGGGCGAAAGCTTCAAGACCGTCACGCGGCATCCCGCGCGCATCCGAATCAAGAGCGCCGTCGCTAAAGACGGCCGCCTGCTCGCGCGCGAGTGCGAGATTTACATGAACACCGGCGCCTACGCCGACGCCGGGCCGCGCGTGACGCAGAAAGCCGGCTATCGCGCGCTCGGGCCGTACCGGATTCCGGATGCGAAGATCGACGCGTACTGCGTCTATACGAACACCGTCCCTGCAGGCGCGTTTCGCGGCTTCGGCGCAGTGCAGGTCGCGTGGGCGTACGAATCGCACACGGATCTGATTGCCGAGCGGCTCGGCATGGACCCGGTCGAGTTCCGGCTTAAAAATATTCTCAAGAAGGGCGAGGAGTATACGCCCGGCGATACGCCGGTCGACTGCGATCTGAAAGAAGGGTTGCTGAAGGTCGCCGGCGCGCTCGACTGGAAAGCGAAACCGAAGCCGAGCGTCGGAAAAGGCGTCAGCGTCTGCCTCAAGGACGCGGGCGGCACTTTCAAAATCGCCGGCGCTACGGTGAAGATGTCGTCCGACGGCAGCGTCGTGCTTTTGACCGGCACGGTCGAGGTCGGCCAAGGTTCGAAGACCGCGCTGTCGCAGGTCGTCGCCGAGGTGCTCGGGCTCCCGCTTGAACGCGTTTTCGTCGCGCAGCTCGACACCGACACAACGCCATACGACGTATCGACAAGCGCCAGCAGCTCGATGACGGTCATGGGACTCGCCGTAAAGCGCGCCGCCGAAGACGCGAAAAAACAATTGCTCGACGCGGCGGCGCAAGTATTAGGCTGCAACGCGAGCGAGCTGAAGCTCGCCGATGGCAAAGTGGTCGGGAAGCGCGGTAAGGATCTTTCCTACGGCGGCGTCATTACCGAATTTTTCGGTAGCAAGGCGGGCGAGATCATCGGCCGCGGCGTCTATCGCGATCTAAGGACGAAGAAGGCGGCGCTCGGCGCGACCACGACGTTCTGGGAAGTCGGCTGGGGCGGCGCCGAAGTCGAGGTCGACTCCGACACGGGTAAAATTCGGCTAAAAAAATACGTCTCCGTCGCCGATGTCGGCAAGGCGATCCATCCGATTCAATGCGAAGGACAGGACGAGGGCGGCGTCCTCTTCGGCCTCGGCCATACGCTTTTCGAGCAGATGGTCTATGAAGACGGGCAGCTGCTGAATCCAAACCTGGTCGATTACCGCGTGCCGAATTTCGGCGACCTGCCGGAGGAGTTCTCTTCTTTCCTGATCGAGAACGCGAACGGACCGGGGCCGTTCGGCGCCAAGGGCATGGGCGAGGGCGGGCTTCTGCCGGTCGCCTCGGCGATCGCGAATGCGATCGCGCGCGCCGTCGGAGTGCGCTTTTACGAGCTGCCGATCACTCCGGAGAAGCTCTGGCGCTCGCTGGAATCGGCGAAAAAGCCGCGCTAAGTTTTCGCGGCGTTTTGCTTCGCATCCCGATTCCGCGGGCCGGCGACCGATTTATCCGGCGATTCACAGAAATCGAGAATCGCTTTCCGCGCTTCCATGAGAGTCGTAACGACCTGATCCGCTCCGGCGGCGAGCAAAAGCTTTCGCTGTTCTTCGATCTCGTTGAACTCGTTGGTCAGTCCCCACCGGCCGACGAGGATTCGAGCCTTGGTCGCGCGCGCGCGGAGTTTCTTGGCGAGGTGGCGTGCCCTGGCGATGCCGCCGGGAGCGACGCTGCCGATACAAATCAAAACCGGCTTTTTCTCCGCTTCGATCCGCTCAAGATTGAGCGCACCAGGCCGTGGCTCAATATGCAGGGCGCAATGCTCGGCTTCGAGCAGACGCTGGAGCATGCGGAGAGCGAGCGCGTCGTTTTCGTCCTGCGCGGGACAGGCCCAAACGTCGGCCTTATTAAAAATGACTGTTCGCACATTGCGTGACTCCTCCGCGTCGCCGCCGTGACCGTTTTTTCCGTTAAGATGCTCGACATCAATCTCCTGGACGATATCGTCGGTCGCTTGGCGCAAGAACAATTCATCTTCCTGGGTCAGCTTGCCGCGGCGGTAATCAAATTTCGCCTGATACAGGGCCGGAAGCAGAATCTGATCGTAGACCTGCTCCGGTGCATGCTCGTTTTCCAGATAGTTCTCCACGATCTCGACGGCTTCGTCGTAATCCGAGGCGAGAAGGCGCTGGTAGTAGGTGGTCTCGGTTCGCATCACCGGCTCGTCACTCATGAGCACGACGAGGAAGTTGAGCTGCGGAATATATTTTCCGAGTACGACGAGGCAGACCGTCATCGGAGTCGCCATGATCATGCCCACCGGCCCCCAGATCAACGCCCAAAACGCGATAGCGATCAGTAGCGCGACCTGCGAGATGCCAGCGCTGTGCCCATAGAGCAGCGGCTCTAGGATCATCGCGACAGTGAACTCGAGTACGAGAAAGAGACCGACGACGACGAGCGGCCAGAGCCATCCGGGAAAGATGGCCCAGGCGAGCGCGCTGGGCAGTACGAGACCGATCCACACGCCGGCATAAGGAATGAAACGCAGGAAGCCGGCGAAGAGCCCCCACATCAACGCATAGGGCAACCCGACGAAATAGAGGCTCAAGCCGACGGCGATCCCATAACTGCCGTTGATGACCGACTGCATGATAAGGTAACGGCTGATACGTCGCGCCACCTCTTCGAGCGCCTTCGTGGTAATGTTCATCCGCCCGAAGCCGAAAAGCCGTATCAGACGGTTTCGCAGCTCGACGCGGTCGACCAACATGAAGATCACCAGGATGACGACGAGGCCGGCGCTGCCCAGGAGTTCGATCGCGCTAGCCGCGCCGAGCGGCAGCGACCACGGCGGCGCTGCGGGTTGCGGCGCGGGCGGCCTCGGAGTAGTTTTGCCGCCGTCCTCTTTGTCGATCTGCTTCTTAACTTCTTCGACCGTTTGCTGAACTTTGCCAATGGGGCCGCCTTTGCCGAAGCGTTTCAAGTCTGCGATCTTCTCGACAATATTCCCTCTGTATTGCGGTAATTCGTTGGCGAACGAGACGACTTGGCGAACTGTCATCCAGCCGAACGAGCCGATAAGCGCAACCGCGAGGAGAACGACGAGGATGACCGCCGGAACGCGCGGCAACCGCAGCTTTTGCAGGCCGTCGACGATCGGGCTCAGCAGGAAGGTAAGGAGAACGGATAGCGCGATGGGAATGAGGACGGGACTTGCCCAATAGAGGGATGCTATGATGATGCCTGCGCTGACGAGCACGGCCCAGCCGGGAGGGGTCTTTTCGCGGAGAGCCGCAGTTCCTGCCGCCGCATCCACCATGGTCCATTCAAGCAAATGAGCGGGCTTGGGGCAATAACGTGGGTTATGGTATCTTTCGGCCCGGCTGCTTCTTGCCTAAAATAGACTAATGGCCGAGATGATCGAACAAGGCGCGCTGGCTCTACCGCAGCGGCGGGGCATCCGCTTCGGTGTATTGCTCGAGCGTCTGTCGCTCGTCGCCGGGCTGGTTACGATTTGGTGGCTTCTGTCGTTCTCCGCGCCGCCATACGTGCTGCCTGGCCCGCAGCGCGTTTGGAGCGCCCTCAGCATCATCGCCGCACACGGTGACTTGTGGAGGAACCTCGGCATAACTTTCTGGCGCGTGGCCCTCGGTTTTGTGTTGGCAACTATCATCGGGCTGCCATTCGGAATCGTTTTGGGCGCCAACCGACGGCTCGGCGAGTTCTTCGAGCCGGTGCTGCCGGTTCTCAACACCGTGTCTTCGGCGATCTGGGCGATCTTCGCGATCATCTGGTTTGGCATTTCCAACGCGACTACCATCTTCGTCGTCTTCATGACGGCGATGCCGCTTATCATCACGAATGTCTGGCAGGGGACGCGCGCGGTCAACGCCGACTTCATCGAGCTCGCGCGCGTCCTACGCATGCCGGACTGGAAGATCATGGCCAAGATCTATCTGCCGACGATCCTGCCGTATTTTTTTTCCGGCGCCCGGCTCGCGTTCGGTTTCGGTTGGCGCGTCTCTCTCGTAGCGGAGACGATCGGCTCGTCGAGCGGCGTCGGCTACCGGCTGCGCCAGGCGGCGGACCTCGTACGCACCGATCAGGTGTTTGCATGGACGCTCACGATGGTTGTTTTGATGGCCGCCCTCGAAATGGGCGTGCTGTCGCCGCTGGAGCGGCACCTGTTTCGTTGGAAAAAGGAAGCGGAAGCATGATGCCAGCCGGCGAAGAGCGAACGGCGCCCGCGCCTTGCGCGGACGATACTCTGCCGATCAGCCTCTCGAAAGTCGGCAAAAGCTTTCCTGGCCCGAACGGCGCACGCCTCGAAGTGTTGCGGGACATCGATCTCGCGGTCAAGGAACATTCGATCGTCGGCTTGCTCGGCGCTTCCGGCGCCGGAAAGAGCACGCTGCTCAACATCATCGCCGGCATCGTCAAACCGGACCGCGGCCGCGTCTGCATCTGCGGCGCACGCAGCGACGAGCTGAACGACTGGTGCGCGGCGAGTTACATGTTTCAGGACGACCGACTGCTCCCGTGGCGCACCGCCGTGCGGAACGTCGAGTTCGCGCTCGAGGCCAGCGCGACTCCGAAAGCCGAGCGCGTCCGGCGCGCGAGGGAAGCGTTTCGACTGGTCGGCCTCGACACGTTCGAGGATGCGTTCCCGTACCAGCTATCAGGAGGCATGAGGAGCCGCGTCGCGCTGGCGCGGAGCCTCGTCACAGAGCCGAAAATTCTTTTAATGGATGAGCCGTTCTCGCGGCTCGACGCGCAGACGCGCAGCCACTTGCACGGCGAGCTGCTGCGCATCCACAGTCTCATGGCCATGACCGTAGTTTTCGTCACGCACGACGTGGAGGAGGCGGTTCTGCTGGCGGATGAGGTCGTGGTCATGTCGCCCCGTCCCGGCACGATCCGCGAGATCGTGCCGATCGCGCCGTCGCGGCCGCGCGATCCTATCGAGCCTGAAGTCGCCGCTTACATCCGGCGGCTTAGAGCGCTAATCTAAAGCAATGGAGGAGTAATGAAGCCTATATACCTGGTTCTCATCCTGATTCTGACGTTCTTCACTGCCTCGCCGGCTAGCGCGCAGCAGATGAAAGTAGGCTATTGGACGAGCGGTTTCAGCCTTGGATTCGGCACTGTGATGGAACAGATGAAATTCGCCGAGCAGGAGGGAATTAAGGTCGAATGGGTCAAATTCGGCGAGGTGAACGGGCCGACGCGGGCGATCGTCTCGAACGCCATCGATGTCGCCTTCGCAGCGCCGTCGACGAATTCGATCGGCATCGCCGCCGACGGTGTGCCGGTGAAGCTCGTGCTCGCGACGCAGATCGCAGAGGCGCAGGTCGTGGTTCTCGACGGCTCGCCGATCAAAGCGCCGGCCGATCTCCGCGGCAAAAAGATCGGCATGTCGCCGCCCGGCAGCGCCACGCACGCGCTCACGACGGCGATTCTGGAGCGGAATTTCGGCATAAAGGAGAACGAGTACGCCGTCGCGCCGGGCAACGAGGCGCAGCTCGCGCAATTTCTCACACAGAAGGACATCGACGCCGGCGTGCTGCGCTCGGTGACGCTCGCGCAGATGAGCGACGTCAAACTCCGCCGCCTCGCGAGCGTCGTCGAAGAGTGGAAGAAGCTCACGAAAGGCAGCGCGCCGCCGATCCTCGCGGTGACGATCGTCTACAGTTCTTACCTCGACAAGAACCGCGAGGCAGTGGCGAAGTTTATCGTCGCGACGCGCAAGGCGCTCCAGTTCGGCTCCAAGAACAAGCCTAAGGTCGCCGAGATGCTGGAGAAGGCGGCGAACATGACGGCGCAGGACGCGCGCGCCTACGCCGAGCAGTGGGACAACGCCTACATCGCGAGCTTCGAGGACGCCGATATCGCGTCCCTCAAGCGTATGTACGAGATCGTCCCAACAACGGGCGGCGTGAAGAATACGGCGCGAGACGAGTCCTTCGACCAGGGCCCGTACAAGCGCTCGAAGCAGATCAAGTAGAAAGGGAAGCGAACGTGGGAAAATTCAAGATCGAAGTGCACGACCGATTGCAGGAATGGGTTGCCGAAGAAAAGGGCTACTTCAAAGACGAAGGGCTCGACTACGAGTTTGTCATGCACAAGCGCGACGCGGCGCTCGCGCCGCTGCTCGCTGCCGAGGCGCGCGAAATCACCCGCGGCGCGACGGAATTTCTCGTTGAGGGGCAGGGCAGTAGCGTGAGCTGCGCCTGCCAATGGGCGGTCGATATCGCCGCTTCGAGCGGCCACGGCAAAGTCTGGCCCAAAGCCTACATGGTCACGCCCGGCGCCGTATTCGTCCGTCCAGAATCGTCGGTGAGAAAGATCGAAGACCTAGCCGGCGTCGAGATCGCCGTCGGCCATCGATCCGGATCGCACTTCTCGGCACTGGAGCGCCTGGAGCCGCTACTCGGCCGCGAGCGCATTCAACTCACCTTCAAAGGCCGGCGCGACATGCGCCTCGCGGACCTACTCGAAGCGAAGGTCGAGGCCGCCAATATCATCGGCTTTCAAGTTTACCTGGCCGAGCAACGCGGCATGCGCAAGATTCTCGACACATCTTTCATCGTCGGCTTTCTCGTCGCGAGCGAGACGCCGGCGGAGGAGCTAGAAAAATATTTTCGCGCGCTGCGCCGCGCGCAGGAAGACATCGACATCGATCCGACGCCTTACAAGCATTATTATCTCAATCATCTCAAGGAGCCGCTCAAGCACATGGCCGACGTGCGTACTTTCGGGCCCGGCGAGCGCGTCATCTTCGAGCCTTACACGCGTGCGATGTACGAGCGCGCGGTGAAGTGGATGAATTCCTGGAACCTCGGCGCGGAGATCGCCGCTGCGGAATACGAACGGGCTGCCTTCGCCGCTGAATAAAAGTTGAATCGACGCTTGTAATTATTTTTTCATCAGCGGCGGCTCGCCAGCGCCGGTGTGCTGGCCGATACGACGCTTCGAGTCTTGCTCGAAAGGCTCGTGCGTCGAAGGCGGGGACATGGAGCGTCGGCCTTTTCTTCCCTGCGCTTGCTTCTTCTGTTTGGTACTTTTGCGACTTCGCGGTCCGGCTCTTTTACTTTTCGGCATGGCTGCCTCCCTCTAATTTTCATAACAGACGAAAGCATTCGCTCAATATGGTGTTGCGATTCTCCGCGTTGTCGGCCCTGGGCATTTATGTTACTTTTCAAGAATGTTTCAGTCGGTCGACGATGTGGTGGCGCGGCTCGCGGGCGAGCGTTATATCTGCAGCCGCGATCTTGCGACAGTGGTGTATCTCGCTTGCGCGATGCGAAAGCCGATCCTGGTGGAAGGGCCGGCGGGTGTGGGCAAGACCGAGCTCGGCAAAGTTATCGCCCGCGCGCTGAAGCTCGACCTCATTCGCCTGCAATGCTACGAAGGCCTCGATGAGGCCAAGGCGCTGTACGAATGGGAATACGCCAAGCAGCTGCTCTACACGCAGGTCCTGAAAGATAAAATCGGCGAGGTGCTCGAAGGCGCGAAGGGGTTGCGCGAAGCCGTTGAACGCATCGCGCAGGAGGACGACGTTTTTTTCTCGGACCGCTTTCTGCTTCCGCGGCCGCTGTTGCGCGCGCTGCTCGCGCCCGAGGCAATCGTCCTGCTGATCGACGAGATCGATAAATCCGACACTGAGTTCGAGGCCTTTCTGCTCGAGATATTGAGCGACTTTCAAGTCAGCGTGCCCGAGCTCGGTACGCTGAAAGCGAAGCACGTCCCGCTTGTCGTCCTCACCAGCAACAACAGCCGCGAGATGTCCGACGCGCTCAAGCGCCGCTGTCTGCACCTCTATATCGATTTCCCGGACGTCGCCCGCGAGATGGAGATCATCCGCCTGAAGGTCCCAGACGCCGATCAGAAGCTCGCGGCCGAAGTCGTCGAGCTGCTCCACCGGCTGCGCAAGCTCGACCTCAAGAAGCGGCCGAGCATCAGCGAATCGCTCGATTGGGTGAAGGCGTTGACGCTGCTGAACGTCAAGACCCTCGACGATGGTCTCGTGACCGAGACGCTCTCCACCATCATGAAGTACGAGGCGGATGTTCGCAAAGCTCAGGACGAATTGAAAGAGTACCTGGCTGTACGCAAGGCTAAGAGCGGCCAGCCAGCGGCCGCGAGCGACAAAGATCTCCTGAATTAACCCCCGGCGATTTCTCATGCTGTATCGAATCCTTGAATTTTCCGATCTGCTGCGGCGCAACGGACTGCGCGTCTCGGTGCCGGAGAACATGGACGCTGCCTCCGCGCTCGAGCTTGTCGGCGTCGGCGACCGCGGCGCCTTCAAAAGCGCGCTGCGCGCGGCGCTCGTCAAGCAGGCGAGCGATGCCAAGACCTTCGACGAGCTGTTCGATCTGTTTTTCCTCGGCCTCGGCGGCAAGGCGCGCGAGATGGACGAGGAGCTGATGCGGCAGCTCGGCATGACCCCGGCGGAATTCCAGGCGATGCTCGACGCTTTGGAAAAGTTTCTCGAAAATCTCGACGGCGAAATCTCGGCGCTAACACGCGCGCTCCTCACGGGCGACATGGGCGAGGTCGAGCGGCTGCTGCGCGAAGCGGCCGAGGCCGCGCGCGGAGAGAACATGGGCATGCGCGTCCTGATGTTCGCGCAAGGCATCGGCGACCGCATCGGCATCGAAGGAATCCGCGCGGAGATCGAAAACCTCAAGACGCTGCTCGGGCGCGGCGGGGCGCCCCCGGAACTGATCGAGAAAATGGCGCAGTACGCCGAGCAGCGTATGCGAAATCTCATGCAGCTCGTGCGCGATCTCGCGCGGCGCGAAACCGATCAAAAAGACCCGGCGCGCTCCGAGCGCGAGCGCCCCGACTATCTCTCGCAGAAGAGCTTTATTTACTTCACCGAAGACGACATTCGGAAGATGAACGAGGTCGTCGTTCGCCTCGCACGCCGCTTCAAGAACCGCCTCTCGCTGCGGCGCAAGCACGCTCGCCGCGGCCGCCTCGACGTGAGCGCGACGTTCCGCAAGAATCTGCAATACGGCGGCGTGCCGTTCCGCATCAAGCTCGACCGCCGTAAGAAAGAGAAACCGGAAGTGGTCGTGCTGTGCGACATCTCGGATTCCGTTCTCAACGCGTCGCGCTTCATGCTGCAGTTCGTCTATTCCGTGCAGGACCTCTACAGCAAAGTGCGGAGCTTCGTGTTCGTCAGCGACATCGGCGAAGTCACGAAACTCTTCGAGGAGCATGAGATCCATCAGGCGGTCGAGAAGGCGCTTCGCGGCGACGTCATCGACGTCTACAGCCATTCCAACTTCGGCCGCGCCTTCGAGCTTTTCTACCGCCATCACTGGACGGCGATCACGCCGAAGACGACGGTGCTCGTGATCGGCGACGGGCGTAATAATTACAACCGGGCGAACGACTGGGTGTTGAAGGAAATCCGGAGCAAGGCGAAGCAGCTCGTCTGGCTCAATCCCGAGAGCCGCATGACGTGGGGCTACGGCGACAGCGAGATGCCCCGCTATGCGCAGCACTGCAGCGTCGTCGAGGAGTGCCGCAACATCCTGCAGCTCTATCGTTTGATCGATCGGATCGCGGCATGAAGCGGCTTTATCTGCAGACCTACGGCTGTCAGATGAATCAATATGATTCGGACCGTATCGCGCGCCTTATGGAACAGCAGGGCTACGCCGCCACCGATTCGCCTGAAAACGCCGATCTCATCATCCTCAATACATGCAGCGTCCGCGACAAAGCCGAGCAGAAGGTCTACAGCGCGCTCGGACGCTGGCGCGAGCTGAAGGAAAGAAATCCGGCGCTTCTTATCGGCGTCGGCGGGTGCGTCGCCCAGCAGGAAGGCGAGACGCTGTTCCGCCGCGCGCCGTTCCTCGACCTCGTCTTCGGCACGCAGAACATCCACAAGCTGCCGGCGATGGTGGAGGACGCGAGCATGGCGCGTGAGCGCCAGATCGAGCTCGCTTTCCATCGCGAGCCCTCCTACATGGAGGACGCCGGCGCGGAGCCCATCGTCCACGGCGCGAAAGCATATGTGACGATCATGCAGGGCTGCAACAAAGTTTGCAGCTTCTGCATCGTGCCGTACGTGCGCGGCCGCGAGCTCAGCCGGCCGAGCGCGGCGATCATTCAAGAGGTTGAGTCGCTCGCTGCGCGCGGTGTCAAAGAAGTCATGCTGCTGGGACAGAATGTGAATTCCTACGGTAAGACTGCGGCCGGCGAACTGTCGTTTGCAGAATTGCTCGCGCGCATCGACCGCGTCGAAGGCATCGAGCGCGTCCGCTTCACGACCTCGCATCCCGAAGATTTGTCGCCCGCCCTCGTTGCAGCCTACGAAAAGCTCGAGAAGCTCTGCGAGCATCTCCATCTGCCGGTGCAATCCGGCTCAGATCACGTGCTGAAAAGAATGCGCCGCGGCTACACCCGGCGGGAATATCTGCATCGAATTGAGCATCTCCGCGAGCGCCGACCCGATGTGGCTCTTAGCACCGACATCATCGTAGGATTTCCCGGCGAAAGCGAGGCGGAATTCGCCGATACCCTAGAAATCCTCAGGGAGGTGGAGTATGATGACATTTACGCATTCGGCTACTCGCCGAGGCCGCACACCGCCGCGAGCAAACTCTTCAACGACGACATCGCGGAGGAAGTGAAAAGAGCGCGCTTGGAAAAGGTTCTGAGACTCCAGGCGGAGATATCGCGGCGAAAAAATTTCGCACGCATAGGAATCGTAGAGGAAGTCTTGGTAGATGGAATCGCGAAACTCGGGCGCGGACAGATGACCGGACGAACGAGAGCCAATCGGATCGTGAATTTTCCGGGATCGGCAGAGCTCTCGGGAAAGCTCGTGAATGTGCGGATATCAGGGGCCGGCGCCAACTCGTTGACAGGCGAACTCATCGGAGCACAATAATAAGGGGGTTAGCATCATGTCGAAACGGGACGATTCCATACAGATGGCGGTGGGCGGCCTGACGCTTGATCCGGTGACGAAGACGCCGATCGTCATTTTGAAGGATACCGACAACAAGCTGAATCTTCCGATCTGGATCGGCCTGTCGGAAGCGACCGCGATGGCGACCGAGATCGAAGGCATCAAGATGGCCCGTCCGATGACCCACGACTTGCTGAAGAACATGCTCACCGAAATGGGCGGTGCGATCGACTGCGTCGAAATCACCGAGCTCAAAGAGAACACCTATTACGCGCTCATTTACCTGAAAATCGCCGGACGCGAGATGGCGATCGACTCCCGTCCGAGCGACGCGATCGCTCTGGCGCTCCGCATGAAGACGCCGATCTATGTCGCCAAGGCCGTCCTCGAGGCTTCGAGCATCCTGCAGCAGAACGAAGAGGGCAAAGAGCCCGACGTCGCCAACGTATCCAACGTGTCGAAGGAAAAATGGGGCGAGATTCTCGAGAAAATGACGCCCGACGATTTCAAGTATAAAATGTAAATGTAACGGGCTCGTCCGCTCTTACCGCTTACCGTTTCATCCAGACATTCCGAATGCGCACCGCCGCCAGACGAATCAGCCGAAAGGATATACGGCAGCCCGACAGCTTCGTGCTGCTATCGCGCCGTTTGTTGGCCTTTGCCAAGGCGAATCGTAGCGCGGTCGTCGCTGCCGGAGCCGTTGTGTTTGTCGTCATCGTCGCGCTGGTCGGCTGGCAGCTATACAAGAGCCGGCAGAATCGACTCGCGGCCGAAGAGTACGTCCGCGCTGTGGACTTTTATCACAACGGCAAATACAAAGAGGCGCTCGACGCGCTCGGCCGCCTGGAGATTTACCGCTCGTCGTACTACAGCCGGCTCGGTCTCCTCTACCAAGCCAACGCTCAGGCCGCGCTCGCGGATACGGGACGCGCCGCCGAAACGCTGCACCGGCTGCTGGATCAAGAAAAGAAGGACCCCTTGCTGCGCCAGTCCGCGTATGTGGCGCTCGCATACAACCAGGAGCAGAGGTCACAGTGGGCGGATGCCGCGCAGAGCTTCGCCGAGGCGGAGAAACTCCCCGGTCCGTTGAAAAGCGACGCGACGCTCGGCAAGGGACAGAGTTACGAGCAAACCGGTAATCTCAAAGAGGCGGTGGCCGCCTACAAGAAGTTTTTGACCGATAATCCGGATTCCGACCGTTCAAGCGAGATCACCGTGCGTCTGCAAGAGCTACAAGCCAAAATCGCACAAACGCCGGCGAAATAATTTGTCCCCGCTTTAATCGAGCATCGTACCCCACCTGCAGTTGTCGCACGTCTTGCTTCATCCGGCACATTTACGCCAGAATAGATCGCGGGGTGAGAATGAGCGGTGCAATCAACAGCATATCGGCTGCGGGCGAGGCGTGGCCCGAGCTTCGACTCGAAGCGTGGAGCGATACCTGCGCGACGCTTCATCTCTGGACGCAGATCGTAGGTAAAATCCGACTATCACTGACTTCGCCGCTCAATCACTCTTGGCATGTTACACTTTACGTCACAGCGCGAGGCCTCACGACATCGCCGATTCCTTACGGCGAGCGCATCTTCCAGGTCGATTTCGATTTCATCGATCATGAGTTGACGATAGAATTGAACGACGGCGCGGTCGCGATCCCGCTGGAATGGCGCTCCGTCGCGGCATTTTATCATCGCATCGTGCACGAACTGAAGATGCTGGACATCGAGGTCGACATCCGTTCGACCCCGAATGAAGTGGCCGAGCCGATCCCGTTTGCGCGGGATGAAATCCACCGGGCGTACGATCCTGAATACGCCAATCGATACTGGCGCGTGCTCGCTCAAGTCGACCGCGTGCTGAAAATCTTTCGCGCGCGATTCATCGGCAAAGCCAGTCCGGTGCATTATTTCTGGGGCGCGCCTGACCTCGCCGTCACTCGCTTCTCGGGACGTCGCGCGCCCGAGCATCCGGGCGGCGTGCCGCACCTGCCGGATCGAGTGACGCGCGAGGCGTACTCACACGAGGTTAGCAGTTGCGGATTCTGGCCGGGCGGGGGGCCGCTTCAATACGCCTGCTTTTACTCTTACGCCTATCCCGAGCCCGCGGGATTTAAACAAGCTACGACGACTCCCGCCGAGGCGTTCTACAGCACCGAATTCTCCGAGTTCATTCTGCCGTACGGCGCCGTCCGAAATGCCGACACGCCCGACGAACACCTCCTTGCTTTTCTACAGTCGACTTACGAAGCGGCTGCAAATCTCGCGCAATGGGATCGGCGCGCGCTCGAGCGCTAAGCGATCGACCATGCGTGATGCCGCTAAGTTTTTCGACCAGGTGTCGTTTTACGAGCAAGTGCTCGACTGCAATTACATGTTCCACGACGAGATCTACCGCGGCGTCTCGTTATTGCTCGCCGGTTACTTCGGCGACCGACCGTTTTCCGTTCTCGATTTAGGCTGCGGCAGCGCGCGTCATTTGAGCCGCGCGCTCGCCGGGCGCTTCGTCAGGGTCTACAAAGGATACGACCTCGCCGAGGCGCCGCTGGCGGCGGCGAGGCGCAACGTGTCCGCGGTCGGATGCCGCGTCGATTTGCGCCACGGCGATCTCGTTGAAGCGCTGCGGAATGAAACCACCGGGTTCGACCTGATTTTTTGTGGCTTTTCACTGCACCATTTGACGGCTGAGGAAAAAGCGGCGTTCTTCCGGGTAGCGCATCTCCGGCTGAATACGGGAGGGATGCTACTGATCGTCGATCCGGCACGCGAGGAAGACGAGCCGCTCCCGATCTATCTCGACCATTACTGCGATTGGATCCGCGCGGAATGGAAAGCGATGCCGATGGCTGCAATCGACGCCATTTGCGATCATATCCGGAACAATGATTATCCCGAGACCTCCCGCGATCTTCGCGCCATAGCAGCCGAATCGGGCTTCGACCGCGCGCGGGAGCTAGAGCGTTTCGGCTGGCATCATACGTGGGCATTCGAGAAAGCTTTTTCCTCGCGCGTCGCGATTCACCCGGCGAAGCCGGAGGACGCCGTCGCGATTGCGCGGGTACACGCCGAGAGCTGGCGCACGACATACGCGGGCATCATTCCCGACGATTACATCGCGAAATTCACAAATGACGCGCGCGAGCGGAGCTGGCGGGCCATTCTCGGCGACCCGGCGCGCCGCGAATTCGTCTGCCTAGCCATAAACGAAGCGGGGACGGTCACAGGCTTCGCTTCAGGCGGTCCCACGCGCGGCAGCAATGATTTTGCCGGCGAGCTTTATGCTATTTATCTTCTCGATGGCTATCAGCGCCGCGGCATCGGCCGCCGGCTGGCCGCGGCGGTCGCTCGGCGATTGCTGAAGGCGGGGCATTCGTCGATGCTTGCCTGGGTGCTCGCGGAAAATTCGGCGCGTTATTTTTACGCAGCGCTCGGCGGCGTCGTTGCCGGCGAAAAGGCGGCGGAAATCGCCGGTGCGGATCTGACCGAAGTCGCTTACGGTTGGACCGACATCCGCCGGCTGCTCGATTGAGGACAGTTAAAGGAGGGGCATGTGGCAAAATCGCAGCTCGACGCGCACCGCAACTGGGCGGCGCGAAGCTTCACCTTGATCGAGGACATCGTTTACATCGGGCTCGGCGTGCTCCTTGCCGTGAGCTCGATCGTTCTTCTTGCCACCGGCATTATCGACTTCGTGCAGAATCTTCTCTCGGGATCGTTCCCGCAAGAAATCGTCGCGCTGCTGGATCGCATTCTGCTCGTGCTGCTCTTCGTCGAACTCCTCTACACCGTGCAGGTTTCGTTCCGCGAGCATACGATCGTCCCGGAGCCGTTTCTTCTCGTCGGCCTTATCGCTGCGATCCGGCGCGTGTTGGTGCTCACAGCCGAGTTCGCCGAGATCGCGGACAAACCAGAGGAGGTTTTCCGCCATTTCATTTACGAGCTGGGGGCGCTCACGCTGCTCATCATGGCGCTGGTCGCTGCGCTCTATATCCTCACTCGCCAGGGAGTGAAAGCCGGCGCCGAAAGGGCTTGAAAGGCGTACCGGTCCGCTCGATCACTGCTTCCGACTGAATCCTATGAAAGAACCGCTCGAATACAGGCGCGGCGTCGCCGTCGCCGGCATCCTGCTGGTCATTTTTCTTTTCGCCATCGACTCGACCGTGGTTAGCGCCGCGATGCCGACGATCGTCGCGAAGCTCGGGGGACTCGAGCTCTATAGCTGGGTTTTTTCCTCGTATATGCTCACGTCGGCGCTCGGCACTCCGCTGTTCGGCAATCTTTCGGATCTTTACGGGAGGCGGCGTCTCATGCTGGCGGGCATAGCGATCTTCACGCTGGGCTCCGCTCTTTGCGGAGCCGCGCAATCGCTCATGCAACTGATTGCTTTCCGGGCGGTTCAAGGTATCGGCGGCGGCGCGCTCTACGCGTTGTCTTTCATTCTGATTGGCTATCTTTATCCGCCGGAGCGGCGGGCGCAAATGCAGGCGCTGATCAGCGGGATCTGGGGCATCGCCTCGATCCTCGGTCCGGTTATGGGCGCCGTGATCACCCAGTTCTGGAGCTGGCGGTGGATTTTCTTCATCAACCTGCCGGTCTGCTGCGCTGCGGCGGGTTTGATCGCTTTCGGCATGGACGAAGCGGTTTCCGAGCGCCGGCATCGGCTCGATTGGAAAGGTCTGGCAACACTTCTGACGGGGCTGCTGCTTTCCTTCTACGCGCTCGAAGAGGCGCGCATGAATGCGTTCAAGCTCGATTGGCCCTTGCTGATCGCCTTCGTCCTCTCCATCGCGGCGTTCGGACTTTTCTATCGCCTTGAGCCGGGCGCGCAGGAGCCGATCCTCCCGCTCGAATTATTTCGTCACCGCCTTTTCAAGCTATGCCTCGCGCTCGCTTGGCTCGCATCGATGGGAATGTTCGCAATTATATCTTACCTGCCGCTGTACGTGCAGGGCGGCCTCGCCGGCGACGCGGCGAGCGTCGGACTTTCGCTCGTGCCGGCGAGCCTCGGCTGGACCGCCGGCAGCTTCATCGCCGGGGCTGGAATGAACCGGCACGGCTACCGCACGGTCTGCGTCGCAGGAAGCGCCGCCATGGCGCTCGGCTATGCGGTCTTTGTCGCATTCGAGCCGCGACTCGGCTTCGCCGCCGTTCTATCCATCGCCGCGTTCATCGGCATCGGCATGGGAATGGTTACGCTGACGTCGATGGTGGCGGCGCAAAACGGTGTCCCACGCGAGCGCTTGGGCGTCGCGACATCGACCGTCATGCTAGCGCGCCTTTTCGGCGGCGCTTTCGGCATCGCTTTGGTCGGCAGCGTGCTCTTCAGCCGAATGCAGCGCGAGCTCGCGGTGCTTGCGGACGCATCCATGAGCGCGGCCGCGCGCGGGGCACTGCAAAATCTCGCGACGCCGGAGCAGTTGCTCGATCCGACAATGCGCTCTAACATTCCCGCGCCGGTGCTCGCCGCGCTCGAGACCGTTCTCCGCAACTCGATTCGCACCGCCTTCGTGGCGGCCCTTTGCGTGATGATTGTGTCATTGGGCGTGAGCCTTTTCATGGCGAAATCCCGTCCCGCTGCGCCTGCCGGTCATGAAATCGCGTGATGCTCGTGCAATTTCACCCAGGCCTATGTTAGGGTGAGGCGGCCCGAACGGACATTTGAAAAAGAAAGGCGGCAGCAAAGCAAGCGATGGCTTTAGAAGCAGCAGAAGCGACATCATCGGCTCCGCGCGAGGGAGCGCTCGGTCGAAGCACGATCTTCGGCATCGTCTGCGGCGCGCATTTCATCAACCACTTCCAGTCGACGATGCTCGGCGTCATCTATCCTTTGATGATGAAGGATCTGGGGCTCGGCTTTGCGGCCATCGCATCGATCGCCGCCGCTTACAACACGCTCGGTAACGTCCTTCAAGGGGTATACGGGTTCATTGTCCCGTACGTCAGACGCGGCGTCATTCTCGGGATCGGCAACTGTGTTCTCGGGCTCTCGGTGATAGCCAGCGGCTTCGCGTCCAGCTATTCGCACTTTTTTACGACGCGGCTGCTCGGCGGCGTCGGCGGCAGCCCACAGCATCCTGTCGGATCCAGCATCCTAGCGAGTCATTTCGCCGGCGCGCGCGGGCGCGCGCTCGCGTTTCACTCGACGGCGGGCCAGATGGGCGGCGTCGTCGCGCCAATCCTCGGCGCGTATCTTATTCTCCACACAGGCATCGGCTGGCGGGGGCTTTTCTGGGCCGTTGGCGCGGTTGCGACGGTCATGGGACTCATCTGCTTCATTTTCCGGGATAGCCTCCGCCGCGCGCGTTCCTCGGACGCGCCGAGGTCGCGGCTTACCCCGCTCGGCTGGGAAGCATATAAGAAATGCCTACAGAATAAAAATATCCTGCTCGTTTCGCTCGTCTTTATGGTCGGCGCCGCCGGTCGCGGGCAGGACATCAACGAAACGTATATCATTCCGCATTTCGTCCGCGATTTCGGCCTGAGCCTCACCTACGGCGCGTTCCTCTTTCTGTTCATCCAGATCGGCAGTCTGTGCGGGCCGTACATATGGGGCTGGCTCTCCGATCGATATAACCGCAAACTCGTCATTCAGGCGTCGCTGTTCGTCTCGGCAGTGTCCAGCTTTTGGCTCGGATGGCAAACCGAGGTCTCGTCGTCGCTCTACGCGAATCTCATCGTTTACGGCGCGGCCGTCACGTCGCGGCAAACGCTGACGCAGGCGCTTCTGAGCGATCTCGTCGGCGACGAACTCTTCGACGCCGCCTTCAGTCTGTACTACTTCATCGGGTTTATCTCGATTCCGTTCTGGACGCTGGTGACCGGCGGCATCATGGAACATCACGGCTTCGGGCCCGCCTTCAGCCTCATCTCGACGTCCTATCTCGCGGCCTCCGTGCTGCTTGTCTTTCTACGGCATGATAGGCACGTTATCCATCGTTAATCGGGTAGACTCCGAACTCCGCGCTTAGCGCAGGCGTGAGCGGCTCCGAATGCAGCAGCTCATCGAATAGCTTTCTCGCATGCCAGCGTACGACCCTGGGGTTTTCTTTGAAATCTGCCCAGTAATTTCTCCGGCTGTGAGTACCCTCGAAGCGACGTCCGAGTACGTAAACGGCTCCGGGAAAAGGCAGAGCGGCGAGTCGGGTTGTCAGTTGCCACGGCCTGAACGCGGCGACTCCTGCATCATCGAAGTCGTCGCCTGCCGGAAGCGCGAGAAGATCGGTGCGGAACACTCGGCTCGTCCCGCACCAATCGTGAAAACCGCGGCGGCGCAGGAAAACACGGCGTGTGCCGTCGCGATGAAAGTAGCCTATATCGAAGTACCACCCTGGGGCCGCGGAATTTTCATCCACCCATGCTGCCAGGCGTCGGCTCAAGCAGTCGTCGGCATCGACCGGCATCATGTGCGACGGACTAAATTCACGCGCGACCATGAAACCGCGGAGACGTTTTCGGTACTTGTCCAGAATGAGCGCAGGATGATCGCGGCGATCGGGAACCGGATAATCGACCGGGACATAAGTTACCGCCGGATGGCTGAAGCCGATCGCCGGCTTCTCGTGATGTACCACGATGACTTTGAATTCGCTGGACGTCTGGGCGCAGATCGATCGCAGCGTGCGCTCAAAAAGTTGCGAGACGTAGTTCCAGTCATTTGACACGCGACGGCTTTTCAGTGGCACTACGAAAGCGAGCATTTTCCCGCATCGTAACATCATGATCGTAGGGAAGTAAAAACACTCCAGATATCCGGATTGACAAGCAGCGCGGCGATTGGCATAGGCAGAAGGGCGCGAATGATTTCACCCAGGCGAAAAAATGTCGCGGTGTGCTTAGGCTTGGCCGCGCTTATTTCGTTTTTCGCCGGCCGCGCGGAAGCGATCGACAAGGTTAGGATCGCCGTCCCAGATGTGGGCGGCCAGTTTCTGACGTTTCCGCTCGCGCAAAGTCGCGGTTTTCTGCGACAGGAGGGGCTTGACGCCGAGATCATCCTGATCCGCGGTAACGCCGCGCTCGCGGCGATATCGAGCGGCGATACGGATTACACGGCGGGAATCCCGCAAGGCGTGCGCGGCGCGCTGCTCGGTCTGCCGCTTAAAGTCGTCGCGTGCTTCGAGCCTTCTTCGACGCTCATGCTCCTTGCCCCATCGAGTATCAAATCGGTGGCCGACCTCAAGGGAAAATCTATCGCCGTCGGCGCGGTGGGCGGCGGCCCAACCCGCATCGCCCGAGCCGTACTGAAAAAATTCAATCTGAATCCGGACAAGGATGTGAATTATATCTCGGTCGGCGCGGCGCAGGCCCGCATCGCGCTCGTAAATCAGGGCATCGCCGCCGCCGCTATCGTCCCGCCGCCGTATGACGTCGAAGGCCGGAAGCTCGGCCTCGCCGTTCTAGCGCGCGCCTACGAGATCGTGAGCTTTCCGCAAAGCGGCCTCACGGTTCACAGCCGTCGGCTGAAAGACAAGCCCGATGAGATCGCGCGCGTGATCAAAGCGGGCATTCGGGCGAACGGCTTCATCCGTTCCAACCGGGACGGCACAATCGAATTCCTCAAGACTTGGCAGCGGGCTGATGCATCCGTCGCAGCCGCGACCTACGACGCCGTGTGGCGGGTCTACAGTACGGACGGTGCTATGCCGCTCGACGGCCTTCGGCTTGTCGTCCAGGACACGAAAGATCTTTTGGAGCAGTCACGCGACATCGCCATCGGCGACCTTTTCGATCCGGGTCCGCTTCGGCGGGCGCAGACGGATCTGGGGATGGCTGCTAAATAATGCGGGCTGATTAAATGGGCGAAGCAAGCCAGGACATATTCCGTATCACGCTGCTGGGCACGGGCGCGCCGCCGCCGAGCCTGGAGCGCTTCGGCCCCAGCACGTTGGTGGAAGTCGGCGCCGAGAAATTCATCTTCGACGCGGGCCGCGGCGCAATGCAGCGGCTGCATCAAGTCGGCATTCCGTTTGCGGACATCAGCGGCATGTTCCTCACGCATCACCATTCGGACCATGTCGTCGGCTTTCCCGACCTGTGGCTTACCGGCTGGATCGGCCGGCCGTGGGGAAAGCGGGTCATGCCGCTGCCAGTATGGGGGCCATCGGGAACCGAACAAATGATGCGGCACCTGCCGCTCGCCTACGCGACCGATCTTCGCGTTCGGAGCAAAAATTATCCCGCGGCCGGAGCCGAGCTGCGAGCCCACGAAATCCAAGAGGGCGTGGTGTTTGAAAAAGACGGCGTCGTCGTGACCGCGTTCGAGGTCGATCACGGCGGTGAAGAGCTGCCGGCCTACGGCTACCGCATCGATTACCGGAAACGCGCCGCGGTTCTCTCCGGTGATACGACCTTTAATGAGAACCTCATCCGCCATTCACAGGGTATCGATGTTCTGGTGCACGAAGTTACCGCCGCGGGCGGCACCGGCGCGGAGAGCGCGGCACAATTAAAAAGAATTTCGGCCAACCACACGACGCCCGAGCAGGCCGCCGAGGTTTTTCGCCGCACGAACCCACGGCTGGCCGTGTATACGCACCTGCTCCTGTTCGGCGGTGCGGCTGACCAGGATTTGATTCCCGCGACGCGCAAGAATTATTCTGGCCCGCTCGTTGTCGGGAAAGATTTACTGCGCATCGATATCGCCGCGGAAATAACGACGACAAGCGGCAGCAGTTAAATCAGTGCTAAAGTCCGAACTCCGCGGCGATTTCGGGAGTGATCGGCATCGAATGAAACCAGTGGTGGAATAATTTACGCGCCGGGCGGAGCGCGCCTTTCGGATAGCGCTGCAGGTGCCAGCTCAGGGGTATTCTAGCCTCCGTTCCTTCTCCACCTTTCGTGCCGATATATACGGCTCCGGGGAAGGGAAGGGGATCCAGGGCGATCCCCCGTTTGATCATCTTCCTTCTCATCGAAGATCCGCCGAAACTTACAGGCTCGCCGCCGTCAGGTGCCGGATCGGCTGACATCCAATCGAAGCGAACGATCGCGCAGGTGCCGCACCAGTGATAGAAGTCCCGCTGCTTCAAAAATATTCTCGTGCTCCCGTCGCGATGCAGATAACCCGTCTCGAAGAACCAGCCGTGGCGATCCGGATTCTCGCGCACGAATCCGGCGAGGCGATTGCTGACGCAATCGTCGGCGTCCACTCCCATCGCGTGTGTCGGCGCGAAGCGGCGCGCAGCCGAGATGCCTGCTGCGAGCTTGCGCCCCTTGTCTTTCAATAAAGCGTTGAACTCGGAAATCGGCGGTGGCTCCCAGTCGGCTTCAATGTATGAAACGGCAGGGTGATCGAAGGTTATCGCCGGCAGCTCATGACAGACGACGATGACTTTAAATTCGCGCGATGTCTGCGCACAGAGCGAGCGCAGCGTGCGCTCGAAGAGGCGCGATACATAATCCCAAGACTTGGCGATGCGCTTGCTTTTAATCGGCACGATAAAGGCGAGCATGGAACGCGGAGAATAGCACGAAAAGTAAAAATTGGCGTCCCCGACGGGATTGAACCCAAAGCCGCAAAAGAGTGACGGCGGATAATTGAAATAATTAACCGGCCGTATTGTGAAACCCGCTCACATCGCCCGTTGCGTTAATCCCACGACAACCCACGAATACCATCAACACCGAAACGGTTTCGGTTGGAAGTGGGGGGTTACGCATGACCTTACATTGACCGCCAAAGTTCGCGCTAGATTCGATGCTTTCAATCACTATGCGATGGGATCGCCTTCGAACGCGCGAATTCTGCGAGCTTATAAAGCTGTTTTGAAATTGGATCAGGTCAAAGTTTTACACAATTCAGGTGATTACCCGTCTTCCAGTACAAACCGAGCATGACAGTTACTTCCGTACAGTTAGAAATCACGCGCTGATGTTGTCGTACGGTACCCTCATGGACGGGTTAAACGTTACGATAATGACAAATAGCGTTGTCGACAGCGACGGTTTGCTGATACTGCAAGACCGCTCCTCGTCCAAATCCCGTCCGGCAGCCGACATCGTTATGTATGGAATCCTTTTGGCGAATGGCGCTCTGCAGTTCGCGTTTGCGTTAAGAACTGAAGACGTTATTTATGGCATGACAAACTTCGAGCTCGCGCGTTCGCTCCTCGAGAAGAGCTTCTATGGCTACAACTTCACACCCGAAACTGTGTACCCGCCTGGCTTCCCGGCGATCTTGGCGGTGCTTTGCGCCACCGCGGGCTGTAGTCATGCGGTCCTGCTCAGCACAGGGATAATCTCTTCAATACTGGGAATGATTGTTAGCTACGAACTGCTCCGCTATCTCCAAGGTCGAGCGGTCGCGGTAATTTCATGTCTCTTGCTCGCCACTTCGTCGATTTTCTTTGCGCAAGCAACACGCGCCGTTGCTGCCGATCTGCCGTACTTTTTTATAAGTATGGTCATTCTCTGGCTAGCCGTAATATTAAACGCTACGAAAAATTCATGCGTAAAGATAATCGTAGCGTTGCTTTGCGGTCTCTCATTAGCCGCGTCACTGCTTATCCGCTCCGCCGGAATCGCGCTCCTTGCAGGGCTTATTGGCTGGTTGGTCGTCTCCTTTTTCGCGGACAAAACGAATGCGATGCGGCGGCTAAAGATTTTTCTTCCTCTTTTACTTCTTGGAATCCTGGTTCAGGGTCTCTGGATGCATTGGGCAATGGAGCACGAGGCCCTTCAATGGCCGATGCTAGAAGGTTATCCAAAATCCTATCTGGCTCAACTGAAGGTCAAGAATGGAAATCACCCCGAGCTGGGAACGGCGACCTTAGGCGATATTCCCGCGCGTGTGACGCGGAATCTCAATGATCAGGCGGTGGTATTAGCAAGACTTTTGACGCGGAAGGAGTACATAAATCCTTCTTGGTTTTCACCGCTGGTTGCTGGTCCGGTCTTTCTTGTCCTTCTCGGCTTAGGCTTGTCGATATGGCGTCGGGGAGGCAGTTTGCCGGAGTGGTACTTCATCTCTTACGAAACTATGTGCCTGCTATGGCCGTGGTTCGGTGACATAAGATTCTTTTTACCCGTTGCGCCTCTGGCATGTCTCTACCTCTGGCGTGGAGGCGCAGTCCTTCTTGGTTTTGCCCACCAAAGACCGCGGGTAGTCGGCGCGTGGACCTTTCCCGTGTCAGTTCTTCTTGGCATCGATGCCGTTTACTGGGCTTGGCACTCTGCACAGGTCCAACCCACAGTAGCGGCAATCTTCTGGGCATCCCTCGCTGCTATTTCTGCCCGGATAGCATTGACGCGCCCATGTCGAGATCCACAGGCTTTTGCATCATTCTCGTCGCGATTTCGGATGCTTCCTTCGCTGCGGAAAAAATCCTCGTTGACGGTGCCACGAATCCTCGGGGCGGTGACTGTTGCTGTCCTTGTCTTCGTCGGCTTCCGCCAAGAACTGGCGGAGGGTCGCCACAATCTCACCTTCGATCTGACATCACTGTCTTCTTACGTCGATATCAAGGCTGGGAAATGGATTGCCGCGAATACTCCCAGTAGCGCCATCGTGATGGGTCGAAACAGGAGCATAATTTACCACTATAGCAAGCACAAAGTAGTCTGGTTTCCTCCCAGCAGCGATCCGCAGATCCTCATGGAGGGCATTCGCAACCAGAAGGTCGAGTTTGTCATAATCACCGCGCGACGCCAAAACTACTGGCTCCCTCCTGAGAGCGTCTGTTTCGATTCAGTTTATCGTGCTTATCCCAAGGCCTTCGAACTCGTCCACGAAGACTTGCTCTTCAGAGTTTTCAAAGTGGTGGCCTGATCTTTGAACACCGGATGGATTCGGTTTTCCGGAAACGCGGCGAAACCGAACCTTTGCCGAAAAGTGTTGGGAAGTTTGCGTCCCCGACGGGATTTGAACCCGTGTCGCCGGCGTGAAAGGCCGGTGTCCTGGGCCAGGCTAGACGACGGGGACGATGAGAAGTGAGCCGTCTGGGACTCGAACCCAGGGCCCTCGCCTTAAAAGGGCGATGCTCTACCAACTGAGCTAACGGCTCGGAAACAGAACATCCATTCATAACGGGAATAGGCGGTCAAGTCAACGAAATCGCCGCAAAAACGCGCCGCGGCGCCGTATTGCAACGGCCTTCTTAACAGTGGTATTTGAAGCTTCTATGAGCAAGCTCGACGAGCTCAACCGCGAGTTGGAAGAAAAAAATCTGCTCGGCTACTGGAACATCGTGCGCGGCCGCGGCGACGATTACGAGCCGAGATCCTCGTTCGAGCCATCGCTGTGGAAGTGGAAAGATATTTGGAGCGGGCTCGAAAAGGCCGGCGAGACGCTCGACCTCGAGCAATCGTTCCGCCGCTTCATCGCGTTCGCGACGCCGTCGCTCGGCGGCACCACGACCCACACGCTGCTGTTAGGCGCCCAGCTCGTCAAGCCCGGCGAGATCGCCAAGGCGCACCATCACACGATGGGCGCGATCCGCTTCGTGGTCAAAGGAGGCGGCGCGCAGACCGTCGTCGACGGCGAACCGTTCCCGATGTATCCCGGTGATCTTGTCACTACGCCGGGCTGGACGTGGCACGATCATTACAATGGATCCAAGGAACCGATCGTCTGGCTCGACGGCGCCGACGGGCCGTTGATGAGATTTCTCCAGGTGGGATTCGGTGAGCGCTACGAATCCGATCAGCAGTCGCAGATTCGGGCCGTCGGCACATCGGCGTACGAGCTCTCGCCGGTGCGCCCATCGTGGATCAAAGACGCGAAACAGCCTCCGGCATATCGGTACAAGTGGGAAGACACCGAAAAAGCGCTCAACGCGCTCGGCGAGCGGCCCGGCGATCCGCACGACGGCATCGTGCTGCGCTATGCCAATCCCGTGAACGGCGGGCCGACGCTGCCGACGCTGTCGTGCGAGATGCACATGCTCAGACCGGGCGAAAAAACGAAGGCGCATCGCCATACGAGCAGCGCGATCTACCACGTTTTTCGCGGTAGCGGCTCGACGATGATCGACGGCGCGCGCCGTGAGTGGGAAGCAGGGGATTCCTTCACCGTGCCGCTCTGGCGGTGGCATGCGCACGCGAACCAAGGCCGCGAGGCGGCGTTGCTCTTCGTCATGAACGATAGGCCCGTGCTCGACAGCTTCGGCTGGTATCGTGAAGAGGCGCGGGAGTAGGGCGGAGAAGGAGTGAATTAGATGGATCAACTCGTAAACCGTCTCGCCAAGCTCGACACCTGCGCCGCTTCCGACGCGCTTGATCGCCTGGGTCTTCGCGGCGCGACGATCGGCATCCGGCCCACGTGGCCGTGCGCGCGTATCGTCGGGCGCGCCGTTACCTGTAAGATCAAGCCTGCCGGTCTGGAAAAATCGAAAGTTCACCTCGGCACGCCGGCGATCGAAGCCGCCAAGGAAACCGACATCATCGTCGTAGACAACGGCGGACGTCCCGACGTATCGGCGTGGGGCGGACTGCTATCACTCGCGTCGAAGCAAAAGAAGCTCAGCGGCGTCGTCATCGACGGCGCCTGCCGCGATGTCGACGAGAGCCGTGAGGTAGGCTTTCCTGTTTACGCACGCGCGGTCGTGCCCGTGACCGCGCGGGGGCGCATCATGCAGGATAGTGTTAATGAGGAAATCGAGTGCGGCGGTGTGCAGGTCCATCCCGGCGATCTCGTGATCGCCGACGGCAGCGGCGTCGTCATCATTCCGTCGTCGCGCGCGGAGGAGGTCGTCGCCGAAGCAGAGAAGATCGCCGCGCACGAGGCGAAGATGGCCGAAGCAGTGCGCAGCGGCCGTTCCGTTATGGAAATCATGGAAACGCTCGGCTATGAGTCGATGCTCAGAAAAGACAAGTGAAGTCGTGCCCATAGAATATCAATACAAAAATATTTCATACCTTAATTAACTTACCGATTTCGTTGCTTTTTTTCTTGCCTCCGACCTTGGCTTTCGCTATACCCAATTAGCCGAATTACGCTGATCGTCGATCGACCCAATATGCTTAGGACGATGAAGTCGAAATATATTTTGTCAGCCATTCTATTCTTCTACCTAGTCGTTCTATCCACGCCAGCGCGCGCCGATTGGAAACAGGATTGGGAGAAGACCGTAGCCGCGGCAGAGAAAGAAGGCGAGGTCACGCTCTACGGCCAGGCGCGCGTCGGCGTCAATGAAGCGCTTAACGAGTTTTCCAAAGTTTATCCCAAGATTCGTCTCAACTTCGTCGGCGGACAGGGCAGCGAGCTCGGCAAGAAAGTTATGGCCGAGAAGCGTGCGGACAAACATCTGGTCGATGTCGCCGTCGGCGGCGGCGGGACAATGGTGCTCGTCTATCACAAGGCCGGGCTTTTGCAGCCGATGAGTTCGGCGTTCATCCTGCCGGAAGTCGCCGACGCTTCGCTCTGGTGGGAGAAGAAGCACCACTATGCCGATCCGGATAACCGCACCGTTTTTATGGCGCAGGGCGACGTCGACGATCGCATGGGCGCCTACAACAAGAATCTGGTCAAAGGCAGTGATATTCAGTCGTGGTGGGACGTGCTGGAGCCGCGCTGGCGCGGGAAGATCGTTATGTCGGATCCCAAATGGGCAGGCAATATCGGCACGTGGCGCTACTTTTATTATTCGCCGCAGCTCGGGCCGAAGTTTCTCCGTCGTTTACTCGAAGAGGCGCGTCCGATTTTCTCGACCGACGAGCGCCTGATGGTCGACTGGGTCGGCTCCGGCAAATACGCGATGTATCTGCTTGCAAAAGACGAGAACATCGCGCTCGCGATCAAGCAAGGACTGCCGATCGACACTTTACGCAGCCAAAAGGACGGGGGTCTGATGACTACGGGCTCCGGCCATCTGGCGTATTTCAAGAATCCGCCGCACCCGAATGCGGCCAAAGTCTACGTCAACTGGTTTTTGTCCAAGCAGGGGCAGAATACTTGGCAGAAGTACACCCTCAATAATTCTCTCCGTACGGATATACCCAAAGACATACTGCCGCGGGCGGCGGACCAAGTGCCGAAGGAAGGCCGAACTTATTTCGTCACGAGCCTGCCGCAGTACGAAGACGTTACGCCTCTGAGGAAACTCGTCGACGAGGTGTTGGCCAAGCGCGGAAATTAGCCATGCCGAGACAGCTTACATCGCTCGCTGCGGTTATCGTTTTCCTGTTACTCGGCGCGCCGCTGTATGCCGCCGAAGGGAAGCCGGGCTGGCAGGCGGAATGGGAGAAGACCATCGCTGGCGCGGAAAAAGAAGGCCAGATCACGATCTACGCGCCGCCCGGCAAGCAATATCAGGACGCGGTCACGGCCTTTTCCCAATATTACCCGAAGATCAAGCTGACCTACGTGCCCGGCTCGGGCGCAAGCAACGCGCAGAAGCTCATGGCCGAGCGGCGCGCGGGAAAATATTTGCCGGACGTCTTCATCGGCGGATCGGGAACGCTTATCGAAGTGCTGTTCGCCGGAAAAGTGCTCGAGCCGATGGCCCCGCATTTCATTCTGCCGGAAGTCAAAGATCCCTCCGGCTGGTTCGAGAAGAAGCTTCTATTCGTCGATGCGGATGGGCAATACGTGCTCCAGATGCAGGCCAGCGTGCAGCACGACATCGGCGCCTGCAACACCAAGACCGTTAATCCGAGCGAGATCAAATCCTTCTGGGATGTTTTACAGCCCAAGTGGAAGGGCAAAATGGCCGCTTTCGACCCTCGCGATCGCGGCCACATCCAGCGGATGCGCTCGCTATATTACAACCCGAATCTCGGGCCTGAATATCTTCGCCGCCTCTTCGAGGAGACCGATATCACGCTCGGCCGTGACCAGCGGCAGCTGCTCGATTGGGTCGCCGGCGGCAAATTTCAGATTTACTTGTTCGCTACGAGCAGCGACGTCGAAGACGCGAAGAAGCAGGGACTTCCCGTGAGTCTGTTCTATGGCCAGCCGAAAGAAGGCTACATCAGCGGGCAGTTCGGACATATCGCGCTGGTAAAGCAGATGCCGCATCCGAACGCCGCCAACGTGTTTCTCAACTGGGTGCTATCGCGCCAGGGACAAACCGAATGGCAGAAAAAAACCGACAATAATACGCTGCGCACGGATATTCCGAAAGACATGCTTTCCGATCAAAACGAGATTCCTAAGCCGGGAGAAAAATATTTGAACGCGAGTCTGCCGCAATACCAGGACATTAAGCCGGTGCTGAAAATCCTCGAAACGGCGCTGGCGAAGACCGGCAAGTAACCGAAGCTGGATACAGGAGGAGTACCATGTTGACCAAGGAGCAGAACGAGCGACTCACGCGCGTGGGGCCCGGCACGCCTGGCGGCGAGCTGTTGCGCCGCTATTGGCTGCCGATTTCTGTCGCCGAGGACCTGACCGACGACAAGCCGACCAAGTTCGTGCGTGTGCTCGGCGAGAATCTCGTGCTCTTCAAGGACAAGAGCGGCCGCGTCGGCCTGCTCGACGACCGCTGCTCGCATCGCGGCGCGTCGCTCTGCTACGGCCGCGTCGAGGAGCGCGGCATCTCCTGCGCGTATCACGGCTGGCTCTACGACGTGAAAGGCAATTGCCTCGAGACGCCGCCGGAGCCGGCCGAGAGCAAATTTCCGGCGACCGTGAAACACAAGGCCTATCCGGTGCAGAAGTTCATCGGCATGTACTGGACATACATGGGGCCGCAGCCCGCGCCGCTGATCCCCCAGTACGACGCGTGGGCGCGCAAGGACGGACGGCGGAAGATTTTCATCCAGCCGCAGCTCGACTGCAACTGGTTCCAGGCGATGGAGAACTCCGTCGACCCGGCGCACCTTCAGATCCTGCATCAGGAAACCGCGCTCGACGCCGCCCGTGGCCGTAAGCCGGTCAGCACGACGCGCGGCTTTACCGACGACGTGACACGATTCGAGTTCGAAGAGGTGCCGATCGGCATCATCAAGCGGCGCTTCTACACCAACGGCATCAAGGACGAGCATCCGCTCATCTTTCCGAATATCCTGCGCCAGTTCAACGGCACGCAGATCCGCGTGCCGATCGATGACACGCACACGATGATCTTCATCGTTCGCTTCATGCCGACCGAGGACGGCAGCATTATCGAGGACGAAAGCGATCCGCCCGTCGTGCATGTTAAACCCTACAAAGAGCCCGTGGAGGAAATCCATCCGCGCACTCGCTTTCGGTTGAACGAGGTCCAGGCGCAGGATCACATGGCCTGGGAGACCCAGGGTCCGATCGCCGACCGCACGCGCGAGCGGCTCGCGACTTCCGACGCGGGCGTCGTGATGCTGCGTGACCTGATGTTTCGCGAGATGGATCGCGTCGCCAAGGGGCTCGATCCCAAAGGCGTCGTCCGCGAGCAGGCAGGCAACGAGATCATCGACACGCACCTGATGGAATCGATCCGCGAGATGAATTTCTGGCGCGAGGGCCGCGAGCTGCCGGAATCGCTCCGCGTTTAGGAGAAACTTTTGGCCGACGAAAACTCACTGAAAGAGCTGCTGGCGCTTTCCTGCCGCATTCTCGGCAAGCTCAACATGACCAAGGAGCCGAGCGGCCACGTGAGCGGCCGCGTGCCCGGAAGCGACAAGATTTTCATCAAGGCGCGCGGCCGCGGCGAATCGGGCCTGAGATTCGTCACGGCGCGCGACTTCATCACCGTCGACGCGGAGGGCAAGAAGCTCGAGGGTCCCGAGAACCTCGACGTGCCGCAGGAAGTGTATATTCACACGGCTATCTATCGGGCGCGGCCGGAGATCCAGAGCGTCATCCACGTCCATCCTCTTACGGTCGTGTTATTTACGATCTGCGGAGTTCCGTTGCTGCCGCTGACGGGCGCGTACGATCCGAGCGCGCTACGGCTCATCACCGAAGGCGTCCCGACTTACCCGCGCAGCATATTGATTTCGAACGAAGCGCTGGGCAAGGATCTCGCCGGCGCCTTGGGAAAACAGCGCGCCTGTCTGATGCGCGGTCATGGGATCACGGCGGCGGGTAAAAGCGTACAGGACGTGACGCTCACGGCGATTAAATTGAACGAGATCGCCGAAGTGAATTACCGCGCGCGGCTGCTCGGCGAGCCGCAGCCGATCAGCGAAGAGGACATTAAAAGTTTTTTGCCCACCCACGAGCGAATGAAGGCCAGCGGCGCTTATGTCGAGTCAGCCTGGCGCTACTATTGCACTCTCCTCGATGAACCCGTAATCTCGCCCGGCTCGGACAAATCCAGCCGGGGGTAGAATGCCGCAAGCGGTCCTCCAGTTCCGCGACGTCCTCAAACGCTACGGGGATTACACCGCGGTCGACCGCCTAAGCTTCGAGCTCGCCGCCGGCGAGTTCTTCACTCTTTTAGGTCCCTCTGGATGCGGCAAGACGACCACGCTGCGCCTCGTAGCAGGCCTCGAAGATCCCGACGATGGTGATATCTTGCTGAACGGCGCGCCGATCGCGGCGCCGCGGCGCGGTATCCTCGTCCCGCCCGACAAGCGCCAGATGGGGATGGTCTTTCAGTCCTACGCGATCTGGCCGCACATGACGGTATTCGAAAACGTCGCGTTTCCGCTCCGCGTGCGCGGCGAAGCAAACGACGTGCTAAAAAAGAAGGTGGTCGACGCCTTGGAACTCGTCGGCCTCGGCGGTTTGCACGAGCGCGGAGCGACGAGCCTCTCGGGCGGGCAGCAGCAGCGCGTCGCGCTGGCGCGCGCGCTGGCCTATACGCCGACGATCCTGCTGCTCGACGAGCCTTTGTCCAATCTCGACGCCAAGCTGCGGGAGCAGATGCGCTTCGAACTCCGCGCGCTCCAGCGGCGGCTCAATCTCACCGTCCTTTACGTGACGCATGATCAGACCGAAGCGATGACGCTTTCCGACCGGATTGCGGTCATGCGGCAGGGAAAAATCGAGCAGCTCGGCAACGCGGTGGAGATTTACGAGCGTCCGGCGTCGGCGTTCGTCGGCGACTTCCTGGGACGAACCGTAGTCCTGGAAGGCGCGGTCAAGAAAATCGATCAGCAACTCGCGCTGCAGTTTCGTGACGGCGAGCGCTTGATCGTCGGCGAGAACCACAACGGGAAATTCTCCGACGGCGATTCAATTCGCGTGGTCTGCCGACCCGAGGACGTACGTATTCTTCCCGACGGCCCGGTCGACGCGACGGAAATTAAAGCGAGAGTGCACGAGGTCGCCTATCTCGGTGATCATCTCGAATACACCGTCGATGCGTGCGGCCGCAGCATCGTCGTACTCGCCGGAAAAACCGAACGCTACGCGCCGGGCGCAGCGATCCGGCTCGTCTTCGACCCCGCTCGTTTAACCCTGCTTCAAGTCGAATCATGACCACGATGACACTGCCGGCGTCTCCGGCGCTGAAAATCAACCGCGTTCGCGTGGCGGAATACGGCGCGCTGTTGTTTTTCGCGATTGTCATGGGATTGCCCGTCGCATTTCTCGTGATCAGCAGCTTTAACGTCGCGCCGCCGAGCAAAGAAGCGGTTTACGGACTCGACAACTGGGTGCGGGCGTTCAGCGATCCGGGCACGCTGACCGCGCTCTGGATGAGCTTTGTGCTGTCAATCACGTATTTGATCCCCGGCATGCTTCTCTCGATAGCGGTCGCGTGGCTGATCGCACGCACCGATATGCCGGGGCGAAGCGCGATCGAGTTTTGCTGCTGGTTCGCCTATTTCGTCCCCGACTTTCCGATGGTGCTCGCCTGGATTCTCCTGCTCGATCCCAATTTCGGTTTTCTCAACACCGCCGCGCAGGCGCTGCCGTTCGTCAGCGGACCGCTGTTCAACCCTTACAGCTTCTGGGGCATCGTCTGGGTGCATCTCTCGACTGGCGGCATCTGGTTCAAGGTGATGCTGCTCACGCCGATCTTCCGCCGCATCGGCGCGACGCTGGAGGAAGCGGCGCGCGTCGCCGGCGCGAATTATTTTACCGTGCTCCGCCGCGTGAGCCTGCCGGTAATCATGCCGGCGGTCCTCGCCGTCGCGGCGCTGAGTTTCATCCGCGGCTTGGAATCCTTCAATACCGAGCTGCTGCTCGGCACGCCGGTCGGCATCTACGTTTATGCCACGCGCATCTACGATTACACGCGCCACGAGCCGTCGGCATACGGCGAGGCGACGGCGCTGGGATCGGTGTTTCTCGTCGTGCTCGCGATTCTCGCGTATTTCTACCAGCGGCGACTCAAGGGAAAACGCTTCACCGTCGTCACCGGCCAAGGTTACTCGACGTTGCGGGTGAAGCTCGGGAAGTGGAAATATATCGCGTTCGCAGCATGCGCGGCATACATCGCGGTCATGATGTTCTTGCCGCTCGGGTTTCTCATCCTCGGGTCGGTCATGCGGCGCTACGGCTTTTTCCATCTGCGCGAGCCGTTCAGCCTGATTCACTGGCAGAACCTCTTCGGCGATCCCATCTTCTTTCTCGCCCTGAAAAACAGCCTCGTGATCGCCGGGATCACAGCTCTCGCCGCGGTGGCGCTTTACTCGACCGTCGGGTATCTCTTGGCGGGCAGGAAGGTCAAAAGCGCGCCGATGCTCGAAATGCTCACATGGATGCCCTGGGTCGTGCCCGGCATTCTCATGAGCCTCGGACTGCTGTGGCTCTTTCTCGCGACGCCTGTGCGCTCCGTTCTCTACGGATCGGTCTGGGGCATCGCGCTCGCCCTCATGATAAAAGAGAGCCCGGTCTGCTCGCAGGCCTTCAAAGCCGCCTTCCTCCAGCTCGGCCCCGATCTCGAGGAGGCGGCGCGCGTAAGCGGTGCTTCCTGGATCTACACGTATCGGAGGATTCTCGCGCCGCTGGTCGCGCCCGTCGCTGCGACCGTCGGCCTCATTAGCTTCGGCAACGCGCTGACGAGCATCAGCACGCCGGTGCTGCTCTATAGTCCGCAATCGCGCCCGCTGGCCATCCTGCTCATGGAATACAGCTTCAGCGGCGAGGTCGAGCGCGCCGCCGCGCTCGGACTGTTGATCACCGCAATGGTCTCTGTAATGATGCTGGTCGGCCGAAAATTCGTGCGCCCGCTAACGGGAAACCTATGATGCATCGAATGCTCTCGCTCATGTGTGTCGTCATCTGCGTGAGCGTCGCCGCCGCGCAGGATAAAGGCTGGGAGCAGACCCTCACGGCCGCGAAAAAAGAGGGCTCGGTCGTCGTCGTGGGGTCGCCCGATCCCGTCATGCGGAGCGATATCATTCCTAAGTTCACGGCGCGCTATGGCATTCCGGTCGAATTCCTTGCCGGCCGTTCGAGCGAGACCGCGGAGCGCCTGCGCACCGAGCGCGCCGCGGGCATTTATTCGGTCGACGTCTTTCTTTCCGGCCCGGACACGACGGCTACTGTTTATTATCCGGAAAAGATGCTCGATCCTCTCAAACCGCTGCTCGTTTTGCCGGAAGTGACCGACGGCAGCAAATGGAAAAAGGGCAAACTGTGGTTCGCCGATCCCGAAGAGCGTTTCGTCCTCCGTCCGTTCAATACCGTCGCGAGCCTGTTGTTCATCAACACGGACTTCGTCAAGCCGAACGAGATTCGCGCAGCCAAGGATCTCTTGAATCCCAAATGGCGTGGCAAGATCTCTACCGAAGACATCACGACGACGGGCGCCGGAGCGAATCTCGCCGCGCGCTTCTACCAGCAGCTCGGCGCCGACTTCGTCAAGAAATTATACGTCGATCAAAAGACGGTCGGCACGCGCGAGCGTCGGCAGTTCACCGACTGGCTTGTACGCGGCACACAGCCGATCTGTCTCAACTGTCGCGAGGACGACGTGCGGCCGCTGGAGAAAGAGGGTTTCAAGGTCCAAGAAATTTTCGAGCTGAGCGACGTCACCCCCGGGATCAACGGCTCGCCCTGGATGCTGAGCGTGGCTAATCGTGCGCCGCATCCTAACGCTGCAAAAGTTTTCGCCAATTGGATCGCTGGTAAGGAAGGACTCGAGCTCTACGCGCGCGGCTACGGCAGCGCGACGCTGCGCACCGATATTGACGAATCGTATCTTAGTCCCGGCAATATCCCTAAGGCCAATGTGAAATATTTCGACGACACCGACTGGAACTGGATCGTTACCGGCCGCCACGATTATCGGGAAAAAGTCTGGAAGCTGATGAAGGAAGCGAAAAAGTAGCTGCCTGGGGAGGCGTTCAGAAGTTATGGCGAAAAAAATCCGCATCTACTACCGCGCCGCGGGCCATGTGCCGCTCTGGAAAGTGATGGAGGAAGGCGGCTTCCTGAAAAAGCATGGTCTGGAGGTCGACCTCGGGTCGATGGAAGGCAAGCGCCAGCGCGCGATGGAAGGGCTGCGCGCCGGCGACCTCGACGTCATCTCCGGTAATCACCACAACCTCTACGCCTATCGCGCGCTGCATCGCGACCCCTTTGTGCACATCGCGCAGACGAATAATCTCTGGAAAGAGAACTGGCTGGTCGCGCGCGACGGCGTCAACGGTATCGAGGACCTGAAGGGCAAGCGCATCGTGATGGACGACTTCGACGGCCACACGGGGCTCAACGTCTGGCTTTATCTCAGACTCAACGGTCTCGAGGAAGGGCGCGACGTCGAGCTCCTCGACGGCGATAAGAAGGGCATCGAGCGCGTGCGGAAAGTCATGAGCGGCGAATATGACGCCACGTTCGTGCGCGCGGTGGATCAGCTCCGCGCCCGCGCGATCGGCGCCCGCGTCATCGACTTGCCCGAATCCATGTCGATGATCGAAGGCGTGACGCTCACGACGACGACCACGTACGTCAACAGCCATGAGGAGGAAGTGAAAGGCCTGCTGAAGGCGCTGGTCGACGCGATTCACTTCTTCCGCACGCGTCGGCGCGACACGCTCGATATCATCGACCGCACCTGCAAGGACCTACTGAAGTTCCAGTCCGACGAAGAGCAGGCGATGTACTACGAGAATCAGGTGAAGTCGCTCGAGCCGAAGCCGTACCCGACGCTCGACGCGGTCCGCAACGTCTTCGCGCTGGCGGTGAAGCGGAATCCGGAGATCGCGTCGTTCAATCCGCTCGCTATGTGGGACCTCCACCACCTGCGCGAGATCGACGACAGCGGCTACATCGATCGTTTGTACGCGGACTGATTTGCATCGAACACGATGACGCGAACGCCCACATTAAGTATCATCGCTGCGCTGCTATTTGCCGCTATTGCCGCGGCTGCGCCCGCCTTCGCCCAAGACTGGAAAAAAGATTGGGAGGCCACCGTCGCCGCGGCAAAGAAGGAGGGACAACTCTCGATCTATATCTATCGCTACGAAGCGGTATTGGAGGCTTTCAAGAAAGATTATCCGGAGATCAAGGTCATCTCGGTGGCTGGCACCGGCAACCAGCTCGGGACACGGACGCTGACGGAGCGGCGCGCGGAGAAATACCTGGTCGATGTTTTCAGCAGCGGACCGAACTCAGCGTTCAACATCCTCTATAAGGCCAAGGTGCTCGACCCGCTCCGTCCGGCTCTGATCCTTCCGGAAGTCACCGACACGTCGGGCTGGCACGGCGGCAAGCTTAATTTCGTCGATCCGGAGGGTAAATACATTTTCGGCTATCTCGCCAACCCGAGCTCCGCGCAGCTCTACTACAACAGCAAATTCGTCCAGGATAAGGAGTTCAACACACATTGGGATCTGGTCAATCCCAAGTGGAAGGGAAGGATTGTCGCGCTGGATCCGATGCTCACCGGGCTCGGCCAGACAATGCAGTTTTTCTACTACCATCCGAATCTCGGGCCGGAGTTCATCAAGAAACTATTCGGCACGATGGACATCACATACAGTAAAGAGTTCCGGCAGATGACCGATTGGCTCGGGCAGGGAAAATTCGCTCTGTGCATGGGCTGCAAAGACGGCGACCGCGCAAAGCACCAGGGCCTACCGGTAGAAGGCTTCGACACGAGTTTTTGGAAAGAGGGCGGCAGCTTTTCCACCGGCGGCGGCAGCTTGAGTCTACTAAATCGCGCACCGCACCCGAATGCGGCAAAGGTCTTCATCAATTGGCTGCTCTCGCGTAAGGGACAGATCGCGATGCAGAAGCTTTCCGATCGCGACGATCCGCCGAACTCGCGGCGCATCGACATTCCGAAGGACGATGTGCCGCCCGAGAATCGCATTCACGAGGGGAGGAAGTATCTCGACGTGGGCAGGCCCGAGTGGCAGGACATGGCGCCGATCTTTCAGCTCGTCCGCGAGGTGACAAAGAACCGCGAAGCGAAGTAGGAGGAGGCATGCTCAGCAGGGAAGAGAATGACTATTTGACGCGCGTTGGACGCGGAACGCCGGCGGGCGAACTGCTCCGGCGCTACTGGCATCCAGTGGCCGTCGCCGGCGAGTTGACAACCGAGCAGCCGATCAAGGCGGTGCGGATTTTGGGTGAAAATCTCGTCGTCTTTCGCGATACCGCCGGAAAGTACGGCCTCATTGCCGAGCGCTGCCCGCACCGCAGCGCCTCCCTCGCCTATGGCCGCGTCGATGCCGAAGGCATCCGCTGCGCGTACCACGGCTGGAAGTTCGATCATAGCGGCCGCTGTTTGCAGCAGCCGGCGGAGCCCGACGATAGCACATTTAAGGACCGCGTACGCCAACCCGCTTATCCGGTCGAAAAACTGGCCGGACTTTTATGGGCCTATCTCGGCCCGCAACCCGCCCCGTTGCTTCCGCGCTGGGATGTGCTCGTGCGCGAGGACGGCAAGCGCTGGACGGTGATCGAGTCGATGATCGACTGCAATTGGCTGCAGCCGATGGAGAACTCCGTCGATCCGTCGCATCTGTACTGGCTTCATGGGGATTCGGCGCATCTTATGGGACACGTGCCGGATTACGGCGAGACGCACGAGTTCATTCGCTTCGAGTACGGGATATGGAAGCAGCGCACAACTCCCGGCAAAAAGCCGGGCGATCCGCCGCAGCGAGACGAGCATCCGCTGCTTTTCCCCACCACCCTTCGGCACGTGGCGAAATACAAAGGCGGCTTTCGGCATAATCTACAGATTCGCGTGCCGGTCGACGACACGCACACGCGCGTGTTTCGCGTGAGCTTCGTCCCGTCGGAGACCGACCGCTCCCCGGAAGACGTCGACCCGCCGTTTCAATATTCTCAGCTTAAGGGACCGGACGGCCGGTTCGACCTCAGCACCGTGCCCGCGCAGGACGCGATGGCATGGGAGACGCAGGGCGGCATCGCCGACCGATCGCTCGAAAACCTCGGCGTCGGCGATAAGGGCGTCATTTTTTTGCGCAAGCTCTTGAAAGAGCAGATCGATATCGTTAGAAACGGCGGCGAGCCGATGGGCGTCATCCGCGACCCGCAGAAGAACCGGATCATTGAACTGGACGTCATCAACGAGCGCATCGGCCTTTTCCGGACAACGGACAAGAAGGTCGCATAGCACAACACCAACAGCAGGGAAGGAGAGTCAGATGGCAGACGAGAAACCCGTAAAGCTCGACATGAACGCGCTCCCGCGCGTCGACACCTACAAGAACTGGCAGGCGGCGCAGAAGATTCCGGTGATCACCGGCTTCTTCGTCGAGGATTTGAAGACGGTCCCGGTCGAGCCATGGGATTTGAAAGGCGGTCTAGGCTCGTTCATCGTCCTCGACGGCACCGGCGGCGTTAACGACGGCTACGTCTGCGAAATCCCAGCCGGCGGGAAATTGAAGCCGCAAAAGCATCTCTACGAGGAGATGGTCTACGTCGTCAAAGGTCACGGCGCGACCACCGTCTGGCAGAAGGAGGGCAAGAAGCACACCTTCGAGTGGGGGCCGGGGAGCATCTTTGCCATTCCCCTGAACGCGCGCTACCAGCACTTCAACGGCAGCGGCACAGAGCCGGCGCGCTATTTCTCGGTCACGAACAGCTGCTTCATGATGAATCTCTTTCACAACCTCGATTTCATCTTCAACGACGACTACGAATTCACCGACCGTTTCAATCCCGAGGTCGATGATTACTTCAGCGGCAAGGGCGAGATCTTCGGCCGATTCTTTATGACCACGAACTTTGTCGCCGACACGCACACCGCGACGCTGAAGGACTACAGCGAGCGCGGCGCCGGCGGCACGAACATGAAGTTCGACCTCGCGGGGCAAACCATGGGCTGTCACATCTCCGAGTTTCCTGTCGGCACCTATAAGAAAGGTCACCGCCACGGCCCCGGCGCGCACGTCATCATCCTCGGCGGCCAAGGCTACTCGATCCTCTGGCCCGAGGGACAGGAGATGCGGCGCGTCGACTGGCGGCAGGGAAGCGTTGTCGTGCCGCCGAACCAGTGGTTCCACCAGCACTTCAACTCCGGTGCGATGCCGGCACGTTACCTGGCGTTTCGCTGGGGTAGTTGGCGCTACCGCTTCATGAGGCTTACCGACAGCGACGGCTCGACTTATACGAATATAAAGCAGGGCGGCTCGCAGATCGATTATGACGATGAGGATCCGCAGATTCACCGCGACTTCGAGGAGGCGGTGCGCAAGGCCGGCGCGGTCTGCCGCATGGGCGAACATCATCCGCGCTGCAGCCAGCGGGTTTCAGCGAAGGCAGGTTAGCGCCGAGTGGAGATAGCCGGAGCACAAAAACCGACGAGCCCGATGGCGGGGCCGCGCATTCCCGCCGTCGGTGCGCGGCTGCGCGCGTGGCGCGGCTCGCTCAATGGCGGCGTGATTCTCATGGCGCTGCTCATCGGCGTCATGGGCTTTTACGTCATCTATCCGCTCGTTCTGATTCTTATCAATAGCTTCAACACGGCGACCATCGCCGAGCCGCCGGTCTATGGACTCCAGGCCTGGCGCGACGCCTTCAGCGAGCCGGGCATCTGGCGATCGCTGTGGAACAGCATCCGGGTCGGCGTGACGCTCCAGATCGTCGCGCTGCCGATCGGAATTTGCATTTCCTGGCTGCTCGCGCGCACAAACATCTACGGAGCCGGTGTCTTCGAGTTGTTCTTTTGGATCTCGTTCATCATGCCGACCGTCGCGACGACTTTCGGCTGGATGCTGCTGCTCGACCCCAATACGGGACTCGTCAATACGACAATCCGCGGCTGGCCGATCATCGGCAGCATCACCTTCGACATCTATTCTTTCTGGGGCATCATCTGGGCGCACCTCGTCTCTAACGGCATCTCGACCAAGGTCATGCTGATGACACCGGCGTTCCGCCGCATGGATGCCTCGCTCGAGGAAGCGAGCCGCATGTCGGGCGCCAGCACTTGGACGACCATGTGGCGCATCACGGTGCCAATGATGACGCCGGTCATCATCGTGGTCGTGCTTCTCAGCGTGATCCGTATCTTCAGCAGCTTCGAGACCGAGCTGCTGCTCGGCGTACCATGGGGTTTTTACGTCTATTCGACGAAGATCGTCGACCTCGCGCGCCAAGAGCCGCCGCTCGTCAACCAGGCCGCCGCCCTCGGCAGCATCATTCTCGTTTTTCTCGCGGCGGTGATTCCGCTGCAGCGCCGTCTCATCAGCCGGCGCCAGTTCACGACCGTGACGGGACATTTCAAGCCGCGCATCGTCGACCTCGGCGCCTGGCGGCTCCCCGCAACGCTGCTGGTCGCGCTCGTGGTTTTCATTCTCGACTTCGTGCCGATTCTCAGCGTCCTCGGCGGCAGTTTCATGACGCGCTTCGGTTTTTTCCATCTGCCGAAGACCTGGACGACGGAATATTGGCGAATGGCGCTGGGCGACCCGCGGCTCACCAATGCGCTCGAGAACACGCTGATCGTGGCGGTCAGCGCCGCAGTCATCGGCGCGACGCTCTTCTCGCTCATCGGCTACGTCATCGTCCGCACGAAGCTGCCAGGCCGCTCGATACTCGATTCGATCTGCTGGCTGCCTTCGGCGATTCCCGGAGTGCTCTCCGGATTGGGGCTTCTATGGCTGTTTTTGGGCACGCCGGTTTTCCGTCCGCTCTACGGCACCATCTTTTTGATCATCATCGCCTACATTCTGGGCGGCATCACGCTCTCGACGCAGATATTCAAGGCGAACTTCGTCCAGCTCGGAAACGAATTGGAGGAAGCTTCGCGCATGTCGGGCGCCGGTTTCTGGCGCACGTATTGGACCGTCGTGCTGCCGCTGATGGCGCAGACGATGGTGATGGTCGGCGTGATCAAATTCATGTTCGCGGCGCAGCATGCCTCCAGCATCATTCTGCTGGCGACTTCCGAGACGCGGACGCTGATCCTGCTCGCGCTCGATCAGGTCTTCTCCGGTCACCGCGAGGTTGCGAGCATCACGGTCGTTTTCATCATGACCCTCACGCTCGGCGTCGCGCTGATCGCGCGCTCCTTCGGCCTTAAAGTCGGTATCCGCGCCGAATAACATCGTCATGGGTTTGCTCCGCATCGAAAATCTCGTCAAGCGCTTCGGCCCCGTCGCTGCCGTCGACCGCGTCAATTTGGAAATTCGCGAAGGCGAATTTTTCACCCTGCTCGGACCGAGCGGCTGCGGCAAAACAACGACGCTGCGTATGGTCGGCGGGCTCGAAAAGCCCGACGAAGGCGAAATTCACATGGCAGAGCGTTGCCTCGTGTCGCCCGGCCGGGGGATCTTCGTCAAGCCGGAGCGACGCGATATGGGCATGGTCTTCCAATCGTACGCGCTGTGGCCGCATATGACCGTCTTCGAGAACGTTGCCTATCCGCTCAAGCTCCGGCGCGTAAAGCGCTCCGAAATGCGCGACAAGACGCGCGCGGCGCTCGAGCTCGTCGGGCTAGGCGGCTTCGAGGAGCGGCCGTCAACGGCGCTGTCGGGCGGCCAGCAGCAGCGCGTCGCGCTGGCGCGGGCGCTGGTGTTTTCTCCCGGCGTTCTGCTTCTGGACGAGCCCCTCAGCAACCTCGATGCCCGGCTCCGCGAAGAGATGCGCCGGGAGCTCAAGGCGCTGCAGCGCCGCGTCAAGGTGACGGTGCTATTCGTCACGCACGATCAGATGGAAGCGCTCAGCATGTCCGACCGCGTGGGGATTATGAACCGCGGCCGGCTGGAGCAAGTGGGCGTGCCCGAGGACGTCTACTATCAGCCGGCGACTTCCTTTGCGCGCGATTTCTTGGGCAAGGTCTTCGCGCTCGCGGGAAGGATCGTCGACGCGACCGGCGAGGAGTGCCGCGTCGAGCTCAAAGATCATGCCGGGCCGCCGGTGTCCGTGCGTGCCCGCCATAGCGGCGAAAGCCCGTGGGCTGCCGGCAAAGAGGTCATGGTTGCGATCCGTCCCGAGCAGATCAGCCTGGCGAAAACCGCCGGCGACGGCAGGGGCAACGTGCTTGCCGTCACGCTGCAGGCGAGCCAGTTTCTCGGCGACCGCTACGAATACACCGTGGCCGTCGGCGGCGAGAGCCGTGTTCTAACCGCGCCGGCGGCGCAGCGTCTAAAACCAGGACAGCAGATTTATCTCCAGCTCGATCCCGAAGCGATCACGCTCTGGCCCACGGCGCAATAAATCAATTTCGTGTTTCCAGTTTCGAGTTCCTCGGTGAACACCCGCACTCCAACCCTCTCCTGGCTGGAGAGGGGGGAGATTTATTTTTCACGCTGCCTCTTATCCCGCTCCGTTTGGGGAAGCGATAGGCTGAGGACTCTTTGTCGAACGTGAGCGTTGGCATTCACAGTCGAGGAGGGCTGTTCCGTGGGCGCGTCGGCGCGGAGACTTTCTGGTGCAGCTTGGTGCTGGCCGTCGTCGGCTTTTTCGTCCTCTATCCGATCGTCCTGATCGTCGTCAATTCCTTCCAGGTCGCCAAACCCGGCATGCCGCCGCTGTATGGCCTCGAAGGCTGGCGGGCGGTGCTGGCCGAGCCCGGATTAAGGCGCGCCGTCTATAATACGTTCTCGCTGATGATCGTCCGCCAGCTTATCTCTTTTCCATTCGCGATCTTCATCGCATGGCTGCTCGCGCGCACCGATCTGCCCGGTAAATCGCTGCTCGAATTCATGTTCTGGCTGTCATTCTTTCTGCCGTCGCTCTCGGTTACACTCGGCTGGATTCTGATCCTCGATCCCGACTACGGTATAGCCAATCAAATCTGGAAAGCGCTTACCGGCGCGGCGCACGGGCCGTTCAGTATCTATTCGTTCTGGGGCATCGTCTGGGCGCATATCGGTCACAACACAACCGCCGTCAAAGTCATGCTGCTTACGCCTGCGTTTCGCAACATGGACGCTTCACTCGAAGAAGCGTCGGAGGTGGCCGGCTCGAGCACGCTCGGAACGCTCGTGCGTATTCTCATCCCGATCATGACGCCGATTTTCACCGTGATTCTGCTCATCGCGATCATCAACGGCTTCCAGGCCTTCGAAATCGAAATGATATTGGGCGCGCCGATCAATTTTCATGTTTACAGCACGAAAGTGTACCAGCTCGTCCAGCAGGAGCCGCCGGCCTTCGGCCCGGCGACCGCGCTGAGCACCGCCGTGCTGCTGATCCTGCTGCCGCTCATCGCCGTGCAACGAAAGCTCACGGCACGGCGGCAGTACACGACGATCACCGGGCGCTATCGCGCCAAAGCGATTCCCCTTGGAAACTGGAAAAATCCCGCGCTCGCCTTCGTGACGCTGATCGCGCTGCTCATCAGCGTGGCGCCGATGGCTTTTGTCCTCATGGGCACGTTCATGTCTCTGTTCGGCTTTTTCGACATTCCGCACGCCTGGACGACCGACAACTGGAAGCGCGTCTTCGACGATCCGATTTTTATGCTCTCGCTCAAGAACACCCTCCTGATGTCGCTCGGCGCCGCTGCGCTCGCCGTATCGCTTTTTTCCATCATCGCCTATATTTCCGTGCGGACGAAGTTCGTCTGGCGCTCTGCGCTCGATTTTATCTCGTGGTTTCCGTCCGCGATGCCGGGCATTCTGATGGGCATCGGCCTGTTGTGGCTCTTTCTCGACATCCCGCTATTCCGCGCGCTGTATGGCTCCGTCTGGCTGCTGATTATCGCCACGGTCATCAGCAGCATCACGCTTGGCACGCAGCTGATTAAGGCGAACCTCCTACAGCTCGGCCAGGAACTCGAAGAAGCCTCCCGCACGACCGGCGCCTCTTGGCTCACCACCTTTAGGCGAATCGTCGGCCCGCTCCTATTTCCGGTGCTCCTGCTGGTCGGCGTGCTCGGCTTCATTCATGCGGCGCGCGATATCAGCAACGTCGCGCTGCTCGCCACCTCGAGCAGCCGCACTCTCGCGCTGCTGCAACTGGACTTTATGGTCTCGGGGCGATATGAAAGCGCCGCGGTGGTCGCTACCATCGTCATGCTGCTCACGACCGGCGTCGCCCTGATCGCCCGATTCCTCGGTCTGCGCGTCGGGATACGGGCGTGAGCGAAGGATCTCCTATGATGCTGAAGAGACTATTGGCCTTCACCGCCTGGATCGTTCTCGCGCTCTCATTCGCGGGAACAGCGAACGCCCAGGCGAAGCCCAAGGACTGGGATGCGCTAGTCGCCGCGGCGGAGAAGGAAGGGCAGCTGTCGATCGCCGGCCCTCCCGGCGACACCTACCGGTCTGCGCTGATCGGCTGGTTCCAGAAAAAATTTCCCAAGATTAGGGTCGAGTATAACGGCGCGAGCGGCCGCGATCAGGTACCGCGCTTGGCGCGCGAGCGCCAGTCGGGCGTCTTCAATTGGGATATTTACATCGGCGGACCGACTTCGCCGCTCGGCGCGCTCAAGCCCATCGGCGCCTTCGACCCGCTGCCGCCGGAATTGATCCTTCCCGAGGCGACCGACAATGCCAAGTGGCACGACGGCTTTCGCTCCGGCTTCATGGACGTCGAAGAGAAGCTCTACTACGCATTCGACGGCACCACGTCCGACGTCCTGTACGTCAACGCCGACATCGTCGCGCCTTCCGAGATCAAGGCCTATAAGGATCTCGCCGATTCGAAATGGGCCGGTAAGATCGTGTGGGAAGACCCGCGCCAGGAGGGCTCAGGGCTGAATTCCGCGCTACTCTACAAACTGACGTACGGCGAGGCTTTCATTCGCAAGCTGCTCGCCGAGCAAAAAATCATCTTCACCCGCGACCGGCGGCAGCTGACCGAATGGATTGTGCGCGGCCGCTACCCGCTCGCCGTCTCGCTGCCGTCGGATCAGCTCAAGATCTTTCTCGAAAAGGGAATAGGCAAAAACGTCAAGCAGGTGGAGGACGCGCATTTCATCCAGTCGATCAATCCGGGCTTCGGCGCCTTCGGCATCCTGAACCGCCGGCCGCATCCGAACGCCGCCAAGCTTTACGCGAACCTGCTTCTCAGCGTCGAAGGACAGACGAGCTGGGCGAAGCAAAGCGGCGGACGCAACAGCCGCCGCAGCGACGTGCCGATCGGCGACCCCGAAGCGGCGCTCAAGCCCGGCATCAAATACATTCAGAGCCAGACGGAAAAAATGGTCGCGCAGCGCCAGCTGATGGCCAAGATATCGAGGGAAGTGATCCCACAGTAGACTCCTATGTTCAACAAAGTTCTTTTTCTCGCACTTGTATTTTCTTTGGCCGCAACTGCGGCGCGCGCTGGCGAATCCGGCGCGCCTGCGAACTGGGGCGATATCGTCAAGGCCGCCGAGGGCGAGAAGCAGGTGAATATCGCAGGCCCGCCGGGGGACGCTTTTCGCGCGGCTCTCAACGACGGTTTCAAGAAAGCCTATCCGAAGATCAACGTCGAGCTTCTGGGTGGCAGCGGACGCGACAAGGTCGCGCGCATTCTGCGCGAGCGCTCGGGCGGGGTCTACAACTGGGATCTTTACATTTCCGGCCCAACCTCCGCGCTCGCCGCGTTCAAGCCGGTGAACGGCTTCGATTCCTTTCGGCCGATGTTCGTCCTGCCCGAAGTGAAAGAGGACAAGTATTGGATCGGCGGCGTCGAAGGTGGATGGGCCGACCTCGAGAAAAAGTTATATTATACGTTCGCGGGAACGCTCGCCGGCGACAACGTCCACGTGAATTGGGACATCGTTCCGGCGGGATCGATCAAGACCGCGCTCGACCTTCTCGATCCGAAGTGGACGGGGAAGATCGTCATGCAGGATCCGCGAGTCGAAGGTAAAGGATTGAACGATGCGCTCGTCCTGTCGCTCGTGTACGGCGAGGATTTTTTGCGCAAACTTCTGCGAGATCAAAAGGTCGTCATCACCGGCGACCGGCGGCAACTGGTCGAATGGGTCGTGCGCGGGCGCTATCCGATCGCGCTCGGCCTCAACGATTACTTTCTCACGACCTTTAAGGAAAAAGGCGTGGGTAAAAACGTAAGCGCGCCGGTCGACCCGAAAACGCAGATATACTGGTCGTCCGGCTCGAGCGGCGTCGGGCTTTTCAACCGTGCGCCGCATCCCAGCGCGGCGAAAGTGTACGCCAACTGGCTGCTCTCGAAGGCGGGACAGGTTGAATGGACGAAGACGCAGAATAACAGCCGCCGAGTCGATGTCCCGCCGTCCGAGCCGGCCACAGCTCTGAAGCCCGGACAAAATTACCGTAACACGCAAGCGGAAGATATGATTCCCGCGCGGCAGAAAATCGAGGCCCTCGCGAAAGAAATCCTTCAATAAAGCTTAAATCGTCAACACACTAATATTTTAGGTATCGACTATAACTACCTAATATCGCTAGACTTTTTTAAATAAATCTCTTGCATCGCCGCTCTCTGCGAGTTATGTTTCGTCTCAGACGGAGGGCGGTTTCATGCTCACGAAGCAAGACAACGAAACGATGACGCGCGTGTGTTCCGGCACGCCGGCGGGCAATCTCTTGCGCCGCTACTGGCACGCGATCTGTCCCGCAGCCGAGATCAGCTCCGAGAAACCCAAGAAACGACTTAAAGTATTGGGTGAAGAATTGGTTCTCTTCCGCGATGGCCGGGGGCGCTGGGCGCTGCTCGGCGATCACTGTCCGCATCGCGCCGCTTCGCTCTATTACGGCACGCTGGAGCCGGACGGCATCCGCTGCGCATATCACGGATGGAAGTTCGACGCCGACGGCAAATGTCTCGAGCAGCCGCTGGAGCCGAAAGAGACCTGCTTTAAAGACGAGGTCAAGCAGACTTCCTATCGCGTCGAAGAGCTGGCGGGAATTCTTTTCGCCTACATGGGGCCGGAGCCGGCTCCGTTGCTGCCGCGCTGGGACCTCCTCGTGCGCGAAGACGGCGCCAAGAAAATCGTCGTGCTGCCGGTGCATAAGTGCAACTGGCTGCAGACGATGGAAAACTCGGTCGATCCCGCGCACACCGTTTACCTGCACGCGCACCAGTTCAAGATTCGCGGCATGAAAGGCGGCGAGTACTATGGCCGCAAGATCGAGAAGCTCGAGTTCGAGGAAGTGCGCGGGCCGCTCTGGGCCGGCGTATTGAAGAAGCGCACCTTCGCGGACGGCAATCAACTCGACGAGGAGACCGGGCATCCGCTCGTTTTCCCGAATATGCTCTACGCGCCGCAGGGACCCGACCTCGTGATCCACTTTCGCACGCCGATCGACGATGAGAACACCTACGTCATCTGGATGACTTTTCGCCCGTCGAAAGACGGCGCGCGCGTCGCACAGCCCGCGCGGCCGCCGGTCGAGTATCTGCGGCCGCTCAAGACGCCGGACGGGGAGTATGAAATGACGAGCTTCGCGAGCCAGGACATGATGGCGTGGGAGACGCAGGGCCCGATCTTCGACCGGACCAAGGAAAACCTCGGCTACACCGACCGCGGTATTTCACTTTATCGGCGCATGCTGAAGGAGCAGATCCGCGTCGTCGCCGACGGTGGCGAGCCGCTGGGACTCATCCGCGACCCTGAGAAAAACGACATCGTCAGGTTCGAGGTGTCGCGCGGACAATCGCGCGACGAATTCACCCAAACCTGGTTTGCCTCCTACAGCGATCAAACGGCCGAGAAAGAGCAGCATCAGGCCGAATAGACGCGCGAGTGAACGCGTTGATTCGTCTCTTCACCGGGCTAAAGCATACCCAATGCTTTAGCCTGGTTTTTTATTCGGCGTTCGAATCAGTTCTTGATGGATACGTCCGAAAGGAGTAATCAGGAGCCGATAACCGCTAACCGCTGAAGAGCATCCCAAGTCTCAACGAACGGAGAATATCATGGCGCAAGTCGTACTCGGAATCGGCACATCGCACAGCCCGCAGCTGAGCGTCCCGTGGAACAAATGGAGCCTGCTGCGTGAAAAAGACGAGACCGACCCGCGCCTGGATTATCCGGCGCTGGTGAAATCCGCCAAGTCGCGTAAGCCCGACCTCGAAATGGAACTGACGGAAGAAAAATTCCGGGAGCGCGACGAAGGCTGTCAGAAGGCTATCGCCAAGCTCGGCGAGCTAATGCGCGCCGCGAAACCTGACCTCGTCGTGATCTTCGGCGACGATCAGCACGAGCAGTTCCATGAGGACAACATGCCGACGTTCGCGCTCTATCACGGGAAGACGCTGCCGGTTGTGAAGCATACAGGCCGCAATCCCGCCGCTTGGAAAAACGCCGAGGAGGACGGCTGGGCGGAAACCAAGCCGGAGTACGAGAACGGCTGGGAACTCGCGAATCATCTCATTTCGAGACTCACAGCCGAGGAATTCGACGTCTCACGCGCGAACAAGCTGCGTGCCGAGATCGGCGTCGGCCACGCGTTCAGTTTCCTCTACCGCCGCATCTGGCCCGGCGGCACGGTGCCGAGCCTGCCGATCATGGTGAATACTTATTATCCGCCGAATCAGCCGACGCCCAAGCGCTGCTACGCGCTCGGGCAGGCGATCCGCCGAGGCATCGAGTCCTGGGACAAGCCCGCGCGCGTCGTCATCATGGCGTCGGGCGGCTTGAGTCACGTCGTCATCGACGAGGAAATCGACAGGACAACGATCCAGGCTTTACTCCATAAAGACACGCGCGAGCTCTTCGCGCTGCCGCGCCCGAAACTTAAAGGCGGCACGTCGGAGATTCTCAATTGGGTCGCGCTCGCCGGCGCGATGGAGAGCGAGAAGATGGAGCTGATCGACTACATTACGACCTATCGCTCGCCCGCCGCCACCGGCTGCGGCATGGCTTTCGCCGTCTGGCGGTAAAGGATCGCCAATGCGGCCGCTGCGGTTTCTCGCCGCGCTGCTGCTCTTCGCCGCGCATGCGCTGGCTGCCGATAGCTGGCAGGCGGAGTGGGAGCGGACGAAGGCAGCGGCCGAAAAAGAAGGCGAACTCGCCTACTACACCCTCGGCGACGACTACAACTACATCAAAGAATTCGAGAGGCGCTTCCTTAGAATCAAAGTTAAAATCGTCCCCGGCCGCGGCGTCGAGCTTTTGTCGCGCATCATGGCGGAGCGGCGCGCCGGCAAGTATCTCGCCGATGTGGCGCACCTCGGCAATACGTCGCCGTACTCGCTCTATCAGGCGAAGGCGCTCCAGCCGATGCCGTCGGCGTTCATTCTGCCGGAAGTTAAGGACGAGTCGAAATGGTGGCAGGGAAGGCACCACTACGCCGATCCAGACCGGCGATACATTTTTGTCGCCGTCGGAAGTGTCTCGAGCAATATCGTTGCATGCAATACCAATGACGTGAATCCCGACGAGATGAATTCCTACTGGGACATTTTGGACAAATGGAAAGGCAAGATCGTCGCGATGGATCCGCGAGGCGGGGGCTACGGTCGCAGCGGCGCGCGCTTTGTCTATTACAATTCGCAGCTCGGACCGAACTATCTGCGACGATTGCTCACCGAATCGGGTGTGGCGCTGTCGCGCGAATACCGGCAGGCGATCAATTGGGTGGCGGCGAAGAAATATTCCATTCTGCTTTTCGGCAACGGCGACGATATATTGCAGGCGAAAGCGCAGGGGCTGGCGATTAACGTGGTCGACACCAGCCTCTGGAAAGAGGGTGCCGCGCTCGAGCCCGGCTCGTTCACGTTTGCCTGGGTCGACAAATCGCCGCACCCCGCGGCGTCGAAAGTATTCATTAACTGGCTGTTGTCGCGGGACGGGCAGATCGAGATTCAAAAAGAAGGGGAGTCGAACGACTCTCTTCGCATCGACATCCCTAAGACCGACGTGAAGCCATACATGCGCCGACGTGACGGCGGGAAATATGTCGTCACGTGGGCCCCTGAAGTGATGGACACCGATCCTCTGATGAAGCTCGTGAATCAGGCGGTGGGTCAAGGAAAATAGCGAGGTCGTCTTATGCTGACGCCACAAGAAAACGAAAGACTCACGCAGATCGGCGCCGAAACGCCGATGGGACGGCTGCTTCGGTGCTACTGGTATCCGATCGCCGCGGCGTCTGAATTGATGCGCCATCCGACTAAGCAGGTGCGGATTTTGGGCGAGGATCTCGTCCTCTACCGTGACGGGCGCGGCAAGCTCGGACTCATCGGCGCGTACTGCGCGCACCGTCGCGCGGGAATGGTTTACGGCATTCCGGAGTCCGATGGCCTTCGCTGCCCGTATCACGGCTGGAAGTACGACGCCGATGGGCGCTGCACCGAGCAGCCGTTTGAGGAAACCGTGCGACCGGACAAAAAGCTAAAGGAAAACATTAAATTGCCATCATATCCAGTCGAGGAGCTCGGCGGGCTCATCTTCGGCTATCTCGGCAGGCAGCCGGCGCCGCTGCTGCCGCGCTGGGACCTGCTCGTGGAGGAGAACGCCTGGCGCGAAGTCGGCTACACGACGACGGGCTGCAACTGGCTACAATCGGCGGAGAACATCCTCGACCCGGTTCACGTCGAATGGCTGCACGGCGTCTTCCGCAATTTCGCCGCCGACCGAACCGGCAGGCACGAGCGAAGGCGCAAGCGCATCCGGCACGTGAAGATCGCCTTCGATCTCGCGAATTACGGCATCATCAAGCGGCGCATCCTGGAGCACGAGACCGAAGACTCCGACGACTGGAAGATCGGCCACTGGCTCGTCTTTCCCTGCACGCAAAAGGGTCCCGATATGCTGCGCTTTCGGGTACCCGTCGACGCGACCCATACCGCGCAATGGTATTATTCCGTCCATCCGCTGAGTGACGGCGAGCGGCAGACAGACGCGGCGATTCCGCTCTACGACATGCCGTCGCCGACGCTCGACGAGCACGGTCAGCCGCGCGTCGATCAGCTCGACGGCGACGTCGATCCGCAGGACAACGCGATCTTCGTCTCGCAGGAGCCGATTTGCGACCGCACGAAGGAAACGCTCGGGGAGTCCGACCGCGGCGTCGTCATGTACCGCCACCTGCTCGACCTCCAGATGAAGCTGGTCGAGGAGGGCCGGGACCCGATGAATGTTTTTCGCGACGCGGCGGCGAACGTCCGCCTCGATCTTCCGACCGAAAGCCGCGAGCGCTTTCTCACCGGCCGATTGGGGCCGCGGGCGCGGCAGTCGCGCCGCTATCGCTCGATTTTACGCGTGCCGGCATAAAATAGTTTCGAGTTTCGGGTTCAGGGTTTCGAGTGAAACACTGCCTTGTAACTTTCGGTTTTATTCTTTTCACGGCGAGTTTCGTGCTTGCCGCCGAATCGAAAGAAGGCGAGTGGGATCGGGCCGTCGCGGCTGCGAAAAAAGAAGGCAAGATAACCCTCTATCTCTACCAGGGCGAGGGCGTGCTCGAAGCGGTCGCGCAGACCTTCCAGAAAAAATTTCCCGAGATTGCAGTCACAACCATCATGGGCCGCGGCACCGAGTTCGGACCGCGCATCATGGCCGAGCGCAGGGCCGGCAAGTATCTCGCCGATGTCTACATCAGCGGCCCGACTACGCCCTACACGGTATTCTACCCCGCGAAGGCGATGGATCCCGTGCGCAGCGCATTGATTCTGTCCGAAGTCACCGACGAGTCGAAGTGGTGGCAGGGGAAGCATCACTACATCGATCCGGAGAATAAATACATCTTCTCGTTCGTCGCGAGCGTGGCCAACGGCTACGTCTCGTACAATTCGACTCTGGTGAATCCGCGCGAATTCATCTCCTACTGGGACCTACTACAGCCGAAATGGAAGGGAAAAATTCTGTCGAAGGATCCCAAGGTTTCGGGTAGCCAGCGGATTGCCATCCGTATTCTCTACTACACGCCGGGAGTGGGCGCGGAATTTTTGCGGCGTCTCTACGGCGATATGGACGTAACGCTCACGCAGGAGCTGCGCCAGTCGATCGACTGGCTCGCCAACGGCAACTTCTCGATCTGTTTTTTCTGCGGCAGCGGCGATATTCAGAAGGCGAAGCAGCAGGGCCTTCCGGTGGACGAGTTCCCCACGGCGCGCTGGAAAGAGCCGCCGGCCGTCTCGTCGGGCAACAGCGGCTCGGTCGTTCTAATGAACCAGGCGCCGCACCCTGGCGCGGCGAAAGTGTTCATCAACTGGCTGCTGTCGAAGGAAGGCCAGCTGGCATACCAGAAAATCGCCAACACGCCGAGCAACTCGGAAGAGTCGCTCCGCATCGACATACCGAAGGATATGGTCCGTGCGAACCTTCGCCGCTCCGAAGCCGTGAATTATTTGATGTCCGACAGGCCGGAATACATGGAGATGAAGCCGATCTACGACGTGCTCGACCGCGCGCTCGCCGAGCGAAAAAAATAATTTGGGGGCAATTATGGCTGGAACGAATGCGACGTTGTATCAGCGGACCAACCCTTACGACACATGGATCCAATCGACAGGCGTGCCGATTCACAAGGGATATTATATCGAGGACCTGCGCACGATAGAGCTGAGACGCTGGGACGCGCGCGACTGCGACGCGGCGTTTTTGCAGCTCGCGGGGCAGGAGGGCGTGACCGGCGCGTACGTGACGGAGATCGCCCCGGGAAAGACGCTGCCGCCGATGCGCATGGTTTTCGACGAGGCGGTTTACGTGCTCAAAGGCCGCGGCATCACGACGGTGTGGAACGACGGCGGACCTAAACGCGTCTTCGAGTGGCAGAGCCACAGCATGTTTATGATTCCCGGCACATGCCACTGGCAGGTGAGCAATCTTCAGGGCAACGACGTCGTCCGGCTGCTCCATTGCAATTATCTGCCGCTCGCGATGGCTGCCGTGCCGAACCCGGATTTTTTATTTAAGAATCCTATGACCGATTCGACCCGCCTCGCATCCGTCAACGGCGACGTCTATTCGGAAGCGAAGGTCGAATTTCTACCTGACGCCGGGCGCGGCGGCGAAGGCAGAAACATTTGGGTAGGAAATTTCTTTCCCGACATGCGGGCATGGGACCGGCTGGATACGTTCAAGCGCCGCGGCGCCGGCGGCCGCGTCGTCTGGGTCGGTTTTCCCGGCTCGCCGCTCTCCGGCCATATGTCGGTTTTTCCGGCGCGGACTTACAAAAAAGGCCACCGCCATGGGCCGGGGTACATGATCGTGATTCCTGCCGGCGAAGGCTATTCGATCATGTGGCCCGAAGGCGGCGAGAGGATCGTCATCCCCTGGCACGAGGCGAGCGCGTTCGTGCCGCCGAACCGCTGGTTCCACCAGCACTTCAACGTCGGCGGCGCGTCGGCGCGATATCTCGCCATCCATCCGCCGCGCGGCTTCAACGGCATCAGCGAGAAAGTCGAAGACCGCGCGCGCGACCAGATCGAATACCCCGACGAGGACCCGTCGATCCGCGCGCGTTTCGAGGGCGAGCTCGGCAAGCGCGGCCTCACGAGCCTCATGCCCGATGAGGCGTACCGAAACCGCAATTACGAGTGGAGCTATACGTAGCGGGCCTCATCCTTCTAAAGGGAGAAGGAACAAGAAGCGATCTGGAAAGGAACATGCTGCCTCGCTCGCTTGCGGGAGAGGTTGGGTGAGGGGCGTTACAGCACCGCGATTAATTCCACCTGAAACAACAGCCCGCCGCGGATCTCCGCCGTGAGCGCGTGGCGCGCCGGCCGGTTGTGCTCGTCGGGGAACATCTTGATCCACGCCTTGTTGATGGAGTCGCGGTTTTTCTCGTCCTTCAGAAACACGGTCATGTGCGCGATGTTGTCCGGCGTGCCGCCGGCGAGCTCCATGAACTTATGAATATTGCGGAATAGCACCTCCGCCTGCTCGTCGGGATTCTCCGGCACTTTGCCGGTCTCGGTGTTTTTGCCGGAGATCGCCGATGAGAACACCATGTTGCCGATCTTCGCGCCGTTCGGAATCGGCGCGCCGTGCGCCAGGCCGTGCATCTCGATGCTGGTTCGCTTCGCCATAAGGGCTCCTTTCGCTCGCAGAATGATTCTTGCGAGTTATATCATCCGGCGGCGATTGACAAGCCGAAAGCGATAATGTCTTAATCGACCTATGGCTGAAATCGTCTCCTGTCTCGCGATGTCGCATGCGCCGCAACTCATGCTCGACCCCGACCATTGGGGCTTGCTCAACACGCGCAGCTGGGACCCGCTGCCCGAGCGGCCGGAACTCGCGAAAGAGACGCTCGAGGTCAAATGGCAGAAGTGGCGCCGCTGCATGGCGGCGATCGAGCAGCTGCGCGGGATTCTCGCGAGCAAAGCGCCGGATACGGTGATCGTCGTGGGCGACGATCAGCACGAGAACCTCGTCGACGACAACATGCCGCCGTTCACGATATTCATCGGGAAAGAGGTCGAGGCGAGCACGAGCCTGCGCTACTTGAAGCAGCCTCCGACGGAGAATCGCGTTAAGTACAAAGTCGACGACGCGCTCGGCATCGCGCTTATCGACAAGCTGATGGAATCGGGCTTCGATCCGTCCTACTCGAAGAAGACGCGCTACGAAGGGGGTCTCGGCCACGCGTTCGCGCGCGTGCTCAAGTTTTTAAACCCCGATGTGCGCTACGCGATCCTGCCGATCATGGTGAATACGTATTATCCACCCGCGCCTTCGCCAAAGCGCTGTATCGATTTCGGCAGAGCCCTCGCCGCGGCGATTCGCGCGTTTCCCGAGCCGCGCCGCGTCGCGATCGTCGGCTCCGGCGGCTTGAGCCATACGAGGATCGACGAGAAACTCGATGAGGGATTCATTCAGGCATTAAAGACGAACGATCAGAAATTTCTGGCCTCGATGCCGGCGCCGGTTCTGATCGAGGGAACTTCCGAAATCCGCAACTGGATAGTCACCGCCGCCGCGGCCGACCGGCCCGGCGCGATACTCGACTACCAGCCGCTCTACCGCACGATGAACGGCGTCGGCTGCGCGATGGGCTTCGCGGAGTGGCGCTGAGCGCTACGCGCTCACGCACTTCATGTCCGAGACCGAGCTTACCTTGACGCCGATCTTGTCCCAATTGTCACCGGCGTCGGCGCTGGCGTAGACCTCGCCGCCACGGAGCGCCGCATAGACCCGGTTCGGATCGCTCGGGTCGATGGCGATCGCCTCGGCGAAATCTTTGTTGATCTCCGACATCCTGCCGTTGAGCTTCTGCCATGATTTTCCGCCGTCTTTCGTGCGGATCACGACGGACTCGGCGCCGCTCGGCCGTTTTTTCCACGCGCCGGGCTGGCTCTTCGCGAGCGCGGAATAGATGACGGAAGGATTCTTAGGGTTCATCGCCAGCGGAACTGAATATTCCAGCGGGAAGTCCATCGCCGTCGGCTCCCAGCTCTCACCGCCGTCTCGGCTCCGATAGAGCGCGCGGCCGGGCGCGGTACCCTGGCGGTAATCGTGCCCGCCGGTCGCGATGAACAGCGACTTCGGGTCGCGCGGGTCGACGACGATCGTGTGCACGTCGGCGTCGAGGCCTTTATTCAGCAGCTTCCAGCTCTTGCCGCCGTCGGTGCTCTTCACCATGTAGCCGACCTGGAGCGCGGCGTACATCGTCTGCGGATTTTCCGGATCGATCGTGATGTCGCGCACGTGCGGCTCCACGGTGGAGACCGGATACACGACGGAAGCGACGTAAGGGATGTTCCAGATCGAGTCGATGCGCTCCCAATTCTTCGCGCCGTCGCGGCTGACGAAGATGTCGATCGGCTCCGTTCCGGCGTAAACGGTGTTCGGCTCGCGCGGCGCGATCGTTACGCAGCGCACCTTGCCCGGCCCGCGCTTGCCGTAGCACGGCTTCTTCCAGCTCTGGCCGGCGTCTTCGCTCACCCAGACCCCGTCGCCGCGTGTGCCGGCGAAGACGACATTCGGACGGGAAGGGGAGACGGCGATCTTCGGTACTTCCCAATCTTTCAGCCCGTGGTGCTCGGCGTTCCACGCGCGCCCGTCCTGACTTTTCAGAGTGACCACGCCTTCGCCCGTGGCGAGATAAATAAAAGAGGCCATAACGTCTCCTTCCTTCGATCAACTCCCTAGCACATCGCGCGGAAGCGCTACAAGCGTCCGCGCCTCAATACCCCAGCTCTTTGTCGACGACGTTTCTCAGCGGCGCTCCGGTCGTGAAGCGCCGCAGATTGTCGGCGAAGATCGGCAGCATGAGCTCCCATTTTTGCGCCGTCGCGCCGGCGGCGCGCGCGCTGATGATGACGTTCGGCAGAGTCCAAAGCTCCGACTCCGGCGGCAGCGGCTGCTTCGCGAACGCGTCGAGCGCCGCGCCTGCGATCCATTTCTCTTTAAGCGCGCGGACGAGCGCTTTCTCCTCGACGGCCTTGCCGCCGGTGAGATTGATGAAGTAAGCGCCCGGTTTCATCATGCGCAGCTCTTTTTCGCCGATCATTTTTTCGGTCGACGGAATCGACGCGAGCGAGAGCACGTTGAAATCCGACTGCTCGAGCAGCCGCGGCAGATATTCCGGTCCGCCGAGCTCGTCGACGAAAGGCGGCTTATCGCCCGCGGTGCGCTTGGTCGCGACGACACGCATATCGAGCGCCTTGGCCTTTTGCGCCAGCTCGCTGCCGACAGTGCCGAGGCCGACGATGCCGAGGGTCTTGCCGGCGACATCTTCAGGCTCCACGCGCTGCCATTTTTTCTCTTTTTGATTTTCCCAACATTCAGGCAGGCGCTTCGCCAGCACGAAGATACACGCGATCGCGAACTCGGAGAACGAGCGGCCGTGGATGCCTTTCGAGCCTGTTACCTGAATCGGCCGGCGCTTCACCTCGCGTGTAAGATATGCATTTGCGCCGCCGCGCGTGACGTGAAGCCAGCGGAGCTTTTGCATGTGAGCTAAAAGATTCTCGGGGACGGGGTCGTCGGTAAAAACACCGTCGATATCTTCCACGTTCCGCATCTCGCCGTCGTCCATCATGAAGTGCACGTGGGGAAAATCGCGGCGTAGGACCTGCATATCTTCGGCGGGAATCGGCACCCGTATCCAGATGCGGCATTTTTCCATGCGCTACAAAGATATAAAGCGCCGCGCGCACTTGTCAACGATCGCCTTTACAAGTGTCTTAGGCGTGTGTAGAAACAATTTCTATGGCGGGAGGGGAAACGATCGGCGCCGACGAGCCGGGACTCGCTCCGGACGAATTCATAGCCGCGATCTGGCAGGCGCGGCGCGATTACGTTAAGGCCGGGCGCATAAAACAGCCGCATCCGTGGCGCATCGCGGTCGGCACGGGCAAGGCGCCGCGGGCCGGCGTCGTCGAGTACATCAAGAACCGCTACTATTTTCTCGTCAACATCAATCGCAAGGACGCGCAGATCATCGCTAACTGCCCGTTTCCCGAAGCCCGCCGCATGCTTTTGCGAAAGTATATCGATGAAGAGGGGCAGGATGTCGTCGGGGGCGGGCTCGGAGCGCACTACGAGATGTGGCTGAAGGTTGCCGAGGCGCTCGGCGTCTCACGCGCAACGATGAACGGCTTCGCCGACGTTCTGCCGGTGTACCGCTTCACGGTCGACGCGGTCTTCGATTTCGCGAAGAATCGCAGCTGGATCGAAGGCGTCGCCGCGACTTACGCGACCGAAGGCGGCATGTGGAAGCGCTACACCCCCAAAGCAGAGCACGGGCGCGACGATTTCCTAGGCGAAGGCGAAGCGCTGAAGCGCTATTACGGCGTGCCGGAGACGGCGCTACAATTCTATCACGTCCATAGCGACGCCAACGACGAGCACGGCGACATCAATGAACAAATTCTAAAGCAGTTCTGCACCACCAGAGAGTTCCAGCGCAAAGCGCTGGAAGCCGCTCGCTTCCGCTGGGACAATCAGGAGACGCGCCACGACATCGCCTACCGATACTTCGCCGAGAACTCCTGAGCGCCTTTTGTTTAGCGCTTCGTTCATCTCTGCCGCGTTGTGCTTTTTCCTCTCGTCGCATGCCGTCGCGGCGGAAAGCTCCAAGCAGCTTCAACCGCTCAACGTGTCTTACGCGTCGATCACCGGCAGCCGCATTCCGCTCTGGATCGCGAAAGAGGCGGGGCTGTTCGAAAAGCACGGCCTCAACGTCAATCTTATCGTGATCGCCGCGGGCAACGCCGCGATAGGCGCGCTGATGGGCGGCGACGTCGACATCCTCGGCGCGCCGGGCACGACGACCGTGGTTTCGGCCGCGAAGGGCCTACCGGTCGCCGTTATCGGCACCTTCGGCGCCGGTGCTTGGAAGCTCGCCGCGCGGCCGTCGATCACGTCCGTCGAGCAGCTACGCGGCAAGGTCGTGGGTACGAGCCGCCCGGGAACGACGATCGACTTTTCTCTCCGCCGCGCTCTCCTCAAGCTCGGTCTCGTCCCGGGAAAAGACGTGCAAATTCTCCAGACCGGTCTCGCGGAATCGATCAAGAGAGTCATGATCATGCAGCAGGGAAATATCGACGCGACGCTCGTGAGCCCCGATAACCTGTACGAAGCGGAAACGCGCGGCATCAGGCTATCGGTTTTGGTCGACCTGAAAGACCTGGGGATCTACACGAGCGCGAGCGACCTTTCCGCGCGGCGCGAGTTCATCAAGAACAATCGCGCCAAGGTGCGCGCCTTTCTCGCCGCCTATTGCGAGGCGATCCGGCTGGGGAAGACGAACCGGACCGTCGCTCTCGCGAGCTTCCGCAAATACATGCGCGAGAGCGATCCGAAGCGCCTCGATGTGCTGTATAAAAATTACGTTGAGGATTTACTGCCGGAAAAACCCTACCCGATGGAAGAGGCGATCCAGGGCGACATCGACAACTTGACCCCGACGATCCCGGAGCTCCGCGGCAAGAGACCGGCTGACTTTATTGACAAGACTTTACTCGCGGAGCTCGAGGACGAAGGCTTCTTCGCGCGGCTCTACAAATAACTTCGCTGCGTGCACTATCGCAGGCTCCAGCGGTTCCCGGCGACCTGACGCGCGCAGAAAGCCCGCGCCGCGTCGACCGTGCGGGCGGTGCCGCCGATATCGGCGATTACATCGAAGCAGTGCTCGCGGCGGTGAAAGCGGTAGCTTTCCAGCGGGTCGAACTCGATGGTGTTTACGCCCGGACGCAGATAATAGACGCGCGCGCGGCCGACAATGTCGCCGTCGCTGCGCTCGCGGATTCGAAGCGTCGTCTGGCATTCGCCGCTCGCGTCGCTGCGAACGCGCACGCGCCACATACGCACGCGCTCGCCCTGCGCGATAGGATCGGGTGACATATCGAGATCGGAAATGGAAAGGCGGTGGGCGCCGCCGCAATATGCGTACCCTCCGCCGCCAGAGCCGCCTCCGCCGCCGGGTTGTTGAACAACGCAGCCGGCAAGCGCCGACGCGGCCACAATTCCGAGGAGTAAAACTCTTTTCATGGTGCCTTTCTCCCTACGAACCGATTTCGCCGAGCTTACGCATCGCGGCGCGCCGTGTCAATCCCGCAAGTTGACATAGCCGGAACGCTTCGTTAGGCTCGCGCGCATGCGACGCCACGCGAAAATTTTCGCCTTGCTGGCAATCGTAACGGTCTCCGCCGCCACTCGCGCCGTCGCCGCCGATAGGCTCGTCGGCATTCACTCCGCACGCGTGATCTCGCAGGCGATGCCGTGGGTTGCCGCCGAGGCGGGTCTATTCAAGAAATATAATCTCGACTTTCAGCTCGTTTACATCGCCTCATCGCCCGCGGTCACCGCCGCCATGCTGGGCGGCGACGCCGAGATCGCGCTCACCGGCGGCGAGGGCAACATCCGCGCCTATGTCCAGGGCGCGACCGACTTCATTTTCATCGGCGCGGTCAAGAACGTCTTCACTCACAGCATTCTCGCCGGAACGGTGGTGAAATCGCCGGAGGACCTGCGCGGGAAAAAAATCGGCATCAACCGCATCGGCAGCAACCCGCACTTCTTTACCGTCCAGGCGCTCAGGCAAAAAGGACTCGACCCCGTCAAGGACGTGCAATTGATCCAGTCCGGCGGCTCGCCGGAGACGCTGGCCGCGCTCGTCTCAGGCAACCTCGACGCCGCGTGCCTCAATCCGCCCTCCGACACGCTGGCGCTCGCGCAGGGCTTTCACTACGTCATCTACGGCCCCGACCAGAAGATTCCTTACGCCGCGACGGCGTTCGTCACGCGCAAGACGGTCCTTGCGAAGCGCGCGCCCGTAATCGGCGAATTCATGAAAGCGATGGCCGAGGCGTCGAAGATTCTGCACGAGGACCGCGAGTTCACCTATAAGGTGATGAGCAAATATCTGCGCGTCACCGACCGGAAGATACTTGACGCATCGTACAGCACGGAGATAAAGGCGCTCGAGAAGCGCCTCGACATCCGCCCCGAGGCATTGCAGTCGATTCTCGACGAGATCGCGAAGACCGACGCGCGCGCGAAGAGCATTAAGGCGGACGATCTCATCGACCGGCGCTATCTCAACGACTTTGCAAAGAGCGGCTTTTTTGACAAGCTCTGGGAAGGCAAGAGGTGATGCCATGGCGACTTTCCGCGAGCAGCTGACCGCCCGGCGCAACCAGAAGCACAGCAAGGATCATCCGTTCTTCAACAAATGGGCGGCGGGCGAGCTTACCAAAGAGCAGACCGCGCTCTATTGCCAGCAGCATTTTCATTTCGTCGGCGAATATCTCAACTGGATGGCATATCAGGCGTCCCAGATTCCGCACCGCGACGTCAAAACGTACCTCTTCGAGAACCTCGGCGACGAGGAAAATCCCGACGACCGCCACCTCGACATGCTGAAGGATTATGTCGTATCCGCCGGCCTGCCGCGCGAGAGCGTCGACGCTTCGCCCGTCCTCGTCGGCACCGAGGGACTGCAGAACTGGGGCTGGCGCATGATGTATCAAAAGCCCTGGCAAGCGACGCTCGCCGGCATGTTCATCGGTCTCGAATCGCAGTTCCTGGATATCTGCAAAAAGCTCGTGCCGGCGCTGCACAAGCACTACGGCTACAAGCCCGGGCAGCGCGAGATCCGCTTCTTCGAGGAGCACATCGGCGCGGACGAGATCCACGCCGGCAAAGGCTTCGCGATCGTCGAGAAATACTGCAATACGCCGGAGCTTCAGGAGATTGCGTTCAAGACGGTGGAAGAGGCGACGGTCCGGCGCTGGCGCTACATGAACAGCATCTACTGGTACGCGCTGCACGGAAAACTGGACGATACACCGGAAGGATGAAAATGCCAGAATATAGAAGATAGAACTGAGGAGTTAGAAGAAAGACTGAAAGACTTCCGGCTTCTAAATTCTAGATCTTAACTTCAAGATTCTTATCCACACCTTAGATTCCCTCGCCCAGTCCGCGCTGCGTGCCGTGCGACGGGCTGCGGTTCTCTTCGAGCGACTTCTGGAACTTCCGCGGAAGGGGCGGCTTGCGCGAAGTCATGAAGCGGACGAATTCCTCTTTCGCGGCGATCAGCATCCTGGCGTTGCTTTTTCTCTCCTCTCCGATGGTGGAAGCGGCGAGGCGATAGTCGTGCGCGGGAAAGACTTGTATCGAGTCGCCGAGCGCGGCGAGCTTCTTTAGACTCTCGAACTGCTTCTCGGCGTCGCCGCCGGGGAGATCGGTGCGTCCGCAGCCGCCGATCAACAGCGTGTCGCCGGTGAAAAGCCGCTCGCCGGCGAGCAGGCACATGCCGTCTTCCGTGTGGCCGGGCGTATGAATAACGCGGAGCTCGACCGTGCCGCAGCGAATCGCATCGCCGTCGTTCACTCTCAAGTCCACATACGGCGCGTCGGTCGCCGCGTGCATCACGACTTTCAAATCCGCGCTGTCGCGCAGCATCTTGCAGGCCGAGACGTGGTCGGCATGCGTATGCGTGTCGACCGCGTACACAAGCTTTGTGTCGAAAAACTCCGCGAGACCGAGATACTCCTCGATCTTCGCCTCTTCGGGGTCGATCACGAGCGCGACTTTGTCGCGCTTGCAGCCGAGAAAGTAGGAGAGACAGCCGCTCGAGCGGATCTGCTCGAAAATAATTTCCTGCCCGGCCATCAGACGCGGACGACGGTGCCTTTCTCGGGATTGTAGCGGTGTCGCTCGATCTGTTCGAGATCGTAGCTCAGGAACCGAAAGACCATCGCCGGGCCGTCGACCGCGTGCGTGGAATGGATATCGCCGGGCAGGTACGCATATGCGACGCCGGGAGAGAGACGGTGCAATTCTTTTTTCTGCACTGCGGCGCGTCCGGGCTCCTTGCCGTCGTCCGTGCGCTCATATAGCGTGATCTCCGTAACTCCTGAATACGCGCCGTAAACGACCCAGCAGGGGCCGTGGTCGTGCGGCGTGTTGCCGTGGCCCTGCTTGTGCACGTGGCCCATCTGGATGAAGCCGTTCTGCGGATCGCGGTAGAGCTCGCGCGAGGGCTTCCCATCGCGGAGAATCTCCGCCATCCACGGCTCCTCGGGAGCGGTCGATTTTAGCATTTTTTCCATCAGTGCCCGCACCTTGAAGGGGAGCTGAGGGTCTTTGCCGTCGCCCCACACCGCGCGCACCTCCGCGATGTACCGTTCGAAGGAATTGTCCTCATGACGCACGCTGATCGCCATGTTAGTTCTCCTTTGCTGTTCGTTTTACCACTTTCGCCGCGGCGTAGTCCAGCCGTTCGTTGACACCCGGCCGCGGCGTTTGATACCCATAGAAAAATCGGGCGCGCCGCCCCGGGCGCCTAGCTATGGACTCCAAAGAGCTCCGCCGCGTCATGGGCCATTTCGCCACCGGCGTCACGATCGTGACGACCCGCGACGCGTCGGGAACCCCGTTCGGCCTCACCGCCAACGCCTTCGCCTCGCTCTCGCTCGATCCGCCGCTCGCGCTCGTCTGCGTCGACAAGGGTGCGTCTTGCTATTCCTGCTTCGCCGGCTCGGGACACTTCGCCGTGAACGTCCTCGCCGAACACCAGGAGGAGGTCTCGCGCCGCTTCGCGACCAAAAGCGCATCGAAGTTCGACGGTCTAAGCTGGCGCGCGAGCGAGCGCGGCCTCGCGCTCATCGACGGCGCGATCGGCCACATCGAATGCAAGATCGTCTACTCCTACGACGGCGGCGACCACACGATCTATGTCGGCGAAGTTCTTCACGCCACGGTCGCCGAGGACGGCAAGCCGCTGCTCTTTTACAAAGGGAAGTACCACAAGCTGCCCGAGTGAGGCGGCCGGCTTGAAGCGCGTCATCATTTCAATCCTCCGCCGTGTTCTCGGCGCGCTCATGGGTTTTTTGAGCGCCGGCGTGGTCTGCTTCGTCATCATCGTCGTCGCGATGGTCGTCTGCCGCTCGACGTTCGGCGTGCGCGAAATTCGCGGGGCGGTGCTCGCCGCCGCGGTGCTGGGCGCGGTCGCAGGATTCTTTATCCCGCGCGTAAACGCGCGGCTTCTCGATCCGTGGTTCAGTATTTTTGGCGAGCTGTAAAGAACTAAAAGAACGCCAGCGCGCGGATCTCGATGCTCTCGCGCTGCGGCGCGTCGGGCGGGCTCGTGGGATCGTCGAAGGCGGCGTGCGCGGTCCAACGCGCGCGGCCGTCCGTGGCCGAATCGAAGGTCTTAAAGACGATCGCCTCGTTCCGCCGCATATTCGGAAAGTAATACCAGCGGTGCGCCGGGTTGTATGCGATGTGATAGATCTCGCCGACGCGGTCGGGATAGCGTCGCTCGGTCCGGATCATATCCTGCCTGGGCAGGCTGCGCGCGTCCGCGACCGCGAGCGGCGCGGTTACGACTGGATTTCGGATCGGGCGCCACGTCTGGATCACCGCGAAACGGCGCTTCAGTAGCTCCTCCGCCTCCGCAGGCAGGAGATCGCGCACGCGCTGGGGCCCCGACCATTCCGTGTAGTCGTTGTGCACGCGGCGCACCGGCTCGCGCACCTGCTTCTCCGCGCGCGTCGCGTCGTTCTCGGCGCGCAGCGTGTGGTCGAAAATAAAGACGCGCTTGGCGCCGCTCTGCTGCGCTATTAGCCGCTCCATCTCGGAATAGTACAATGCGCGGATCTCGTCCTCGTTATAAAAGTCGGTGACCTTCGTCTCATGGTCGACGAGCGTGAAGCCCTCGCGCTCGAGCGCCGGTGGCTCGCGCAGCAGACGCGCGTTGTGAATCGTCGCCGGCCGGTCCTCGTAGGTGCCCGTATGCACGGGCTTCGCCCCGTGCGCGGCAGAGTTGCTCACAGGCTTCTCGCCCGAGTCGACGATGTACATCAGGATCGTGTCGACGGATTCGGGCATATGCTGCTTTTCGGCTCGCGCCATTGCCTTCAGCCATAGCTCCAGGGAAGGGGAGTGTCAATGCGTTTAGCTTGACCGGGCCCGCTGTGTAAGACTATTTTTGAGTGGCAGCGGAGGAAGCATGACATATTCGACCGTGGCGGGCGATAAAATACTCCGGGTTTTCGCATGGGCATTTGTGTTAGCGGCTTTAATCTCCCGCCCGTGCGCCGCCCAGGTTCCGTCGCAATCAGGCGCGAGAACCGAGAAGATCACCATCGCCTATCCGAGCCGGGGAATCACGGTGTTGCCGCTGCGAGCCGCGCAGGTCAAAGGCTTTTTTAAAGCCGAGGGCCTCGAGCCGGAAATTATCCAGATGCGGGCCGCCGTCACCGTGACCGCATTGACGACCGGCGATATCGATTATGGCGCGCCGTTGGATTCGATCATCCGCGCATCGGCGCGAGGTCTGCCGCTGAAAGGTCTGATGTCTTTCGTGAATAAGCCCATGCACTATCTGGTGGCGCGCCCGGAATTCAACAGTGTGCGCGATCTGCGGGGCAAGACCCTGGCGATCAGCGCTTTCGGCAGCACCGAGCAATTCACTACTTTCGCGACGCTCAACGCACACGGACTCGATCCCGATAAGAAAGACGTCAAGGTCGTCGCGCTCGGGGAAAGTACGGTGCGGTTGGAGGCTCTGAAGAAAGGGCTCGTCGACGCGACCGTGATCTTGATCCCCTACGTCATCGTGGCCGAGAATCTCGGGTTTAAGATCCTCGCCAACGCCGGCGATTACCTGGAGCTGTCGACGCCGGGCCTTGGGACGAGCGACCGGCTGCTGCGTGAAAAGCCGGACCAAATCAAAAGAACGGTCCGGGCCGCCGCGCGCGGGCTCGCTTTTATTCGACAAAACCGCGACGAGACGCTGCGCATCATGATGGACTGGCTCGCGTTGGACAAGGAGACGGCCGCGCGGGCTTATCAGATGGGCCTCAAGGCCTACAGCGAAGACGGCAGTCCGAGCGAGAAAGGAGTGGCGGCCAGCGTTCGGTTGGAGCTGGAAAAAGCCGGGGTTAAAAAAGATATCCCGATGGCAAAAATTTTCGATCTCTCCATCCTTCAAGAAGTGAAAGGGGAGATTCGGAAATGACGCTGTAAAAAGATTGCTGTGCGATCAGTGTCGAATGACCGCGCGCGCCATATCCAACTACTTCCCCCGTGTCGTCGACATCGTACACTCGCCGAAATGGCGCTTGGCGATGCATTCGAGGCAGAGGCTGCCCTTCAACAAATGCTGCGCTGTGGTGACTTCGGCGAAGTCGTCAATCGGCCAGTTGCCGCAATTCTGACAGAAGTGCCACACCATGTTCTCTGCGGCCCGGCGGTACGTGATATCGGGGAATTTCGTCAACGGACTCCGCGAGCGGGGAGCATCGGTCATAGCAATTCGCATCCTTCCTACGTTCGACGGAAGAGAATGTTTACTCGCCGCGAGCGGCGGTTGGCCGCTGACGCTCTTCATCGCGCTGCCTGGGGGAGGAAGGCATCGTAAAGATTAGTCCGGCAGATATATAGCAATGTCGCGTCGCTGGCAAGGGGAACGTGGCAGGAGAGTCGCACGACGCCCGGCCGACCGATCCACAGAGTTCCATTCTGGACGCGATTGTTCCCGCGGATATCCAAATGGGATCAAACGGCATCTCCGATTGCGCACGGACGTGCGACTGAAGGCGAGACTTGAGGCGGCTTTCGCCGCCTGTTGAACCGGCGCGCGCGTGCCGCTATGGTCCGTCCGGGAGGCGATTATGCCATCGGCGAACATTCGCGGCGTCCACATCATTATAAAATCCTTCGATCGACGGAGGAATCAGAAATGAAGGACCTAACGATCGTCGTCGGCACCGTCGGCCAGAGCATCATGCGGAGCGAAGACAGCGGCCGGACCTGGATGCGCGTCGGGCCGCGCCGCGGTTTCGCTTACGAAGCCTCCGTGCGTACGATCGCGATGCATCCGCGCGAGCATAGCATTCTTTTCGCCGGCACGGAGCGAGGGCTCTATCGAAGCGAGGATGCGGGCGCTAATTGGCGCTACATCGATTCGGCGCTGAATCCGTATTACGTCTGGGCGCTCGCGATTGATCCCAAAAATCCCGACGTCATGTTCGCCGGCACCGGCACGCCTACGCCGGCGATGATTTTTCGCTCCAGGGACGGTGGCCGGAGCTGGGAGAAGCGCCCGGTGGAGGTCGCGGCGACCTGCGAGGCGGTCGGCACGCCGCGCGTCACCGGCATCGCCGTCGATCCGGTCGAGCCGAACAACGTCTGGGCCGGCCTCGAAGTCGACGGCGCGCGCCACAGCCGCGACAGCGGCGAGACCTGGAGCATCGTCAAGGCGACCGAGCGGCGCGATATTCACAACGTGGCGGTGACCGCGGGCCCGCCGCGCGCGGTCTTCATCGTCGTCAACCGCGAGATCTATGCGAGCACGGACAACGGCCAAACCTGGGAGCCGCGCGAGATGCAGAAGCGGCTTCCGTGGGATTATCCGAGAAAAGAGAACTATCTCCGTGCCGTCGCGGTCGACCCGGGAAATCCCAAGAGAATCTTTCTCGGATTCGGCGACTTCACGCCCGGGTCGTCGGGCGCGGTCGCCGCGAGCGAAGATTTGGGCAAAACTTGGAAGCTTCTGCCGCTGCCCGCCGAGCCGAATTCCTCCATGTGGACCTTCGGTACCAATTCGGACGATCCCCAAACGATCTTCGCCGCGAGCCGCTACGGCTATCTCTACCGAAGCGACGACGGTGGAGCCTCGTGGACCAAGCTCCGCCGCGAGCTGAGCGAGATCGCGGCGGTGTGCTGGGTGCGGAATTGAAAGAACGGTGTAAGCGGCGGTTCATAAGTCATTGTCCATGAATGACTCGAAGCTTGTATCGTCTAACTCGTCCAAACGACGGAAATGCGAAAACTCTTAGCAGGAGCGTTTCTAGTTATCTTTCTCCTCTCCGCTTGTACGGTGCGGCAAACCTCGGACTTCCAATGGGCGGATAAGCCGCCGTGGTGGATGACGCTCGACTTTACGCCGCGTCATTCGACGATACGCGGCATTCCCGTAGAGAAACTTGATCCAAATTGGCGCCGCGCCTCAGAGCTGTCGAAGGGTAAAATTCCTCCAGATGAACTCTACCCAGGCGGAATAGACCCGATGGATGCGGAGGATACTCATTTTTCGATTCGTGGTGATTTCAACAACGACGGGTTGCCGGATGTCGCTATTGTGGGGGTTTACGAATCGAAAGCGAGCGAGCGGGGAAATTTTATAATGATCCTGACGCAGGAGCCTTCCGGCGGATGGCGCAAGTCGTTCCTGGAATATGGATCAGAGAAGCCGGCATTCGCTGCACTTCGTATGAGAGACGATATTTTAGAATACTGGACCTGCATGGGCTGTGATGCAGTAAGCTTTTTAAGATGGTCGGGACGACTCAAAGAGTACATTTGGATACCTTCACAAGCCGGGAGGCATTTAAGTGAAACCGAAATTGAGCAACTCGAAAAAGGCCTTAGAGAAAATACCAGCGATGTTGAGGCGCTGAATCTTTTGGCCTGGGTTTACTGCATGTATCCGGAGTATCGCGGCAATTCGGTCTTACGAAACCGCGCTTTCACGTACGCGGAGAAAGCGTTGGCTTTGGAGGCGGTGGTATACTTCCCCGAAGCGTATGGTGCGGCGCTGTACGCTAACGGCAAATTGGCGGAAGGGGATGCCTGGTTCGACGACCTTACAACGAAACTGGAAGACGGTTTTGCACCATACTACCGCGAGACAAGAGAAACCTTGAGAGAGCTTTACTTGCCGAATCTCAAGTAGCACTTCATCTCCACTCCCGCAGCGTCTCTCTTCGTTCGTATTCCTTGATCAGCGCGTCGAAGAAGACGCGCGACGGATAGAAAAGGACGAGCATCGCGACGGCTGTGACGCAGAAAAGCCGCCACTGGTAGTCGTCCGCCTCGACGACGGCGAGCAGTACGCCGTAGAGCGCAAGCGAGGTTGCGAGGGCAAAGGCGTTGATCATCCGCGATCGGTAGAAGTGAACGAGCCGGGACGCCGCCATCTCGGTCGGCGACTCGCCGATCACGGGAACTTCGCGCGGGCGGCGCGCCGCGCTGAAGACCTGCTCGACGCTGTAGAAGCGCGACCGCGACCACAGGAGCAGCGCGGCGGTTCCGATTCCTATGCCCCAGATGATCTCGTCGAGATCGTCGAGGTACGGATAACTTTCCGTGAAGGGCGCGTGCTCGAAAATGCGCGACGGCAGCATGCCGGCGGCGGCGCACAACGCGAGCAGCACGCCCCAGAGCGCTAGCAGAAATACATGCGAATGCGCGAGCCGATTTTTGAACTCGGGCGAAAGCACGGTTCTATTTGATTACTACCTGCCGACGGTGAATGTAAACCGCCCTTCGGTTACGTGCGTGTCGACCGAGAGGGCGGTCCAGCGCACCTGATATTTGCCGGGAGGCAGGGGAGGGAGATCGACCTCGAGCCGCGTGCGCGAGGCGTCGATGCGCGGATCGTTCTTGTCCATGCGACGCTCGGCGGCGTCGTACACCTCGATCTTGCTGAACGCGCCCTCGATCTCACCGTCGAACCAGATCGTCACCTTCGCGGGTGCCGCGGCGACCGTCGAGCCCACGCGCGGATCGGCGCGGACGGGGAACGCATGCGGATAAGCGACCGCGGCGGCGAGCAGCACGAGCGCGACAACCGCTGCACGGGCGACAGGCAGCGCGCGGCGAGCAGGGAACAGACCCCCTGTTAGTTTCCGCCCTAGCAAGGGGGAAAAACAGAGGCGGTGCTTCTCCCGCAGGGTTTGCGTTCTCACACGCTTCCGCAAAATAACCTCACGCCTTCGTTAGACGATGGATATCAATTTTCATTTCTGCGTCGTGCCGATCGTGCCGAACGGCGTCCAGGTGAAAATATTCGGCCAGAGGTCGTCGAGAAAGACATGCACGAGGCTTCGGATGCCCGCGTTCGCGCCGGAGCGATTGTTCAGCGGGATCTGCGCGCCGAGGCCGAGCTCGACGTAACGCCCGACCCAGAGGAGCCCGGGATTGACGTACGCCGTCGTCGCGCCGCGGTCGGGGCCGTTCACGTTGGTCTCGAAGTTGAATTCGAGCAGCGGGAACATACGGTTGAACGGCGCGCCGATGCCGATGTCCTTCACGAACTGCTGGAGATACGGAATGCTGTACTGAAAGGCGAATCCGTAGCCGACGGTGGTGTTGAATTTTTCCTCTTCGCCGGCGAGCCGCCGGTTCGCCGGAATGCCGAACTCGACCGTGCCGGTGAGCGCGAGCGGTTTGAGATAATTCAACGCTTCGGGCAGGTCGCCGAACCCTTTACCGAAATAAAGCGCGGGAGAGATCGTCGTTACCTTCTCGGCGACTTTTTTCGCGCCCACGCCGCCCGGTTCGACGTTCAGGCCAGCGCTGAAAATCGCCTCGTGCGCAGGGCTCCGGAATGCGACGTATTTAAAGCCGATTTCGGGATTGGCGCCGCCGGCGATCTTGCGGCCGTCGCTCGGGTCGAGGAGCGCATATTCCCACTCGACGGAAATGGCGAAGTCGGGATGCAGTCGCTTGGATATCTCAAAGCCGAAGCCGGTCTCACGGCCTTCAGACGTGCGCGGCCCGCGGTTAATCGAGAGCAAGTCCATTTCGTCGGACGCGAACGGGTCTTCGACGGCGAGCGTGGACGGGATGAATCTCTGGCCGATAACCCCGTGCGCACGCGCCAGGGCGGCGTAAAAAAGAGGCAGAAACATAATCGATGCGAATACAGCGGCGATGCGTTTCATCGCTCCTCCTGAATGCATTTAAAAGGCTCCGGCGGGCCGGAGCCACGATCTGATCGTGCCTGCACGACTCGCGCGCGGCTAGCTGGATGAAGAATCTACGGCCGATCAGGCCGTGGGAGGAGCTCGGGGTGAAAACGGGGCTGAAGCCCGTGGCACGAGCGGTTGATCACGCCCAGGGGTGATGTATGCAACGGCTACCTGGGCGGCGGTCAAAACGGCGATTGACACCGCCGATAACTGGCAGCCCTGGGCAAGCGAATAAACGAGGCAATTCTGGGGAGTCTTATGCGGCTCGAAAACGTGATGGACCGAGTGCGGCGCGCTCGCGAGTATCAAGAACAAAAACGCCGACGCTGCTAGAAACGGCCGCGCGCGCGCTAAAAAGGAGCGGCTCACGCGGAAATGGTCGCATCAAAACCTGCAGCTTGTCAATGCAGAACAAAAATAAGGACGGACTTGGAGGGCTGACGATTTAGCCGCTCAAGGACGCCATCTGTATAACGTCTGATAAGATATATTATGTCAACTTTTCAAAGTTTGTTTTCAACGGGGAAGTCGACATCGTTCGGACACAAGAAATCGTCCCGCCCTATCGGGGCGACTAGCTACGCATTTTGTTTGTCAAATTATCGCTACTTGACGGCGTAAAGGCGGGTGCGGAGTTTCTCGGTGCGCCGGATATAGTCCCAGCCGGCACCGGAATTGGAGACGAGGCGATAGATGCCTTTTTCGCTGAGCGCTTGGTTGCTCATGTCGCTGCAGGTCGTGCGGTAGGCGTTCTCGATCCATTCCTTGTGATAGGCGCAGTTGCCGGACTTAAGGTTGCCGTTGTCTCCCGACTGCGGCTGGAAGAAGAGGCAATATCCGCAAACATAATCGAGGGCGGACTTCTTTGCGATCCTGCGCGCCATGTGTTCCTCTAAAAATACCGCCAGAGCCACCACTTTTCAAACCCGATCTTCGCCCAATAGATAAACGGCGAAGGCCCCCAGGTGCGGGCCTCGGTCGCGGCGAAGGGCGGCCAGCCCGAGGGATAGATCGTGCGGTTCATCGCGGCGCGCCCGGCGCCGTACGCGAGCAGTCATATCGTATGCAGGCGCAGGGGAGTCGGCTCTCCCCTGCCCGTGATCTCCGCTGTCAGGTTATGCGCGACGACGTCGGCTTCCTGATGCGCGACGACACCGGCTTTCGACGCCGGCATGTCGGCGCAATCGCCGATCGCGTAGACGTTGTCCCATTTCGTCGCGAGCGTATCGTAATCCACGCGGATGCCGGTCTCCGTGTCCGCAAGTCCCGAGTCGATCAGCGCGCGCGCGGGCCGGTGCGGCGGGATCATGAAGAGCAAATCGTACGCGAGCTTGTAGCCGTAGAGGCCGTTCACCGTTTTGCGCTCGGCATCGATCGATTGCACGACGAATTCATAGTGCTGCTTGATGCCGCGGCGGCGGCTCTCCGCGTCCATCCATACGACCGGGTCGCGCGCCTCGCCCGCGGGCTCGGCCTCGCGCGTGAAATATTCGATCGTGACACGGTCCCGCATACCGCGCCGCTTGAAGTAGCCGTCGAGCATCCACTGCGTCTCGTACGGCGCCGGCGGGCACCGATACGGCCCGAGCGGCACGCCGACGACGACGCGCCCGCCGTCGAATTCATCGAGCGCGCGCCGCGCCCGCATGGCGGCGTCGAGCTCCCACGCGTGGTGCGCGCCTTCGGCGTAGCCGGGAATCATATCGGGCCGCGTATCGAAGCCGAGCGCGACGATGAGATAGTCGTAGTGAACCTTATGCCCCACCAGCGCGACTTCCTGCCGCGCCGCGTCGATGCCGAGCACTTCGTCCTGGAGAATCTTGACGCCGTGGCGCTCGAGGCGGCGCAGGCGCCGCATGATCTGCTCGGGCTCGCGCTGTCCGACCAGGAGAAAGAGAAAGCCGGGCATGAACACATGCTCCGGACGCCGGTCGACGAGAATGACGTCGTGCCGGTCGCCGAGCGCGCGCGCGAGTTTGGTCGCCGCGACGACGCCGCCGCTGCCGCCGCCGAGGATCACGATCTGTTTGCGCTGGCCGGTCATGGCTAGAAGCTCAGATCCGAAGGAGGCTTGTTTTTGTTGTCCACCGGCTGATCGCCGTTCGAGCGGCGCGAGCGCTCTCGGGCGCGGAGCGAAAGGCCGCGCAGATTTCTCATCCGCTGTTCGCGCCAGCGGACCTGCTCCGCCTTGCCCTCCTCCGTGAGCTCGGCGCCGAAGCGCGATGTTGCGCGAAGAAAGCTCACGATCGCCGTGTCGGAAAAAGTTTTAAGGGCCTCGACAAAGCGCTCGCGCCACGCGGGAACGACGATGAGCAGCGCGATGATTGCGACGAAAATGATGAGGAAGAGAATCATCGCACGCGCGGCGGGTCAGCGCAGGAAAGTATCTTCCTGACGGAGCGCCTCGGCGGCGTCTTTGAGCGTCGTCTCGGAAGGCGCGCCTTCGCCGAGAATGCCGATCTGGCGGAGAAACTGGCCGATCTGCGCGTGGTCGCGCGGGCTCACCGGTGCGTAGGGCTTCGACGGATCGCCGATATCGACGCCGAAATGCTTCATCGCCGACTTCATCACCGGCGGCAGACCGTAGGCGGCCCACTTGCCGGGAAAGAGCGCGAAGCAACGCTGCCAGTATCGCGCCTGCTCCAAGTTCCCGGCGCGGAAAGCGCGGACCACCTGTGCGCCGATGCGCGTGCCTGGCGGCGGCATCGTCGCTCCGGAGCCGCCCATCATGAGCGTCGCGAGCAGCGGCTGCATCGTCGTGAAATAATGCCCGCGGCCGGCGAGGTCGATCTGCTCGATCAGCCGCGAGATCTTGGTGATGTCGCGCGAGCTCTCTTTGAAATAACGGATGTTCTGAATCTCGCTGATCTTGACGAACGCGTCCTGCGGCGGGTCGGCTCCGGGGCCAGGGTTGTGGTAGCAGACGACCGGCAGCGGACTGGCCGAAGCGACCTGCGTGTAGAATTCCATCAGCTCGGCGATCGTCGGCTGCCCGCCCCACGGTCGGAGCGGCATCAACACCTGAATGAAGTCGCCGCCGATGCTTGCGGCGTATTCCGCGAGCTCGATCACCTCGCGCGGCGACGGGCTCGACGCGCCGAGCAGCACGGGCTTGCGCTTGGCGACCATCTCGGTCGCGACCCGGAGCAGTTCTTTCCGCTCCTGGCGCGAGAGCATGGTGTACTCCGCGGCCTCGACCGCCGCGATCGATACTGCGTCGCAATCGGCGACGAGAAAGTCGATCTCTTTTTCGAGCGCCTTGAAGTCGACGCGCTCGTCCTCGCCGAAGGGCGTGAGACACGCGCCGATAATCCCTTTGACCGGCTGCTGTGCTGGCATGGGTTAGTTCAGGACTTCGGCGACGATACGCGCGTGGCCGGCGTCGCTGCCTTTGACGCGCAGCGGCAGCGCCATGATGCGGGTCTTGCGCCCGACGATGCGGCCGATGTTGGCGACGTTCTCGGCGATGAGAACGCCGTTGCCGAGCAGCGTTTTGTGCACCGGGAAATCGAACCCCTTCGATCTCAGCGGCGTCGGCAGATCGACGGTGATGCAGTCGATGCCGAAGAGCTTGACTCCCTTTTTGACCAGCCACTCGGCGGCGTCGACCGATAAATACGGATGGAGATTGTAGTCTGGACTTTCGAATTTCTCGTCCCAGCCGGTGTGCAGCATGACGATATCGCCGCGATTGACTGCGACGCCGGATTTCTCCAGATCGGCGGCCGTTACCTCTTCGCCGCCTTGTTTCCTGACCGAGATCGCCGCGCCGGGGCCGATGAAGCTCTCCAGCGGCAGTTCCTCGATGGATTTCCCGTTCGGCACGATGTGCACCGGCGCGTCGACGTGAGTGCCGGCATGACACGGCAGCGACAGCTCGGTGACGTTCAGCGGATGGCCTTTGCCGAGATCGAAGAATTTTTTCACGCGCACTTCGGGCAGCACCGGAATCTTCGGCATGCCGTCGTAAATCACGCGCGAGAGATCGACCATTTCCATAAAGCGTCCTTACTTGCCGTTGCGCCAGGCGGCGTAAATCGGATCCTTGTCGACGAAGGCGCGCTGGATGCCGTCGTAAGCGAGCCAGAACTGGTCGAGCGTTTTCTGCACCGCGTGCCGCACCTGGCTCTGCTGGAAATCCGTCGTGGCGTAGCGCTCGACGGCGAGCGGCCCTACTTTCATGTGCTCCTCGTCGACGCCCATGTGCAGCGTCCAGTAGCGGATGTCTTCCGACTCACGCTTGAAGCCGTAGTGCTTTGTGAGGCCGTTTACGATCCGCGTCATCCGCTCGCTCGCGGTGCCTTCGAGGCAAAACCCCTGGCCGGCGTAGAGCTCGAGCCAGGTGCGCTGGTACATCAACAATTCGCGCCAGTCTAGAAACGCCTCGGTCTCTGGCAGCGGCTTGACGGCATCGAGCTGCTCGCGCGTGTAGCCGCACGCGAGCGCGAAGCGGATGTAGAGTCCCTTGTGGCTGTCGGTGCCGGTGATCTCGCCGGTGCCCTCTTCGACGACGTTGTCGATCCACATGCGCTCGAGCTCCGCGTCTTCAGGGCAGCGGCCGAGCATCGCGGCGATCGGCTTGGGAAACGGCTTTGGAAAGAAAAGATAGAACTGCCCCACGAATCCCATCAGCGCATCGCGATCGAGCTCGCCGCGCTCGACCATGCCGATGACGGGATGGTCTTTGGAATGTTTCTTCCGCACCATGTCGTGCAACTCTTTGACGAAGGCTTGGCTTGAAAGCGGCATATGTTCTCCTCCGCGGACGGCTTGGTTACCACATATCACATGGTGACACCGAGGCAAACGTCGGTTGCCCCAGCGATCGCGTTACTTCTTAGCTGCGATGGTGAAGACGCCCGCACTGGTAGCGCAGACGATGGGCGAGGCGATACTACAGACGCGAATCTGCGCATTGTTGCCGGCGGGCTTTTTGACCTTCCACTTTTAAATGCCGTCATTCGGGGTCTTCTTGATGATCGTCTTCCACGTCCCGTTTTGAAGGAGTTCGATTTTGACGCTTCCTGTGATTCCGCTGCTGTATCACTGGATAATTTGGCTCGTCCCTATGCGCAAAGTCTCTCCACCGTTGGACGAGATCAGTGAGATGCCGCGTTGTCGACGCCTTGACGGGCTGCACAGCGTGAAACTTCGCCGCGCTGTCCCAGCTTCACTGGAAGGTCGAGCCGTCTTCGGCGAACTATCGAACACGCTGGAGTGCTGTCAGATGCCGTCGCCCTGCTTTCGGCGGCAAGGCTTGCGCCTGGAAGCAACAAGGCCAAAACACAAATATCAGCTTCAGCGCCCAGGCGCGCTCTTCGACATTGCCATTCCGCTTTCCGGGCGAATGTGACCCGACCGGACAATTGCTTACTGCCATGTGGACCCTCCCCGGTGGAGCCGGTGGTGCTAGTGAAACTTCGGGTTGCTTATCACAAATGGTTTAGGGAAATCGAGGGGCAAAACGTGACACGAAGGGTTAAAAGAAGGAAAAACGTTACGATTCGAAGCCGATCGAGAACATCCGCTCCAGGTCGTGCCGGGAGTAGACGCGAAAGGCGATCAGCGACTCGGATTTCTCGATGCCCTCGATCCTGCGAATGTCACGCGTTACGACCTCGGCAAGCCGCTCGTCGTCCTTCACCCGCACGATCGCGGCGAGATCATATCGGCCGGCGACCGAATAAACTTCGGTTACGCCGTCGAGATCCGCGATACGCTCGGCGACGTCGTTCACCTTGTCCCTATGGGTGTTGAGCAGGACGATCGCGGTCATCATGGCAACCCCTCCCGACGAATTGAGTTCACCATATCGGCGGATGCAAGACTGTCAAGACGCTTGGGCCGGCTATTTCCCCGTCGGCAAAGGGATGCGAAAGCCTTCCTTTTTGAGAGCCGCGCGTATCTGCTCGATATGTCCCCTTCCCGTCGTCTCTATTACGAACCGGATCTCCGTCTCGCCGATGGCGACATCGGCGAATCCGCGTCCGTGCTCCGCGCTCAGGACGTTGGCGCCCTGCGCCGCGACGCATGCGGCGAGCCGTGCGAGCGACCCGGGACGATCGGGGAGAATCACCGATATCTCCGCTAGGCGGCCGTCTTCGACCAAGCCTCTCTCGATGATGCGGGAAACGAGATTGACGTCGATGTTGCCGCCCGAAATCACCAAGACGACGTTTTTCCCGGGTAGGGATATTTTCTTATGTACGAGCGCCGCGAGGCTCACGGCGGCGGCGCCCTCGGCGACCGTCTTCTCGATCTCCAATAACTGCAGCACGGCTTGAGCGATTTCGCCTTCGCTGACAGTCACGATCTCGTCAACATTGCGGCGCGCGATCTCGAACGGTATCGCGCCGACCGCGCGCACCGAGATGCCGTCCGCGATCGTCGTCGCCGGCGGAACCTGCACCGGCCGGCCGTTTTCCAGCGCCGCCCGCATCGACGGAACGCGCTCGCACTGCACGCCGATTATCCGGATTTCAGGATGCAATGCTTTCAGCGCGACCGCGATGCCGGCGATAAGACCTCCTCCGCCGACCGGGACGACGACTGCATCGAGATCAGGACTCTGCTCGTGCAACTCGAGCCCGACCGTCCCCTGCCCTGCGACGATCAGTTCATCGTCGAACGGATGGATATAAGCAAGATCGCGCTCGCGCGCGATTTTTTCCGCCTCGGCGAAGGCCGCGTCGTAGTCGGCGCCGAACAATCGCGCCTCGGCGCCGTACCCGCGCACCTGCGTGAGCTTGATGAGCGGGGCCTGCGTCGGCATCACCACCGTAGCATTGATGCCGAGCCGCTGCGTGTGGAACGCGACCGCCATACCGTGATTGCCGGCGCTCGCGGTGATAACGCCGCGCCTCCGCTCATCGGCGCTAAGTGTCGCGAGCTTGTTGAGCGCGCCGCGCTCCTTAAAGGAGCCCGTCACCTGCAGGTTCTCCAGCTTGAAAAAAACCCGCGCGCCGGTCATTCGGCTAATCGTCTCGGAAGCCGCGCAGGGAGATATGTAAATGCGGTCGCGAATGCGCTCGCGCGCACGCTGAATGTCCTGCAGAACGATCATCGCTTTTCATCATAACCGGCCGACGCCGGATTGGCTACAAAGGCGGCGCGGCGCATCAGGTATTTACATTTAGCGGATTAGGGTGTTTACCCGGTTGCTGTAAACGCAAGGGTGACTATCATGGGCCGACTTTTAGACAAGCGGGGCTCATGCATTCTCACCGCTCACGTCTCCTTCCCTTCCTGCACGCCGTCTGCATGGTGTTCGTCCTCTCCTATATTTTTTTCGACGTGCTCGATCTCGACGGGTCCAACCTATCGGCGGTCTTGAATCCGACCGAGCGCGCGGTGATTGCGGCGGAGACGCCCGCCGAAGCAGAAGCCCCGCATCGCCCCGCGCGCGCGGATTTGTGGGACGCAGCGCTTATCGCTCCCGGGCCGACAGCTCTCTGGGCCCAGCCCCAGAATTCGGACAAACTCCCGTCTTCTCCTCTCATCTCCGCGCGCGCGCACGGCTATCGTGTCGGCCTGCCGCGCGACGCCATTCCGGACTGACTCCTTCCGATTGGTCTCGTTGGATTCGCTTACAATTCGACCGATTGCAAAGGAGGCATCATGAAGACCAAGAGATACGTTAGGCTAGTTTTGTCGTTGGCGATGATCGCAGCGACCGCGACGATCGTCGCGGCCGACGCGCCCAACTATGGCGTGCGCGCGGTGCGAATCACGTCCCTCTGCACGGCGGGTTTCCCGGGAACTCCGGGGCTGCCGGAAGTGCCGCCGCCGGCCACGGTGGCTGATCCCAATTGCCCGACCGTCCCGACGCTCGCGGCGAGCCCGAGCGGACGCTGGAGCGTCGACATCAGCTGGTTCGATCCGTCGACACAAAAGTTCTATATGGCCGATCGCAATAACTTCAGCGTCGATATCGTGGACACGAACAGCGATACGATAATCGGCGCGGCGAGCGGCTTCGTCGGCATCCAACCGGGCTCAAATACCTCGGGACCGAATGGCGTCCTGACGACGAGCTCCCCGCGCCAGCTCTGGGCGGGAGACGGCGATGGCACGGTAAAGATTTACCCGCTCAACGCGAACGGCGTGCCCACCACGACCGTTCCGACCGTAGTGAATGCCGGCGGCGTCAAGAGAGCCGACGAGATGGCCTTCGATCCCGACGACCATGTGGTGCTCGTTGCGTGGGACGACGACGCCGATCTGTTCGTGGCTTTCATCTCTGTCTCTTCCACACCCACCGTTCTCGGCAAGATCCAAATTCCGGAGGCGCTCGGCTGCGGCATCGAGCAGCCGGTCTATAACCATTCCACTAATCGATTCTATCTTGCCATTCCTTGCACGAGTGCAATCAACGCCGCGAACCACAACACTTCCGTACATGCCAGCGGCGAGATCGCCGTTATCAATCCGCATACGATGCTAATCGAGAACGTCTTGCCGGTCGACGGCACAAACTGCTTTCCCCACGGACTAACCCTTGGGCCGCGTCAGAATTTGCTCCTGGGTTGCAGTGGAGATGCGCCGGCCGGTACGCAGATGAAGTCGATCATCATGAAAGCAACTACCGGCGCTATCCTGCAAACCTTTACGCAGCTCGGCGGCTCGGATGAGGTCTGGTACAACATCGGGGACAATCACTACTATCTCGCGATGTCGAGCTGGACTACGACGGGCCTGACCGGCGGACCGGCCAAACCGAGTCTCGGGATCATCAATGCCGGAACCGCCGACACCGGCCCCGGCGCGCCGACTTTTGTGCAGAACATTCTGACGACGCGCACTTCGCATTCGGTCGCGGCCGTTTATGCCCAACAATGCGACAACGGCGACGATAACGGGAATGAAAACAGCAACGAACATAGTAAGAGCAGCCACCGTGCCGACAACGGCAATCACTTCGGAGAGGACTGCAGAATCGTTCGCAACCGGGTCTACGTGCCGCTGACGACGACGAACGCGCCGTTTACGGCAACCAATCCGCCGGAGTCGGGAGGCTTCGGTGTTTACGGACAGATTCCATAGTGTTTACAAGAACTTCTAAAGCGAAATGAAAGCGGCGGAGGCGGTCGCAAATACCGCCTCCGCCATCGCTTTTATAGCGCAAACCGGTAGTAAAACGCTGATTTGCCGTTAGTTGAATTGCGTCCTATGACATTGTAGCCTTGCGGGACATGTCTTCAGCCGCCGCATATTTCTGCATCGCTGCGGTCATAACTGCTATCTTCGCCACAGTAATCCCGGCGCAGGCCGCCGATCCGCGCGGGCGTGCTTCGACCGAGATAGCCGAGCGCATGAAGACATCGCGCGAAGGCTACGAGCGGCTTCTCGCCGCCTACGAGGAGCAGTTGAAAATCCAGATCGCCGAGTACGCGCGCAGGAAAAAGCTCTACCAGGACGGGGAGCTTGCCGAGGTATATGTCAGGATGGCAGTGCGGGACGTAGTCAGGACACGGACGAATATTACCGAAATCCAGCGGTGGATACTCGAAGACGACCTCGCGTTGACGGAAGCCGTGGCTCGGACCGCGCCGCCGCTCGGCAAGGGGGGCTACGAAGACAGCGCCTTGCTCGTACGCTACAACGGCCAGACCGCTTGGTCGGTCAGCGATGCCGGAAAGATCGAGAGTTTTTTCCTGGCGCGTTTCGGCCGCGCGCTGCCCGTCAGCGCCCGCGGTCAGACGGCCGCGCACGACCGCATGGGCTTCGACCATCACAACGCAATGGACGTGGCCCTTTATCCGGACAGCGAGGAGGGCCGCGCGGTGATGCAGTATCTCAAGCAATCCGGCATCCCGTTCATCGCCTTCCGCGGCAAAATCGCCGGATCGGCGACGGGCGCGCACATTCACATCGGCAAGCCGTCGCTCCGCCTCGCTTCGCCGCGCTGAAAAATTTTTCAGCTTTGATTCGCCGGTCCGCCCGGAAGATTGAACGCCTCAAACCCGGCTCAAAAGCGCCCTTCCTGTTCCAACTTTTTGACAAATCTGTCGTCCACGAGATTTTCCGCCTTTAAGGCGCGAATCTTCTCGTTTGTGGTTCCGATGACTTGAATGGCGTTACGTATGCCTTCGATCGTCGGATAGATCCGCCGCTGATAAAGCGTCAGCATCCCCTCGTAGCCTTCCAGCGCGTCTTCGGTTCGCGGTAAACGCAGGCCACGGGCCAGGCTCTTCATCACCGCGGCCTTGTTGGCGGGATCCATCGCAAAGACAACACCGTCGCTCAGCGCCCTGACGAACCGCTCCCCGACTTCCGGCGCGGCGTTGATGAAACTGCGTCGTGCGATAACGCCGGTGTTCTGGTACGGCACCGGCAGCTTCGATAAATCGGCGAGGATGCGGAATCCCTGGCGCTCCATTTTTGTCGCGTAGGTATACGTCAAATAGGTGCCGTCGATGACGTGGGACGAAAGCGCCTGCGTCAGTACGGTAAAATCTCCCAGAACCCGAAAGTTGATGTTGTCCCGCTTGGGATCGAGCCCCCAATGATTGAGCGTCAGCATCGTCAGCACCCACACGCCGCCGCCGATGCTCTGCACGCCGAGAGTTTTATTTTTCAAATCGGCCGGGGTCTTGATCGATGCGTCCGCCACGAATGCGCCGTTGAGCTTATTGATCAAACCGGCGATGAAGACCGCGTCCAATCCTCCCGCCACCGCGCCGAGGGTCGCGCCGGTCGGTGAGCCTGTGTAGAACTGCGCATCGCCTGACACAAGGGCGGAAATCGCCAGCGAACCGCTGGAGACATAGACATGTTTTACGTCCAGCCCATGTTTACGGAATAGCCCTTGGTCTTCGGCGACGAAAATCGCCGCCTCTTTCTCGCTGAAACTGGCGAAGGCGGTGACGACTTTGGGAAGCGAGTCGGCCGCGTGCGAGCTGGAAGCGGCCAATAAATAAACCAATACGCCGGCGATGAACAAAAGATTTTTCATCCTGAGAAATCTCCTCCTATCGCCTCTTGCGACAATTTCGCGTCCCTGTCCATACCAGCATGGAAAGCTATTAAGCAAATCCCGGTTTTTAACTTCGCGAGAATTCCTGGTTGGCTGTTCCATGTTGTTCCATAGCGTCAGGAAAAAAGCGTGGGAACAAATTCGAGGACGCGCTGCTTGCGTCGGTTTGCCGGCCCGGGTACTCTTGCGCCATAGGTCGCCACAATGTTTAAGCACGCCTCTGATAAGATAGCGTATCTGCAAAAACCTAACTTCAATATCGCTCGTCACAATTATGCGCTGAGCGCATTCGCATCCGCGAACGGGCGCGCTATCAAGTCAATGTTCTTCGGTTACGGCCCTGCATTTGGTTCATGGCCAAGAAGGTTCTGATAGCCGGCGCCGGAATCGGCGGCCTCACGGCGGCCTCCTGCCTCATGAAGGCGGGTTACGACGTCGAGGTCTACGAGCAGGCGCCGCGACTTAGCGAGATCGGCGCGGGCATACAGCTCAGCGCCAACGCGATGCATGTTCTCAACCATCTTGGCCTTGGTGAAGCCATTGATAAACTTTCGGTCCGTCCCGGCGCTTATGTCTTTCGCCTGTACGATACCGGCGAGATCATCGGTCAATTTCCTCTCGCCGACGAGCACGAGAAGCTCAACGGGGCGCCTTACAACCAGCTTCACCGGGGCGACCTCCACGATCTGCTCGCCGCGAAGGCGCGGGACTTCGACAGCGGAGTGGTGCGACTGAACCGCCGCGCCGTCGGTTTCGAGGAAACCGCGGGCGCCGTCGAGGTCTTCTTCGCCGACGGCTCGAAGGCCGCGGGCGACCTTCTCATCGGCGCGGACGGCGTCAAATCCGCCGTCCGCGCCCAGATCGCGGGCGCGGACCAGGCGACTTATACCGGCGACGGCGCGTGGCGTTTGACGCTGCCCTCGAGCCGCATGCCCGAGGGCTTCATGGGCCGGGTCATGTCGGTCTGGATGGGCCCCGGAGCACATGTCGTTTGTTATTATCTCAGAGGCGGCGACTTGCTGAATTTCGTCGGGCTCGTCGAGACCGACGAGGTGTCCGAAGAATCCTGGACGGCGAAATTTCCGTGGGAGCGGCTGAAGGCGGACTTCGCGGGCTGGCACGAAGACATCCAGGCGGTCATCGACAAGGCCGACAAAGACACGTGCTACCGTTGGTCGCTGTTCTACCGGCCGCCGATCAAGCAGTGGAGCACGCGCCGCGCGACTTTACTTGGCGATGCGGTCCACGCCACGCTGCCCTACCTCGCGCAGGGCGCCGCGATGGCAATCGAGGACGCCGCGGTATTGACTCGCGCTCTACAATCGACCGACTCCGTCGCCGACGCGCTACGTTTGTACGAACGCAACCGAATCGAGCGGACCTCGCGCATCGTCGCCGGGTCGAGCGCGAACCGCACGTTGTTTCACATGCGCGATCAGGAGAAACTTCGCCGGGAGTTCGCTGGCCGCGAAGAAGGCGCGGCGCGAAACGCGTGGCTCTATTCTTACAATCCGTTGACCGTCAAGCTTACATGACGGTGGCGGCGTCACGGTCTCCGGTCTCTGGCGCGCCCGGAGGGATTTGAACCCCCAACCCTCAGATCCGAAGTCTGATGCTCTGTCCAGTTGAGCTACGGGCGCTCCGTCCCCTACTTTAACTCTTCTTCGGTTATTTTTGCAGACGCCACGGAAGCGTGCATATTGGTGTCGCTGTCGGCCGATTTCACGGTCTGTGTCGCTGCGCCGTTTTTCTTGCACGGGTCGGCGGCGGCAAAGCCGGCGCCGTAGCCGGCGACCTGAAAGAGAATTCCTAGGACCGGGCTTCCGATCGCGCTCGCCGCGATGAAGCCTACGACGCTGCCGACCGTTCCGCCCGCGCGGCCGCGGTTCAGCCACGTCGAGCACGGCGGCGGCTTCTTAGGCTCGCCGGAATTCAACTCGGCGTAATATTCCGGCGAGCCCGGACGCGGTCCCAATCCCTTGCGCCCCGTCGTCGTCGAGCATCCGGCCGCCCAGACGAGACAGAACAACGTGCCTACGGCCGCTATTTTCTTCCCCACCTTCACCGCACCCACGCGCCAGCCGCTATCAGAATTTCACGACGCGCATGCCTTTGTCGCCGAAAAATCTCTCGAGATCTTTCGGAATGTCGCGGTCCGTGATCAGGAGCGAGCGCTCGGGCAGATAATACCCCGAGACCGCGAGCGAGAGTTTTTCCTTCGCCCGATCGTTGGCGGCGAAGCGCTGCTCGCGGTAAGCGGCGGACTCGCCGAGCGCGGCCAACAGCCGGCCCACGAGGTCGCGCGAGGACAATTTCCCCATATCGAGCTCGATGACGCGGAGACCGTCTGTCTGCTCCAGCGGCTTGGTCATATCCTCGCCCAGCGTCCGGAAGGAGAGCGCGACTTTCTTGCCGCCGTACTCGAACATCCGATCGGCCTTGGTATCCATGCGGATGCCGTCGCGCAGCATGACGGAAACCGAAGCGCCGCTCGTCGCGGCGATGCCGTAGTCTGCCAGCAGGGCGTCGACCAAGGCCGGTCCGTTGTTCGGCCACTTCTCGACGCGAAAGGACTTGTTCGCGTCGACGGCCGGCTGTGCCGCCGCGGCAGTCGGGGTGTTCGCGCGCGGCAGCAGGACTTCCTTGAGGTTCATGCCCTTCGTCGAAAGATAATCTTTCAAATAATCCGGTGTCTGACTCGGCGCGTCGCTGAGGCTTACCACCATCACCTGCGCCATTGCGGCGCCGTCATCCGGCGCGGTAACCATCCATTCGCCTTTCACTTGCACCGCGACGCCGCTGTCCTGTATCACCACCGGCTGATTGGACGGCATGCTCTGAAATCCGAGCTTCGCCAGCAGGCCGGCGACAGCCTCGTGGAGCGTCGCGCCCTTTTTCACAGAGACGACCGGAAGATTCGGAGCATCGGCTTCCATCCGCGCTCTGAGAGCGGCATTGATTCGATTCTGCACATCGAGAATCGCGCGCTGGCCGCCCGGCGACTGGACGATCGGATAGGTTTTCCGGTCAATGTGCACTGTGCCTTCCTTCAGCTTCACCATCTCTTCGCCGTCGAGCTGCGTCTGCCGCCCGAGGGCGCTCATCACGGATTGTAGAACCTCGAGATTTTCCTGCGCGCTGATTTTCCTGCCGTAGTCGACGCCGAGAGGCCGCTCTGCGGGCATGGCGACCGCCTGCGCGGCCGGCATCGCTCCGGCTCCCGTGGGAATCCGCAGTTTTTCGCCGACCAACAGCACGTCCCAGTTTTTCTTTTGCGGGTTCAGCGCCTTCGTGCGCTCGACCGCGGCTTTGATCTCCGCCTGCGGGACCTTGACCTGGTCGCGCAGGATTTTGACGAGCTGATCGCCGGTTTTGACTTCGTATAGGATTGTCCCCGCGTCCTTGTCGGAGGCGACAGCCGGTGCGGGCGGCGCCGCGCCGGCCGCGGTTTTCAACCCGAGCACCTCGTCGGGCTGGACCGGAATGAAAAGCGTGTCTCCGACCTGCAGCACGTCGGCTTTCTTTAGACCCGGGTTGAGCTGCGTCATCAGAAACACGTAGCGCGCGAAGCGTTTGTCTGAGAGGCCTTTCTCGACGACGAGAATACGCCACAGCGTATCGCGCGGCTTGACGACGCGCTCCTCGCCTGCGACGGATTGGCCCTGATAGTCCCGGGTCTTTGGCGATCGGCGCATCTCGATCTGCTCCGCCTGCTCCTGCTTCTCTTGCGCCGCGACACTCATCGGCCATGCGGCGGTCGCCGCGGCCATAACAAGCGCCGCGACGCGGCGCGTAACCCCTATCTCACCTTCCATATCGTCCCTCCCGAACTGTCCTCCAGCACAATCCCTTTTGCGAAAAGCTCGGCGCGTATGCGGTCGGCCTCGCGCCAGTCTTTCTTAACCCGCGCCTGGTTCCGGCGCTCGATCCACTCTTCGATTTCCTTCCGTGAGATATTCTTTTTCGCTTTCAGCCAGCGCTCTTTCTTTCGTGCGAGGAACGCCGCCGGCGCCTCCTGCAACAGTCCCACCGTCGCCGCCGACTGTTTGAGCGCGGCCACGCGCGGAGCCAGCTCCGCGGCCCGGCCCTCGTCCATCAGGCGGTTGAGCGCGCGCACCTCGTCGAAGATGAGGGCCAGCGCGCGCGGCGTATTGAAGTCGTCATCCATTTCCTTGCGAAAGTCGTCGAGCAGCGCCGGATCCGCCGGAACCGTAGCCTTCTCGGGCGCCGCTTCGTCGAAGCGGGCGATCGTCTCGATGATGCGCTCGATGGCCTTCTCCGCCTCGTCGAGCCCCTGCTCCGAAAAATCCATCGGGCTGCGATAGTGGCTCGACAGCATGTAGTGCCTGAGCGCCGCCGGCTCATGACGCGCGAGAATATCGCGCACCGATAGAATATTGCCGAGCGACTTCGACATCTTTTCGTGGTTGATGTTGAGAAAGCCGTTGTGCATCCACACGCGGGCCAGCGGCAGATCGTACGCCGCTTCCGACTGGGCGATCTCGTTCTCGTGGTGCGGGAATATGAGATCGCGGCCGCCGCCGTGAATGTCGAACGGCTGGCCGAGATATTTCGTGCTCATCGCCGAGCACTCGATGTGCCACCCCGGTCTGCCCTTTCCCCACGGGCTGTCCCAGGCCGGCTCGCCGGGTTTGCTCGACTTCCACAAGGCGAAATCCATCGGCGCCTTTTTGCGCTCGTCGACCTCGACGCGGGCGCCGGCTTCGAGCTCGTCGATATTCTTTCGCGAAAGCTTGCCGTAGCCGGGAAAGCTCGCGACCGAGAAATACACGTCGCCGTCGACGCGGTAGGCGGCGCCCTTCTCCTCGAGGCGACGGATGAGCGCGACGATCTCGGCGATGTGCTCGGTCGCCTTGGGCTCGTGCGTCGGCGGCAGGAGGCCCAGCGCGCGGCTGTCGCCATGGAACTCCTCTATATATCTCCCGGCGATCTGCTCGGCCGTCGAGCGCTCGTCGCGCGCGCGCTGGATGATCTTGTCGTCCACGTCGGTAAAATTGCGCACGAAGTCGACGCGGTAGCCGAGGAACATTAGGTAACGATAGGCGACATCGAATGTCAGCAGGGAGCGCGCGTGTCCGATATGAGACGAATCGTAAACCGTGACGCCGCAGACGTAGATGCGAGCCTCACCCTCGTTCAGAGGCGCAAAGGTCTCCTTCTTCCCTGAAAGGGTGTTAAAAACCTGCAAGCTCATAGACTACCCGTCCTCATTGTACGGAATTTGGGGTCCTCTTTGCAAATTGATCGGATTTTTTGCAGGGATAATCCTCGCGGCGCTTGCGCGGGAAGACAAAAAAGCATAGACAAAAAAACTAATGAATTTCGCACCACCGCATCACGATTTGCGCGAATCGATCGCGGCGCTCGAGGCCGCGGACAAGCTCGTACGCGTTCGCCGCGCGATCAACAAGGATACCGAGCTGCATCCGCTGGTGCGCTGGCAGTTTCGCGGCTTGAAAGAAGATCAGCGCAAGGCGTTCTTGTTCGAGAACGTCGTCGATTCGAAAGGCCGCAAGTACGGCAGCCCTGTGCTCGTCGGAGGACTCGCGGCGTCGGCGGAAATTTATTGCATGGGTCTCAAGTGCGCTCCCGACGAAGTCGCCGATCGCTGGCTCTACGCGATGGATCATCCGATCCCGCCTGAGATCGTCGGCTACGGTCCGGTGATGGAAGAGATTCACTCCGGCGCCGAGCTTCTGAGCAAAGGCGGCTTCCACGAATTCCCGATCCCGATCTCGACACCGGGCTTCGACAACGGTCCCTACATCACCGCGGGCCACTGGATCACCAAAGATCCCGAAACGAAAAAGCGCAACGTGGGCAACTACCGGGGCCTCATCAAGGGCGCGGGGTGGAGCGGCCTAATGTCCGGCACGCCGCAGGACCTCTCGCGCCACTGGGAGAAATGCCGCCAGCGCGGCATCCCGCTGGAGGTCGCTGTTGCGGTCGGCACGGTTCCCGCCGTTTCTTTCGCGGCGACGCAGAAGGTTCCGCCGGAAATGGACGAGCTCGCGCTCGCCGGCGGTCTCGTCGGCGCGCCGATCCAGCTCGTGAAATGCAAAACCGTCGATCTCGAAGTGCCGGCGACGGCGGAGATCGTCCTCGAAGGCATCATCCCGACGAAATATCTCGAAGAGGAAGGGCCGTTCGGCGAGTCGATGGGCTACGTCGACCCGCGCACGCTGAGCAACGTCTTCGAATTGACGGGCGTGATGCACCGGAAAGATCCCATCTGGGTCTCGATCATCAGCCAGGTGACGCCGAGCGAGAGCTCGAAGATCAAGGCGATGGGCATGGCGACGCTGGTTCTCCGCTACATGAAGCAAAAAGGCTTCGACAATGTGCTCGAAGTATCGCTCATGGAGCCGCTGGTGAATCTCCGACCCTACGTCGTCCTGCGGATGAAAAAGCGCGACGATCAGGATCCGTGGAACGCGATGGACGCGCTGCTCGCCTACGGCGACCGCGTCGGCAAGCTCGTGATCGCGGTCGACGAAGACATCAACCCGAACGATCCCGTCGCGGTCACGTGGGCGATCACGCACCGCTCGCAGCCGCACAAGGATATTAAAGTCGTGAAGGACCGCCCCTTCGGCGCGACGCCGATCGGTATGGTCGCGAAGCATCCGTCGAGCCGGTACGACAACATGGAATCATCGCTCCTCATCGACGCCACGCGCAAAGCCGATTACCCGCCGCTCTCTTTGCCGAAAAAAGAATATATGGAGAACGCGCGGGCGATCTGGGAGGAGCTTGGACTACCGAAGCTGGAGCCGCAGGAGCCCTGGCACGGCTATTTTCTTGGGCTCTGGCCCGACGCGCTCGACGAGGAGGCGCGCCTCGCCGCCGCAGGCGACACCGACAAGGTCGGTGAGAAGCTCCGCGCGACCCGCGTGCCGGTCGGCGAAGGCGACACTCTGGGCTCGATGCGCGCGAAATGGGGTAAAACGCACTCCGGCAGATCCGAATAATGAAGCGCCCCGTCACATTGATCGTCAACGGCGAGAGCTACGACATCGAGATCGAGCCGAACCGCCTGCTGCTGCACGCGATCCGCGAAGACGTCGGTCTTACCGGCACGAAGGAAGGCTGCAGCATCGGCGTATGCGGCGCGTGCAGCGTGACCGTCGACGGCAGGCTCGTAAGCTCGTGCCTCACGCTCGCGGTCGCCTGCGACGGCAAACAGATCGAAACCATCGAAGGTCTGGCGAAAGACGGCGCGCTGCATCCGTTGCAGCAGGCATTCGTCGAATACGGCGGCCTCCAGTGCGGCATCTGCACTCCCGGGCAGATCATCGCCGCCAAGGCGCTGCTGGACGAGAATCCCAATCCGACGGAGGACGAAATCAAGGAATGGATGGCTGGCAATCTCTGTCGCTGCACGGGCTATTACAAGATCATGGAATCGATTCTCGCCGTGATGCACGGCAAAGTCACGGCGGCCCAAGCCCATAAGCCCGCGCACGAAGCGAAGATCCAGAGCCTCGGGGTCTATAAACCGGTGTCGAAAACGTAAATATGGCGAAGCAAAGTTTTTCCGTCGTCGGGCAGCGCGTGCAGCGCGTCGAAGGCTATGAGAAAGCGACCGGCGAGTCGCGCTACATCGCCGACATCGTGCTGCCGCGGATGCTCTACGGCAAGATTCTGCGCAGCCCCTTGCCGCACGCGCGCATTCGCAGCATCGACACGAGCAAGGCGGAGAAGCTGCGCGGCGTGCGCTGCGTCGTGACCGCCGAGGATACGATCAAAAAACCGTGGGGCGCCTTCTTCGCGGATCAGTATCCGCTGTCGGTCGGCAAAGTGCGCTACGTCGGCGAAGAGGTCGCCGCGGTCGCCGCGGTCGACCGCGACACCGCCGAAGAGGCGCTCGATCTCATAGACATCGACTGGGAGGAGCTGCCCGGCGTCTTCGACGCCGAGGAGGCGATGCAGCCGGGCGCGCCGCTGGTCCACGACGACAAGGAGAGCAACATCGCGATGGTGATCGACGTCGAGCGCGGCAACGTCGAGAAGGCGTTCGCCGAATCCGACGTCATCGTCGAGGACACCTTTCAAAGCGCGCCGCAGTGGCACTGCGCGATCGAGACGATCGGCAGCGTCGCGGACTACTCCCCTTCCGGCAAGTACACGATCTATATGAACACGCAGACGCTGTTCAACGCGCGCTACCGCATCGCCGCCGCCATCGGCGTGCGCGAGACCGATGTGCGCATCATCCAGAGCGCCGTCGGCGGCGGCTTCGGCGGCAAGTCGTGCGACGACAACAACGCGATCGTCGCCGCGATCCTCTCGCGCAAGGCCGGCAAGCCGGTGAAACTCGTGAACACGCGCGAGGAGGAATTTCTCGCCGGCAGCCGCCCGCGCGTCTTCATGAAGATTTACGTCAAGATGGGCTTCAAGAAAGACGGCCGCATCCGCGCCAAGCAGACCCGCGTCGTCGCCGACAACGGCGCCTATTCCGCCAAAGCGCCGGCGATCACCGGCGTCGCCGCACTGCGCCACGATACCTGCTACAAGTACTCCGACGTCAAGACGCAAGCGTATCTCGTCTATACGAACAAGATTCCCACCGGCGCGTTCCGCGGCTTCGGCAACCCGTCCGCGGAGTGGGCGGTCGAGCAGGCGATCGACGAGGCCGCGCACAAGCTCGGGATCGATCCGATCGAGATCGCGCGCATGAACGCCGCCGAGCCCGGCTACGTCTCGCCGCACGGCAACCGCGTGATCAGCTGCGAATTGAAGCAGTGCATCGATAAGGCCGGCGAGCTGATCGACTGGAAAAAGAAGCGCGCCAGCAAAAAGCCGAACACCGGGCTCGGACTCGCCTGCACGGTGCATGTGAGCGGCAAGCGGCACTTCGGCGACTACGACGGCAGCTCGGCGACGATCAAGCTCAACGAAGACGGTAAGGCGCTTATCCTGAGCGGCGAGGGCGAATCGGGCCAGGGCTGCTACACGACGATGTGCGCCATCGCGGCGGAAGAACTGGGCATCCCGATCGAAGACGTCGAGATGTCGCACGCCGACACCGATCTGACGACCTTCTGTCTCGGCGCGTTCGCGAGCCGCCTCACCTACATCAGCGGAAACGCCGTGCGCGACGCCGCGTCCAAAGTCAAGCAGCAGCTCTTCGAGCAGGCGGCCGACATGCTCGAAGCGAACCCGGCCGACCTCGTCGCGCGCGAGGGAAAAATATTCGTCAAAGGCGCGGAGCAGAAAGCCTTGCCGGTCGCCGACGTCGCGCGCGCGAGATTATTCCGCAACGGCGGCGCGCCGATCGTCGCCTCGGGAAAATTCGACGCCGATTCCGTGCTGCAGGACTCGACGCGCTATGGCAACGAATCCGGCGCGTACAATTACGGCTGCCAGGCGGTCGAGATCGAAGTCGATCGCGAGACCGGACAGGTAAAAATCCTGCAATACGCCGCCGCGTCCGACTGCGGCACCGTCATAAACCCGATCGGCGCGGAGGGACAAGTCGAAGGCGCGGTGTCGCAGGGCATCGGCTACGCGCTCATCGAGGGGCTGCGCTTCGACGAAGGGCGGCCCGTGAATCCGAATTTTTCCGATTACCGCATCCCGTCGATGCGCGATATGCCGCCGCTGAAGCACGCGTTCGCCGACTCCTACGAGCCGACCGGTCCGTTCGGCGCGAAGGGGCTCGGCGAGCTCGGCATGGATCCGACCGCGGCGGTCATCAGCAACGCGATCTTCGACGCGGTCGGCGTGCGGATCAATACGCTGCCGATCACGCCGGAGAAGGTGCTGAAGGGCCTGAAGGAGAAAGAAAGAAAATAGAATCCAGGACCCAGAAGTCAGAATCCAGGATTTTCCGGAATTCCTGCTTCTGCCTCCTGGGTTCTGTATGCTGAATTCTATTTTATGATTCGCTTCGACTATCACGAGCCTCAGTCGGTGAAGGACGCCTGCGCGCTGCTCGACGAGCACGGCGAAGAGGCGCGGCTCATCGCCGGCGGCACCGCGCTGCTCATCATGATGCGCCTGAGGGTATTGAACCCGCGCGTCGTCGTGAGCCTCGGCAAGCTGCCGGACTTCGGAGCGATCCGCTTTGACGCCACAACGGGCCTGACGATCGGCGCCGGCGCGCGCCACCGCGACATCGAGCTGCATCCCGCAGTGCGCGAGCACTATCCCCTGCTCCACGCGACTTTTCAGAAAGTCGCGCAACCGCGCATCCGCAACATGGCGACGCTCGGCGGCAATCTCTGCCAGGGCGACCCGCTGACCGATCCCGGCGCGAGCCTCATGGCGCTCGACGCCTCGGTCGTGCTCCGCTCTTCGAAGGGCGAGCGGACCATTCCGCTCGATGAGTTTTTCATCGACTACTACCAGACCGCCGCGGAGCCCGGCGAGATCATGACGGAGATCCGCGTGCCGCCGCCGGTGAAGAATCTCCGCTGGACGCATATCAAGTTCCTGCCGCGCAGCCTGGAGGACTTCGCCACGATCGGCGTCGCGCTCGCGCTGCGAACAACCGACGGCAGCTGCGACGACATTCGCCTTGCGCTCAACTCGGCCGCGCCGACGATCTTCCGCACCAAAAAAGCGGAGGCGATCTTGCGTGGCCAGAAAATCACCGACAAGCTTATCGCCGACATGGCGGAATCCGCCGCCGCCGACAGCGATCCGATCGACGACAACCGCGGCTCGCCCGAATACAAACGCGAAATGGTCAAGGTGCTGGTGCGGCGCGCGGCGGCGCAGGCGCTGCGCTAGTCTCATCCTCGATGACGCCCAATTTTGCCGGGCAGTGGTACACGACGTTCGGCCCGATGGAGCTGACGCAGGACGGCGCCGACGTTAAGGGCCACTATAAGTTCCAGGGCAACCGCTGCACGATCGCGGGCGCGATCACCAACGGCCGCCTGCTGTTCAGCTACAAAGAGCCGAACGTCGACGGCGAGGGCTGGTTCGACCTGATCCGCTACGGCAAGTTTTCCGGTCAATGGCGTCCGAATAATTCCGCGAGATGGTCGTCATGGTCCGGCGAGCGGGAGTATGAAGGCATTTGGGAAAGCTCGTTCGGCCTGCTGCGGCTGATTCAAGAGCCGGACCGCGTCTTCGGTTTTTATGAAGGCGCCGGACCCGCATCGCTGGAGGGCCGGATCGAGAACAACCGCTTCGTCTTCCGCTACCGCGAGGCGAAGACGCAAGGCGAAGGCTACTTCGAGCTCGCGCCCGACAACGCGCGCTTCGAGGGCCGCTGGCGCGCGGACCGCCAGCCGCAATGGTCGGTGTGGGACGGCCGCCGCCTGGCGCCGTTGCAGGGCGTCATGTGGCTCGTCGTGATCGAGGCTTACTGGCAGCGCTCGTACCTCGAACGCGAGTATGCCTTCGGCAACATGCTGCGCGAGTTTTTCAGCCGCCTGCAGCACGTCAACATCCGCCAGCGGTTTTTCGAGGATGAAAGCGGGCTCGAGCGGTGGTGCCGCGAATTAATGTATATTCCCGATCCGGTCGCGTTGGTGATCGCCAGCCACGGCTCGTCGGAAGGATTGACCGTCCAGGGAAAAGCGCTCGACACGGCGCGCTTGGTGGAAAGCCTGCGCTACGCCGACAACGTTGTTCTGCTGCACTTCTCTTCGTGCCTGATGCTCGAGGACAGCCCTACCGCCGGACTCGCGCGCGCGCTGCAGCAGACGGTGCGGTTTCCGATCTCCGGCTACGACCGCAGCGTCGACTGGAGCGCGAGCGCGCTGATCGAATTTCATTACCTCGACATGGTGCTTTGCCGCGGCCTGACTCCCGCCGACGCGGCCGAGCAAGTGAAGCGTCTGATTCGCTACGCCGGCGACGAGGCCGTGCCGGGCTCGCCTTACGCATCTGCCGGATTTCGCATTTACATGCCCACCGGCCAGTCGCTTTCTTCATAGGCCGCGCGACGGATGACGAGCTAACGCCCGAGCACGTGCCGCAGCGTTTTCGATAAAAGACAATCGTTCTCCAACACCTCTTTTTCCGACAGCGCCTTGTACCATTCCGGCGTCCAGGAGTTGTGCAATCCGATCAGATATTGCTTCGGATGCAAAACGTACCGGACATCGAGCTTCTCCTCGAACCAGAATTTTCGATAGTCCGCGATGTGATCGGCGCCGCTCGTGCCGTAGTGGGCGAGTTCGGCCATGAAGCCATACTTCTTGCGATCGAGCATGGTCAAATACTTCCGATACACCGTCCTAAAAAACAGGCCCTTTCGCCGCGCCCAAACGGGCTCGACCAGTCGATCCCAGGCTATACGCGCGCCTCGCGGCCAGTTCTCCGCGGTTTTGCGTGCTCGTTGATATACGCGCCCGGCGATGGAAGCACTCGCCATATCCTCCATCACTTCCGCCAGCGGCGAGTTACCCAGATAATTGAAATCCGGCGCGCCGCAGCCGCTTTCGCCGAGACGGAGTAATCTCTCTTGCACCCGACCCTTCCATCGACACGGCACGCGTGCGCCGCGCTGCGCGGCGGCAAAACCGATATGGACGTCGAAGAGAACCATTTCAGCGCGGCTGAGATTGGCGAGGACCGGCGCGATGTCGCGGGTCACGATCGTATCAACGTCCATGAAGATGCCGCCGTGCTCGCACAGGACGGCCGCGAGCAGCGCGTCCTTTTGCAAGGCAAAGGGAAGCCGCTTCAAAACAGTTAAGTCATACGTCCTGGACGGCAGGTATTCTTCGAGGGTGGCATGATTCAACACGACGATCTCGTAGCCGGCGAGATTGCGCTTCCACGTCTCCATGCACAGTTTGAGATATGCCGGCATCGACGCCGGCGGCTCCCAAAAACAGAATATTCTTTTCTCGCTCGCCACGTAGCGCTTCACGAGCGCATACTATCATGAAGCAAGCGCCGCAAGGTGGGCTGTTTGCCAGTCCCTCGCGGTTGACCCTTATTAGGGCAAAAGATATTGTCGATTTACATGAAGCGGACGATCAGCGTGACGATCAACGGGCGGCGCTACGAGGAAGATGTCGAGTCGCGCCAGCTTCTGCCCCACTTTCTCCGCGAGCAGATCGGTCTCACCGGCACGCACGTCGGCTGCGTCATCGGCGAGTGCGGCGCCTGCACGCTGCTTGTCGACGGCAAGCTCGTGAAGTCCTGCCTGCTGTTCGCAGTGCAGGCGGACGGCAAAGAAATCACGACGATCGAAGGGCTCGCGAAAAACGGCGTACTCGATCCCGTGCAGGAAGCGTTCGTCGAGAAGTACGGCTTTCAGTGCGGCTACTGCACGCCGGGCATGATCATGGCCGCGCACGCATTAATACAAGAGAACGCCGATCCCAGCGAGGAAGATATCCGCCGCGGCCTCGCGGGCAATCTCTGCATGTGCACGGGCTACGCGCAGATCATCGACTCCGTGAAAGAAGCGGCGAAAAAAATCAAATCCTAGGCGCAATGGCTGAAAAGTTCATCGGCAAACCGACGCGCAGCAAGGAAGGGCCGCGACACGCGACCGGCGGCGGCCACTTCACCGACGATATCGTCATGCCGGGCATGCTGCAGGCGATGATTCTCCGCAGTCCGCACGCGCACGCGCGCATCCTGGGCGGGGACGCCCGCGAAGCGCTCGCGCTGCCCGGCGTGATGGCAGCGGTGGTCCCGGCGGACATTGTCAAGCATACGAAACCGTTCAAGCCCGGGCGCTACGCCGCGGGTCTGAGAAAACCGATCGCGGAATACGCGACGGCCGTCGAGAAAGTCCGCTACATGGGCGAGCCGGTCGCCGCCGTCGCCGCGCGCGACCGCGGCACCGCCGAGGATGCGCTGGAATTGATCACGATCGATTACGACGCGCTGCCGGCCGTCGTCGAGACCGGCGACGCGATGAAGCCGGGCTCGGCGCTGCTCTACGAAGAGCTGGAATCGAATATCGCGTGGAAAGGCAGCCTGACCTACGGCGACATCGACGGCGCGTTCAAGTCGGCCGATAAGATCGTCAAGGAGCATTTGAAGATCCACCGCTACAGCTCGACGCCGCTCGAGCCCTTCGCGATCATCGCGGACTACGACGCCGCGAGCCGCAAGCTCACCGTCTGGGTCAACGCGCAGGTGCCGGAGGTGATCTACGACGCGCTGCGCGAGGCGCTCGAGCTCGAAGACATCCGCGTCATCATTCCCGACATCGGCGGCGGCTTCGGGCAGAAGATCCATTTGATCCGCAAGTACGTCGTGATCGTAAGCCTGCTCGCGATCCAAAGCGGCCGGCCCGTCAAATGGATCGAGGACCGCAGCGAGCACATGATGGCCGGGGGCCATTCGTGCGCGCAGGAATTCGAGGTCGAAGCGGCGGTGAAGAAAGACGGCACGGTGCTCGGACTCAAGTTCCGCGAGATCGACGACGTCGGCGGAACGACCAGCACGCTCACGATCCACTTCACCAACAAGCTCAACAACCTCGCCAACACTTACAAAGTCCAGAACATTGCGCTCGAAGGCTGGTCGGTCCTCACCAATAAATGTCCCGTAATTCCCAACCGCGGCATCGGCAAGCCCGGCATGTGCTACATCTGGGAGCGCACGATGGACCGCATCGCCGAGGAACTGGGCTTGAGCCCGATCGACGTGCGGCGTGTCAATCTGATTCAGCCCGAGCAGATGCCGTACACGACGCCGAGCGGCAACGTGTACGACAGCGGCGATTATCCCGGCCTGCTCGAAACGGCGCTCGAGAAGATCGGCTACGACAAGCTGCGCGAGGAGCAGAAGCGCGCGCGCGAAAGCGGCCGCCTGCTCGGCGTGAGCGTCGTCATCGGTGTCGAGCCCGGCGGGCGTAACGCCGCGCGCGACATCGCGATCTTTCCCGAGATGAAGGAGAGCCCCGGCTCCGGCGGCGTCAACGGCGCGACGATCAAGCTCGAGAAAAACGGCACGATCGCGCTTTATCTCGGCTCGCCCAACTGCGGGCAATCGCACGAGACGACGACGAGCCAGGTTGCCGCCGACGTCCTCGGCATTCCGCCGGAGAAGATCAGCATCTCGACGCCCTTCGACAGCGACCTCGCGCCGTGGGGCGTCTCGGCTGCCAACAGCGGCAACAATTTTCATCTCTACGATATCGGCGCCGTGCACGGCGCGGCGACCAAGCTGAAAGAAAAGATGCTCGCGATCGCCGCGCACGTCCTGCGCGCGAATCCCGCCGATTTGAAGATCGAGGATGGGGCGGTGCACGCGCCCGGCTCGCCGGTGAAAAAGCTCACGCTGGCGGAGCTAGGGAAGATCGTCTACGGCAACCAAGCGCTGCTGCCGAAGGGCGCCGAGGCCGGCTTGCAGGCGACGTTCTACTATACTTTCCCGCATGCCGAGCCGAACATGGTTCCCGGCCCCGACCGCAAGGTGCGCGCGCAGTTCACCTTCTCCGCCGCGGCGCACGCGGCCGTCGTCGAAGTCGACAAGGACACCGGCAAAGTCCACGTGCTGCGCTATCTCATCGTCGGCGACAACGGCACGATCATCCATCCGAACGTCGTCAACGGCCAAATCTACGGTTCCGCCGCGCACGGCATCTCCGTCGCTCTGGGCGAAGGCTTCGTTTACAACTCCGACGGTCAGCTCCTCACGCTCACGTTCACGGATTACGGCAAATCGTCGACCGAGGAGACGCCCAAGGTCGAGATCGTCCACAAGCCTTCGCCGTCGCCGTTCACGACGCTCGGACAGAAAGCCGCGGGCGAAGGCGCCGCGATCCCCTCCCCCGCTGCGATCGCGGCAGCGGTCGAAGATGCGCTCCGGCCGCTCGGCGTCAAAGTGCGCGACCTGCCGCTCTCGCCGGAGCGCGTGTGGAATCTCATGCAAGAGGCGCGGCGATGATTCCGGCGGGCTTCGAATATTTCGCGCCGTCGTCGCTCAAGGAAGCGGTCGAGCTCCTGACGAATTACAAGGACGACGTGAAGATTCTCGCCGGCGGGCAGAGCCTCGTGCCGCTCATGAAACTCCGCCTGGCGAAGCCCAAGTATGTGATCGATTTGAACCGCATCGGCGATTTGAATTACATCCGCGCAGCGAACGGCGCCATTCACATCGGCGCGCTCGCGACGCACAGCGAGATCGAGCGCTCCGAACTCGTCCGCCGCGACTGCCGCCTGCTCGCGCAGACGGCGGCGACCATCGCCGACACGCAGGTGCGAAACCGCGGCACGCTCGGAGGCAGCCTCGCGCATGCCGATCCCGCCGGCGACATGCCGGCCGCGATCTTCGCGCTCGACGCGGAGATGAAGGCGAGCGGCCCGTCGGGCGAACGTTGGATCAAGGCGGAGGATTTCTTCGTCGGATTTCTTACCAGCGCGCTGGAAGCGGACGAGATCTTGACGGAGATCAAGCTGCCGGTCACGCGCGGCGAGAAGAGCGCTTACTTGAAGGCGGCCCAGCGCGCCTCCGGCTTCGCCGTCGTCGGCGTCGCCGTGCGATTGAAGCTGGCAGCAAACGGAAATTGCGACGAGGTCGCCGTTGGCGTTACGGGAGTGACCGATAAGGCGTACCGCGCGAAGAACGTCGAGCAGGTTCTAAAAGGAGTGCGGCTCGAAGACGATCCGATCGAGCGCGCGGCGAATCGCGTCGTCGACGGCATCGATCCCCTGGAAGACATCAACGGCTCCAAAGATTACCGCGCCCACCTGGCGAGAATCTATACCGCCCGCGCGATCAAGGCGGCGCTGGCGTCGTAGCGACGCGCCCTACTTTTCTTTACCCAACGTCACCGCGAAGCCCGCCTTCTCTACCCGTACGTAGCTCAAATCGTTGCGCGACGATAGCTCCTGCACGAGCTTCGTGAACGGCTGATTCGCGTCGAGCGTCGCTTGCGGCGCGCCCTTCTTGAGGACCTCGTCCGCGGCGTCGGCTCCGGCGTAAAAGCGCAGAATCAGCTCTTCGTCCGAGACGCCCGGGCCGCCGAATTTCTCGCGCACCTCTTTGAGCGACGGGTCGGGCGGCGTCCAGTTCTGCCATTTCTTCGCCCGCGGCCGGCTCAAAATCTTATCCTTCACTTGAGGATCCATCAGCTCGGCGCCCTCTCTGCCCCAGATGCCGAGCGCGTATTGGATCGTCTGGTCGGTCACCTCGCGGTAGCGCTCGCCGGTGATGACGTTGATCGCGGCCTGCGAGCCCACGAACTGCGACAGCGGCGTCACCATGATGGGATAGCCGAATTCTTTGCGGACCAGCGCCGCTTCCTCCAATGTCGCTTCGATCTTGTTCTCCATGCCGACCAACTTCAACTGATGCTTTAGGTTCGAAATCATGCCGCCGGGCACCTGATGGCGGTAGAGGTTCTCGTCGTACTCGAACGGCTTGCCGATCGGCAGGCCGTCTCGCTGCGCGACCGCGGTGAAATGCTCGGTCACGGGCCCGACCTCCCGCTCGTTGATCAGCGGCGTGTGCCCCAGCGCGCGCGCGTTCTTGGCAACGTTCAGGATCGACGGCTGCGCCGAGCCGTTCGCCAGCGGCGGAATGCCCGTGTGCAGCGTCGTCAGCCCCAGCTTGATCGCCTCCATGTAGTTTAAGGGCGCGAGGCTGTTGTTGCAGTGCGCGTGGAATTCGAGCGGCACGTCGCCGACGTTTTTCTGCACGATAGGAATCAGCGTGCGTGCGCGCTCCGGTGTGAGCAGCCCGCCGACGTCCTTGAAGCAGACGCGGTAGGGCTTCATCGCCGCCGCCTGCCGCGCGCGCTCGGCATAGTATTCGTCGGTATGTCGCGGCGAGACGGAATAGATCAAGTTCGCGACGCATTCGATGCCGAGCTCGCGCATCGCGTCGACCTCGTGCTTGAAGAGCGAGTAATCGTTCCAGCAGTTCGACGTGCGCGTGAGCGTGATGCCGTAGGAGAGCACGCGCTCCATCAGCAGGCGCATGATGCAGGTCGGGATTTTCTCGAAGCCGCCGTGCATCCCGCCGTGGTAGCGCAGCCGCGTGCGCTTGAAGAGCTTGGTCCCCTGGCGCAGCCACTCCCAGGCGTTCTCCTTGTGCTCGCGCGCGTACTTCTTGAACATCATCGAGAGGAAGAACTCGATCGACTCGTAGCCGCACTTGTCCATCTGCTCGGCGATGCCCAGCATCGCGCTCGTGCGCATGTTGAGCGCCCAGAGGCTCTGCTGCCCGTCGCGCAGCGTGGTGTCGATAAAATGGATATCGCTCATGCTAATCGAATATAAGAGCGCTCCGCCGAAGGCAAGCGAACTTGCTTGCAGCGAATGCGGATGTTATCCCTAAAAGATGCTACTACGATCAGCGATTCCTGCGCATCGATATTTTTGTGTGCTCCTCGCGGCCGTTTTGCTCGCCGGCGCGGCAGCGACCGAGTTAGGGCCGAAAGACGGCGCCGGGCTGCCGCCGACGGACATCGAGCGCGTGAAAGTCGGCGATCAAGCGCCCGACTTCACGCTTGAGAATATGGACGGGCGGCGCATCACGCTGAGCTCTTACCGCGGCAAGAAAAACGTCGTCCTGGTTTTCTACCGCGGTTACTGGTGAACCTACTGCACACTTCAGCTCGGGAAGCTGAAAACCATTTTTACGCCGCAGGAAAAGAAACAGACGGAAATTCTCGCCGTCAGCATCGACACCCACGCCGAGTCGAAGAAGTTCCTGCAGAAGATCAAGGCCTTTCCCGGCGAATTTGATTTTCCGCTGCTCGAGGACAAAAACCACAAGGTCATCGACCGCTACGGCCTGCTCAATCCCAGCCCCGAAGCCCAGGGCTGGCCGCACCCGGGCACTTTTGTGCTCGACAAGCAGGGCGTCGTGCGCTGGAAGTTCGTCGAAACCGACTATACCAAGCGCCCGACGAACGAGCAGATCCTCAAAGAGGTCCGCGCGCTCTCATAGCGAAAGCCGCTTGAGAAACTCCGCCGTGCGCGTCTGCGCGCCGCCGGTGAAATCCATCGCTTTCAAGCGCTTCAGATCGTCGACGGTGTCGATGTCGAACCATTCAGGCAATAATACCGGCTCGATTCCGAGTTGAACCAGGCGCGCGCGCGATCGCTCAAAGACGTTTGCGGTACCCCATTCGATATTCGTGAAGAGCTCAGGAATGAACCGCTCGAGACCGATCAGGCAGTAGCCGCCGTCGAGCGTCGGCCCCAAAACCACATCCGACGTTTCTAGCGCGCGAAACGCTTCGCTCAAATACCCCGTGGGAAATACCGGGAGATCGCTTCCGACAACGACTATTCTTTTGTAATCTGAGGCGAACAGTTTCGCAAAGATCGCCGCCATTCTCTCGCCGAGATCGTTTCCGCGTTGAGGGAAGCATTCGAACCCGCTCGGTGCGATGTCGCCGAACCAGGAAGCGCCGCTCTCCGGCGTGAAGGCGATATAGCGATCGACGACCGTGAATGAAGCCACATCTTCCAACAGATCGAGAAGCAGACAGCGATTTAGTTCCGCCGCCTGTTGCGCCGAAAGCGGAGGGGCAAGGCGCGTCTTAACCGCGCCGGGCACGGACTCCTTCGCCATCAGCACCAGCGCGTCAGCGGACTTCCGCATAGAAACGCTTGAGCTTGAAAGGCGAGACGCCAAGCAGAAATAGCAGCTTCAGCAGCCACATTTTCAAGATTGTTCGCCCGACGCCGGCTTTCTGCCAGCGGCGCGCGGAAGTGACGACGCGGCTTCTAAGGCAGGCGATCTTTCCAGCGGCCTTCAAGCGAATGGACAATTCGACGTCCTCCAGAATGGGAATGTCTTTGAACCCTCCGAGCGCCTCGAAAGCCGTCCGCCGGACGAACATGCCCTGATCGCCGGTGGCGACTTTGCTCAGGCGCGAGCGCAGGCTGATCAAAAACCCGATCATCTTGAAAACCGCGCGGTCCTCGTCGAGCGCCAGATCGAACCGCCCGCCCACGCACGCGGGATCGTTCATCGCTGCGCGAATGTCTTCTACGGCCGAGGACGGCAACTGCGTATCAGCATGGAGAAACAAAATAACATCGCCGGTTGATGCGGCTGCGCCCGCGTTCATCTGCCGGGCTCGTCCGCGCGGCGTATCGATTACGCGAGCGCCGGCAGCGCGGGCAAGCTCGGCCGTCCTGTCGCGACTGCCGCCGTCGACGACAATCACCTCCGCGGCATGTTGGCTCAGGCTTTCCAGTACTGAAGCGATGACGCCTGCTTCATCCAGCACCGGAACGACGATCGATACGCGCATGCTCAGCCCTCGATGGCTCTCGACGACCTCAGCTTCAGGATCAGTCGCGGCAGCATGAAGACAAACAGCAGCACCCCGAGAGCCGCGGCGAGCTTGAGCACGGGCCAATCGCCGCCGAGGACCGCTTCGCGTCCCGCGTAGCCGATGAAGCTGTAAGCGGCGGCTCCCGGCACCATGCAAACGAAGGAAGTCATCACGTAATGCGAGAATTTAATGCGCGTCAGACCGAAGCCGTAGTTGAGCGCATTGAACGGAAACAGCGGCACGAGACGCGTGAAAGCGACGAAGCGCCAGCCCTGCTCTTCGACGCCCTCTTTCAGCCGGAGGAGGATACCGCCGGCTCTGCGCTCGACCCACTCGCCGGCGGCATATCGAGAAAATAAAAACGCGAGCGCTGCGCCGCCGGTCGCCGCGAAAAGACTGTAAATCGTTCCCCAGACCGGCCCGAAGAGCGCGCCGCCCGCTATCGTGATCGGCGCGCCGGGGATGAAGAGCGGCGGCGCGACGAGAAAAATAACCATGTAAACGATCGGCGCCCATGGCCCGAGCGGACGAAGCCAGTCGACGAGAAAACTCGCGCCGAACCGATCGCGCAGCAGCCAGCCGATGGCGAAAAGCAGCAGCAGGCCAGCGGCCGCCAGAATTTTCCTTGGAGCCCGACTTCGGGATTTGCCGTCGCTACCGGTCATTGAAAGAAAGCTAGCCGGATACGAGCGCGCCGCCGCAGCTGCTGCCCGCTCCGGCGGTGCAGCCGTAGCAGTGATCGCCGGTACGTATGAGGCGTTCCATCAGCGCATCGGGCGATAGGTCGGATATGTGAACTCGGCGGCCGTTGCCGCCACCGAGCGGCAGGTCGAGCATCTGATTGAAATCACAATCGTAGACGAAGCCGTCCCAAGCGACACTCAACAGCTCTCGGCACATGACGCTTTCGAGCGTCGCCGGATTGAACGCCGATTCGAGCAGCTCGACATAATACTCGTATTGGCCTCGAAGACGAAGGAATTTCTCGAAACGCGTGATCGGCATATTCGCCAGACAGTAAAGCCGGTTGAAGACGATGCCGTATTGCTCCTTCAGGATTCTTTTATAGTCTTGCTCAAGCCGCTCCTGTGGCGGCGGCAGGTAAGCGCCGAGCGGATTATAGACTAGATTCAGCAACAGCCCGCTCGCGGGATCGCCGTAACCTAGGTTGTTTAAGTGTTTTAGCGCGCGAATACTCAGCTCGAAGGTGCCGTCTCCCCTCTGTTGGTCGACGTTTTCTGGCGTGTAGCACGGCAGCGAGCAGACGACCTCGACTTTGTTGGCGCGAAAAAACTCCGGCAGGTAATCTTTACCCGGCTCGAATACGACGGTGAGGTTGCAGCGGTCCATAATATGCCGCTCAAGACGCAACGCCGACTCGACAAGATAATCGAAATTCGGGTTGAGCTCGGGCGCGCCGCCCGTGATATCGACGGTGGGAATATCAGATGCGTCTAAGAATTTCAGGATTTGATCGACAGTGTCGCGCGTCATCATTTCCTTTCGTCCCGGTCCCGCCTCAACGTGGCAATGAATGCATGCTTGGTTGCAATACTTGCCCATGTTGACTTGCAGCACCTTGACGGACCGCTTGCGTAACGAGCCGCCGGCTTCGCAGACTCTGTCGAAGAAGGCTTGCATGAACGATTCTCAGGCTATCACGGAATGAAGCCCAACTCACGGGAGACAAAAAAAGAGGCCTCCGCTTGTGACGGAGGCCTCTTTCGGTGAACGCGAGGCGATCTCCCTCAGACTGTGAGCTCTTTCGAGGTCATCGTATAGCGGAACGACTCGGGATCCAGGCTGTCTTTCTTTCCCTCGGCAGTCTCGCCCTGCGGGTACATGAAGTAGGCGATCGGCTTCGATGCCGAGTTCGGCAGCTTCACATCGTGATCGTAATTGAAAGCGAGCCAGTTCATCTCCCATGCGCCGAAGAGCTTGGCACGTGCCTTCTTAACCTGCGGATCGGTGAGCGGCAATCCCTCGGGCGTCTCTTCGAGGACGACTTTGCGTACGTCCGCAGGGTCGACGGGAACCCAGCCGTAATTGCTCAAATAAACCTCGGCGCGGCAGTGCTGCGCCTTCGAGATATCGCCGGCTTTTCCGAGGCTCTTGAAATCGGCCGAGTTCGCCACGCGCACGCCATAGACGTCGCGCGCCGGCAATCCCGAAGCGCGCGCAAGGCCGACATACAGCGCGTTCAGATCGGCGCATTTCCCGCCGAGATTCCGCGATTCGAGCATCCCGCGGATATCGCCAATGCCGCAGCCTTTAACCTTGGGGTCTCGAAACGTGTTGTCCACGATCCATTCGTAAATCGCTCTCGCCTTGTCGACGTCGCGCTTTGCTCCGAGCGTCGCGACGCGCGCCGTATCGGCCACTATGCCGTCGGTCGGGATCCATGTCGAGGGCTGAAGGTAGTACTTCAAGACGTCGGGATCTTCTTTGACGGCCTTCGGCTTCTTGAAGTCGATCTGACGATCCCGGGTCATGAAGCGGCTTGTAAGTTGGAGCACGGGCGCCTTTTCGCCTTCTTTCCACTCCGCATACACCATTCCCGCGCCGTATTTCCCGTTGCGAAAATTCCCCATGTTGACGGCGTTGCCGGTCCAATCATCGCCGATCCTCTTGAAATAATCGGTGTCGGTTAAAAGCGGCACTGGAAGCCAAGTTTTCGACGCCCCTTTCGGTTCGAGGATTTCGACCTTGGTCGTCACCTCGAACGTGCGCCATTTGGAATTCTCGGTCGACGCTTCGGCCGCTTTCGGCGCGGGCAGGCGGCTCGCGACCAAAAGACCCGTCGACACCGTTAAGCTTTGCTTTAGAAAGCTCCGACGATTCATAAACCCTCCGGTAGTTTGGCGATGAGTGTATACCCAACGCTTGGTGATCAGGAAGATATTTAAGTCTTATACATTTCACGTCAATCAAGTCAAACTGACCGATAGGCCGTATCACAAATGTCTATAAGCAAATTTTCCCGGCTGAACCCGCGATCTCGCGGATCGGCGTCGTCATCGCCGTCCAATGCTGGCGCGAAACGCGTGAGCCTGCCGCGCGCGAGGATCGCTCGTCCCTCTTTGCTTTCATGCATGGAGAGCAGCTCGCTGCGCGCTTTCTTCCTATGATGCCGAGACGCAGCGGAATTTCGCGAACACGTATGGGTAATGCGCCTGATACCAGTTGCGGAAGCTCGGACGTATGAGGCGCGCCGCCGTGGCCCACGACGCGCCTTTGAGGACGAAATGCTTTCCGTCGAAAAAATCCGCCGAGTATTCAGGATACGTTTCCTGTGGCGCGAAACCCGGGAACGGCGCGAAGGGAGTATCGGTCCACTCCCACCCGTTGCCGCAAAGCTCGTGAACGCCCCATGGGCTCACACCGTCGGGATGCGAGCCGACGGGAACGGGCGACCAGTGGCTAAAATTAAAATTGCCGTGGCGCGGGGCGGGCGCGTCCTTTCCCCATGGATAAGGCGCGAGCGACCCGTCGGCGCGGCAAAACGCCGCACGATGATATTCCGCCTCGGTGAGCAGACGTTTGCCTTTCCAGCGCGCGTACGCGCGCGCCTCGGCGAGGCTCGTGAAGGCCGGCCACGAAAACACGGCCGCCAGCGGTAGGATGTCGAACATTCCGCGATAAAACCAAGAACCGCGCTCGGAGAGCCAGAAGTTCGGGTGATGCAGATTCTCTCGCGTCTTCCACTCCCAGTCGGCGTCGGTCCAATAGCGGCGGCTGCCGTAAGCCCCGCTCGCGACGAACTCGTGATATTGCCCGATGGTCACCGGCAGCGAGTCGATCTTGAATGCCGCCACGTCCACCGTCGTCGCCTCGAACTCGTTGTCCCAGCCGTATTCGAGGTCATCGTCGGCCGCGCCCTGCCGCGCCGGGCCTGCGGGAACGGCGATTTCCGCGGCGGCGGGCGCATCGTGAAAAATATCTTCGGGAAAGCCGCGCGGGCGAACTTTCCGGTCGGGCGCGAGATGGTAGACCATGTACAAAAGCGTTTCCTGATGCATCAGCTCGTGCTCGAGCGCGATATAAAAACTGCGCCGCCGCTCCGCGTCGCGCGGGTTCGCGCGCGCGCCGTCCAATGCCTCCAGGACGGAGTCGCGCACGCCGTCGCGATATCGTACGACCGCTTCGACGTCCGGCCAGCGGCCTGGCGCTTCCGGGTGCGCGTGGCACGCGCCGGAATCGATGTCCGGATCGATGCCGCGCGAGAAAATATCGTCGAAGTACGGATTGCTCGACGGCCGTCCGCGATGGACCTGGTTCCAGGCGAACGCCGGGAGGTGTCCGAGATAAAAAATAAACGGATGGCGCCAGACGATGGGACGGAATAGCAGCGCTTCGGGGCGCAACAGCGTGAAAATGTCATCGCTGCGCCGCCACGCAGCGTGAAGCTCGTCTTCGACGCGGTCATAAGAGATGTTCATCGTCACGCGCCCGCGCGCAGGTATTCCAAGACCTCTTCCGGATGCGCCTCGGCGTTTTTCACCGTCTGCCAGTGCTTGCGCACCTTGCCGTCCGGTCCGATGACGACGGTCGAGCGGATCGTGCCCTCGACTTCCTTGCCGTACATCATCTTCTTCCCCCACGCGCCGTAAGCGCGCATCGTCTTCGTATCGGGGTCCGAGAGCAGCGGGAAATTGAGCCGGTAGCCGTCGCGGAATTTCTCGTGCGACTTGATGCTGTCCTTGCTGACGCCCAATACGACCGCGCCGGCTTTCTGCGTTTCCTTGTTCAGGTCTCTGAAACCGCAGGCTTCTTTCGTGCAGCCCGGGGTGTTGTCCTTCGGATAAAAATAGAGCACGACCGTCCGGCCCTTGTAATCTTGCAGCCGATGGCGCTTGCCGTCGCTGCCTTCGAGATCGAAATCGGGGGCCTTCTTCCCTTCCAGGTCCATTCCTCCACCTCCTTCTAGTTTCATATTAGAGATAAAAACTATATGTCAAGTAGGCCAGCTCTATGATCGGGAATACCTCTATCGGCTTGGTGGGAGACTCGGTCGAATGGGATTCGGCCTACGCGTTTTTTTTCAGGAACTGGAGGAAAGCCTGCGCGACCGGAGAAAGCGCGCGCTGGCGATGGACGACCTGATAGAAGTCGCGCTCCAGTCGGCCGAGACCGCGGAGCGGGACGGTGGCGAGGACACGATCGCGCAGCTCCCGCTCGACCGCATGCCGCGAGAGAATAGAAAAGCCGCTGCCGGAAAGCAGCGCCTGCTTGATCGCTTCGGTGCTGCCGAGTTCCATGGTCACACGCAGTGCGTTTTCCGACCTCCGGCCTTTGCGCGCCAGCAGACGCGTAAATGACCGCAGCGTGCCGGAGCCGCCTTCCCGCGAGATAAATCCTCTGCCGGCGAGGTCCTTGACGTTGACGGTTCTTCTCCGCGCCCACGGGTGCCGCGCGCCGACGACGAGCACCATCTCGTCTTTCCACAGCTTTTGAAAAACGAGCCGCCGGTCGCTGGTTTTGAATCCGACATAACCGATATCGACCGCGCCGTCGAGCACCGCCTGGACGATACCCGCGGAGTCGCCGATCTTGAGCGCCGGCTTCGCTTCGGGATAACGGGCGGCGAAAGCCGCGAGCTTCGGCGGCAGGATGTATTCGCCGGGAATATTGCTGCCACCGAGGATCAAATCGCCCGCGACCCTGCCCTGGAAGCGGTCCAGCGAAGCGAGCGCTTCCTGCTTCAGCGCGAGCATCTTGCGCGCCGATTCCAGCAGCAGCTCGCCGCACGATGTCGGCGCCACCTTGCCGCCGAAGCGATTGAACAGTTTGGCGCCGAGCTGCTCTTCCAGCTCGCGCACGTGGGCGCTCACCGTCGGCTGCCGCAGCGACAGGCGCCGCGCAGCGGCGGAGAAGCTTTTATACTCCGCGACCCAGTGAAACACCTCCAGCTTGTGGAGATCGAGTTCGCGCTTCGGGCCCGCCATGCGGATATTAAAGGTCCGCCGCGACATCATTGTCAACTCCGATAGCCACGTTATATATATTTAAACATGTCCCAGCCCACGATCTTCACCGATAAACACCGCGCGCGCGGAGCGCGTCTGGTCGACGAGGACGGCCGGCTTTTGCCGCAGAGCTTCGGCTCAGTCGAAGATGAATATCGCGCCGTCCGCTCGGCCGTCGGCTTTTTCGATTTTTGTGATTACGCGATCGTCCGGCTCACCGGGCCCGACCGCGTCTCGTTTCTGCAAGGCATGGTGAGCAATGACGTCAAGAAGCTTCAACCCGGCGGGGGCGTGTATGCCGGGGTGCTCGACGTGAACGGCAAAATTCTCGCCGACCTGCGCGTACTCTGCACGGAAGATAGCTTCATTCTGCTCGTCCATTCATCATTGAAGCAAAAAGTGATCGATCAGCTCAACCGTTATCTCGTCGCCGACGACGTTACGATCGAGGATGCGGAAGCGAATTACGGCATCATTTCGGTTCAGGGGCCGCACGCGCTGCTGCTGCTCAGCGCTGCGGCGCCGAATCAGGACCCGCCGCTGCATATGTACAGTCATGCAGTGTTGCGCCTGGACGGCCGCGAGGCGCGGGTCGTACGCACGACGCACACGGGCGAGGAAGGCTTCGACATCGTCGCGGAGATCAAGGACACCGTGCCGGTAACTGAAACATTGGAGCGCGCCGGCGCGGCTTTCGGCGGGCGCTGGGTCGGCCTGGAGGCGCAGGAAATTCTCCGCGTCGAGGCCGGACTGCCGCGCTACGGCGTCGACATGAGCGAGGACAATATATTGCTCGAGACCGGCATCGATCACGCGGTCAGCTTCAACAAAGGCTGCTACCTCGGCCAGGAAGTCATCGAGCGCATTCACTCGCGGGGCCACGTGAACCGCAAGCTCGCCGGCCTGGTGCTCGACGGACGAGAGCCGGCCGCGCGCGGCGCCGCGGTTTTCGCCGGCGACAAAGAAGCCGGCAGGGTCACGAGCTCGGTTTTCTCGCCGAAGCTCAACCATCCGATCGCGCTCGCTTACTTACATCGCGATTATCTCGCGCCCGCCATCGACGTGAAGGTGCGAACGGCGGCGGGAGAGATCGCGGGCACCGTCGCCGCGCTGCCGTTCGTGTACGAGACCTCGCCTTGAAAAAGGCTTCGCTGCTGAGGTAGAAATATCGGACTTCGCGATCAAGGGGGATTTGAATGGCATTCGTCAAAGTCTGCAAACAAAGCGATATTCCGGCGGGGACGGGAAAAACGGTGAGCGTGAACGGCAAGCCGGTCGCGCTCTTCAACGTCGAAGGCACGTTTCACGCGATCGATGATACCTGCATCCATCGCGGCGGGCCGCTCGGCGAGGGCGAGCTCGACGGCAAAATCGCGATCTGTCCGTGGCACGGCTGGCGTTGGGACGTGACCAACGGCGTCAATCAGCTCAATCCCGCGATCTCCATAAAGACCTACGAAGTGAAGGTCGAGGGCGACGACGTGCTCGTCGCCGGGTAAAAGTTTTTCCTGCGAAAAACAGAAGAGCCTGGATTCCAGAGGGGATCCAGGCTCTTCTTTGTCAGCCGCCTTAAGCGCTATTTTCGGTTGATCTTATCCAGCTCCGTTAGGAGTTCTTTGTCGTCCGGAATTCCCTTGTCGTATTCCCTGCGGTAGCGGATCACGCCTTCTTTGTCGATGATGACGACCGCGCGCCTGGGATATCCCTCCGCGCGCAGCACGCCGAAGAGGTCGCAGACCGCGCCGTGCGGATAGAAGTCCGACAGCATCGGAAAATTGATGCCGCCGATCTTCTCCGCGAACGCTTTGTGCGAGAAAACCGAATCGACGCTGATGCTCAGGACCTGAGCGTCTCGCGCCTCGAACTCCTTGCGGTCGGCTTCGAGGTTCGCGAGCTCCTGGCTTCAGCCGCCGGTGAAATCGAGCGGATAAAATGCCAGGACGATGTTCTTTTTCCCGAGATAATCCTGCAAGCCGAGTTTCTGCTCGCGCGAGACCGGGAGCGAGAAGTCGGGCGCTTTTTGGCCGATATCGAGATTGGACATGAGACCTCCGGGTGATCGTTGAGTATCCTCTACTCTATTCCCGGTCTGAGGTAAAGCCGGAGATAATCGCGGAGCGCGTCGCGCGTGCTGTCGAAGCCGAGCTCCGTCCACGGAATGGCGTCGGGCGCGAAAGCGCGCGCCTCGACCGACTCGTCGCCCGCTGCGAGCGCGCCGCCGGTCACTTCCGCGGCGTAGACGACGATGACGTTGGGCGACCCTGCGTAGGAGTAAACGCCCACGAGCGGGCCGAGCCGCACGTCGACGCACGACTCTTCCCTGGTCTCGCGCACCGCGGCGTCGGCGACGCTCTCGCCGCGATCGACGTAGCCGCCGGGAAAGACCCATTTGCCGAGCGACGGCTCGACGCCGCGCCGCAACAGAACGACGCCGCCGCCGATCGTGAATACCGTCCCGGCGACGACTTTCGGATCGAGGTAGAAAATAAACGAGCAGCCGGCGCACACGAGCCGCTTGGGCTCGCCGTTTTTCACGAGGCGGCGCTCCAGCGCGCCGCCGCATTTCGGACAAAACCGGTACTCCGGCGCGCCGTGCGCGTGCGCATGGCCGTGGTGATGTTCTTTATCGTGGGCCATTTTTTCTTCCTATCTTACACTCGGTTGAAACAAAAGAGCCGATTGGATAGCGTGAGCCGATGCTGAAAGCGGTCATCTTCGATTTCAACGGCGTCCTCGTCGACGACGAGCCGATACACTTCGAGCTCTTCCGTAAAGTTCTGGCCGAAGAAGGTTTGACGCTGACGAAGGAAGCATACGTCGCGAAATATATGGGCATGGACGACCGCGGCTGCTTTCGCGCGGTGTTCGAGGACAACGGCCGCGGGCTTGACGACGCGCAAGTCGCGCAGCTCATCCGGCGCAAGGCCGCCTATTATCGGGACACCATCGCCGAGCGCATCGTCATCTTTCCCGGCGTGAAGCGGCTCGTGCCCGAGCTCGCCGCGCGCTTTCCGCTGGCGGTCGCCTCCGGCGCATTGCGGGCGGAAATCGAGATGATTCTCCAGGTCGCCGGCTTAAAGGATTGTTTTCAGGTCATCGCCAGCGCCGAGGATGTGGACCACGGCAAGCCGCATCCGGAAGTTTTCATCAAGGCGCTGCGCGGCTTGAACGAGAAGCAGCGCGACCCGATCCGCGCCTCCGAATGTCTCGTCATCGAAGATACCAAAGACGGCCTTACCGCGGCACACCGCGCCGGCATCAAGTGCCTCGCGGTGACGAACTCGTACCCCGCCGCCGAGCTCGAGGCGGAAGCCGTCGTCGACAGCCTCGAGAAAGTGACGATTCCCTTCCTCGAAACTATCTTCAAGTAATACTTTAATCTTAGCGATACGGCGTCTGCTGCGGGCGGATCGTCATCTCGACCGGGCAGGAATTCAGCGGCGTCGAAAGCACGAACAGGACCGCCTGAGCGATGTCGCGCGGCTGGATCATCCTGCTGCGGTCGAGGCGCTTGTTCAGAGGAATCAGCGGCGTGTCGACAAAGCCGGGCAGAAGGATCGATACTTTGATGCCGTACTCCCTTACCTCTTCGAAGAGCGACTGCGTGAATCCAAGGATGCCGAACTTCGACGCCGAATAGGCGGAGGTGTTCGCCGTTCCCGCCTTGCTGGAGATCGAGCCGATGTTGATGACCGCGCCGGACTTCTTCGCCATCATTCCCGGCAGCACGAGACGCGTCAGCACCATCGGCGCGCGCAGATTGATCTGCAGCGTGCGGTCCCAATCCTCGACGCGGCTATCGGCCACCGTCGCGGTCTTCCCCCAGCCGGCGTTGTTGACAAGGATATCGACAGGACCCCATTCCTTGGTCGTTTGCTTGACCAGCCGCTCGATCTCCTCGTCGCGAGAGAGATCCGCCGCGATCGCGAGCGCGTCGCCGTGTTTACCGCGGATCTCGTCCGCGACCGAGCGGATTTCGCCTTCGCTGCGCGCCGCGAGCGCGACGCGCGCGCCGGATTCGGCGAGCGCGAGCGCGATCGCGCGGCCGATGCCGCGCCCGGCGCCCGTCACGATCGCGACCTTGCCTTTCAGCTCCACACCCATTTTGTCAAATTACTCTTGGGAAGAAACCATTACCCGTGCGGCTTCGGCGCCATGAATACGAGCAGGACCAATCGCTCGGGTCCCTTGTTCTCGACGCCGTGCCGCAGCCCTGACGGCGCGATGGCGATCTCGCGCGCGCCGAGCTCGCGCTCCTCGTCGCCGATGCGAAAGAGCCCTTTGCCGTCGACGACGTAGTAGATCTTGTCCGAGCCATCGTGCGTGTGCGGCGCCTGGCTCTGTCCGGGCTCGAAGCAATAAAGATCGCAGAAAAGCCGCGGCGTCTCGAACAAGCCGTTCTTTTTCATCTTCTCGCCGGCGAACGCCAGCGCCTCGGAGATTTTCCGAAAATTCGCCATCGATTCTTCCTCCGCTCTCAGAATTTCATACAGCGGCGACGCCCTGCAAATCAAGGACGAATCTGCTATTTTGACCGCGTGGATTCGGTTCTGATCCGATATCACGAGATCGCGTTGAAGAAAGGCAACCGGCCTTACTTCGTCGATCTCTTGAGGCGCAATCTGGTCGCTTCGCTTGGCGGCGTTGAGGTCAAGGAAGCGAAGACGCTGCAGGCGCGCATTCTGCTCACGCTCGGCGGCGCGGCGCGCGAAGAAGTCGCGCGACGGCTTACAGGCGTCTTCGGCGTCGCGAATTTTTCCTTCGTCGAGCGCACCGAGGCGGATATCGAAGCGCTGCGCCAGCGTGTTCTCGGCAGCATCGACGGCAGGCGCTTCGCGTCCTTCCGCATCGATGCGCGCCGCGCCGATAAGAGCTTCCCGTTAACCTCTCCGGAGATCAACCGGGTTCTCGGCGCGGCGGTCAAGGAGAAGACCGGCGCGCGCGTCGATCTCGAAAATGCCGAGGTGACGATCGATGTCGAGATTCTGCCTGAATGCGCCTTCTTCGGCTTCGAGAAGGTTCCAGGCCCCGGCGGCCTGCCGGTCGGCGCGAGCGGCCGCGTCGTGTCCCTCATCTCCGGCGGCTTCGACTCGCCGGTGGCCGCGTACCGCATGATGCAGCGCGGCTGCCGCCTGATTTTCGTCCACTTTCACAGCGCGCCTTACCTCGACCGCACTTCGCAGGAAAAATGTCGCGAGCTGGTGCGGCTGCTGACGCGGCATCAGTTCAAGTCGCGGTTATACCTCGTGCCGTTCGGCGAGATTCAGCGCGCCATCGTCGCCGGCGTCCTGCGCCCGCTCCGCGTCGTGCTCTATCGCCGCATGATGCTGCGCATCGCCGAGGCGATCGCGCGCAAGGAGAAAGCGCTGGCGCTCGCGACCGGCGAGAGCCTCGCTCAGGTGGCTTCACAGACGCTGGAAAATATGTCGGTGATCCAGCAGGCGGCGGCGCTGCCGATCCTGCGGCCGCTCGTCGGCATGGACAAGCAGGAGATCATCGACCAGGCGCGGCGCATCGGGACGTTCGAGATTTCCTCGATGCCGGATCAGGACTGCTGCCAGCTTTTCGTTCCGAAGCATCCCGCGACCAAGTCGCGCCTCGCCGACGTGGAAAAGGCCGAGGCGCGCCTCGATATCGCGGCGCTCGTTCAGACGGGGGCCGCGGAAGCGGCGTGCGAAGAATTCAGCTTTCCGTGAGGAGTGGCCTCAGAGGTAGCTCTGGATCTCCTGCAGGCTCGCCGGGAAGAACAGCTCTTCGATCGCGAACTTCTTTCTGATCATCCCCTGCTCGTGCTCGTAGCGCACCGCCGCCTCGAGCGCCTTGCGGTTTTGCTCGAGGTTGTACGGCCAGGGGTCGGGACCGAAAATCTTCGTCTGCTCCTGCAGCGCTTCCTTGAACCATACGATGATCGAATTGCGCGGGTCCTGGTAGCGCTCGTAGCAGATTTCTTTTGACCGCTGGAGCGCCTGCAGCAGGCTGACGGCGACCCAGGGATTTTTTTCGAGGATGTGCCCTTTGACCACTACCGTATGCATGATCGGATAGATGCCGCTCTTCTTGTAATATTCGATCTCCGCCGCCTTCGGGTCGGGAAACAGCAGCGCGACGCGCGGCGAGCCTTTCTTGATCGACGGCAGCGTCTCGGGATAGAGGGCGCCTTCCAATTCACCGTCGACGAGCATCTGGTCGATATCCTTTCCCTTCGGCACGCGCTTGAGCTTCATCCACTTCGCCGGCTCGAACGCGACGTCTTCTTCCTCCTGGCACCACCACTCGACAGTCTTCAAGTCGACGCCGTAATGATCCTGCAAAATTCCGCGCATCCAAAGCCCGGCGGAATTCTGCAGCGTGTCCAGGCCGACGCGCTTGCGGTTCAAATCCGAAGGCCGCTCGATGCCCGCGTCGGTCCGCTTCACCATATAGCCATGGCGGAAGCGCCGGTGCGGAAACGCCGGAATGGCTCGAAAGGTACGCCCCTGGTCGAGCGCGACGAGATAGGCGATCAGCGAGAGCTCGCAGACGTCGAACTCCTCGTGGCGCAGCATGCGCCCGTGCCGCTCCGGCGACGCCATCGTGACTACGTTGAGATCGATGCCTGCCGGCTGCACGGTGCCTTCCATCAGGGGGCGCAGCAAGTCGTATGCGCCGCACGCGAGCGTCAGCTTCAGTCGTGACATTCAGTTGCCTCCTATGCGCCGGCGGTATTCCTCCGGCGTGTCGATGTCGTAGGTGATGCCTTCGTATTCGGTCTGTATCTCGATAGTTTCATTCGCGTGCGCGCGCACGACGCTCTTCGCGCCTTGCTCGAGCGGCGCTGCGAGCAGCTCCGGAAACAATTTCCTGGAGAAAATCACCGGATGGCCGCGGCGCCCGCCGCATACCGGAACGACGATCAGCGGGTGCGACGCATAAAACCGTTCGATCATGCGATCGACGAGAGCTGCGTCAATGAACGGATGATCGACCAGATGAAGCACGATACCGTCGACGGTGTCTTTGTCCAGCTCGCGCAGCGCGACGTGGAGCGAAGAAAGCTGGCCGCGCGAATAATCGGGGTTCACCAGAATCGTCACGGGCAGATGGCGAATCTTTGCTTCGAGCGCCTGGGCGTTGTGGCCGAGCACGACGAAGATTTTTTCGACGCGCGTCTGTCGCAGGGCGTTGACGATGCGCTCGAGAAAAAAGCTATCGCCCACAGGCAGCAGCGCCTTCGGGCGGCCCATGCGGCTCGATTCGCCCGCTGAAAGAACGACGGCGACGACCATCACCCGGAATCTTCCTACAAAGCGTCCGGACGGTCAATCGCCGCAGTCGATGCGCGCGCGGCGCTATTTCGACGGATGGATAAGTTTTTGCAGCTTCGCCTTCAGCTCCGGCGACATGCCCAAAAATTCCGTGACGAGCTTCTGCGTGCGCTGCGCCGACAGCGGCTTGATCTCGAGCCGCCCCTTCTCCGCTTCCGCCAGCAGCTCCTTGTCCGCGAGCGCCTTCGCGAACGCGATCTCCAGCGCCGTCGCGCGGTCGGCCGGCACGCCGGTCGCGAGCAGATAGACCTTGCCGAATTGATTGGGCACGCTCGTGCCGAAGCGCAGGAGCTGCCGCTGCTCCTCGCTTTTCGCGAGCATCGGAATCGTCGGCACGTTAGCCGACGGCAGATCCGGCAGCGGCTCGTCGCCGAGCTGAGCCAGGATGGTCCATTCGCCGGTCTTGAATTTATCCATCGAAGTTACCTTGCTCGATGTCCAGGTGTTGAAGAATCCGTCGACCTCGCCGCTGTCGATCGCGAGCCGCACGTCGGCGGTGCCCTTGTACCCCGCCACCAGTTTAATGTTCGCTCCGAGGACGTCGCGCACGATGATCGGCGCGTGTTCCACCGTCGAGCCCGGAATGCCGCCGAGGACGACCTGCTTGCCCTTCGGCCCGAGAATGTCGTCGAAGCGCGAAACGCCGGGTTTTTTGCTGACGATTAAAAGATACGTTTCCTCCACCGGGACGGCGAGGTAGCGCAGCTTTGCCATGTCGAACTGTACCGCCGGCGTGCCGAAAAGCTGCTCCAGGATGATCGGCCCGGAGATATTGCCGACGACCGTTCCGTCTTTCGGAGCGGCGTTGGCGACGTTGTTGGCGGCGAGAATGCTCCCGGCGCCCGCCATGTTCTCGACGATGACGTTCGGGGTACCCGGAATGTATTTCCCGAGATAACGCGCGATCAGGCGCGAGTAAAGATCGTAGCCGCCGCCGGCGGAGAAGCCCACGATGATGCGGACGGTTTTTCCCTTGTAGAAATCCCCGACCGCCTTTTCATTGAAAGCGGGCTTCGGCTCGGCGGCGAAAGAGCCGACAGCCAGGGCCGCAAACGCCAAACTGAAAGTCGCCGACAAAATCGCGCGCAAAGTGATTTTCATGAATGTCTCCGATCCGTTTATTATCAATCCGGCGATCAGGCCGAGGTCATCGGAGCAAGCTTCCGGGTCTCGGAAAGGCCGCATCGGCTCAGGCAGTATGGCGAAACCGGTGTGCTCTCCTGACGCACACGCGCATAGTCACCCTGCGAACCGCCCAAGGGTGTACAACAAACATTTATGGCCGTCAATTGCCGCCGCTTGACACTCCACGCGCATAACTTCTATGGTAAACGCGATCGGGAATATCCAGCGAGGTACAGCAATGATCCAGGGACTCAAAGACAAAGTAGTCATCGTTACGGGCGCAGGGCACGGCATCGGCAGGGCCTATTCCCGCGGCTTCGCCGATGCGGGCGCGCGCGTCGCGGTTACCGACATCGACGGTCCGGCCGCAGAAAAAGTCGCGAGCGAAATCTCCGGCAAGGCCGAGGGCCGCGCGATATCCGCGCGCGTCGATGTCGCGGACGAGGCGTCGACCAAGCAGATGGCCAAGACCGTGCTCGACCGCTTCGGCCGCATCGATATCCTGGTTAACAACGCGGCCATTTTCGCGACGATTCCAATGAACCGCGGCGGCATCGAGACCATCGACCCGGCCGAATGGGACCGCATGATGGCTGTCAACTTGAAGGGACTATTCTTCTGCTGCCGCGCTGTGCTGCCGACGATGCGCGCGCAGAAATCCGGCAAGATCGTCAACATCGCCTCCGGCACGGTGCTCTCCGGCAGCTTGGGGCGCATCCACTACGTGACCTCGAAGGCGGGGGTCATCGGCTTCACCCGGACGCTGGCGCGCGAGGTCGGCGGGGACAACATCCAGGTCAACTGCATCGCGCCGGGCTCGACGCTCTCCGAAGACAATCCGACCGAAGAGATTCTCCGCATGCGCCAGGCGCCCGTGCAGGGGCGCTCGCTCAAACGCGTGCAAAAACCCGAGGATCTCGTCGGTGCGATGCTTTTTCTTTGCTCGCCGCTGAGCGACTTCATGACCGGGCAAACCGTCTCCATCGACGGCGGCCAGAACTTTCTCTAAGCCGAGACGACGATGCGTTGCCGTACCGTCTTCACTCTTGTCGCGGCCCTAGGCTTCATCCTGCCGGCGCTCGCGCCGGCGCAGATGATCCGCCTCAAGACCTCGTACAGCTCGATCACGGCGAACAACAGCCCCGTATGGATCGCAAAGGACAAGGGCATCTTCGCGAAGCATCGCCTCGACGTGCAGATGGTGCTCATCGAAAGCGGCACGACGTCTATTCAGGCGCTGGTCGCCGGCGAGACCCAGATCGCGCAGCTTTCGGGCGGCGTGATCCTCAGCAGCGGTCTCGCCGGATCGGACGTCGTCTGCATCTCGGGCCTCGAGAACCGCTCGGCGTTCAGTCTCATCGCGCAGAAAGAAATCAAAACCGCCGAACAACTCAAGGGCAAGCGCCTGGCGATCTCCCGCTTCGGGAGCGCGTCGGATCTCGCCGCCCGGCTCATTCTCCAAAAGCTCGGGTTGAACGCGGATAAAGACGTGACGCTGCTTCAGGTGGGCGGCACGAGCACGCGCCTCGCGGCGATTACGAAGGGCGCCGTCGAATCGACGGTGATCACGCCGGAATTCTACATCCTCGCGAAAAAAGCCGGCATGACCACGCTCGCCGACCCGCTGTCGGCGAAAATCGATTTTCCGCAGAATACCATCGGCACCTCGCGGGCGATGTTGAAGGCGCATCCGGAGACGGTGAATTTATACATGAAGGCGATCGTGGAAGCGATCCACTACTTCAAAACCAACCGCGACGAGACGATTCCGATACTCTCGAAATATCTGAAGATCGACGATAAGGACGCGCTCGCGCAAATTTACGATCTCTACAAGAACATTCTTCAGCCGTTGCCGCTTTCGACCCCGGAAGGCATGCAGCTCTTGCTCGGCTGGATGGCGCAAACGGACGCGCGCGCGAAGGGTGCCAAGGCCGATCAGTTCATCGACAACGGGCCGCTGCGCGAGATCGAGAAGAGCGGCTTCGTTACTGCGTTGTACCGCTAGCCGCCGCATTGCGCTTGAGATAGAAGTACATCCGCCAGCGATAATTGATCAGGCCGATATATTCGTAGATCGCCTCGCCGATTTTAAACGCGGCGTCCTCGCCCGCCAAGTCCCAGGCGCTGCCGTCGCCGGCGTAGTTGAAATCGCCTGGGGCTGCCAGCGGCTCCGGCGCCAGCGAGCCGAACGCAAGCATGCTGCGCGGCATATGCGTTGCCGACGTGACGAGCAGGTACCGCTTCCAGCCCTTCTGCCGAAGAATCTTGGCGACCTCGATCGCGCTCTCGAACGTATCGCGCGAGTACGGCTCGGGAACGATGTGCGCGCGCGGGACGCCCCACAGAATCAGATAGTCGCAGGCGATCTGGTTTTCGTTCTGCGGCTTTGTCAACGGGTTGACGTGGCCGCCGGAGACGATGATCGGCTTCGGCCGAATGCGATACAGTCGCCACGCCTCGTCGAGACGGTGAAACAGCGCCTCGCTTACGGTGGGAAAAGGAACCAGCCCGCCCGCGGGAATAACACCGGCCATCAGGACGACGATCGCGTCGTACGGCTCGGCGGCGGCCGGGTCGATCAACGGGGCATAGCGCGTCTCCAGCGGATCGCGCAGGACTCTGCTGAAGTAAGGACTGTGAAAAAGAAAAACCGCGCCGAAGGCCGTCCAAAAAAGCGCCCGTCCCCAGCGTTTGCGCCAGAAAATGCCCGCCAGCAGGAGCAGCACGAACCACGGCATCGGCGGCAAGAGAAGCGGCTTCAAGAACTGCTTCAGCAAAAACATTTTGCCGTTTTATCCGAAGCTTGGCCGGTTTTCCATAAAGAATACTCAGGTATTTACTCTATTGGCGGTAAGGAAACAGACCGCTACTCTGATTAGTGCCTGTAGTGGCGAAGGAGGAGGAAGAATGAAAATCATATCAATAATCGTTCCGGTCATGGCTCTGGTCTTGGGCGGTTTCGGCCTCGCGCACGCGGCGGACCGCGGCCGGATTCACTGCGGCGGAAATCATCGGATTTCAATCGAGGACCTCGACATGTCGCCGGATCCCGTGAATCGCGGCCAGCGCATCGAGAACTGGCGCATCAGAGTCCACGTCGACGGCTCGGGCGAGTGCGAGACGCTGTTCGAGATCCGCGAGAAGCCCGGCGACACGGTGGTGGCGCGCGGCGTCACGCGCGTCCTACGCCCGGGGGACAATGAAATCACCATTCCCGCGGCGCAAGGCTACCGCTTCAGGAGAAACGAGACTTGTTTTCAAGTGCTCGCGAACATCGAGAATACGCGCAAAGCGATCGACACCAAGGAGCGCTTCTGCGCCCGGGAGCGCGACGGTAAGCGTTACAGCATGCGCGAGCGCGGCGACCGCCCGGTCCCGCACTAAAATATCTATCGGCGATCCGGCGCATCCTGCTACTGGAACGCCAGCCGCAGGATGCGCTGGATCAGCGCTTCGTAGGACAACCCCGCTTTCATCGCCGACTGGGCGAATTCATCCTCGCGCTCGAGATTCGGGTTGGGATTGGCCTCGAGAATCACGATCTCGCCTGCCGGCGTGACGCGCAGGTCGATGCGACCGTAGCCGCGCACGCGCAGCACGCGATAGGCTTTCTTGCAGATGTCCGCGATGCGCTCATTCATCTCGCTCCCGACGCCTTCGGCGAAAATATTTTGAATGCCCCACTTTTTCCGGTAGGCGTCGTCCCACTTCGCTTTGAAGGTCGAGAAGCGCGGCTGCCCTTCGGGCACCTCCGCAAAGATCACCTCGCGCAACGGAAAGACGTTCAGCCGCTCGTTCCCGAGAATGCTGACGTAGAGCTCGCGCCCCTCGATGTACTCCTCCGCCAGCGCCGCCTGGTTCATCCGCTCGTGGATGAAACGGACGCGTTCCTCGAAAGCCTGGTCGTTCTCCACGAACGAGTCCTGCGCGATGCCGTACGACGCCTCCTCCGCGACAGGTTTGATAAAGAGCGGAAACGCGAGGCGCTTGGGGCGCCGGATCGCGCCGCCGGGCGGGAAAACGGCGGAATCGGGCACGCGGATGTGATGATACGCGAGAATCTCCTTCGCCATGCCTTTGTGCTTGCACAGCGTGAGGCCGGTCGGGCCCGAGCCGGTGTAAGGCAGATCGAGCATCTCCAGCAGACCGGCGACGTTGCGGTCGTAGGCGGAGCGCGCGTTGAAGTGCTCCGCGAGATTGAAAACGACGTCGGGCGGATGCGCTTTCACCTCGCTGATAATCAGCCCGGGGTCCTCGTAGACGCCGATCGTGCGCACTTCGTGGCCGAGTTTCGTGAGCGCGTCTATGACGTGCGCCTCGGTGGCCCAGTCGTCGGTCTTCAGCTCACGGCTGAAGTCCTGATCGTCCGGCGGCGTTCCCGCCGAATCGAACAGCACCAGGACTTTATGTTTCCGCCGCGCTGGCATGAATCGTCACGACTCCTTGAATTTGCCCGTCATTCGGTAATGCGCGGCGAGCGTAGCGAGATAGGCGGCGACTTCGAGGCCGGCGGAATCGGAGCGCACGCGCAGATCGAGCGCGGCGCAGCGCTCGGTCAGCGCGCGCAAAAGCCGATCGACGGTGAACTTGGGCTCGCCCGTCCAGGCCGCGACCGCGGAGAGCATCGGCTTGCGGCTTCGCCGGAGAAAAGCGGCGGCGCGCTCAGCGTCCGGCGCCGAGCTGGCGGCGGCGAAGAGCTTTTTTAAATCGGCGTCGAAAAATTCCGGAAAGTCCTGCGCGTACAATTTGCGCCGCTTCTTGTAATACGCGTCGAGGCGCGAGCGCAGCCGCGACGCCTCGCTCAGGTGGCTGCGCGTCATCACGAGGGGCTTCTGGCCGACGAGCTTCGCCATCAGACGGTCGACGTATTCGAGCTTCTCAAGCGCCTTCCAGCCGCGGTACTGGCTCCGCCAGTCGAGCTCCGGCGTGAGCCAGATCGCGAGCGTCTCGGCGAAGTCCTCCTCGGGATGGCTCTGCGCGTACCAGCCCTCCAGATGGCGCACGAAGCGCTTGCTATACGGCCGCGCGCGGAAGCTCTCGGAGTATTCGAGCGACGGCGGGCCGAATAATTTTTGCCATTCCTTGTCTTTAGCGAGCAGGTACGCGTGGATGATCACGTGCCCCATCTCGTGGCGCAAGAGCCGCATGCACCACGCCTCGGTGCCGCCCTCGACCTCCATCATCATCTTTTCTTCGAGGCGTTTAAGGCGCGGATGCGCGAGGTAGAACGGGATCGCGATGTTCGCCGCGCCCTCGGCGCAGAACCACTCGTCGCCGAGATAGCACTGCGGCTTCAGCGCGACGCCCTTCTCGCCCAATTCGCGATGGAATCGCGCGATGCGCGCTTCGAGCTCGCTGCCGGCGATCTGCACCTTGAGGTCGCAAATGCGCATCTTGAGCAATTCGTCGTCGCTCAGCGACGCGAGGTCGGGCTGGAGCGAAGGCGAAGGTCTTTCCTTCGTCGCGGGTTCCATTGAGGAGCTATTTTAGCAAAGGTGGGATTCGCGAGCGAACTGCTCACAAAAACGAAGGGGCACGGCACGCCGTGCCCCTTCCTGAAACATGAAGCTTGAAACCTGAAACGCCCCGGTCGGCAAACGTTTACTTCGGCTGCAAAAAGCTCAGCCGCTCGGCCATCGGCGTAGTCGGAAACGTATAGCCGCAGGCGGCGCAGGTGCGGAGCGCCGGATCGGCGTTGAACTCGCCGTAGACTTTCGCCACCTGGCCGCCGACGTCGCCCTGCACGACAGCGCGCGCGAGCACCTTCGCGTCGCACTTCTCGCAGAACCAGACGAACTCTTCGTTCTCGTGGGCGTTGCGCTTGCGCTCGATCACGAGCCCCCAGGTGTTTTCCGGCCGCCGCGGCGAATGCGGCAGATTGCCGGGGCAGACGAAAATCTCCCCCTCGCGAATGTGCACCACCTCGCGTCTTTTACCCTCGGGCTTGAGGTGCAGCTCCATGTCGCCTTCGACCTGGTAAAAGAATTCGTCGCCCGGATCGATGTGGAAATCGAGCCGCGTGTTCGGCCCGCGCAGGATCATCACGAGAAAATCCTGGTGGTGGACGAGCAGCCGGTTGGTCTTGAACGGCGGCGAGAAGAGATGCGCGTTCTCCTCGACCCAGCGCTTCAGATGAAACGTCGAGAGCGCATCCATTTTATTTGCCGTACAGCTTGGCGACGAAGCCGCTGTCTTCCAATTCTTTCAGGAAGCGCGGCTCGACGAAGCGCTTCGGGTCGGCGCCTTTCGCCTTGGGATTGGTCTTGGCGAGGTCGTCGATGATCGCCTCGATCCCCTTTTGCGTCGGATACGGCACGCGCGCCATGAACTTGATCGCGTAGGCGTCGTACGACTCCTCCAGCGCCTCGGGGTCGTTGGTGTTCATCAGCTTCGCGATCGCCTTCAGCCCGGCCTGCTTGTTGGTCTTGAAGTAGTGGATGCCTTCGACGAACGCTTTCGTGACGCGGCGCACGAGCTCTTCCTTCTTGTCGATGACCGCCCGCGTGGTCGCGAACGAGGTGCCGAGATAATCGAGCCCGAGGTCGACCAGCGCGACGAGGCGGTTGAAGCCCGCCTTCTGCGCCTTGGTCGTGAGCGGCGGCTGGAACAGCGCGGCGTCCACCCTGCCCGACTGCAGCGCGAGGTAGCGGTCCGGCGGCCCGCCGATCGAAATCAGCGCGACGTCCTTGTCCGGCTCCAGGCCCCATTTTCTCAGCGCCGTCACCGCGCCGTAATGATCGGACGATCCGGGGCGCGCGATGCCCATGCGCTTGCCCTTGAGATCGGCTGGCTTCTTGATCGACGGCGCGGCGAACACCGAATGCTCGAGCGTGTTGACGAAGCTCATCAGGATCGCGGTGTCCGCGCCCGACAGGTTCGCCGCGACCGACGACGGCCCGGCGAAGATATTGAAATCGACGCTGCCGGAGATCAGCGCGGCGGTGTTGGTCGGCCCGCCGACGATGTAGACGATCTGCGGGTCGATGCCGTACTTGGCGAAGATGCCGGCGTCGCGCGTGAGATAGAGAATCGCCTGCGACGCGGACATCGCGCTGTGCGCGATCGGCACCTTGTCGAGCGCCGGGCTCGAAGCGGCGCTGAAAATGATTATCAGCGCCGCCGCCGCGAGCGCCTTGAGACTCATTCGCATTATTTCCTCCGCGCTCGGCGCCGCCGGACGAATTTGTTGCGGTTGCACGCGACCTCGACGCGGTTGCCGTCGGGGTCGAGAAAGCTGACCGAGCGGTTCTGCGCGACCTCCAGGATCTCGGGGCCGCTCACGACGTCGATGCCGCGCTTCTGCAACACCGGATAGAGGTTGTCGACCGCCTTGTCGTCGTCGACGTAGACGCAGAAGTGGTGCAGCCCGGGCACGCCGTCGCCGCCGATCCGCTTCGCGCCGCGCGGCAGCTCCATCAGCGCGATGTCGTGATGCTCGGCGCCGAAGCTCAAAAACGACATCTTCGTGCGCCGGTTGCGCCCCGACACCGCCATGCCGAGAATATCGCGGTAGAAGCGCTCGGACTTCTTCAAGTCCCGGACGTTCAGAACGACGTGGCCGAGGACGCCGCGGGCGATAGCCATTGCGCTAACTTTTAATTGGGAAGGAAGGAGGTGTCAAGAAAGGGGCCGGCGCGAGTTCCGGCTCGGATGGAAATTAGAAGTTACAGCGCGCCGGAGATATCGAGGCTGCCGATATCTCGAATCGTCGCACCGTAATGTGTTTGGAGGACGCGAAAAATGCCCCCGCAAAATGAGGGATCGTCGAATAGCAGGCACGCCATGTATTCACCGCCTCCGTGCTCGACGACGAGAAATATCCTGGTAGTCGGCGGCAGAATCGACGGGATGACTTCTTTTAAGACCCCGATTTCACCGCGCAACTCTTGGTTACTGTCTCGGCCTCGCGCAATCCAAGCCGGAGGCCAGTTCGCCATATTCCGATAAGACATGAGCGGGTGAAATCGTAGCTCCATAAATCCCGTCCGCGCGATTAAAGTTCCAACGCCCTCCATCCGCTCTCAGCACGATGGATTGTAGATTGATGACTGTGAACGGCATCGAACATGATCGTCCACTCGACGTCGAGCAGGTTATAGCTGCACAGCGCGATGATTCGGTGACCCTTCAGCAGTTCTTGATTCAAGGCGTTTTCGTACTCGATGAAGATGCGCCAACTGTCTTCGCCGACAAACGAGCTGTTGCCGGCGATGCGAAGGCCGTTGTAGCCGGCGGCCAGCGCTTCACGCTCCGCCGTGAGCCATTGCTCGATGATCTTTACGCCGCGGAGGCCCCGCCCGTCGCCGTACCAGCCGGCCGCGTCGGTCATAATCAATCGTTTATCTGCGATCACTCGGCCCACGTCCGGAAATACCGCCTCGAGATCGCGCTTCGCATCAGCCGCCTCGTACGGCGCGGCGGTGACCCAGATGCATCGCTCGTTGTTTTTCAGCCCCGCCTCAAAGTACGGCACCAGCGTGGCCGCGAGGTCTTCCTTTTTCAGATACCAGTGGCAGATATGGCTGCCCCAACGCAGGTCCTCGATTCCGGAAATTCCGGAGGGGGCGGTCCCCCCGGATTGCGTCGTGAGCGTCATGTCTTCTCCATCGGCAGCAGTCTCTGTATCAACAAAAACGTCAAAGACGGAATTTTAGATTGCCCGCAGGCGATCTTTTTGGCGCCGAAACGGATTTTCTTATATTTTTCCAATCCGGCGCCGGAGTTATGCCGTTTTGTTATGTGTGGGCGCAACAGGCACCCCGCCCGCTTGACATGTATAGCGCCGGGCAATATTTTTCCTCTGTTGCGCGCATGAAAACCCTCGGGGACATTCTCTATGCCGATAAGTCGAAAGCGCGCGTACCCGAGGACGAGTGGCTCGACCTCGTCCGCGGCGTCGCGGCCGGCGACCAGCGCGCGCTGCATTCGCTGTACGAACAGACGCATCGAATCGTCTTTACGCTGATTATGCGCATCATCCCCAATCGCGAGACCGCCGAAGAAGTCACCGTCGACGTCTTCCATGACGTGTGGCGCAAAGCGGCGGCCTACGATCCCGCCAACGGCTCGGTCGCCGGCTGGATCATGAATCAGGCGCGCAGTCGGGCTATCGACCGCGTGCGCTTCGAGCAGAGAAAAAAGCGCGTGAACGCCTATCCGGAGGACGATGGTTCGACGCCGGGCGTCGCCGACCCTCAACATGCCGTTCTCTTCCAGGAACAGAGCCGGCTTTTGCGCCGCGCGCTCGCGGTGCTGAGTCCGGAAGAACGGAACACGATCGAGACCGCATTCTTCTCGGAATTGACGTACGAAGAAGCGGCGAAGAAATTGAACCAACCGCTCGGAACCGTGAAGACGCGCATCCGCTCCGGATTGCGCAAGCTTCGCGAAATGATGGCGGAACAAAAGAAGGCCGAATGACTTTGCAATCCGACACGCACGGCCAAGAGCATCTCGATATCGTGCACTTGTACGCCTTGCAGTCGCTGCCGCCGCGCGAGATCGCCGCGGCCGAGGCGCAAATCGCATCGTGCGCGGAATGCCGTCAGGAGCTCGAAATGCTTCGTCCCGTCGTCCGCTCGTTCGCCGCCTGGTCCACCGACGTGCTCCGCCCCGCGGAGCCCCTCTGGGGCAGGCTCGCCGAGCGCATCGCCGGCGAAACCGGCGCGCCGCCGTTCGTGCCTCCTCCGGAGACGCGGGCTCAACCCGAATGGGAACAAGCCGCGCCGGGCATCTACGTCAAGATCCTCGCGCGGAACCCGAAGAACGACAGCGTCAGCATGCTCGTCCGGCTCGATCCCGGAACCGATTATCCCGGACACACGCACGCCGGCGTCGAAGAGCTGCATCTGCTCCACGGGATACTGAAGGTCGACGAGAAAACCTACTACCCCGGCGATTTTCTCCGCAGCGAGCCGGGCACCGTCGACCATCGCGTGTGGAGCGAAACCGGCTGCACCTGCTTTCTCATGACCTCGACCAAAGACGTCCTCACCTGATTGTGTCGGCGCCGTATTGCGCCGGCTAATTCTCGTTCACCCACTCGTTCCGCTGAAAATAAATTCTCTCCGAGCGCGCGCTTTACGCGTAAGGGTGATAAACCCGCATATCTTCGTCATTGCATCGCGCTACGCTATTTAAAATGGCGATAGTATGGTTCGTGGGCGACAAGAGCCTGCCCACGCGCGGTTACAAGCAGGCCGATCGAGACGTCGATTGGTGCGTAAAACATCTCGGCCTTAAACGCCGGAGAATGTCGCGCCTCCCCGGCGCCCTGATAATCGGCGGCGCCCGGCTTACTCTGAAAGACGAGAGCCGCTATGTGGTCATCGAGGTGAGCCGGGATGAATCCGATAGCTGGCGCGCCGGATATTACTTGATCAAGACGACGCCGGCGGAGGCTCGTACACGGCTTGAATGCCGCGAAGCGGACGAAAGCGGTGCGGCCGCCTATCGTTCGGAGACCGCGACGCCATGACTTCCGGCGGCGGAGTCACGAGCTTCGCGGCTTTTTTCTAAAATCTTCCAAAACTCCCCGGCACTCGCTGCACAGCTCGCCGGCGAACGGCCGGCTGTCGAGCTCGATAAAATCGTCCAGCGGCCAATGGGAGCACTCGGCGGTGGAATGCCACGTTTGTCGGTTGATCGATTTCCGATAATAGCAATGCGTCTCGTCGGACAAATCCACGATGGTATGAACTTGAAGGCGCTCGCCCGCGTTACGCGGCCCTACAACCGGCCGCGCCGAGCAATACGGACAGGGCACGGTAAGCGGAACGGAGCTTACTTTGTCGAACGTGAGACGCCTGAGCGTGAAGCGGCTTTCACACGCGTAGCAGCATAGAACCAGCGTCCAGGCCTTATCGCTCCGACCGATCGCCATAGACACACTCGTTTCCGATTATAGTCCGCGCGCGCAGCGCGACTTGTAGGGTATTAACCTCAGATAGGTAAAATTCGGCATCGGGTTGTCGCCCGCCCGCGTTTGTGACAAGCTCTACGCCCCTTCAGCCCGCAACCCGCCGAACTTGACACAAACCGCGGAAATTACTAAATACCGCCCCGATGGGGACCGAAATCTGGACATTGCGCTGCCAGAGCTGCGACGGCGAATTCGACGTCGAACTTCCGGCCGGCCAGCGGGTCATCGAGACCGCCCAGACCCACCCCTGCCCCCACTGCCGGAAGCAGCCGGACCAGGATGCCGCCGGCACCGAGGCGTTGGCCGTCTGGCACCACGTCGTCGGCTTTCAGCCGAGAAAAAACTAGCGCAAGGCGGAATGGCCGGGACAAGGTCCGGCGAATCGGCGTAAAGCGGACGCAGCAAGCGGCGATTTCATCCGCTCAGGTCTTACCGCACGGTGGCGGCCTCTGCCGATTATCGCCGGTCGCTTTACTGCACTGCTAGACGTTGCTTAACACGGTCTATCTTTCCTGATTTAAAAACCACAAGGCGGAGAGAGAGCAATAGCGGATGCGGCATCGCCCTAGGCTCTACGCATCCTCGTGCGACATACGAACGATCAAATGCCGGCGCGGCATTAAAGGAAAGCATACCGTGGCGTCGGCCTTCGCCCCGCAATGAGGGCAGCCGATGGAATCGGCGGTCGCATCGATCTCTTTTGCCGCGATCCCGTTTACCGGGAACTCGCCGCTGCAGTCGTAGCAGCGCAGCTGCAAAGACCACGTACCGCTCATATTTCTGAGATAGCTGAAACCTATGACATTAGGGAAGTGTGGGAGATTCCTGATATGTATTGACTGCGCCCGGAAGCGGCCGGCGGGGGCCGGTCGCTCAGCGGTTGTCACGCGTCATGCTCGATCCGTAAATTGGCCAGAGTATAAGTCATTCGTAGCCGACAACCAGAGCAAGTCGCAGGCCCGGGCTTGCGGAGATGACTAGCGCAGAAGCTTCAATTCGGTCTGACTTTTTCATTCGGGAATGTCGCAGTAAAAGCGATCGGAGTTTTTCACAGGACTGGAGGTTCAGGAGCACAAGACCCAGGGCGGCGGGAGAGAGAGCATTGCGGTAAGTTTTAGTGGCAAGGAGGAGGTGGAAAATGGGCTGCACGAGGCAGCGTCAAGCACGCGAAGATCGAATGCCGAGGGGCTGTGGCGGTAACTACGATTTGCGCGACAGTGCCAAATTCAAGACTCGATAGCTGAGCCCAAATCGCGCGTGCCAAGTAAAAAATCCGGTTTGGGATAACTTTATAGCCTTCATTTCCGGACGTTGACGGATGTGGGTTCTAGGTGCGACAATCCCGCCGATATGGAAAGGCTAGGCTCGCTGTGGTGGACGGGAAAGTCTGTCTCGTGGTGGACGTTATTCATCCGGTATGTATTCGGTGGGCGGTGGCCTAAAGACCGGGACGGAGAGCCGAGACAATACATCGTATATACACTACGCTTCCTGCTCACTCTGGTGGCGTTCGTTATAGGTTGCGCAAGCGGCCAGGTTCTCACCCATGTTCTGCCGCCTAAATTGTTTCAAAAACTTATATCAGTCCTATTGGGTGTGCTGGTAACACTCTCTCTCGGCTCATTAAGCCGGTTTCTCTTGGAAACCTATGTGATGGTTCGATCACCGTACAAAAGTACGGGTGAATTCGAGACAGAGGGCGGTGGGCCGTTTCTCGGCTTCCTTGAGCGCCTGATTTTCTATGCAACCTTTGGGCAGTCCGCATTCATCGGGGGCGCGTGGCTCGTCTTTAAACTCGGTGCTAAGTGGTCCGTTTGGCAACATATCGTAAAGTATGGTGAATCATCCCGTGGCGAACTCGCAAAGCGCGAGCAATTTGCCTCTCGACTGCTCGGCAGATTTTTAAACGGCACGCTTTGGAATGCAATCTGTGGAATGCTCGGCGCAGCCGTCACTGAAGCGTGCTTGTCCTACATGAGGATGGCGGCCGAAGCTCCAGAATTCGTCAACAAGGTACTCGATGCGCTGAAATAATACGCGGCGGCGCCATAAGTTCATTTGACCTTCACCACATGTCCCGTCTTCTAATTACCGTCTTACCACTCCTTGAGCCTGTGCATGATCTTCCTCAAACCGGTGCAGATCTCGCAAACGGTTATAATATTGCAACACATGAGCAGCTTGGATCTCTAGAAGTTTTCAATGATGAAAATTTTAAACATGGATTTAGAGGCAGAACAAACTCGGAAGGCATTTACACGGACAGTTTTTAATGGTTGCTAAAGATGTGCCGGGGGAATGGCAATCCAAACTGCTGTCGAAGAAAGCAATAGAACACTAGACCGTTTCTTGATTGCATTGAATATTAGAGAGGCTCTGGAATTTTTTCTGGGCAGCTGCGGGGTCAGGTCTTGAATCTTGATATTTGGTTCTTGGAATTGAGCGCGCTACGGCAACCCCGTCTCCCATCAAAAATCTATTGCACTCCCGCGCCGCTCCTCCGCCCGCCTAGATCTTCTACCGATGCTTACTTCAGCGCCTTGGCTTTGATGGTTACGATGTCGAAGCTCCCGTCGGCAAAGATCTCGGTAAGGGTTCCCGTGAAACTCGTGATCACGTCCGCCTTACTTTTGAACGTCCCTATAAAAACACCGAAATTGGAATTGGGACCGTCATCCTGAACAAACGAAAACGCACCCGCCGAGGCGCTGGTATCGAAATAATCCTTCATCTGTAGCGTGGCTACGACGTCATTGAATTGCGGATCGTTGGCAATAGTCAGGCTGGTCGCAAGGTCCAAGGCGCCGTTCATCCTGAGATAAACGATCTGCTTCAACTTTTTCACGGTGCTATTTATGAAGGCCTGATAAGAACCCTGACCCGAGTAGTCCGACTGCGCCGACGATACCGCGGGAACGCAGAGTATCAGCAGCAGTCCGAGTATGATCGCTTTGTACGACATATGGAGTTCTCCTTGCGGCTGCAAAAGTCGCGCTTGCCGGCTTCTACTGAATTATTTGCTTGCCCGATTTGATGGTCAGAGTTTCGAAGCAGCCGTTCTGAAACGTCAAATTAACGGTTCCCGTGAACGACGTTAACACGCCTGTGTTAGCGTCATTTTGGAACGTGCCTGCGAACGCGCTGATGTTACCGAGGCTGTCGTTTCGAGTGTACATAAACCCGCCCGACGTAAGGCTCGTCGCAAAAATTTCTTCTTGCTGCAGACTGGCTATGACATTGCTCTGAGCGTCCTCGATAGCCATTACGTTGTTGGACTCAAAGGCGACGTCTCCCAAAAGAAATCCGATGATCAAAGCCTCCTTGACCTTGGTTGCGGTGTTATTGCAAAAGTTCGTGCCCGAAGCGGTTGCGTGATAAAACAGCTCCAGGGGCGTCACCGCGGACGAGACGGCAGGCAGGGCGAGAAGCAGCAGTATTCCCAATAGAATAGCCTTGTAGGACATCTCTAGTCCTCCTTCGAAGGCGAAAAATGAAAAGAAACAGCCTCGCGCTACCATGGTGAGGATACGGGTGTCAAGGGTATCGGAAAGCCCTAGGTAACAAAACTCTCGCCCGTTTGGTACCCCACTCGTCGGAGCTTTCGCGGTCACTTTTATTCAGCCGACCGCGGTAAGGCGCTCCCTCGAGCCTCGCACGCTGCATGGGCAATCCCCCGCTTGCGCCCGTCGCCGCTATATCGTAAGACTTCCCCCATGAAGCTCGGCGTCTTCGATCATTTGCAAAAAAACGACCGCCCGGAATTGTCGTATCAGGACCTCTACGCGCGGCATCTCGACATGGTCGAGTATCTCGACCAGGCGGGGTTCGACTACTACTTCGTCGCCGAGCATCATTTCGATCTGGGCTTCGCCGAGTGCCCGAGCGCCGGCGCGTGGATGGCGGCGGCGTCGCAGCGCACCAAGCGCATCCGCCTGGGCCCGCTCGTGTACGTGCTGCCGCTCTGGCATCCCGTGCGCGTCGCGGAGGAAGTCGCGTTTCTCGACAACGTGACCGGCGGGCGCTTCGAGTGCGGCATCGGCAGCGGCATCGGCAAGTACGCCTTCTCCGCCTACGATGCGCCGTGGGACGAGAAGAACGACGTCACGTGGGAGGCGTACAAGATCATCAAGGGCATGTGGAGCAACCCGCGCTTCAGCCACCAGGGAAAATATTTCAAGGTCGACAACGCCGAGCTGAACATTCCGCTGGTGCAGAAGCCGCACCCGCCGCTGTGGATGCCGACGCGTAGCCCCGAGTCGGTCGCGGCGGCGGCGCGCGAGGGCTTCAGCACCGTGCAGTGGTGCCCGCCGAAGATGGACGTCGTGCGCGAGATCTTCGATTATTTTCGCGAGACCTACCACAAGGCCAAGCCGGCGGGCCCGCGCCCGAGCGTCGCGCTGATGCGCCAGATGTACGTCGGCGAGACCGACAAGAAAGCCTACGACGAGTCGAAGGACCACTGGATTTATTTCTGGCACCGCGTCGGCGGCGGACGGGCGTACGGCGGCTACGGCAACGAGAACCTCGCCAACATCACGCGCGAGGAGCGGAAGAAAGAATTGCTCGACGTCGACAACGCGATCCGCGAGGGGTCGTTCATCTGCGGGTCGCCCGAGACGGTCGTCAAGCAGATCGAGAAGATCGCGCGCGAGGCCGGCGCCGATACCTTCCTCGGCGAGTTCACCTTCGGCGCGCTGGAGCACGACAAGGTGATGCGCTCGCTCAAGCTCTTCGCCGAGCGCGTCATGCCCGAGCTGAAAAATCTCGCCATCGACGCGCTCGACTATCCGAAGAACGGCTATCGTGTTTGGCTCAAGCCCTCGGCGACGGCGTAGTACTTCCCTTCGGCATCCTGCGCGATCTTCTTCTCGCGGTTGAGTTTGCCTATCGCGGCGGCGATGTCGCCGAACTCTTCGCTACGGAACGTCTCCAGAATCTCCGCGAAAAAGGCGTGCGACTTCGCCAGCGCCGTGAGCAGGCGCTCTTCGAGCGTGGACGCCGTCCCGTTGCCGGGACGGGATTTTTTCTCGTCGCCCTTCCCCGCCGGATCGAGATAATTTTTTAGCTTCGCCCTGCCCTCATTGAGATAGACGATGCGCTTGTAGCGCTCGCGCGGCACGTTCTCCGGGATCGTCGCGTCGATGCCCATCTTCGCAGTGGTCGGGATGCCGCCGGGGACCGGCGGGAGCGAGGGATCGAGCGGCTTGGAGCGCGCGTTGGCGACGATGAGCACGTCGCGGTCGGCCTGGACGCGCGTGGCGATCGCCCATTCGAGATCGACCGGGTCGAAGACGTCGATATCGTCGTCGGTCACGACCACGTGCTTGATGTCGGCGATCGACAGCAGCGCCATGATCGCATTCTTGCCGTCGCCGGGCGATTTTTTGATCGACGCGGCGATGTGCCAGTGGCAGCAGCCGCCGGGCGTCACGTTGACCGCGGTCGCCGTCACGCCCGCCTCGCGCAGCACGCGGTACGCCGCCGCCTCGTAGATCGGCGCGCTCATCCAGATATTTTCCCACGGCATGTGGAGCGCGTAGTAGATCGGCTCTCTCCGCTGCATGACGGCCTTGATCCTCACGCGCGGGTTCATGTGCAGCCCGCCCATCAGGCGGTTGAATTCCGAGAACGGCCCCTCGGGATGGACCCAGCCCTCGGGCGGGATCTCCCCTTCGAGCACGATCTCGGCGTCGGCGATGCACGGCACCGGGACGGTCTCGCCCGGCGCGAGCTTGAGCGCTTCGCCGCGCAGCCCGCCCGCGAAGCCGAGCTCGTTCTGGCCGAGCGCGGCCTTGAAGGTCGAGGCGATCATCTCGTAGGGATGGACGCCGATCGAGATCGAGATCGGCAGCGGCTTTCTTTTCTGCAGCGCGCGCTCGGCGTAGCGCCGGAGATTGTTCGGCGTGACGATGTCGATGCCGGTGACGTTTTTCTCCTTGATCATCAAGCGGTACATGCCGGCGTTCGTGCCGTACTCGGGGTCTTCGGCGATGACGACGCCGCCGGTAATCATCGGGCCGCCGTCCATCAGGCCGAAGACCGGCACGGGCAATTTGTACAGATCGACTTTGCCGCCGGTGTTGATCACTTCTTTGACCGGCGCGCGCTTGGTGATTTTCGGCTCGATGGGCCGGTCCATTGCGGCGCGCAGCTTGCCCTCGATCGCGCGGTACTCGACGCCCATCGCGAGCGCGAGGCGCGCGCGCGAGTTGAGCAAGCCCGAGACCACCGGCGTCGGGTAGCCGCGCACGTTGCCGAATTGGATCGCCTTGTCGGACTGCGGCACGAGCGCGGCGACGTTGCGCAGATCGACCGGGCGGGAAATCTCGACCAGCTCGCCGTGCTCGCGCAGGGATTTGAGAAAACCTCTGAAGCTCGATTCCATAGCGTCCCCCAAAGTCCGCACCTTAGTCAGCCGGCTTCATCGTGTCAACGCGCTCGCTTGACAACGCGCATCGGCGCGGATACGCCAGGATGATGCGGCACTCCTTCGGCCTCACGCTGGCGAACCGCGGCGTCATCATCGGCGCGGTGAAAGCGCGCGATCTCATTAACATGACCGAGCAGGCCGAGGCCTCCGGCGCCTTCGACGCGGTCTGGGTCGGCGACAGCCTGCTGGCGAAGCCGCGGCTGGAATCGGTCGCGCTGCTCTCCGCGCTCGCCGCGGTGACGAAAAAAGTCCGCCTCGCGGTCGGCTGCATGGCGACGTTTCCGCACCGCCATCCGGTGCTGTTCGCGCAGCAGTGGGCGAGCCTGGATGTGATCTCCGAGGGGCGCAGCTGGCTCGTCGTGTGCATGGGCGGCCCCGACGAGCAGAGCAAGGCGCAGGCGCTGGAGCATGCGGTGATGGGCATTCAGGCGAAGGAGCGGCCCGCGCGGATGATCGAGGGGATTGAGATTCTGCGGAAATTATTCGCGGAGAAAAACGCGTCGCACCACGGCAAGTTCTACAACTTCGACGGCGTAACGCTGGAGCCGCGCCCGGTGCAGCAGCCGTGCCCGATCTGGATCGCGAGCAATCCGACGGGGCTCACGTGGAAGGACGGCGCGAGCGCGCCGACGGATATCGTCGAGCGGAGCTTCCGGCGCGTGGCGAAGTACGCGGACGGCTGGATGACGAACAAGGTGAGCCCGGAGGAATTCAAGCGTCAGTGGGCGCGCGTGCTGGAGATGACGCGGGAAGAGGGGCGCGACCCGGCGCAGCTCGGCAACGCGCTCTACCACAACATCAACATTCAGCCGGACCGAAACGCCGCGCTCGCCGAGAGCAAGGCGTTTCTCGATAAATACTACACCTCGAACTTCAGCGCGGCGTTCGTGAAAGGCTTCACAACCGCCGGGAATCCGAAGGAATGCATTCAAGAATTAAAGGATTACTTTAATGCCGGCCTGCAACATATTACTTTGCGTCTGACTTCCTGGGACCAGCAGACGCAGCTCCGGCGCTTCGTCGAGGAAATCGTGCCCGCCTTCGCGTAAGTGTGTTTTTGCAGCCTTGGGATGATCGTGAATGCTGGCCGGCTTGGACCATATCGTGATCGCGGTTCGCGACCTCGAGCGGGCGATCGACGATTACAAAAATCTCGGCTTCGCCGTCGTGCCCGGCGGGCGCCATCCGGTCGGCACCTACAACGGCCTCATCGCCTTCGCCGACGGCTCGTACATCGAGCTGATTTCATTCTACCGCGACAACCCCGAGCATCGCTGGTGGGCCGCGCTGCAAAAGCATGAAGGCTTCGTCGATTTCTGCTTTCGCACCGACGATCTCGCCGGCGACACCGCGAAGCTGCGCCGCGCGGGCGTGAAGATCGAAGATCCCGTGCCGTGGTCGCGAACGCGCCCCGACGGCTATCAATTAAAGTGGCTGCTGTCCTTGGCGGTCGCGCCGCACCGCGGCGTCGCGCCGTTTTTGATCCAGGACGTGACGCCGCGCGAAGAGCGCGTCCCGCGCGAAGTCGATCATCCGAACGGCGCCGCGGGCATCGACGCCGTCCTCGTTGCGGTAGACGATTTGCCCGCCGTCGCGCGCTGGTACGAAGCGGCGCTCCATACCGCAGGCGAAAAAATCGTCCGCGAAGAGTTCAAAGCCAACGGTGTCGCATTTCCCATCGGACCGCATCGGCTGGAGCTGCTCGCGCCGAGCGAAAACTCCGGCGCCCTTGCAGAATGGCTTCATAGCAACGGCCCCTCCCCTTTCGCCGCCACTTTGCGCGGCAAAAAAGAACTGCCGGCCATGGATTTGCAGAGCACCCACGGCGCGGCGCTTTGGTCGGAATAGCGAGTTAGCGCTAATTACGACTTCGGCGGGGCCGGCGCGACGGCGTTGCGGATCGCCATGCGCACGGCGAGCTCGATTTCCGGAAACATCCCGGAATCGCGAAACCAGTTCGTCGGGATCGCCGTGCGCGCCTCGCGCCCGGTCTTCGGATGGATAAAAATGCAGACGTAGTCGGCGTCTCCGGGGTCGGAAGCCGGCGGCTTCCGAATCTCCCACCCATCTTCTATCCGGTCCAGAATCGGCCGCAAAAAAGCCCGTTTATTTGGCGCGGGGCCGGGCATGACAGCGTTGCGCTTCTTTCATCGTGGAAGGCCAGCTTCGGCCGGCTATATTAGCTTTGGCGCGTCAGGCAAGCAAGGACTGTTTTGACGCAGATGCGGAGAGAAACCAAACCTCTCTCGGGTGAATATTTGCCCCCGGCGGGATTCGAACCCACGGCCCCAGGATTAGGAAATATGTTCGCTGTTTCATGTAGGCTTCTGTAGGCTCTGCTACGCTAGTAAATTCAAGGCTTTTTTCGTTTTCGTAATTCACCAAAAGCGTAGACGAGCGTAGGCAATGGCGGCATTGAGGCGGCATTTGTCGCGCCCGTTTTGGTGCGTCCGTGACGCAGTGACGGATTCGACGCGTTTTTGAGACTTTCTTTAGAATTACCTCGTATGGGACTTTTGAAAAACAGCGTAAATGCGTCACAGCGTCACACTTTCAGCTTGAGGCCGTAGTAAAATTTACCAGCGCGGCTCCGGTCGCCCTCGATGCCACGCTCGGTCAGCGCCATGTTAAACGCCTTGTTGCTTAGTATGTCTCGGGCGCGGAGTTTAAGCTCGTCGGAAAATTCCATGTACGCCGAATAGAGCGCCGCCGCTGTGGTCGTGGCTTCGGGGTCGTCCTCACACTTCGCCGCTAAGAAGTCGGCCAACACGTCTTGCTCTGCCTTATATTCCGCTGACGCCGCCCGGACGGCTTCCGGCGGCTCAAGCCCCTTTTCCCGCCAAAGCTCGTAACCCTCGACGGCCCAACGCAAGATGCCCGGCAGTTCCGCGCGTAGTTTGTCCGGCAAAGCCTTGTCTTGCTTGTCGTCGGTTATTTTCACCACAAACGGAACCAAGCGAATGCGCCGCCAAATTGCGTAATCGTTCCCACGGATGGACGGCTTATGGTTTGTGCTCAAAATTAATTTGAATTGAACCTCAAACGTGAACTCCGATTGATACAGTGGCCGCGCCGTTATTGGTTCATTGCCGGTTAATTCCTTAACTAAAGCCTCGGCTAGAGCCCGTCCGGCTTCGCTTTCGCTGGCGGTCACAAGCCGCGCGCCCTGTAGTCTAACAATGTCGCTGCGCGCCGTCCCGCCGCTCCTGTGGGCCGTCAACAAAGTTTCGGCTTGCGCCTTTTCGGCGTAGTCGCCCAGAACCGCCCACATGACATTGGCCAGGGTCGATTTGCCGTTGCCCCCACTTCCCCAAAAAATGTTTAGCATCTGCTCCGACGCGTCGCCGGACAGACACAAGCCGAAAAGCTTTCGCACATAGGTAACTAATTCCTTGTCCGGCAGAATTTCGGCGAGGAACTTTTCCCACACCGGGCAAACGGCGGCTTCGTCGTAGCGCGTCCCGCAGACTTTGGTTAGGAGGTCGGCCCTGTTGTGCGGCCTTAGCTCGCGCGTCCGAAGGTCTAGCGTCCCGTTAGTGCAATTCAGTAAAAACGGGTCGCGGTCGAACACGTCCGCGCGAACGGCGACGTTCGCCTCCGACCGGCAAAGAGATATCATCGACTTAATTTTCTGCTCGCTTTCCGACTTCACGGCCCACGCTGCCAACGCTTCGCGGCTTTCCTTGTCCGGCGCGTTCGCGGCCTCGATATAAATTTCTTTTACCGTCTCTCTCGCGCGGCGCTCGATCTCGCCGCCATCGTCACGGGCGAACCGCGCGCCGTCCCATGCAAGCCACCCTAGGCCACGCGAATACTTTATTTCGCCGTCATGCTGCCGGGACATGCGCGCCGAATTTCCCATGTCTGTGTTGTGCGGCTGGTCGGCGGGCATTTTCTTTGGCCTTAACGGGGTTACTCCCGGCATGCCGCCTCCAAAATGCTGTCGATTTCGGCCCGCGTCTCGTACATGGCGGTCGCGTCTGTCGCGATATCATCGTCAAGCGTGCTCAAAATTTCCCATTGACGGCGTAGGTCGGCCTCGCGCTCGCGCAATAGCTCAACGTCCGCCCCGGACAGCTCGCGCCGGACTTTCCGCGCGACGTGCGCCTCGTTGCCGATTTCTCGGAGGCGGTCGCGTAGCCGAACAGATACACCATGCGCCCACGCGGCCACGGCTTCCCGCCGCCGTCGCTGCCGGATGATTTCCGGGTCGGGCCGGTAGCCGTCGCTATCTTTGCCGAGAATTTTCAGCGCCCCGCGAAAGTCAACGCCGTGCATCTTTTGAATGAATGTGAAAGCATCGCCGCCCTCGTGGCAACCGTGGCAATACATGACGCCCTTTTCTTCGTTGACGTGAAAGCTAGGCGTTTTCTCCGCGTGGAACGGACAAAGCCCGACGAACTCACGCCCGGCGCGTCTAAGCTCGACGTGCGGCGAAACGACTTCAAGAATTGAAACAGCGTCCATCAAAGCAAACGGCCCTCCAGGTATTGCCGCGCGGCGTTTAGCGCGAGCATATCCGCGTGGCTTCCGCCCGCGTCCGGGTGTAGCTGTTTCGAAAGTTGCCGGTATCCAGTCGCGACGATGCGCGCGGCGACTGCGCGGTCGTATTGCTCGGCGGTTTCTTGCGTGTAGCAGCGTCTCGCGCGTTCGGCTTCGACTTCCGAACGCAACGGCTCGCGAAGCTCGCGGTCGGCAAGCCATGCGAGGTAGTCATTGGGAAGGTCCCGAAGCTCGCGGCCTTTGTGTTTTCCGAAAGGCATTCTCACGGCTACGCCGCCTCCGCACCATCGCCAATGCGACGCCGGTAGTTGTGGGCGAAGCTCCGGCCAAACGCCTTGGCGAACGTGTCAAGCTCTTTCTCTGACGGACGCTCCCAACCGTTGACCAGCCGTGATAGCCGGGACTCGGTAATGTTAAGCTCGCGCGAGGCGGCTGTTTGCGTCCGAAACTTTCCGACTAGCGCCGCTTTTAACTTCAAATCTGCCATTGCCTTTTTCCCCCAAAAAAAAACGTCGAAGCAAGGCCCCGGCCCAACCGGGGTCCTCCCTTCGACGTTAATTTTCTAAACCCTTTAACCGATCCCGCGCCGGGCCGTACCGTCGCGGTTTTGATTCACTCTTAGGCGTTCCCTGCGCCTATTGTGAACTAAGACACATTTTGGAACCAAATCTTTTTATAGTCAATATATTTTTTTTGTTTATAACCAACTTTATATTCTTGTTTAGTATAACCTTACCCGAGTCGCTCGTTTGACGACACTTCACAAACGGTGAGACAATCGACGTTATGGAAACAAAAAGAGACGACAATTTAATTGAACACATTAAAAGATTAGATTTGAAAAGCCTAGAGGCAACGTTTCGAATCATGCAACAGTACGGACTCCGCGTGCATGGATTAGACGGCGCGGCTTACCTGGACGATATTTTAGGGAGCCTATTTGAGGCGGTTTTTATAGCCGACAAAAAACTCGCCCCCCGCTTGCTGACCGGACTCGGACCAATTGCAAGCTTCTATTCCCGCATTGAGCTGGCGGCGGCTTTGGGTTTGATCTCTAAAACAGAGCATCACGACCTTAACCTCATCCGTAAGATTCGGAACGACCTTGCACATGGGCACGGACAACACACATTTGAGTCCGACAGCATTAAACAACGATGCGACAAGCTAAAGCTCCCGGATGATAGCACCGTTGCTCCGCTTGCTTCCATGCTTCCGCTTGGGCCAATGAAGTCAAAATCATTTGAGCGCTACAATTTCTCGGTTGGCGTTCTCATGTTTCTGCTCATGCATCGACGCGACCACGCCCAACGTCCTACACAAAATGAAACCGTCTCAGCTAATACCGTAAACGATATAGCTGAATTGATTACCGCCATTCGGCAGCGCCAAAAAGAGCAACGCGATAAGGCATAAAGCGAACACGCGTTGCACCATTCACCCCACACCCTCCAGGTCGGCCAAGTCGGCCGCTTCGTTCTCTCGCCGGATGAAATGGGCGTAAACGCGTAGTGTGACGTTCGGGTCCTTGTGACCAAGCTTGGCCGCGACTTCAACGGGGGGTTTGCCGCGCATTAAGAGAACAGAGGCGAAGGTATGCCGCAAAGCATGAAACGTCCGGCGCTCGATGCCAGCCCCGATTATGGCGCGGTCCAGTATCTTCGTCGCTGCCTTTCTGTGGAACGGTTTTTTTTCTTCCGGCGTCACGAATATGAGGTCGTCGTCGCCCTTGAGTTCTGCCGCCAGCTTGAGCGCCGCGAAGTCACGCCGTAGTCCATCGGACATGACCAGGGTACGGCGGCTCGACTTTGACTTAGGCGGTTGAAGTAGCGCGCCGCTCCCCTTGTCACCGTCCGCGAGCGCAAACCGGACGGACAGCCTACCCTCTTTCAAGTCGATAGCGCCCCACGTTAAGCCCAGGACTTCGCCTATACGCAAGCCAAGTAGCGCCGGGACGCGAACCAAGAGCCCCTCGGCAAGCGGTAACTTCTCGGACGCCTTGAGTAACTTTTTAAGCTCGGCTTCATTGTATATTTTGTCCGGCGTAACGACTTCGCCGTCCTCTTCGTCGGTTTCGACTTTCAAGCGTTCGGCCCGCTCTGCCGGATTCTCCCGAGTGAGCTTGTAGCGCAAGGCTAGGTCCATGACGGCGGTCAAGGTCGTAAGCATCTTGTTTGCCGTTTTGGCCGACGTGGCTTTTTCCCACTCTGACGCCGCCGACTCGACGCGCTCAACGTCGAGGTGTTGGATTTTTACTTTTCCCAAAGCAGAAACAATGTGGTGGTCAATGTGGTTTTTCCATGCCGCAAGCGTTGACCGGCGGTAGGTCGGCTTAAACTTTCCGTCAGCCTGTGTCTTTCCGGCTTCTTGCTTTCGCGCAAGCCACTTCTCGGCGATCTCCTTCACCGTCGCGCCGGACGGCGCTATGAATTCGCCCGACTGAATTTGTCCAAGCGTCCGCTTCTCATATTCTCGGGCTTCCTTATATGTGTCGAAAGTCTTTTGCCGCCGCTTTCCTTCCTGGTCGCGGTAGTCGACCATGAATGTATCGGCGTCAGTTTTGTTTATTGCCATTTTGCCCACCCTCCATGTTTTTTTCCAGGTACCGCGCCACATCTTCACGCTTAAACAGTACGTACCGTCCCGGCTTGCATCGCGGAATTTCACCGGCCCGGCCCAACGCCTCGAACCAGGTTCGCTTGAGCCCGAATTCTGCCGCTAGTTCTTTAGCCGTCATATAGTCTTTCCGCTCGGGCCGCTTTTCATTTTCCGCCAGCACTTCGCGGACTGCTTCAACGACCAACGCTTTGATTTCGGCTCGTAAGTCATCGCCAAGAATTTTCACGATTCACAACGCTACCCTTCCCGTCCACTTTTTGTTCTCGTTGTGAAATACGCTATTCGGCGTCACCGCCTACGCTAATTTTTCCCACTCTTTCAACGCGCCGACTTTGCGCGCGAACCGTTCTAAATAGTGGTTGTCAATGCGACGACGTAGCCGCCTTCTCGCGAGCTTCCCCGTTCGGGTGTCTCTAAATCCCATCGGCTTGTAGCAGAGGCCGACGCCGAGATAGTAGACAATCGCCTCTGCGTGAGGGTGCCTACTGAATTTGTACCCCCGGCGCTTATAGCCCCAACGCTTTTTAGGCTCGTCGTGCATAATCTTCGCGATGCGCTGCAACGCTAGCCGTCGCGACAATACGGTCGGCTCACCCGTCAGCCGCCACATTGCTTTTTGAACGTTCGGTTTCGCTGTTTTGTGCTTCACTGTTTCACCTCGGTTTTCTTTTTCACCTTCGGCGTTGCGTAGCTGCCGCCGGTCAGCTTGCGGCCAATATTCTCCCGGACAAACTCCTCGACTGCTTCGCGGATAAGAACGCGGACATTGGTCCCGCGTTCGACCGCGAAATGCTTTAGCGACTTCATGGTCGCCTCTTCTAGGCTGATTGTCGTCGTTACCATCATTGGATATTCACCCCCCACCCGTATATTAGTACGTTCATACTAGAGGACTCGCATACGTCGAGTCAAGGTCCAAGGCTGACTTTTTACAGAAAAACGGGGGGGGGGTACTCAGATTAAGGGCCGGGCCGAGATCGTGGCGCTACGGGCAATTGTGCGCGTTTTTTCCTGCGCACATTAGTTTTTCTATGTGTGCGCTCGCGGGGCCGTCCAGGGCGCTTCACCGGCTCGACATAGTTGAATTGTACCGTGGAACCGTCGCGCAGGACCCGGTCGGCAACGCAGTATTTTAGGCCGTCAGTCTCGGCCCAGACGCGGACGTTACGGAGCTTGGGCTGACGCCGTGTTCTAACTGTTTTCATGGTTCACCCCGTTGCGGTTGAGTTCGGCGGTTAGTAGCTCGACTAGCTTGCGCGCTTCGCTCGGCGTCACCATGACGCGGGCCTTGCTGTCACCTATAAATATGCTGCCGGTAGTGGGGTCTATGTGGTAGAGCCTGACCGGAGCGTCTCCCCGGTTTGTGCCTTCGGCGTGTATGAGCATGGGCCAAACCTCCTAGGCCGACCCATACCACGGTTTATAACAGTCCATCAACCGTCAGTCAGTTTTTTTTCCCGGCGTCCTGGTGGGCTTCACTTACCCGGTAAGCCTTGAGCGCCGCCGCCGAAATGCGCCAGCCGCGCACTTTGGTCTTAACTACCCGCTCGACTTCGAACGTTCCGCGCTCGGCGTCTAGCCGCCCTTGCTTAATGGCCTTGTGAACGGCGGGCCGAGTAGTGCCTAACGCCTTGGCCGCTTCGGAGATCGAGTAGAACCTTTGCCGCCGTCGCTTCATGGGGCCGACAATAGCAAACGTGGAGGTCGCGGGAAAGCGGCGTCAATAATTATTGGGACTGTTAATTATGCGGGTGGCGGTTTACGTTCTGCTATTAACCGTGGTATATGTCGCCAAATGAAAAGACTCTTAGCCGTCTACCTATGGTGGTTCATCGTTAGGGCGCCACTTGTCGGCGCTCCCGATGTTGTCCTAGGCGGACATAAAGCCGAGGCCGACTGCTTACGCCAGCTTAGCGCGCTTTACGCCATCGCATATCAAGGCCGGTACTATACGCCGGTCCTGGTAAAAACCTGCCACGAAATAAGCTAAGGCCGCTGCCGCCGCTTTGTCGTCGGGTCGGCGTGTCCATGCTTCGGGTGTAGCTCGCGCCGTTGCGGGTGAACTTCGGCCCATAGTTCCGGCTTCGACTGAAAATCCTCGGCGTCAAGCTCGATGTGATTCGGGTAGTTCGCAAGCTGCGCGGGGTCGCTTACGCTGATACGCCCGATGATCTCGCCGGTGTCGGGATGAAAGACTATGATGCTCGGCATTCACGCCTCCTATCGCTTTAGCTCTACCGCCTGAATATTTCGGTTCTTGATGTTCAAGGAATTGCTGCCGGTAGTCGCGCCGCCGTTCGCCGTCCCGGTCAGGTAGTATGTGTGTGACCCGCTGCTAGGACTAGGGTCAATGTAGCTCAATTCAAAATGCTGGACGGTCGTGTTGTTGAATTGCGCGTTATTTAAGCCAATGAACGCGTGCCTTGTAACTAAGTTGTTACCCATCGCGTCGCGGTCTATCCCGCCGAAAGCATCAAACGGCTTATTAGAGAATTCATCCTCTGCATCGAAGCCGCCGACTACCAGAACCGGCCCGCCCTGCGTTGTGATTGTGACAAAGCCTATCGTGTCGGCGCTAACGAAGCCGGAAATTTTTATGTTGCCGACATTCGCGAAGGTCACGACGCCACTTACGGCACCGCACGAAATGTCGGTCGTGACTACGTGGCTCGCGACTCCTGTCGCCGGACCCGTCCAGCTTCCGACGTTGAAACTAAAGTCGACGGGCGCGACCCAATAGAAATACGTAGTCGCATACGTAACGTTTGTATCTTTGAACGTCGTTCCGGCTGTAAAGCCGATTGTTGTCGCCGACGTGAAGCAATTAACCGTGTTCCTGTAGACGATGTGACCCCATAAATCTGCGCATGAGGTCGGAGTTATGACGAGGTCTATCGGGCGTACTGACGTGCTCATGCCGCTTTAGCCTTTTTCAAAAACCGGCGCACGTTATAACCCCCGGTTCCAATAGTGATTATGTCGAAATCACCGCCGACCGATTCAACGCCGTCCGCATGAATATCAGCCGCTATTCCCAATAGGGCGCGCGTCAAATCTCGTACGGCGCGCTTTTCATCGTCGGGTCCGCGCCAACCTTCGAGAACGGTTTTCCCCGGTGTTAGATACGAAACCAACTCGCGCCCCGGCAACATTCCTGCCGGTTCGTTCATCGTGAGAAAAAAAGCGCGGGAGACTTCCGGCGTAAAGTCATTTTGCGCCGCTACTATAGCGATGCCCGGTTTAGCGTATCGGTCGATACCGAACAGATACGCGGTCGGCTTGACGTGCCTTGAATACCAGTAGAACTCCGGCCAGAGCTTCCCGCCGCTGCTGTATAACCGCCGCACGTTTTCGGCCCATTGCTTGATTCTGTCCTCTCGAAATTCCGTTCGTAGTCCATCCGGTACGGTCTCGGCGATATTATCAATACCGCCGAAGCCTACGACGCCGACGCCGACAAAGCTGCTCACGGGTTTTATCTTCGTGCAATCCTCGCCTTGAATTTTGCTTTCACCGTCCGGCCCCATAACCATTGCGCGCCGGTCGGCTACGGCTACGACGTGATACGCAGTCGTCCCTATTAGTGCGATGCTCATCGTAGCGGCTCGCCCAAAACGTGGGCCACAACGTTTGATTGACTGTTCGCCGCTGAAAAGCTGAAGTCCGCGACGTTGCCGCCGACGTTAAGCACGTCAAAGGCGCTGCCGCCGCTGTTAACGACGAACGAGCTAGAGACTTGGTAGGTTCCCGAGTTCACACCTAGGCGGTAAAGAAACGTCAGCGAACCAACAACGCTAAACAGTCCAGTAAAGCGCGAGTAGGCTTTAACGTCGTAGGCTCCTAGACCCGTAGAACCGGGAACCGTCAACGCGGTATTCGAAAACAAAACCCGCCTGCTATGCCCCTGAATAAAATTTGTTGCCATGCTGCTTTCCTTTCACTGAGAAAGTTTCCCCGGCCCGCAGCTCGGTCGCCACAATGCAACCGAGGGAGGTTTCCCGCCGCGAAACGGGCGCGGGCTCGGGGTTTCTTTTCGGGCGTCGTCCCGCTGCTAACGGTAACGCGAGCGCAGGCCGTGCGCGCCGCCCGAAACTATTTTCGGCGGGTCCGCACCGACCTAAGGCGTCCAGGGCCTAATTTGGACGCGCCGCCGAAACTGTTAAAACTACTCGACCGAAATTTCGCGGCCCATGATGGTAGCGATCACTTCCGGTGTAATTGCGCCGCCGTTCAGTAAGCTCGAAAGCTCGGGGTGCTGAGTCAAGACCGCCTTAGTCGCCGTGCCGCGCCATAACGACTCTTGTCCGGGTACGCCGTTGTTTTTAATCCACTGAGTCCGCAAGCGAGTTAGGGTTTCAGCGCCAGCCGCCTCGACGGTCGCACGGTTACGCTCGAAGCTCGCCACAAAGTCCGCGCTGTCGAAAACCCCGCCCGGAGTTTTTTGGACACCGCTTAGAATTCTACCAAGAGAATTTTTAGCGCTCGCGCCGGTCTGATTCGTTTCGACCGGCCCAAAAGCCGAATCCCAATAAACCCGCCCGGACTGTTCGCGCTCGTAGCGGTAGAACAATTCCGGCTCCTCGTGCGCGATGTGCTTAAGCGCGTTAGAATACGCGAGGCCCGTCGCGTCCATGTGGGCGCACGCTTTTTTATTAAGTTCGTCACTTGCACTTAGGTACTGCATATTTTCTGTCTCCTCTCTAATTTCGTAACGTCGAAAAATATTCCCGCGTTCGTCGTAGAGCCCGGCTAGGTCATTCAAGCCCGACACAGCGGGGATTGACTGCCCTAAAATCGCCACGGCTTTTAAAACCCGTGGGAACATTTTCCCGGTTGCGCCGTGCTGCCAGTTCCAATAAATTTCGGCGGACTTGGAAAGAAATCCGCCCTGCTTGATTAGCTCGGCGATTTTGCGCGGCACATTTTTGAAATCGCCTACCAACTTGTCGCCGACCCGCCGAACGTTTTCCACAAAACCCGCTGCCGGTAGCTCTTGCGTTTCGCTGTGGCCGACCTTGATCGGGATTCGGAAACCGACCTTGTCCGCCGCCTCGCAAATCGCATCCAAATCGGAAATCGAGTAGTCATCGTTATTCCAGCGACCCGCCCGGAAGACCTCTTGATTCGGAAAATCCTCAGTCATCGCCTTGCCTCTTTCTCTCCCTTACCTTTACGTACGTCGCCAGCCGCCGCCGTTTTGCCATGTGAAATATTCCCGCGTATGCGACCCGCCGTCGTCGTCGCCGAAGTCCCACGCCGAACGACTGCCGCCGCGTCTGTCGCCGTCAACGACCAAGGCGTCATCGTAAAGGGCAGACTCCCCGCCAAACGTCCGTTCACCACCCGACCAAAACGTCCCGACGTTCCCGCGCTCATTCGAAAGCAAATAGCATAGACCAGCCGTCGCGTTTGCCACGTCATCAAACAAACTCGGCAAGTGGTCGATTGAATCTTTCCCGTTACGTCCGCGCCGTCGCTCTAGTCGTCTAAACTCCGTCAGCATTTCTTTATTGTCGGGTAGCTCAACGTCGCCCGCTGACAAAAGCGGAATCAGGCTCAAGTACAGTTCTGACTTCGGTTTCGCCGCCTGCTCGTATGCAATTCCATTCTTGGCGAACTCACCGACCGGCCACGCACCCGCGTAGTTGTCGCCCGTTGTCGCGAGGACCCTATAGGACTTAAGAATGTTTGCGCATTCCGCCGTCACTGCCGCCGTATCCAGCGGACTTTTCCAAAAGTCGAGGCGGTCAATAATGAGCTTCCTTCCGTCATAGTGGCCGATTGCTTGCGCCCACTTGTCACGCCGCCCGCCGCTCGGGTCGCTAAAGGCTTTGTAGGCGAAGTCCGGCGAGTACGGTAAAACAGAACGCCCGGGGATTATGCACTTCTCCAAAAGCTCTAGCGGGAACGCCGCCGACACGTCCTCGCGGAAAAGCCCGCCCCACTCTGCGCGCGCCGCTTCCGGGTCGCGGGCGATTTCTTTTTCAATCAGCCTTTCGCTTATGGTCGGGTTCATGGTGCGGGTGTCCGCTTGCCACACGAGCACGTCGGAATCGTCGCGGCCAAAGTGATCCCGGTAGTTTTCAAAAAGGGTTCCGGCCTTCGCGTAGCCGGTAGAGATGCAAAGCAGTTTAGCGCCGGGAATTGTGCTCATTGCCGGGCGCAAAGCTGCTAGCACGGCGTTGTCCGGGTTCACGCCTTCGCTGTCCCAAAAAGCAATTTCGTCGCAAATGGCACAAGCGACGGTCGCGCCGCGCACTGCTCTATAGTCGGAAGTTTTCACCGCTAGGACCGCGCCGTTGTCTAATTCGATTTCGTCGGCCCGGACGTTGACGACCATTTGCCGCAACACTGGAACCGCCTCGATTATGCCGCGCGCATAACGGAACACTACGCGCGCTTGTTCGCGGTCGCGGGCTAAGACTAGAATTGTCGCGACTTCGCCGACGTTCAAATGTCCGGCGAAGCTCGAAAACGCCGCGACGAAAACAGCGGTTAACGCCGCGACGAACGATTTACCGCCACGTCGGCCAATAATTAGAAAAGCTTCCGCGAATTCCTTTCGTGGGGCCTGTGTTCGCCCTGTGCATTTCTTGAACGCCTCGAACTCGTCGGCGTCCATTTCAATTCCGAAAAGGGTTTTCAGGAACGAAAGCCAAGCGCCCCAACTGGTAAGGCTCTTGAACGCGGGAAGCCCGCCGAACAGTCGCCGGTCGTGAATCGCCTCTATGATGCTAATTTTTTTCTTTGCGCTCACTTCACCGCCCTACGCTCGAAAATCTGAACGTGACATTTTATTTCCCCTTCCCGCTGCGCGTCGCTTTCCTGTGCGGCGAATGCCGCCGTCACAATTCGCAAGGCCTCGTCTTTATCAACGCCGAGAACCGTCAAGCCGCTGGACCCGCTGCGCTGCCACTTGCTAGCCGAGGACTTCGCCGGTCGTTTCCGTTTAGTATTTTTCGGCGTTGACGGGCGAGGAGACTTTTTCGAAGTCCCGCCGCCCGACACGCGCCGCCTCGCCTTCGTCGGGAAGATTGAATCCATGAGAATTCGAGGCGTCACTTTCGGAATCGGACGCGCAATGCCAAGCGGAAGCCGCTCCGGCTGATTCTTTTCTAACCAGGCTTTCAAAATTTCACTGTCGGACTTCACTCGTTAACCGCCGCCCGCTTCTGCTTTTCAGCGAGGAACTCTTTTACATTCGCTAGCGCCGCACCCTGGTCAACTACCGGCGCGTCTGTGGCGCTCGCGTCGAATCGCTCTTTTAGAGCCCGCGCCAGTAGTCCCGCATAACTGCTCCTATATGCGCGGCCTTCGCGAACTAGGCCGAATTTTTCGAGATCGCTGACAGTGGCTAAAATTGTGCGCAGGGCGTGTTTAAGACCCACGGGGCGACCGTCGCCTAAACGGGCGCTAATTCTGTTCCGCTCGCCAAACGTCGCATTGTGTTCTTGTAGCGCGGCCACAAGCTCGGCGAGGAGCGCGTCAACCTTCGCCGCCTGTGCGCCTAGCGTCTTGTCGATTTCGTCGCGCTCGTTTTTGTCGGCTTGTTTGATGGCGGCTCTGACGGCGATTTCAAGCGCCGCGATTCTCTCGCGCTGCTGCTCTATAACGTCGGCCAATTCGGCCTCGGACTCGGCAAGGGAAACGATTTCCCCCTTGACGGTCTTTAGCCGTGTGGCCGCTGCTTTATCGCCGTCGCGGCTCGGTAAAACTAACGCCGCCCTCTCGTTCTCAAGCGGTATGCGCTTATCGGCTAGCTCGTCGCGCTCTTTCTCGTATGCGGCGAGCTTGGCCTTTGCGCCGTCTAGCTCTAAGCTGAATTTTTCAACTTTACTCGCTGCCTTCATTGAACCTCCTTGGTTTCCTGTTTCGATGCTGCCGCTTCCGCCAGTGTCAGAATGTTCCATGACTTTTCGAATTCAATTATGGCTTGCGCCGCTTCCGCCACTACTTCCGCCGCCAAAGCGGGGCCGCTTTCGTGGCCGCGCTCGATTGCATTCGCCGCCGTCTTCATCTTGGCGGCGATTTCGCCGGTCCTCGTGTGAAACTCCTCGATTACTCCCCAACGTGCCGCCAAATCGCCCGCCGCTTTATTTAGTTCGTCAATCACTGTTGCCCTTTCCGCTGCTCGCGCTGTTCTTTTTCGAATTCAAAAAACATCCCGAGGGTTTCGCCGCTAAGGTTGCGCTGAGATGCGGGCCGCTCGCGCCTCTGTTTCCATTGCCCGAAAGTCTTCTGCTTCCATCCCTCACGCCGAAACATGCCGCGCTGCTTAAATAAGCCGCCCGCGCGCATGACGCGCCGGTACATGCATTGCGAGCATTGCTCCTCATGTTCCGGGATTGAACGACTACAAAGTGCGCAACGGTGTCTTTTGTTTTTCAAACGGCCTCCTGAAACATGCTCACTTGCTCCGGCTCTCGGCGCTGCTCTAGCTCAAGGGTTCGCTGCGCTAGGCGCTCGACGGCTACGGCGCAAAATTGTTCTGACTGCTCGACGCCCACGAAACGCCGCCCCAAATTCCGACACGCTACCGCCGTTGTCCCGCTCCCCATGTACGGGTCTAGAACCAAGTCGCCGGGGTTTGAGTGGCGCGCGATGAAACCGGAAATTAAAGCTAGCGGCTTTTGGTTCGGGTGAAGCAACGGGCCTTCCGTACTGCGCGCGTTCGCCGTCGTTATGATGTTTGACTGACAAGCGCCGCCGTTCCATGTGGGCGCGGCTCCCGGCTTTGTCTGGTAGACCCACAACTCGCCGCCGTGCTGGTAGCCGGGCCGAACTCGACAGGGCGGGTTAGTTTTCGCCCACACGCCTAGCTTGCGATGCTTCAACGGTGTGCTGTGGTAGTTCGCGACCAAGTCGTCACTACAGAACGCGACGAACGAACCGCCCGGACGTAGTAACCGCGCCGACTGCTCAAGCAAAAACGCAGGAGAAAATTCCCGATCCCACTCGCCGAAGTCGCGACGGTACGGCGCATGGCCGGTAACAACTATGTCCTCGCCGGGTTTTGAGACGGCGTAAGGCGGGTCGGTAAGCACGAGGTCGATGCTGCCGGGTTCAGGTCCCGGCAACGCCGCCTCGGCCCGCCCGTGGTAAATGGTTACGTCGTCGCTCTGGTAAAACGGTTTCAAATATTCAACGCTCCGTATTGCTCACTCAAACATTGCTAAGGTCTCACCGCTGAAACCTCGACAATATTTTCCTTGTCGCTGTCGCCGTTCGTGTCGGGCAAATATTGCCAATGTTCCACCGATGGAACCTCGACAATATTTTCTCCGCGCTGCTTTTCCCGTAGCTGCCGGTCGTACGCGATGCGGTCGAACTGGTAGCCGGGTCGCGTCACAACGCTCTTGTAAAAGTGGCGGACCCCAATCTCGCCCCGCTGCTCTAGAAGCTTCACGGCGTAGTGTAGGGCGACACAATCGGAGCGCCGGGAACCGCTCGGCAATATTTCCCGCACGTAAAAAGCCGGGCGCTTCTCAAGCTCGCTCAAGATCAACCGTTGCCACTTACCGCGTCTCATGTTGAACCTCCGTTATTATTGCCCTTCGCCCCGCTCGCCCCGCTGTGACACGTTCTCCGCACTGTCCGGCTCTGTGGCCGTGTCGCCGTTAGAAAGTGTCTGGTCGTCACTGCTAACGCGCGCCTCTAGTATGTCTTGAAGCGTAACCGTCTTAACAAAGCGCTCGCCGCCGAGGGCTTTCAGTATTTTGAATTCAAGGCCCATGTAGACGCCGCCGCGTTCCCAGTTCGGCGGCTCGTCGGCCAACGCCAAAAGCCAAGCCGTCCGCGCGGCCTGCGCTAGCTCAATCTGCCGCAACACGGTCGGCGCTATGTTTTCCCGCCCGCCCTTCTGCTCGACAATCTCAGCGCCGTACTTTGCGGTAAGCGGTAGAACCCAACGGTCGACGGGGCGTAGCGCGCGCCGCCGCCAGTACGACGCCGCGCCGCTGCGCGCAGAATTCAGGTTGCCCGGAGGTCCGCTCCGGCCCTTCACGCCGCCCATTAGCGCGGCCCTCCGTCGTAGCGAATCGAAAGCGAATGAACCGCGCCCCGCGCTCGACGGGCGAGGCGGCAACGTGGCGGCATGGCCTTTAATTTCGCGCTGTTACAAGGCCGTACAGGATGGCAAATCCTGTGGCGGAAAATTTCTCCGGCAAAGTTCGACTGACGCCGGGGAAACGAATCAAGTAGAGGAATTTTTGCGGTTTTTTCCCAACTCTCCCGCGATGGCGGGATTTTGGCGGCATTGGACACATTTTCTAAAATGCCGCGTGCTAAGTTGTTGTTATTATTTGCCCCCGGCGGGATTCGAACCCACGGCCCCAGGATTAGGAATCCTGTGCTCTATCCATCTGAGCTACGGGGGCGGAAGAGTGTTTGTTTTCTATGCCGATCGCTATGGCTTTGCAAGATTCGCGACGAGTCCGTCGATAAACCCCGAGTCGTCCAGCTGTTTCACCCAGTGAAGATCCCAGAGCGACATCGGATTGATCTCTCTGGCCGCGGGGTAATCGAGCACGGCGATCTCGAAGGTATTCGCGATCGCCTGCGGCGTCGGATACGGCTTGGGTTTCAGCGACTTGACGATGGCATCGAATTGCCGCTCCAGCTCTTCGCGGCTTGCGATTTTCATCCGGCGCATCGGCTCCTGCGCGGCGATTTCCAGCGCCTCCTCGCGGCGGTAAAGCATGAGGCAGACGGCGTGAATCGAGGCTTTGACGTAATCCATCACCAACGCGGAATTCGCCGCGGCGAATTCCGCCAGGCATGCCTGCGCGTACTGGCCGACGATCGGAATCTCCGGAACCTCCAGGACTTTCAAGCCGGCGGCGAGCGCGTGCGGCAGATAAAGCGAGGACATGAACGTCGCGACGCATTCGCCGGAGACGATTTTTTTCCATTGTCCCCAGCGGCCGACTTCCTTATCGGGAACGTCGGCGGTGCGAACGTCTCTTTCAAGGCCCATCATCTCGAGCCACAACGCCACCGCGTGCGGCTGCCCCTGCGTTCGCACCGCCATCGTCCCGCCTTTTAAATCTTCCGGCCGCGCGACACGCGGTGAGACGACGAGCTCGAGATTTCCGCCTCTGCTCGGCGCCGAAAAGAGAACGACTCTTTTCCCTCTGGCCGCCTCGTCGTAAAGGTATTCGAGGTGCTCGATGATAACGTCGCACGCGCCATTGAAAAGCGCGGCTTCGTAATCTTGCGTGGGTTTTATTTGAATGACTTCGACTTCGATGTCGTAGTGGCGGCGCGCCATCTCCCTAATGCAGAAAATCACCGGCGTGCGGTCGTCGTCGCGATAGGCGAGCCGTATGCGTCTCATCTCAATACAGGCTCTCGTCGACGTATGCGGCCGGATCGTCGGGCTTGAGGTCGGGATTTTTTTCTTTCAGCTCTTCTATTGCGCTGGCGACGGCGGCCTTGTCGGGATAGGGTCTGTCCGGCGGCTTCCCCGCGTAATATTCGTTCACTTTCATGTCCAAAGCTTTGGGATCGCTGCGGCCGGCGTATTTTTCATACGCGGCGGCGACGAGATCGGGTCGCTGGCGCGCGACGGCGAGAGCCTCCTCGACGGCCTGCAGAAAGCGCCGTGCCGTGCCGCTCTGCGCGCGCAAATAGCTCCGGCCGGCGGAAATGTCGGCGCCGCTCACGAGAATCCCGATATCGGCGAGCTCGACGAGCTTGCGTACCTTTGCGCGCTCGCGAGGCGGGAGCTCGAGCAGATCGTCGGCTGTCGCCGTGACCGCGTCGACCTCCCCGCGCGCGAGCGCCTGAAGACGCTCGCTCGACCCGCTTAAGCCGGTGGCGACGATGCGCACGTCTTTGGCCGCATCGAGGCCGAGCTTCTTGAGCGCGCGCGCCGCGAGGCGGTCCTGACTCGCGCCCGGCGTGCTGACGCCGAAGCGCTTGCCCTTAAGCGCATCGATGCGGCGGATGTCAGGATTCGTAAAAATCGCGAAACGCTCTTTTCCGAGGCTCGCGATGATGACGAGCGGCGCCCGCTCCGTCGCGATCGCCTCGATCACCGGACCGGAATTGCCGAGGAAAAATTGGATTTCGCCGGATATAAGCCTCGGCACCGCCAGCCGGCCGGGACTGACGCGCGTCAGACGCGCGTCGAGGCCGTACTTGTCGAAGATTCTCTGCTCCTTCGCGATGAAGACGGGTATCTTGGCGCCTTGGGCGTTGGTATAGCCGATGCGAATAGTCTCTGCGGCGTCAGCGGTTATCGAAACGGCAAGGAGGACGATGAAAGCGAAAGCGGCAAAAAAGCGATCCGATATTTTCATTTGCCGTAGAGCTTGGTAAAGAACCCTTCGCTCTCGAGCTCTTTCACGATCGAGAGATCCGTGAATTCCTCGATGCGGCGTCCCTTCAGTTGCGGATACGTATAGCTCAGGTCTTCGATGTCGTTTTGCAGCGCTTCGGCGCGCGGATAGGGTTTCTGCGGGATCGTGCCGAGCAGATAATTTTTGTACATGGATTCGAGCAGTCGTGGGTCTTCGACCTTCATGTGGCGCCGATAGACCTTGAATGCGAGCTCTTTGTTGCTCCGCCCTACTTTGACCGCCTCGGTGATCGCCATGAGGAAAGCTTTCAGCTGTCGGCGCTTCTCTTTCATGAACTGCCGGCTTGTCGAGATATCGCTGCCCGTCGTGTAAACGCCTTCCTGAAGCAAGTCCGCGAGCACGGAGACTTTCTGTCCCTGCAATTCGAGCTGCAGAATATTGTCGACCGTCGCGAGCGTCGCGTCGATCTTCCCCTGCAGCATGATGACGATGCGGCGATCGGATTCGCTGATGCCGGTGGGAATCAACTGCACGTCCTTGCCCGGCTGCAATCCCAATTTTGGGAGCAGACGCTTCAGCGCATAATCGGAGCCCGCGCCGATGCGGCTCGAGCCGATCACTTTTCCTTTGAGAGCCTGCAGCGAAGTGATCGAAGGATTCGCGATCAGCTTGTAAGCGATCGCGCCCAAGCTGGCCATGATCACGACCGGCGCGCCGTTCGCCGCCGCGGCGACCGCGGAGGAGCCGGAGGCGGCGATCACCTGAACGCTTCCGCCCAGCAGGGCGTTGACGGAAGTCACGCCGGAGGCGATATAGACGAGGTTGCCGTCGATCCCGTATTTCTCATAGAGGCCGAGATCTTTCGCGATCCAGAGCGGCGCGCGCGTTCCCGACACCGAAGCGTACGAGATGGTTACGGTTTCTTTCTGTGCATAAGCTTCGGGCGCGAGGAAGAGAAGCGCGGCCGCGGAGATCGTGCACAAACAAGCGAAAGCAATTTTCATGGATGCGATCTAGTAGTGCTCGCCTTCATCGAGGGTGCGGATCGCAGCGCGGATCTCGGCTTTCGATTTGACCTTGTGCTTGTAGAGCAAAAATGGCCACGCCCGGTAGGGATTTTCGAGGCGCTCCTTCACGCGCCCGCGGCCCGCGTCAGGTAAAGGCTTCGGCGTCGAGAAGCTCATGAGAAACAACTGATCCTCGCAGGCGCGCTCGAGCTGGATCGCCGAGATGCACGTTCCCTCGATGCCCGGTCCGGTGACGACGCAGCCGTGGCCGCGGAGAAAAATCGCGTGATGCGGCCCGAGCGCCTCGACCATGCGGGCCGCCAGGGCTTCGCTGTTGATGCCGTGGCTGTCCGGAAAAATCGGTACGCCGTCGGCGAAAATGCGCGCCTCGCGATTGAACGGAATGAGCCCGCCTTCCTGCAAACCCATCAGCACCGAATAGCGCGCGTGGCAGTGGAGCACGCTCGACACGTCCGGCCGCTGCCGGTAAATCGCGGTGTGAATGACGGACTCCGAAGGGATCGGGCCGGCGCCGCCGATGCGCTTGCCCGAGAAATCGACGGTGCAGATATCGCCGGCGTCGGCGAGCACGCCGGCGAAGCGCGGGTTGATCAGGAACGTCTCCGTCCCTGGAACGCGCACGCTCAGATGGCCCGATCCGGAAAGAATGCCTTCACCGGAGACCACCTGAATGCCTTCGACGAGGCGCTGCTTCAATGCTTCAATATCGATCTTGTCGGTCATCGCACGACCTTCAGTTTCGTTTTTCCCATTCTTCGTAGAAGCGCCAGAGCGGTTCTTGCGTTCGGCCCGGCGCCTGCCGCCGCGAAAGAAAGCGATCGATATCCTCCTGCGGCACTGACGGCACGCTGCCTAGCATCGCCGCCCGTAGATTCATCTCCGCGAGGTGATCGAGCTTGATCGCCTTGATCGTCGCCTCCTCGATCGTTTTCCCCGCGACGACGACGCCGTGGCCGCGCAGCACGCAGATGTCGCTCTCGCCCATTACTTCGAGCATCTCGTGAACCTGTTCGACGGAATGCAGCGTGAGACTGCTTTCGTACATCGGTACGCCGCGCAGCGCGATCCGCATTCCCTGAGGATCGTAGCCGCCGAAGATCGGCCGCAGCGGGATTCCCGCCATGCTCGTCAGCACGATCGACGCCGGATGCGCGTGCACGACGCCGCCGGCTTCCGGCCGGCGTTTGTAAATCTCGCCGTGGATGCAGGCTTCGTTCGGCGTCTTCAAGCCGCCGCGATTCTTGAGCGGCGCGCCGTCGAAGTCGGAAAGAACAATGTCGTTAGGCCGGGTGAAGATGAGGCCGGTCTCGCTGCCGCCGCGGCCGCGGATCAACATCGTGCGGCCGTCGAGGCTGCGCGCGCTCACGTGGCCGGTGGTCTCTTTGAACAAACCGAGCTTCGCGAGAATGCGGCACGACAGGGCGACTTTCTTCGCCAGCGTCCCGTCGACTTTAATACTCTGGCCGAAAGATTTTTTTGTCTTGCGCGCGACAGCTTTCAACCGGAATTCCCTCCGGCTCATGCCCCGCGCGCCCTGTCCGACCGTCGCTCGGCACAACCCGGATGAATCCGGGGAGCTTTGATGTTGTGGAACATTTTCCTCGCGCGGCTTATGTGCTCCGCGATTGGTGCCATGCTGTCTTTACTTCAGCTCGGGTCTCTAAACCTGAAAAAGCTGCGGCTACCCTTCGCCTCGATCCGCGATCTCGGACACCGGCCTGAGCCGGCAATCGATTAACGCCGTCTGACCGGCGGCGACCGCTTTCAAGCCGCGCTCGATGGCTTTTCGAACCTCACCTGGAGCTTCAACTTTCTCGCCGTAGCCGTCGAAAGCCTTCACAATGGTCGAATAATCCGGGCACGGCGCGATGTCGAGTCCGGCGAACTTTTTCGCCTTGACCGCCCAGCCGTTGGGATAATATTTCGGCACGCCGGATTTCTGCGAGAGATAACCCTGGTTGTTGAACATGACGATCAGGAACGGCAGATTGTGCTCCTGCGCCGCGCCCAGCGCGGCCGGCGCCGGATCGTAATTGAAAGAGCCGTCGCCGATCAGACAAATCACCGGTCGCTTCGGATTCGCCGCCTTTACGCCGAGCGCCGTCGACAATCCCGTCCCCAGCCCGCCGATGCAGCCGGCGAAAAACGATCCCGGTTTCAGTCCGTCGAAATAGCGGTGCACGGCGAGGCGATGCGTGATCGTTTCTTCAACCACCATCGCGTCCGCCGGCAGCGCGCGGCTGACTTCATGCGCGACCCAGCGCGTGTCCATCGGCTGCTGCTGCGCGAGCGCTTCCGCCTCTTCGCGCCATTTTTTCCTGCGGGCCTCGTTGCGGTTCTTCCACGCGTCGGCGCGCTTCGCCCTCTCGCTGTCCCCCTTTTTAATCCGATTTTTGATCGCTGCGAGCAACGCTTCGAGCGAGGTCTCGATCTCGCCCGTGAGACAGAGATCGGCCGGGTAGCCCAAATACGGCATCTCGATGCGCAGCGGATTCTCGTCGAGCACGGCGATTTTCGCGTTCGCCACTCCCGGGCGGCGCGACGCCGGATGCCACGGCGCGATCACCGACAGCAAAAACAGCACATCGGCGTCTTTCAAATGCTCGGCGGGCTCATAGCCCGCGTGCAGCGCATGCGTGCGCGGAAAATTGATGCAGCCGGTGCTGCGCGTCTCACAGACGGCTGCCCCCAGCAGCTCGGCGATCTCGACGAGACAGTCGACCGACTTGCGGGTCCGCCCAGCGTCTTCGACGATGATGACGGGATTTTTCGCGCCCGTGAGCATGTCCGCGAGCTGTTCGATGCCCTTGGGGTCGGCGACGGGCGCGGGCTGCTCGCCCCTCTCCGACGGCGCGTTGTGCGTCATCTGATCGAATAGATACTCCATCGGAATCGAGACGAAGACCGGCCCGCGCGGCATCGACATCGCGAGCTTGCACGCGCGCTGGATCGTCGCCGGCAAAATGGATTTCGTATTGACGCCGAAGCTCCACTTCACCGTCGGCTCGACGAGGCGCGCCGGCCCGCCCATGTCGGATAAGTGGCTCAGCCACTGGCCGCCGACGTCGGGGCCCGGATCCTCGCCGAAGGCGATCGACTCGCCGGTGAAGACGACCATCGGCACCTGCTCGTGCAGCGCGCCGCGCATCGCCATCGTGGCGTGGAGTGCGCCGACGGTCGTGTGAATCATGACGGCCGGCAGTTTGCCGGTGGATTTCGCGTAGCCGCTCGCCATGCCGACGGCGACTTCTTCGTGCCGCGTGCTCATGTAAAGCGGCATATGCTCGCCCGGCTCGGCGAGCGCTTCCCAGACCGGCGACCACTCGGAGCCCGGCGAGGCGAAAATGCGCTCGACCCCCATGCCGTGGAGAACGCGAAGCAAGGTCTGTGCGCCGGTTAATCCCTTAGTCTCAATCATCATTCTCTCCTGTGACGTTTAGTTTCGAGTCCGGGTTTCGGGTTTCGAGACAGAGCGTCTGGTATTTACTCGAAACTCGAAATTAGAAACCCAAAACTTCAGCTTAGATTGTAAAACCGCCTGGCGTTATCGCTGAGAATATTTTTCTTCGCTTCGGCCGAAAGATCTTCGCGCGCCCAAACGATCGAGGCCGACTCCGGCCAGGTCATGTCCCAATGCGGATAGTCCGAAGCGTACATGAGCGTCTCCGACCCGATCTCGTTCACGATGTAGCCCATCATCTTCTCTTCCGGCTCGCAGCCGTAATAGATCTTCCCACCAGTGAGATATTCACTCGGCTTCTTCTTGCAGAGCGGCGCCTCGACCTTGCCGCGCTTCTCCCACTCCTCGTCCATGCGCTCGGCCCAGTAAGGGATCCAGCCGCAGCCGATCTCGAGATAGCCGATGCGGAGCTTGGGAAATAATTCGGGGATGCCGGCGAAGACCATCGCCGTCAGCTGCCGCAGCACCGGAAACGGATGGCCGCACGTATGAATGGCGATGAATTGCTCGAAAATATCCGTGCCGGGCTCGTCGCCGCCGAACGCGTGGATCGCAATCGGCGTGTCGAGCGCCTCCGCCTCCTGGTAAAGCCGATGGAATTCCTTCGCGCCCAGATTCTTGTTGTGCGCCTGCGCGGCGAGCATGCCGCCGCAGAGGCCGAGCTTCGTCACCGCGCGCCGCAGCTCGGCGGTCGCGGCTTCCGGATCGTTCACCGGCAGATTCGCTACCGCCTTCAAACGCGGCGACCCTTTGCAATAATCGGAGATAAAGTCGTTGTACGCGCGGCAGAGGGCGACGGAATAATCTTTCTCCCGCACGCGCCCAATCCCTAATCCCGATGTCGGATAAAGTACCGCGGTATCGATCTGCTGCGTGTCCATCGCCGACAGACGATCTTCCAGCTTTACGCCCGCGTGTCCGAGCGTGCCCCCCAGATTGCGGTCGAAGGTCTCGCGCGGCAGCAACGGCGCTCTGCGGCTCCGGTACGGTTCGGGCAGATAAGGCTTCAAAAGCTCGTCGATGTCGCGCGCATGGCCGTCGGAGTCGATAACTTTGAGAGATTCTCGGAGTGATGGCATGGCGTTCTCCTTACTTCTTCCATATCTGATCGAAGAAACCGCTTTTTTCCATCTCGTCGATATAGCGCATATCGATCATCTCGTGCGCTTTCACCTTCTTCGCGCGCGGGTCGGTCTGCGCCACATCCTCGATCATCGCCTGAACCGCTTCGGTGCTGATCGCGAGACGCGACTCCAGCGCCTTGATCTCGGCGTTGTACGCGGCGTCGAGGATACGCTTATCGGTGACCCGCAGCTTTTTTCCTAAGACGCGGTAAACCAGATCGCGGTCGGTGTGCATGATCTTTTCCGACTCGGCCATCGCGCGCATGAACGAGCGCATCGCCGTCGGCCGCTTGTCCATCGTCGAGCGCTTGGCGACGAAGATCGTCGCGGCGTAGGGAATTTTCAAATCCGGGCCGTAGACGACATAGTGTTGTCCCTGCGCCAGCGCGATCGCGTCCGACGGCGGCGTCAGCACCGCCGCGTCGATGCTTCCCGAGATGACCGCTGCCATCGCTTCGGGATCGCCGCCCGTCTGGATGAACGTAAAATCGCGCCCCGGCTCCAGCCCGTGCCGGCGGGCAATCTGGATCATGAAATAATGCGTGTTGCCGCCGATGCGGCTGACCCCGACTTTTTTGCCTTTCAAATCCTCCGGACGCTTGATCGCCGGTCCGGCGACGACGCTCTGCGTCATGACGTTTTTGACGCCGCCGATGAACGCGAGGTCGGTATTGCCCTGGACGTAGGCGCGCACGATGCCGACTCCGCCCGTCAGGATGACCTCGACGTCGCCGCCGACGATCGCAGCGGTCGCCATCGGAGAAGACGAAATATAGACGAGGTCGAAATCGAGGTTGTATTTCGGAAAGAGTTTGGCCTCCTGCGCGATCCAGGGCAGCGATTGCGACATGACCTGGGCCGAGTAGAGGCCGACGAGCTTCTCGGCGGCGAGCGCCGCTCGGCCGACGGCTAAAACGACAAGGACGGCTAGCAGAATTGCGAATCGGTTTTTGCTTCTCATGTTATCCGCCGCAACGGTTCGGAGGTTAATGAGAAATCTAGATAGACCAATGCGCTTTTTATCGCTTTTGATGCGGACTGTCCAGACGCGGGCGGGGACCCTAGGGATGGACGGTTTGGGTGAACCACTCGGTCGGAAGCTCTCTGCCGACGCCTTTGGCGCGCGCCTGCTCCAGCACGGCGGCGCCGAGCGCGGCGAACTGCAGCCCGATGCCGATGTTATTGATGAAGCAAGTGATCTCGTCGCGCGATGCGCGGCCGGGAACTTTTCCCGAGATCAGGTGCTTCATCTCCGGGTTGGCGGTCCAGAACGGCGGCGGCTCGGCCTCGGAGGCGCTCGTCTTCCCGCTCAGCACGTCGATCGGATCGTGCGCCGAGACCTTCTCGTCGATTCCGGCGATATAATTATCCGGCGCGTGCCGCCGCACGTGGATGACGACGCGGTCGCATTTGCGGATCGTCGCTTCGCCTAGCTCGCTGTCTTTGACGCACGTGAGAAACATTCCCGGCTTGAGCCATTCCGGTTTGACGACCGGCGACGCCGCGTTCGTAGCCGCGACAAGGATATCGGATCCCGCAGCCGCGGCCTCGGCGCTCTCGACCGCAAGACATTCGATGCCGGTGAGCGCGGCCATCTCGCCCGCAAAGCGCTCGCGGTTCGCTTTCGTCGGGCTGAAGATCTGCACGCGTTTGATCTTTCTAACCGCGCATATCGCGGGCACGTGCGAGCCCGCCTGCCAGCCGGAGCCGAGCATGCCGAGCACAGAAGCGTCTTCCCGCGCCATACGCGCCGCGGCGAGCGCGCTCGTCGCCGCCACGCGGATGCGCTGCATGACACCGTCGGGAAAGATCGCGAGCGGCTCGCCCGTGGCCGCGGAGAACAACAGCACGAGGCCCACCCATTGCCCTCCGGGCGCCCGCGGAATCTTGTCCTTGACGAGCGTGCCGCCCCGGTGCTCCCAATGGATGACGTCGGAGTTCAGGCGCAGCGCGACAACGGGCGGATCGGCCATGCCGCCTTCCATCGATTTAAAAGCGTAAACGCCGCCTTCGGCCGGCGACGGCACGTACAAATCGGCGCGCGGCCGGTACGTCGCTTTCCCCGCGGCCTGCGCGTGATAGGCCTTTTCCAAAAGCGCCATCGCGCCGTCCATCGTGAGCAGTGATTCGATCTCGTCGTTGCTTAGTATCAGCATGAGCTTCCCTTTACATCGCCGTCCGCTGACGCTATAGCACGACTCATCAGAGGAGGCCAAGATGATCTTTCTCACCAACGAACACGTGGCGCAAGTGCTAGACATGCCTTCCTGCATCGAGGCGATGGAAGACGCCTATCGCGAGTTGAACGAGCTGCGCGCAGGCTATCGCCCGCGCATCGATTTCTACGTCCCGCAGGAGCCGCACTATTACCGCTGGGGTACGATGGAGGGCGCGTCGCGCAAGCGCGGCGTTTTCGCCATCCGCATGAAGTCCGACATGCTCGCCTGGGAGCGCCAGGGCGACTTTCAGGTCGAGGACAAATACTGCATCGAGCGCGGCACGTACTGCGGCCTCATTTTCGTCTTGAGCGTGCGCAACGCCGAGCCGCTCTGCCTTATCAACGACGGCTATCTGCAGCACATGCGCGTCGGCGCGTGCGCCGGCCTGGGAGCCAAATATCTCTCGCGCGAAAACTCGCGCATCCTCGGCATGCTCGGCTCCGGCGGCATGGCGCGGACCTACGCCGAAGCGATCTGTCACGTGCGGCGAATCGAGAAGATCCGCGTCTTCAGCCCGACGAAGGCGAACCGGGAGAGTTACGCGCGCGAGATGGAGGCGCAGCTGAAGATCGCCGTCGAGCCGGTCGACCGGCCGGAGAAAGCCGTGCGCGGTTGCGGCATCGTCGCCATGACGACCGATTCGCTGGTGCCGGTGATCGAGGCCGAGTGGCTCGAGCCCGGTATGCACATCACAAACGTGCGCAACAACGAGGCGGGCCCCGAGGTGCTCAAGCGCGCCGACGTGATGGCGCGGCTCGGCAACTCGACTCTCGTCCTCGACGAGAAGTTGCCGAACACGATCGGCGGTAGCGACGGCATGTTCGCTTATTTCTACGGAACCGATGAGGAGAAGAAAAAAGTCCCGCTCGCGCCGACGCGCGAGATCGACAACGCGGAGATCGGCACCGTGCCCGACGTCATGGCGGGCCGCTGGGCCGGCCGGACGAGCGACGATCAAATCACGTTTCTGAATAACCAGGGCACGCAGGGGCTCCAGTTCGCCGCCGTCGGCGGACTCGCCTACGAGCGCGCCATGGCGAAAGGCTTGGGCCACCCGCTGCCGCGCGAGTGGTTCGTGCAGAATATTCGCGACTGATCGAAGGAGGCTTTATGTCCGAATATCGCATTCTCGACGCCGACGGCCACGTGATGGAGCTGGACGATCAGTTGCGCGAGTATATCGGCCCGCCGTACGCGGATCTCGAATGGCACCGGAGCTATTCGTTCTGGCCTGGGCTCACGATGGACGGCTATCTGCGCTCGCTCAGAAAGCGCGGCGGCTGGGCCGGCGGCGGCAGCGGCCCGAGCGCGCAAGACTGGCTCGCCTTTCTCGACAAGAATCACATCGAGCTGACCGTTCTCTATCCCACGCAGGGACTGACGCACGCGGCGATCCAGGACCGCGATTGGGCGATCACGCTCGCGCGCGCCTACAACGACTGGCTCTATCATCGGTTCATGAAGGTGAGCCCGCGGCTCGTCGGCGTTGCCCTCCTGCCGGTGCAGGATATCGACGAGGCGGTAAAAGAGTTGCGCCGCGCGGTCGAAGAGCTCGGCATGGTCGGCGCGGTGCTGCCGGCCGTCGCCATCGGCGGCAAGCTATTCAGCGGCGAAGATTTTTATCCGCTTTGGCGCGAGGCCGAGCGCCTCGACGTACCGGTGTCGACTCACGGCGGCTTGAGCTTTCCCAATCTCGGACTCGATATGGCGGCAAACTTCACCGTCGCACATACGCTGGAGCATCCGTTCGCGCAGATGCGCCAGCTCGTCAGCATGATCTTCGAAGGCGTCTTTGAGCTGTTCCCCAAGCTCCGCTTCGGCTGCCTCGAATGCGGCATCGGCTGGGCGCCGTGGATGATGGACCGCATGGACGAGGAGCTGGAGCGCAAAGGCCAGTATTCGCCCCGCTGCAAGAAAAAGCCGAGTGAGTACTTTCGTGGCGGGAATATCTTCTTTGCAGTCGAGGTCGAGGAGACGGCGCTGCCGCTTGCGGCGGAGACGATCAGGCCGGACGTCATTCTGTGGGCGTCTGACTATCCCCACGAGCGCGATCAGCGCGACTTCAAACACGATATTCCGGCGCTGATCGGCCGCAAGGACGTCAGCGAAGAGCTCAGGCGCAGCATCTTCTTCGATAATACGCTGCGCTTTTATCCGCGCCTCACGGAGAGGCTGGAAACAACGAAACGGCTCGCCGCCACAGGATAAAAAAAAAGGAGCGAGTTTCCTCGCTCCCTTTTTTCGTTTCGAGTTTCAAGTTTCAGGTTTCAAGGCGGATAGGGACCTGAACCTGGAACCTGCAACGTTTTTATCCTTCCCATAATGGCTTGACGTTCGTGTCGAGCCATTTCTTCGGGTCTTCCATGAAGCCTTTGTCGTTTACCGGGATCGGCTTGGTGCCCTTCGGGTAAGCGTGCTCGATCGAAGTCTTCGACTGGAAGCCTTTGCGCGAAGCCTCGCGCCCGACCTTGTCGAGCGTTGCCTGGCCTTCGGGCGTGATCAACCATTCCGCTAAAAGCTTCGCCGCGTTGGGATGCGGCGCCTTGGCGTAGATCCCGCCATAGCGCGGAAAGACGACAGGCGGGGCGGTCTTGACGATCTCGACGGGCGAATGCTTTTCGTCTCTTTCCTCCATCGCGTCGTGTAACAGCGCCGGCTGGCAAATGGCGTATTCTCCCGAGACGACCAGCCGAAACATCGCGCTCGTGCTCTTATTCACCGGGACATTGAGGGCCTTCAGCCCTTTGACGTAGGCGGCGAACTTGGCGTCGTTCTTCCACAGCTCTTTGAGTCCGGCGAGTTGCGAGCTGAGCGGGCCCGCGCGCATCGGATCGTCGAGTGCGACATTGCCCTTATATTTTGGATTCGCGACGTCTTCCCAATTCTTCGGCAGATCGCCGGGTTTTAACTTTTTCGTATTGTACACCAGCGCCTGAATCTGAAGGCTCACGATAGGCATCGTCGGGTCGTGCAGGACAAGAAAATCCTTCTGCACCGTCTCGTATGGCTGGATCGCGCCCGCGGCGCGGATGACGGGCGGCGCATTGTCCGAAAGGATGATATCGACGCTCTCCTTGCCCGCCTGAAACTCCGTCACGGTACGCTGAACGATCTCCGGATTCCGCCCCTGCCAGTAGGAGGTCTTGATGCCCGGATAACGTTTGGAGAAGGCGTCGAGAATCGCGACGATGTGCTCGACGTCCCAGACCGTGTAGGCGATAACGGCGCCTTCCTGCTTCGCTTTCTCGTAAAGCGCGGCGGCGGCCTTAGGATACGGATCGTTCGGCGCGCTCGCCGCAAAGACGGCGCCGCTCCAGGCGACGACGGCTGCGACGACGGCCGCCGACAGGACTTTGATCTTCATATTCAGGCTCCTTTCCTCGATGCTGTGATACTATCGGCAAGCCGTCCCTGCTTGCAAGACTCCGGGATAGCCGCTTTGCAATAGCGTGTTTATAGGCTGAACTTCACGTTAAACACAAATTTAGCGATGGTCACCGTCACAATTAGGATCACGAGATAGATCACGCCGCCCGCCGCCGCCTCGGCCCACTGGCCGACGCGGAAATATTCGAAGAGCGTGACCGGGCCATATTCCATTCCCGGCGCGACCAGCAGCACCGCGACGTCGATATTGCGCAGCGCCTCGATGAAAATATAGAACAGCGCGCCGGCGATCGACGGCTTGAGCAGCGGCAGGGTCACCCTGAAGAAGACGTGCCGCCAGCGCGCGCCGTGGACCCACGCCGCCTCGTCGAGCTCTCGGTGGATGTTAACGATCGCGCCCGAGGCGTTCCGGAGCGCGTAGGGAAAATAGGCGATGAAAAGTCCGGCCCCGAGCGCCCAGAGCGTATTGTAAAACGGCGAGTCGATAACCGCGATGATGAGTCCCAGCGAAAGCACGAGCGGAGGAAAAGCGAGCGGAATCGTGCCGATGAACTCGAACACCTTGCTGCCGTAGACTTTGGTCCGATAGATCGTGAAGGCCATGACGATGCCGGCAAACACGGTCACGACCGCGATGACGATCGACAGCGCGAGCGAATTGTAGAGGCCGCTCACGAAGCTCGGGTGGTGCATCACCCGGTGATAGCTAGCGAGGTCGACGTTGGTAGGAAACTTCATGAAAGTCTCGTAGTCATAGTACGGGATCAGCGACGTGATAATCAGCACGACGAATGGAATCGCGATGCCGATCAGAAAATAGACGAACACGGCGACAAACGCCGCGTACTTCCACCACCCGATGTCGACGACCTTGACTCGGTACCCCTTGCCGGTGATCGTCGCATAGCGCTCGGAGAAGCGCGTCGTGCGCACGTAGAGGATCAGCGCCGCGACCGAAAGCACGATCAGCACCGCGCTGTAGGCGGTGGCGAGGCCCGGGTTGTAGTCGATCGACATGGAGTCGTAGACCTTCGAGACAAACACGTCGATGCCGCCCGGGCTGCCCTGCAGCACCGGCGTCTCGAACGAGCGCAGACCGCGGAGAAAATTCAGCACCAGCGCCGAGAGAAACGCCGGAATTGCGAGCGGAAATGTGATGCGCAGCAAGGTCCGCATCGGCCTGCTGCCGGCGATATAAGCGCTCTCCTCGAGCGACGGGTCGAAGGAAAGGAAGACGGGCAGCAGGAACAGATACCCCAGCGTCACGCAGGTGAGGCCGAAGACCCAAATCATCGCCGGCATCGAGAATGCGTTAAACACCGGATGGTCGATGCCGAACGCTTGCTGGAGCATGTTATTCAGAATGCCGGATTTCGGCGAGAGCAGGAGCACCCAGGCGATGTTCTTCATCACCGGCGGCATCAGGATCGGATAGAGCGGCATCAGCTCGACCAACGTCTTGCCCGGCGTATTCGTGCGCGCCACGATCCAAGCCAGCATCGCGCCGACGAGCGTGCCGAAAAGCGCCGACCCGCCGGCGTACACGATCGAATTCTGCAGCATCGGCAGGATCTTCGGATCGTGCAGCACGCGCATGTAATTGTCCAAGCTGAAGCCGACGGCGGCGCCGAGGCGCGCCGTGGTGAAGCTCCTCACGATGACGATGATGACGGGCGTGACGATGAGCGAGCCCGCGAGCACGCTGGAAAAAAGCGGGATCAATGCGCCCTGGCGGTACGCGATCCGCAGGGCATTCCAGCTAATGCGCCGCTGCTTGAGCGGAAACGGCTGGCTGATCGGAGATGACGCTGATTGCGCCTTTGTCGACATAGAGAAAAACCTTGTTTCCGTCGCCTTCGACGCTGATCATGGGACAGAGCTTGTGCGAGGTGACGACGATCTCGCGCGAGCCGATCTGGACTCTGTGGTCGGTCAGACCGCCGCGGTAGTCGCGGCTCGTCATCACGCCCTGAAGCACGTTCTCGGTCTGCTCGAACGGCCGGCTGCTGAGCTTCACTTCGCTCGTGCGAATGACGAGTTGACAGGTTTCGCCGACCGCAACACCGTTGGGGCGGCGGCAGGTCAGGACCGCGCGGTTGAAGTCCGGTATCATGACCTTCATTTCATCGCCGGTCGCCTGCATGACCTGCCCGTCGACCAACACCGAGCGGCCGATGAAGGAGGCGACGAACTGATGCGCCGGCCAGTTGTAGATATCGTCCGGCGTCGCGTACTGCAGGATCTTGCCGCGCTCCATGACGATAACGTAATCCGAGATGACGAACGCCTCCTCCTGATCGTGCGTGACGTAGATCGCGCTGATGTTGACCTTCTTGATCAATTTCTTTAGCTCGACGCGCATCTCCTCGCGGAGCTTCGCGTCCAGGTTGCTGAGCGGTTCGTCGAGCAAGATCAGGCGCGGCTCCATGGCCAGGCTCCGCGCCAGCGCGACGCGCTGCTGCTGCCCGCCGGATAGCTGCGACGGGTAGCGATCTTCGAGCTTGGGCAATCCGACGAGGTCGAGCGAGGCGAGCACGCGCCGGCGGATATCCCTGTCCGGGACTTTCCTCAGCTTCAAGCCGAACGCGACATTGTTGTACACCGTCATGTGCGGCCAGAGCGCGTAATTCTGAAAGACGAAGCCGATCTCGCGCGAGTACGGCGGGACGAGAATGCCTTTGCGAATGTCGGTCTGAACTTTGCCGTCGATCCAGATCGCGCCGTCGTCCGGGACTTCCAACCCGGCGATGCAGCGCAGCAAAGTGGTCTTGCCGCAGCCGGAGGGACCGAGGATGCTGAGCACGCCGTGTTTGAATTCGAAGTCGACGCCGTCGAGCGCGCGATAGTCGGCGAAGGTCTTGTAGAGACCTTCGACTTTAACGATGGACATACTTAAGCATTACCTTGTCGGTGGAGTAACTTGCAAGTATAGAGGATTTCTCCGCGCGAGCCGAAAGCTTGCATTGGCTTTCTTTTTACGCAGGTATGGTTATTTCAACCGCCCTTCGGCTCTGAGCTCGTCCTGCGCCCGCTTCAAAACGCGCTGATTGACGACCTTGTCGAGCGTCATGGTTTTATCGACCACGCCGTTCCGAATATCCTCGTCGAGCATGAGCTGGATGCCCTCGGCGGCGACCGAGAGATCGGTCGTATAGGCCGCCTGATAGAGATCGTACGCGCGGCCCACGATATCGGGATCGCCCTTGAGCCCGGCGTCGTAGCCGGCCTGCATCGCTTCTTTTTTGCCGCTGCGAACGAGGCGCAGCCCCTGGATGAGCGCTTTCAAGAACCGCTTGCTCGTCTCGGGATACTTTTCCAAGACCTCGCCGCGCGCGACCAGGATGCTTTGCGGGATCGCGAGCGTCTCGCTCAAATTGGAGATCATCGGAAAACCCTTTTTGAGCAGTCCAACGGCCTCCTCGGCGGAAAACGGCGCGGCGGCGATGATACCCTTCTCCAGCGCCGAGACGCGCAGCACCGTGCCTCCGAGCGGCCTCAGGATGACGTCCTTGTCCGGATCGAATCCGTTTTGCTTGAGAAACATGCGCACGACGAAGTCGGAAAAAGCGCCCGCGCCGGTGACGCCGATGATCTTGCCTTTGAGGTCGCGCACGCTGCGCACGTCGCGCGCGCCGAGCATCGTATAGTTCACGCGGTTCGACAGCGAGCCGATGATGAAAATATCGAGGCCGCGCGCTCGGCTGCGGATCGGCGCCTGCGCGCCGCCGATGCTGCCGAAGTCGACGTCGCCGGACGCGAGCGCGGCGATCGCCGCCGGGCCGCCGCGGATCAGGATCGGCTCGATCGCGAGCCCCTGCTCTTTGAAAAATCCGCGCACGAGCGCCGCGCGGAAAGGCAGCTCCTGGTGCCAGGAGAGGCTCACGAACGCGACGCGGATCGTCTTTTTTTCCTGGGCGGCAGACTGGCGCGCTGCCGGAGGCAGAAGGATGGAGAAAAGCAGAATGAAAAGAAAGTAAAGCGAAGCTTTAGGATTTGGCCTTTCCATGCCCCGCCCCCGCGTCGTTTTGCAAGCTCAGGTAGACTTTCTCCGCCGTGATCGGAAGATCGAAGATTCGCACGCCCACCGCGTCCGCTACGGCATTGGCGATGGCGGCGGCGGTCGGCACGTTGGGGTTTTCGGCGATCGCCTTGCCGCCAAACGGCGTCGGTCCCGTGGGACTCTCGATCAAGACCGTCTTCAACGGCGGCACGTCGGCGATCGACGGCAGCTTGGATTCGCCGAGGCTCAATGTAGCGATCTTGCCGTCGATCAGCGGATTTTCCTCCATCAGCGCGAAGCCCAAACCGGTGACGACGCCGCCGTCGATCTGCCCCGTCAAGGTGAGACGGTTGAGCACGGTGCCGGTATCGTGCGCCGTCGTCAGATTAATCACCCGCACTTGACCGGTTGCCGGATCGACTTCAACCTCTGCGACTTGCGCGGCGAAGCCGGTGACCTTCGGCATGTTCTCGGGGACGAAATTGGTGAGATGAAAGACCGGGCGGCCGCCGTTTTCCTTAACGGCCAGCTCGATCATCTTCTGCGTCGTCGTCGATTTTTTATTGGGCGCCGAAAGTTTGCCGCCCTCCTGGCGGATTTCCGCCCGCGTACAGCCGAGTTCGCGCGCCGCCAGCTCGATTAGCTTCTGGCGCACCTCGTCGGCCGATTTTTTCACCGCATGGCCGGAAGTGTTGGTCTGCTTGCTGCCGCCCGTTCCCGGATCGAAGGGCAGGCTGTCGGTGTCTTTGAAAACCACGCCGACCTTCTCCGGCGGCACACCGAGGATCTCGCAGACCATCTGCTGGCTGATGGTATAGTATCCCGGTCCGACGTCGGGAACGCCGGTGAGGATATCGACCCTGCCGTCGCCGTTCAGGATGAGCGCCGAGCTCGCCTTGCCCTCCGGCGTGCCGCGGTCGTAAAGCGCGATGCCCCAGCCGCGATTCGGCTTCGCGCCGTTCTGCTTCCAGCCGGAAGTCTTGACGGCGCGCTCCAGCACCTCGCCCATGAGAATATCGCTCCACTTCTCACCCATGGGATTCGCATCACCGTCGCGCAGAATATTTCTGCGGCGGAGCTCGAGCGGGTCGATGCCCATCTCTTTGGCGATGATGTCGACCTGCGATTCGAACGCGAACACGACCTGCGGGCTGCCCGGCGTCCGCGTCTGCGTGCACGGGACCTGATTGGTATACGCGCAGTAGGTCTCGCAGCTGATCGCCGGCACGCGATACATGCTCGCCAGCCGGCGCCCGCCGAGCACCGTGACCTGCGGATTCGCCTTGGGCGCCCCGTACGCGCCGCCGCTGAAGTGAATCGTGCCTTGCACGGCCGTGAAGGTCCCGTCGCGCGCGATCCCGGTGCGCAGATGTATCACCGCGGGATGGCGGTGCCCGCCCGCGAGCAGCTCCTCGGTATAGTCGAAAACCAGCTTGACCGGCCTACCGCCGGACGCTTTGGATAAAAAATAAGCGATCGGGACGTCGATCAACGAGGCCTTGGCGCCGAAATCACCGCCGACATGCACGATGTGAACCTTGATTTTTTCTTTCGGCACGCCGAAGTCTTCCGCCATCTGCTCGCGCAGGCCCCACGGCCCTTTGTTCGACGCCCAGACTTCCACACGGCCGTCGGGATGCGCCTGCACGGTGCAGGCTGACGGCTCGATGTATCCGTGGTGCGACAGCGGCGTGCGAAACGTGTGCTCGAAAATCCGCGCCGCCTTGGCGAATCCGGCTTCGAGATCGCCGTTCTTCCACACGACGAAGGACTGCAGGTTGTGGCCCGACATGCCTTCGGGCAGCTTGGGCGAATTCTTGTACTTGTTGCGATCTTCGTGAATCAGCGGCGAGGTCGGTTTCAGCGCTTCTACCGGATCTTCGATGTGGGGAAGCTCTTCGTACTCGATATCGATGAGCCCGATCGCCTCCTCGGCGATCGCTTCGGTGTCGGCCGCCACCGCCGCCACCGCGTCGCCGAACATGCGCACTTTGTCGTTCGCCAGCACCGGCTGATCTTTCACTCGCGTGCCGACGAAGACGCCTTTTACGTCGGCGCCCGTGAGAACGGCGCGCACGCCGTTCAGCGCCTTCGCTTTAGCGGTGTCTACTTTTACGATGCGCGCGTGCGCGAGCGACGCGCGCAGCACCTTCGCCCACAGCAGCCCCTCGAATGCCAGGTCCGCCGCGTATTTAGTTCGACCGGTCACCTTCCCTTCGCCCTCGACGCGGGGAAGTGCCTTTCCGATGCTGCGAAATATCGGTTTCACGTCAAGCGAGTCCGTACAGCCGCGCGCAGTTATCCCAGAGGATCTTTCTTCGGCTCTCCTTCGAGACGCCGTCCATCTCGAGAAATTCTTCAACGGCCTCCGGAAAATCCGAGTCGCCGTGCGGATAGTCGGTGGAGAAGACGATGTTGTCGTCGCCGATGAGCTTGATGATCATCGGCAGCTCTTTTTCATGTTCGGTGGAGATCCAGCACTGGCGCCGGAAGTATTCGCTGGGCTTTAGCTTCCCGGCGGTGGGGAACCGGCCCTTCTCCATCGCGTTGTCCAAGCGATGGAGAAGAAAAGACACCCAGCCGCAGTAGCATTCGAGAAACGCCAGCTTCAGTTTCGGATGGCGGTCGCAAACGCCGCCGCCAATGATGTCGGCCATCGCGACCATATTTTCCAGCGGATGAGAGACGACGTGCCTGAGCAGCAGATTGTCGCCGAAGCGGTCGCCGATCTGCGGCACTTCACCGGCCGCCGCCGCGGAATGAAAACCGATCGGCACGCCGAGATCCTCCAGGCAAGACCAGAGCGAATCGAAATAACGCGCGTGCCACGGCATGTTGCGCAGCGGCTCGGGGCGCGTGAAGACGCCGACGAAGCCGAGCTTGCCTACGGCGCGCTCGGCCTCTTTAACAGCCTCGTTGGGATCGTGCAGCGGAAGCATCGCGACGCCCTTGAGACGCTTGGGATCGGTCTCGCAAAAGTCGTGGAGCCAGTCGTTGTAGGCGCGCGCAATCGCGGCCGAGAGCTTCCCATCCATCTCCTCGCGCATCATGATGCCCAAGCCGATCGAGGGATAAAGCGCCGCGACGTCCAAGCCTTCGCGATCCATCGCCTGAAGCTGCGTCGCGGCATCGAAACCCCGCGCGCGGTAATCGGCGATCTCTTTATCGATGCGCGTCGCATCGAAAATGCCGCCGCGATAGGTCGGCTTGTAGCCTTGCAGGATTTTTCCGTCGAGCAGGACCATAGCCGAGCTCCGCGCCGTCGAGCTCAAAATTTTCGGCGCGCGGTCGCGATATGCGGGATCCATATATTTCTCCCACAAGTCGCCCGGCTCTCTCAGATGCATGTCGGAGTCGAGTACCTTAAATCCGTCTTTCATTTTGTGTAATGCCCTTTTCTATACTTTCAGTAACTCGCCGCCGCCCCGCCGCCGAACTTTTTCCAATACCAGCGCCCCCAGCGCGACGTCCGCGACTCCCTGCCCCGCATTATTTTTGAACAATGTAATTTGGTCTGCATGCGACCTGCCGGGTGTTTTACCGGCCAGGATCGCTCCGATCTCCACCCACTGCTCCCAGCGGACGACGCCGCGGGCGACCGGGTCGAAGATATCCGCCTGCTCATCCTGGATCGCCTGCTGAACGGAGGCGATGCCCAGGACATCGCTGCGCCTGAGCGTGGCGTCGTCGATCTCGCGCCGCTTGGCAGTCGCGAAGCCGCCCTTGACCAATCCCACGTTGCTGCCGACGATCGAGGTGACGTGCGTTCCGGCCTCCAGCCACTCGCCGGCGAACACCGGCACGCTCGAATTCGTCGCCGTGAGGACGATGTCCATACCGCGCACCGCCTCTTCGGGGCGTGCAACCGCTTCGATGTCGGCGTCGAGGATCGGCGCCATCTCAAGCGCGAAACGGTTTCGATTCTCCGGCGTTCGGCTGTAGACTTTGACACGCTTGAGTCTCCGAATTCTCGCGAGCGCGACCAAATGGTTTCGCGCCTGGCCGGAGGCGCCGAAAATACCCACTGTGTCAGCATCTTGCCGGGCCAGTAGATCCGTTCCGACCGCGCTCGTCGCGGCCGTGCGTAGTCCCGTAACGGCCACGTTGTCCGGCAACTCGCCGCAGGTGAATTCGCCGATGATGATCGCCTTGAGCTCTCCCTCGGCCGCGTCGTAGAGCACGGTGACGGGATGATTGAGCCGCGGGTATTCCTGGTGATCGGAAAACGGCTTGACCCATTCGCAGTGCGTCATGAGACCCGTCGCGCCGGCGGGAGGAACGCCGCCCTGATGCACACTGACCCTTACGCCCGTCGGGATGTGAATGCGGCGCCGCGGTGCGTTGAATTCGGGATTTTCGCCCCAGGCGAGAAACCCGGTGCGCACCGCGTCGATCGCCTCCGCCATCGTCACGACGCCTTTGACCTGATCGGGCTTTAACAGCACTGCTTCCATAACGCTTCAGCTGGACATGTCCGGGACCGCGAGGCGCGGAACTTTCCTTCGCGCAAGAAGTATCAAACCCCGCGCCTAAGTCAATTGCGCGCGGCGAAACGCGCCTTGAGACCGAATAACAGCGGCGCCATGTAGGAGACGAACTGCTGGCGGTAGATCAGTGTCGATTTTTTATCGCTCCTCCGGTAGTGGATCGGAACTTCCATCAGCTTCCAGCCGTTCGCGCGCGCCTTGACGACCGTTTCGACCTGCAAGCCGAAGCCGCGGCTCATTAGCTCCAGGCCGTCGAGTTTTGCTTTTCTATATAGGCGGAAGCCGGTCGTGAGATCCTTGATCTTGACGCCCACAAAATGCTTCGCCATGAAATTATACGCTCGCGTGAGCACATGCCGTTTGAACGGTAGCTCCGCTTTGCCGCCCTTCACGAAGCGCGACCCGATAATCAGATCCGCTTCGTCTCTGCGCTCCAGCAGCTTGGGGATCTCGCCGGGTTCGTGGGAGAGATCGCAGTCCAGGGTAACGATGAACTTACCGCGGGCGGCGCGAAACCCTTCGCGGAGCGAAAGGCCGAGATTGCCCGGCGCACCGGGGCCGAGATGGATGACGCGCACGCGCTCGTCCCGTGAGGCGATCGCATCGCCGATCGCGCCGGTTCGGTCGCTGCTGCAGCCGTCGATCAGAATGACTTCCCCGGCGATCCGTTCACTTTCGAGAACGGCGAGCACACGCTCGATCACCGCGCCGACGGTTTTTTCCTCGTTCAGCGCCGGAAGGACAACGGAAACTTCGGGTGCCGCCATGTTCAGGAACCGTGCTCCGGCGAGCGGCATACGCCGCTGCCGTAATCTCCGGCCGGGCGCGGCACGTAAAAGAACCGCGGCGCTCGCTCCGTCTCGAATCGACGATAATTTTCCGCAATCGCTGCAAGCGTGCCCGGCGTCCAGCGGGTCAGCGTCGTGAAGGAGAGATAGCGCGCGCCGCAAAGCGCGTCGTCGAGATCCGCGTCGAGCACGATGGCGCCGAATCGCCGCTCCTTGATGGGGTCCGTCAGAAGGCTCTCTCGAATCCGCCCCATCGCGATCATCTGCGCAGTGTTAATCGGATCGACGAGGATTTCCTTGCCGGCGTCGTAGCCCAGGAGAAGGCTTTCAGACAGCGCCGCGCCGGGGATCGACCGCAGCAACGCAACCTCGCGGCGGTACGCTTCCTGCGCGCGTCGCAGACGGCCGTAATCGAGCGACCGTTGTAAGGCGAACGGCAGGCCGAACACCAACGGCAGCAATGAGCTCAACACGACGGCGTAGGCAATCGCAGCGCGCCGTCTGTTTTCGCCATGACTCCAGAGCGGCAGATAAGCGGCGGCTGCGCCGAAAAGTATCGCCGCGGCGATGAATAAATCGAACCACGCGTTGGTATCGACGCCGACCCCGCGCGAGGTATACGCGCCGATCGCAAACGAAACGCCGAAATAAACGAAATACACCGTCCATTGCCCGCCAAACTTCGCCAATAACCAGAGGAAAGGCGCGAACACCACGGCCAAGAAGTGCCGCACAAACATTTGCGAGAGGCGCGCAAACAGGCGCGCGTTCTGCGTCGGCCGGCCCGTGTCCATGAAGTTCGGCAGCACGTTGCCGCCGCCGTAGCTCAACCAGCCGGCGGCGAAGACGGCGCCGATCACGATTCCACCGGCCGCGAAATGACGAAACGCGGCGCGATTTTCGAGAAACAGCGCGAACGCGAGCGTTGCGGGAACGGCGACGACGAGATGTTTGATGAAAATGCCGATGCAGCATATGGCGGCGAGAAGCCACGCGCGGCCGACCGTAAGCTCGCCGCGCGACCGCGAATAGAGCCAGAGCGCGCCGACCGAGAAGGCGTGCGCGAGCATCTGCGGGTCGTACATGACGAGGCGCGCCGGAGCGAAGCGCGCCATGAGGGAAATCCAGAGAAGCGAAGCGAACAGCGCTGCGGCGATTTTTCCGGTAGCGTTTTTGACGATTCCGTAAATCGCGGCCGCGACCAGAACTGATGAAAGCAGCGTGACGACGCGGCCGGTCAGGAGAATATCTCCCGTCCAGGCGCTGAGCGCGCCGATGATGAAGAAAGAGAGCGGCGGATAGTTGAGCGGCGTCAGCGGAAAGCGGTCGAGCGGCACGTACAACGGCTGACCGGCGAGCAGCTTAGCGACGAAGTAGACGTTCCAGCCCTCGTTATAGTTAAGCGGCTGGCGATAGAAAATGCTTGCCATCAAGTGGAGCAAGATGGGCGCGAGCGCCGCCGCAAAGATGACAGTGAGACTGGAAAGAAAAATCCGCGGGCTGCCGGTGCCCGGTGGCTGTAGACTCATCGACCGGAAATTAATCGCGGATATCCTGCAGCAGCCACTCGGTGGGAATTTCTTTGCCGAGCCCTTTTTGCTTCGCGAGCTCGTAGACCTTGCCGGCGACGGCGAAGAACTGCGCTCCCTGGACGTTGCCGCGCTCGGAGTAGGTAATTTGCCGGGAAGACGTCCGGCCGGGCTTTTTCCCGCCGAGAAGTTCGGCCAGGGTAATGGCGCGGTCTTCCGCGATCGCGCCATGCGCTTTCTTGCCGGGCGTCTTCATACGGCGGTTCGACGGAGTCTGCGATTTGGCGGCATAGGTGAGATATTCATCGGGCAGCTCCAGCTCCGGCCGGCCCCAGGGAGCTGGAGCGTTGCCGAGGCGCAGGGACACGTCGATGCGCTTTATCGTCGCCTCGTCAGGGTGGCCGCCGATGCACGTGACATGCGTCCCCTCTTCCAGCCAATCGCCGACGATGATCGGAATCGCGGAGTCGGTACAGCCGGCGACGATGTCGGCGCCGCGGTAAACGTCGCGCGGGCTGTCGACCGCCTCGACCTCGATGTCGAAGCGCTCGCCGACTTCCCGCGCGTAATCCTCGCGGTGCTCCTTCGTCGGGCTGTAGACCTGGATTCGACGTATCTTCCGCGCCAGCAGAAAAGATTCGGCGTGCGAGCGCGCCATGCCGCCGGAGCCGAGCATGCCGACGACGCGCGCCTCCTTCTTGGCCATATATTTCGTCCCGATGCCGGAGTCCGCGCCGACGCGGATGTGCTGGAGATAGCCGTCGTTGATCAGCGCGAGCGGCTCGCCGTTCTCGATGCTGGTGAGAAGAATGAGGCCGCAGTAGTTGCCCGGCCGGACGCAATATTTCTCCTGCGTGACCGCCCCGTTGTATTCCTGCTCGTAAATGACATCCGATTTCATGCGGATCGCGAAGTAGCCGGAGATCGATCCGCCCTCCATCGTGCCCCATTGGTAGACTTTATTCGGATCGGACGTCGGGATCTGGATGTCGATGCGCGGGCGGCAGACCGCCTCCTCGCGCGCGAGCTGCGCGTACGCTTCCTCGAGCGCGCGCATCGCAACCTCCATCGTGAGGACGCTGCGGACGTCGTCGTTGTTGAGAATCAGGGTCACGCGAAGTTACGGATTCTTGCCCCAGAGCGAGACGAAGAACTTCTCGTTGATCAGTTCCTGAACCAGGCTGTTGTCGAAGAATTGCTCGGGCTTCGCCGACTTGGCCTTGGGATTTTTCTGCGCGATTACGTCGAGCGTCACCTGGAACGCCTGCGGCTTGACGAGCGGCACCTTCTCGACGAAATCGTACGCATACTGCACGGTGCCGTCGAGCATCCCGGGGTCCGTGACCTTGGTATATTTCGCGAGGATCTTTTTATATTCTTCCTTTTTCGTGTGCATGAAATGCACCGCGCGGCCGTACGCGCGCAGAATCGCCTTCGCCTGCGCGCGATGGTCCTTCACGAACCGGCGCGTGACGCCGATCCCGACGTGGACGAACGGGATGTCTTCTTTGGCGAGATTGGCGAGCGTCTTAACGCCGGCCTGCTCGGCGATATAGGCCATCGGGTAGGACATCGGCGCGGCGTAGATCGATTTCTTCGAGATCGCCGCGGCGATCGCCGGCATCTCGCCGATCTGGATGATCGGCACGTCACGCACCGGCTCGAGGCCGTATTTGCGCAGAAATAGCCGCATGGAGAAATCCGTCGAGGCGCCGTAGCGCGTGACGCCGACGGGCTTGCCGCGCAAGTCCTCGACCCTTTTGATCTCCGGCGCGGCCATGATGTAGAAGGCGGCGACGTTGATGACCGAGCCCATCGCGATCAGATCGCCGCCTTGCAGGCCGATGTCGGCGATCACCTGGCTGTTGGCGGTCGAGACCGAAACGTCGCCGGCAAGCTGCGCCTGGGCAATGGTCGAGGAGCTGGCGATATAGATCAGGTCGGTATCGAGCCCCTCCTGCTTTAAAAAACCGCCGTCCTGCATCACCCAGTACGGCGAGTTGAGCGCGCTCACCGCCGACCAGCCGACGACGAGCTTCTGCGCGGCGGCGATGGGCGGGAAAAACAGGCCGAGCAGCGCGATAGCCGAAAAAATGCGGATGAGTACTATCCTCATCCCTTTTCCTCCTGTTCGCGGTAGAAGCCGAGCGCGCGCATCAGCGGCGCGTCGCTCATGGTGAAAAGAATCGCCGGTTCCTTGTGATTATTTTCGTGCCGATGCGGCTGCCACAGCGGCGCGACGAACGAATCGCCCTCTTCCCAGTCGAAGCGCTCGTCGCCGATGAAGGATGTCCCGCATCCCCTAAAGACATAGCAGATCGTCGAGCTCGTGTGCCGGTGCGCGAGCGTCTTCTCTCCCGGGCGGATCATCTGGATGGCGCAGTTGAACGTCGGCAGCGTCGCGCCGCCGGTCAACGGGTTGACGTAATTGAGGACGATGCCGTCGTAAGCATCGCCGGGCCGCTCGCCGACGCTCTTCAGCGTCCGCTCGGTATCTTCCCAGCGGTAGACGTAGGCCGGCGGCTGAATCGAATCGCTCCGCACCCAGCTCGGGCGCAACGGGCCGAATTCGGCGTAGGAAGCGCCCTCCGCGCGCGTGATCCGCTGGTGCGGCTCCGGGGCCGGCTCGTGAAAATCAACCTGCAGCATGCGCACGAGCGGCGAGTCGAGCACGTCGAGCCACATGAGGGTCTCGCTGCCTTCGTTGACGTGGTCGTGCCAACTCCAATTCGGCGTCGTGGCGAAATCGCCTTCGCCGATCTCGAACGACTCGCCGTCGACGACGAGCCGCGCGCCGCGCCCTTTCGTGATGAATCGGATCGCGCCGGCCATGTGCCGGTGCGCCGCGGCGTGCTCGCCGGGCTTTAGCAATTGCAGGTTCAGCGTCAGCGTGTGCGTCGTCCCGGTCGGCAGCGCGGGATGCTTCATCTGGATGACGCGGCGAAACGTCGACTCGAGGCCGAGCAGCTCGCCGGCTTTTTCCATCGCGGCGTAGAGCTCTTTGCCTTTCCAGAGGCACGGCGCGAAGGTCGCCGCCGGCTCGCGGTAGCGCTCGCCCTGCACCGTCTGCCAGTAGCCGGCAAAATTTTTCTTGCGCAGCTCTTCCTCGAAAGCTTTGAGGTCCGCCATGGTCGCCTCTACAAACGATACAGTCGCGCCGCGTTCTCGCCCATGATCTTGGCCATGAGCTTCGGCGGAATGTCTTCGCGCCCGGTGACGCTTTCCACGGTATGCGGAAATTTCGAATCGGAATGGTTGTAGTCGGAGGCGAAAACCAGCCGCTCGTCTCCGATGAACTCCGCCACGTACTTGATCGTCCGCTCGTCCGGCTCGAAAGAATAATAGAGCTGCTCGCCGCGCATATATTCGCTCGGCGGCTTCGGCAGCCACGGCACGGTCGGCTGGAGATACTCATAATGCTCGTCGAGGCGCTCCATCCAATACGGCACCCAGCCGGCGCCGGCTTCCATGAACGCGACTTTGAGGCGGGGAAATTTTTCCAGGATGCCGCCGACGACGACGCAAAGCACGGCGATCATCTGCTCGAACGGATGCGTCATCGCGTGCGTGTAAAACGGATGGTCGAAGCGCTCGGTCCCGGCGGCGACGCCGTCGCCGGCGCCGGTGTGAACGCATACGGGAACGCCGAGGCGGTCGGCCTCGGCGAAGAACGGCTCCAGGTCCGGATGATCGAGATTTTTACCCGAGGAGGAGTGGACCGGAGTCGCCACGGCCACGAAGCCGAGTTCTTTGACGGCGCGGCGCAGCTCTTTTACCGCCGCTGGCGGGTCCTGGATCGGCACGAGCGCGACGCCTTTTAGACGACGCGGATCGGTACGGCAATAATCCGCGAGCCAGTTGTTGTAGACTTCCGAGATCGCCGCCGCGAGCTGTTTGTCCTCGACGAACGGCAGGCTCAAGAACGGGCTCGTGCCGAAGAGCACGGCCGTGTCGATGCCTTCCAGGTCCATGTCTTTCAAGCGCTGGACGGGATCTTCCATGCCGGTGGTTTCCTGCTGTTTCCGATTGCGCGGCGCGCCGACGAAGCTGCAGGCTTTCCCGACCGGCTTGGGGCAGAGGCGGCCTTCCATCATGATGAACTCGATGCCGCGATTGTCCTTGACGATATGCGGCGCGCGCGACTGGAACGCTTTGGGCAGCAAGTCGCGCCAGGGAAGATTTTTATCCTGTACGTGTCCGTCCGCGTCGATGATCCGCATAACTCCCCCTGCAGCGAAGCTATCACCGGCGTTCCGAGAGTGTCAACGGTGCGTTTCGGCATGTTGAAGATGCGGACGCGACCGGCTACACAGGGCCATGCCGTTCTCCTGGATGCTCGTCGTTTTGTTCGCAGCCGGGCTGCATGCCGCCTGGAACGCCGTCATCAAGTCCAGCGACAATAAGTTCCATGACACCGTGCTTGTGACGCTCGGCTCGGCCGCAGTCGGCGCCCTGCTGCTTCCTTGGGTTCCGCCTCTCGCGGCTGCGAGCCGGCCCTATCTGATCGCTTCGGTCATCATTCACATCGCCTACTTCTCGCTTGTCGCGCTCGGTTACCGCCTCGGCGACATGAGCTATATCTATCCGCTCATGCGCGGCCTCGCGCCGATGTTGACGGCGATTGCGGCGAGCATCGTGATCGAGCCGCTGACGCCGGGCGGAAAGCTCGGCATTATGCTTTTGTCGTCGGGGATATTGTTGCTCACCTCCGACGCGTGGTGGTCGCGAAAAGTAGGCTTTCGTCCGACCGCCGCCGGCCTGTTGAACGCCGTCGTTATCGCCATGTACACGGTGGTCGACGGCATCGGTCTGCGTTTTTCGGGAAATCCGTGGAGCTACGTCGTTTGGCTGTTCCTCTTTCAGCCAGTCCCGTTTCTTCTATTTTTCATTTTCTCTGGGCCCAGCGGCTTTATCCGACACTTCAAGCGCCGCTGGCGCGTTGGCGCGATCGTCGGCCTGTGCACCTTTACCTCGTACGGCCTGGCGCTTTACGCGATGGCCTATATTCCGATCGCGCTCGTCGCCGCGCTGCGCGAGACCTCGGTTATTTTCGGCGCGATCATCGCGGCGCTGTTCTTGGGCGAGCGCTTCGGCCCGGTTCGCTACGCGGCCGCCGCTCTGGTCACAGCCGGCGCGGTAGCGATGAAGATCCTGTGAGAAGCGTCGACAGAGGGTAATTTCTCCGGTATGAGTACCGCATGCTGAAAGACAAAGTCGTCGTTGTCACAGGCGGGGCCAAAGGCATCGGCCGCTACATCGCGCACGGCTTCGCGCGCGAGGGAGCGAAGCTCGCGATCGGCGATATCGATCTCGAGCGCATGAAGCAGACCGAAGCCGAGCTGCGAGAGATCGGCGCCGACCCGCTCGCGCTGAAGCTCGACGTGCGCGACGAAAACGAAGTCCGCTCGTTTATGAAAGCGACGGCCGATCGCTTCGGCGCGATCGATGTGTTGGTCAACAACGCCGGCGTCGTCACGCACTTCGGCTGGGGCGTGCCGCGCTGGCCGATGGTGCGCGACATGGAAAAAGATTTTTGGGACAAGGTGATGCAGACGAACCTGGGCGGCACGTTCCTCTGCACGAAGCACGCACTCCCGTACATGCAGGAGCGCCGCTCCGGCCACATTATCAATTTGTACGGCGGCAGTCCGCCGAAGACGCTGGGCTCGTGCGTCTACTCCGTCTCGAAGGACGCCATCCGGACCTTCACGCGCTTCGTCGCCGAGGAAGTGCGCGAAGATAACATCTGCGTCGTTTCGGTCTCCCCCGGCGGCGCGATCGCGACCGAGGACGCGCCCGAGGCGGTGCGCAGGATAATGCCGGGACCGGATTCGGCGGGCAATCGCTTCATTCTCGCGGCGGAAGCCGGGATGGAGCTTTCGGGGCAGCGCCTGACGCTTAAAGACGGCCGGCTGGAAGTCGACGCGCGGGGCTGAAACGTACTACGGCACCAGCACCGTCTTCAACTTCGCCACCATCGCCTGGTCGAGCTTGAAAAGCTCGCCGACGATCTTCTCGATCTCTTCCCCGCTCACCGCCTCGATGTCGAGGTTGCCCTTCTTCGCTTCGGCGAGGAACTCGGAATCTTTCAGCGTATCAGCGAAAGCTTTTCGCAATGTCTGCACGCGGTCTTTCGGCGTTCCCGGCGGCAGAAAATAAGGCCGCGTGATCGTCGCCGTGTCGTGAACGCCGGTTTTCAGAAGCTGCTTCGCCTCGGCGGTCTTGGCGTAGTCGATCGCCACCGGCACATTGGGCAGCTCGGCGTGCTTTTTCGGCATCGCCAGTACGACTACGTTCGCGTCGCCCGAATCGATGCCCTGCCGCCACATCGTCTTCATCGATTCCCATGCCCAGCAGCCGCCGGCGAGCTCGCCGGCCTCGGCGGCGAGCTTGATCTCCGAAGTGCCTTTGTACGGCTCGACGACGCGGATCGGCAGGTTGAGCGCCGCTTGCAGCACGCGCGGGACGTCGGACGCGGTCCCGCCCGGCCCGACGCCGCCGAGGCGCAGCGGCTCCTTGGCGGCGAGCCATTTCTCCATCGTGTTGACGCCGCTTCCCTTCGTGAGCACGCAGACGGGATGATCGACCGAGGGAGCGCCGATATATTCGAATTTACGCCCGTCGAACTCGATCCCCTTCGCGCCCATCAGCTGCTGCAGAAATAGTCCGCCGATGTTGTTGCCGATCGTGAGCCCGTCGGGCTTCGCCTGGCGGAACATGTAATTGGCGTGCACGATGCCGCCGGCGCCCGTCATGTTGTCGACGACGATCGTCGGATTGCCCGGGATGTGTCGCCCCAGATGGCGGCCGAGCGCGCGGCTGTAAGTGTCGAAGCCGCCGCCGGGCGCGAAAGCCACGATGAGCCGGATGGTCTTGCCTTCATAATACGGCACGGCGGCGTGACTCGCGATGGCAGATGCGAGGAGCAACGCGCCCAAAATTGCCGCGCAAATCTTGGCCATGGTTCCTCCTTCGTTTAGATCGCGTCTACGGCGATGGCCGCTCGCTGGACGGCTGCGGCTGCTCCCGCAGAACGATCGTCCGCTGCGGGCCGAACTCGATCGAGTCCATGCGCCCGGTCACGCGAATCTTCTCCCCGTTCTGCGGCAGCACCCGGTTGGTGACGACTTTGATCGTGCCCGTGTCGTCCTGGAGCTCGAAAAACTTGACGAACACGAACGACGAAGAGCCCGTGACCGTGCCGTAGACGGTCACGTCCTTATTCTCGAAATCCCGCGGATGGTCGATGATATCGCGGATCTTGGTTGTGGTGAGCTTATAGTAGGTGTCGCAAGCAGCGAGCGTCGCAAGCAGAACAGCCACCGCGGCGAGCCTGTGCACGCGCATCTTATCGCCCATTAACCGGCAAGCCGCGGCATGACGTCGCGCGCGAAGCGCTCCATCGATTCGACGACGTGCCGGTGCGGCACGCTGCCGATATTCATCCACGCGAGCAGATGCGCAGCGCCGGTCGCGCCCATGCATTCTCGTAGCGCCGATGATGCGGATGCGCTGTCGCCGATCACCGCGTGCTCCTCGCACACGCGCTCGAACGTGAGCTCGCCCGTCGCCGTTTTTAGCAGGCGCGGCGGCAGCGGCTCGTTCCGGCTCTGCAGCCATTCGATGTATCCCGCGCGCATGTCGCCGATCGTCCGGTAGTAGCTCATGACGCCCTCGCGGGCGCGCTCGCGCGCTTCGGCGGTGCTCGCGGCGATGTGCATCGGCACCAACAATCCCAATTCGTGCTCGGCGCGGCGATGGCCGAATTTTTCCAGGCCCGTCCAGTAGGCTTGCGCCAGCTCGACGATCTGCGCGCGCGTGCGCGTATGGATCGGCAGGAAGAGATTCACGCCGGCGCGCGCCGCGACTTCGACGCCTTCGGCGGAGCTCGCCGCCATGTAAAACGGCGGCGGCGGACTTTGCAGCGGCTTCGGATTGACGACCACGCCCGGCACTTTGAAAAAGCGGCCCTCGAACGAGAGCACCGGCTCGGTCCATGCCGCCCGGATGACCTGCAAGCTTTCTTCGACGACATCGTGCGTCATCGCGTGATCGACGCCGAAGCATTCGTAGACGCGGCTGTGCGGATGCCCGCCGCCGGCCGCGAAGTCCATGCGGCCGTGCGAAACCAGGTCGAGCGTCGCCGCCGCCTCGGCCATCTGCACGGGATGATGGACCGGCAGCGTATTGACCGCGACGCCGAGGCGAAGCCGCTTGGTGCGCGCCGCGGCCGCGCCGAGAACAACGTAAGGCGAAGAAAGCTGCGAGAACGCGGGCTGGCAGTGAATCTCGGCGATCCAGAAGCCGCGAAAGCCGAGCTTGTCGGCAAGCTCAGCCTGCTCGAGGAATTGATCGATCTGCTCGACCGCCGCCGCGCCGGTCGGACACTGGATTTCGGTAAAGAGACTTATTTTCATGCGTGAAGATAAAAAGGGGGCGGTTCGCGAACCGGCCCAGTTCGGAGTTGCTAGATTTTCCAGCCCAAAGAGAGATCCACGCGCGTGCCTACCGGATCGCGGATGAATCCTTCGGCGAAGCGCCCGTCGCGCGGCAGCGCCTCGGTGCCTTTGCTCGCGCCGGCCTCTATCGCATGCCGCGTCGCGCGCTCGACGTTTTCGACCTCGAAGCCGAAATGATAGATGCCTTCCGGCCCGCCGCGCGCCGGCAGGATGGCGAGATTGATGTGCCCGTCGGACAGATAAATCGCGTCCTGCTTTTCCCCGCTGCGCGCGACTTCCTTCATACCGAACGAATTCCGGTAAAACTCCGCCAGCTTCGGCGGGTCCTGCGTCAAGAGCGCGATGTGACGGATTCGTGCCATGGTACTTCCTCCTAAGATTTGCGTTTCGGCTTCGACAGCCGCTTCGCGGCGGCGGCAAGCTGTTTGATGATGGGCAGCTTGACGCCGAGCTTTTCCGCGAGCTCGCCGGCGAGCGGAATGTCTTTCTGAAACACGTTTCGACCGAGCCGCGGCGACGGCTTGTCCGATGCGGGATCGAATATCGTCTGCCACCGATCCAAGAGACGCTCGGATTCCACTTCCTGGAGCATTTCCAAAACCTGCGGGAAGTGAATTCCCGCCGCTTCGCCGAGCTGCAGCGCCTCGTGAATCATGAGCGTCTCGGCGCCGGATGTGAGATTTTTGATCAGCTTCGCCGCGTTGCCGGAGCCGACCGGCCCCATATGAATCACCTGCTTGCCCATTCTAAGCAGATGGACGCGGGCGCGCTCGCTGATCTCGTCGGGTCCGCCGACGAGAAACTTGAGCTGCCCGTTGCGCACCGCGCGCGGCACCCCGAGCATGCAGGCGTCGATCACGTGCACGTTCCGCTTCGCCGCCTCCACCGCGACCCGGCGCGTGGTCTCGGGGAGGATCGTGCTGTGCAGGATGACGAGCGAGCCGGAAGCGATATTCTCGATGATACCGTCCGGCCCGAGGGCGCACTGAAGCACTTCGTCGTCGCTGCGCACGACGACATCGACGACACCCGACGCACGGGCGACCGCCGCTACGCTCTCGGCGATTTCCGCGCCCGCTGCGCGCGCATTTTCGAGAGCCGCCGAATCGATATCGTAAACGACCGCCTGAACGCCGGCGAACTTCAGACGCTCGAGGAGCGCACTGCCCATGGCGCCGACACCCACCAACCCCACCCGTTCCATCGGCCTCTCCTTAGTCGACGAGCTTGCCTTCGTCGGCGCCGCCGCCGTGCTGGTACACGATGCGCTTGCCGGTCGCCGCGTCGATCTCGTTGCGCGCGCCGCCCGCCTTGGCGAGGTCTTCCGCCGTCGCCTTGTGGCTGTTGCCGAGCAGGATCATAGGCTCGTCGTAGGGATTCGAGCCTTCGTAGTACTCGTGGGCGGGAATGCTGAGGATCATTCCCGGTGAAAGCTCGTGGATCTCGTTCAGCCCCTTCATGATGCCGCGCCCGCTGACTACATAGTAGCTGCGGTCAGACGGATGATTATGCATCCGCTGTACGTCGCCGGGGGGAAAAAAGAGCAGCCATGTATTCAGGTTGTCGCGGCGAAAGAGATCGATTCGCCGTTGACCCTTTTTTCTCTGGTTGGCGAATTCCTTAACATTCAAGAGCTGCATGGGTCCTCCTTTTGCGCGCATCGCGCTAATAAAGTTTGTCGACGAACCCAGATTTATCCAGTTCGGAGAGAAACGAGTTGTCTATGAATTGTTCGGGCTTGGCCGTTTTCGCCGCCGGCTGGTTCGCGAAATCGAGCAGCGTCTTGACCCCGGCCGCAGAGACATACGGCACTTTCTCCCAAACGGGAAGAAATGTTTTGTACGTCTCTTCCAAATCGTCATTGTCGCTGAGCTTCGTGTACTTGCCGATCGCCTGCTTCGCCTGCTCGGCGTCCGTGCGCACGATCTTGAGTCCTTCGAGATAGGCCTGCAGGAAGCGGCGCACGCGGTCGGGGTTTTCTTTCATATATTGCCGCGTGCTGGCGAATGCGACGTGGATCAACGGGATATTCTTCTCCGTGATATTGACAAGCTCTTTGAGCCCGGCCTTGCGCGCGCGCAGCGTCGTCGGCGCCGAGATGATGCCCGCGTCGATGTTGCCCTGCGTCAAGGCGGTCATGATGGCGGGAATGCCGTCGATATGAAGGACGCGCACGTCTTTTCCCGGCGTCATCCCCGCCTGGCGCACCAGAATGCGTCCGACGAAATCGGTCGTCGAGCCGGGCTGCGTGACGCCGATTATTTTCCCTTTCAAATCCGAAAAGCTCTTAATCTCGGGCTTGCTATAGAGCGAAAAAACGGCGCGGTTGAGCACGCCGAGCATAAAAACGACGTCATGGCCCGTGAGCCCCGCCTCGATTAATTCGCCGCCGGGATTGCAGATATCGAGGCTGCGCGCGATGAGCGCCTGCGTCGCCGTCGCCGGCAGAATATATTTTAATTCCAGGTTGACGCCGTATTTGTTGAAAAGCCCTTTCTCCTGCGCGACCCAGATCGGCGCGAAGGCGCCGCTCACGGCCGCGTAGCTCGACCGGATCGTCGGCGGCTCCGCCGCCGACGCGCGGAAGGATAGAACGAGAAGAAACGCGAGCGCAGCGAAGATAATAAAGCGCGGCATCGTTTCACCTCCACCAATCAGCTGCTGCGACTGCTCACCACCCGATCGCGTAGCCGTCGCGCCGCGGGTCGGCGGCGCCGAGCCACGCGCCCGTCGCGCGATCGCGCACGATCACTTGAGAGGCGCCGAACGACCAGCGATCGACCACGATCACCTTATGGCCTTTGTTTTCCAGTTTCCGTCTGACGTCCTCGGGAAAGCCCTCTTCCATCCTGAGCTCTTCGGGCAGCCGGTCGCGTGGCGGCGTGCCGGGCATGTGGCTCCAGCGCGGCGCTTCCACCGCCGATTGCGGGTCGCTGTCGCCGTCGAGCATGCGGTGGAGAATCTGTACGTTGCTCTGCGGCTGATCGTCGTTGCCGGGCGTGCCCCCGGCGGCGAAGAAATCGCCGGCGCGAAGCGCCATGTAAGAATTGAGCGTGTGCGCGGGACGCTTGCCGGGCTTGAGCGCGTTGGCCTTGGATGGATCGAGACCGAAGCTGCACAGGCGGTTGTTCATGACAATGCCGGTGTCCCCGGCGACGACATGGGAGCCGAACACCGCGAATACGCTTTGGATGAGCGAGACGACGTTGCCGTCGCGGTCGGCGGCGCAGAGATACGTCGTGTCGCCGCCGGGCGCGGCGGAGCGGATTACCGGCCGCGCGCGATCGGAAATCAGCCCGCGGCGCTTTTCCGCGTGCGCTTTGGATATCAAGCGGCCGATCTGCGGATCGCCGAACCGCGGATCGTCGAGATGATTGATGCGGTCCTCGAACGCGAGCTTCTTCGCCTCGACCATCATGTGGATCGCCTCGGCCGGATCCATCTGCGCGAGCGGATACGCTTCGAGCAGGTTCAGCATCTCCAGCACCATGAATCCCTGCGACACGGGCGGCTGCTCATAGAGAGTAAAATCGTGGTACGTGGTGCTGAGCGGCTCGAGCCACTCGGCGAAGTTCCCGCCGAGGTCTTCTTCGCCGATAATGCCGCCGGCGGCTTTCAGCGCTCCGCATATCTGTCGGGCCAGTGGGCCGGCATAAAAACCGTCGCGGCCTTTCTTTGCGATCGTCTCGATCGTTTGCGCCAAGCCCGACTGCGCGAGCACGCGGCCGGGCGTAATGCCGCCCGCGCCCTGCCGATAGTAGCGGTCAATATCGGGAGCTTTAGATTCTTCGATGCTCTTAGCCAACCGAGCCGAGACGGGAAAGCCGTCGCGGCCGAGCGCGATGGCGTCGGCGGCGATGCGCTGAAAGTCGACCGTGCCGTAGCGCTTGTGCAATGCGCTCCAGCCGTCGACCGCGCCGGGTACAGCGATGCTGAGCGGTCCTTCCGTCGGTATGTGCGAATGGCCGAGGCCGCGATAGTATTCGACGCTGGCTTTTTTCGGCGCCGGGCCGCTCGCGTTCAGCGCCTCGACCTTGCCGGTTTTCTTCATGTAGAGGAGCACGAAGATGTCGCCGCCGGGGCCGGAGGTCTCCGGGGCAACGACCGATAACGCAAGCGAAGTCGCGAGGGCGGCGTCGACCGCGTTGCCGCCGTCCTGTAAAATCCGCGCGCCCGCGAGCGACGCGAGATAATGGCCGGAGGCGACCATGCCGTTCCGGCCCATGATGACCGGACGCGCCGCCTTGCCGAATTTCATGACGCGCCGAGCCGGAGAATCCGTCCGGCGTTGCCGCCGAGGATTTTCTCCCGCTCGTCCTTTCCAAGCCCGAGGTCGGAAAGGGCCTTCAGGCTGTTCTTGACGAGCACGCAGCCTTCTTCGGGTCCGTAGGGATAATTCGTTCCCAGGACCATTTGATCGGCGCCGAAGAAGTCGTAGACGCACTTGAGCGTCGAGGAGGGATGATCGGCGGTATCGACGTAAAAGCGCCGGTACGTATCGAGCGGATTTTCCTTCAAGCCGTAGCGCTGCCGGATCTCCTCGGTCCGGCCGGTATAGATGTTGATCGCGCGCTGCGCGAAAAAGGCGAGCACGCCGCCGACGTCGGCGACGACGAAGCTGATCTCGGGAAAGCGCTCGAGCACGCGGCCGTAAACCAGCCGCGTCATCGCGACGGTCGAATCGAAGGCCCAGCCGAAGATCAGCGTCGGCATGATGTCGAGGCCGACGGCCTCCGTCGCGAGCGGCGCGGTCGGATGCAGATAGACGGGCAGCTTGTACCGCGCGAGCCTCTCGTAGATCGGGAATAGCTCTTCGCTGTCGAGCGCGCGTCCGTTCAAATTGGTGAACGAGCCGAACCCGCGGCAGCCCAATTCGTTGACTGCGCGCTCGATCTCGTCGAGCGACGCCCGCGTTGAGGAAGTCGGCAGGGTGAAGAGCCCGGCGAAGCGCCGGGGATATTTCTTGCAGATGGCCGCGATCGCGTCGTTGGCGACGCGGGCGAGCCTAAGCGCGCCCTCGCCTGCGAAGCGGTCGGCGCCCGGCGCGGGGATGCTCAAGACCTGGACGTCGATGCCGAGCCGGTCCATGTGTTCGATCCGCTTCTCCACGTCGCGGCCCTGGAATGTCGCGGTGTTGATGCGGCAGCCGAGCTTGCGGTCGAAAAAATAGCGCATCCCGCTGTGCGGATCCGGCGGCTCGAGTATCACTTCGCCGTCGAGCCGCTCCATCTCGGCAATGTAGCTCTCCGGGAAAACGTGCGCCTGAAAATCGATGACCATAGATCGATTATAATCCGTAAAGCGCCCTCGGGTTGTCGCCCAATATCTTGTCGATCACACGCCCGTCGACCTCGCCCGACTGCTTGAGATTTCGCAGCGCGTCGAGTTCGCTCGCCGTGTCGGCATGGCCGTAATCCGAGCCGATGACGAGGTTGTCCGGTCCGGCGTATTTGAGAACATAGGATAGATCGTCGTCGGTCTGGCAGGCGACGTAAAGGCGATTCTCGCGCAGGACGTCTTTGCTCAGCGTCTTTCCGCCTCTCCGCTGCCAGCGCCGCGCGATGTCGTGCAATACATAGGGGACCCACTGCGCGCTGACTTCGATGAAGGCGATCTTCAGACGGGGAAAGCGCTGCGGGATGCCGTAAAACAAGACCGAATGAAACGAGCCGACGACCGCGAGCTTGAATTTATTGAAGCCGCTGTCGGGGTCGAAGAAATCGTGCACCGCGAAGCTGCCGGTCGCGGAATGGACGCAGACCGGCAAATCGAGGCGGCTCGCCTCTTCATACAATGGATAGAAGTACGGGTCGGTGAGCTGCTTGTCGCCTTCGAGACCGCGGACGAAGATCCCGCAGGCGCCGTTTTCCCTGGACCAGCGGAGCTCTTCCAGCGCCTTGTCCATGGTGAGCAGCGGCAGCACGGCGACCCATCGCAGGCGATCGGGCGCGGATTTCCAGATGTCGGCGAGCCAGCGGTTGTAGCTGCGCGCGAGCGCCAGCTCGATTTCGGGCCGGCGTGTAAACGGCCGGAGGAAAATCGTCGGGTAAAGCACCTGCACATCGACGCCGAGCTGGTCCATATGGCGGATCCGCGCGGCGATGTCCGCCATCTCGCGGGATTCGCGCGGCGTATCGCCGCCGACGTTGCGCGCCTTACCGTGTAGCCGTCCATCGACCAGCCACGACTCGCCGCCGCTGTCCGCATCGTTAGGGGTCGAGACGATTTTAGGGCGAAAATCGCGCTCGGAGTCGAGCATATAGTCCCACGTATGCTCGCTCTCCAGAACATGCGCATCGGCGTCGATAATAGCCATCCTCAACCTCGTCCTCCGGAACGTATCAATGCTTCGACCGGCGTCTTCTCGGTCTTCGAACCCACCGACCCGCCGCAGCCCTGGCAAATATATTCGTAGAGATCGCCGTCGGGCAAAACGAGCAATAACCGCTCACGGACGGGCATCGCCCGCCGACAGCGGTCACAGTAAAGCAGAGAGGCTCTTAGGTCTTCGAACTGTTTCGGCATTTACGAAGCCTTGTGCGTCTCGTGCGCGGCTTTCGAATCTTTCACGACTTTGTCGACGAGATGCGGCGGCAGCTCGGCGTAATGAGAGAATTCCATCGTAAAACTGCCGCGGCCGCTGGTCATCGAGTTCAGATCTTGTGAATACTTCAGCACCTCCGCCATCGGCACGCGCGCCTTGATCACTTCCGAGTGGCTCTTCGTCTCCATGCCTTCAACCTTGCCGCGGCGGCTGTTCAGATCGCCGATGACATCGCCCATGTTTTCATCGGGGACGGTGATCTCCATGTGCATGATCGGCTCGAGGATGACAGGCTTCGCCTTCTCGACCGCGGCCTTGAACCCCATCGACGCCGCAATTTTAAAGGCGATGTCGGAAGAATCGACGTCGTGATACGAGCCGTCATACAGCGTCGCGCGGACATCGACCATCTGGTAACCGGCGAGAAAGCCCTCGACCATCGCTTCGCGGATGCCTTTCTCGACTGCCGGAATGTAATTTCTCGGCACGGCGCCGCCGACGATCTGGTCGACGAACTCGAAGCCCTTGCCGCGCGGCAGCGGCTCGACTTTCAGCCAGGTGTCGGCGAACTGTCCCCTGCCTCCGGATTGCTTTTTGAGTCTGCCCTGGGCGTTGGCGCTTCCTTTGATCGTTTCTTTATAAGGCACCTTCGGCGCCTTGAGCTCGACATTCGCGCCGTATTTGCGGTGGAGCTTCTCGACCACGACTTCAATATGCAGCTGGCCCATGCCGGCGAGAATAAATTCTCGCGTCTGGGTGTCGCGATGCATGTCGATCGTGGGATCTTCCTCCATCAGCTTGTGCAGTCCCTGCGGAACCTTCTCTTCGTCGGCCTTCGTCTTGGGTTCGAGCGCGAACGAGATAAGTTGAGTGAAATGCTCGAGGCCGTCGAACTGAACCGGCGCTTTCTCGTCGCACAGTGTGTCGCCGGAGGAGATGTCCTTCGTCTTGGCGGCGGCGACGATTTCGCCGGCGAGGGCTTCCTGCACGGGCTCCTGCTTCTTGCCTTCCAGACGAAACAGATGGCCCAGCTTTTCGCGCACCTGCTTGTTGGAATTATAAACCGTCATGTCCTGCGTGATCCTGCCGGAGATTACGCGCATCAACGAAAGCTTTCCCGCGAACGGATCGATCAGCGTTTTGAAGACGTAGGCGGAGAACGGCGCGTTGGGATCGCATTTCCTCGTCTCCGGCTCCTTCGTCACCGGATTGCTTCCCGTGAAGTCACCTTCTTCGAGCGGCGATGGAAGGTAATCGATAATGGCGTCGAGCAGCTGCGGTATGCCCACCTGGTGCAGCGCCGAGCCGAAGAGGACCGGCACCAGCTTGCCTTCGATCACCGCGGCGCGCAGCGCGCTTTTGAGCGCTTCCGGCGCCATGTCCTGCGCCTCGAGGTAAGTCTCGAGCAACAGGTCATCGGTCTCGGCGACCGCCTCAAGAAGCTGGACACGCATCTCCTGCGCATCGGCGGCGAGATCGCCGGGAATATCGCCTTCCTTATACTTTCCCGTGTCGCCCTCGAAAAGGTAGGCCTTCATCGTAACCAGGTCGACGACGCCCTTAAAATTCTCCTCGGAGCCGATCGGCATCTGCATCAGAACGCCTTTCGCTTCCAGAGAAGAAAAGATCGACTCGAGTCCTTCCTTGAAGCCGGATTTCTCGCGCTCCATCTTGCTCACGAAGCCGATCCTGCTCACCTTCAAATCGTTCGCGCGCTGCCACAGCCGCTCGGCCTCGACTCGCACGCCCGTGGAAGGGCTCAGGAGAAACACCGCCGAGCGAAAAGCGCGCATGGAGTTGAGCGTATCGGGGATAAACGGCGACTGTCCGGGCGTGTCGACGAGGCACACTCGGTTTTTCTTCCACGCGAGCGAGTGCAGCGCGGTGGATAGGGTGGAGTGGCGATGGATTTCCTCCGGCTCGAAATCGAGCGCCGACGTGCCGTCCGCGACTTTGCCGAGGCGCGCGGTCGCGCCGGCCGCAAAGAGCATGGCATCGCCCAAAGATGTCTTGCCAGAGCCGCCATGGCCGAGGATGCCAACATTGCGCAGTTTATCTATCTCGATCATCTGCTGCCGACCTCCTTTTTGAGCTCTTGGGGCCGTTTTTTCACGTCCTGCAGGGCATTGCGCTCATGAATGATTCTCAGTCCTTCCAACGTAAGGAACTCGTCGACGTCCTCGATGCCGGCACACTCGGGCGCGATAACGCGCGCGAGGCCGCCGGTTGCGACGACGCGCGCCTGCGAGCGGTTTTCCTTCTGCATGCGCGCGACGATGCCGTCGACAAGGCCGACATAGCCGTAGAAAACGCCGGACTGGATCGACTGGACCGGTGTCTTACCGATGATATCTTTGGGCTTGACGATCTCGACCCGCGGCAGCTTCGAGGCGCGCTGGAAAAGCGCCTCGACGGAAATCTGCAGGCCCGGCGCGATCGCGCCGCCGACGTATTCGCCTTTTTTGGAGATGAAATCGAAAGTGGTTGCCGTGCCGAAATCGACCGCGATGCAGCAGTCGTGGTAGCGCTCGTACGCCCCGATTCCGTTGCAGATGCGGTCGGCGCCGACTTCCTTCGGATTCTCGTAAAGGATCGGCATGCCGGTCTTAACACCCGGGCCGACGATCAGCGGCGCGAGGCCGAAAAGCCGCTCGCCCAATTCCTGGATCATCGCGATCATCGGCGGCACGACGCACGAGACGACCACGGCGGAAATTTTATCGCAGCCGATGCCGCCCGCGGCTGCGAGCTGCGAGATCAGCACGCCGTACTCGTCGGCCGTGCGCTCGGGCACCGTCAGAAGACGCCAGTGGGTGACGAGCTTTCGCCCTTGATAGATGCCGAGGACGATGTTGGTGTTGCCGATGTCGATCGCTAACAGCATATCAGGCCTCGGCCCGGGTCACGTCGCCGGCGATGATCCGCTCGGTCGCGCCGCCCTGCTTTTCGAGAACCAGCGCGCCGTCGCGGTCGATTCCTCTGGCGATTCCTAAGACGACTCGGTCTCCCATTTCGACCTTGACCTTTCGTCCCTTGAGCTCGAAGAAGCTCTCCCAGCGGGCCGCCATTGGAGGAAAGCCCCTCTGCTCCAATTCCCCATAGCACCTGTCAAGGTTGCGAATCAATTCCCCTGTGAAGGCTGTCCGATCTACTATTTTATTCGTCAGGATGAGCAAAGAAGTCGCAGCGCCGCGAATCTCTTCCGGCAGCATGCTTGCCGGGAGATTCACATTGACGCCGATGCCGACGACCACGAAGTGGAGACGCTGCGCATCGACGGAGGACTCGGTGAGGATTCCGGCGAGCTTTTTGCCCCCGACGAGAATGTCGTTGGGCCATTTGATCGCAGGCGGAGCTCCGAGAAAACGTTGGACGGTGTCGGCGAGCGCGACGGCCGAGACGAGCGTCAGCTGCGGGGCGTCGGCAGGCGAAAGATTTGGTCTGAGAATGACCGAGAGGTAGAGATTCAAGCCGGGCGGCGAGAACCAGCTTCGGCCAAGCCGGCCTTTGCCGCGAGTTTGCGCTTCCGCGACGACGACCTCGCCTTCGGCGGCGCCCTCGGCGGCGAGCTTATAGGCGAGTCTATTGGTCGAGTCGAGCTCGATGAAATAATGGATTGTCTTTCCGAGACGCCCGGACGCAAGCTGCGTTCTGATCTCCTCCGGCCTGAGCGACTCGGGCATGCGCGGGACCGTTCAACCTTTGAACCCTTTGACAGTCCTGTTCGACCCCGCCGGCTGGATCTTCATGTTGAAATCCAGCGCCGGCGCGGAATGGGTGAGCGCGCCGACGGAGATGAAGTCGACGCCCGTGCGCGCGACCTCGCGCACGGTATCCATATTGATGCCCCCGGAAGCTTCGACGGGCGCGCGTTTGCCCACCACGCGCACGGCTTCGGCCATCTGCTCGGTATTCATATTGTCGAGCATGATGACGTCCGCTCCGGCGGCGAGCGCTTCTTTAACCTGTTCGATGTTCGCGCACTCCACCTCGACCTTCGCCATGAAGGGCGACTGCTCGCGAACCTTGCGCACCGCCGCCGCGATCGAGCCCGCGGCCGCGATGTGATTGTCTTTGATCAGCGCGGCGTCGTAGAGACCGAAGCGGTGATTGGTCGCGCCGCCCATGCGCACGGCATATTTTTCCAGCGTGCGGAAGCCCGGCGTCGTCTTGCGCGTGTCGATGATCTTGCACGGAAAATCTTTCACCGCGTCCACATAGCGACGCGCCGCCGTCGCGGTGCCGGAGAGCCGCTGGATGAAGTTGAGCGCGGTCCGCTCGCCGAGCAGCAGCGAGCGCGTCGAACCGTGCGCCTCGGCGACGACCTGCCCTTTCGTTACGGCGCCGCCGTCGCGCGCGATACAGCGCACGCGGACGGCGGGATCGATGCAACCGAATATTTTTTCGAGCAGGACCAGGCCGGCGACGACTCCGTCGCGCTTGGCGCGGAAAAATCCTGTCGCCGTCGCCTCCGGCGCGATCGTGCTCAGGGTCGTGATGTCGCCGGGACCGATATCCTCGTCGATCGCCGTCTTGATCAGCTGCTCGACGGCCGCGGTGACGATGACGTCCATGGCTACGCCTTGCCCTCCGATATCTCGCCGATGCGTCCGAGGCTTAAATTGAGGGTGCGGATCTTTTCCTCGAACTCCGCCGCCTTTTCCTTTTCGCGGCGGACGACTTCTTCCTTCGCCTTAGCGATGAAGTCGCTGTTGCCGAGCTTCTTTCGCACGCGGGACAGCTCTTCTTCGACGCGTCCGAGCTCGCGCGTGAGGCGACTCTTTTCCTCGTCGAGATTGACCATGTCGCCAAGGGGAATGTAGACTTCCGTCTCGCCGATGACCGCGGTCGCGGCCCCTTTGGGCCGTTCTCCTTCGGTTCGATATTCGACAGATCCCACACGCGCCAGCGATTTGAGGTAGCGTTCCTGATCGCGCAGCAACGAAAGATTGCCGTCGCTGCCGAAGACGATCGCGTTCACTTCCTTCGATGGCGGGCAGTTCATCTCCGCTCGCAGGTTCCGCACCGCGCGCGTGATCTCCATGAGATATCCGACGCGATCCTCGATTCCCCCCCGTATGTCGCCGTCCGTCGCACGCGGATACGGCTGGAGCATGATCGTAGCCTTCGAATCTTCCCGGCCGAGCTTCTCGTTCAGCGCGTGCCAGATTTCCTCGGTGGCGAACGGCATGATCGGATGGAGCAGAAAAAGAATATTCTCGAGAACGGCCGCAAGGACGCGTTCGGTTTTCGCCCGCTCATTCTGGTCGCCGCCGTTGAGCGCGAGCTTGCTCATCTCGATATACCAATCGCAGAACTCATGCCACGTGAATTGGTACAGGTGATGCGCGAACTCGTTGAAACGGTAGCTCTCGACAGCTTCCCGCGCTTTCGCAATCGTCGCGGCGAGACGGGAGAGAATCCACTGGTCGGCGAGGTTGTGCTTGCCGTCCACGCCGCCGCGTCGCGCGGTCTCTGCGCCGCTAAGGTTCATCAGCACGAAGCGCGACGCGTTCCAAAGCTTGTTGACGAAGTTCTGATAACCGACGATGCGCTCCTCGGCGAGCTTCACGTCGCGTCCCATCGCGGCCATCGCGGCTAGAGTAAATCGAAAGGCGTCGGTGCCGTACTTGCCCATGACGTCGAGCGGGTCGATGACATTGCCCTTCGACTTCGACATCTTCTGCCCTTCCTGATCGCGGACCAGCGCATGGATGTAGACGTCGCGGAACGGCACGTCGCCCATGAACTTGAGGCCCATCATGATCATGCGCGCGACCCAGAAGAAAAGGATATCGAAGCCGGTGACGAGCACCGACGTCGGATAGAAGCGCTTCAAATCTTCCGTCTGCTCCGGCCAGCCGAGCGTCGAGAACGGCCACAGGCCCGAGGAGAACCAGGTATCGAGGACGTCTGGATCGCGCACGAATTCGCCGCCGCCGCAGACCGCGCATTTATCCGGCTGCTCGCGCGCGACGATCGGCTGCGCCTCTTTCGTCAGCATGAAATCGCCCTGCCCGGTCTTGACGATGTGACCGGCCTCGCAGGCGACGCAATACCAGGCGGGAATCTGGTGGCCCCACCAAATTTGCCGCGAGATCGTCCAGTCCTTGATGTTCTCCATCCAGGCGAAGTAGGAATTCGCCCAGCCTTCGGGAATAATTTTCACCCGGCCGTCGCGCACGACTTCCATCGCCGGCTCGGCGAGCGGCTTGATGTTCACGAACCATTGCGGCGTGAGATAGGGCTCGACGGGCGTCTGGCAGCGGTAGCAGCGGCCGAGCGCGACCCGGTAAGGCTCGACTTTTTCGAGCAAGCCGTTCTGCTTCAGCTCCTCGACGATAAGTTTTCGCGCTTCGAAGCGATCTCTGTCTTTGTACTTATGGAGCCATGCCGGAGCGCGGCTGTTTTCCGTAAATGCCGCGGCGCGAATTCTCGCGTCCTCGTCGAAGATGCAGATGATCGGCAGACCGTACTTCTGCCCGATCTCGAAGTCGTTGAAGTCGTGCCCGGGCGTGATCTTGAGCGCGCCCGTGCCGAACGCCGGATCGACGTAGGCATCGGCGATGACCGGAAGCTCGCGTCCGACGATCGGGAGGCGGACTTTTCTGCCGACCGCATGCTGGTAGCGCGGATCGTCCGGATTCACCGCGACGGCCGTGTCACCGAGCATCGTTTCCGGCCGCGTGGTCGCCACGGTAAGCCCGTTGCGAGGATCGTCGGCGAACGGATAGCGAATGTGCCAGAGATGACCGTCGGTCTCCTCGTGCACGACCTCGATGTCGGCGAGGGCGGTCTTGCAGCGCGGACACCAGTTGATGAGCCGCTCGGCGCGGTAAAGAAGGCCGTCTTCCCAAAGGCGGACGAATGCCTCGCGGACGGCCCGCGAGAGCCCCTCGTCCATCGTGAAGCGCTCGTGCGACCAATCGCACGACACGCCGAGCGCCTTGAGCTGATTCAAGATCGTGCTGCCGGCTTCTTCCTTCCATTGCCAGACGCGCTCGATGAACTTCGCGCGCCCGAGTTGCGCGCGGTTCTGGCCCTTCTCCGCGAGCTGCCGCTCGACCACATTCTGCGTCGCGATGCCGGCGTGATCGGTGCCCGGGACCCAGAGGACGCTGAAGCCGTCCATGCGCTTGTAGCGCGCGAGGATGTCCTGCAGCGTGTTGTTGAGCGCGTGGCCCATGTGCAGCGAGCCGGTCACGTTGGGCGGCGGAATGACCATCGAAAACGGCCGGCCGTCCTGCTTCGGGCGGAACGCGCCGAGTTCGAGCCAGCGGCGATACCACTTCGACTCGATCTCGCCGTGGGTATATGCCTTCGGTAGTTCCATCTTATTCAGCTTTATCCGGCGCCTCGTCGTCAACGATTTCTACGAGGTCGATCGGCTCGGCGGCGTCTTCTTCCGCAGTCTCGACGGCTGCGGCTATTTCCGGCTGTGAATTTTTCTTCGTCTTTTTTAAGTCACCGGACAACAGATCGGCGACAGCGGTTTGCAGAGACGCGCTCGTGATGGCGGGCGCAAGCGCCGCGATTTTGGCGCGCTTCGGCCGCGCGTCATCGTCGTCGATCCACAGCGTCGGCGTTTTCGCCGCTTCGACCGCCCGCTTGAGCTCCGTGGTGAGTTTGCCGGCCGTGCGCAACGCCGCTGCGTCGATGATCAGTAAATCGACGTCGTTGAAACTGCTTATGGCGCCCGCGTCGGCGGAATCGGCGATGCGGACGTCGTGCTCCGGGAACAGCGACAGCGCCAAGGCCTGCTGCATGACTCGATGCGGCTCGATCAGAAGTACTTTGCTCATGCGTTGCGTAAGCTCCAGCTTGACATCGCATCGCGCCGGAGCTACATAAAAAAATTCGGCGTTCTATCCGGTTGCGAAAGTGGCGGAATTGGTAGACGCGCAGGATTCAGGATCCTGTGGGCTAACACCCGTGGGGGTTCGATTCCCCCCTTTCGCACCACTCTAACAGCCTGAAAAATTTATCATAGACCGGTAAATTTCTCTAACGACGCGACGTCGACGTGCAGCGACGCCGCCGTCTCGAGGGGCATCGTGTATGACGAAATGGATCGCGAGTGCGGTTTTAGCCTTGGGAGTTCTCGCCGCCTGCGACAAGCGGTCAACGGATACGGCCGTTGCTAAGGCCGGCGCAGGGGATCCTAAGCGCGGGCGCGCGATTTATCTTACGAACTGCGCGGCCTGCCATAATAACGACCCGTCAAAGGACGGGGCTATCGGGCCCGCGATCAAAGGATCGTCCAAAGAACTGGTCGAAGCTCGTGTGCTGCGCGCCGGCTATCCGCCCGGCTATACGCCTAAGCGTCGTACGACGATGATGCCGGCGCAGCCCGATCTGCAGCCGGCCATCCCGGATATTGTCGCGTTCCTGCGCTAGCCGCCTACATGTGGAAGCAAAACCAAAACAGCACAAAGAATATCACCGCCAGGATGAACCCGAACCAGAGCGCACCCGATACCGTGTCGAGCGGCTTCTTGGTCGCGCCCTGAAGCCCGGAAAGCGCGTTCGCTTCGACGGCGATGATAATGATCGCCGAAATCACGGCGAACATCGTCGCATTCCCGCTTGTCGCCTCACCGAAAAACGGCGGCAGGTGCCGCGATCCCATGAATAGCAGCATCGGAACCGAAAACACGGTGTTCGTGCGCGATGCGAGGCCAGATCGCCGGCCGCGGTTCGCAGCATCGGGAATCGCCTGCCCGCCCTGAGCGGTCTGCACCGCGCTGGCGATCACGACCTGTTGGTTCGGCCAGATGACCAGCCAAACGTTAAGGAACATTATCGTCCCCAGCGTGCCGCCGAGCGTAATACCCCACGCGTAAGGTGTGCTGTAAAATCCAGGGGCGCCGGATTGGACGAGATAATAGAGATACATGAAGATACCGGCGAGAAACGTGAACATCGCGCCCCAGCGGAACCACCAAAGGGCGCGCGGCACGAGTTTTTGAATCGCGCCGCTTCTAACACCCGGCTCGGTCTCGGCGAAAAACGGCGTCTGTACGAAATTAAAATAGTAAAGCAGTCCGATCCATGTGACCCCGGCGAAAAAATGAATCCACCGGAACATGTACATCCAAAACTCCATCGTTTCCTCCTCCTTCTACCCTGCTTCGGCAATTCTGCCTCGGCAAACCGGATTTTCAGCTTCTACCGTTTTATATTAACGGGCGGTTTAACTTGTCAAGGATAAACTCAGGGTTTTGTTCTTCAAGTTATTGTTTCTAGTCAGGAAATCTAAAGGTACAGCAATCAGTGCGGCAGTTTTCGTCCCTTGCCGCCGCTAACGAGATCGATAGCCGCCCTTTTCTCGGCCGTGACGAAACGCAGCACCTCGATGAGACGCGCCGCGCGTTGATCGATCGACTTGGCTTCGAGAAGCGTCTGTTTTTCCATCGGCGCGACGTTGAGGGAAAAACAGCACACGTTGATCCAGGTCGCGCCGTCGATCGAACCGTCCTCAAGCAACTTCAAAAGCGGCGAGCCGGGATCGATGATTTCACGAAGTAAGGCGAGGATGTCGGCGCGCAATCGATCAAGCGTCCCGGTTTCGATCGGTTGCGGCTCTTCGCGGAGCACGACTTGTGCCTGCCGGTAGGAGTTCCCATCGACGATCTCTCGATCGATCTGGTATTCGGTCGTGCCGTACAAAAGAATATTGCAGCGACCGTCAGGCAGCGGCGTATGTCCGACGATCTTTCCCAGGCAGCCGACCGGAAATATCTCCGGATTGCCGTAGTAATCCTTCTCCCATTCGCCCTTCAAGAGCGCCATTCCGATCAATCGTTCCCCGGCCATCGCGTCACGCACCATTTCCCGATAGCGGGGCTCGAAAATATGTAGCGGAAGTTGTATTTTAGGGAAAAGAACCACATTCGGAAGCGGAAAGACAGGAATGACGGCGCCGGCTTCGGACATCATGAGGCCTCTTATCCAGACAGCGACAAAACCGAGCTACGGGTCCTGGTTTCTAAGTAGCACAGCCGCGCAGACCTGTTCAATATAGATGATTTCGCCTTGACCTGCTGTGGGTTCTATGCCATTTTTCCGATACCACCCGGTCGCTGAGGATCATCCTTGTTACAGAGAAAAAGCAGGTCGCCCGAGGCGGCCTACGTCTCGGAACTGCTGAAAGCGAAGCCACTGGCCGAAACGGTCGATCCTTTCGACTGCGTCGCTCGGGAACTCGAGCTGGTCGAGGAAAATCTCGCGCGCTCGATCCGCTCCGCTGAATCCTCCCTGACCGATATTGCCGGTCATACCATCCTCGGCGGCGGCAAGCGCCTCCGACCGATCATCGCCTTGCTGGCGTTTAAGGCGTTCGGGGGCAAGAAGCTGGAAGATGTTGTCGACATCGCCACCGCTCTTGAGCTGATTCACACCGCTACGCTGCTGCACGACGACATCATCGACGGCGCGGAGACGCGCCGCGGCAAAGAGTCCGCGTATAAAAAGTTCGGTCTCAAGTCGACGCTCGTCGCCGGCGATTTTCTTTTTATTAAAGCCTTCGAGTTCGCCGGGAAATTCGACGATACGGTGGTTCAATGGACAGCCGACGCCTGCACGCGGCTTACCGAAGGGGAAATTCTTCAGGAAATCTTCAACCGCAACACGGATGTGACGATCGACGACTACCTGGAGATCGTCAAGCGCAAGACCGCGTGCCTTTTTCAGACCGGCGCGAAGATCGGAACCTATCAGGCGGGAGCGCGCGCCGCTCTGGTCGAGGACATGGACAGCTACGGGCTTAATCTCGGCATCGCGTTCCAGATGATCGACGATGTGCTCGACGTCGTCGGTCATAAAGAACTTCTGGGCAAACCCACCGGCATCGACCTGCGCGACGGCAATCCTTCCCTGCCGATCATTCTCGCTTTAAATGCCAAGCAGGCTGCGGTAGTCGAAGCCTTCGAATCCAGCCATCCCAATGAGAGGCAGATCCACGCCGCGATCGCCGCCATGGAAGCAAGCCCGGTCATCGAAACGGCGCGGGAACTTTCGCGCACCTACGCGGAAAAGGCGCTCGGTCCGGTCAAGAAGCTGCCCCCTTCGCTTTATCGCAACGCGCTCAAGACGCTTATCCAACTCATCGTCGAGCGGAATTTTTAGATTCGCCGTCGTTCGATCTTCGGCATTTTCATGCATTCGTCCGAGCGCCCGCGCGCAGAATACATCCGCAGCACCTTCGATCGTATCGCCCTTCGTTACGATCTCCTCAATCGGATCATCAGCTTTCATCTGGACACCTACTGGCGCAACAAAGCCGTGAACGCGGCGCTGCGCCCCGGCGCGCGCAGCGTCCTTGATCTCGGTACCGGCACCGGCGACCTGGCATTCGCGGCGGCGCGCGCAATAGGTGACGACGGCCGTGTCGTCGGCCTGGATTTCTCGCATGAAATGCTGCGCCTCGCGCTCGGGAAACAAAAACACGACCTATCCGGCCGAAAAACGATGTATCTGCAAGCCACGGCGCTGGCCGCGCCGTTTCGCGACGCGTCGTTCGACGCGGTCCTAACCGGATTCGTGCTGAGAAACGTGTCTGATCTGACGCTGTTCTTCAAGGAAGCTTACCGCGTGCTCAAGGCCGGTGGGCGGCTCGCGGCTCTCGACATGTTTCCTCCCTCGAGCTTTCCGTTTTCTTTTTTTTACTCGCTGTATTTCCATCGTGTGATGCCGTGGCTCGGAGCCCGGATCGCCCGCGATCCCGAAGCCTATCGTTATCTCTCCAGCTCTGTCCGCGGTTTTCATTCGCCGGAGGACGTCGCGCGCATGATCGCAAACGCCGGCTTCATCGACGTGCGCGTGCGGAAATTTTTGAATGGGGCCGTCTGTCTACTCACGGGGAACGTGCCGGTCCAGCACTAGCGAATGGAGGCTTTTCCCGCCAGCTTTCTGTTGCTCTTCCTGCAGGTCGCCGTTGGCGGCCTGTTCGCGCTTGCGGCGACGCCGTTTCACGAGTTGTCGCGCGGCTTTTACAAATCGACGGGCGGCGTGCTGTTCGTTATCGGCGTCTTGGGTCTTTTGGGCAAAGCCGACCTCTACCGCAAAGCCGCTTCGGCCGAAGCGGGAACGACGGTGGAAATTTTGCTGTACGCGGCGTTCATCGTTTGCTTCGCATTTTATCTGTATTCGCTTTGGGGCGAGCGTGTCGTCTTCCGCGCACGGCTCTTCACATTTTCACTTTTCACCGGCCTTGCGGCTTTGGCGGCGGGCGCCCGTGAGTTTTATCAGGCACCGTTTCCATCCGTCGAGGCGCTGGTTTATCCCGCTAGCTTCGTCTTTTCGGCACTGCTTCTCGGAGGCGTCACCGTCGGCATGTTGATCGGGCACTGGTATCTCATCGATACCGGGCAAACGATCGAGCCGTTCGTCAGGATTTTCAAATTTTTCTTCTTCGCACTCGTGATGCAGACTTTGTTTTTCGTGATCCTGCCGCCGATCCTTTACTTTTTCGGCGCACCAGAGACGGTCGGTCGACTGTCGGATGTCTGGCAGAGCCACCAGGTATTACTTATCGCGCGGGTCTTGACGACGCAGGTAGGCTCGCTCGTGCTATCTTTCATGATCTGGCAAGCGCTGAAAATCCCGCACACCATGGCCGCTACGGGCCTCTTCTATATCGCGATGCTAGGAGTTTTCGTGGGCGAGATTTTGGGACGGCAGATACTAGCTTTGACGTCGCTGCCGTTTTAGTCGAAATCTCAGACGTGGATTTTGGTGATCCGCAGCCCCTTGGAAGTCCAGCCGAGGTCGTAGCCTACGGTCATTCCCTCTTTGAGGTCCGCCGGCTTGTCGATGACCCCGGTCACAATGACGAGATCGTAAGCGAATTGCACCTCGCGGCCGCTTTCGGTGCGGACGACCCCCATGTTGTTGCTGGGGAAGAGCTTCGAGATGACCCCGTGATGATAAAGGTCGTGCGGCAGCTTAGTTTGTGGATCTTCTTCCGACAAGAAAGAACCCAAAGAATTATTTTTTGCGCTTTTTTTCCAACAACCCGCGCGCGCGACTCGCGACAGCGGCGATTAAATGGCCCATTTTCGGGTGCTCGGGTTCGATATCAGCCGCCAGACCGTGGTGTTCGATCGCCTCGGTGCACACGGGGCCGATCGAGGCCACGACCATCGATTGAAGCGCGCCGCGCAATTTTTCCCCGAGCCCGTCCTCCGCTGCGACTTCGAAAACATGGTCGACCTGCTTCGCATTGGTGAAAAGCGCGACATCGGCGCGACCATCGGCGATCGCCCGCGCGGCGGATTTGAGCGGCCCCGTATCCTCGGGCAGAACCCAACGGTAAACGGGAACCAGCAAGACCTCGGCGCCGAGCGACCGCAAGCCGTCGATCAGCTCCTGCCGCGTTACCCCGTATTCCTGAACCGCCACTCTCCGGCCGCGGAGATCGCCGGCCTTTTCCAGCTCGGCGAGAATTTCCCGCCACGTGTTGGGCTCGGGAATCGTGACGTCCACCGCGACACCGATTTCCTTCAGCGCGGCGACCGGCTTGGGGCCGCGAGCCACTAGCTTGACGGCCTTCAGCGCTTGCGCGAATTCCACGCGCGGATACCCGGTCGCGACCGCGTCGATCAGTGTGCGCGCGCCGACACCGGTGAGAAAAATGACGACGTCGATTTTTGCCGCCTTGAGGTCGCGCATGAAACCGAGCGCGGCGGTATTTTGTTCCAGCGGCAGCTCGCGCATCGACGGCGCCACGATCGCCTCGCCGCCGTAGCGCTGGATGAGCTCGGCCATCTCGCGCTCGCGGCGGCTCTCGAAGGAAACGACTCTCAGGCCGTTAAGGCCGGTTTGCGGGCTGCTTTCCATTCCGTGTCTCAGACTCCGCTTCGGCAGCAGTTTCCGGCAACGATGACCACCCGAGTTCGGTTCCGAGGCTGACAACCTCGCCGATGATGATGACTGCCGGCGGTTCGACGGTAGCGCATTTTTCAGCGATGTCGCCGAGATCACCGGTGATGACGCGCTGCTTCGCCGTCGTTCCGGAGCTGATGACCGCGACGGGCGTTTGTCGATTACGACCCTGCGCGATCAACTCGGCGGCGATACGCGGCAAATTCTTCAGACCCATGAGAACGACGATAGTATCGATGCCCGATGCCAATCGCGACCAGTCGATCTTCGCTCCCTCCTTGCATGCTTCGTGTCCGGTGATCACGGCAAACGAAGATGAGAGTCTGCGATGTGTCAACGGAATGCCGGCATACGCGGGAACCGCAATCGCGGAACTTACGCCCGGCACGACCTCGAAAGCCACTCCGGCCGCCGCCAGTGCCTCGGCTTCTTCGCCGCCGCGGCCGAAGACGAACGGGTCGCCGCCCTTAAGGCGCACTACGCTCCGGCCGGCGCGCGCGTGCTCGATCAAAACAGTGTTGATCTCTTCCTGGGGAAGACTGTGGTAGCCGGCCGTTTTGCCGGCAAAGATCCGCTGCGCGTTCGCCGGCGCTTCTTCGAGCAGCGCCGGGTTGACGAGCCGGTCGTATACAACCACCTCGGCCGAGCGCAGCAATTCGACTCCGCGAATCGTGAGAAGCCCGGGATCGCCGGGCCCCGCTCCGACGAGATATACCTTTCCTGCGCTCATGCTACCGTGCGACCTCTTCGCGTAGGCGGCGCTTCGCCGCCTCGATGTCGCCATCGCGCACCAGTCTGCGAACCTCGCCGTTGAGCGCCCGGCGCCACGATTCCGCATCGGTGGCGATGCCCTTCTCCTTCAGCTCGCGCCGCACATCGGCGACCACGCCGGAAAGAAGCTCGTAGTCCTCCGAGAAATAATCTTCCAGCTCCTCGCGGATCGCGCGCGACAGAGCGGGGCTCGCCCCGCCGGTCGCGACGGCCACCTGAAGCTCTCCGCGCCGCAACACGGATGGAAGGATAAAGTCGCAGTGTGCCGGATCGTCGGCGCTGTTCAAAAGTACGCCGGCTTCCTGCGCCTCTTCGTACGCCGCTCGGTTGATCTGAGGATTGTCCGTAGCGACGAATCCCAGACGATAGCCCGCAATATCCCCTTTGCGATATTCCCTCATATAATGGCGGATTTTTTTCTCTCTTACCCTATGCTCCAGCGCCTCGGTCAGCGTTGGGCTGACAATCGTCACGCTCGCATCGGCTTCGAGCAGGCCTTCAACCTTGCGCTCGGCCACCGCCCCGCCTCCGATGACGAGGCAGCGCTGACCGGAAAGGTTCATAAATATCGGATAGTAGGCCATCTCCGTGTCTAGGGTAGGTCATTCCCGGCGCTAAGTCCAGGAAGCATTTTTCAAGCCTCCTTAAGGAAAACGCGGAGATTGCGTGGCTTTACGAAGACATGCTCGCCGGCGCGCAGATCGAGTTCGATGTAGCGCTCGCGCGTCAGCTCCGCCTCGATGATCTCGTCGCCGTCGACCCGGTCGAGCTCGAGGCGCACGAGCGATCCGACGGCGCGGACGTCCCGCACTACGGCCTCGATCATTGCGCCGTCGCGCACGCGGTCGAGCTCGATATCGTGCGGCCGCACGTAAGCGAGCGCGGGCGCGTCGTGCGTGCCGAGATGCTCCGGCGCTTCGATCTCGATCTCGCCGATATGCACTCGCCCGGCGTGGACGCGGCTGTGAAAGAGATTCACGTTGCCGAGAAAATGATAGACGAACGGAGTCGCCGGATGATTGTAGACCTGGTCGGGCGTGCCGAACTGCTCGATGCGGCCCTCGTTCATGACGACGACACGGTCGGCGACTTCCAGCGCCTCTTCCTGGTCGTGCGTAACGAAGACGCTGGTCACGTGGATCTCGTCGTGCAGACGTCTCAACCAGCGCCTGAGCTCCTGCCTCACGCGTGCGTCGAGCGCGCCGAACGGCTCGTCGAGGAGCAGGATCTGTGGCTCCACCGCGAGCGCCCTTGCGAGCGCAATGCGCTGGCGTTGCCCGCCCGAAAGCTGCGACGGCAGATGATCGGCGAGAAAGTCGACTTGGACGAGTTTTAGAAGATTGCCGACTTTCTTCCGTATGGTCCGTTCGTCCGGGCGAAGCTGACGCGGGCGGACGCGGAGGCCGAAAGCCACGTTCTCGAACACGGTCATATGGCGGAATAGAGCGTAGTGCTGGAAGACAAAGCCGATGCGGCGCTCGCGCGCGCTTCGATCGGTCGCGTTTTCGCCGTGGAAGAATATCTCGCCGCTCTCCGGGAACTCGAGACCCGCGATGACGCGCAAAAGTGTGGTCTTGCCGGAACCCGAGGGGCCGAGCAACGCGACGAGCTCGCCGGTCGGCACCTCCAGGGTGACGCCGTCGAGCGCCTTGAAGTCGCCGAAGGTCTTTGTGATGTTCCTGGCTTCGATGCTCATGCGTCGCTTTCCCCACCGCCGGTGTGCCTGATAACCGCATCCCGCGCGGCTCGCCATTGAATCAAACTTTTTACGGCGAGCGTTACGAGCGCCAGGAGCGCGAGCAGGGATGCCGCGGCGAAGGCCGCGACGTATTGGTATTCGTTGTAGAGGATCTCGACGTGCAGCGGCAGCGTGTTCGTAAGACCGCGAATGTGCCCGGAGACGACCGAGACGGCGCCGAACTCCCCCATCGCGCGCGCGTTGCAGAGAATCACGCCGTAGAGAAGACCCCATTTGACGTTGGGGAGCGTGACGCGAAAAAACGTCTGCCAGCCGCCCGCGCCGAGGGTCACGGCGGCCTCTTCTTCTTCGCTGCCCTGCGCCTGCATCAACGGAATCAGCTCGCGAGCGACGAAAGGAAATGTCACGAACATCGTGGTCAGGATAATACCAGGGACGGCGAAAATAATCTTGATGTCATGCGCAGCGAGCCATGGGCCAAGCCAGCCCTGCATTCCGAAAACGAGAACATAAATCAGTCCGGAAACGACCGGAGACACGGAAAACGGGAGGTCGATCAGCGTCATCAAAAAGCTCTTGCCGATAAAATCGAATTTTCCGATCACCCAGGCGGCGGCGACGCCGAAAACGAGATTGAACGGCACCGCGACGGCCGCGGTAAAGAGCGTCAGGCGGATTGCGGCAAGCGCCGCCGGCTCGCGAAAGGAGTCAACGTAAGCGGCAATGCCTTTCTGAAATGCCTGAGCGAATACGACGGCCAGCGGTACGAAAAGAAACAACCCGAGAAACACGAGCGCCGCGCCGATAAGGAACCCGCGGACCAGCGCAGGCTCGCTGGTCGCGCGTGCTACAACGCTCCGGCCGACGCTGATGGTTGCTTCGTTCAGCATGTCTCAGCGCACCACGTAATGTTTGCCGCTCCACCACTGCAGCGCGTTGATGACAAGCAGCAGGATGAACGAAACGACGAGCATCACGACCGCGATCGCGGTCGCGCCCGCGTAGTCGTATTGTTCCAGCTTCGTGACGATCAGCAGCGAGGTGATCTCGGTGCGCATCGGCATATTACCGGAGATGAAGATCACCGAGCCATATTCGCCTATGGCGCGCGCGAACGCCAGCGCAAAACCCGTGAGCAGCGCCGGCAGGACTACCGGGAAAATAACTCGTATGAACGTCTGCGGGCGGCTCGCGCCGAGGCTAGCGGCGGCTTCCTCGACCTCGCTTTCGAGATCTTCAAGCACCGGCTGTACCGTGCGGACGACGAACGGCAGGCCGATGAATGTGAGCGCGATAACAACCCCGAGCGGAGAATATGCCGCCTTGATGCCGAGCGCCTCCAACGGCCCGCCGAACCATCCGCGGCTCGAGTAGACCGTAGTAAGCGCGATGCCCGCGACGGCCGTAGGCAGCGCGAACGGCAGATCGACGAGCGCGTCGACGAGGCTCTTTCCTGGAAACGTGTACCGCACGAGCACCCACGCCACGAGAAAGCCAAAGACGGCGTTGATCGCGGCGCCTACGAACGCCGCTCCAAACGTCAGGCGGTAGGACGCCATGACGCGCGGCTCTGTCGCCGTCCGCCAGAAGCCTTCCCAACCCAGCGCGGTGGTCTTGAAGAATGCGGCAGAGAGCGGAATCAGCACGACGAGGCTCAAGTAAAGCAGCGTGAAGCCCAGCGCCGGGCCGAAGCCCGGAAGAATGCTGCGCTGTTTGATGACGAGCGGCATGCGGCTATGGCCTCAGCGGCCCGGCTGATAGATGCGATCGAAGAGCGCGCCGTCGGCGAAATGGGTTCTGTTCGCCGTTTGCCAATCGCTGGCTATCTCCTTAAGCGTAAAGAGCTTCACCTTCGGAAACTGAGTCGAAAATTTTCCCGCGACTTTCGCGTCGACCGGTCGATAGTAATGTTTGGCGGCGATCTCCTGCCCCTCGGGACTGTAAAGGTATCGCAAATACTCTTCGGCCACCGCGCGGGTACGTCGTTTATCGACGACTTTATCGATAATGCTGACGGTCGGTTCGGTGAGAATGCTCATGGGCGGCACGACAATCTCGAAGCGATCTTTTCCAAGATCCTTGCCGCCGAGCAGGATCTCATTTTCCCAATTCACTAAGACGTCCCCGATGCCGCGCTCGACGAACGTCGTCGTCGCGCCGCGCGCGCCGGAATCGAGCACGGGCACGTTCTTGTAAAACCGTGTGATAAAATCTTTCGCCTGGTTGTCGTCGCGCTTCGATTTGAGCCAAGCATAACCCCAAGCGGCGAGATAATTCCAGCGCGCCCCGCCGGAGGTTTTCGGGTTGGCAGTTATCACGGCCACGCCGGGTTTTACGAGATCGTCCCAGTCCTTGATGCCTTTGCGGTTGCCTTTCCGCACCAGGAAAACGACGGTCGACGTGTAAGGCGAGCTGTTGTGCGGCAGCCGGGTCTGCCAATTCTTCGGCAGCAGATTTCCCTTTTCGGCCAGAATGTCGATGTCGTAAGCCAATGCGAGCGTGACCACATCGGCTGCCAATCCTTCGAGGACGGCCCTCGCCTGACTGCTGGAGCCGCCGTGAGACTGACGAACAGTCAACGCTTCGCCAGTTTTCGCTTTCCAGTAACGTGCGAACGCGGCGTTGAAATCCTGATAGAGCTCCCGCGTCGGATCGTAAGAAACGTTCAGGAGCTGCGTGTCCGCGCGAACGCTATCATTCCCGAATTGCAATGCCAAAGCGAAAAATAAAACAAAGAAAACGGTTTTTGAGCGAAGCATTTCTCTTCTCCACAATCATCAAGAATTGCAGATAATCCTGCGCGGACGCGCGGAGCGCGATCTTCCCCGCTTTATACTCTGGATGAAAGAAGCGGGAAAGCGATTAGTGGACCTGTGAGGGGCGACAGCGCTGTGAATAGAATCGCTTCGCGAAAGAGAAAAGCCGAGAATCGGCGACCCAAGCGAAATTCATGGGGTGACTTCCCTGTGGTGAAGCGCTTCCCAATTGTCGTGGACTTCCCACAAAAGGCCGTCATCGCCGCCCTGCTTGCGCTCGATTTCCAGGACGACCCAGCGATCGTTTTTTGCAGCCCCCGCCGACAAGGCATCCTGTCGCCGCGGAACGCGCAGAGACCACACATACGCGCCCGCGAAGACCACAACAAATAGGCCCAGCGCTGTCCCTATCCAGATTTCAAGGGCAACCATCGGACGTTCCTTCCTAGCCTTTGCTTTCGGCGGCCGCTTCGCGATGCACGTGAAGGCCGCACTCTTTCGTCTCCGGATTTTCCCACCACCACCGGCCCGCACGGATGTCCTCCCCGGGCCTGATGGCGCGCGTGCACGGCGCGCAGCCGATGCTGGGGTAACCCTGATCGTGGAGCTTATTGTACGGAAGATTGTTTTCCCGAATGTAGTCCCAGATTTGCCGATACGTCCAATCGATCAGAGGATTGATCTTGGCCATATCGCCGTGGCTGTGATCGACCTCGATTTTGCGGAGATCGGTTCGTGTCGGCGCCTGCTCGCGCCGGAGACCCGTCATCCACGCATCGAGGCTGGCCAGCGCTCGGTTCAACGGCTCCACTTTACGGATATCGCAGCAAAGCTTACGCGCTTCGACGGAACGGTAGAAGAGATTCAGCCCGTTCTCGCGGACCATTTTCTCGACTCGGCTCGCGTCTGGGAAATAGACCTCGATGTCGATACCGTAGCGCTCGTGCATCGCGTCCATGCAATCGTAGGTTTCCTGATTGAGACGTCCGGTATCGAGCGTGAAGACGCGAAAATCCGATCCCCTTTGACGGTACATAAGATCGATGAGGACCGACTCTTCGGCCTGGAACGAGCACGCGAGGGCAAGATTCGGATGATAATGCTCGAAGGCCCATTTCAAAACGCCTTGCGCGTCGAGGCTTTCGAGGTCTTGCTGCCCATTCCCGTTGCCGTTGACTTTCTTTTCCGATACCGACATCTCTTCCTCCCTAGTTGACGTTCTTCCGCAGGCTTTCCAGCAGAGTTTTAATGGAAAAAGGCGCAGATGCTTTGATGTGGACTGCGAATCGCTTTCGTGGCTCTTGTTCGCGTTCGATGGTAAAAGAAGTGCCGCCGTACAGAGTTTTCGCGAGCGCCTCTATTTCGGGCTTTAAAGCAGAAAAGGTTTCCTCATTGTTGGGCGCGAAAAGACGATCGTTGACGATGATAAGAGCCTCATCGCCACGAAAACGCATTCGACCGTCGAGCGCCGGTTCTTCTTCGATGCGGCGGCAGTAATCCAGCGCGGCGGCAACGGAAGCGACCAGCTTTTCGCGGTTCGTGCCGTCAAGCGGACGTTTACGGCTGTAAAGCAGTCCGAGGCGGTCGCCGTTATTGTCGATACTGATGTTCGCTTCGTCGGCCACGAGGACGACGCCTGGTCCCGCCGGGACGTGGCCGTAATCCGCGAGATCGTAGTATTCGCCGTCGGTGCCCTGGATCCAGGAATTGAAAACGCGCACAAACGAGTCGAGCGCGACTCCGCAGCCGGCGGCGGCGAAAAATTTCACGTTGACGCGCTGGACTTCCATCGTCACGCGCTTCTCGCCTCTGCGACCGCCGGAGCGGGAACGACCACCGCGCCGGCGATGAGCTTGTTGTAGCAGCTGTGCGCCGCATCGATGAAAAGCTGCGCTTCCTGCAGGCGTTGGAGCGCGACAGCCTTATCGATATCGCCGGCGTGTTGCATCGCGTCGCGTGCTTTAAAAATGTAATCGGCGAAGGTGGTGCCCATATATTTGTCGTAAAAGACCTGCGTGTCGCAGAAAAGCCGACGGAATTCCGCGACGATGCCCTCGTCGTCTCTCGGCACATCGTAGTTTTGGGTTTTGATCAGCGCCTCGGCGGCGTGGACCATAGCCCCGTAAGCCATCGTCGCGGCCCCGGGCAGGTCCCCGGCATCGAAACGGATCTGCGCCTCGAAGATTTCGCGCTCGCACGCCGCCAGCGTGAACTGCGCCGCCGACACGACCTCGCCCGCGCACTCCCCGACGCCCATTCCCGTCAGAGTGAATTCGCGGGGATCGCCCCAGTCGCTATAGTACGAAGGCGCTTGTTCGTGCGGGGGGACTTTCATCAAGTCCTCCAGCATAGCTTTCGTCTCTTTCTTGCCGATACGGCCGATGAAGTCCTGGAAGCTCTCGCCCTTCTGCCGCGCCGCGACGTACCGATCGGTAACGCGCGTGACGACGTCCGGGATGCGCTTCGACGGCACCGCTCCGATCGCCAGACCGTAGGCGCCGGCATTGTCACGGAATTTACCGCCGAGCATCACCTGGAAATGCGGCACCGTGTAGCCGTCGATGTTCCGGCTGATACCGTAAAAACCGATGTCAGCGATGTGGTGCTGGCCGCACGAGTTGAAGCAGCCGCTCACCTTGATGCGTAGATCCTTGACGGCCTGGTCGAGCTCGAAGCTTTTCTCGCTCAATCTCTGGCGCAGCTCTTTGGCGAGCCCGCGAGAAGAAGCGATGCCGAGCTTGCAGGTGTCGGTGCCGGGGCATGAAGTGACATCGACGATGGTGCCGGCGTTCGGCGCTGCGAGTCCGATTTTCTTCAGGGCGCGGTAGAGCTCCGGCAGATCGGTTTCGCTCACCCAGCGCAGCAGGATGTTCTGGTCGACCGTCGTGCGTACGGTCTCGTTGACGAAGCGGCGCGCGACATCGGCGAGGCCCCGCAGCTGTTCCGCTGTGATATCGCCGAGCGGCAGCGTAATCGTCGTCGCCACATAGCCTGGCTGCCGCTGACGATACACATTGGTCGCGTACCACGCATCGAAGCCCTCCGGCCGCTCGGCTCCGTTGAGCGCGATGCCGGTCTTTAGAGGCGTCTCACCCGGTTCCCGGGTCTCCGGCAGATACGACGTCCAGCGAGGGTCGTCGGTCAATTTGCGCCGCTCTTCGTCGACCATCTGGCGGAACTTGTCGATCCCGAGATTAGCGATAAGGAATTTGATGCGCGCACGCGCGCGGTTGCGCTTCTCGCCCAAGCGGGCGAAAACCCGCGCGATCGCCTGCGCGGTCGGCAGCAATTCTTCCTCCGGAAGGAAGTCGTCGAACAGCTGCGCCTTGTAGGGAACGGCCCCGAGGCCGCCGCCGACGTAGAGCTCGAATCCGCGCCGCTCGACGCCGTCCTCGGTGCGGCTCCGCGCGATCGCGCCCATATCGTGCATGCTGGTCAAGCCGCAGGGATGCTGCGCACAGCCGGAAAAGGCAAGTTTGAACTTTCGCCCGAAATCCTGTGTGTCCGGATGGCCGAGCAGGAACTTCGACGACGCTTTCGCATAGGGAGTGACGTCGAAAGTTTCGTCGCGGCAAATGCCAGCGAGCGGGCAGGCGGTGACGTTGCGCACGACATTGCCGCACGCCTCGCGCGTCGTGATCCCGACAGCGGCGAGACGCCGCATCAGCGCCGGCGTGTCTTCGATATGGACGAAGTGATACTGGATGTCCTGTCGCGTGGTGACGTGCGAGATTCCGTCGGAGTATTCCTCCGAGAGATCTGCGAGCGTCTCCATCTGCTCTGCGTTGAGGCCGCCGAAAGGAACTTTGATGCGCATCATACCGGGCGCATCCCAGACGGTGTCCGGGCCTTTTGTAAGTCCAGTCGCGGCGATCTTCAGCTTCTGAATTTTCTCGCCGTCGTGGCGCTGGCCATTGTCGTAGCGCTGGCCGTATATACCGCGCCGAAGGCGCGTCTCGGCGAAAACCCGCTCATCGATCTTCCCCTGCTTTCGCAGTTCCATCTGCGTTTCGAAAATGTCGATTTCTCGCCCGAGGTCGACAGGAATACGGTCGCCGAGTTTGGCTTTCCAATTTGTATTCATCTTCTCCGCCTCGGATTAATTCTAATATTTCCGATTGCTGTTGTCGGTTATTAGATCAAAAAAATTTCGCCCTGGAATCAGCTCTCGTTGCTATTAGTACTAATTCCGATCGTTAAAGTCAACTATGTTGGACGGCTTTTTAGCGGATGAGCTTGACGGGCAATCCGACCCTGCAATTCCATCAGAGCATCAAGGACTGTTTCCGGCCGCGGGGGGCAGCCTGGCACATACACATCTACAGGAATAATGCGGTCAATTCCTTGCACCGTCGCGTAGTTATCGTAAAAACCACCACTTGCGGCACATGCCCCAAAGGCCATGACCCACTTCGGCTCAGACATTTGCTCATAAACGCGCTTCAAAACAGGGGCGAGCTTCTGATTGACCGTGCCGATAACCATGAGTAGATCGGCCTGCCGTGGGCTGAAGCGCGGCAGCAGCGCGCCGAATCGATCGATGTCGTAAGGAGACATCGACAGAGACATATATTCCATCGCACAGCACGCCGTCGCGAATGGATATGGGAAAAGCGAGTATTTGCGCGCCCAGTTGATGGCACTATCGAGCTTTGTAACGACGACCGATTCCGAAAGCATCCTATCGTCGCCTGATTGGACCGCGTTCAAGTGTTTGCTCTCCACTCAGAAAATATAGTCCTACGGCATCAGAAAATCAAAACCACTAGCGATAGGTCGAGATTGATGTTTCGTCTTGACAACCTCTGCCATCGCATTTACTCTGCCGGAAACAGGAGATCGCGGATGCAGGGTAAAAAAATTCTCGTCGTCGAAGATAATGAAGACACGCGCGAGATCCTCCTGTATCGGCTACAGAGTATGGGCGATTACCAGGTCATGTTGGCCTCGAACGGTCGCGAGGCGCTGGAGATGGCGACCAAGTCACGGCCCGATCTCGTGATCATGGATTTGAAAATGCCGGTCATGGACGGCTGGGAGGCTACGAAGGCGCTTCGCGACACGCCCTGGGGAAAGGATCTGCCCGTGATCGCGCTAACAGCGCAAGCGATGGAACGAGACGAGGAGAAGGCGCTCAGCGCCGGCTGCAGTGATTATATCGCAAAGCCGATAATGGACTACGCTGTCCTCAAGCGAAAAATCGAGAGATTTCTCCGTTGATTTCCCGCCTCGGCGGATCGATACTTACTAAACTTTAGTTACGTTGATAGCTTGGGGCCCCTTCTCACCCTGTGCTATTTCAAATTCGACGGTTTGACCCTCGTTAAGTGTCTTGAAGCCGTCCCCCTGTATGGCGCTATAGTGCACGAAAACATCGCCGCCACCTTCTTTTTCAATGAAGCCATAACCTTTGGAGTTATTGAACCACTTCACCTTCCCACTCGCCATTGCTCTTTCCTCCCCGCCGCTCCACTTCAACTGGAGCAGCCTTAATACACATTCCCCAAAGCAGGCATGCAAAATCACACGCCTGAAGGCCTATATTGCTCTCGCCCGTTATCGCCTTGGGGTGGGACATTAGAAAAATCGCACCACGCTTGTCAAGGGAAAAATCTGTAAAAAGTAACGTTACTCTGTTGTTGCGTCGCGAAACCGATGTCATGCGTGCTAAAATTCCGATTACCGGACGCAATTAGGTTCAATCGCATGTCGCAGTTTTTGTACGGACGCATGCATGAATAATAGGCAATGCATAGGCACTTGAAATTAAAGCGCTTCCATAGAATTATCGGGAGTTGTGAACACGCATTTATTAAAAAGTTGACAATTCAGGGGTTTTAAAATATATTAAACGCAGTTCTGAAATATAAAGCCGTCTTAGAACTGAGTGCCGGCTCAACGCGATAAATGGCTATCTACACGATCTTAAACAAACGGGATTGCGCTAGAATTGCCGATGAATTTGGTCTTGGCGATCTCGTCTCGTATGCTGGCATTCGAAACGGCTCGGTCAACACGCATTATCTACTGGAGACTAAGCGGGGCCGTTTTTTTCTCAAGGTCGATGAAGTCAAGAGCGAGCTTGAGATCAAACAGGAGCTTGAGCTGCTCTTGTATCTGCGAAAGCTCGGTTGTCCCTGTCCCCAGCCTCTTCGAAGCAAAAAAGGCCGCTACTATCATGAATTGCACGGGAAGCACGCGTCCGTCAGCAAATACATCGATGGCGTAGAAGTTCCTGTTGAAAAGCTGAGTTCGGCTCACCTCGAAGCTGTCGGGCACGCGCTCGCCGATCTTCACCTGATCGGCCGAGGCTACAAGAAAGGCATCGACAACCGGTTCGGATTTACCAAAATCCTTTCAATTTATCGCGAAGTCCGCCGCCAACTGCCGCTACATTTGAAGCACATCGTCAGAGTTCTCGACGACGAGGTCGCCTATCTAGAAAATTATTTGGACAACAATCTTCCGAAGGGAATCATTCACGGCGATCTGTTCCCGGATAATGTGAAATTCAAAGGCTCGCGGTTGGTCGGAATCGTCGATTTCGAGGCGGCATGCCGTGGGAAGCTCATCTACGATCTAGCTACGGCAGTGAACGCCTTCTGCTATCACGACGGCCGGTATCAGATTGAGCGCTTCGAGCCGCTGATTACCGGTTACGAAAGTCTTCGTCCGCTCTCGCTGCCGGAATGGGACTCATTCCCCAACGAGCTTCGTTTCTCGGCGCTAAGATTCACGATCACGCGGATTAAGGACTTCTATCTCAGAAAATGTGACGAGAATCAGCGCGTGTTCAAAGATTTTAAGGAGTTTTTCGACCGCCTGTTGATCTTAAGAAGAGAAAAAACCGGTGGGATGGAAGATATTCTGCTGGCGATGGCGACCGGTTACGACTATCGAAAGTATCAGAAGTCCAAGCCTTCCAAATAGCAGGCTGCCTTCAGCTCAGTTGCCGCGTGACGAGACGTTTGATTTTCAGCAGCGAATCGTGGCGGATAAGACGGATTAGCGCGAAAAACGTGAGGACGGCGCCAACAAGGAAGAAAAGCCTGCCGCCGCTCAGCACGACGTAATAAAAATCCATCTTCATTCGTGCCGCATTATACCGCTCGCGGTCCTCGTTGATGCGGCGGAGCACTTCCTCGTTTTTCTGCTGGTCGAGTTCCTGAAAGCTCCTATACGTCTCTTCGAGACCCGTTGGGGCAGTTCGGCGTAATAAGCCTTGATACCGCGATATTTCGACTGCGCCGGCTACCCAGTTCCCGATTCCGAGAAGCAGGAGGGTAAATCCAGCTACCATGAGGTAGCTCGAATAGACGTCGCGGACCTTCATCGGGATAGCGTCAGAATACTCCCGAACGTGCCAAACGTCAATTTATAATTGGGAACACCGGCCTGCCGGGAAACGGAATCTTGAACTAGACGTAAGCCTACTCTACCATAGGAATAGTGCGCACCTACATCATAGGCGATATTCACGGCTGCCTCGACGAATTGTCTTTTCTCCTCGATGGTTTGCCGCTCGAACCAGCGGATCGCCTCGTGTTTTTGGGTGATTACGTCGATCGTGGCCCGGACTCGCAGGGCGTGATCTCCTATCTTATCGACCGGAAGCGAACGCGCGGCGAAGAAATGATATTTCTTAAGGGAAACCACGAGGATATGTTTCTTTCCTATATGGGTTTCCCTGGGAAGTACGGCGACATGTTCCTCTATAACGGCGGCGGCGCGACGCTCGCTAGCTATGGAGCGGCGCCGCATAACCACGGGTCGGCGGATATCCTGCTCGTTATTCCTCCAGAACATATAAAATTTTTAAAATCCTTGAGACCGTACTATATCACCGACCATTATCTGTGCGTTCACGCGGGCGTGAACCCAGCGAAGTCGCTCGAGGACCAAGACGAAGAGGAACTGCTTTGGATCCGCGATGAGTTCATTATGAACCGTCATGACCTGCCTTACACTGTGCTGTTCGGCCATACGCCGCAGGAAGAAGTGCTCTTTCAATTGCCATACAAGGTCGGCCTCGATACCGGACTGGTGTACGGTAATCGCTTGAGTTGCCTCGAGTTGAAGGAGAAAACGCTTTATCAAATCGCGCGCGGGAAAAAAGAGGTCGTTCACAGCTCGGTCAAAGAGAGGTGGGCGAAGGCTCGGCTCATGCTTCCTTGACTTGGACCGCTCCAGCTATTAATAAGACTTGTTCGCCCTCGGCTGAACTCGGGTGTTCGGCCTTTCTAAAATCCAGCGGCGGTGTAGCTCAGTTGGTCAGAGCACGCGGCTCATATCCGCGGAGTCGACGGTTCGAGTCCGTCCACCGCCACCAATTTTTTAATACCCGTATGGCTGATTACGACAACTTCGCTAAGCTGCGCACTTAGGCGCGGCCCTTGGGCAACCATGGAAGCCAAAATGAAGCTCGGCGACTATCTCGTCGCCTACCTGAGAAAAATCGGAGTCACCCATCTTTTCGGCATTCCCGGCGATCTCGTCATCAATCTATTCTTCAAATTCGGACGGCCGCGTGGATTGAAGATCATAACGCTGTCGCACGAGCCCGGCGTGGGTTTCGCCGCGGACGGCTATGCGCGCAGCACGGGCCGCATTGGTGCGATTTGCGTAACCTACGGCGCCGGCGGCCATAACATGGTCAATCCCGTCGCCGGATCTTTCGCCGAGCGCGTTCCGATTCTCGTCATCAGCGGCGGCCCCGGCGAGGAGGAGCGGAAGCTCGGTGTTCTGATCCACCATCAAGCGAGGGCGATCGAATCGCAGCTTAATATCTATAGAGAGGTGACCTGCGCGGCGAAAACCATCGACGATCCGCTCCGGGCTGCGAGGGATATCGACGGCGTTATCCGATCCATGTGGCTCAACCAGCAGCCCGGCTATCTCGAAATCCATCGCGATATGGTCGAACGCGAGATTCCCGTCCCCAAGGACATCCTCGAGTGGAACGGCGAGCTGCCCCATGCGACATCCGACCGGCACAAGCTCGACGAGGCGGTCCGCGATACCGCCGAGCGTCTCGCCGCGGCGCGCCGCCCAGTCGTGCTAATCGGCATCGAGGCCTTTCGCTACAAGCTGGCGAAGGACATCGTCAAGCTGGTCGAAAAGGTCGGCGCGCCCTGCTGTACGTCGGTGCTCGCCAAGGGCGCGTTTCCCATGAACCATCCTCTCTACATGGGCGTTTACATCGGGGCCGTCAGCCCGCGCGCGATTCGCGAGCGCGTTGAGCAGGCCGACCTCATCGTGGGGCTTGGAATGTTCTTAACCGACATCGAGCTCGGCGGCAGCCAGCCGGCCGAGGCCCTGCGGAACCGTTCGATCTGGGCGGTCGAGCACCACGTCAATGTCAGTTTTCATACTTATACGGACGTGACGTTACGAGACTTCGTCCACGGGCTGCTGCATACCGATTTGAAGCTGCACCACGAAAAAGTAGAGTACAGCGACAACCTGCCGGCCGGCGAGTCCGAACTCAGCCGCGCGGTTCGCGTCGGCGACGTCTTGCGGGAGATCAATCGTTTTCTCGCACGGAATAAAAAGCTGATGGCGGTCGCGGAATCCGGCGACTCGCTCTTCGGCGGCCTCGATCTGAAAGTCGGCGATGATGGTCTCTATCTCGCGCAAGGTTTTTACGCATCGATGGGTTTCGCCGTACCCGGCGCGCTCGGTGCGCAGATCGGCACCGGCTTGCGGCCGTTAATCCTCACGGGCGACGGCGGCTTTCAAATGACCGGTGTGGAAATCGCTCACGCACTGCGCTACAAACTCAATCCCATCGTCGTTCTTTTGAACAACGGCGGGTGGGGAATCTTCCGCCCGATCGCGCAACGCCCGGATCTGCTCGCGCTGCCGACATGGCGCTACGCCGATCTGGCGAAACTCTGGGGCGGCCGTGGCTTTCGCGTCGAGACTGTGGCACAGTTGCGAAGGGCGCTCGACGAAGCGAAGAAAGCGCCATCTTTTTCGATCATCGAGGTCATGACGGGGCCGCGCGACCTCTCCCCTGTTTCCGTAAAATACATTCGCGCCTCGGCGAAAAAGGGCAAAGCTAAGGCGACCGCCGCCGCGGAGCGCACATGATCAACCAGGAGCGGCTGAAAAATCTGCTCATCGAGCTGATTCGCATCGATAGCCTTTCGCGGCGCGAGCGCGACGTCGCCATCAGGCTCACGCGCGAGATGGAAGAATTCGGCGCCGAAGTTATTATCGACGACGCCGGGGAAAAGGTCGGGGGCAATACCGGCAATGTCATCGCACGGATTCCCGGGACCTTGCAGACCGCGCGCCCGTTCCTGCTATCCGCCCATATGGATACGGTTGCGCCCGGCGAAGGCGTCGTTCCGGTGCTCGACGGCACCATTTTGAGGAGCGACGGACGCACCGTGCTCGGCGGCGACGACAAGAGCGGAGTCGCGATCATATGCGAAGTTCTCCGCGCGCTTCATGAAAACAACATCCCCCGCGGACCTATCGACGTCGTCTTCACCATTTGCGAAGAGGCTGGTCTGATCGGCGCGAAGTGTCTCGACGTGTCACAATTGTGCGCGCGCAGGGGGCTCGTTCTCGACAGTGACTCGGTCGGGTTCCTCTTTACCCGGGCGCCCGCCGCGAACCGTTTCGAGATCGAAGTTCACGGCCTAGAGGCGCACGCAGGCGTCTGCCCGGAAAAAGGCATCAGCGCCGTCCAGGTCGCTGCCGAGGGCATCGCACGCATGCGGCTCGGGCGCATCGATGAAGAAACGACGGCGAACATCGGCGTGATCGAAGGCGGCGTCGCTGTCAACATCGTTCCCAATTCGGTCATTCTCAAGGGTGAGGCGCGCAGTCACAGCGAACAAAAACTCTCGGCGCAGACGGACCACATGGTGCGCGCCCTCGAAGACGCCGCCGCAGCGCACAGCGTCACAACCGACGGGAAGACTTATCGCGCGACAGTCGAAGCGCGCATCGAGCGCGACTACGACGCGCTGAAAGTCTCCGACGACTCCGAGCTTGTACGTCTGGTCCAGAAAGCCGGCAAAAACCTCGGTGTTCGAGTCCAGACTCAAGCCACAGGCGGTGGATGCGACGCGAACGTTTTCAACACTAAGGGTCTGGAAGTGGCGAATCTTTCGACCGGTATGCGGGATATCCATACCGTCAAGGAATGGCTCGATTTGAAGGATCTTTATTTGTCGGCTGCGATGGTTTTTGAAATCGTTCGAGTAAACGCCGAGGAATAGTTTGCCGGTGCATATTAAGGCCGTTCCGAAAACTTGACACGCAGCCGTTAAACCTGACACTCTCGCTTTCGTCATGGACGGAGAAGAGATCGGCCTCCTCCTCCGGCAGGAACGCGGCCAGTTCCTCGAGTTCTTAAGCGCCTACGAATATAAAAAATCCTCAGCGCAGAAGCCGAGTGAAGATCTCGCGCGGGAAATCGCCCGCCTTGCCGGCGGCATGGCGAACGCCGACGGCGGCACTTTACTGGTCGGCGTCGAGCCGGACAAGGCCGTCACCGGGATTCCCCATTCCGCCGACGAACTTCAGGAGCTGATCCGCGCGCCGGGCGCTTTGCTCACACCGCCGCTCGCGCCCGCTTGCAGGCGCGCGCAGCTCGGCAATCTCGTGCTCCTCAAATTCGAGATTACTTCCAGCCCCGACGTTCACCGTATCGCCGGCGGACGGGCGTTCTATCGCATCACGACGGAAAACCCGGCGCTGCCGCCGGAGCAGATCCAGAGCCTCCGCGACAGCAAACGCAGCGTATTCTACGAGAGGCAGAACGTCATCGACGCGACGGTGGACGACTTAGACCTCGGCGCCGTCGCCCTACTGGCGGAAAAAATCGGCGATTCCCGGGATCCCATCAGCGTCCTCAACCGCGTCTATCACCTGATCGATCAATCCAGCGAGCGCACCGCAGTCACAACCGCCGCCCTGCTGCTGTTCGCGAAGGAGCCTACGCGCTGGCACCCGCGCGCCGGCGTCGACTTCGTCAAATACGAAGGCACCGAGCGGCGCCACGGCGCTGCGCTTAACGTCGTGAAGCGCATCCGCTTCGAAGCCCCGCTCTGCCGCCTCGTCGACGAGACGGTCGGCCGCGTCAAAGAGCATATCCGCGAGCGCACGCTGTTGCACGATCTATTCTTTCGCGAGCGCCTCGAATATCCCGCGTTCGCCTGGCAGGAAGCTCTCGTCAACGCCATCGCCCACCGCGACTACAGCCTTACGGGAGCACCCGTCGAGGTCTGGATGTTCGACGACCGCATCGAAGTCCGCAGTCCCGGCGCGCCTCCCTCTCCTGTTACTATCGAGCAACTACGCCACCAGCAGCGGGTCCATTTCTCGCGCAATCCTCTCATCGTCCGGACGCTGGCGGACCTCGGCTACATGCGCGACATGGGCGAAGGCATTCCGCGCATGTTTCAGGAGATGGAAAATCACGGCCTGCAGCCGCCGGAATTTTCGACCGAAGGGTTTATCTTCACGGCGACGCTGCGCAATACGCCGATCTATGACGAGAGCACGCTGCGCTGGCTGAATCAGTTCGGCGCCACTTCCGTGCGCCAACGGCGGCTGCTCGCCTACGCGTACGCGCACGGAAAGTCGTTTTCCACGACCGACTACCAGCGCGTCGGCGAGGTCGACCGCGACACCGCGTACCGCGAGATCCGCTTGATGGTCAAGCAAGGCATCGTCGCGCCGCTCAAGCCCAAGAGCCGCAGTTACAAAATAATCGAGAAGCTTTGAGATGGATTTTTCCGAGCTCGAAAGAATCGCCGGCGGCTACGCCCAAGCGCGTGCGATCCAGGTTGCGGTCGAGCTTGGCGTCTTCGAGGCGCTTCAGCATACGCGCACCGCGTCACAGCTCGCCACCACGTTAGCTTGCGATTTCCGCGCAATGGAGCTGCTACTCGACGCATTGGTTTCTATCGGACTGCTCAATAAAAATGACGCGCTTTATTCGCTGAACGATAACGCCTCGACTTTTCTCGTCAAAGATTCGCCGAACTATCTCGGCGGCATGATCGCTTTCGACGCTTCGCTCTGGGACGCCTGGGGGCGGCTCGCGGAGAGCATCCGGACCGGCAGGCCCGCGCGTAGTCCAGACATGTACCAAAACGATGCGCAGGATACGGAGCGTTTCATCGCCGCGATGGACTCGCTCGTGCGCGCGCGGGGCGACGCCGAGATCGTGCTAAAACAACTCGATCTCGGCAGGGTTAAAAGCATGCTCGATGTCGGCTCCGGACCGGCAACGTATCCGATCGAGTTCTGCCGGCGTTATTCCGCTCTGAAAGCGACGATTTTCGATTTACCCGCGACTTTGAAAGTCACCGACAAATTCGTGCGCGACGCCGGCATGCGCGACCGGATTCAGCTGGTCCCAGGCGACTATCGCACCGACAACATATCGGGAACCTACGACCTTGTTTTTCTCTCGAACATCATCCACGGCGAAGGCGACGAAGACAACGCCCGTTTGATGGCGAAGCTACACGGCTGCATCGAGGCGGGCGGTAGAATCGTCATTAAGGATCACATCTTAGATGATTCGAGAACCCGGCCCGCATCGGGAGCCGTGTTCGCTCTGCTCATGCTGCTCACAACCGAGCGCGGAAAATGCTATTCTTATACGGACGTGAAGACCTGGCTCGGGAATGCGGGATTCAAAAATATCCACGAGCTCTTGCTGCCGCCGCCGCTCACTTCGTCGCTCGTGATCGGGACGAAATAGGAAGCGCTAGCTTTTGAACGACTCCGAAGAGGTAAGAAAAGCGCGCGAGCGCGCGATCATCGATTCCTTCCGTCCGGTCTGTCTGTGCAACAAAATCCGCAAAGGCGCGGTCGTCAAAGCGATCCAGCGCGGCGCCGACAGCTTCGAGAAAGTGAAGCGCATGACGGGCGTCGGCACCGGCCCGTGCGGCGCGCAGCGCTGCGGCCCGATGGTGCGCGGCATGCTCGGCGAAGAAGTAACGACCTGCGAGCAGTGCGGCTGGGCGATATTGAAATCAGCCCTTTCGCAGGTGTGTCCCAGATGCAGCTATGACGAAAGCTAAAGCATTCCTTGCAGCACTCTCACTCCTTCTGTTCACCTCGTCGGTGTCAGCTCAATCGAAGCTGCGCGTCGCGTATCCGACGACCGTCGGCTCGATGGGCATTTTGTGGGTGACTAAGGACGCCGGTCTATTCGAAAAATACGGCCTCGACGTAAGCCTGATCTATATTTCCGGCAGCTCCAAGATCGTCCAGGCGATGCTCGCGAAGGAGATTCCGATCTCGGAGATCGCCATTCCCGCCGTGATTCAGGCGAATCAGGCGGGCGCCGATCTCGTGATGCTCGCCGGGGCGAACCACAAGCCGGGACAGAAGCTCATGACCAAGCCGGCGATCAAACGAGCCGAAGATCTCAGAGGCAAGAAGCTCGGCGTTACGCGCTTCGGCACCTCCGACGATTTTCTGCTGCGCTATCTGCTCGGTCAATGGAAAATCGTCCCCGAGCGCGACGTCGCGCTGCTCCAGATGGGCGGCTCGCCGGAGATACTCGCGGGCTTGACCTCCGGCGGCATCGACGGCGGCGTCCTCTCATCGCCACTCAATCTGCGGGCGCAGAAGGCGGGCTTCAGCCTGCTGGCGGACATGAGCGCGATCGGCGTCGATTACCAGGGTGCCGGCGCCGTGACGACGAAGAGTTACGCGCGCGAGCGTCCGGATACGCTACGCGCATATCTCAAGGCTTACGTCGAAGGTCTCGCGCGCTTCAAAACCGATAAAGATTTCAGCCTCAAAGTTCTGGCGAAATATTCGCGCATCGACGAGCGCGACATGCTGGAAGAGACCTATCGGCACTATGCCGTCAACGTCATGCCGCGTGTCCCCTACCCGACCGTGAACGGCATTCAGATGGTCCTCGATGAGCTCGGCTCGCGCAGCCCGAAAACTCGCGAGATATCGCCGGCGAGTCTTATCGATACGACTTACCTTAAAGAGCTCGACCAGAGCGGCTTTATCAAGCTGCTTTACAAATAAGCATTCCGCGCGGATATTTGACTAGGATTCCGCACGTTGTTACGCTTTATCCGATGGCTAAACAACAGGACGAACGCATACCAGTCACCGTGCTGACCGGGTTTCTCGGCGCGGGTAAGACGACTCTCTTGAACCGCATCCTCACGACCGAGCACGGCCGGCGGGTGGCCGTGATCGTTAACGAGTTCGGCGAGGTCGGCATCGACCATCACCTGCTCATCTCATCCGATCAGGAGATCGTCGAGATGAGCAACGGCTGCATTTGCTGCACCGTGCGCGGCGATCTGCTGCGCACGCTGTTCAATCTGCTCGAGCAGCGCGGCAGCTACGATACGCTCATGATCGAGACCACCGGCCTCGCCGATCCCGCGCCGGTCGCGCAGACGTTTTTCATCGACGACCGCATCCGCAGCGAATTCCGCCTGAACGGCGTCGTGACGGTCGTCGATTCCAAGCACATCTTCCAACAGCTCGACCGCTCCCCCGAGGCGAAAGAACAGATCGCCTTCGCCGACCTCGTGCTGCTCAACAAGATGGACTTGATCTCGCCCGAGGATTTGTCCGAGCTGGAATATAAAATTCGCAACATCAACAGCGCCGCGCGCATCTGCCAGACGAAGAATTCCGACGTCGACATTTCGATCATCTTCGATCTCCAGAGCCTCACGCTCGAAGGTAAGGCGCAGAATCACTCCGACGATCACAAGCACACCGAAGATATCGCGACGGTCTCGATCGTCGTCCCCGGCGATCTCGACGGCTTGAAAGTGAGCGAGTGGTTCCGGTCGGTGATTACCGAGCAGGGCGCGAACATCATGCGCATGAAGGGGATTTTGAATCTTCGCGGCGATCCCGACCAGTTCGTTTTTCAGGGCGTGCACATGCTCTTCGAGGGCCGCCCGGGACGGCGCTGGGGAGAAGGCGAAGAAAGAATCAACCGGCTCGTTTTCATCGGGAAAAATCTCGATGAGGAAAAGATCGTCGGCGGCTTCAAGGCGTGCATCACAGAAGGAAACGGCAAAGCCTCCGGCCCGGTCGACCCCTTCGGCCGTAATCCGCTCGACACGTCGAATTTCACCGTCGACCAGATCCGCTACTGGGCGCGGCAGAATCTCGAGTTCCCGCCGGAGGCGCCGATCGTGGTCAAGGAAGTCCCGTGCGTGAAGCCCGGCTGCCCGCCGATCGAGACCGCGATCATCGTCTTCTTGAAAGGCGAGCCGCCGCGGCTCTTCAAAATTCAGCGCACAATCAACGACGTCACCTTCGACGACGTCTACAATTTGATCGAGAATCCCCTGCCCTGCTGCTAGCGCGGCTTCTTATGCTCTGGCTGATCGCTCTCCTTGCCGCCGCGTTTGTGATTGCGATTTTCGCCTTCGCCGGCGGGCGCGTGAAAGGCGCGCGGCCCGTGGCGAATACGCAGCTGATGATGGTCGGACGTGTCTTGATCGCGATTGTACTTGCGATTGTCGCGCTGTATGCCTTCGGGGTACTGAAGTAGTTACTTCTCCAGCTTGACGCTGAAATCCACTCCGCCGGTCGCGCCGGGCTTGAAGGTGACGAGGTAGGAAACCGGCTTGCCGCAGCGGTCGATGGTCCAGCGCTCGACGGCGGTATAATCCTCGGCTGTCGCGCGCTTCACCACTTCGGTCTTCTTCAACTCACGCTCGCCGCAGCTTTTATCGATCGCCGGCTCCATCACCTGGATCATCGCCATCACGTCTTCCTGCGTCTTCGGCTTCGCGCGGGTGGTCTCCGGCGCGACCGCCGGCGCGCAGGCGGACAATGTAATCAGCGCCGCAATCGGGAAGACTTTTGCCGCGTAGCCCATCTGATCGTTTAAAATCGCTTCAACAATTTCAGCGCATTGTTGCCGAGGATCGCTTCTTTCTCGGCGGCGTGGATCGGTAGATCCTCAATAAGCTTCTTCGCCTTCGGCAGCATGGGCAAAAGCGGCGGCGCGTCGCTGCCGAAGAGCAGGCGATCGGCGCCGACGGTCTGGAGCGCGCACATGACGGCGGGAGCATGGTAGCTCACCGTGTCGAAATACATGCGCTTGAGATAATGGCTCGGCGCATGCTTGATCATCATCGGCTCGTACGAACCCAGCCCCGACGCCGCGTCGCCGAGCTCGTAGGCGTAATCCATCCGGCCGATGACTTCGGAGATGCCGCCGCCGAGATGACACCCGACGATTTTTGCCGTTGGAAATTGCTCCAGCACGCCGCCTACGATCAGCCGCGCGATCGAAAGGCAGCCGTCGAACGGCCGGCCGATGCTCGACGCGAGCCGGTACTCGCGCATCCGCTCTTCGCCGAAGCTCACCGTCGGAGCATGGATCATCACCGGTACGTCGAGCTCGGTGATCAACTCGAAGAACGGCCGCGCCGCGTCGTCGTCGGGATAGGCGCCGTTGTGGCTCGAGTTGATGAGGATGCCTTTGAGGCCGTACTGCCGGATCGCGCGCTCGGTCTCGGCGATGAATTCCTTGCCGCCGCCCGGCACGGCGCTGGCGAACGCGACGGCGCGGTTAGCGTGCCGCTGCTGGATCTCGGCCGCGTATTCGTTCCAGCGCCGGATGTAGCCGAGCGCCTCGTCCGGAGTCTTACCTTTAATATAATGCAGCGTGTTACTGACGACGCATAGATCGATCGCCGCGCGCTCGTGCGCGTCGAGCAGATTTTCGATCGTGAGCGGGTAGATGTTTCCCCAGCGCCGCTGGCTGGCGATCTCCGGCGGATAAGCGTGGGCGTGCCAATCGACGATCATGCGTTCTCCTTTGTTAGCGCGGCTTGATGCCCAGCTCCGCCTGCGCGGCGCGGAGCACGGAAATATCCGCAACGTCCTCGAGCACGACATCGCGCGTGATTTTCATCTCGCGCTTCGCCTGCTCCACGACGAGCCTGAGCCCTTCCTGTGATATCGTGCCGTCAGGATTGAAGACCTTCCATGACGAGTCGTACGTCGACGTGGCGTTGTCGAGCTTGATGCCGCCCCACTCGTTCAGGACCTGAATCGTCCCCTGGCGATTCTCGCGGATGTAGCGGTTCGCGCGGATCATCGCCTTGACCGTGCGCTTCACCTCGTCGGGGCGTTCCTTGATCTTGCGAACATTCGCGCCGAGCCCGACGTAGGGGAATTTGAAGACCTCGTCGACCCGCGCGACGACATTATAGCCCAGCTTGCGCATCTCGACATCCGCCGGCGGCGCGATCACGATGACGTCGACGATGCCCTCCTTCAACGCCGCCATGCGCGCGTCGTCGGTGCGGAGCGCGATGACTTTGATCTCTTTTTCCGGGTCGATGCCGGCTTCCTTGAATACCATGCGCGCGGCGATCTCCGGCGTCGCGCCGAAGGTACTGACACCGAGTGTTTTGCCTTTGAGCTCCTTGACGGACTTGAACTGCGGCCGCGCAATCAGCGCCAGCGGCGAGCTATCCATGAAATTCGCCACGACGCGCACCGGAAGCCCGCGCACGGCGGAGCGCACGACGAGGCCGAAGAGCATCGAGTAATCGATGTCGCCGCCGGTGATCGCCATGACTGAGACGTCGGGGGTCATACGGATGATCTCGGCGTCCAGCCCCTCGGCCTTGAAAAAGCCGCGCTTCAAGGCGACGCCTGAGCTTAGATAAGTCAGATTATAATTGGTGACGCCGATGCGTATCTTCTCGGCCGACGCCTCGCCGCAGAGGAGAAACGAGCAAACGATTGAACCTAAAGCTACCGCGGTCGCGATGAGACGCATAAAGCTTTATTCCAAAAACTCCTTCACCACAGGCAGAATCTTTTCTTGATCGGATTCCATGTCGAACCAGCGGATTTCCTTGTCCGCGCGGAACCATGTGAGCTGGCGCTTGGCGAGATGATGCGAGTCGCGCTTGATGAGCGCGACGGCCTCTTCCAGCGAAACTGCGCCGCGGAGATACACCCCGATTTGCTTGTAGCCGATGCTTTGGAGCGCGGGCAAGTCGAGCCCGTAGCCCCGCTCCAGCAGCCGCTCGACTTCGCCGACCAAGCCGGCCTTCATCATCTCGTCGGTGCGCCGGTCGATGAGCTCATATAGCGCCTTGCGGTCGCGGTTTAGCCCGATCTTGAGAATGTCGAACGCGCGTTCTTGAAATCCATGCTCCTTCTGCCATTCGCTGATCGTTCTGCCGGTGGCTTCGTGCACTTCGAGCGCGCGCACGATGCGGTGGCGGTCGTTGGGATGAATGCGTAGCGCCGCCTCGGGATCGATTTCGCGCAGGCGCACGTGCAGCGCGCCGAGTCCGCTTGCATCAGCTTCCTCCTCCAAACGTTCGCGTATTGCTGTATCCCTTCCGGGCCCGACGAAGATGCCTTGCAGCAGCGCGCGTAGATACAGCCCGCTGCCGCCGCATACGATCGGCTTCTTCTCTCTTGCCGTAACATTCCCGATCACCATCAGCGCCAGCTCGCGATAGCGGGCGACATTGAAGTCTTCGTCCGGATCGACGATATCGATCAAATGATGCGGCACGCCCCGGCGCGCCGCCAAGGACGGCTTGGCGGTGCCGATATCCATTTGCCGATATACCAGCTGCGAATCGGCATTGACGACTTCGCCGCCGACATCGAGGGCGGCGTCAATCGCGACCTCGCTCTTGCCCACTCCGGTGGGTCCGAGAATCACGACGAGCTTGGTCTTCATGCTAGCTGTCAGCTATCAGCGCTCAGCTTTCAGCTCAAGCTTTTGATCGGAACTGATCGTTGACCGCTACAGCTTATGTTCTTCGGAACATCGCTTCGAGCTGTCCTTCGGAAAGCTCGATCAGCACCGGCCGGCCGTGCGGGCATTGGGTGGCGAAGTCGATTTTATCGAGATCGGCGAGCAGCGCGCGGATCTCGTCGCGCTCCAATTTACGATGAGCGCGAATCACGCTATGGCACGCAATCGTCGCGAGGCGATCTTCGAGACCCTCTTGCAGCTCGCCGCTCGCGCCGATGTCGGCGATCTCCGCGATCATCCGGCGGATCGCCTCGCGATAATCGCCAGCGGGAAATAGCGCCGGCGCCGAGCGGATCACGTACTCACCCGCCCGCCCGAATTGCTCGACGGCGAAGCCGACCCGGTCGACCAGATCGAGCCGTTGATCCAGCAGCGCCGCCTCGCCGGGCGGCAGCTCGATCACTTGCGGGATGAGCAGGTTTTGCCGCTCGATCGCGCCGTCGGCGACCTCGCGGCGCATACGCTCAAACGCGATGCGCTCATGCGCGGCGTGCTGATCGATCACCGCGAGGCCGCGCGGCGAGGCGCAGACGAGGTAACAGCCGAGCAGCTGGCCCAAAACTTCGAGCGAAGAAAAGAATCCGCTCGAGGCGAGCGGCGGCGCGCTCTCGATTTCAAAAATTTCGCGCGGCGTCAGGTTCGTTCCGACGGCGAACGCCGGTGCGCTGTACGATTCCATCGGCTCGCGCACGGTAGACATCCCCTCAATGCCGCGGCGGAGAAACAGAGGAGTCGGCGCTTTCGCTTCGATGCGGAGACCCTCTTTCACCGCGGCGGCGACCGCCTCGTGGATTTCCTGCTGGCGGCGGAAGCGCACCTCGTGCTTGGCCGGATGGACGTTCACATCGACGTCCCGATGCGGCATGTCGAGATAGAGCACGACAGCCGGGTAGCGGCCTTTCATGAGCAGCGTCTCGTAGCCGTGCAGGATCGCATGCGTGAGCACCCGGTCGCGGACGAAGCGGCGGTTCACGTAAGCCGTGAGATAGCGCGTGGTCGGAAACGAGCTCGGCGCCTTGCTGAGAAAGCCGCTGACTTTTATCTCGCCGCGCGTCCAGGAGAACGCAGCCATGCCGCCGGCGATCTCGCGGCCGAAGACCTGCGCAAGCCGGTCGCGCGCTTCGACCCCCGCGGGATAATCCGACATCAGCTTGCCCTGATTGTAGAGGCGAAAATGAACTTCGGGATGCGCCAGGGCGGCGTGGTTCACCACGTCACAAATGTGGCTCAGCTCGGTCGCGGGCGCTTTCAGAAATTTCCGCCGCGCGGGGATGTTGAAGAAGAGATCGCGCACCTCTACAGTTGTGCCCGCCGAGCAGCCAGCGGCGATCGTTCCGCCGGCGCTGCCGCCGTCGACGGCGATGCGAAAACCGCTGTCGCCCTGGCGGGTGCGCGACGTTATCTCGACCTTCGCGACCGAGCCGATGCTCGGCAGCGCCTCGCCGCGAAATCCCAGGGTCGAGATCTGCCAGAGATCGGCTTCGTCTTTTATCTTGCTCGTGGCGTGGCGCTCGATGGCGAGCGGCAGATCGTCGCCCGCGATGCCTTCGCCGTCGTCGCTCACGCGGATCAGCGCGACGCCGGCGCTCTCAACCCAGACGGATATCTCTTTCGCGCCCGCATCGAGTGCATTCTCCACGAGCTCCTTGACGACGGACGCGGGCCGCTCGATCACCTCGCCGGCAGCGATGCGCGCGGCCCAGCTGTCGGGCAGGCGGATGATCTTCATCGACGCGAAGATACCGCAGGCTTCTCCGCGCGGTCAAGAAAATTTGCGCGCATAAAGAAAAAGGGCAAAGCCGGCGAGCGGCTTTGCCCTTGGTTGTTTCGGATCGGGGTATCTTTAGCGGCCGTTGTTACTGCCGCTGAAGAGGACATGCCCCCATTTCTTTTCGGTCGCGTCGAGCACTTCCTTGCTCGATTCGGCGACCTTGGGGAAGTCCTTCATCCATTCGTACGGGCGGCACGCGTCGATGATCGCGCGCGAGTTGAAGCCCTTCTTGCTCGGATGGATGACCGGATCGAGCGGACCGCTCCAGCAGCGCCGGATGATCTCGATGTCCTCCACCGGGTCCGAGCGGCTCGCCATCGCCCACATGACATCGTCGTTGTTGCTGGGATCTATGTCCTCGTCCACGACGATGACATAGCGGCCGAGATAGGCGCCCGCGTGGCACTGCGAGGCGACCAGGGCGGCCTGGCGCGCGTGGCCGGGATAGCGCTGCTTGATCGACACGACGAGCACGAGACGGCTGCCGCCCGACACCGTGAGCCACACGCCCTGAACGTCCGGCACGCCGGCTTTTTCCAGCTCGTCCCAGATGAGCGCCGAGCGCAGGTACGAGCGGTACCAACCCAGCTCTGAAGGCGGACGCCCTGGAGGAGAGCCCAGGATAATCGGGTTGTTGCGGTGATAGACGCGCTTCACTTTGACGATCGGCTCGGGGCGCTCGTCGCTCGCGTAGTAGCCGGTCCACTCGCCGAACGGGCCTTCGGTCCTCGGCTGATCGAAATAGACATCGCCTTCGATCGCGATCTCGGAGGTCGCGGGAATCGGAAAGCCGGTGTACTCGCCTTCGAAAACCTCGAAAGGCTCGCCGCGCACGCCGCCGATGAAATCACACTCCTGGATGCCGTACGGCACTTCGATGCTGCCGGCGAGAAACGTGAGCGGATCGTGGCCGAACGACATGGCGATCTTGCACTGCCGGCCGGTGTTCAAATATTTTTCGCGCTGGATGCGCCCGTGTTTGCCGGGCGAGATGTAGAAGCCGACCGTGTCCTTGTCGTGGATCATGACGCGATAGGTGCCGTAGTTGACCCAGTTCTCGTCCGGGTCCTTGGTGATGTCGACGCTACCGGTCCCGATGTAGCGGCCGCCGTCGTGCTCGTGCCATTTGGGCGTGGGGAACTTGAGCACGTCGACATCGCCGTCGCGCTGGATGTTCTCCATGCAGGGTGCCTGCTTCACGACCTTGGCAGGGATCGGGTTGATTTCCTTATAACGCTTGCGCCAATTGCGGACGAAGTCCATCTTGCTTTCGCCCGGGGGAATGTTGAGCGTCATTGCGAGTCGCTTGCGCGAGCTGAGCGAGTTGGAGAGCACGCGGTAGCCTTTCGGGAAGCCTTTGATGTCGTCGAAAAGCACCGCCGGACCGTCTTCTTTGTGGTGCACTAGCTCGGTCACGGCGCCGATTTCGAGGTTCCAGTCGCATCCGGTGAGCGTCCTAACCTCGCCCTCGCCGGCCGCTTTGATCCAATCCCTGAGGTCGCGATATTGCATGAATTCCTCCGATGCGGTTGACGAAAAAGTCTTTAGATTAGAAGTAATAACCTTATCGGAATTCGTCCAAACCGTCAAGATGACACGGGCCGGAAAGCACTCCATTGGTTGCAAACGACCCTGGCCCGTGTTACCCACGAAGCGTGCCGGACAAGGTCCAGTCGCGCGACCAGATCAAAGCCACCGCCGCACGAGCGAAAACGCAAGGGAAAAAGATCGTTTTCACCAACGGCTGCTTCGATCTCTTGCACGTTGGCCATCTCCACGTGCTGCGCGAAGCCAAGAAGCTGGGCGATGTACTTATGGTCGGCCTCAATAGCGACCGATCCGTAGGTCAAATTAAGGGTCCCGACAGGCCGATCGTGAGCGAAGACGAGCGCGCGGAGTTGATCGCGGCGCTGGAGATGGTAGACTACGTGACACTGTTCGACGAGCCGGATCCCATCCCGCTGCTTCGCGAGATAAAGCCCGATGTATTGGTGAAAGGCGGCGACTGGGGCGAGAGTGGCGTCGTCGGGCGCGAGCTAGTCGAGGGCTGGGGCGGAAAAGTCGCCGTTGTGCCCTTCCTCGAGGGCCACTCGACAACGAATATCATCGAGAAAGTCGAAAGGACGCGTAGGAAAAGCCATGGCAAGAATTTGTAGAATCTGCGGCAAGGGCCATTCGGTAGGCCACAACGTGAGCCACGCGAACAATAAAACCAAGCGCGTGTGGCGGCCGAATCTGCAGAAGGTCAAAGCGCGCGTCGAGGGTCAGACCCGGCGGATCCTCGTCTGCACCGACTGCATTCATTCGGGCAGGGTTGAGAAAGTAGCCTGACGATTTTCGTTTTTAGATTGCTGATTTTCGATTAAAGTCTAAATCCGAAATCGCAGATCTAAAATTTATCTAACCTTTTGCCCGCGTCGCCTTGTAGACTCCCTTCACCTTCGCGATACTCGCCAGGACGCGCTTCAGCTGCTTAGAATCCGTGATCATGACCTCGAAGGTGTTGAGCGCCTTCTGGTCGGGGAACGTGCGCACCTGCGCGCGCGCAATGTTGACTTCGGCGCTCGTGATCGCCGCGCTGATCGCCGCCAAAAGACCCGGACGGTCGATACAACTCACGTCGATCTTGATCGCGCGCGGCGCCTGCCCGCCTTCCTGCCAGGATACTTCGACGCGCCGGTGCGGATCGCTCTCCATCACGGCTGAACAGCTCGCTGTGTGAACAGTCACGCCTCTGCCGCGGGTGATGAATCCGACGATCTCTTCTCCGGGTAGCGGGTGGCAGCAGCGCGCGAAGCGCACCAGCACGTCGCCCACGCCTTTGACGCGCACGCCGAGGTCGCGCTTCTGACGCGACACCATGCGGAACAGGCGCTCGAGCGTGCCCTCCGCCGGCTTGTTCGCGCCGTCGAGCTGATCGGCGGGAACGAGCTTGACCAGCACCTGCCGCGGGGTGAGCTTGCCGTAGCCGATGCTGGCGAGCAGCGCCTCCTCGTCCCTCATCGATAGTTCCCTCGCGACGGTCTCGATCTTCCCTTCGCGCCGAAGCCCGGCGTAATCGAGCTTATAGCGGTTTAGATCACTTTCTAAAATCTCGCGCCCGAGCGCGACGCTGCGCTCGCGCTGCTGTTTTTTGAGCCAGTTGCGGATATGCGATTTGGCGCGCGGTGTCTTCGCGAGCTTCAGCCAGTCCCGCGCCGGAGTTTGCTGGTGCATCGTGATGATCTCGACCGTATCGCCGCTGCGCAGCATGTAGCGGAGCGGTACGAGCTGGCCGTTGATGCGTGCGCCGGAGCAATGATGGCCAACCTCGGAGTGGATGCGGTATGCGAAGTCGATCACCGTCGCGCCTTTGGGGAAATTCAGCATGTCGCCCTTCGGCGTGAATACATACACCTCGTCCGCGAAGAGGTCTTCCTTGATCGTGTGGAGGAATTCCTGAGGATCCTGGAGATTCTGCTGCCATTCGAGCAGCTGCCGGAGCCACGTGAAGCGCTGGATATCGTTGAACTGAAAGTCCTTGCCGTCTTTTTTATACTTCCAGTGCGCGGCGATGCCTTCCTCGGCGACGCGGTGCATCTCCTGCGTGCGGATCTGGATCTCGATGCGCTCGCCGTACGGGCCGATCACCGTGGTGTGCAGCGACTGATACATGTTGGGCTTCGGCAGCGCGATGTAATCCTTGAACCGGCCCGGCACCGGCTTCCACTGCGAATGGATGACGCCGAGCGTCTCATAGCACTCGCGCGGCGTGTCGACGAGAATACGAAACGCGACGAGATCGTAGATCTGATCGTAGACCAGATTCTGCGTCTCCATTTTCTGATAGATGCTGAAGAAGTGCTTCGGCCGGCCGCTGACCTCGGCCTCGAGACCTTCCTTCTCGAGCAGCTTGCCGATGAGCGCGATGACCTCGTTGATGTACTTTTCGCGCGCGGCCTTCTTCTTTGCGACGTTGCGCTTCAGTTGATAGTAAATCTCCGGGTGCAGATATTTGAGCGCCAAGTCTTCGAGCTCGTCCTTGATCCAGGCGATGCCGAGGCGGTGCGCGAGCGGCGCGTAAATGTCGAGCGTCTCCTGCGCCGTCGCCACCTGCTTGTCGATCGGCATGTGATCGAGGGTCCGCATGTTATGCGTGCGGTCGGCGAGCTTGATCAGGATGACGCGGATGTCCTTCGCCATCGCGACGATCATCTTGCGGAAATTCTCCGCCTGCTTCTGCTCCTGGCTGGTGAAGTTGACCTGGCTGAGCTTGGTGACGCCGTCAACCAATCCGGCGATCTCGGGGCCGAAAAGGTTCTTAATCTCGTCGAGCGTTGCCAGCGTGTCCTCGACCGTGTCGTGGAGCAGCCCGCCGACGATGCTGGGCACGTCGAGCTTGAGATCCGCGATGACACCGGCGACGGCCATGGGATGGACGAGAAACGGCTCGCCCGAGAGCCGCTTCTGGCCGCGGTGGACTTCGGCGGAGAAGTCGTAGGCCCGCCGGATGAGGTCGAGATCGGCCGACGGATAATATTCCTGGACTTTCTCAACCAGGTCGGTGACTTTGATCTCTTTGCTCATCGAATCGCGCTAACGCCGCAGGCGGCGCGAAACGCGGTGCCTTTCCGCCAAGATGATCGCCTTCGCGGCCTTGACGGCGCCGGTTAATTCGCTATTGACCACGACATAATCATAGCGCACGATCTCGCGTATTTCACGCCGTGCGTTTTCCAGCCGTCGGAGGATCGTCCCACGGCCGTCGGTACCGCGACCGGCCAGCCGCTGTTCGAGCACGCGCCAGGACGGCGGCATGACGAAGATCGAGACGGCGCCGGGATAGAGCCGCTTGATCTTGCGCGCACCCTGGACGTCGATGTCGAGCAGCATATCGCGGCCGCGGCGCATCGCACCTTCGAGCGGCGCGCGGGGCGTGCCATAGAGCGCCCCGTGAACGCGCGCCCATTCGGCGAAGCCGCGGCGCGCGCGCACGGCGGCAAAGCGCTTTTCCGATACGAAGTGATAATCCCGGCCGGCGCGCTCGCCGGGCCGGCGCGCGCGCGTCGTGTAGGACACCGATGCGGCGATGTCGGAAAAGATTTTGAGAAGTTTGTTGATCAGGGTCGTCTTGCCCGCGCCCGAGGGCGCGGAGACGATGAACAGAATGCCGCGGCGCGCGCTGGAGATCGAAGCAGGCCACATGGCGCTATTCGATATTCTGCGCCTGCTCGCGGATTTTTTCCACGTGCTCCTTCCCCGCGACGACGAGCTGGATGACCGGCAGCTGCGGCGCTTTCGAGCTTATGGTGTTGAGCTCGCGGACGATCTCCTGGAGGAGAAACTCGATGCGTTTGCCCATCGCGGCGTGTTTGCGTAGCAGGCGGCCGAGCTCGGCGACGTGGGTCCTTAGCCGCACAGTCTCCTCGTGTATCTCGCCTTTGAAGCTGGCGCCGCCGTTGGTCGGTGCCGTGCCGATACCGGCTTCGGCGCCCTCTTTCTGCACCAGAGACTCCTTGATTTTGACGCCGATCTTTCCCGACTCGTGCGAGAGCGCCGCCGCGATCGAGACCAGCTCGCGCGCCTGCTTGGCGATGTCCACCGTCAGGTGCCGGCCTTCGCGCTCGCGCGAGCGGTCAAGATTCGCAAGCGCGCGGTCGAGCGCCTTGAAAACGAGCGCACGCTCTTCGCCTTCCCGCGTTTCCGGCTCGGCGAGCTTGAATAGGTCCGGAAGATCGGCGAGCAGCGAGACGTCGAGCTCTCCCTTGAGTCCATATCGATTCTTGATGCGGCGGAACGACTGTAAATATTGCTCCAAAAGCTTCTCGTCGATCTCGAGCCGCCGCACCGGCGTCTTCACAGCGGTGCGCGTAACGAACAGCTCGACCCTCCCGCGCGAGATTTTCTCACGCACGCGCTTGCGGATCTCTTCTTCCACCGCTAAATACTCGCGTGGAAGGCGCGGCTGAAGGTCGAGATGGCGATGATTCAACGTTCTGATCTGCACCAGAACTTTCGCCGAGCGGCCCTGCGATGCCGCCTCTCCGTATCCCGTCATGCTCTTCATTTCTGCCCCCGCATCGCGCGTTTGAGTTTTTCCACCGGCACCGCGACCGGTCCGACCTCGCTGCCGACGAGCGAAGCCGCAAGGTTCGCCACTACCGCGGCCTCCTCGTAGCTCGATCCGCTCCCGAGCGCGAGAGCAACCGCCGCGACGACGGTGTCGCCGGCGCCGGTGACGTCGAACACCTCCTGCTGCTCGGCCGGAAAGTGGCGGACTTCGCGGCCCGGGCGAAACAGGCTCATGCCTTCGGAGCCGCGCGTGATCAAGACCGCCTTCGCCTGCCACAGCTCGATAAGCCGCCGGCCGGCCTCGCGGAGCGTCGCGTCGTCACGGATATCGACCCCGGACGCCTGGCTCGCCTCTTCCCGATTGGGCGTCACAAGGCTCGGATTACGATACGCACCGAAGTTTTCCTTTTTCGGATCGACGATACAGACGACATTTTTTTCTTTCGCGAGCCGCGCCATCATGTCCAGCAGCTCGCGGTGGATAACGCCCTTACCATAGTCGGAGATGACGACCGCGTCGCAGCGGCCGATGTTTTTTAGCACGAACTGACGTATCTTCAGTCGCATCGTACGCCCGAGATGGTCGCCGTTCTCGCGGTCGAGGCGGACGATCTGCTGGTGCCGCGGGTGCGCGATCACGCGGATCTTTTGCGTCGTCTGGAGCCCGTTTTCCTGAAAAATACCTGTGGTAGAAATGCCTGAGTCGTGCAGCGCCCGAAGCAGCATTGAGCCGCTGCGGTCGCGGCCGATCACACCGGCAACCGTCACCCGTCCGCCCAGGCTGTGAATGTTGTTGACGACGTTCGCCGCTCCGCCCAAGCGGAAGCTCTCGGTCGTCATTCGCAGCACCGGTACCGGCGCCTCCGGCGAGATACGCTCGACCTCGCCCCAGATGAAGCGATCGAGCATCAAATCGCCGACGACGAGGACCCGGCTGCGGCGAAATTTCGCGAGCAGCGCGAGCAGCTTATTCGCCTTAGCCAATCCTACCCCCGTTCGCCCGCTTCCAGCAGATCATAATAAAATGCTTCGTTCGCGCGCGCCATGCCGTCCATGGTGAAATGCTCACGCAGCCGGGCGCGGCCGCGCTCGCCCAGCGACCGGATCAAGTCTGCGTCCTGCACGAGCTTTTCGAGCGCGCGCGCAAGCGAGCCCGAATCTCCGCGCGGGACCAATAGCCCGGTCTCGCCGTCGACGACAAGCTGTTTCAGTCCGCCGACGGCGCTCGCAACGACCGGCCGAGCCGCCGCCATCGCCTCGAGCGCAGCGACTCCTAAGCCTTCGAAAAGAGAAGGCAAGACGAAAATATCGATCGATGCCGTGAACGAGGGCATGTCTGTCACGAAGCCCATGAATTCGACGTCGCCTTCCACACCTAGCTTTCGCGCCTGGTCGAGCAAATTGTTTTTTTCCCAGCCGTCTCCGGCGATGCGATAACGGAGCCGCCGGCCGCGGCGCTTTAGCTCCGCGGCCGCTTCGAGCAAAAATTTAATCCCCTTACGCTGCTCCAGGATAGCCGCGGTTCCGACGACGAACGGTTTCCGGTCGCCGGTCGGCGGCGGGATGTTTGCATATGGCGCGGGGTCGACCCCGCTCGGGATCATGCGAATTTTTTCGCGCGCGACGCCGCCTTCGGCGAGTAGATCGGCGATGGGCTGCGAGATCGCTACAACACCATCGACACAGCGGTTGTAAAGATAGCGATCGACCCAGCCGCGCCGGATCGGATAGTCCATTCGCCGCGTCACCAGCCGCTTCTGCGTCGCCGGCGCGCTTCCGAGCCATGCCGACAGCGCGTGCGCGCGCTTGGTATGAAGGTGAACGATGTCGTAGTTTTCTTGCCGCAGCAGGCGGCGCACCGCCGGCACAGCCCTGAAATCGATATCGTTTCGCATCTTCAACGGATGGAGTTTCGCGACGACAGCCGCCATCTCGCGCGCCAGCGGGCCGCCGGGGTAGCAGAGCAGGTGATTGGCATGCCCGCAGCCGGCTAGATACGTCACGAGGCCCGCGACCTGGCGCTCTCCTCCTCCCCAACCACGCTCGGGATCCACATGCAGGATCCTGAGCGGCCGTCTATCCCGTTTCACCGCCGCGCGCGCCGTGCTTGAGCTCGAGCTCCCGCAGTTTGGCGTATTTCAAAAAGACGTACATCGCCGCGGTCGCCGCGAGGAAAAATCCGGGAAAGCCTTCCAGCCAGCCCCGCTTCCACACATACGAGCGGAAGAAGCGGAACAGCGGCCGCAGGGTATTGTCGCTCATACGCCACGGCCGGTTCTCGGCTTTCTGCTCCGCCGCGGAGATGCCGGTGAAGCGGTTGATGCGCTTCCAGTGATCGGCGATGTCGCGGTACGAGTAGTGCAGCAGCGGATGGCGCAGGCGGAGCACCGGCCCGTCGACGAGAATTTTCTCGTGCGGGTCCATACCTCCCCAGCGCGCGCGTTCGCGGCGGAAGATGCGGATGTCGTAATCGGGGTACCAGCCGCCGCGCCGCCACCAGCGGCCGAGATAATACACGAGCCGTGGTACGGCGAACGCGTCCGTCTCTGCGCCGGCGCGCGCGAGCGCGTCGTCGATCTCGGTCTTCAGCTCCGGCGAAACCTCCTCGTCGGAGTCGACGAGAAAGACCCATTCCTTCGTCGCCTGCGAATGCGCGAAAGATTTCTGATCGCGGTAGCCGGTCCAGCGGCGCTGGATGACGCGGTCGGTGTGACGCCGCGCGATTTCGACCGTCCGGTCCATGCTGAACGCGTCCACGACCACGATCTCGTCGCACCACGAAAGACTCGCGAGACACCGGCCGATATTGTCCTCTTCGTTGAAGCAGACAACGATCGCTGAGATCTCCGGTCTTTGCGCGGCCATGAATCTCCAGAATTAATGCGAAAAGTTACGCTCATCTCCGGCTTCGAGTAAAAACCCTTTGCCGATGAGGTATTGCAAAATTTTACGCGCGTTGTCCTCGGGCAGGCATCCGGTCGTACCGAGACGCAGCTCCGGGTTGAGCGGCTCTTCGTACGGATCGTCGATGCCGGTGAAGCCTTTGATCTCGCCGCGGCGCGCCTTGGCGTACATTCCTTTGATGTCGCGCTGCTCGCAGACTTCGATCGGCGTATCCACATGCACCTCGACGAACTGGTCGCTGCCGACCATGTCGCGCACCTCATCGCGTGTCGCGCGGTACGGACTGACGGCGGCGCAGATGACGACGCCGTTGTGGCGCACGATCTCCTGGGCGACGAAGCCGATGCGCAGGATGTTCATGTCGCGGTCTTCCTTGCTGAAGCCGAGCCCGCGCGAGAGATGGGTGCGCACGACGTCGCCGTCGAGCACCGTGGCGACCCGACCGTGCTCGAGCAGCAGGCTCGCGAGAATCTCCGCGATGGTCGATTTTCCCGCGCCGGATAGGCCGGTGAACCATATGCAGAAGCCGCGCCGGTGAAACGGCGGCGACACGCGCGAGAGAATTGCGGCGCTCTCCGGGCGCGTGAACCACTCCGGTAGCTGTTTGCCATTGCCGAGATAATCGACCCGCACCTGCGTGCCGGAGATCGACGCGACGCGCGCGCCTTTCGGCACGTTATCCGCTTCCTCATAGCGTTTCTCGTCTTCGAGATAGACCATCTCTTTGAAGGGCACCATCTTGACGCCGATCTCGCCCTGATGTTCTCTAAGGAGATTCTGCGAATCGTAGGGGCCGTAGAACGGCTTGCCCTGCGAATCGTTGCCGGGTCCGGCATGATCGCGCCCGACGATGAAGTGGTTCGCGCCATGATTGCGCCGGATGATTGCATGCCAGAGCGCTTCGCGCGGGCCGCCCATGCGCATCGCGAGCGGCAATAGGCTCAACAGCGTCGTGCCGCGCTCGTAGTATTTCTCGACCAGCACGCGATAGGCGCGCACGCGCGTATAGTGATCGATATCGCCGGGCTTGGTCATGCCGACGACGGGATGGATGATGAGGGAGCCGCCGACTTCGCGCGCCGCGCGCTTGGTGAGCTCCTCGTGCGCGCGATGGATCGGATTGCGCGTCTGAAAGGCGACGACGTTTTCGTGACCCATCGCCTCGAGCGCGCGCCGCACTTCCGCCGGCGTGCGGCGGAGCTCGACAAAATCGAAATGCTTCGGCAGATTGATGATCTTGAGCGCGCCGGAGATGTACGTCTTGCCCCACTTGCTCATTTCGGCGACAGTCGGATGGCGCGAATCCGTCGTGCGGTACACATGCGACGCTTCGTGCCCCAAGTCCCAGGTGAAACGCTCCTCGACTTTCATCACGCCCAGCAGATCGTTGTTGGCGTTTCTGAGCGCGATATCTCTGCCGACACGAATGGCGTCGCCGTCGGCGACCGGCAGCGTGATCGGTATCGGGAACAGCGTGCCGTCTTTCAGGCGCATCTTCTCGACGACGTCGAGATAGTCTTCTCGTCCCATGAAGCGGTCGAGCGGCGAGAACGCCCCGACCGCGAGAAGCTCGAGATCGCAAAGCGACCTTGGTGAAAGCTGAATCGATGGCAGCGTGTAAGCATAGCGCGTGAGCTCCGCGCGTTGTTCCTCGGGAACGAGGAGATTTATAAGCTTACCGCCGTAAGGCGTTATGAGCTGGACGCGCGCCGGTCCGGCGCTGAGATTTTCATTCATGTGCAACAAATCCTTATTGGAATATTTTCATTGCTATATCATTACGAGACGCGGATTTCCATCGAATGTCGGCGAAACCGAAGGACAAATATCGCTGTCAGGAAGGATCAGCGATAGCCGTAGCGCGCGTCCAAGCGCGCGAGCTCGCCCTTGATATATTCGAGATCGGCCTCGGTGAAGTATTCGCCGTAGCCGCCGACCTGACCGCGCCGCACCTTGAACGATTCGGGGTCGGCGCGGTCGCCGGGCGCGAGGATGCCACTGTCGAATTTTCCGGCTGCCTCCATCGCTTTCATGTTGTCGAAGGTGGAAAACTCCATGGCACTGCGGAACGCAGCCTCATCGACGGCGGTCGGAGAAAGAAACGCGACGAGGTCGCGAAAAGTAGCGGCGGCGTCGCGTTTGCAGTCCTCATAGCGCACGAGCTTGCAATTGGGCCGTCCTCCCCATTCCACCATCCACACGTTCATGACGTCGACGATAAGACGCACGCCGAAGCGCGGATGGCGGAGCATGTCCGAGAGGGTGCCATTATAGCGATGCATCCGCTTCGACTGCTGGAAAAAAAGCGAGACGAGCACGTCGCGGGGATCTCGCGCGAGCAGGACGATTTTTTTCTCCAGCGCCGCGCGGCGCGGCACGAGATGCTTGCCGCGCCAGCGATCTTTAAAGGGAGCGGTCGCGCGATGCTGCCACACGTCGTGCGTGAAGATGAGCTTCGGCAGCGGGCCGGTAAAAATCTCTTTTTCCTTCAGCGTAAAACTCTGTCCGAGCATGGCGGAGTAATATCGATAAAGAAAAACGCGCAGCCAGGTGCGGCCGCTTTTCGGCACGGAGACGAAAATGGCGTCGGCTGCGGCGTAATAGCGGCGGCGCGAGCTGACGTTGCGCCGGAAGACGCGCATGCCTCGCCGCGATTGACCGCCGGACAACATCAATCAACCTTACCGTCGAGCATATTCTGGTAGACCTTCAAATATTCCGTGCACATATATTCCGGGGTGAAGCGCTCGGGAAAGCTCCTGCGCACGCGGCTCGGCGCGTCACGCAGATTTTTTAGGACAGCGACGAGCGCCCGCGCCAAACTTTTAGCGTCGCCGGGCGGAACGAGAACGCCGGCGTCCTCCGTCACGATCTCCGGGATGCCGCCGATGCGGGTCGCAATCACCGGTTTACCGAGAAACATTGCTTCTTTGAGAACCGCGGGAGACGAGTCGGTGCCGACCGCCGGGAGCACGGAGACGTCAAGTGCTGCGGTAATGTCCGGGATGTCCTCGCGAAACCCGAGCATCCGAACCGAGCGCTGCAGCCCGCGCTCGGCAATCGCCGATCGCACGATTCCTTCCATCCTGCCGCCCCTTCCGGCAAATACGAAGACCGCGCGCGGAAAGACGGCGAGCACTTCGGGAACGGCGTCGAGCAGCACCATGTGGCCCTTCTCGCGATTGACGCGGCCGATGAGGCCGACGATCGGATCGTCCGGATGGACGCCCAATTCGGCGCGCACGCGCTCGGGTGCCAGCGCGCCGCTGAAGCGGTCGATATCGATGCAAGAGTGAATGACACGTATGCTTTCTTTTCGCAGCACGCGCGCGTCGAAGAAGCGCTGATAGTTTTCCGCAGTGCCGGCGCTCACGGCGACGAGCGCGTGGATTGCCGAGCGGTAAAGCCACCGGTTCGGCGCATTGAAATGCACCGGTTTGGAGTTATGCCGCGTCATCAGAACGCGCGGCGGCAAACCGTACGCCTTGAGGGTGGCCGCGACCGTCCAGCTGTCCTCCGAGCCGTGAACGTGAATCACGTCGTAGGCCTGGGAGCGAATAAGCGCGCCGAGCGCGCGCATGTCGCGAAAGAATTGCACGGCGTCGGTCGGCTTCTTGAAAGCGGCCCGGTCGAAGACGGCGAGCCCAGCCTGCCGAGCTCGCTGCCCGAGAACGGCAGCGCGCGGGCTGGCGATCGTCACTCGGTGGCCGCGCCGGATTAACTCGCGGGAGAGGTACAATACGCGCGCAGTCTGCCCAGACCACGAAAGATGAAAATCGGTTTGAAGGATATTCAAGGTTTACAGTTGAACGCGCCGCGGCGAACCGGCGCGCTGCTAGACTTTAAGGCGTCTCCTTCGCCCCAGCGCCGAGTCCACCGTCTTCTTGATGAACTTGGGAAATCTTCCCGTCCACAGATCGGTCGTCTGTTTGCGGCTCTCCGCTATCTGATCGCGCGGGATCACCATGTGCTCGACGGCCTTGATTTTCTTTTCGTCGAGCGTGATGTCAAGAAACTCGGCGAGCCGCGCGGCCTCTTTCATCGGCTGCGTCACGATGTCGTCGAACGTGACGAGAATCGTCGGCAACTCCGGATGACGATCGAGAAAGTCGACCATCTCTTTCTGGTAGAAATTCGCGAGTTTGAGGCCGGTGATGAGATCCACGCTCTTCTCTCTGTTCTTCGTGTGCTCGACGGAAGAATATGCGATCGCTAGCGGGTTGCGAAAGACCATGACGAAGTGAGGATTGGTGACATACGGCAAAAACAGGTCGATCGTCAGCACCGAGCGCGGATGCTTCCAGCCCCACAGCTTTTGCCCCTTGGACTTTTCGGCCATCAGCCGCGCGATGTGCGAATCGACGACGGGCTTTTCCGCGAGCGCTCGTTCGCGCGTCGGCGGGTCCCAGTACGTCTTGCCGCCGTCGATCGCGTTGAACATCTCTTTGTGGAATCTCTCGAAGTCGCGGTCTTCGAACGCCCCGCGTGGATTCGATTCCGTCGCATAGCCCACGTTGCCCATATTGACTCCAAGACTGGAAAGCATCCCTGCGGTTACGGAAGTTCCCGACCGTGCCGTGCCGAGCACGATAACTGTTTTCTGCCCCGGATTGTCGTAGCTCACTGCTCCTCCTGACGTTCGTCGTTCACCGATCCCAACCGAAATCTTGTCCGAGAAATTCCTTTAAGCGCCGGTTGTGCGGCGCGAAATACTCGACTAGCCTCTGGCGCGTCGCCGGCTCCAGTTTGGAATAGCTCGCCTGTTTGTACACCTGCCGATCTTCGATATTCCACGACGGCACGCCGATAAATCGTTGAGCCTCGTCCAACGTGCGCCCGACATCCGCGAAGAAGTCCTCGCTTTTTATGATCAGTAAACGCTCCCGCGGAAAAAGATCGAGCCAGCGTTTCAGCTGATCGACGTAGATCCCGCGCGCGAGGTAGGAGAGTTGGCGATGAACGAGGCTTTGATAGCTCTCGTCGCTCATAAGCCTTTGCGTTTCGTCCTTCAACCGCTCTGCCTCGATGCGGATTGCCTCGTCGAACGATAACTTCTCCCGGCCGCGCCTGACGGCGCGCTGGTAATGAGAGTAGGCGCGGTCGACCGGATTTCTTAGCAGCGCGATCAGCTTGACGCGCGGCATGAGCCGAAAGACCCGCGTCGGCACCTGAGGATGAAACAGATAGTATGCCGTGGCTTCGCCCGTCACAAACGACCGGCCGCGCGCGCGCAATAACCACTTCGATCCCACGGTATCGAAGTGGGCGCGGTACCAAAGTGGGCCCTTCTGGTAGTGGCTGTCGAAGTAGTGCACTTCTTTCGTCTGCGCGTGTGCGATACACGGATGCTGAACCAGGTAATGATATAGCGAGCTCGTCCCGCCGCGCATCGCGCCGATGATGAGAAAATCCGGCAGCACGCGCAGCGGGCTGGTAATCATTCGCCCGAATTTCTTGTGTGCCACGGCGCGATTTTATAGAAAGCCCGGCAAGCGGCTCTCGGGTCCCTGCGATGTGACGTTCGCCCCTGCCGTCGCAGGCTCAGAAGCCGTCGCTTCGTAGCCGAACCGCCGATCGAGCGTCTTCATCGCATTTTCCACATACTGTAAATCTTCGGCCTTGAGATATTCCTTGAAGCCGCCGACACGGCCGCGCCGGACTTTGTACGATTCCGGGTCGTCCTGATTTCCCGGCCTCAGCCGCTTGTTTTTCGCCTTGCCGCTCGTTTCGAGCTGTTTCATGTTCTCGAAGCTGGAGAAGTTCACCGCGTGGGCGAGCGCCGCCTCGTCGATCGCCGAACCGCCGATGAAACGCAGCACCTGGCGAAACGTCTCCTCCGGACTCCTCCGGCAGTCTTCGTAGCGCACGAGCTTGAAGTTCTCGCGGCCCGCCCATTCCTTCATCCAGCCGTTCATGACGTCGACGATGCGGGCGAATCCGACTTTGCGGTCGCGGATCATCGCCGCCAGCTCGCCGCCGTACCGGTGCGTCCTCTTGCTCAGCTGAAAGAACAGCGACACCATGACGTCTCTCGGGTCGCGCGCGAGCAGCAGGATGCGTTTCCGCCGCGCCTGCCCTGGCGGCACGAGCGGCTTGCCCGTAATCCTATCCGAGAGCTTGCGTGCCGTCAGAAAGCTCCACGCATCGTGCGTGAAGACGAATTCGGGCACGTCGCCGCGGCTGAACAGCTCCTTGGGATCGAGAGTGAATTCCCTGCTTCTCAGCTGGCAAAAATACGCGTGCAGAAAAACTCTCAGCCAGGTGCGACCGCTTTTCGGTATCGAGACGATGAAAACTTCCGCCCGCGCGTAGCGGCGCGCGCGCCGGCTCAGATTTCGGCGAAAGATTTTGATCACGTGAGTGCTCAATCTTTTAATTTATATTGGGTGTCTTACCGCGTCAACACGATGCGCGAAAGACAGCTCGCCCGTTAACGGCGCGACGGCCCTTCCAGCCGCTCCCGGCAGCTCTCGAGAACGCGCCGCACGAGTTGCCTGCGATCTGCCTTTGTCATGCCGAAGCGGTCGCAATATTGTTTCAAGAAATAAATTCGATCCCGCGGCGTCCACCTGCGGATACGGCAGAGCTGGGCCAAATTTTTGATCCTCCGCGACGGCCACAGCCGCCGCATCCGCGTAAGCCCGTCGAGATCTACCAGGATCATCTTCCATTCAGGCGTCTGCCAGCCGCGGACGAGAATGTTCCCTGCCTTGAGATCGCGGTGATAGATGCGCGCGGCGTGCAAGCAGTAGAACAATTCGGCCGCCCCCGTCAGCAGCCGGCGGCGGGCCGAGCGCGCTTCTTTTGGCGGAAGCTCTCTCTGAATCTCGATCAGCAAGGAGCGCATCGAACGGCTGTCGGTGATTTCTTCGCTGATGTAATAACTCGCACCGCGATTTTTTTCGGCCCGCACGGCGACCAGCGGACGCGCGGTCTTCACGCCGAGCGCTTCGAGCAAAAGAGCAGCGCGCAGCGCTCTCACGGCGGGCGACGGCAGAGCCGACGAAGCGATGCGACGCCATACGGACTCGGGATGAAAATATTTGATGACAATTGCGCCCGATCCCGACGGAAGCAATGCTTCGCGGCGGACGACGGTGGACCTCGCGACGCTCTTCAGGACTTTCGATCCGCCGCCGCGCAAAAATGCATCCGGGTCGCGGCCGAAATCGGAGAGGAAATCCGGCGACAGATCTTTTCTCATCCAGCCCGATACGCCGCGCTCGGCCACTAAGCGAAAATCGTTCGTCATGCCGACTCGCGGCCTGCGGCCACCTGCTTCATGATTCGATCCAGGCCGGCGAAATAGTTTTCCCAGGAGTAGCGCTCCGCCGTTCGCCGCGCCGAGCTCGAAAGCTCCGGCCAGCGGCCCCTATCGAGGAAACGCACGACCTTCGATTTGAGCTCGTTTTGATCGTCGACCTCGTCCAGCAAGCCCTCGCGGAGATCCGCATCGGCGCGATCGAGGGCCCCTACCCCCGCGCTGGTGACGACGGGGACGCCCGACGCCAGCGCTTCTAGAGCAACATTACCGAAGGCCTCTTGGATGCTCGGCAGGACCAGCAGATCGGCCGCTGCATAATAGTTTTCGACGAGCCGCTGCGCGCCCGCGAAGATGATCTCTTTCCGAGCCCACCGGCTCCGGTAGTGGGAGAGCTTTGCGTCATGGCCGACAACGATCAGATAAATATTTCTGAACTCGTCGGACTTCCAGAGTCGGAGCAGTGTGTCGAGCCCTTTGCGGCGGAAGCCGGTGCCGACGAAGAGCGCGACCGGCGCGTCCGGCGGCACGTTGAGCTCCTCCCTGAGCCTGCGTCCCTCGTTGTCGCGGCGTCGCGGATGAAAGCGCTCGAGATCGATGCCGTTATGGAGGACCTCGACCTTGGACGGCGGCACGTCATAAGCTTCGACGATCTCGCGCGCGATCTGCTCGCAAACGGCGATGATCTTCTTGGAGCCGCCGTTCTCCATCTGACGCCGCTCGATCGCCAGCACCGCACGATGATAGGGAGAAATACCGTACCACAGCCTGCGCGAGAAATTCTCTGCGCGCCGCATCTTGCCGAGGAAAGTCCGGTGCGGCCCGCCGCCGCTCCGAAAGATGTCCTGCGACGCAAGGCGGTCGAAGCTCATCACCACGTCGCAGCGATGCCGCGCAATGAAGCCCGGCGCGAAGCACGCGAAGGTCAGGAGCCGCGCCGTCCGCGGCCAGCGCAGCGATGGAACGCGATGGCCGAAGGTCCCTGGGGGCGGATCTATGACGAATTCGCCGCAAAAGAGATGCACCTCATGGCCGCGGTCGCGCAGCCCCTCCGCCGTGCGATAGAGAATTCGTTCGGTTCCGCCCCGCAACTCGAGGCGCTTATGGGCGAGTCCGATTTTCATCCGAGGATACAGGAACCTTGATGAGCGCGAGCGTTTTGTTGGCGTAATCGACTCTGCCGCGCACCAGCCGCGCTACCTCGTCTGCCTCGTCGGCGCGCGCGACCACAAGCGAGCCGGGCGTCGCCTCCTTGTCGCATTTTCCCTCGCAACTCCTGAGCAGCGGCGGCGCGTAGAAGCCGATGGTTTTAGCGACGCTCGGCTCTTTTCCGAGTCCGTGTTCGGTCCGATCGGTAAGCCACACACGGTCTTCCGGCCGCAACTTTTCAGCGACGACGAGCGCGTCAGCCGTCGGCGGCGAAGGCAATCTATTCTTGCGCGCGAAAATCGTAAGACCGAGTGCGACGGCGACGACCAAAACAATGAAGATATGAAGCGCCGTGCGATAGCGCTGAATGGCGAATGTTACTGCGGCGCCGCCCGCGACCGACAGCGCCGGGTAGAGCTGAAAAAGGTAACGCATGCGCTTCTCCGCCGTGATCATGACGACAGCGACAAGAACCACCGTGTAAACGAGCCAGAGCCGCGCGCCCGGCGAGCGCTTCCAGCCACGCGCGAGGATATAAAATCCCATTGCTGCGGCCGGCAGCCACGGCCAGTAGCTCTGGACGATATTGACAAAATAATAATAAGGCGGGTTACCAGTCTGCGTGGGGCCGAAGAGCGTGCGCCCGAGCTCTTTCAGGAAATATCCCTGAGCGAAGCCGCTTTCGGCTTGAAACCGTGTCAAGAGCCACGGCGCGATGATCGCCGCGAGGACGACAGCCGAGGCGATGCTCCAGAACGAGAACAACCGGCGCCAGAAAACGCCCTCCGTTTTCCACATGATCAGTGCGACTGCGCCCGGATACAATGCCTGCGGGCCTTTCGCCAGCCAGCCGAGGGCGGCGGCGACTCCCATGCCGACGATCGCCGCAGAGTTCTTGCGGGACAGATAGGCCATTAGCAAACCGAATAGAATGCAGAACGTGAGCACCGTTTCGAGATGCGCGCCGCGCGTCCAATGCAGCACTTCGTGGGTCGTGAGATAAACCAGCGTAGCGGAGAATGCGAGCACCCAGCCAGGAAACATGATGCGGCACATCACATAGATCATTAGCGCGACAAGCGCACCGAAAAGCCCCGAGCCTAGAGAGGCGGTCAACGCGTTCATCGGCAAAACTTTAAAAAACGCTGCGGTGATCCAGAAATTCAGCGGCGGTTTGAAGTAGTACGGCTCGCCGTTGTACGTCAGACGCACCCAGTTGCCGGTCAGTAAGATCGTCTTGGGCACGAGCGCATAAAGGGCCTCATCGCCTTCGAGTATCTTCTTCGGAGACAGGCCGCCGAGGCACAGCACGAGCGCCAAAACGACGAGCAAGGTAACGTGAACGACAGGACGCGACAGCAAAGGGAAACTCTCGCGCTCCTGCGCGCCGGCCTCGAGTCTCTGCCAGAAGCCGTCTACAGATTCTTTGCGAACGGGCCATTCCATCGCATGAGCTCCCGAAAACTGACTTTCGCCTCGACGCGCTCGCATTCCTTGCGCCGCCTGCGGGTTTTTCGCTCCAGCCAGCGAATGAGCCGGCGCTCGCGAGGGCCCCAGCGCGCTTTGTCGAAGTAAACGCGCGCAAAGCGCATGCGATCCTGGAGCGAGACGCCCGGCAGAACGATGCGATTCAGCTGCACAAGGTTCCGCCGCCAGAGCCACTGCGGAAGACGGCGCGGATATCGACGCGTCCGGTCGTGGTCCATAAAATAAAATATCGCATCTTCGTCGGCGTCGAAGCCGACGAAGACGTTCGACGGGACCAGGTCGCCGTGAACGAATCCGTTCACGTGCATACGCCGTATCTCGGCGGCGAGCCGCGAAAGCCAACGTCGTTTGCGCGTGATCTCCGGCGTTTCGAGCGGTGGTACGAAGCGCTCGCGCAAGACCTGTATCAGCGGCTGGCCCTCGATTTCGCGCATGAGGAGAAAAGCGTTGCGCAAAAAACCGCTGGCGCGCTCCTCTCCCGCCGCGACTACCGGCGGTACGTGAAAGCCGAGCCGCGACAGTGCATCGGTCTGTTTCAGCGCGCGCATCGCCTTGGAACGGCGCATGACATCCTTGATACGTGCCGCGCCTTTCGGCGGCGAATAGATCTTTAGATAATAGCCGCCGGTTAGACGCAACGTGCGCGGATGTTTGTCCGGCGCGGTCTCGGCGATCCGCGCGCGAATCTCGGACCACAGAGGACCGCTCCATGCCTCCGGCTGCACGCGCAGTCTCCAGTTGCCGTCACGCCGGATCTGATAATTATCCGGTGGCGTCACGCAGAGTTCCTTTGCGGGCGAGCGCCGCCTCGATTTTCACCAAAACGGCGCTGCTCTTGATCGACTCCATGCACATGCGGTCGATCGGGCACATTTTCACGTAACACGGCGCGCACGGGGCGCTGCCGCGGACGACGAGATCGTCGAATCCGTATGGACCCGTGCGCTCGGGATCCGTCGGCCCCCAGAGCGACACAACCGGCGTGCCGACAGCAGCGGAAAGGTGCATCAACCCAGAATCGGGCCCGACGGAAAACTCTGCGCGCGCGAGCAGGCCGATCGCCTCGCGCAGAGACGTTTGCCCGGTCAGATCAACGAGCGGCACCGTCGTCGCCCGTTCCATTTCGGCCGCGAACGGCCGGTCTTCCGTGCCGCCGAGCAGAACGACCGCGAGGCCGTAGCGGCGGTTGACTTCCATTGCGCTTCGCGCCGCCTCGTGCGGAAACCAGCGCTTGCTTTCCCAACGTCCACCGACGCAGTACGCGACGAATCGGCCGCCGATCGCGCGCGCGAACTTTTCGACAGCCTTCTCTTCCTCCGGAGAAAGCTGAAAGTTCCATTCGATAACGCTGGTTTGCAGCAGGAGAAAATCGGCGAATCTGAGGTAATGGTTGAGCTTCGACTCGCGTTCCGCCGCCGGCGCGATGTGGTGGTTGTTGAACAGCCAATTGAGCTCTTTGGCGTCACGCGGCGCAAAGCCGATGCGATGCGGCGCCCGCGACCACCAGCTGATGAAACCGCTCTTGAGATGCCGCTGCAGGTCGAGAACAAGATCGAAGCCGCCTGAGCGGATGCGCCGGAGAAACGGCCGCACGCTGGCGCGCCAGTTCGGCCGGTCGAAGAGAATAACCTCATCGATGGCGGGATGGCGCTCGACAAGCGGCATCGCCGGTGCCTCGACCGACCAGGCGATCCACGCGGCGGGAAAACTCCGCCGGAGGAGGTTCGCGAGCGGCAGCGCGCGCGTAACGTCGCCGATCGATCCGTGCAATACGATGAGAATCTTTTGCGGATCGAATTTCATCCGGCCTCGCCGTAGGCGCGCAGGAACAGCTCCCAGTCGGCGGCGGAAATATGCCGCCGCTCCGGATCGAGCTTGTTGATCGAACGCTTCAAGCGTTCGAGATTATTTTGCGCGTGCGGCGGAGGAACTTCCGCCGGAGACAGGCGCGACTTATCGAAGTCGATGATATAACCCCGTGCAGTTCCGCCTTCCGAGCGCACTAAAATATTCTTCAAGTTAAGATCGCGGTGAATGATACCACAGCGATGCATCGCGCGCACGGCGCGCGCTGACGCTTCCAAGTGGGCCCGTTTGGCTGTCGGAGCCACGGACCGGACGGCCTCCCAGAGATCGCGTGCGCCCTCAAGCCGTCGCGTGACAAGCCAGCCGCGGTAAACCGGGCCGGCGACCGGCTCGACGAGCGCCGCGAGGACCTCCACCGTCGGAACGCCGCGCGCGCGCGCGGCCTCGGTGAGCGCGAGCTCGCGGAACGGACGCGGGGGCCATGTGAAAAATAAATCTCCGGTCAGTGCCCGCAGGGCCCCTCCGTGACGGTAGCGACGCACCAACGCGTCGCCGCCGTCGAGAGGCAGCATGGCGAGTGCGCCGCGGCCGAAAGCGGCGGTATGTTCGCCTAATGCATCGGGCGATGTCATCACGTCAGCCTGCGCCGCGGTATCCGCGCGTATGAGGGCCATGCGACCGCCGGCGCGAATTTTATCGAATCCTTCCGGAACCTCGCCCCATACCCAGCTGGACATCGTGGTGAAGTTATCCGCGGCCGTTCGCGTGGCGCGCCTCCCAGAGCTTCGCGCCGCTCAAAAGGACGCTATACGCCGCCAGAGCGGCCAGCGCGATGCCGGCGATGCCGCGGCTGAGAACGCCGCTGCGAAGCAGCATCCGAAGCTTAATCTCCGCGGCAGCGAAAATGGTGGCGAGTGCGCCGGGAGGCTCCGCCGTCCGCATTAAGCAAGCCTCCCAATAGTCCGACAAGGCCTGCACGCGCTCGACGGCATGGGCCAGCTCGGCCGTGCCGTGATCTTCGATCCAGCCTTCACCGCCCTCGCCGACGGGCGGCCGCTTCAGCCACCAGCCGAGCGGGTTTTCCTTGCCGCGTGCAAGTCGCGGCGACGGGCTCGGGCCCGAGAGGCCCCCTTCGACCCATTCGTTGAGAATCAGCGACCGGACGCGCAGCGTGTAAACTCCGGCGGCCTCGGCCACTGTGCGGAATTCGCGTAGCCATCGCGCGAGGGCGGCGTCGAGGCGCTCTCCGGCCCAGAGATATAAAACCCAATCGGTGCCGATTTCTTCGCAATGCTTTTCCGCTTCGCTCCACGAAGCGAGCGGCCGGACCGCCAACGCCGGCAGCTCGCGCGACCCGACATTCGGCGCATCGGCTCCCAAGTGAAGCAGAAGAATGCGGTCCGCCCATGCGACACTTTCGAGACACGGCGCAACGTCTTTAATGCCGTCGAAACTGAATACTGCGACGCCGAATGTGGCCATGCTAGACCATGATCGCGAGAGGCCGATGCGAATCGCTTCCGCTGTCGCCTTCGAGCAATCGCTCGACACCAAGGAGAACGTCCTCGGGCCGGACCAGTCGCATGCAGTCTTCGGTGCCGAGCGGGCAGCGGAGTCCACCATGCGTTCCGCACGGGCGGCACGGCAGATCCTTCTCCACGATCACCGCGCGCGAGGAATACGGATAGAAGCCGAGCGTCGGCGTCGTCGCGCAGAAGATGGCGACAACCGGCACGCCGCGCGCGACCGCGATATGCATCGGCCCGCTGTCGTTGGTGATGAAAACTTTACAGCGGTCAACCGCCGCGGCGAGCTCGCTTAAACCCAACCGCCCGGCGACGCTCACCGCGCCGCAGGCCGCAAGATGAACGACCTGTTCGGCGACTTCGCGGTCATCCGGCCCACCGAAGACCACGATCCGCGCACCGTGTTTTTTGGCGACCGCTGCGGAAACCGCGGCAAAGCCCTCCGCAATCCAACGCTTGGTCGGCCAGACCGAACCTGGATTGACGCCGATGACCGTAGCGTCGCGGCCGATGCCGAGCTCATCGAAAATGCGGCCGACCGATTCGCGGGCGACCGCCGCGGCTTCTATGCGCGGCGTTGCATCGCACGCTTCAGGCTCGATGCCGAGTCCGCGAAGCAGCGACAGATTACGCTCGACGTCATGCGCGTGCGCGTCGCGGTCGACGCGCCGGTGATATAAAAACCAGCCGGCGCTCTGGCGGAAGCCGATACGCAGCGGAATACCGGCCAAAGCAAGCGTCAGCGCTGTGCGCAGCGACTTGTGCGGCGAGACCGCCATCGTAAAATGACGCGCGCGCAACGTCCGCGCCATTTCGAAAATGCCGGAGCGGCGACCGCCGTCGCGCTTCTTTTCCATAACGATCATCTCGTCGATCGCTGGATCGTTCACGAGCAGATCCTTCGCGCGGGGCGTGCAGAGAACCGCGAGCCGCGCGCCCGGAAAGCGGCGGCGCAGCGCTGCCAGAAGAGGCGTCGTGAGAACGACGTCGCCGACGAAGCTCGTCTGCGCGACGAGGATGTTTTCGGCGTCGGCCATCGAGCGGCCTTCGGCATCGCGAGTAACTGTCGGACTCCGCATCAGCGGGCGGCGGGCGAGCGCGGCGCTCGGCGGTTTCGCAAGCGGTCTAGCCGAGCTTGATCGCTTCGTCGATCAGCATGATCGGGATGTCATCCCGGATGGGATACATCAGCCGGCACGCGTCGCATACAAGACCGTCGCCGGCGGGAGTCAAATGAATGTCCCCTTTACATTTAGGGCACACCAGTATTTCCAGGAGCTCTTGGCTGATCGACATCCGCGCTTTTCTCCAGGCGGCATCATACCAGGAAACTCGCTTTAGAGCCAGTCGGTTTGCGATGGGTCGCCTGCATTATTCCACGGCGTTCATTCTTGCACCGGCAGCGCGAAACCATGAGAAAAATCTTGAAGAATAATTGACTTTAACCTACTATAACGACTTGGAATTCTTTTCCCGCATTCGACAACAATGCAGTACTACGCCATCAATACACAACAAGTTACATGGGAAATCACCGACGGTGAAGCCGTTATCATCCACTTTGAGACTTCGGCCTATTACGGGCTGAACGCGAGCGGCACGTACGCTTGGCTTCGCCTCGCCGAGGGGCCCGTCGCCGCCGACGAGCTCGCCGAAAAAATCGCGCTGCGCTACGGCAAGGTTCGGGACAGCGTTGCCGCCGACGTTGACGGATTTCTTCAAACCGCCATACGCGAGGACCTGGTAATCCTAGCCCCCGGTAACGGAGCGGCCAGCCCTAACGTCGCCGAGACATCCTCTCTGGCCGGCGGTTATGAAGCGCCGCGACTCACAAAATTCGGCGAGCTGGAAAAACTCATCCTGAGCGGAGAGTAACGGGGGCCCAGGTGATGGACCGGTCTCAAGCTCTCCGTATCGCGCAAGATCTTCAGATACAGCATTCTGACGTGAATCGTACGCTATATTTTCACGGCGAGAGCATGCTGCCGTTATTGCGAGAAGCCGACGAAATCATTGTGAAGCCGGTCGCTTGGGCGGATATCCGCATCGGCGATGTCATTACGTATCGGCTTGACGATAAATACCCGACGCGTCGTGTCGTGCGAAAGCTAAACGGATGGTTGGAATTGCGGTGCGACAATTGGCCGGAGCGTCGCTTTTACGCCGACCAATCCGCCGTACTCGGGCGCGTCGTCGCCCGCGGCCGCGACGGCCGGTGGGTTGGATGCGGCGAGGCCGTCTGGAAGCGCGCTGCGCTCCTCGCGCTGTTGCGGTTCTACGCTAGGGCGGCGTTTGGGAGAGCGCTGCGGATGTATTCCCAAGCGCGTGAAAAGCTGCGAAGGGCTGCGCCTCGCACAAGCGCGATGTGATGCGCCGGTTGCGCTTGAATGTCGGCAGCCTGCTGTTGCAGGTCTCCTTTGACCGCAGTTTGTACCCTGAAACGATCGCGGAAATCTTCTGCAATGTCGCCGCGCCGGCGCCGGCAAACGGAGCGGCGCCCGAAGCAGAAATCGTTTTCGTCGAACAGTCGCAGTCCGAAGCCAATCCGCCGCCCATGGCGGTGCCATCGGACGGCATGCTGATTGTCGACACACCGTCGGCGAAGCAAATTCATACGGAGGCGCTGACCGCGGAGGCCTTTCTTCGCGAACCGATGCCTCGTTTTCTCGTAACCGTGCGGCGGCCGTTTCTTCCGGAATACGACTTAAAAGTGCATGTCACGGTAGTCGTATTCAAGCTTCTGTTTTTTCTCGGCCGTCTCGCGCTGCATGCCGCCGGAGTTCGCTTTCAAGGCCGCGTACACATATTTTTAGGCGGTAAAGGCGCGGGGAAAACCACGGCTTCCGTCCGACTGGCTCGCTCCGGCGGCACCGTCCTTGGCGAAGACCGGCTCATCCTGCGCAGATCGAATGGCGACTTTCTCGTGAGCGGTTCGGGCGAAACGTTTCGGGTTACGGAAAAAACCGAGCGGCATTTCTTTCCCGTTCCGCTCGCCGCCGAGCCGCGCGAGGTCGGCGGCATACTCAAGAAGGAAGTGCGTCTAGCCGCGCATTTCTCGGCCGCGCCGCACGCGGACTTTCCCGTCTGGCGAATGTTTTTCAACCATGTGGGCGAGCGCTTCACGATCACTCCGCTGTCCAAACATCAGGCGCTGATCGAGGTGATCCGCGAAACTAAAGCCTCGCATCGCTTCGCCGGCGCCGACGATTACCGCGCCTACCTCGGGTTTCTGCGCGAACTTGTGGAAGTCGTTCCGGCTTACCGTCTGCAGCTCAGCAGCGATCTCCACGATTTGGAGCGACTCGACGGTTTTCTGTCCGCGAACGTGTGACATGACGATCCTTTTCGTTATCGGCGGAGCGTTTCGTACATTGGGCGGCGCCCTCATGACGACGGCCGTCTTCGCGCGCAAGCTTCAACGCGATTTCGGCCATCGCGCGATTCTTTTATCCCGTCACCCAGTTTCCGTGCGCGAATCCGTCGGCGACGTCGAAGTCGCCGCTTACCGCGACATGGAGGAACTGAAAGCGCGAGCGAAAGAACACCGCCCTGACATTATCGTCGGGGCGCTCCACGGCGCGCCCGACGCGCTTCGCGTCGCCATGCGATACGACATCCCTTGCTCCCTCTATCTCCACGGCTACGAGTTCTCCCCGCCGACGGCTGCGGAGCGTGAAGCCTGGGGCATCCGCCTCCATGACGCCTTTCCTTCGGCGGCCGAAGCGGATTTCGTCCTGCGGTCGGCCGACGCGTGTTTCGCTTGCTCGAAGTATTTGCGGGATTATTACGAGCGCAGGCATCACCTCGGCTGCGAGCTCGTCTACGGCGACTTCGACCTGAATGAGATCGCGCTCGACCGGGCGCAGCAACCGGAGTACATAGCCGGCATCTGCGGCTACCGCCACAAAGGCTTGGAAATTTTTCTGCACCTAGCCGAGCGCTTTCCCGATCAGCGGTTTCTGCTGGCGGGAAGTTTGGGTGCCGACATCGATTTAACCTATCGCGGGGAAATCGAGCGCCTGTCAAATCTTTATTTGCCGGGACGATTGACGATCAAGAATCTGCTCGCGCAAGCAAAGCTCGTTCTCGTGCCGTCGCTGCTGCCGGAGCCGTTCGGACGATTTGCGGTCGAGGCTATGGCGAACGGCGTGCCTATATTGGCGAGCGATACCGGTGGACTTAGCGAAATTCTCGGCGACGGCCCAATGCGAGTCGGCGCTTTCCGCGACACAGAGGTATGGGCAGATCGCCTCGGAGAATTGATCGATTCCGAGGTGCTGCGTATGCTTTACGCGAAAGACGGGAAAAACCGCGCACGCGCTTTTATCCAAGCGAATTCCACCCCAGCACTGGAAAGTCGCCTGCGCCGCCTCGCCAGTGGGCGGCGTCCGAACTTCGCGACGCCTGTGTTTGTCTCATTCTACGGCGCCGCCGGGCGCACGGAGTCGGATTCGCTCGTCAACACTCGCTGGAGCCGGGAGCTTGCGGCACGAGACGTCGTCGCAAGCTTTGACCCGGCTCCGCTCGAATTGCCTGATGTTACCGTTCACCACGATTACACTCGACATTTCACGGCCTATCGGCCGCCGGACATTGGCTCGCTGGTGGCCGTCAGGACCTCCGATTTCGGGCCTTATCCGCCGGCCTGGGCCGATAAGATCAACGCGGACTTCGATCAGCTGTGGGTGCACACACGCTGGATACGCGAACAGGCGATCGCCAGCGGAATCGATCCCGCGCGCGTGCGCATCGTGCCGCATGGTGTCGACGCCGCGGTCTTTCGACCTGACGGTCCGCATTTTTCGTTGCCGACGAAGAAATCGTTCCGCTTCCTCTTCGTCGGAACGGCGGTGGTTCGCAAGGGATTCGACATCCTGCTCGCCGCCTACCGCCGGGCGTTTACTCGAGACGACGACGTCGCCCTCGTGATCAAAGATCATTCGGCGAATGCCTTTCACGCACCGACCTATCGCGATACTATCGCCGCCGCGATGCGCGATCCCGAGGCGCCGGAGACCGTCTACATCGACGAATTCCTGCCGGCCGAAGAGCTCGCGGCGCTCTACCGCGCCTGCGATGCCGGTGTTTTCCCTTACCGCGCGGAAGGATTTTGTCTACCGATTCTCGAGGCTATGGCCTGCGGCGTACCTTCGATCGTGCCGAACCGCGGGGCATGCCTCGATTTCTGCTCCGAAGAGACTTCGATTCTGGTGCGAGCGCTCCAGATTCGATTTCCAGTCAACCGGCGCTTCGCCATGAAGATCGGCATCGAGGAAGAAATCGCTGCCGTGGACTTTTGCGAAATCCGCGTGGAGGATTTGACGCGTGCCTTAAAGGAAGCGTTCGCCGGCGGCAAAAAGCAGCTCGCGGCCAAAGCGTCCGCCGGCGTACGCACGGCGCAGAGGAATTTTACGTGGGAACATTCGGCGGAAGCCGCGCTGCAATGCCTTCGCGAGCTAGAAGGAAAAGTGCCGCTGCGCCTTCAACAACAGCGCCGCGAAGCGGAGACCGCTTACCGACGCTTTGAGGCGGCACGGCGGCTGCTCACGAACGAGACAATGCGCCGGGCGGCGTCGCGGCGGTCCACGCAGAATTCCACGCTACCGCCATGAAGCCGAGAGCCGACGGAAGCAGTTGCTGGCCCACCCCTCAGCAGAAGCTGCTGCTGCGCGCGACGCTCGCGCGCGGAGATGAGGCACGCGCCGCGTGGACGGAATGGAAGCCGGCGCTCCATCGCTGCGATCTCGACCTCGCTTCGAAGCGGATGCTTCCGCTGCTCTACCGCAATCTCCGCTCCCAAGATATCGCCGATCCGGCGATCGACGGCCTCAAAGACATTTACCGTACGTATTGGTCTACGAACCAGATGCTTTTGAGGCGCGCAGCCGATATTTTGCGCGACTTTCACGCGGCGGGAATCGAGACACTCATTCTCAAGGGAGCGCCGCTGGTGCTGCTCTATTACCGCGACTACGGTGTGCGGCCGATGGCGGATATCGACGTGCTTGTTCCTGCCGCGCAGGCATTGAAAGCCATCGAGTTCATGACCGTGACCGGGTGGACGCGCGCCGATGCATGGCCGGAAATCCTCCACGACAGTTACATATTGACCGGCCATGCCGCATGCTTCGTGGATCGCGCCGGACGACAGGTGGATCTACATTGGCACGTAATGCCCGAATGCTGCGACGATGATGCTGATCTGAGCTTTTGGGGCGGCGCCTTCGCCGTGGATGTCCACGGCGTGCGCACGCTAACGCTCAATTCCAGCGACCACCTGCTGCATGTCTGTGTCCACGGGCTTCGTTGGGAGCCGCTAGCGCCGTTCCGCTGGGTCGCCGACGCGATGGCGATCATCAACGCCGACGCGGCGCTCGACTGGGAAAGGCTCGCAGCGCAGGCGCATGCGCGGCGGCTCGTCTTGCCGATGAAGGAGGCGCTGCGCTATTTAGTTGACGAGTTCGGTGCCCCGGTTCCCGACGGCGTGCTACGGGAGATCGAGAGCGCGCCGACTGCATGGATCGATCGCGTCGAGTATCGATATAAAACCGTCGATTATCGGAAAAAGTCGCTTGGCTACCTGCCGGTTCACTGGTTCAATTATCGTCGGAGGGAAAGCGCCGCGGGTTCAAAAGCCAGCGTCGCCGGCTTCGTTAAATATGTCGAGCGGCTTTGTGGAGTGGAACATCTGCCCGCGTTGATCGCCTACGCAACCGGGCGGCGGCTACGAAGATTTCGCCTATCGAAAGACGCGGCCGGAGGCGGGGTCCGAACCCCGTAAGTCAGTCGCCGATATGCTGCATCCAGGCCCACTCCTGCGCAAGACCGTCGTAGAGCTTGACGCGCGGCTTGAAGCCCAATTTGTTTCGTGCCTGGTCAAGCGCCGCAGCGGTATGGCGCACGTCGCCCTGCTGGCGCGCGAGCATGTTGAGTTGCGCCTTTTTGCCTGAGATCTCTTCGACCATCCGCACGACCTCTTCGACGGTCGTGCGCGAGCCCCCTCCCAGATTGAACACCTCGCCGGCGCCGGGATATTCCGCGGCAGCGATGTTGCCGTCGACGATGTCGGCGCAAAAGGTGAAGTCGCGGCTCTGTTTGCCATCGTCGTAGATCGGGATCGCCTGGCCGCGCCGGTGCGCACGCATGAATATGTGAAAGAACATGTCGGGCCGCTGGCGCGGGCCATAGACGGTGAAGTAGCGCAGCGACACCGTCGGCACGCCGAATTCCTTCCAATAAAGATAGCACAGCTGCTCGGCCGAGAGCTTGCTTACGCCGTAGGGCGACACGGGCCGCGTCATACCCGTCTCACGCATCGGCAGGTCCTGGGTGTCGCCGTAGACAGAAGACGATGACGCGTAGACGAATTTCTTGATTTTCGACTTCTTGCTCGCCTCGAGCAAGCGCTGCGTCGCGAGAATGTTGTTGTGCGTGTATTCGCCGAACTCTTCACCCCAGCTCGAGCGCACTCCCGGCTGCGCCGCCTGATGAAAGACGTAGGTGACGCCGTCGAGCAGCGCAGGGAGATCGATACCGACTAAGTCCTCTTCGATGAATTCGAGGCCCGGACGCCGTACTTGGGCGAGGTTCCACTCCTTGAAGCGGCGCGGATAGTTGCCGAGGAATTTGTCTACGCCCCGGACCGTGTGGCCGACGTCGAGCAATTTCTCAGCGAGATGCGAGCCGATAAAGCCGGCGACGCCGGTGACAACGCAAATCATGTCGCTTCTCCTCCTAATCGCGCGCCCGCGCTTCGAGGTCGGCGAGAATACGCTCGGCGGCCTCCCAGATATCCTTAACGGCGGCCGGTGAATTCGCCGCGAGTTTCGCATCCAGCAGGATGCCGCGCGCGCCTACGCGCGACGCAAGCTCCATGTCGCTCTGCTTGTCGCCGATTACGTACGAGCGCGCCAAGTCGAGGTCGAGATCGGCTGCCGCGCGGAGCGCCATGCCGGTATCGGGCTTCCGGCATTCGCAGCGGATGCGATACGCACCCATCGCCTCGGTCGGGTGATGCGGACAATAGTAAATGGCGTCGATCGAGGCGCCGGCGGCGGAGAGGCGTTTTTCCAACTCGCGGTGAATTTCTTCCAGCCCTTTCTCGTCCAAAAGCCCGCGTCCGACAGCTGATTGGTTCGTTACGATCGCGATCTTGAGCCCGCAGTCGCGCAAAACGCGCAGCGCATCCGCTGCGCGCGGGAGAATTTCAATCTGCTCGATCCGGCTCAGGTAGCCGACGTCGCGGATCACCGTGCCGTCGCGGTCGACGAGCAGACCAGGCGTGCCGACGCTACGCCGGGCCGCGCTTGTCACGAATGACCTTTTCGACCGCGGCGACCAAGGCTGCGCCGTTTTCCACGGCCATCTCGACGCGCAGTGCCATTAGCTTTTCGCGCGCGAACGGAAAACGCGCGAGCTTCACCAGGTCCTTTTCCGTAGTGACCACCATATCGACGCTGTGCGAGGCGCGCGTGATCCGCTGCCAGTCGCGCGCCGAATAATTATGGTGATCGGGAAATTCGAGCGTGTCAACGATCTCGGCCTCCCAATCGTGGATCATGCGGTAAAACGGCGCAGGGTCGGCGATCGCCGAGACCACGAGTACCTTGCTACGGTCGATCAGCGTCAGCGGGAATTCTTTCAGCCGTCCCCCTTCGAACGCGAGCAGGGCGCGCGGCTCGAGCGCGCCGTAAAAGACGGTTCCCGGAGAACGTTTCCGTAGCAGCTTCGCCCAGCGCTCGCGCGCGCCGGTGACGAGGCAGTAGTCCGCGCGGCTTAGAGCACCGCGCGGCTCGCGAAAGGCGCCGGCCGGAAGCATCCAACCGTTCGAATCGGCGCCGAGGAGCACGAGATCGATATCGCGCGCGAGCTCGCGGTGCTGGAAGCCGTCGTCGAGGATGAAAACGTCCACGTCGATCTCGCTAAGAAGCCGCTCGCCGGCGTCGTAGCGGTTCCTGCCGACGGCAACGCGCTGACCGAACAAGCGCGCCATCATCACCGCCTCATCCCCCGCCAGCAGATCCTGCGCGTCGCCGGTCGACGGAGAAAATTCGGCCGGCGGGCTCAAGACGACGATATCCTTCGCGTCGCCTTTGTAGCCGCGGCTCAGAATGGCGACTTTCAGACCTAAATTACCGAGCTCGCGCGACAGCCAGATCGTCGTCGGGGTTTTGCCAGTGCCGCCTACGCTCAAATTGCCGACGCTCACGACCGGCCGGGATAGGCGTTGGACTTTCAGCCAGCCGAAACGGTAGCCCAGGTTACGCGCGCGGACGCCAACGCCGTAAAGAAGCGCAAACGGGGCGACGGCGGCCCATTGAACGGAGCCAGAGACGCCTTCCCTCGCCCAAACTTTTCGAGCCCAGAGCGCGCTGCTCATCTCGGTCGTTTATCCCGGCTCAAAAATAGCGTGAGACGAGTTCCATGCTCCCTTCGACGATTTTTCCGTCCGCGCCGGCGACACGGTAGGCGATCTCGCCGACTTTTTTTGCCTCGGCGGGATCGCTGAGCAAGCGCCCGGACTGGCGCACCAGATCTTCTTTGCCCAGGACCTCGATGCCGCCGCCCGCGGCCTTGAGCTCCTCCGTTATGTGGGAGAAATTTCCCGTGTGCGGCCCGAAGAGTACCGGCGTATGATAGCGTGCCGGCTCAAGCACGTTGTGCCCGCCCGCCTCGACGAGGCTGCCGCCGACGAATGCCACGTCGGCGATCGCGTAGAACTCCGAAAGCTCGCCCAGCGTATCGAGAAAAAGAATGTCGGGTAGCGGCTGGCCGTTCATCTCGGTCCGCTTGATGTAGCGCAGGCCGCTCTGCTTGAGCAGCTGCTCGACGTCGCCGAAGCGTTGCGGATGGCGCGGCGCGAGGACCAGCATCAAGCCGGGAAACCGCGCCCGTAGCTCCTTGAACGCATCGATCAAAATTTCGTCCTCACCACGGTGTGTGCTCCCGGCTACGAGCACACGTGCGGCAGGATCCGCCTTACAGCGCAGCGCGTTTTGCGCGGCTTTGCCCTCGCGGCGCTCCGGCCGCGCCGCGCGTTTGAGATTTCCCGTCACAGCCACACGCCGCGGATCGGCGCCGAGGCGCTTGATGCGGCGCGCATCCTCTTCCGACTGCATGCCGATCGCGCTCAGCCGCACGACAACGGCGGAGAAAAGTCCGCGCAGGAAATAATAGCGGCCGAAAGAGCGCGGTGAGAGCCTGCCGCTGAGGAGCAATGTCGGCACGCCGCGGCGGTGGCAGAGCCTCAGCAGATTGGGCCAGAGCTCCGTCTCGATAAGGATCAACGCCGCCGGATGGAACGCGCGCAACGCGCGGCCGACGATCCACGGATGATCGAGCGGCGCGAGCACGCAGGCATCGGCGCCGGCGCTCCGGATGGCCAGGTCTCGGCCCGTCGCGGTAAATGTCGTGAGCAGTACTTTTCGACCGGGAAAGCGCCTGCGCAATGCCGCGATCAGCTCCCTCGCGGCGCCGACCTCGCCCACGGACGCCGCATGAAGCCATACCGGAGATTGATATCCGACCGCATCGCGCACCGTGCGCGGGTAGAACGCGAAGCGCTCGGGCAAGCCGCGGCGAAAGCGCTCGCCGAGCAGCGCCAGCAGCGGCAGAAACGGCAGACCGGCGATAAGAACGACCGTCCCGAGGATGTTATAGATCGCGTAGAACATTCTAGTGCAGGAGCTTGTCCTCGCCCGCGCCGTCTTCTTCCAGTAGTTGCAGCGTATAAAGCCGGCTATACTCGGATTTCAGCGCCAGGAGCTCCTCGTGCGTGCCTTCCTCCGCGATCCTGCCGTCGACGAGCACAACGATGCGCGTCGCCTTGCGGATCGTCGTCAAGCGGTGCGCAATGACGAGCGTCGTGCGCTGCACCATGAGATTCTCCAGCGCCTCCTGCACCAGCCGCTCGGAATCGGCGTCGAGCGACGAGGTCGCCTCGTCGAGGATCAGGATCGGCGCGTTTTTGAGGATCGCGCGCGCGATCGCGAGCCGCTGGCGCTGACCGCCGGAGAGCTTGAGCCCGAGCTCGCCGATGATCGTGTCGTAGCCCTGCGGCATCGCCATAATGAAATCATGGGCGTTCGCCGCCTTCGCCGCAGCGACGATGTGCTCCATGCCCTTCGCCGGGTCGCCGTACGCGATGTTGCTCCGCACCGTATCGTTGAAGAGAAAGGTGTGCTGCGTGACCATGCCTATCTGGGCACGCAGCGATTCCAGCGTGAGGTCGCGGACATCGTCGCCGTCGAGCGTGATTTTTCCCGAGGTGACGTCGTAGAAGCGCGGCACGAGATCGGCGAGGGTGCTCTTGCCGACGCCCGATACGCCGACGACGGCGACCATTTCCCCCGCACGTACTTTGAGATTGATATTTTTCAAGACGAGCTTGCGCGCGTAGCCAAACGACACATCATGGAACTCGATCGCCTCGGAAAAGCGCCGCGCCGGCTTGGCGTTGGGCGCATTCCTGATCTCCTCTTCGCTGTCCAGGACTTCGAAAATTCTTTCCGCGCCGACGAGCCCCTGCTGTATGACCGCATAAGTTTTCGCCAGCGCCCTGAAGGGCTGATACAGGAGAAACATCGCCGCCATAAATCCCATGAAATCGCCCTGCGTGCGCCCGCCGGCGATTACGGTTGAGCCGCCGTACCAGAGCACGGCGGCGATCGCGAACGCGGCGAGCATTTCCATCGCCGGGCTGATCATGCCCTGCGTCCGGCTTGCGCGGATCGACTGTTTGAAAATGCGGCGGTTCTCCGACTCGAATTTCTTGATCTCGTATTGCTCCATGCCGAACGCCTTGACGATGCGGTTGCCCTGGATGCTTTCCTGCAAAAGGTTCGTCAGCGTTCCCTTGGCGATCTGTCCTTTCTTCGTGAAGCGCTTGATCCGCTTGCTCATGCGCGTGAGTGGATAAACCGAAGCGGGAAAAACGACGAACGCGATGCTCGCGAGGAACCAGTCCATATAGAACGCCGCCCCGATCAGTCCTATGAGCGACATCGAATCGCGCATCAGCGAGGCGACCGAATCCGTCAAGGCCGAGCGCACGAGCGCAACGTCGTTGGAGATGCGCGAGATCAGCGTTCCGGTCGGGTTCCGGTGAAAGTAAGAGAGCGACATGGACTGCAAATGGCGATTCATCGCGTTGCGGATGTCGTTCAGGATGCGCAGCCCAACGTAGTCGCTCAAGTAACCTTGGCCGAAATTCACCAGCCCTCGGAGCGAGAACACGCCGATGATGATCCAAGGCATCCAACGCAGCATCACCACGTCCTTGTTCGTAAAGATGTCGTCGATGACGTGCTTGGCGATGAACGGCACAAGCGCGGTCGTGCCGCTGAAGAGCCCCATGCACAGCATCGCCAGAGTAAAGTAGGGCCAGATGTACGGCCTCAAATAGTTGAGCAAGCGTCGGTAAGTTTGCACGTCTCTCCTCCGGAGCCTCAGCGCATCATGCTGAGCGCGATGTCGGCGACTCTCGACGCGGCCCCTGGCTCGCCGAGGCGCGCCCGCACCTGCCCCAGTTTCGCGATCATTCCCTCCCGCGTCTCGCGGTCGCCGAGTATCTTCCGGCTCTCGGCGGCGATGGCCGCCGCCGTCATGTCGTTTTGGATCAGCTCCGGCACGACCTTTTCACCGGCGATGATGTTGGCCATCCCGATATGCTCCACCCGCACGAGCCGCCGTGCGAGCGCGAACGTCATCGGCGACATACGATAGACGATGACCATCGGCCGGAGCATCAACGCCGTCTCTAATGTCGCTGTCCCTGAGGCGGTCCAGACGAGATCGGCCGCCTCGAGCACATTGTACGCGTCGCCGTCACTGAGCGAAACCGCCACCCGCGCGCCGGCCAGGCGCCGCGCCAATGCATCGCGGGGAAGCGTGTTCGCGCGCACGAGCACGAACTGGAGCGCGCTCTCGCGGTTCAGCATCTCCGCCGCTTCCAGCATTACCGGCAAGTGATACTCCACCTCGCGGCGGCGGCTTCCCGGAAGCAGCGCGATCGTCCGCACGGCGGGGTCGAGGCCGAGGCGCGCGAGCGTCTCTTCGCGCGGGCGCGTCGCCCGGGCGGTGTCGAGCAGAGGATGGCCGACAAACTCCGCTTTGAGGCCGGCGTTCGCGTAAAAAGCAGCCTCGAAAGGGAAAACGACCGCAGCGCGGTCGATCGCGCGCGCCATTTTTTTTACTCGACGCTTGCGCCATGCCCAGACCTGCGGCGTGATGTAATACAGCACCGGAATCCCTAGGCGCTTCGCGACCGCCGCGATACGCATGTTGAAGTCCGGGAAATCGATGAGCACAAGCAGGTTCGGCTTTTGCTCACGCAAAACTTTCTTCACGGATGAATACGCGCGCCACAGGTTTGTGAAATTTCCCGCGAGCTCCGTCAGACCCATGCCGGCAATATCGGCGACGTCGAAGACCACGCGCACCCCTTCTTTTTTGAGGCCCTCGCCCGCGACCGCCCAGACCTCGACGTCCGGCGCGCGCTCGCGCAACGCGCTGACAAGATGAGCGCCGTGGAGGTCACCCGAGGCCTCTCCCGCCACGAGCAGGATGCGCCGCGGCGGGGTAGGCTGATTCATCGCCTTGGCCATCTACTCGCTTCGGAGCCGCTCGCTTACCATCCACGCGATCTCCAGCGCCCTGAGCCCTTCCTCGCCGCTTACGAGCGGATCGTTGCGGCGCGCCACACAGTCGAGAAAGGAATCGATCTCGTCGGCGAGCGCGTCGCTGTCGGGGATCTCGACGCTCTCGGCGCGGATGTCCATCCAGGAAGCGCCTTTCGCCGGACGGTGAAAGATCTGCGCGCGCTTCTGATCGTAGTCGATGGAAATGTAGGCGTCCGGCTGGAAGAAGCGAATTTTCCGCTCGCGCTTGATCGAAACGCGGCTCGACGTCACGTTGGCGATGCAGCCGTTGGCGAAGTTGATACGCGCGTTGGCGATGTCCGTCTTCTCGGTCAACACCGGCACGCCAACCGCCTCGACGCGCTCAACCGGTGCGCGCACGAGGCTCGCGATCACGTCGATGTCATGGATCATAAGGTCGAGCACGACGTCGACGTCCGTACCGCGCTCGACAAACGGCGCGAGCCGGTGGCATTCGACGAATTTGGGATCGTGGATCACCTTGTCGAGCGCGCGGATAGCCGGGTTGAAGCGCTCGAGATGGCCGACCTGAAGCATCAGTCCCTTGCGCCGCGCCAGGCCGACGAGCTCGCGCCCTTGCTCGATGGTTGCCGTCATCGGCTTCTCGACCAGCACGTCGATGCCGGCGTTGAGAAACTCCGCGGCGATCTCGTGATGGTTGCGCGTCGGCGCGGCGATGCTCACGCCGCGGACGCGGCCGAAGAGATCGCGATAATCAGTAACCGCGTCGGCACCGAGCGGTCCGGCGACTTCACGCGCGCGGCCGGCATCGATGTCCGCGACCGCCACCAGCTTCGCCTTCGGCGACCGCGCGTATTTCTCGGCGTGGAATTTGCCGAGATAGCCTACGCCGACGACGCCGACGGGAATTTTCTCTTCGCCTGCCATACGGCTATGCGCTGTGGGTTTTTTGCTGCAGCAGCTTTTCGCTCACTCCGACGACAGCGATGCCGGTACGGTCCGCCTCGGCGATGAGCTCGTCCTTCTCGATCAGAATGGTCCTGCCCGCCTCGACGGCGAGGACCGTGCCTTTGAGCCCGCGCATCATTATTATTGTATCGACACCGACCGCCGGCACGTCGAAGCGGAGGTCTTGCTGCGGCTTGCTCACTTTGACCGCGACGAAGCCGCCCTTGCCGAGCTCGCCGCCCCGCCGGATCGCGGCATCGGTTCCTTCCACGGCCTCGACCGCCACGACGACTCGGCGCTTGACGACGACGCACTGGCCGACGCCGAGCCGGCCGATCTCCTTCGCCGTCTCGAAGCCGAGGCGTATATCCTCCCACTCCTCGGCCGTTGGAGAGCGACGCGTGAGCACACCCTCGGCGGGAATGATCTCCGAAAGAAACAGCGTCGATTCGAGCACGCGTATGCCGTCTTTCTCGAGCTCCGCCGCGACTCCGCGCAGCAGCTGGTCATCCTCGCGGCTTCGTACCCGCGCGAGGAACGCGGCGCCGCGCAGATCGGGCCGGAAGTTCGAGAAGAGCTTTACCTTCTTGATGCCGCCGACCATGACGGCCTCGTTCACGCCGGCCTCTTGAAACGTGCGGATAATCTTGCCTAATTCGCCGACGTAGACCCACGTAACGTCTCCGCCGACACGCTCGATGTCTTCGAGCGTCTCCCCTCTATGCGCGACGGTGATCAGCTCGACGCCTTCGCGCTTCGCTTCCGCGGCGAAGATGAGCGGGAATTTGCCGTTGCCGGCGATGAGGCCGAGCTTGCGCATAAGAAGCTGAAAGCTCTCAGCGGTCAGCTATCAGTCCCGCGGTTCGAAGTATTCGCCGAAAGCTGATCGCCGTAGCTTATCTGCATATGCCGCGGGCCGAGGACTCGACGAAAGCGGCCATGCGCTCCACCTCCGGCGAGCCGACGAGATCCTTGCGCACTTTTTTCACCGCGGCTTTTACCGTCAGACCCGACTGAAAAATAATCCGATACGCTTTCCGGACCGCCTCGATCTGCTCCTTACCGAAGCCGCGGCGCTTCATTCCTTCGACATTCAAGCCCCTCAACTTGGCGCGGTCGCCGGTTGCGTTGCAATACGGCGGCACATCTTTCGAAACCATCGATCCGGCGCCGAGGAGGGCGCCAGTGCCGATCTTGACGAACTGGTGAATGCCCGTCAGGCCGCCGGCAATGACAAAGTCCTCGAGCGTCACGTGGCCGCCGAGCGTCGCGCCGTTGGCGATTACGTTGTGATCGCCCAGAATGCAGTCGTGCGCGATGTGGCAGTACATCATTAGGAGGTTGTGACTCCCGACGCGCGTCACCATGCCCCCTCCGGTCGTGCCGGGATTCATCGAGACGAACTCGCGGATCGTGTTGTGATCGCCGATAACGAGGCGGCTGTCTTCGCCCTTGTATTTGAGGTCCTGCGGAATAGAGCCGACCGTGGCGAATTGAAAGATGGCGTTTTCCTGCCCGATCGTCGTGTTTCCCTCAATGACCACATGCGCCTTGACGCGCGTGCCGCGTCCAATTTTGACGCCCGGGCCGATGATGCTGTACGGCCCGACTTCAACGTCGCGGTCGAGCTCGGCGCGGGGGTCGACGATAGCTGTCGGGTGGATCTTGCTCATGACCGGCGGCGCAGCCCCTACTCCCGGGGGACCTCCATCGCCGAGAGCTCCGCCTGGGCGGCCACCTTTCCATCCACGGTCGCGGTACCGCGCATTTTCCAGAACGACCCGCGCCTCTTGAGACAACAGATCTCCAGCCTCAGTTGATCGCCTGGCTCGACGGGCCGCTTGAACTTCACTTTGTCGAGTCCTGTGAGGAGGAAAATATTCTCGCCGTTGCCGCCGCCGCGCGAAACATACGCGAGAATCGCCGCCGCCTGCGCCATCGCTTCGCAGATGAGCACGCCCGGCATGACCGGATGGTCGGGGAAGTGTCCCTGGAAGAAGTCCTCGTTCGCCGTCACGTTTTTGATACCGACGATGCGATCGCCATCAACCTCGACGATGCGGTCGATCAGAAGAAAAGGGTACCGGTGCGGGATCCGCTTAGCGATTTCTCTGACGTCGAGCATGGCCTTTGACTCCCTTTTTGCCTCCCTGCGATTTCGGATCGAGGCGCCGCTTTATGTGGCGCACCGTGTTCCACAACTCCGGCAAGCGCGGCACCAGCGCCATCACCTTGATCCATTCCTGGTGCGGTCCTGCCTCCAGGGCGCCCGAAACGACCGCTCCCGGCGCAACGGGACGCGCTATTCCGGACTTTGGACCAACCTTCGCGCCGTCGCCAATCGATATGTGATTGACCACGCCGGCCTGTCCGGCGAGTATCACGTCGTTGCCTATGCGCGTGCTGCCGGCGACGCCCGCCTGCGCAGCGATGATCGAACGCTCGCCGACAACGACGTTGTGTGCGATCTGCACGAGATTATCGATCTTCGTGCCTCGTCCAATAACCGTCTTGCCGAGCGTCGCGCGATCGATCGTGCTGTTGGCGCCGATTTCCACGTCATCGCCAATCTCGACAATACCGACCTGCGGGATCTTGACGCGGATCTCACCCGCGCCGGCGAATCCAAAGCCGTCGGCGCCGACGACTACACCTGCGTGAAGAATGACCCGGTCGCCAATGCGGCATTGCTCACGCACCGTCACGTTTGGGTGCATCACGCAGGCAGCGCCGACGGAAACTCCTTCGCCTAAAAAGACGCCTGGAAAAAGGACGGTGCCGCGACCGACCGAGACCCCTTCACTTATATATACAAAGGGAAATGCCGTCACGCCATCGCCGAGCTTAGCTGTGGGATGGACGCTCGCAAGCGGGCTCACACCGGCGTTGTAGCGTCGCGGCGGATTAATGAGGGCCAGGACCTTGGCGAAAGCGAGGTAAGGATCGGCGGCCTCAAGATAGCCCCGGCCGGAGGCCGGCGGAGCTGGCGCCGCACCGGCGGCCAAGATGACACCGCTCGCCTTGCAGGATTTTAGATGGGACGCGTAGCGCGGGTTCGCGAGAAATGTGATATCGCCGGTGCCGGCCTCCTCGATCGAGGCCACTTTCCATATTTCAGCGTTTCCGTCACCTATGACTTTGCCGCCTACGATTTCGGCCAGCTCGAAAAGGGTTTTTCGAACCGTGGTCACTTTCCCTTCGTTGGCGCGGGCGCCTTGGCCGTACCGCCGCCGCGGCTATTGTAGATTTCGATGACCTTATTGGTGATGTCGATCGCCTGATCGCTGTACAGCAGCTGGCTTTTTTCCAGGATGAAGGTGAATTTTTCGCTTCGACCGACCTCCTGAATCACACCCATGAGGTCCTTAAGGATTCCGTCCTGCGCCTCGCGCTGCTTCCCCTCCAATTCGTCCTGAAGGTCGCGCGCATTGCGCTGGTAGTTGACGATCCTTTTTTGCAAATCGCCCTCGATCTTACGACGATCATCCTCTTTGAGGAGCGGCCCTTTTTTCTCGAAGTCCGCCTTCGCCTTCTCGATCTCTTGGCGCTCGCGATTCATATCCGCTTCGGCTTTTTTGACCTGCGCCGCGAGGCGGTCTTTTGCCGACTTGCCCGGTTGAGATTCGTTAATGGCCCGTTGCACGTCGATGAGACCGATTTTAATCTGCTGGCCCCAGGCGGGGACCGCGAAAAAAAGAAAAAGTGCTGCCGCGAATACCTTATACTTATACACCAATACCTCCGAAATTTCCGAGATTAGAAATGCTGCCCGCGATCAATTCCCCAGGGCGAATCCGATTACAGACGTGTCGTCGTGCTTCTGTTTGTTTAGCGGGAAGCCGAATTCGACCCGCAGCGGTCCGAAAGGCGAGAGCCAACGGCCGCCGGCGCCGACCGCGCGACGGAGGTCGTTGAAGCGGAACGTATCGAACGCGTTGCCCATGTCGAAGAAGGCCACGCCGCGAAGGCCGTACTGCTCCATGACCGGGAACGTCATTTCGACGTTTCCGATGGCCTGCTTGCTGCCGCCTACTAAGACCTGGTCCGCGTGGGCATTGAAACCAACGGCGCAGCCGTCGTTGGGATTGTCGGTTCCGTTTTTGACCTTTTTACAGATGACGCGTGTCTCGCGCGGGGCGAGGCTCCGGTCAGTATAGCCGCGCACCGAGTTGATGCCGCCGGCGAAGTATCGGTCGAAGAGCGGCAGATCGTGCACGTCGCCCGTAAACCCTAAGCCGTAGCCAAAGGTGCCGCCTAGGGCGAGCGTCCAGTTGCCCATGGCCGTATTCTTGATCAGCGGGTAATAGTACTTCCCAGCGAAATCGCCCTTTATATAGCGGCTATCCCCGCCGAGTCCGGCGAATTTGAAGTTAAAGCTAGAGTTGGTGCCTTCGGTCGGGAAGAAGAAGTGGTCGCGGCTGTCGTACGAGAGACTCGGCCCAATGCTGCTCGTCCAGATCGCAATCTTGTCGCCGGCAAACGGGTCGTGCGCCGTCATCGTCTTGCCGTTGACGACTACCTGGCCGCCCTCGATCACCTCACCGCCGGTGTCAAAGCTGCCGAGCTTGCTGCGCAGCAACTCGTAGCCCAATCCGCCCTTGAGATAATCCCAGAACCCGAGCGGTTGGTCGATGAGCAGGCTGTCGCCGGGATTGTCGAACCGGCTGCGGATACCGAGCCATGGGATGTTAAGCCGGCTCATCGGGTAATTTCCGCTGATATCGAAGCCGAGCTTGCGGACCGAAAAGTCGGTATAGGTCCGCTGATTGTTGAATGCGTCGAATCCGACGCCGAGCGGGGTATCGAGGAAATAGGGCTCGTTGAAACTCGCGGTGAAATCCTGGCGTCGAGAGCCGAGATCGGCGCTTAGATTGACCGATTGGCCGCGGCCGAAAAGGTTTTTCTCGTTGACGCCGGCATTGAAGACGAAGGCGTCGCCGCTGCTATAGCCGGCGCCGAGATTGAACGAGCCGGTGGGGCCTTCCTTGACGTCGACGAGGAGATCGACGGCATCCGGCTGGTCGGTCTTTTTCGTGCTCATCTGCACATCTTCGAAATAGCCGGTTCGCTGGAGCGCGCTGCGGCTCTGCTTGACCTTATTAGCCGAGTAAAGCTCCTGCTCGGCCGGCACGATCGCACGCCGAACGACTTTGTCGCGCGTCTTGTTGTTCCCCTGCACAAGCACGCGGTTAAAATAGACCGGCGGTCCTTTAGTGATGATCAGCGCGATGTCGACGTTCTTCTCTTTCGGATTAATATTGGTTACGGGCTCGACTTGAGCGAAGGCGAAGCCCTTGTCGGCGTAAAAATCGGAAAGATTGGAGATGTCTTCGCGCAGGCGGCTGCCGCGGAAGATCTGCCCTTGGGTGAGCTGCATCTTTTTCAGCAGCAGCTTGGGATCGTCGACCATATCGCCGCCGATCTCGACCTTGCCGACTTTATACTGCTCGCCCTCGTCGACGCGGATGACGACTTCGATGCCTTGACGGCCGTGCACGATCACAGGCTCGGAAATCTTGTGATTGATGTAGCCGTGGTCGTAATAGTGCGAGGAAAGAACCGCGATGTCGTTTGCCAGCGCGTCGTGATCTAGAACGCCGCGATTGGTGAAGAGAGATAGTATGCTCTCTTCCTTGGTGCCCATTACGCCTCTGAGCTCTTTTTCCGAGAAGGCCTTATTGCCCTGGAACGTGATTCTTTTCACGAGCAGGCGCGCGCCCTCGTCGATGTCGAGGGAGACAACCGCCTGGTTGTTCTCAATCGTCGCGATATTGTAGTCGATCTTGGCGTTAACGTAGCCCTGCTCGCTGTAGAGCTTCTTGACCTTCTCGACGCCCTCGCCGACTTTGTCACGGTCAAGAATCGTCCGCGGCGCGATACCGAAAGCGGTCTCGATCTTCTCCTTCGACAGCTTCGAGTTGCCGAGGAATTTCACTTCCTTAACGTAGGGCTTCTCTTTGATGTTGTAAGTGAGGACGGCTTCGTCGGAGAAATCTGCGCGCACGTCGTCGAAAAAACCCATACGATAGATTGATTTGACGTCGCGCTCGACGACGTCGGCATCGAACGTATCGCCCGGCCGCGCCTGGATGTGAAGGCGGATGCCTTCTTCCTCTACGCGCATGTTGCCTTGGATTTTGACTTCTTTGAGCTTGGGAGGATCTTGAGCGCGAAGGGCGGAATCGAAAAATGATGAAAGAGAAAATGCGAGAACGATCGAGAAAATGAAAATAAATTTGCTCGCCCTTGGCTGCATACGGACGGATCTCCTTATCGGGAGACTTGCCGAGGACCTTTTTCTAACAAATCCGCATATTTTTGTAAAGCCAAAAATCAGCCTTAACCATAAGGGTACAGCCGGCCTTCCCGAAGCTCCATTTGGCGCCCGATTTTCTCCGCAAAGGCCCGGTTGTGCGTCGCGACGACCAGCCCGATGCGGTCCTCCTGGTTGAGGTTGAAGAGAACATCCTGGATACCCTCGCCGGTCTTGGCGTCGAGGTCTCCGGTCGGCTCGTCGGCGAGGATAAGCTGGGGCGAGAGGATGACCGCGCGAGCGACCGCGACACGCTGCTGCTCCCCGCCCGAGAGCTTGCCCGGCTGGTGGCTGACGCGCTCCCTCAGACCGACTTTTTCCAGTAGCTTCATGGCTGCTTCCTGCGCCTTTTCGCGCTCCCAGCCCTGGATCAAGGCCGGCAGCATGACGTTCTCCAAGGCGTTGAAGTCCGGCAGCAGATAATGGAATTGGAAGACAAATCCTACGTCGCGATTGCGGAAATCCGACAGGGTATCCTCGCCCACCGTCGACAGGTCCTTGCCACGATACAGAATGCGCCCGCTCGTCGGCTTATCAAGCGTTCCCAGGATATGGAGCAGCGTGCTCTTACCGACGCCCGATTCGCCGACGATCGCGATCCGCTCGCCTTCGGCCAGATCGAGGTCGAGCCCGCGGAGGACGTGGATCTCCGCGTCCGTGTCCAGATAACTCTTGTGGAGATCGCGGACCTCGAGCAGGCTACTCATAGCGGATGATCTCGACAGGGTCCAACTTCGCCGCCTGGCGCGCGGGATAGATGCTCGCGAGCAAGCAGATCAAGAAAGAAGCCGCGGCGACGAGCAGGAACGTGCTCGGGTACATCCGCACGGGAACCGTGGTTACAAGAAAAACCGGCGGCAGGTCGATGAACTTATACTGCTGGATCAGCACGCAGATGATGTAGCCGATCAACAGCCCCAGCGTCGTTCCGGTACCGCCGATGATGCAGCCCTTGATGAGAAATATATTGCGCACGCTCCTCCGCTTGGCGCCCATGGATTGCAGGATCGCGATATCGCGCCGTTTTTCCATCACGACCATGACGAGCGTCGAGATGATATTGAAGGCGCCGATGAGGATCATCAGCAGCAGCACGAGAAAGTAAACGGTCTTTTCGAGCCTAAGCGCCGAGAACAGGCTCGGCCAGCGCTTCGTCCAGTCCTCGGCGAAATACGGAACCCCGTGGCTTGTGGCGGAGAGCTTCTGCTGGATATTACGCGCGATGTTCTCCGCCTGGTATACGTCCTTTACGCGCGCCTCGATGCTCGTCACCGCGCCCGGTATGTCGAAAAAGCGCTGCGCGTCGGCGAGGCTCATGTACATGAGCGTCGCGTCATAGTCCTGCATCCCGGACTCGAACACCCCGACGACTACGAAGCGGCGGATCTTCGGAATCATGCCCATGACCGTCGCCTGCCCGAGCGGCGACACCACCTGGACTGGATCGCCGATGCCGGCGCGGATCTGGTACGCGAGCTTCGACCCCAAAATCACTCCCGGCAGATCGACGGGGCGGCCGTCGACCTCGACGGTGCGCGTTTTCTTCAAGTCCTGGAGCGTCCCGCCCCGGAGCGACGATTCGATGTCGAGCACGCGGTTCGCGCGGTCGGGGTCGATGCCGCGCACCACCGCGCCGGAGACGCGGCTTCCGGCGGTGAGCATCACCTGCCCAAGGATCGCCGGCGAGGCCGCGACGACACCCGGCTCACGGGCGACCGCGTCGGTGACCGCTTCGTAGTTGGTCAGCGTGTCGCCGGCGCTCAATACCGAGATGTGCGAGTTGATCCCGAGCAGGCGATCGCGCAGCGTCTCCTCGAACCCGGTCATGACCGACATCACGACGATGAGCGTCATGACGCCGATCATTACGCCCAAAATCGAGATTACCGTGATGAGCGAGATGAAGCCTTGGCGACGGCGCCCGCGCAGATAGCGGAGGCCGATGAAGAGTTCGTAGTTCATAGTTTTATTTCAACCGCGAAGAATCAGCGCTCCGGCCGGAGCAGCGGAAACAGAATCACGTCGCGGATCGACGCCGAGTCGGTGAACAGCATCACGAGCCGGTCGATGCCGATTCCCTCTCCTCCCGCGGGCGGCATGCCATATTCCAGCGCGCGCACGTAGTCGTCGTCGACGGCCTGCGCCTCCTCGTCGCCCGCGCGCCGCGCCGCCGCCTGCTCTTCGAAGCGCGCCCGCTGGTCGGCGGGGTCGTTCAACTCCGAGAAGGCGTTCGCCAGCTCTCGGCCGCCGACATAGAGCTCGAAGCGATCGACGAACGCGGGGTTCTTTTCGTTCTTTCGCGCGAGCGGCGACACCTCGAGCGGATAGCCCATGATGAAAGTCGGTTGGATGAGGTTGGGCTCGACCAGCCGCTCGAAGACTTCAACCAGCAGCTTCCCGTGCGGCAGGCCCGGGTCGATCTTCAGCCCCTTGACGTCGGCGAGCGTCTGCAATTTGCGCGCATCGTCGACCTCCGCGCGCGTAGCGCCGCCGTATTCCGCAACGGCATCGGCGAGCGGCAGCCGCCGCCATGGCGGAGTCAAGTCGATCTCCTGGCCGCCGGATTGAATCTTGAGCCCACCCGCGACCTCTTTCCCAATCGCGACGAAAAGCTCTTCGGTGAGCTTCATGAGATCGTCGTAGGTCGCGTACGCCTGGTAGAACTCCAGCATGGTGAATTCCGGGTTGTGGCGGACCGAAACGCCCTCGTTGCGGAAGTTCCGGTTGAGCTCGAACACTCGCTCAAGCCCGCCGACGAGCAGGCGCTTCAAGAAGAGCTCCGGCGCGACGCGCAGGTATAATTCGAGGTTGAGCGCATTGTGATGCGTGATGAACGGCCGCGCTGCGGCCCCCCCGGCGATCGGCTGCATCATCGGCGTCTCGACCTCGAGAAAATCGCGCTCCTCGAAAAATTTCCTGATGAGCCGGATGATGCGCGAGCGCTTTTCGAACAGCGTCTTGACCTCGCTGTTGACCATGAGGTCGACATAGCGCTGCCGATAACGCGCCTCGACGTCGGCAAGCCCGTGCCACTTCTCCGGCAGCGGCCGCAGGCACTTCGCGAGCAGTTGCAGACCGGCAGCCTCGATTGTGAGCTCTTTCGTCTTGGTGCGGAAGAGCTTTCCCGTAACCCCGACGATATCACCCAGATCCATCTGCTCGAATAGCTTGTATGTCTCGTCGCCGACGCGGTCGCGGCGCACGTAGACCTGGATGCGTCCCTTGCGGTCCTGGAGATGAAAGAACGACGCCTTGCCAAAAGAACGGATCGCCATGATGCGCCCGGCGAGGGAAAAATCGCCGGGCAGCTCGGCGAGACGCTCGTCGAGTAGCTGGCCGTATTCGGCGAGCAGATCGGCAGAGAGATGCGCGGGCTTGAAGTCGTTGGGATAGAGCGGCACGCCCGTGTCCTTGAGCCTCAGCAGCTTCTGCCGCCGTACCTCCGTTTGTTCCGTCGTCTCGTCCATGGCTCCTGAGCACGTCCTGCGGGAAAAAAATATCTTTCTACCTTACTATCGGGAAGCGTCTAATTCAATTCACATGCCCTCCTCTCGCGAAGGGCGAGAGCGTGAAAAATGCCTTTGGATGATAAGCGCCCGGGAAGAGCATCGAGGTGAGGGGCCAAGTGTTTAAATTAACTCGCCGGCGTAATCAGCGGTCTAGGCCGAGGTTCTCGAAAATCGCCTTAACCGAGCGCGCCTTGTTGAGCGAGTAGAAATGAATCCCGGGCACGCCCGCGTTGATCAGGGCGCGGCATTGCTCGGTCGCGTAGTCGATGCCGAGCTTGGTCGCGGCCTCGTCATCGCCGTCCACGCGCGCCAGCCTTTCTTCCAGCTGCGCGGGAATTTTCGCGCCGCAGAGCGCGGTGAAGCGCCGCACCTGCGCTGTCGAGAGGATCGGCAACATCCCCGGAACGATCGGGACCTTCACGCCCAAGCGTCTAAGATCGTCGGCGAAACGATAGAAATGATCGTTGTCGAAGAAAAGCTGCGTGATGATGACGTCCGCTCCCGCGTCGACCTTTTCCTTGAGATAGCGCAGGTCCTCTTCCCTGCTCTTCGAGCGCGGATGGACTTCCGGAAAGCCGGCGACGGCGATCGAGAAGCCGTGGGCGAGCGCCTCCCGGACGAGCTCGATGGAGTGTCGAAAGCCGTCCGGATGCGGCTTCCAGTCGGAGACGCCTTGAGGCGGATCACCGCTCAGCGCGATGAGGTTCTCAATGCGTTTTTCCTTGAGCCGCTCCAGCACGGAGCGCACCTGCTCCTTCGACTGCCCGACGACGGTGAGGTGGCACATGACTTCGACACCGCACTGACGATGAATGCGGTCGACCAGGTCGACGGTACGCTCGCGCGTGCTGCCGCCGGCACCATAGGTTACGGAGCAGAAGGCGGGATTAAGGTTTTTAAGCGATTCGATCTCGCGGAACAGGCTCTCGTCGCCCTTGTCGGTTTTTGGCGGGAAAAATTCGATCGAGAAGACTTTTCCCGGGCCGGCGTATATCTCCTTCAGCTTCACCGACGGCTTCCTAGGAGGCGGCGCCCGGCTTTTTGAGCGCCTCGGCGGGATCGCAATCCGAACCCCGATTGGGCGTGATCAGCGAGCGCAGCCGCTCGTTGTGCTCGAGCCAGGCGTCGCGCACCGCGGCGGGAATCTGAAACTCTTCCAGTGTGTCCCGAAGAATCTTCAGCCGGCGCGCGAACTGGCCTCCCATGATCGGATGTTTCGCGTGCGCGAGATCGAGGCGGCGGCCGGTGTATTCGACGGGCGCGCCGAGAAACTGCGCCGTGAGCTGGTATTCCATATCCTTGATCCTGGCGCGGTCGGCGTTACGAAAGAAGAATCCGATCATGCGGTCCTCGAACACGCGGTCGATAAATACGCCTATGATCTCGCGGAGCTTCGCCTCTCCGCCCAGTTGCTCGAAAAGCGTCTCGGCCATCGTAAAGCCTCGGGATGTCACGATACACGCCGGAGGCGGCGAATTCAATTCAGGTGTCTTCCCGCCGATGTCGTCTTAACATCCTTACATAATACACCGGATTTACATCGAGACGCCGCTAATTAATATTGCCGACATGGCCGTAATGGTTTACCTCGAACCCGACCATTGGCAGTGCCTGTTGCAGAACGTCGCCGAGCATTCCTCTGCGCATACGTGCTTGAAGGCAGGGTTTCGATTCGATTCTTCAATGTATCGCCTCGCGTGCGACAAGAGCGCGTGCGAAGAGCTGCTGCGCCTCGCGCGCATCCACTGTCCCGACGCCGCGCCGCAGCTGGTGCGCGCGCTTCAACAACTGCATTCCTCCAGCTGACCTACGCACTACAAAGGTACTTTCATCACTGAAAGTATCGGCTCGCAGAGGCTGATCGCAGTTGGGAATCGGCTATTCGCGATTGACCGGGCAATGCGCCTGTTATAAAGTGGGGCAAATTTCGCGCCGGAGAAGCTCCACCGGTCCCGCCCGTGCCTGCTCGTACCCGGCACTCGTCCATGAGAGGTAGCATGAAAATCCACTATGCCGTCGCCGCCGCTGTGTTCTCGCTGCTGTTTCCTTTGAAAAATGCGCTCGCGCAACTGGACTTTCCGACCGATACCGCCCACACGACGGCCTACGAGATCGGTGGAGTCGACACGAACACCGGAATCCCATGTGACCCACCTCCTAAGCCGAGTAAGACGTGCTTGGCGCTCAGCACTCCGTCGTCGATCGCGGTCGGCGATTTCAATCACGACGGCAAACTCGATCTCGCGGTGCTCAACCAGATTCCCGTCAAGGTCGGCACCGAGCTGAAATTCTATGTTTCCGTCCTGCTCGGCAACGGCGACGGGACCTTCAACACCATCACCGGTCCGATCCTGACCGAGATAGGCGGCGGCAGCCCGTGCCCGTCGAACGCCAATCTCGCCACGTGCGACCGCGGCGTGGTCGTTCTCGCCGGCGATTTCAATGAGGACAACAAAGACGATTTGGTGATCATCTATTTCGGCAATCCGACCGGCAACAACATCGTCAACGGCAAGGTCGGAATGTTTTTGAGCAACGGCGACGGCACGTTCGCCGCGCCCACCTACACGAGCGTCGGCCGCGGCGCCGTCAACGGCGCGGTCGGGCAGCTCACGTCGAGCGGCCACCTCGACGTCGTCGTGGTAAACCGCGAACAGGACTCGATCTCCGTTCTGCTCGGCGACGGCAACGGCGGCCTCTCGGTCGCAAATTGCGACGGCGCGACGACTACCGAGAACACCTGCAAAGTCGGAAAGAAGCCCGCCGCGGTCGCAATCGGCCAGTTCGATCCCGACGTCGACAGCGTCGCAGACCTCGCCGTGACGAGCCTCATCGATGCCGAGATTACGCTCTGGAAGGGGGACGGCGCCCACCCGGGCCAGTTTGCGCCATTCCCAAAGCCGACGATGGATGTCGCGCTGCAGTCGATTCAGATCATCGCCGAAGACTTCAACCGTGACGGCAGAACAGATCTCGCGGTGCTCAACCAGCAAAACAAGAACGTCACGATATTTTTCGGCAACGGCGACGGCACGTTTACGGAGCTGACGAAAAACAGGCTGCTGGTAGGGAAAACACCCGTAGGGATGGCGGCGGCGGATTTCAACGGCGACGGCGCGCTCGATCTCGCTTTCGTTTTCTTCCCGGGCAAGCTCGCCGGCGTCTTCCCCGGCCTCGGCGACGGAACCTTCAGCACCAGCGCGGTCGCGCTCAAGGTACCGGGCACGAGCACCGGAAACTTCGCCGTCGTCGCCGCTCCGTTCGATACTCTCCAGCCCGACCGGCCGCATCTCGCCTTCGCCAACGGCGCGCTCGTTGTCATGCTAAACAACACGGAATTTCCCGATCCCGTATTTCACCTCACGGTCACGGATCCGAACGGCGGGACCACCTGGACCTCGGGTACGCCGCAGACGATCACGTGGGACTACGCCGGATTAGGTACCGAGCCGGGGAACTTCAAAGTGGATTTGTCCATCGATGGTGGCGACACGTTCAAGCCTCTTGGTAAAAACATCGTCGGCGCCCCTTCGCCGCAGACATTTACTCTGAAGAAAGGCCCGACGACGAAGACGCCGATTACTACGGCGCGTATCCGCGTCTGCAGCGTCAAGTTTCCGGGCATCTGCGGCGAGAGCCCCGACTTCACGCTCTCGCCGTGAAGCGATTTGTCCGCGAGCGGAGAGACACTCCTTTTTAATTTTCCCTGCGAATGACCCTCAATGTCGGCGCAAGGGTTCTTCGGGCGGACGAATCTGATTCGTGCGTTTAAATATAATCGATTTCCCGCCCATCGGCGAGATCTGCAACGAGAGCAGAGCGCTCGCGCGACAATAAATTTCCCACGCGACCGATTTTATCACACTTCTTTGATCGCGGGACGATTCCCGCATAAACCCGGCGGGTAAATCCGCCCTCTACAAGTCCCATTTTTCATCGGCAAGTAAACGTCAGCGCCCGAATCACCGTCCAAGCCTACGGAGGAAAGGGCGCATGACGGACCGTGATCGACTAAAACGGGCCGTTAGAGATCTCTACGGGGTCGAGGGCGATTATCAGGCCTCGGTGCGTGTGCATGAAAGGCATTGACGGAAAATCGGGCTGGGCAGGCATTGTGGAGGTATTCCGAATCGTGCATCCCCAAGCCAAATACGCATACGCCTGGAATTACAAGGATGCGGGTGGGAAATCGCATTACCCTGTCGTTCTGGGAATCCCGCCTATTAATTCCGCTGAAGATGCTGTCCGCGCGTATTTGTCGCGCAAGCCATGAAAAACAAGGTCGGTCGGGGTGACGCGATGCGCGCCGCGCGCCGGTGTCCGCAGTGGCTTACGCGGGCACGCCGATCAAAAGACTGGAGCGCGTGCGCCGGAAATCGCGGCTCGGGTAGTTGTCTGGGAAGTCCACTATCCGACAGTCAAGCGCGTGGGCGCTCAGCACGATTTTGAGTCTCCTCAGATCGTATTCAAGCAGCACGATTGGGTCGCGCCGGTCGATGCCGGTAAAGCGACGCAGAGCTTTGCGCGCCCGAGGGGGCAGCGCATGCGCAACGAGCAGGCGCATCTTCTCTACAGCGCTGGCCGCCCGCCATAACTCCTCGAAGGCCGCGAAGTGCTTCGCCGTGTCCGGAACGCTGGAGATTAATACCTGCGCGCCCGGCCGGCAGACGCGCACGATCTCGTTAATCATGCGGATGCCATCCTCGCGGCTGGCCAGCACATGGATGACGGCGCAGCAATACGCTTTCGTGAAGGCGCCCGATCGATACGGAAGCCTGCGCCCGTCCGCCGCAGCGAACGCCGCGCGCTGACCTGTTGCAGTTTGTACGGCTTCGCGCGGCGCGTCGGTGAGCAAGCCGGGCATGAAGTCGGTGCCGAAAAACGCCGCCGAGCGCGGTGCGACGAGGCGGCTCACCATGGCGCTGTCGCAGCCGACGTCGAGCACGACGTCATTCGCCGGATCGAGATCGAGGGTCGTGGAGATAAAATCGGCCGTCGCGCGAAAATACTCCGACGGCATCTCATTGAAGCCAGTCGAGCGCTGCGGGAGCGGGCGGTTGAGCCAGTCCTGAAACCATGCGCGCGACTTTTTTGCGCGCAGAACCCTCTCCATCTGTTCGGACGGCGAAAACGAGCGCGACAGCAGCAACGGCAGTTCTGGCTGTTGTCCCCCGAAAATAAAAGTGCGGCCGCCACGCGGCTTGCAATAGGCGACTTTTCCCACGCAATGCTGCAGCCGCGCTGCCGCACGTAATCCGACCGGGTTGTCGCCGCGCACGTACGAGTACACGCGTTTGTAGCCGGCGGAGCGAAGCCATCGAAAAATGTGTGTGCGAACCGCAGCGTCGACGCCGCGTCCACGCGCGTCCGGCCGCGTGTAACCGTCATAGAAATAGGCTTCGCCCGGCCAAAGGACGAGGTCCATGTCCAGCTCCGGGATTTCCGTCGTCGCCGTGGCTACCCACCGGCAATGCGCGACCCTGCGTGCGCCGTCCATGGCGACGAAACAATGATCGCCGCGGTCGAAGCGCTCAGCGATCTTGGTGACGTCGAGGGACGGCCGGCCTTCTGCGATCAGCGCTGTGTCCGCCCGCGTCGCGAACCGCACTTCGCATGAAGGTGCCGAGCGCAGCTTATCGCCGATATCGACCGTAAGATCGCGCGAGAAAAAGTTGACGGTTCCCGCATCCAGGAACCGCACGTGCATTTTCTTGATGGCTTGGTAGAAGAGGTGGCGCGCGCCGCCCTCATGCAAGGCCCGCGCCGCGCGGGCGGTCAGAGTCGCCTGCCGGTGAACGGCAGCTTCGTTGAAGCGCGGACGCTGATGCACAAGCATTGCGTTTCTCTCAGCCCCGCACGGGCATCCGTGCACGAGACGACGATAGCAGAATTATTATCAAGGATGTGCTGGACAGGAATAAGGGCGACCCTGAAACGAGTGAAATCTTTACCCGAGGTAAATTGACGTAAAGAAAAAGGGCAGTGCCGATAGAATCGGCACCGCCCTTTTTCTCATTTCCGGAAGCGGAATTCAGGTTCTAGTTTTTCAGTGCGCGAAATTGCGAGCGCAGCCTTCGCAACGCGGTCGCTTCGATCTGGCGGATGCGCTCACGCGTGACGGAGAATTTATCGCCGA